>ENA-ORRH01000018-ORRH01000018.1-human-gut-metagenome-genome-assembly--contig:-NODE-18-length-171842-cov-188.372_pt1 | contig 171842 bp, 279 predicted proteins | sample MGYA00242173_ERZ509130 | MGnify/ENA primary metagenome ERZ509130 (study PRJEB26280, sample SAMEA2338633) | human gut metagenome | biome: human gut; feature: human-associated habitat; material: faeces... | reverse complement strand
TTTAAGATGACTAACAAAAATATTATTCAATGGAACTCGTCCTATTTTATAGACATAAAAGTCTCTTTCAGCTATTTGTTCAATAGCTTTTCCACTTACCCAACACATAATTATTTAATTAATTTATAATTACCAATTTCAAATCCTAGTTCTATTTATATTAAGAACTTTAAACCACTTTGATATCTCTTCCACACTTGAGAAAAGATGCTATTTACTTTTAGATTTACTTTTTCCATATGTTAATGTGTTTAATTAAACAATAAAAGAGCCTAACTAGATTAACTAATTAGACTCTTTAAAATAGAATAATATAATAAAAGAAATAGTGGGCTCGCCCGGGATTGAACCGAGAATAAGAGATTATGAGTCTCCCGTTTTAACCGATTGAACTACAAGCCCGAGTAGGCACTTCTAAGAATAAATAAGAACTCAGTACCTATATTGAGGAATCCGTCGTTGGATCAGTTCTACTTTCACAAGCAAAGCTCTTTTATTTTTAACAACTTAAATTAAATTTATGATAGAAAAAGGAAATGCGAACAGATTCGAACTGTTAACCTCTGAGTTTTAACCCAGTGCTCTACCGCTATGACTTTGAGCTACACATTTCAATTTATACTAGTATATTATATATCCTTATTTAAAAACTCATACTACTTTCACAAGCAATGTGAGTTAGTTTTTAGTCACTCTTGACTAAACATAGATAATTACAAGAAATTCATTAATTTTTATAAATTAGTATGAGTTAAAAATATTCATAAATACTCAAATAACCATTTTAGTCATAATATAGTAGTTCGGACGGGATTCGAACCCGTACGGTCATTCCTGACCAAGGGATTTTAAGTCCCTCGTGGCTCCCCAATTACACCACCGAACCTAAAAGCAACTAATTATCTGCTAGTTGCCAACAATATTTATTCACAAACCTTATAACTATTATGGTATTACAATTGTTTTAACATATTTGTAGCTATATATAATGAAATATCCATAGTTGTATGAATATCATCATTTAATTTTAAGATATATGTATTATTTTCATCATTCTTTCTAGTTATTTCAGATATATATTTCTGATTTACTAAAAATCCTTGTGTTATAATAATGAATTTAATACATAGAACATGTGTAATGTTTTTTAATGAACAGCACACATCAATCTTATAACCATGAACATCTATTATAGTACTGTATTTACCAGATGTTTTTATACATACAATGTCATTTATGTTTATCTGTCTATATTCTCGTCCCTTAAACACTAAAAATGTATCGGAGTCAATTTGTATTGTTTTTACTTCCATAATTTCTAAAGCATAATAAAACGAGCCTCTACAATATTTTCAGGATGATGGATAGTTTTAGTTAACCCTTCCATTACCCATTTCACAACATCAGAATGTTTAACTCCGCTTTTAAGTTCATGATAAAACATCAAATCATAAGTTTCTCCACTTTTAAAAGTTACTTTGATTTTAAATGTAGGTTTTTCATCATTTCTAATAAGTTTATCCATTTCTTCCTCAGTTACCATGTAACTAAATAAAGGATTAGAAAGATGTTCTTCTTTGTACTTCTTTTCAAGTTCAGCTAAGTTTAACTTTGCATACTTGAGTACATGTTTACAACCAAATTTCTTAGCACTTTCTATTTGTGCTATTAAATTAGTTTTACTAATAAAATAATCTTGTCTTGTCATAATTTATCTATAATTAATGTGTTAATAATTTGTCAGGCTTAGAGATTCGAACTCCTTAGGCTTATTCCCGTACGAGCTATTAACCAATCTACCCCATCTGTAGATGACGGTTCCCACACCGTAAGTCACCTGTTAAAATTAGAAGGATATAGAGGAGTCAAACCTCTTCTTTTGGGGTCAAATCCCAACGTGGCTGTCGTTACACCAATATCCCTTATATCTAATAGGTAGCACTACTTGCTACCATTACACCATAGCCCAAGATAAAGCTCCCTATCTTCACAGACAAGAAGCCTAACAACTCTTTACGTTATAAAGTCCGCTGACTTTATATTTTAAATATCAATCGTATTAATTTTTTTAAATATGGAAGAGTAGCACTAGCAATGCTTGAAATCGCCTTTTAACTTTGAAAAAGTTACGTCCTAACCAGCTAGACGATAGTGCCAAGTAGATTCTCTATCTATCACAGACTGAGAATCTCGTGTATTACAAATGAATACTTTTAATAAATTAAAAATTAATGGTACTCCCTGACAGTACTGACCTGTCTTCCCGAAATTAAAAGTTTCGTGCTTCACCTTAAAGCTTAGAGAGCTAATTTATAATCTTATTCTTATATATAGTGGAGATACGTGGAATTGAACCACAATTTCGGATTTTCACCGCGCTCTAACCTTTTAAGCTATATCTCCATAGCCCACATTTCTATAAAGGAGAATAGTGGTAATACCTACCTATACTAATAGATTTATTAGTTAGGATTTATACACATTAACAATATATCAAAGTGAATTTGTACGGTAGAAAGGATTCGAACCAATGACCTTCTCGAAATGACCTATTATAAAAAGAGATGCTCTAGCCACTGAGCTACTACCGTAAGTACTAGTTTATATCGGAAAACTAGTAAAACGTTAACACATTATTATGGAAACTTAAAAGCCAAATGAAAACATGGTATCTGCTGAAGTGCTTAGAGTTACATAAGGAATTTTATTTCTTACTGTAATAAAAACAATAAAACGTCTTCCTGTACTAACTTCTCCACAATTATGTATTTCTACTCCATCCTTCATTTCAGAAGAGTATATTTTTAATACCATTTTACCAAACTTACTATTACTAAAAGTAATAGTTTTTCTAGCTTCATTATAAACTACTGAAGTTTTAATGTAAATTGGATCACTCCATTCACCATCTTGATAAACAGTGATAGAACCATAATTAAACGCATGAGCTATTGTAGTTAATACAATAAAACTCATTAATAAAATAATCTTTTTCATATTACTCAATCTTTTTAATGTTAGTACAGAGTAGAGGATTCGAACCAATACAACCCCTCATGATTACGTGGGTGCTCTAGCCATTAAGCTAACTCCGTATATGTGGTCCTGGTGAGGCTCTAACTCACGACCCGGATTTTAGAAGAATCCTGCTCTATACACTGAGCTACAGGACCAAGTGCAACTAATTATCTGCTAGTTGCCAACAATATATATGAACTTTACAGAATTACTCTATTATTTCAGTTTCAGATATACACCATTTACCATTAATTTTAACAGCTTCTATCTGTTTATTATTTACTGTCTCAAGAGATACTTTATTTTCTAAAGTTCTATTGAGCAAAATAATGTATTTGTTAGCCTCTTCTTTAGAATTGACTACACGAGACTGAATGCTATTATTAATAACATTATATATCTTTCTTAAAACTTTCATAATTATAATTTTTATAAAGTTATTAATATATAGAGCATTGTTTCTCAACAACACTCTACTATAGTTTCAAATATCCATTGTAAAAGTAAAAATTTGTTAATTTCAAATTTTATAGTTTAAATCATCATATTTTGCAAATTTTAAACTTTAACAAAGACAATTTTATAGTATGTCTGTAATATCTACATCATTATCTCCTGGATCTGGGTAATCTTCAATATCATCCTCATTATATTTTGAATGATAAGCAATGTACTCTAACTTATTAATAATATTGTTTACTTTAGCTAATCTATTATAAGTAGAATCTAAAGCTTGATTCAAAGCATTTGCAACAACTTTACACATAGTGTGCCTAGCTTTATCTCTTACAATTCGATTAGCTACTACCTGGTCGTCCTTATCATTTTTACTTAAAGTAATTTTAGAAACGACTGTGATAGTAGAATTATCGACAGTAAGTCCCCAAGAAGCAAGATTTTTAATGAAAATCTCTCTTTCTTTAGAAGTTGCAATTTTAAGGAATATAGAAGTATCAGTGTTTGAAACTTTTATATTAGCTCCTTCTAAGTGATCCATTATGTACTCTAAATCACAAGACATAGTACAAAATGTACTGTTACCAACTCTTTCAATGTTGTACTTTACTTTCTTAATTGTTTGCATTTTTCTTTCGTTTTAGATTGTTTGTATAATTTGATGATACCTTTTAAAGCATATTCTGGAACATTACCATAAAGGCATCCACCATTTACATATAGTTTAATATTACCATAAGTAAATTTAGTACCCTCAAGATTTCCTTCAGCACCATTAGATTCATTCTCTAACCATACTGGAAAATCTTTCCATTCATCTACAGTTAATGATTCATCAATAACTGAATGTTCTTCAATAGTTGGTTTCAGAGCTTTAAAATGCTTTAAGACTAAAGTCTTATGCATTGAATCAGCAAACTCTAGTTTCTTTGGTTTCTTGCTAAGAAAGAAATAGTCTTCACCAATCTTAGCTACAACATTTTTCTGTTTAACATTAAATAATAATTCCATAATTTTTAAAATTAATAGTTATATCTACTTAGTTCAAGATCAACTTCAGAAATTAATCTAGATTTATATGTAGCTAATGCTGTTTTATAAGTCTCAGAATCAGATTCATAATGATCTTCGATATATTCTAAAGTTCCTTCTTTGAACATTACAGTTTTAGATGATAATTTATCTAATAGAAATATTATTCCATCAGATGTCAAAGATTTACCTCTAGTAAATCCTTTACTATACATATTAATATGTATATACAAACAATCATAGAGACTTAAAGCATTATTTATATTACTTTTTATGTCTCTTAGTTGATTAAGTTTTACTTGTTTTAGTACTCTATTATGACCAACAATAGTCCAAATCACGCATAGAATAAAAGCAAGTATAACTATTAAACCTTTATCCATATATTCTTGGTTCTGTATTAATGTTTTTAGAACTCATATATTGGTAAAGCCATTTAACATTATTTACAATAAAAGTGTTACCTTTTATATCTGTAAATAATATTTTCTTGTACTTATCCATAATTAGTCCTGCTAATACTAGTAAAGGATTTCTAATATATACTGCAAACGTTCCTCCTTTCACACTTTCTCCAGAAATAGTTCTTAATGTATTATTAAGATATTGATATTTCTTACTAAAAGTATTAGCATAGTTGGAATGTGTAGTCTTAGAAATATTGTACTCTGCATCAATTTGTGCTGAAAGCATTATTACTAATTCTCCCAGAGTATTGTGGTTCATTGTTACCATTGATAAATTCCTCCCAAAGATAATTGTGCTTGTAATGTTTCTAAGTCACTCTTAATTGGAAGTTCTTTACCATGAATAGCTTTGTACTCCTTACTTACTTGTGCAATAGTTTTCTTTTTAGAAAAGACTAATGCTGTAATCTTAATAATGTCTTTTGTCTCCATTTTTTAAACTATTTAATTATTAATAATGTGCCATCACCTTTCTCATTTAAGAGTCTGCTACTTTGGATATGCAGGATGTAGGTTTACACTTAGAGTTCTATCTATCACAGACCGAACTCTAATATTTGTCTTTGTAATCTATTGTGCTTACGGACATAATAGATTACTAAAGTAACTAGCTCTATCTATCACAGACCGAACTAGCGAAAATGATCTAAACTGTATATTGTTGATAACTATTCTATTTTAAAAATACATAAGTCTTGTCTTATGATTAACCAATTTTCTTTCCAAGATGTCAACTATTTATTTATACTCTATAGTACTAGAGTAAAGAGATTATCTTCATTCTTTTACTTCACTTCTTAAAGATTCATAGCCTTCATATAATGGAAACTCTGAATTAAGAGTAATCTTAATAAAGACTTTATTATCGATAGTTACAAGTCCTACAGTTTTAATATTGCGATTACAATTATCAAAACTAGTACAAGTAACTGTATTAGAGGTAAAATCTGTCACACCTCTAAAGCCCATATCAACAAGAACTTTACATATAGGTGTTAAGTAATAAATTTTACCTTCTTTAATAACACAAGAAGGAATTACTCTATCACCAATGTGATAAGTTCTAGCATCATGGTCGATTGTGAGAGTTTTACCTGCAAGACTCTCACAACCTGATATAATTTTTTTATTTAAGCTCTTTGTACTCATCGATTACGTCAATTAAGTCTTGGAATGTATATTCCTTAATATCTGATCTTACCCAATAAAGTGCTTTAGCTCGTACTTGGTTAATTGATCCAACTTATAACGTGTAACTTTTGAAATTAAAGCTCCCATAGTTACATAAGCGTTAAAAGAGAATGTATGTTCTCCACCAGATTTTCTAATGTATGTAATGTATTTATCATCACAATACTTTATGTTATCTGAATGCTTAATAAGATTACTAGCACAAGCCTTTATTCTAGCTTCCAAAGCTTAACTTCAGTATAAGCTTTAAACACTTTTTCAGCAAATTCTTTGAAATCTCTTTTTGATGGAGTTTCAGAGAATGCTACTTTCTTAAAAGGAATAGTCACAGAAATTGTGTATTCCTTTTCATTTTGCTTATCATGAGTTCATTTCTTTAAAATCGTTGTATGCTATTTTACCCATTCCTACAAGTAGGATAATTAAAATAATATTTTGTAAGAGTATCATAATTTATAATTGTTTTGTTGGTATTCTGCTACTAATAACTTAGCATTATCTGCAAGTGCTATAATATTAGATTTTAACAATCTTTTATAAGCACATAAGACAATGTCGTAACAAGTTTGTGTAGAATCATATGGTTCTTCTTTAGAATCTTCCCATTGTGCAATAGTCCGAGTATTAAGACCATAGATTCCTCCAATATAAACCTCATTTATTGTCATAAGGTTTATATCTTTAGTTCTAAACATTCCATACATATCTGGACCAAGATTAGCATTACGAAACCCTTTACGCCAGATACGTTTATGGAGTATCATACACTCAGCTAGAGTGTTGGCATTACCAATCTTAGTAAGCCAACATTCATAGCTATTAACAAGACCTTGTTGAAGTTTATAATCTGCGACATTCTTGTTTAATTCCCTTTTATGGAAAATTTTATTCCAAATGTTGTATTTCTTCATTTTTTAAATAGTTAAATTGTTTACAAGTTTAAATACCGCAGTATCAATAGATACATGGTACATTTTTCGTTGAGTAAATTTCCCATTAATTATAAGATTCATCAACTTAGCTAATTCTACTGAATATTAGTAGCTTTTACTAAGAGTTGAACTGCATAATTATGAGATTTACGATTGGCTATAGACATGTTATGTGTTTTAATAACTTGTTTACGCCAATGTAAGTGTTCTTTAGTTTTTATCTCTCGCAGAACCTGCAAGAGACTTGACCGACCTGTTATCATTTTTATTTATTTTTGTTAATGTGTTATTATTCTAGTTAAAAGCAGTTTATACACTTGCTCAGGTGGAACTTATCTTTATCTCAATATATTTCTTTAAATTCTGAGAACTCCAGCCTAAGGATAGCAAGAATTAGCCTTAAACTCATCAAAAGTCTCATTGTCTAACATCGCTGTTTTTGCTTCTGGTTTCCAAATATATGCTTCCATATTTCTTTTACGATTAATCTTAGCATCGTGAGATTCAAGAGTTATTAAATCAAGCACTTTAGTTTTAAGACCTATAAACCACGTTGAGGTATGCTCTATGATATAGGATTTCGTCTAAAGTAAACTTTAGACAGGGATTTCAACCTTTGGAGTAAAAATCATTATGTTTGTGTTGTGTTTGTTATTTTTAGTTAAACATCTTACAAAGAATAAAAATATTATTATGTAATATTCTTATAAATTGTTTGATGTGATAGGATGATTTGGAGATGGTATATAAGTTGTTTTTAGTGGGATAGATTGGGAAATTAAAGAAAGGTTTGGTTTGTGGATTGGGGTTAGTGCGCGCATGAATTCACACCAATCCATATAAACAACAAACCTTCCTTATCCATTCCCAACTTATATTCCACCATTGCCATTCTTTTCTCCAAATAGCGTACTTGACTACGATAACTTTATCATTCTCAATGAGCAACATAAAAATTCCAACAATTTGTGTCGGAAGTTGCACACGATAAAATTCTAAAGTTTCGAGGTCAACAAGCTTATTTTTTCCATAAACTCCTTTTATAGTTCTGTACATACAAAAAAATACAAAGAAATTTATAAAAAAAAATTTAAAGGGAGAGATTACTCTCTCCCCTTTGTTTTAGCTCAAGCGAATATTAGAGAAACGCTTGGCATTGTTAAAGTTTGTTAAGGTCTCAATGTCCACCGTAATGGTAGACACTCCTTTATCCTCGAGAAAGGATGCGCATGCTTTCAGGTCATTACAACCTGGGCATGCTTGTGACAAGATTCTTGTCACGTTAACTACTCGTTCACCATCGAGTCCTTCAATGGTGATGCCTGACGCTGTCAGTACTCCCACTGTTTGGGCGGCTTGACCAGTCATCATGTTGGCTGGTATGGTTCTCTCCTCTGCATTGAGCTGGACGTCGTCGCCCAGTGTCAATACAATACCATTACTTTTGTTCAATGCTGCCTCAATCTGGGCAGCTGTCATAGCACTGTGATTAACAGTGCCGTTTTTACCGACTGAAATTTTCATAACTTTTAATTTTTTAAATTGTTAAACTTTTTTGTTTTGGTTTTTACTCCAAATATGTGGGGGGCTCTAAGGGGCAGTGAACACCCGAACAAATAACTCAATTAAATTTAAAAATTAACTACTCCAATAAAAGCCATTAATGTTCCTAAAAAATAACGGGGGGGGGATATATAAAGTAACCTTAAAAATTTTAAAATTTTAAAAATGTAAAATATTTTTCACCGTATAAGATAAGAAGAGTATTTTCATAACTCCTTGATTATCAGACACTTACAAATTTTTTATGCACTCACAGATTTATTTTATTCATTGGATCTACATTTGTTCTATTCATAATTTTTGTGACATAATTTTTGTGAATCATATAAATTAATTTTAATTAAAATAAATGTTAATATGAAACAAATAGAATCAATTAAAGTTGGAATGGGTGGAGAGATATTATCAGAACTCTGCCAGATATATTTAAGAGATAATGAAGAATTTTATAAGTTATCTAAAGCAGAGTCTAATGTATTAGCTTATACTTCTAATTATTATGAAGATAAAGATAGGGCACTTCCAGGAAATAAGATTTCTTTAGATGAAGAACTTAGAGATACTATTAAAATTAAAACTAATTTAGCTGCTGGAACTATACGTAATACTATTACTTCTTTAGTAAAGAAAAAGATGTTATTAAAAGATTCTAGATATAAAGCTGTTTACTATTTAAATCCTGAATACTTTTTTAAAGGTAAAATATCTGATAGAACTCAAATTATAAAAAATATAATTGAGTATAAGTTTATTTAGTAATTAAATTTTTAAAATTTTAATTTAAAAATCTTAGAATATTAACTTTTACAAAAATTAACTTTTAATATTCCATACCTCGACTATATTACTCGTGTAATCAAAAAGAAATATTAAATGAATAAAGAACAACTAATACAAAGTATTAAAGACCTTCCTGATTAGTATAATATAAATTTATAGGTTATTGATAATGTAATTCATATAACCATGACTAAAAAGGTAGATGAATTTGAAGAATATTGTAGTAAATTAGATGATGAAACATTTAACAATGCTTGTCTAATATTTGGAATTATCTCAGATATATCTTTAGAAGATTTTTCTTCTAATTTATATAATTCTAAATATAAAAAATATAAACAAGAATTTAAACATATAGTAGATTTTTTAAATGATAGAAACATTACAAAAAATTAATAAGATAGTTCCTAATCTTACAGTATCTCAATTAATAGAACTAATAAATATTATTAATGGATCTAAATTAACTATAGATAATATAGTTTTAAAAGGTTTAAAAGATATACCACATAATGGGCTTATATCAATAGATACTAATAATAATAAAACTACTTCTACTGAAAATACTTTTAGTATTAGTAGTTATCTATAAAGATAATATTCTCCTATGGTGTAATGGTTAGCACAGAAGACTCTTAAAATAAGGAGCTTTATATGGTGACATATATTGAAACTCTTCCCCTAATAAACCGAAACCTCGAATATAGTAATATATTCTTTGGCGAGGGCTTACTAAATTAACTTATAAAAGTTATAAATGGCGTAGAGACTATATAGGGAAGCATCTCTAGTAGATGAAGAAATAGTCCAGACTACAACATCCTAATGGGATGGCTTATGTAAAAGTAAGAGTAGTATGAAATCTTTTAGTCAGGGTTCGAATCCTTGTGGGAGAACATGATAGCAGCAATTTATGAATTAAATGGTAGGATTTTAAAAACAACTAATCTTACTAAAAAATTAAAACGATTAAAATCAGAACCTAAGATTCTATTTCAATTAGAAAATGGGACAGAAGCTGATTTAGACCAATGGATTAAAGACAACCAAAATATAAATTCTAATTCAAAAGAGGAAGATATAGAGATTAAAAAATATCATTATAGAAATCCAATTACAGGATATACAATGACTTCTATATATGATAATCTAGATGTTAATGGTTATATAAAAATTGATTAATGACTAACAAAGAATTAAAAGACTTAAAGTCTAAAATGAACAAAGTACTTAATGAAGTACAGTAGATTATTGATACTATAGAAGATAATGATTTACAAGATAATCAATTAACTCTTGATTTTTGTGATAAGTTAAATGAATTATCTGTTACTTATTAATAAATATTTGGGGATGGGTATTTATTAATTTTAAAAAAAATAGCCGAGGCTTCTCATTTGAGAAACTTCGGCTATTGTGGTTTTATTGCTTTATATATAAAAAATTTCCTCCACCAGTATTCTGAGCATCATATTCTAGTAAATCATTTCTAGTAAATATTTTATCAAAGGTTCTTAATCCTGAATGATAAGTACCATTATCTAGAGTATATAAATCTACTGTTTTAACATTGTTTCTAGATTTCATAGCATCTATTTCATCTCTAATATTATCTATACTTCCGGAAACTAAACGAACTTCTTTACCTGCTCGTATAATTGCTCTTCCTCCTGCTATAGATCCATATTCATCCGTTCTATTATTATTAGCTAAAAAGTTTAGTCTATTATTTACCTATCTACCATTAACTATGGCATTCATTATTGGACTTTTTCTAGAACCATTAGAATTACTTTCCATAAATAATACATTACCTTTAGCATCTGTTTTAAAGCCAGTAACAGTATTTTTATATGTTGGAGAAATCATACTTCCATTAGGAATATCCGAGTACTTACCAAAAACAAAATTACCTATAGAATCTATACCTATATAATTCTAATTATTAGGAGATATACTTTCTTTAGATTTGAAATTAGAAAAAGCAGTAATAGGAGCTGCTACACTACTTATAGGAGTATAATCACCTCTATTTCTATATCCAAAAGTATGCTTTGTTAAATTTATAGATTCTGGTATACGATATCTTCTAGAGTTTATTTTAGTAGTATCATTTATAGTATAACTATTTGGAGATATTTCTATTTCTAAATTTTCTCTTCTCTTATTTTTAGTTACTTTTTTATTAGGAATTTTAATTCTTTTACTAGTATGCTCGGGTTCTGAATCAAAAAATAACTATAGTTTTCTACTTAATCCATTTCCTATTAAATTAATCAACTATTTACCACGTTCCCACATTGTTTCTTCTTCCTCTTTAGGAGTAGATATTTTTTTAGCAGTAGGCATTTCTTTATATTTTGCAGGTCGATATACTAAGATAGATGTTGGTTTAGTAGGATCTACTCCTTTAGCCTAAACCTATGGATATATTATACTATTAGCTTTATCAGAATTAATTCTAAAAGGGATTTTATTTGATTTTCTTCTACCATACAAATATCCATCTTCATACCAGTAATCATATATTGAATCATTATCAGTTATTACCTATATAGCCATGGTGTTCTTACTATTACTGGAGTTCCTAATTTATCTAATATTTTTAATCCTAACACAGCTTTACTGTCTAAATCATATGAACTCCATTTCTACTTATATTCATTAGGATTAAACTTCCAAATATCTTGTGCTCTATATACTTTCCTACCATTAGATATTCCTTCCTAAACTAAATGTCCAGCAGCATCAACTCCATTATCTCCAAAGTCTAGATTATTATTAGCACCTTTCCAAGGAGTTTTATTAACTACATTAGAAGCTTTCTACATAGGTTTCTTAGTAAAGAAATTTAAAGTTTCTGTATTTTCATATACAGGAATATCTTTATAAGGATATATCTTTCTTATATAATTCTCATGTGGACCATAATCTACATTTATTTTCTTTACTCCATAAGAAGGATTTATAGTTTTATTATATAAATAAGCATCAATCATATCATTACCTTTAGCTACTTTCTAAAATCCAGTATATGCTTCAGGAGCATAGGTATTGTAACCTACACCAGTTGATATATAAGACAATACTCCAGCATGCTTTTTAGGACTTGCTTTATGCATATTATATAATATATCTTCTACAGGATTAGCATCATTAGAAGTTCTCATAGCTACTTCTACTCCACGTTTTAAAGGAGCTTTTACAGCATATCCTATTGCAGGAAGTATTACTAAATAATTACTAGCTTTAGTTGGATTCTTAGATATATCTAAAGCACCTTTAGTATAATCATACATTGCCTAAGCAGCTGGCTATAATCTATTTTTTAAATTAGTAGGATTAAGAGTTTCTGTAGATTGAGCATTTCTAGTAACCTCCTAATCCTACTTAGATTGTTGCCAAGGTAATCCTGTGATTTTAAAATTTAATTTACCTGCTTTCTAATATTTAGGTATCTATTTCATATCTTCTTAATATAACTAAACCAACTATAATGTTTTCTATTACTTAGATAATCTAAATCACTCTAATTCTAATAAGCTTCTCTTTCAAAAGAGATATTTTTATAAGCTAATTTAGTATCTCTATGTATAATTAATCTAATTAAATATTCTATTATATACCATAAATAAAAGAATATATATAACAATTCTTGCATCTATTTAGTATGTATAGTTTCATGGTTTATATCTATTTTATTTAATATTCTTCTACAGAATAGTATGCCAAATAAATTTATACATTTAAAACCTTTTGGAGGTAAGATATTATTTATAACTATTTTCATAATTCTATATCATTATTTAATTGGGTACATTTAATTAAATATCTTTCCCATAGTTGCTCATCTCTCTCATTTACAAAATCTAAAAATCTTTGTAATTCATTTAATTGTATATTTATATCTTTCATTTTTTTAAATATATTTTATATTGATCATAAGGATTATCTATATATCTCTATGTAGGAGTCACTGTAATTTCAGGTAGTACAACTCCGTCTTTATAAATCATAGTAGTCTAACCATCCTAATTACCATCCGCAGTTCCAAATAATGTAAGATTTGGATTTTGCATTCACGAATCAGTTAAATAAAATTTGGTTCCTGATTTATTAAATTTACCTCTAGAAGGGTGTGTAGGATGATTACTTAATTTTACATTATCAAGATAATGTCCTCTAGAATCAGGAGTTAACTAAGACAATAACTTATTATTAACGTTATTATAATTTCCATTCCCATATTTTATCTAATTAGGAAATTCCTAAATTGCATTAGCTAGCGCTCCTGTAGTAAAACTTCCACCCTACTATAACTATTGTAGAATAGGCAAAACTTTACCTTTTTGATATTTAGGAACTAATTTAAGCATTTCTAAATTTATTTATATATTTTGCAACACTAGTACCATTAGCATCAGACCCTCCTGCAATACCATACTTATAATAATTTTTAGTCCATGTTGGATTTAACCATGATGCTGCTATAGCTTCTCCAGTAGCCGCTATACCATTGTTTCTTAAAAATCTGGCATTATCATCATATAATTGTGAAGCGGCTAATACTTGTGCATCAGGACTATTTTTAAATTGTTCTCTAGATAAATTAGAATATTTATTTCTAGTACTATCTATAAACTAGAACCATCCAGCAGCAGAACTATTTTTAGACTAAGCTTTAGGATTAAATCCTGATTCTAGAGAAGCTATCTTCATTAAAGTAGTTTTCTTGTTTCCGGTGATGCCATATTTATCTAAAGTCTATTCTAATATCTTTTTATTTTTACTAGGAGTATTATGATTTAATTTAAGCTAAGTATGTTTATATTGTACAGGCTCTTTAGCTTTATTAATAGAAAAATATCCATCTAAATTTAAACCCTTAATATGGAAATCTCCAGTATTTAATTCAGGAATATACTAATATTGTCTAGGAGTAAAATCTAAATCTAAACCTTTACTTTTTAGTACTTCTGTAGCAGGTTTATCAGGAATATCTAAAGCTTCATATTTAAAATATTCACTCATAATTTTATTAAACCATTATGTATTTTAGAATGACAATTTTTACAAACACAAACTGTTTGAGATAATTCTTTAATAAATAAATCTGTAGGTATATGACTTACAGCTTGTGATATATTAAATAATTTTTCTCCAGTATGATGAAATTCTAAACAGCATTTAACTGATTCACCACATACTATACATTGTGTTTTATGTTCATTTAAAATCTTTTTATTTTCTTTATAATATTTATTCTTACGCATAACTAGAATAATTATCAGGCTAATTAAAATTAACTAGAGCTAATGGTTTTAATCCTTTAGTAGCTCTATAATAATTAATTCTTTTCTTTACTCCAGGTCTAGTAAGTAATAAATCTTTTTTGTAACCATTATAACCTTTTTCAGAGTTATACATGTACTTAACATTTTTTTGTATTCCATCATAGTACTACTAAAAATTCTAGGCTTTAAGTGAATCTGGGTACATTCTACTATGCCAATTAATTAGATGATCTGCAAAAGATTGTGCATTAGGATATTTTTTATTATCTCCAGTAGCAAACCCAGTCCAGCCTTTTTCTGCAACTTTTTGGTTAGTTAAATCTAAAGCTGCTTGCGGAGTAACTCCTTTATCTACTAAAGCTTGATATATCTAAGTCACATTATTATATTGACTTCTAGTTCCAGGCATTTTACCTGCTAACTACATTTTAAGAATAGTGCCTCCATTAGCATGTTTCCATTTAGCAGAATTTCTATCCAACTTTGTAAGTAACTAATTTATAGAAGATTTTTTGATTAAAGTGTTCATGTCTAATAATTATTTAAAATTTGTTTACATAAATATAAAACAGTGTCCATTTCAAAATCAGATTTTAACTAATTTACCGCCATACAGACTAATTGGATATTATTAATTGTATATCCTACTCCAGGACATATCTAATCTATTGATACATTTGAAAATACTCTTCCTGCATCTAATTCATATGTCATAGGAATTTTTGAGATGGCACATAAACCATTTTGTTTATTCCATAAATTTAGTAAATCCTCTTTTGTTATTGTAAAAGGAATATTTTTATTTAATGCTCTATCTTTTGCTCCAAACCAACGAGCCTGTAATACTCTGATTAATTTTGTTTTATCATCATAATTGGAACGTGCTTGTTTATTTTGGTTAGCTTTACATGATGGGCATCTATTGTCTCGATTATTTCTAATGTTATATTTATTCCCTCCTGCAATATGAAATATATTAGGGTCAAAATACTATTGACATATATGACATTTTAATTTATTATCTTTCCATTCTTCATTATACTGTTGTGTGTATTCACAATTTCTACAAGTAGTATGGAAGTTTAAGCCTTCTAATGTTTTATGTGAATATTTTTTGAAATACTAAATATTTTTAGGAAATTCCTTACCACAACAATCACAAATTTGATATTTCTGTACACCCATAAATTATTTTTTAATTGTAGTTATTATTAATCTAATTTAATAAAATAAATCTTAAGTTTTTAAAAGAATCCTCCTAGGCTATGCTTAAATTTTTTTGAATTTCTAGCAAAATTAGCCCGACGTCTTTGTAAAGGAGTAGCATTAGGATTATTTAATACAGATTTAGCATACTCCTATACAGATTTTCCGGCTGCTTTAGCTGAGGCAGTAAACTTACCCTTATTTTTATCTTTTATATGAATAGTATTTTTTCTATTTTTTATCTATCCGCCTTTCTTTAGTTTATTTATAAAACTAAACTGATTTTTAATCTTAAAATCCTAATAGGCAGAACAAATTCTTTTTTGTAATTCAGAATTAGTCATAATATAATAAATAAGATTAAAATACTTTTGAATATAAATAACCTATATATATACTTAAATAGTACAAAATAATAATAACTTTACCTATTAAATATAGTAATAATGTTATTATAGATAACATATATATAAATATTACTTATAGTAATATGAAAAAAATTGTAATGGTTATTTTAGATTATTTAAAAAAATTATGGGATTTTATTTCCAATTTAACTTCAGAAACTAAAACTATAGTTATTTTTATATTATTAATATTTATACTAAATCCAATTCCTAGAAGTTATTACGAAAAAACTCTTTATAATGTTATGAAAAAATAGAAAGAAGAATTACGTAAAGAAGAAGATAATGGATTTAAACAAGCTCCTAATATAGCTCAATGTATTGATAATATAAAAATAAAAGATCCTGATTGCAGTAATGTTTTGTTATTAAGTTATCACAATACTAAGCATAGCTTACAGGGTTTTAGTTATATTTATTTAGATTGTATAAGAGAAAGTGTAAAATCATATTCCGATGAATATGTTGGAGATTATTGGCAAACTTTATAGTATACTAATTATCAAGAAGAATTAGATAAAATTGATGATACTGCTTATTTAATAGTTGATAGTCTTCCTCAAATTAAAAATACTTTCCCTAGATTATATAAAAAGTTAGAATAGAGTGGGGCATATTCAGCTGCTTTTTATCCTATAGAAGGAATTAGTAATCCTATAGGAATAATAGTAGTTTTATATAAACAACCTAAACGATATGAGTTAGGTTATTATAATACAGTTATTTCTCCACAAATTCAACGATTATCTACAATACTTGATGATACTGTAAATGACAATGACAATGAAGATTGATAAAGAAAATGATGGAGTAGCTTTCAATGATTCTGCTCACGTTTATTGGGATATTAATAATCCAAAGAAAGAATACATTTCAGTAACTACCTTAATAGGAAGTTATGCACAACCTTTTGATTCAGATTTTTGGTCTAAGTACAAAGCTTTAGAAAAAATTCTAGATACAGATGTATGGAAAGATTTAAAAAAGACTTTACTTAATACTCATAGAATTACTAAAGAAATTTTAGAGGCTTATTCTGTGGACATTAATGACCTTAATAAAGAACAACAAAATATACTAGATGCTTGGGATAAAAAGAAGATAGAGTCCTGCGAGAGGGGAACAAAAATCCATTCTCAATTAGAGCATTCTTTTTATAATATGAAAGATGATAAGCCTTTACAGAAATTTGGAATAGGAGGTAAGTTTATATGTAAAGAAGGATATACTAAGTTAGACTTAGAAAATGGTGTGTATCCAGAATATTTAATTTCATGGTCTACTCCTGATAATATTTTAAACTTAGCAGGACAGATAGATCTTATGATTAAATCTGGTAATGATATCGTATTAGCAGATCATAAGACTAATGAAAAAATAGACTTAAAAGGAGGATTTAATGTAAATACTCGGAGTACAGCTAAGATGCAATATCCTTTAAACACTATAGAAGATTCGAATTATGGTCATTATGAGATGCAACTTTCTACTTATGCATTTATGCTTCAGCAAAGACATCCAGAGTATGTGATTAAAGATTTGATTCTTAATCATTATGACCATAATATGAAAAATACTCTATATCATTGTATTTATCGAAAAGATGAAGTAAAACGTATGCTTGCTGATTATTATAAAAAGAAAAAACAACAATTAAAAGCAGCAAGACGTAAACCTATTGTATATTAACATGAAATTACCTATTGCTTAGATTATAGAAGGTCATGCTAAAGAAGCCCTAGGGTTAGATACTGATATTTCTGAAGCTAGATTAAAAATCTGTCATAGATGCCCGTTATTTAGTAACGCTCTAGGCGGAATGTGTAATAGTAGATTATGGTTAAATGTAGAAACGGGAGATGTGAGTACAAATGCACGTCCTGGATACGTAAACGGTTGCGGATGTTTATTGCGAAATAAGACTAGGCTTGTAAATGCTCATTGTCCAGTAAATAAATGGTAAAAAATGGTGTGCACAAATAACTATTAATAATAAAACTAAAGGTCTTGGAAGATATGATACTATAGAAGAAGCTATTGAGGCTCGTAAGAAAGCAGCTAAAGAGTATTATGAAGAATTTGCCAATGAAGATTAAACACATTTTTATAGGCATTTATAACTATATATTTAACCATAATAAAAAACTATCTACACAGAGAATGTTAATATGTGAAAAATGTTAGTATAAACTAATATTAGATAATTATAAATTTTGTGATATATGTGGATGTTCTTTAATATTAAAAACTACTGTTAGAGAAGAGCATTGTCCTGTAAATAAATGGTAATATGAATAAAGACAGAGCAATTTTTAATCAGAATGAAAAGTTAGCCATGACAATTAATGGCTTAGAAAGTGGAGGTATGCACTTTAATGTTAATGAGAAACAAGCAGATGAGTTAGTAAAGAATGAAGCTATTAGTAAGTTTAATACTCAAGTAGATGAGTATGTAAATCGTTTTGAAGAACATGCTAAAGCTTTAGAGAAAGCTGTTGAAGAATTTACTATGTCATCTAAAGCTGAGATTAGACCTATTGGTAATTATATTATTATAAAACCTTTTGCTGAAAATCCTTTCCAACGTATTAAAAAGGTTGGAAGACTTATCATTGATTTAGGAGGTCAAAAACCTCAATATAAAAATAATGATAATGGCGAAATTGAGGAAGAAGAGAATATTACCAAATCAGGAGTAATTGTAGAGGTGGGTCCTGAATGTAAATGGGCACAGATAGGAGATTGTGTATTCTATCCTAGAACTAGTATTATTCCAGTGCCTTTCTATAAACAAGGCTTAGAGCTTGTAAATGAAGCAAGATTAATAGCAATAGTAAATGATAATTTAACAGAAAGATTCAATGGAAGATAAAATATATTTTCAACCAGGTGAGGTTGTTACTTTAAAGTAGGACATTGGAAATGTTCCTAAGATGCTAGTAGTTAAAAAAGTAACTACTGTATTTAAAAATAAAGATACTGATGTATTAATTGGAATAAAGTGTAGATGGTTTACTACAGATGGAACTTTGTAGGAAGCAATTTTCAATACTAAAGACCTTTAGAAGATTGAAAAATCCAAATTTTCCTAATTATTTTTATATAAAATATCCAAATAAGAATGTTGACATTTAAACAAGCATTTAATGCTGCTAGGAAAGCAGGTAATCGCTATTTTTCTTGGAATGGGAATGATTATAACACTATGACTAAAGAAGAGAAAGATTCTGGTGATATACTTGGATTTTTAAAACTTAATACTAATACTGGTAATAATTCTAATTTTTTAAGGGCTGAGAAAAATTTACCATTTTAGACATTAGGAATATTTTCAAATCCTACTGAAGGTAAATATGCTGGATAGAATTATAATATTAAAGCTTCTGTTAATCCTGTAGTACACTCTGAAAATTTTAATGCTAATCCTAATACTTCAGAGCCTACTAACACTGAAATTTCTCAAATCTTTGTTCCTAATAATTTTAATCGTGCATAGGTAAGAGCTTTTATGTCTAGTAGAGGACTAGATCCATATGCCTATACTGGAGGTTAGAGAAAGGCTCTGAGAAAAGCTTTAAATTCTGGATAGGATGTTGAAGCTATCTTTAAATAGTGGAGTTAGGATAATCGACCTATATCTTATAATGCTGAAGGAGGTCTTTTAAAATTTGAAGATGGGGGAATGTTAGAAGACTTTAAAAAGTGGATTACTTAGAAACTTCGGAATGGAGAAATATCAGAATCAGAACTAGAAGATAAACAAAAATTAGCATAGTTATATTAGACATTTAAAAAAGAACAATAGGGGGTACAAACTGCTATGAATGGTGCAAAACTTAATTATATAAATCAATTAAATGGTAAGTGTCCTTAGGGAACACATTTATCATATTATAGAATAGGAGGAACATTGTGTAGAAAGTGTGAAGCTGATGCTCATAATGAAAGTTCTGATCCTATTAAAGCTTTTAAATAGAAATGTGGCGGTAAGGTTAAAAAGAAAGAATTAGGTGGTGAAGTAGATGATAAGAAAAATCAGCCTAAATCTAAGTTAGTTAAAAAACCTTAGAATAAAATTATTCCTAAGAAACCTTAGAACCCTCGACCAGGACCTAAAGATTTAAAAACACTTCCTAATGGTAAGTATCCAAAATATTGGACAGCTACTTAGCGGGGTTAGTGGGATAGAGATCATGATGAAGGAGATTAATGAGATATAAGCTAACTTCTAATTCTTTTAGAGGTTAGCTATTTTTATTTAATGTTAATATGGAATAATGAGTAAATGGTTTTAGTATAATTAGACTTTAGGAAAGGTTGAACTTGATGAGACTGAATTATTACTAATAAAAGAGTTTAGAGATTTATTAGATAGTAATCGTAATAAAAGTAAAACTGATCCTAAAGGCGAACATAAAGAGAGAGCTTTCAGAGAATTATCTTATATATATCTAGCTATTGATTGGAATTCTCCATATCATAATTATGATGAATAGGATAGACATGAAGCAGCTATTGATGACTCAGGGCTAACAGAGAATGAATTTAATGATTCAGTATTTAGAGCCGCTTGTAGAAAATATTAGGAAATTCAAAATTCTAATAGACTAGTTAGAATGGTTAAAGCTGCTGAGAGTACTGTAGATAAATTAATAGATTACTTTGAAAATGTAGATCCTCTAGAAAGAGATCCTCAGACTGGAAAACCTATTTTTAAAGCTAAAGATATTATGGCGGAAATTTCTAAATTAGATGAAACTGCTGATGGATTATTAGCTCTAGAAGGAAGATTAAAATCTTCTATGCAAGAATCATCTAGTATTAGAGGAGATGCTCAAGAAGGATTTGACCCAGGAGACTTTTAATTATGGCAGAAGAAATTAAACGTAAACGAGGAAGACCTAAGAAAATACCTACAGTAATTGACGATGTAAAACCTAAAAAGAAGCCTAAAATACCTAAAGAAATTTAGGATATGATTAATAAAGTACATGGCACTGTAGAAGATCCTATGAAGGAGGCTATTGAAAGTCTTAAACCTTAGAAAATAGTAGAAGAATCTAAACCCGTATTAGAAATAAAAGAGACTGATACTGATGAAGCTATCTTAGGTAAAGTTAGAGATTAGTCTGGATGGGATGTAAAAAAAGATGATCCTATACCTTATTTTGATGCTAATTTATCTTATGAGTTAACTGGATATAAACCTATTAATAAATACAGAGGTTTAGATTTTAATCCTTCATGGTTTACTGAAACTAGAGATACTTTTGTAAGAACTGGACATTATACTAGATTTAGAAGAAACTCTAGAAGCTGGAGAGCTTTTTGGAAAGAATAGTTTATACGATGTAAATATGGTATGACTTCTCATGGTTATACTATTACTGGAGACCATTATTATTTTCTCAACTTTTATAGATTAAAAGATCTTGATAATGTTGAAGAAGCAGGTATGGGACGTCAAGAAATTTTCCCTAATTTTCTAGAGGGATAGTATGAATGGTTCCATTACTTAAAATTAGCTAGAAAATTACGTATGAATGCCTGTATGATGAAAGCCAGAGGGGCGGACTTACTGCCCTCCTATAAGGTGACTTATAGGTAATAAATTCCGAAATTTCGGTGAAGACTAAGGTGATTTAATCACTATGTTAATACCGAGGATCTACAGTTAATCGCTGAGACCTGTAACGCGTAGGAGATGAGCGTTAATGAGAGCAATAATTCTCCCAAGAGTTCGGAACAAGTATTAAATGACTATTATGAAAATAGTTATTGGGATTATTTAAATACTTGAAAATGTACGCTGACCTTATAAGAAATTATAAGAACTAGGAGATAAAAAGCTCCTAGGATAACAATGTGAGGATATTCAGAAATTGAAGCTAGTATAATTTCTAATAGTTATAATGTAATTAAAGGCTCCATAAATGTATGTACAGCTTTTGCACAAACTCAGTTAGATAAATTACTAGAGAAAGTTTGGGCAAATATTAACTGGTTGTATTATAATACTGACGGAGGTATGGCACATCTTAGTCAGGCTAAAAATAGTAATTATTTACGTCGTGCTTCTCATTATGAAATTAGAGATGGACAAAAAATAGAAGTAGGTTGGGGTTCTTAGATACAAGGAATTATTACTGACAAACCTGGTAAGTTAAGAGGTGATCGTACAGACATATTAATGTTTGAAGAGTGCTTTGGTAAAGGTACTAAAGTAATAATGTCAGATTATACAATTAAAAATATTGAAGATATTTAGGTAGGGGATTTTGTATTAGGATTAGATGGTACTCCTTAGGAGGTTATGCATACTACTTAGGGTATTGATGATTTATATCAAATACACTAGAAAAGAGGAATAGATTATGTAGTTAATTCTAAACATAAATTATATTTAGAAGCTAGACCTAGAACAGGGGGAGTTCCTGATAAAATAGTATTAGAAACTGCTCCAGAATATTTAAAGTTATCTGATTATAAGAAAAGAACTACTTATGGAAAATCCAATCCAGCTATAGATAATAAAAAAAATTTATGTGATTTAGACCCTTACTATTTAGGATTATGGTTAGGAGACGGATGGGCAGAAAGTCCTAATAGAATTATTGTAAATACTGTAAAAGATATAGAAATCTATAATTATGTAATAAATTACTTTAAATCTATAAATCTTAATTCTACTATATCTAATTGTGATAATACCAAACAATGCGTAAGAATATTAGGAAGTACTAAAGAATATACTAATGTATTACGACAGTCTTATTCTAAATATTCATTAATAAATAATAAACACATACCTAAAGAAGTTTTTTATTCTACCTTAGATTATAAATTAAAAGTATTGGCAGGACTTATAGATACTGATGGAAGTCTTAATAAAAATTTAAGATATGATATATCTCAAAGTAGACAAGAATTAGCTTAGTAGATTGCTATGCTTGCTAGGTCTTGTGGATTTGAAGTAAAAGAATCTGTAAAAGTTTCTAAAAGTGGTTATGGTAAAGGAAAAGAACAATATAGATTAAATATTAAAGGTAATATTAATATTATACCTGTTAAAATAAAAAGGAAAATTTCTACTATAGAAAGATTTAATACTACTAATTCTTCAGGTATAGAAATTAAAAAATTATCTACTGGAGAGTATTATGGAATTACCTTAAAAAGTTATAATAATCCTACAGATAATTTATTCTTATTAGAAGACTTTACTATTGTCCATAATTGTGGACTTTGGCCTCAATTTACTAAAGCATATACTTAGGCAGACGCTTTAGTTGGTTAGATTGGTAGATAGTGGGGTTTAAGATTAATGGGTGGTAGATAATTAATTGTTTATATCTAGTGAAACAATTCGTGCCACGTAATCGGGAAAAAACGGTGAACCCTGAGACGGGAATACCGTGCTAATATATTTAATAATATAAATATACAGTGTAACGCGTAGGTATTGAACCTCTTATTATAGAGAATATAATATACCCAAGAGTCCCCGACATATTAGTTATAATATGAAAATGTACGCTGGACTTATTCGAATCAAAGAATAAGAACTAGGAGATAAAAAGCTCCTAGGGTAACAATAATCGACTGGAGGGGAATCGGGCTATTAGATGGAAGGTCTTCGTAAAATGTATTACGAGCCTTAGCTCTTTGGAGTACTTCCTTATCGCCATAACTTTACTAAAAACGGAGAATATATTATTACTTCTTTCTTTTTACCAGCGTTTAGAACTATAAAAGAGTTATCTTTATTAGATAGTCGAGGTTGGTTAGATGATGAAGATGGTAAAGCTTATTTTAATAAAACTAGAGATTTAAAAGCTCAAGACCCTGAAGAATTTACTACATTCTGCGCTGAGTATTGCTTTGACGGAGAAGAAGCTTTTTCATTAGAAGGTAATAATAAATTTAATAAAATATTAATAGCTGAATAGATAGCTAATATAAGAATTCATAAAGATTCCCCTAAACCTGAAAGAGGAACTTTAGAGTATATTTTTAAGAATGGTTAGCATAGTAGAGAAAATATTACTGGGTTAAGATGGATAAAGAACCATAATGGTGATGTGCAAATAATAGAGCATCCAATATGGACTTAGACATCTTATGATGAAGAGGGTAATGAATTAAAATACGAAAAAATGAATGGTCTGTATGTAGCAGGTATAGATAGTATTGACTTAGGTATGGAAGATACATCAGCCTTAACTAAAGACCCTTCTAATTTTTGTATTGTAATTAAAAGAAGATAGTTTGGATTAAAAGATCCTACTTATGTAGCTATGTATAAGGCTAGACCTAACGATGTTCGTGATGCTTATAAAACAGCTATAAAATTATTGCAATATTATAATTGTAAAGCTAATCTAGAAGCAACTCGTGTATCTATGCTTTCATGGGCTAGAGAAAAGAAATATTTAAATTATTTTATGTATAGACCAGTTGCTACTTATCCAGCAGGAAATAATCCTAAGCGTAAGACTATAGGTACTCCAGCTTCTGTAGCTATTATTGATCATCAGACTGATTTAATTAGAGACTACGTAAATGATTTTTGTCATAATATATGGTTTGAAGAAATGCTTGATGAATTAAGCCGTTATACTGATGAAATGAAACGTAAGTTCGATATTATAGCAGCTATGGGATTATGTGAATTAGGTGATGAAGATATGATGGGAGTAACTCCTAGATAGATAGAAAATACTGACGATTCTTTTTAGGATTTTGGTTATTATATAGACCCAGAAACTGGTTATAGACGTAAAGGTATAATACCTAAAAAAATAATAACTAAAGCAACTATAAATAGTATATCATATGACAATTTAGGAATTAGAACAAGCAATCCTAGAGGCTATTGAAACTATATATGAATGTAAATATGTGGGCTTATTAAAACTTACTAAATTACCTGTAGGATATAAACTTTAGTTAGGTTGGAGACACGATGATTATCCTATATCAATAATGTCGGATTCACCTACCGAAGAAGTTTTTCTTAAATATATAAAAGAAGAACTTAAAATACGAAGATTAGATAAAGTAAAATACTTTACTGGATATAAAATATATCCTGGATAGTTAAATACTTGTCCACACGATGATACTTGTAAATCATGTCAGAACAAGAAGTAATAGAATTAATTAATAAACACATTGGAGAATTAGTAGTAGATAAAACTACTATTCAAAAATGCTATAATTATTATAATGGTGTTCGTGATGCTGAACAATTTTAGTATCTCGAAGATAATTATGGAATAGGATAGCCTACTTCAGTAGAATTTACACCACTTATTAAAAAACATTTAGATGCTTTAATAGGTGAATATTTAGGCACACCAATTATTCCAAAAGTAACTTGTAAAGATGAAAAAACTGTATCAACTATATTTAGAGAAAAATAGATATATATTTATTCTGAATTATAGAAAATATTTTAGTAGAAACTAAAAAATAATTTGATATAGGTTATATAGGGTAAAGACCCTACAGATATAATGGTTTAGAATTAGATGGAAGATTTAGTTGGAGACTTAGAAGATTCTTTTATTTCTAAATATGAAGAAGCTGCTTAGAATGTTATTGAGTATATAATGCAGTCTAGAAATACTGATTTAATAAATAAATTAAGAAAGATATTTTTAGACTTACTTATATCTGGAGATACTTTCTATAGAGTAAAACCTTCTGCTAATGGTACTAATATATAGATAGAATCTCCAAGTCCTTTAAATACGTTCCCTGAACGTAATCCAAATTCTCCTTATGTAAAAGATTGTAGTAGAATAGTTATTCGTAAGTGGTTAACTGAAGCTGAAGTTTTAAATACTTATGGAAAAGATTTATCCAAAGAAGATATTGAAAAAATAAAAGATAGATGGACAAATTCTTATTCTAGTTCGTCTACTTACATAAGAACTACTAATGGAAAATTAAATCCAGGTATATAGTCAGGAGTTGAGATAATACCAGGTTATCCTAAAGAAGGATATTTAAATCATAGGTTAATAGAAGTATATGAAGTAGAATGGATTGAAACAGATTCAGACTTTGTAATGCACAGACATTCCGCTACTAAAATAGGAACTGATATCTATATAATAGATGAAGTTGATAAAGATGTTGTACGAACTTAGGATGACCCATCTAAATGTACTTTATCAGTAAATGGTGTATTTTATTTAAATGAAAATAATGAACCATACTCTTTGGTGAAAGCTTGTATGACTTTATAGGATAAATATGATCTTTTATGCTATTATAGAGATAATCTTATAGCAACTAGTGGTACTACTGGAGAATGGTTAGACATATCTTTAATACCTGCAAAATTAGGAGTAAATTTTTCCGAAAGAGTACAAAAATGGCTAGCTTATAAAAAGTCTGGATTAGGACTAATTGATACTTCTTAGGAAGGAAGAATGGCAAGTGGGTAGGCTCCTATAAATACTATATTTAATGGCTTTGATGATACTATTAAAGTACAATCTATTTAGGCTATTCAATTAGCTATAGATAGTATTGAACAAACAGTATCTTCTATAACCGGAGTATTTAAAGAGAGATTAAATGGTATTTCTTAGAAAGATGCTGTAACTAATGTATAGACTAGTGTTAATAATTCTTTTGTTATAACTAAATAGTATTATCATCAAATGGATATTTTAACTGAAGAAATATTAATTGATTGTTTAAATACTGGAAAGAAAGTTTATAAAAAAGGATTAACAGGAATAATTAATTTAGGAGATAAATAGTAGAAAATATTTACTGCATTACCTGAAAATTTCACAGTTACTGATTATGGTATAACTGTTAAAACTAGTTCTGATATTACTTAGGAGATATAGTAGATGAAATAGATACTACCTTAGCTTATATAGGCATAGTTACTTCCGGCAGATATATTATTTGAAACTATTACTTGTAAGAGCCTTACTTCTATAAAAACTAGAATACGTAAAGCTTTAGCTAAACAAAAAGCTGAAAATAACTAGCTCTAGTAGACTATGCAATAGGTACAATAGTTATAGCAATAGCTACAAGAATCCTAGAAACAGATTCAAAAATATGAATAGTAGATACAGTAGTTAGCTAAATAGGCAGATAACTTTAAATAGGAAGAGCTTAAATAGAAAATGGACTTAGAATGGTTTAAAGCTCAAACCGATAGATAGTTTAAAGATAGACAAGCTGAAGAAGATGCTAAACGTACTGAGTTAGAAAGATAGTAGTTATATGATGGTAATCCTTATAATGATAAGGTAAAATAGTTAAGAAGTTAATGAGTGATATAATTGGAACACAACTTTATAGCAATGAAGGTTCGACTAAGACACCTATATATCCAAAATCAAAAGCTGAAGTAATTGATGCTATTAATGGAGAGGCTGAAACAAATGTATAGAAATGGTTAAGTGACCTAACAACTTCTATAAATCAAATTACTGAAAACGCTATAAAATTAAATATAAAGATTTCTTATGCACAAACAGCATACAAGAATCTTAATGATATTAAAGATAATGAAAGTATTTAGTGGGGAGAAAACTTTGTGCAGCCAGATGCGGAATTTCCATATACTTGGAAAAAGACTGAAATAAAAGCTAGTAGTAGTGCTGAAAGTTCAGCAACTAGTGTATCCTATGAATTAGCTAGTGTATCATCCTAGTCTACTCAAACTATATATACAGCAAGGTCTGCTGATACTAAAGCAGTAACTGTAGCTTATAATATTATTGATGATCACGGAGTACCTAAACTTAATTATAATGATACTCTAGATAATATATTAGCTAAACCTGAAAATGTCTTATGGGCTAAGTCTCCTGTAAGTATTTCAGCTACTAATCCAAATGGATACATAGCTACTAGAACAAGAACTAATACTGGAGAATGGGGAGCTTTTACTATTGCTCAAAATGCTAAATGGGCATATAATAGTATCCCTGTTTATAAATATAGAGTTACTGATAATATAAGTATTCCTCCAGTTATAGAGAATAGCGACAACTATAGTCAAGTTGAAGGTTGGAAAGATTAGATTACAGAATCTTTCACTGGGTATTTGTGGATGATTAATGCCACAGTAGTAAATGATGTATATTAGTTAAATGGTTCTAAAGTATGGAGTTCTCCTACTTTAATATCAATTGTTAAATAATGGAATTTAGTATTGATATACATAACTCCTTATAGGGAGATATAACACTTGAAGATTTCTCTAAAGAATATGGTTATTATATTCCAGAAGGAGATGATTATCCTGATTCTAAAATAGAAGAAATAGATGGAGTCTCTACATTAAAATATAAGTATAGTAAAACAGTAACATTAAATACTATTCTTAAAGTAAATATGAAAGAAGCTATATTATAGGATGTCTTAATTCATAAACATGAAGATGATGTGGATGTTTGTAGTTTTCATGTTGAAGAAGATGGCTATTATGTAGTTAATCATTATGTTCTTCCAACACGTGAGTGGTATGATAACTTTTTAGAAAATCCTGATACTGAATTATCAGAATTTATTTCAGAAGGTATATATTTTGTTGAAGATGATAAACTAAAAAAAGTAGTAAAAGGAGAAATTGTAGAAGCCGAAGTAAAAGAATTATTAGAACGTAATTACGAAGGAACAAATATTTTACATTGTAAGATTGATATATTTTTTAATGGCAATTTATAGCAGTGTTATATAAATTATTGTAAAAAAATATATGATGCTTTGTTAAATAAGTGTAAATCTTCAGAATATGATTCTGATATATACGCTAGAGATTTTATATGGATGACATTAAATATAATAGATTATTTAATAGGATTTAAATAGTTTTTAGAAGCAGAACGTATTATAGAACAATTTAAAACTTGTGGAGGATTTTGTACTGCTCCTAATACTCATAAATTATATTCTGATTGTGGATGCTCTAAAATGTGAGGCTATAAAGCAATATAATATGTATATTAATAAAGCTATTAAGGGATATAGAAGTGACTATCAATATATTTTAGCTTTAATTAGCTTTATTAATATGCCTATTCACTTAGAAGGTATGGAATTTATTAAATAGCGATTATTAAATTATGGCAATACAGACTATTTACACTTAGGTAGATAATGCTAAATTAGAACCTTGTAAAAAAGGTAAACCAGTACTTCCATTTAAAATACCTTTATTAAGAAATAATTATTTAGGAGAATATAGAACTTAGGTTGAGAAAGATAAAGTCCTAAAGAATTTAGGTATTTTAGGAGCTACTGGAAAATATACTTATCCTTCAGATGTATAGTTAGATAGTTATAAAGATATAAAAACTGTATAGTAGGCTTTAGACTATTGTATAAGATTAATCTAGTCTTATGAAGCTAGTGATAAAAATATTAAATAGTTAATAGAAGATGTTTAGACTATTTAGTAGAATATTACAGGACTACAAACTTCTATACAATAGAATACTGAAGATATTACAACAATTAATAATTCTATAGAGTAGATTAATAACTCGATATTAGAATTTGATAAAAAATTAGAAGAACTAAACGTTGATGATAAAATCACTAATAGAATCAATCAACATTTAGAAAATTCTAAAACTATAGAATTAAGAGATAATACTTTAGAAGTAAAGATATCTAGTGAAGAAGTAAATGCAGTTGTAGTTAAGGAAGATGGTATTTATGTAAATGATAATACAGAATAGGTACAATCTAATACTACTGCTATTGAATCTTTAAAAAATTCAGATAAATATCTTACAGGAACTACAGGCTCTTCTCCTTATACAGTAGGTGGAATAAAAGAAGGAACAACTGCTGAATCTTTAAATGGTAAAACTATATCAGATATACTAGATTTAATGTTATTTCCTGCTTATGTTCGAGATTTAATTCCTCCAACTTTAGTTTATTCAGCATTACCTAGTTTAGTAGAAGTAGGAAGTTCTCTTTTACATCCTGAGTTAACTTTTACTTAGAATGATGCTGGACCTTAGACTTCTACAGTAGAAACTATATCATTTAATGATTCTCATTATGATAACGTTTCTTATATAGGAATAGGAGTATATAAATATGAAGCAACTGTTAATTATGCAGCAGGAGAATATTTAATTAATAATAAAGGAGAAACAACAGATTCTAGAATAGAAGCTGGAAGTATCTCAACCTCAGCTTCTACAATAGCTACTTATCCATGGTATGCAGGTACAGATACTTAGGTATTTAAATAGCAATTAGTGGCATTTAATACTGATTCTGGAACCTAGGAAATATCTCTTTCTGGTAAAGCAGTTATTAAACTGCCAGGAGCTAATTCTTAGTTACTATCTTTTAAAGTAAATGGAGGTCTTGGATTTTTAGATGTAGACTTAAATGGTTGGACATAGACAACTGAATAGATAAATGGAATTACTTATAAAGTATGGTCAAAAAATGATGAATACTCTTCAGTACTTCCACATTAGTTACAATTTAAATTAATGTAATAATGGGATTTAAATACTAGGGAGATTCAACCATTGGAGTTTCGTTAACTGTACAAACTCCAAAACCATTAGATACTAGGTTAGTTGTAGATACTAGAGCAGACTTATATAGTATTCCTGCTAAGTATGCTTATAACGGAATGCCAGTAGTATGTGTTGCTGATGGTAATATTTATACTTTAATAGATAAAAATAGGATAGGAGAAGCTGTAGGATGGAAAGCTTCTTATGAAGCAATTTAGATAATTACTTGTACAGAGTAGGAATATAAAAAGTGGTAGGATAATACTAATCCAGATTTTACTCCAAAAGATGATAGTCAAACTTGGCTACATCAAGATACTTATTATTATATATATGAAGAAAGTATAAGTGATAAAGGATAGTATTATGTATCATATACTTAGTTTGAAGATTTAACTAATCAAGTAAATAAGAAAGCAACTATATCTGCTTTAAATAGTTTATCTGAAAAAACTGATAAAGCACTACAAGATTTAGCCAAAGTTTATGCTACTCTTGATGATATAGATAGTTCTAATCCTGAATCTAAGTTATCTAAAACTTTAGATAATTACTATACAAAATAGAAAGTAGATGAAACCTTCGTAACCAAAGAAAGTTTACGAGGTGACGGAATTGAGGGTGATAACTTCGTATTTGTTACAAAATCATAGTATGATGCTGATTAGCAAAATCTTAACCAATATAAAGAAGAAACTACTAATTAGATAAATACTAAAGTAACTACTAATTCTGAAGCCCAATTAAAATCTATATCTAATGAAGGTACTACACTTAGTATAGGTTAGAAAGTGACAATAAATGGGGAAGACATTGCTTTAGATAAAGATGTTCCTAAAATAGTAGTTATGGATTAGTAGGAATATGATGACTTAGAGACTAAAGACCCTGATGTTTATTATATGACTCATGGTACTGAGTCTAATAATGGAGGCATGGTCTCAAGTGAATTCTTAGAAACTAATTACTATAATCAAGAGCAGATAGTTGATTTATTTAATTACGCTTTACAAAATTTATTTACTGTTTCTGATAAAGTTTTAGAATTAGGTGTCCATGCTTTAGACATTATTTTAGTAGATAAACCTACTGACCAAACTTTTGATTATGATGGAAGTATCCATAAATTAGAAAGTACAGACTATTATAATGTTATAGGTGATGGAGGATCTGAACCAGGAACTTATAGATTTAAAGTAGTATTAAAAGCAGGAAAAAGATGGAGGGATAATACTAATACTCCTATATTTATAACTTACACTATTAATTAGAATACTGAACAATGAGTACATTAAATCAATTAAAAATCGGAGAAACTGTGTATGACTTAGCAGCTAAATTTGATGCTGAGGATAACAATATTAAAGATACTTATTCTACAAAAGAATATGTAACTTAGAAGATATCTGAGCTAGTTAATTCTGCTCCAGACACATTAGATACTTTAAATGAGATAGCAGCAGCTTTAAATAATGATTCTAATTTTGCAACTACTATAATCGCATAGTTAGAAAATAAAGTTGATAAGGTAGAAGATAAACAATTATCTACTGAAGATTTTACAACTGCTTTAAAATCTTCATTAGAAAATCTTCCTGGGGAAGTTAGTGGTAAATATGTAAAACCTGAAGGAGGTATTCCTAAAACAGATTTATCTTCAGAAGTTCAAGAATCTTTAAATAAAGCAGATAGTGCTATACAGGATATTTCTAGTAAAGTAGATAATTCGACTTATACAGAAGATAAGAAAACTTTTGCTCTTAAAACAGAAATACCTTCAACATTACCTGCTAGTGATGTTAGTGCTTGGGCTAAGGAATCTGTTAAACCTACCTACACTGCTGCCGAAATTGGTTTAGATCAAGTAAATAATACTTCAGATATGGACAAACCTATTTCTACAGCAACCTAGGCTGCTCTAGATGGTAAGGTAGACAAAGTTGCAGGTAAATAGTTATCTACTAATGATTACTCTGCTGAAGAGAAGAGCACAGTAGCATAGTTAAAAGCTGATGTAGCATAGTTAAAAGCTGATGTAGCATAGTTAAAATCTACTGTAGAAACTTTAACTCAATCATTACAAGAGCTTAAAGGCGGTGCTTAAAAAGATCTAGGCAAATGATATATAGAAATGGTAAATTAATAACTGAAGTTCATTAGAATATTAAAGAATTTATTGATTAGATATAGCAGCTTGTCTAGAAAGATATTGGAGCTATATATAAAGGTTCTCAATTAGTTTGGGTAACTGTATATAACGCTATTAAAAGTTGTTATGGCAGTGGTACCTGGATACAAGATAAACCTTGGTTAGATAATGACTTTTGGAAAAATAATTAATACAAATGGCAATTTAGAATTTAAATAAACAAGATTAGCTAGATCTAACAATGAATTGGGATGGTACTACAGGCTAGCAGGTAGAAGATTTAATATCTAGACATCTACCTGCTAGCATGGGGTACGATAGTTCTAGTAATGTATTAACTATTGCTAATACTAATGGAGATACTATCGTACAAGCTGAAGTAAGTGTAGCTCAACCTATATATAATCATTCTATATAGATAGAGGGAGTATATTTTAATGATACTGACTCCGAGAATTAGATAAATAAAGATACTATACTTTGTAAATTAGGTACTAAAATATATTTAGGAGTAAGATATACATACACCGCTACTAACCCATTAACTAATAAAGTTACTCATGTAAATAGTACTTAGAAATTATTTGTAAATATTGGAAATGGTTTTATATAGTTAGAATAGGGTATAAAATCTTCTCCTGATATATAGTATATAGAAATTACAAATTTATATACTAAAGTAATATCTTCTAATATATCTGTTAGAGCTATAGCATCTGCAAATATAGAAGATAAAACAGTAACATCTACCACTACTAAAAAGATTCAAGTGGTTAATCCTAAACTTAGATATTCAGGCAATTCTTATATAGTTTCAGGTACTGCTGGATTTGAAGTACAAGATGGTGGAGGCGCTTCTTATGTAATTTACTATAAAATAAATAATTAGACAGTTAAAAACTAGGATAATTTAATTTTAGCATTAACTGATACAGGAGTAAACACTATTGAAGCTTATGTAACAGTAACTAGCAATGCTTCTATTAAATCTGATACTTTAAAAGTTTAGGTAATAAATACTAAGGATGCACATTCTTTTGATAAAGTATTATATGCTATAAATGAAGTATCCACTGGAGTGAATAACTGGGAATTTAGTAAGTTATATAAATTATCTATATACTTCAAAGGTTAGTCTTAGGAAGAATCTACTATAATTACTAGACTTACTGAAACTGGTAACTCAGAAGACTATAAGTTGGATAAAACTAAGACAATAGCTTTAGTTGGAAATGATGGAGTTATTGAATAGGATGTTAGTTACTTCTTAGGAATAACTGCCTCCCAAGAAACATTTAGCACTGTATTAGTAGTAAATATAGATGGAAAGGATATAGTATCTTGGGACACCTCTACAATTATCGAAGTATCTAATAAAGGTTCTTTCAGTTATACTTCTGATTGTTCTTATTATTTTGATTAGTATGCTCCTGATAATTCTAATATTATAACTAAAGAAGTTATTAATAAAGCAATTTCTCCAGATGGATTAATTACTGACGATGCTTTAACAGTATTTAGATTATCTGCTGGAAATTATCCTAATAATATTATTAACTTAGATTTATCTGACTAGTTAACTAATTAGGGATTTACTTTTGAGTTAGATTTTAAATCTTATAACATTAGTGATGAAACTAAACCATTATTAAAATTAGGAAGATTTATATTATATCCTACGGAACTTAACTGGCAATATGGTAATGTAGACGAAACCCAAATAGATACGACTGCTAAAAGTTCTATATTTTAGGGAGATACAAGAACTCATATTTTAATTGAAGTTGTTCCTAATTTTAAAGCTCCTGCAAGAGAAGTTCCAATAGAAGTTGAAAAAATAGCTAATAAAACTACTAACTTAGTTAGAATATTTATAAATGGAGGTATTGACCGTCTATATAAATATGATTACTTAACAGATTTCTAGTATGACGGATTTAATTTAGAAGTTAATCCAGAATCTGCAGATCTTGATATCTATGGACTTAGAGTATATAATAGAGCTTTAACTTTAAAAGAGATAGAAAATAATTATATCTCTACTATGTCTTCTGTTACTGAGAAGTCTAAATTCCAGTAGTTAAATGATTTAGTTGCTACTGATTCTAATAATGATACTTACATATCTTACAATAAAGTTAAATCATTATATAATACTTTGGTATATATAATGCCAAATACTCATAGATATCCTCATTAGTTTAATTTAGTTAAAGGAGTATCTATTAAAGGATGCACAGTATTTATAAATTATGTAAACAGTATAGCTACTGATGAGAGCCATGTTTTATCAGAAGCACAGATAAATCGTTGCTCTGGTAGATTTACTAATGCATCTATTAGTGGTCAAGGTACATCTGCTATGAAATATTATTGGTATAATATTTAGATGAAGAATCCTACATTTACTTCATAGGGATGTTATAATGAGGAACTTGATGAATATGTTGAGCCTGCAGATGATAATCCAAATAAATATTAGTATAATAGTGAGTACTACTATATGCCAGAAGATGAAGATTGTGCTATTGGTATAAAGAAATCATGTGGTAAATTTAATTACGCTTCTTCTATGTAGTCTCATAAAATGGGCTCAGTTAAAGCTTTCCATGATTTATGGGATGCTTGTGTGGATAAATCAGATTTTACATCTGAAGAAATAAAAGGAAGAAAAGCTTGTCTTGAAGATCCATTTATAGCATTCTATGTAGAAACTGATTTACAGGATGTATCTAATTATAAATTATCTGACTTGGCTTAGCTTGATGATTCTAAAATAATGTTTGCTGGATTTTAGACTTGGGGTTCTAAAAAAGGAGATAAAAATACATTTGGATATTCAAAGACAACTCCTGAATATATTTTACTGGAAGGTGCTGAAAATAATGGAGAGTTGTGTAACTGGTTAACTCCTTGGTGTCCTAGTGTAGCTACATTAAGTGGTGAAACTTGGAAAACTAAATAGTTAGTAGTAAATGAAGGAGCACCTTCTTATGTATTATCAGACTCATTTGATGTTGATTTTGGATTAGATAGTGATGATGATGATGGAAATACAATGTCAGCTGATGGATAGAAATCTTTAAATAAATTTATAGAAGCATATAATTTTGTATATATGCATACTATTAATTTATTGCCTTATAAAGAAACTTATTCATTAAATGATCCTCGCAATACTTCTCTTGATATAACTAAAAAGTATTATATTACAAGTATTAACTATTAGGATAATACTTATTTTAAAGGAGATTAGTGGGATGTCTTTAGATATGATAAATATTCTATGCTATGGGTTCCAGCTGGATTGCCAGTTTTAGATGATGATGGCTCTTAGAAATTATCTACAGTTAGAAGTGCTTATAACACTGATGTTTATGAGTATGAAACTTTTAACTTGAAAAAATTCCACGAATAGTTAGGTACTCCTGGAGTTGAGAGTATTAATACTTACATAGAAGATTTAAAAACTGATTTCAAAAATAAGTTTGGAACATACTTCCATGTTGAAGATATAATATATCACCAAGCTTTTATTAGATTATTTGCAGGTACTGATAATAGAGCTAAGAATACATATTTCAAATTATTTAATAAAGATTGCAAAATCTAGTTATTATAGGATGATACGGATACAATCTTAGCTACTGATAATAGAGGTTTATAGAAAAAGCCTTATTTCTTACTAGAACCTTCTTTAGAATTTGATAAAACTTATAAGTAGATGTGGGGAGGATCAAGCGCATTCTTTGAATTAGTAGACATAACTTATAAAGATAAGATTGATGATATGTTATCAACAATGTTATTATAGATGAAGTTTGGTTCTGCTGAATCTTCTTTAGATACTTGGATGACTTAGTATTTCTATTATGTACAGAGATATTATCCAGCTGTAGCGTATAACTATGTATCTAGACTAGCTTATGAATGTGCTCAAATATTCTTTGATAACTAGAAAGAAGCCGGAGTAACTTGGGTTAATAATGGACAAACTCCAGTATCTTAGGAACATGGTAGTTGTTTAGAGAGTGAAATAGCTTTTATGCGTAAAAGACTTACAATGTTTTTAAGTCAAGCTAGAATAGCTACTTTTGGACGTGAAGGTGCAGGTATTCCTATTAAAGTAAAGGAAGATGTTCAAGATCCTCAAACCTATAAAGTAAGAATTACTCCTTACTAGTATTTATATTTAGGATATTTAGTTGGTAGTGTTAGTAATCTGTATGTTACTAATAGAGTAAGTGCTGGAGAGACTGTTGAAGTTACTATATCTTTAACAAATGATGCTTCTTATTATGTATTAGGAGGTAATTATATACAAAGATTTGATAATTTTAACTAGGTATTATTTAACTAGGGAGACTACTCTTTATCAGCTCCAAAATTATTAGAGTTTTCTGCTAATACAGGCTCTGATGAATTACCTTTATTCTAGCCTCCTTCTTTAACTTTAAATTGTAATGTGTTAGAGAAATTAGATTTAACTAATGTACGTTCTTTAACTACTATAAATCTTGATTCTAAACATACTCCTAAGTTAAAGGAAGTTATTCTTACAGGAACTAATATAGCTACGGTAGCATTACCTACTGGTAGTAGATTAACTAAAATACACTACCCAGCAGCTTTGACTAGTTTAGTTATTACTGATAATGAAGGTTTACAAGAGGTTAGATTCGAAAGTTTAAATAACTTAGAAACAGTTGATATTAATTGTGCTAAAGTTGGACAATTTGATATTTCAAATTTCTGTGAATAGTTAATTACTTGCCCTAGTCTTAAATCAGTCACTTTAAGAAATTTAAATAATAGAATTTCTTTAAAAGCTTTAGAGAAATTAGTATTACTATAGGCTAAACTTACTGGTAAATTAACTATTGCTAATTCTGAAAATGAGTTAGAAGGTATTAGTTATAATGATAAAGTTAATTTAGTAAGTTTATATGGAAATATAGATTCTCAAGATAATAGTTTATATATTAATTATAAAGTAACTACTGCTTATAATATTTCTTGTGAAACTGAAATTTCAGTTTATGGTCAAGGATATTCAGGAAATCCATTCGGATTAAGCCTTGACGGTAATAACGTAGCTTTAATTACTGAAGGAGGAAAAGTAATCCCAGATATTACTTATAGATTTAATTCTGATGTATCAGATGTAGCTACTATAAATAATAGAACTGGTATTATTACTTTAAAAACAGCTTCTTCTCCTAAAACTACTACAGCTACTATTACTGTAAAACTTACTAGTGGTAATACTCTAACCTCTGGAACTATAAATATTTACTTTGCTTGGAGAGCTCCTGAATTAGGTAACTTTGTTTATGCAGATGGTACCTATTCTAGTGCTTATATGCCTAGTAAAACATTAATGGGATTAGTCTTTGCTATTAATAAAACTTCAGCCACTGCAGGAACAGCTTATATAGTTGGTAAAGAATACTTAGACCCTTAGTATGTAGGATATTCAGATGAAGCAAATTAGGGGGCATCTGATAATAGAAAGGATCTTTATAATGTGAAATTCTGGTTAAATAATTAGGTACCAGGACTTGGAGATACTTATTATATTACTAAAGGTGTTACAAGTACTGTAGACGCCGATGCTAATTAGCCTATTACTTTAACTACCTTTAAATAGAAGATTCCTTCTACATTTACAGGTAAAGAAGATACTTAGGCTTACGTAAATAATGTAAACTCTACATTGTTACGATTATTAGTTAGAACTTACCCTGATTTAATTCAACCTACTGGAGGAAGTTATTCAATAACTACTAAAGAAAATTTAGATGCTCTATTAGCTAATATTCCAAATATAAGTAACTAGAACTTGGAACAAATGTAGTGTTTGTTGTATCCATATTTCTATGAAACATATTTGTATGAACCTACAGTAACTGAAGAAGAAAGAAACACTCAAGCTTTCTAGAATTATTTTAGTAAAGGTAAGTGGTATGTTCCCTCATACTAGGAATTAGCTACTTTAATTTATTATAGAGGTTATAGTGCAGCAGGAAATAATTTCTCCACTGGAGATATTCCTATAAAATCTAATATATCAGATGCTATACCTAAAGAATCAGGTGATTTAAAAAATCCTATATTCTCTACAGCTTATAAAAATGCTGGTAACTATATGCCAACAGCATGGAATACTTTAGCAGACTCTAATAACTTATGTACTAATACAGATGCTACTTGCCATAACTATACTTACTAGGAAATAAGTAATTATTCTGCAAGTGGATATGAGTACAATTATCAATGGGTACCTGGTAGTAATGATGGAAATATAGGAATAGGAATTTCAGGAGCAGCATATAATGGCTGGAGATTATTAAAACATAAACCTCTTCCTTGTGTCCAATTTAATTATCAATAGAAATAATGGAATAGTTAAATATTAATATAGTTAAAAATTCTACTTATACCTTAGATGAAATATTTAATATATATAAAGAAGCGTTTCCAACTAATAAACAATGGTCTGAAATATTAACATTAAGAGAAGGAGTTTTAAACTTCTTCTCTTTAAAGACCATATTAAAGAAATCTGTTGTTTATTATGATACTTCTAAATATGTTAATTCATTTTATTATTAGGATAAACAATATTGGTTAAGTAAAGATGATAGAATAGGTTTATTTAGATTAATAGACAGTGGTGCAAAATAGATAACTCTACAATTAAATGATAATTATTTAATTATTTCTCCTGATAAATTAAAAGAATTTCTTAATTAGTTAGAGGTATATGCTGGGAAATGTTTTGCAACAACTGCAGAACATCTTTAGAATATAAAATAGTTAAGTACTATTGAAGAATTACTTAAATACGACTACACTGCTAAATATCCAAATAAGATTATTTTAAATGAAAATTAGTGTTAAAAAAGATATTGGGCTAGGAGTCAAGGATTCTTAGCCCATTTCTGTTTCTATATGTATTCCTAAATAGGAAGAAGTTATTAAAAAACCTAAAATAACTATTCCTGTAGTATAGAAAAAATAGGAGATACACAATAAAGAAATTATCCAACTTCCTGAAATAGTAGAGCCTCCTAAATAGACTTATGGAGTAATTCATAATGAACAACCTGTTATAAAACAAGAACCTTCTAAAGAAGTAAATAAAGATTCTATTATCGACAAAATAAATACTGGATTTGGTTGTGATAATGCTTTACATAAAGAGTGTCCTAAACCTTAGTGGCATCAGCATTTATGTAAAGAAAATTTTTTAGGAGAATTTAAAACAGAATTAGAAAAATAGTTAGCTAGAGATAATTTAGATATATATAGTAAAACTTAGATAGATAAATTTATAAAAGATTTATCAGGAGTAGATTTATCGTCTTATATTACTAAAGATTACTTTAATGAAGCTATATAGGATTTAGATTATGTAAAATCCTCTCTAAAATCTAATATAGACTACAATATACCAGAAAATTTATTTAAATTATGAGTACCCAAATAAAAAGATTATATCAAAATAATCAGGAATTCGTACCTATTACTTTAGCTGAGGCAGTAGTAGTAAATACTACTGATATTCCTGGATTAAAATCTTTAGGAATTACTACATTAGATAAAGTATTAAAAACTACTTTAGGAATTGTCGGAACTAATACTTTAAGTATAGAGACTATTAATAAAACTCTTGCTACTATTAATAGTACTTTATAGAATAAGTAGGATAAACTAACTGCTGGTGATGGAATTACTATTTCTCCTGAAGGTGTTATTAGTGTTACTAATACTAGTACTTTAGGATTTTAGTATAAAATAGTTACTGTATTACCTTCTCCTCCAAAAAAAGACTACGAAAACATTATATATTTAGTTCCTAATCCTGGAGGAGTAAATGGTAATATTTTTATAGAATATATTTGTATTAACAAAGATTCTACCTATATTTGGGAATAGATAGGTTCTTTAACAACAGATGTCAACTTAGATAATTATGTAACTAAAAATGAGTTTAATGCTTTAAAATCTATAGTATTAACAGCTCAAGATGTTACTACATCATCAGGAACTCCAGTTACAGTAAATTATAATATACCTAATAATTTATACGATGAGCAATAAATTAGTTAAAGTAATATTAGCAAATGATTAGGTATTTCCACAAACTATAGCAGAGGCTGTTTTAGTTAATGGTGATTAGGTGACTACTTTAGATAAAGTTCTTCCTAAAAAAATAGAACAAATAATTACTTCTGATAATTCAGGATTAACTGCTTCTAAATAGGGAACTTCTGTGGTAATTACCCATACTAATAAAATTATACCTAATGAGGTTCCTAAATCTTACTTAATACAATACGATTAGAATGGGCATATTGTAAATACTGAGCCTATTAAAAGACAGATAACAACCGTAAATAATACTGTATATTCACAATACGATGGAAGTGCAGATTCTAACATAAATTTTGGAGATGACTTTACGATAAATAACAATAATATTTCTCTCAAATGGGAGGATATAAATTAATAATAAATAATGGCATTATTAAATTTTGCAACTTCTTATAATGATGTAGCTGATAAGTTAAAATTAGCCCCATCAGAAACAGGTGATTATATAAAATTATATTTTACAAAGGATGGTCATATAATTACCCATGGAGTCGATTATATTCCTTGGGGAATTGGAATAATTCCTATAGATAAATTACCTATAAATAATACTGTAGCAGATAATGAACATTTATGGGATAGTAAGACTATACTAGATAAAATTAATTAGTCGATTGCAGCTAATGATGCAATGCGATTCAAGGGCACTATAGGACTAGCTTCCGCTAATAATTATATTATTAATGGAACTGAGGCAGAATTTCCATCTAAAACTGCTAAAGTAGGTGATACTTATAGAGTAGTAACTGCTGGAAGATATGCAGGAGTATAGTGTGAAGTAGGTGATTTACTTATTTGTATCACTGCTGATTCAACTGGTGCAAATACCGCTTGGACAGTAGCTTAGACTAATATTAATGGCTAGATTTACCATACAATAAACGGAGTTTAGAAAGGATTTTATTCTAATGATACTGATACTTTTTCTATTTTTGCTCCTACTACTGCTGGAGCCTTGGGATAGGTTTTAACTAGTAAAGGAGGTAATAGTGCTCCAATTTGGACAAACTAGTCAGAAATTACTGCTGGAGGATTAACAGATGCTGCAAAGAAAGCTTTGTTTACAGCTTTATCTTATACAAATGATGTATTAACTGTTACTATTGGAGGTACTACTAAAGCTACCACTATACATGGACGTAGAGCTGTAAATGTTAATTCAACAGAAGTATTACCTAGTTCTGATAGTACTGCTCTTAACTTTATAAATGGTAATGGTGTCTCTTTTACTTGGGATAGTAGAAATAAAAATTTGTCAGTAAATGCTAACACTAACTTTAGCACTGATTTAGTGAATAAGAACTATGCAGTAAAAGTTGATTCTAATTAGTAGCTATATGTTAATGTTCCTTAGGTAGGCAATATTTATAATGTAGTTTCAAAAGATGCAAATGGTTTAGCTCCACGATTAATAAATACTAATAAAGAATTTATAACTCAAAATTTTTATTTATTAGCATCAACAGATGGTTAGGCTACTCCTAGTTGGTATAAACTACCTAGTGAGTCATTTATAAATACTTGGAGAACAATTAAAGTTGGTGGAGTCTCTATAGGCAATAAGACTCTTAATTTTATGCCAACTGGAGATATTTATGTAAAAACTGCAGATTAGGATAATACATCTGCCGATGAGTTTGATATAGGTTTTGGTCTAGCGTGGTATAACGTTAATACCGGTAAATATGAATATGAATAATAAATAATGAAAATAGCATTTAATCCCTCTACGGTGGCAGCTTTAACAGCTCCACCAAATAACAAAGATATTACATTTGACCTCAGAGGGCAGAATATATTTGCACGAGGGGTTAAATTTTGTGGTACAGATACTAATACTTGGAGAGATATAAAAATAAATAATGTAAGTATAGGTTCTAATATTCTAGACTTACGAAACGGTAGTAATACTACATTAACTAATTCTAATGGTGTAGTAACTATCAATTCTACTTGGAGACCAGTAGTGGATAACTTAATTAGTTATTCCACTACTAGTTCTCTTTCTGCTAATTAGGGTAGAATCTTAGCAGGATTAATTAATGGTAAATCTGATTCAGATCATAATCATGATGGTCGATATGTGAAGAGATTCGGAGATACTATGTTAGGGGCCCTTAATTTTGCAAAGGGTACTTGGAATTTAGTAGGAGACGACTCTTACGTAGGAGATTGTAATGTAAGTGGACATTTTGGAATTAAAGCTGCCAATACTACATATCCAGGAATAGCCTTTTGGAATAATTCAAGTACCTTTTTAGGAAATTTAACTGCTTATAGTGACAATATTAAATATGGAGCATTTAGTCTCCAATTTCTTGATAATGGAACTACTATTGTAAAGGCTAGTACTTTGGCTAACCCGTTTAGTAATTACAATAGTAATGCTGTAGCAGATGGGCAAGCCGTTTGTGTTTGGGGATAGAATTCCTATTTAGGCAATTTAGCACATGATACTGGAAATATATCTTTATGGTTGAGAAGAGGTAATGCTAAACTTGCTACATTAAATTTGATGTTAGATGGTGAGTATTATGCTGTTGGAAATTAGAGATTAGCTCATGTGTCTGAAATTCCTACTTCTTTAAAGAATCCACATGCTTTAACTATTAGTTTAAATGGAACAAGTCAAGGTCCATATGATGGAAGTGCTGCTAAGAATATAAATATTACACCTGGTTCTATAGGAGCTGCTACTAGTGGACATAATCATGATGGTCGATATGTTAGATATTATGCTATTACTACATTAGATTGTAATAATTTAGCGGTAGGTCTAACAGCTGCAAAAACAACTGCAACTAATGCAGCTCATACTAATCCTAGTGCTTATTTATATATTTCTGATGTAAGAACTCCATTCCAAATACAAATACCTGATTCTGGTGTGCAATATATTTATAAAAGATATTATAGTTCAGGTAAGTGGAGTGGATGGTTTAAATTAAATGCTGGATATGCGGACTCAGCGGGTTCTGCAACTAAGTTACAAACTCCTAGAAGTATTTGGGGTCAAAGTTTCGATGGTACTAGAGATGTTAATGGAACTATATATATAAATAATAGCGACTCTAGTAATGGAGCTATACGATTAAATAATAATGTAAATTCTAATGCTCGTATATCAGCTATAGAAGACCAAGTAATATTTAATACAGGTGGTGCTATTCGATTTGGTGGAACTTCTTGGGATTATAATCAATGGGCGGGTCTTAAGTATAGTCATCATTTTAAGACTATTTATCTTGGTTTAGCTGATGGTTCTATATTTAACGCTAATAGTGCTTAGGATGGAGGTACTTTAAATCTTAGAGCAGGTATTTGCAATATTGATCTAAATAGTGGCACATCAATTAGAGGACTTTCTACTGATGGCTCTCCTGATATTAGTTATCTTGATCTCTATGATACTTCTATATCTTTACGAGCTTATGAAAATATATCTATGAAGTCTTCAGGACCTGGATCTAGTGCTAGTATTAGTTCAGATATTAGAATAGAATCTTCTCGAGGTGTATATTTAAATTCTGGAAATTCAGGTAATGTCTACTTATGCTAGGGAGGAGGTAAAGTAGGAATAGGAACTACATCCCCTACATAGAAATTAGATGTGATAGGAAATATTAGAGCAACAGGACAAATAATTAGAGAAGGCTCTAGTTAGTTTTGGGTTTATGGAAGAACTGGAGCTTTATTAAGAGAAACTACTTCAATAGGTTATCATGTCTTATGGTCATTAAAAACTACAAATGGTTCTTGGGATTTTGGAGAGTATAATACTTCAGGTTGGTATAATGTTCCAGTATTATCTTATATTACTGATTCTAATTATAATTCAGGGAGTAATACAACTACATATCAAATTAAATTTCCATTAGATAATGGTACAGTAGCTTTAACTAAAGATATTCCTGCTAATGGAGGTAATGCAGACACGTTAGATGGTTATCATGCAAGTGGACTTCTTACTGCTTTATCTAATTCTAATAATGGTATTAGTATAACAGTTGGTGGAACAACTAAAAGTGTTTCAAATATTAGTGTTAATTATGCTAAGAGTGCTGGAAATGCTAATACTCTTGGTGGAATGCCAAAAAATCCTGGTCGAGCACCATTTGGCACAATACCTTATGTAGAATATGATGGTGTAATGGAAATAGGTAAATATATCGACTTTCATAATGATAATGGCGGTAGTTATGATTATTCTACTAGATTACAAGTTATTGGTAATTATCGTAACACTATTAATCTTCCATTAGAAAATGGTACATTAGCTTTAACTTCTTATGGAGGAGATGATAGCCACCCTATATTCTTAGGATATTTAGATTTAGATCATGGTAGTGATGGTACTGTAAGTAGTTCTTTCCATTGTCTAGGATATTCAGTCTCATTTACTTATACTAGAGGAGGAAATTACTGTAAAATTGTTATCCCTGATACAACACGTCTATCATTTTATATTAATGCAGCTATTGCATCCGTAAATTATTCTGGAGGAGGAATGGATACTTGGACAAATTTTCATAGAGGAACTGGTGCTTGGTGGCTTCATTGCTATGCTGCTGGCTGGAATGAAGTAAGAGTAAAAGGTTTTTGCCAAAGGAATGGTCATAATGATAGTTGGTGGGGTGGGAATCCTTTATGGGCTAATAATGATGGAGCTAATAGAATCACTGTTTGTATATTTGGATATGTTAGATACAGATAACATTTATTAACTTTGATTTATCACAAAATAATATACAATTATATATGTTTAATAAAAATAAATGATTTATGACTTTAAATGATGTTTTGACAAAACAGAATCTTATTACAAAGATTCTTTTAGCCAGTAATGGTAAAGAACTCCCTAAGGAGTTGAAAGTAAAGATTATGAGAACTAGAATGTCTTATAATAAGATTAAGAAACAGTTTGATGAAGATACACAAGAATTTAGTAAGCAAATTGTTTCAGATGAACTGAGAGATTTAGCTAATAAGACAGAGCGTACTCCTGAAGAGGAAACTAAGTTTAATGAGCTGGATAATAAAGCTAATGCAGAATATCAAGAATACCTTGTACAAAAAGGTAATGAGAATATTAAGGATGCACCTGAAGATACATTTACAGAAGATGAGTATGGTGATATTCTTGATGTAAATTCTGATGGCGAGTATGAGATTAATGGTCAGAAAGTAAAAGCTGCTGACCTTATGGAGGCTTTTTATGAATTATTTGTTAAGTAATGGAAATAACAAAACAAAACGAAATTTATCAAATAAGTGATTCTACAGAAAATTATAATATCTCAGGATCTTTGAATATTAATTTAGATAAGTCTTATTCATTTAATATTAGTATGACAGATACTAATAATTCTAAGACTATGAACTATTATAAAACAATTACATCAGACCATATTGATGTAAATTATAATGCACCTAAAGATTCTGAGGAAGATTTACTTAATTATGTAAAAGATAATATGCAAACTATTTCAGATAAAGTAAATGAACAGTAAAATTTTTAAATTATTACGACTATGAAAATTATTAAAAAAATTTCTAAATCTTTAACACCAAAAGAATAGTACTTGGAAAAGTATGGTAAACATTTTACTATTAAATTAGCAGATTTTGCTAGTGGATAGATGGTTAATTCCGATGGAACTAATAAACATTGGGATGTTTCTGATGTAAAATAGATTATTGATGAATTAGGATATATTATCCCAATTAGTAGTACTATAGGAGATATTATTTACACTGCTAACATGGCACATGCAGATTTTTACCCTTTATTGTTAAAAGATGCTAAATCTTGTGTAATATATGCTATGGAAGTAGCGAATGATAAAGATGGATATGAAGGTATTTAGTTTTGCAGATGGATGGCAGATGTAAAGAATAAGAATTTAGAAATTGATTGGAAATCTTTCATTTAAATTTAATTAACAAATAAAGTAATAAGGAATTATTAGAAATGGTGACTATGTAGTTATTATTTTTAATAATTCCTTATTTTTTATTTTGGCTGAGAAATACTTAACATATATTAACAATACAATTAGATACTAGTATTTATAGATGAGTTTTTCCTTGAAAAATTGAGTAAATTATTTTAATTATGAGCGACACTGTAGAAAAAATTTATTGTACTGATAACAATGATGCTTTATTGGCTTCTGTTATGGGTAAGAACAACAATGATCCAATGGCAATGGCTGCTATGTTAAACAACAATTAGTGGATGAATAATCCTTTTATCTATTTAGTATTCCTTATGATGTTTGGAAGAAATGGATTATGGGGAACCAATGCTAATAGTGTTTAGAACGCAGAAATTTAGGGATAGTTAAACGCCATTAGAAATCAAATGTCAGATAACTAGAATAGTAATCTATTAATGGATGCTGTTAAGGGTAATAATAATGCTATTACTTAGTTAGCAAGTAATCTGAACTGCGATTTTAATTCACTTAATAACGCTATATGCGCTGTACGTTCTGGAATATAGGATGTAGCTGGCAAAGTTGGATTCTCTGCTGAGAAAGTGATCAACGCTGTCAATTTAGGTGATTTAAATATGGTATAGCAGTTGAAAGATTGTTGCTGCCAGACTTAGCAGAATCTATTAAAGATGGGTTATGAATAGCAATTAGCTACTGCTAATCAAACAAGTACTATAGCTAGTAAAATCTGTGATACTAACTATTCTTTAAATAATGCTATTAACAACTTAACTACTGGAGTAGAAAGAGGATTTGCATACACAAACTATGCTACTCAAACACAAACTTGCGAAATATTAAGAGATAATCAACGTAATACTCAGCGTATAATTGATACTCTTAATACACATTGGAATCAAGATTTGCAGTAGAAATACAATGATGCTAGACTTGAACTTAGTCAAGTTAGACAGAATTAGTATTTAATTTCATAGTTAAAACCAACTACAACTACTACTGCGTAAACCATAAGCCCAGGAAGTCTAACTTTTTGGACTTTTTTATTATCACGATATGATATTTAGAGACATTAAACAACACAACAAAGTATACATTCTTGATAAAGTGAATGTAACTATTGATGAAGGTATTGTTACTGCTGTAGGAATACCTCAACCTAATTTAGAAGGTAAAATAGTAATTGATGTTACTATAAATGTAAAAGATAAACAAGCTACTTATACTATACCTGAATAGTTATCTGTTACTAGAGCTAATAATTTAATACTAGCTATTGATTAGAAAGATTTAATATAGGAACTTGAGATAATGAAGACTAATGCAAAACTTATTATAGATTCTGTAGATACATAGAAAACAATATTACAAAAGGCAGATAAGCTTCTTCTAGAGCTCAATCCAGTATTAAAAGAAAAATAGCAAAATGAATAGAGATTTAGTAAAATTGAAGATTCTCTTTCTTAGATAGCTAAACTAATGGAGAAGTAGCAAGAAACTATTAACAATTTTATAAATGATAAAAGTTTTAGTAAAAAGAATTGCTAAAAAACCTAATTACACCATTGGTAAGTTATTTATCAATGGTGTTTTTTTTGCAAATACATTAGAAGACACTGACAGAGGTTTAACTTAGAGTATGTCAGAAGATGAGATTAAAAAGAAAAAGATTTATGGCTAGACTGCTATTCCTACTGGTACTTATAAAGTAGATATGAATACAGTAAGTCCTAAGTTTAAAAATCGTAGTTGGGCTAAGCCTTATGATGGTAAATTACCACGATTAGTTAATGTTCCTGGCTTTGATGGAGTACTCACGCATCCAGGAAATTAGCCCTCGGATACATTAGGCTGTTTATTAGTTGGAAAGAATGATGTAGTGGGTAAAGTAACTAATTCTGTACATTATTTTAATAAAATTATGACAGAATTATTGAAAGATCCTAATAATATAACAATAACAATAGAATAATATGGAAAAATTCTTTGGAAGAACTTATGAAACAGTTGGTAATGTTAGTGGAGATTTATTACTAAAAACTAGAGGAGGAGTAAAAGTCTAGATAGGTTCTAGTTTTATAGACCTAGTAAAAAATGGTAAAATAAATGTTGATATTGATATTATCAAAGAAGCTTCTTCTAAAGATAATATTATTGATAATGGTTTATATATAGTTAAAGATATTTTATATGTAAAATATTAGAATACTGTATTACCATTAAATAGTAATACTGGAGAGAATCAAGTATCTTATTTACCTTAGTTAAATATTACTTAGGAGTAGCAAATATAGGCACAAAAAAATATTGGAATATATTATGATACTTTGGAAGAAGCACAGTAGAATGTAAATGATGGATACGTATATATAAAAGGAAAAGGCTTATATATTATATAGTCTTCTACACCTATGTAGATTACAAATAATAATTAGTTCTCTTCTTTAAATATAGGTTTAGATTAGTATATTGAAAGTATAACTAATTATTCTAGGAATCATTACTTTAGAATTAATAATACAAAATTACTTAATTTATCAGAGAATTCAATTTCGTGTGAAAAACCTTTATATATAAGTGAATTACAAGATGTTAATGATTCTTTTTATATTACTAGTTCTGGAGGTAAGTCTACTTTAAGAATAAATAATATAGTTGCTGATACTATCAGTACTAGTAGTTCTATTAATTTAGATAATTTATAGTATTATTATAATTATAATAATATCATAACAGATATTATAAATATAGAGGATTCTGAAGACCCAAATAATGTAAATGACTATGAAAATCTTTATTATACTTTATATTTAAAATATTCTATAGACAATTATCAAGTAGGAGATTATTTGTACTTTAATATTTATGATGATGATTCTTCTTAGAATGTAGAATATTTAGTTACTATAGTAGAACTTTCAAGAACTTCTATTAAAGTATAGTGTGATAAAGATATTCCAACACTAACTTATTAGACAATTTGTTACTATAAATATAAAGATCCTACTATTTATGGATTCACTACAGATTATAAAAAATTTATATATAGTAATAATACTTATTCAGTAATAATAGGAGATATAACTAAAAAATACAGTAGTGACTCTTTAACAAATGGATTTTATTCTGATTGTGCAGTAACAAAAAATCAAATTTTAATAACTCCAAATCTAGATCATCCAAATTTAACAAATACGATATTTAAAAAATCTGATAATTTCCCTAAATTAGAAGAAGGATGGGAATTACCTAAAGAAGACAATTCTCAAAATTTAGCTACTACTAAGTGGGTAAATTCTAACAAGTATGTTTTATCTATAGCAACCTCTAATACTTTAGGAGGAGTTATGGTAGGTAATGGTTTATCTATTACTAATACTGGAGTGTTATCTATAGTAGATAATTGGACTTCTACTTTAAATACTATTTCTAGTAATGTGCATACAAATACAAGTGATATTACTATATTAAAATCTTAGGTAGCTAACTTACAAAAAGCAGTAAAAGATTTATAGGATAAATTAGAATCTTCAACTGAGTAATTTTGTTATTTTGACTTTTATTTTTTTTAACATAGTATAATATTATTAAATAATATACAATATGGCAATAGGAATTAATGATTTAAATGACGATTTGATGGATGATGTACTGATTCCTAATAATTAGGATCAAGACAATGACTCTAATCAAGATAATAATGTCCCTAACAATGATAATGATGAGGACAACCATTAGGAAAATGAAGATGAAGACGTAATCACTGCATTACTTAAAGAACAGAACATTACTGACCGAAATAAAATTTAGTACGAAGATGAAAATGGATAGATTCAAGAATTACCTTTTGATTCTCTGCCATTAGAAGATTAGTTGAATATTTTAAAAGGAACTCGTGAAGATACTCATGATGATTCTGATGATCTTGACAAGGATGAAATACAATTAATCAATTATCTTCGTAGTAATAATTTAACAACTTAGCAATATGCTGATTATATTGCTTAGGAAGCAATTAGAAATTATCAGTAGGAATAGCCAGTCTCTTATAAAGTAGATGAACTTTCTGATGATGACTTGTTCTTACTCGATTTAAAGAGTCGAGTTCCAGATGTTGATGATGAGACAGCCGCTGCTGCTCTAGATTCTGCTAAACAAAACGAAAGTTTATTCTCTAAATAGGTAGAAGGCATTCGTTCTGAATATTAGCAAAAAGAAAGAGAATTAGCAGAACAAGAGTAGGCTCAAAAATAGGCTCAAGATTCTGAGCAACTTTAGTAGTTTCAAGAAGCTATTATTAGTTCCATAAATAATTTAGATTAGGGTAATGACTTTGCATTTAATTTATCAAATGCTGATAAGTAGGAGTTATATAATTTTATGTTTTAGTAGGATGCTACTGGTATGAGCTATCTTAATAAAGCAATTAACGACCCACAAACTCTTACTAAAATGTCTTGGTATGCTCTTCATGGAGACGAAGCTATTGATAATATGCGAAATTACTACGAACATTAGATAACAGAAATTCGCCGTACTTCTTATGCCAAAGGCTTAGAAGATGGTAAAAGTGGTAAGAAGACCGTAATATTCGGTCCTAAGGAAACAAGGAAGACTGGATTGGTCTCTAAACCTAATAAATATAAAAGTATTTACGATTTACAAGATTAATTAAATTATGTTAGTTGCAAATTTTACTACACAAGTCCCTACTATGGGTAATACCAGAACATATGAAGATTTCTATAAGTTCTTAGGTGTAAAACCTGCTCGTTTGGGAATTGTTGCAAATCTTTATCCTTAGAACACTGCTGAGTATTTAACTACTTCACTTAAAAACGTTATTTATAATAATACTAAGAGTGGTAACAAGTTCCAGCGTTTGAACTCATTAATGTATGAATATGAGATTCAAACTAATCAAATTAAACGTATTGAATTCGCTGCTGTACCTACAGAAAATGGTGCTAATGGCACAGAAATTACTTTTGCTTTTAAAGAAAATTATTATCAAAAGTATGACATCTTTATGATTGAAGAGTCTAGACAGCAAGTTATTTGTATTACTAGACCACAGAGACGTGCTGATAATTATTGGGAAATTCAAGGACGTTTGGTTGATGATGACTACAGCTCAGTACTTGATAAAGATGCTTGTCAGATTGGTATGTTGACAAGATTCTAGAGTAACGCAATGCCAGAAATGCATGAAGAAGGTTACTGCAAATATCAGAGCAATATTTCACGTTTCCGTGGATATATTACTCAGTTCCGTAACGATGAGACCTATTCAGCATTATATGCTGCTATGGAAGATACTTTTGTAAATATCTCTCAAGGTAAGGGTAACGGAGCTATGCAGGAGACTGTTTATAAGATGGACAAGAAGGAAAAAGTTCTGCTTGAGAACTTTATGTTCGTTAAGAATAACGGTTTACTGTTTAATAAGAGTTCTATTGATAAGAATGGTAAATCTACAATTCAGGACCCAACAACTGGTAGACCTATTTATATTGGTCCTGGTTTGATTCCACAAATTGAAGCTTATGCTGATAAGTATGCTTATAATAAGATGACAGTAGATGTTCTTAACACTATTGTTACTACAATGGCATAGAAAGCTAATAGTCCTAAAGGAAATAAGTGGGTATTTGTTATGAATGAAAAAGCTGATGCTGATATTACCACAACTTTAGGAGAATACCTGCAGAGCTTCCATACAGATGGAACATTCTTATATTCTATGAAGGCTAATGGTGAGGTAGAAGTTGGTGCTAAGGGCTATACTTCTTATAATTATCTTGGTAACACATTAGTATTCACTGTTGATAGAGCTTTCTCTCGTGAATATGGTAACGAGAAAGGATTTATTGCTTGTATTGATTTAAGTCCAGATAATTCTACTGGTAAACCAGGTGTAGCACAATTCACTTTCAAGAATGGTGAATTCATTCAGAATAAAGTGCTTGGTGTAGGTGGTGCAGATGGTTTATCTTCTGGAGAAGTTTCTAGTGCTATTGCTGCTAGTAAACTTATTGTTTGGGGTTATGGAGGTATTGGTGTATTTAACCCATATAAGTCCTTCATTGCTCGCGAAGTTTAATAATAAAGACTACGTTAGTTTTACTATAAATATAGTAAACAACAATTATTAAGATAAAAGTAGGTAGATTATTCTGCCTACTTATATTTTATATTTGATAATAAGAATTAATATGACATAGGAATATAATGATAATATTGTAATTTTACGTAGTGTTTATAGTAAAGTAGGTTCTAATATTACTATAAATCCATGTAGAGATAAAGAAACAGGTTCTTTTCCTAGCTGCGTAAGAAGAGTAGATGATAGAGGAAATATGATTCTATCAGAATCTGATAAGGAGAATTTGAGTGCTGGAAAGATTTATTTAGTAGCTGAAAATGCTAAAATTAAAATTTATGATGGCATTCAATTTGATCTTAATAATATGAAAGATGCAGCTTTATGGAAATGTATTAAAAATTGTTCATATATTGCTCCTGACCGTTACGCTAAGGACGCTAATGGCAACTATTTAATTGATGGTACAATGGGATGGAAGAATCCTCATCCACGTTACGGTTTGGCAGAATATTATATTGAACATCCTGGACTTGATTCTGTACGTAGAGTTAAGAGAACAGAGACCTTGTCTAAGGCATTGAAATATATTATTGACGATAGTAGAGAAGGTCAAATTACTAGAGCTAAAGTTCTTGGTAAGAAGATGGATAATGTACCTAGTGCAGATATTACAGACTTCTTGATTCAGATTGCTATGAAGAATCCTGCTAAGATCATTGGTCTTTATGAAGATGCTCGTTCTAAGTTGCGTATTCTCTTAATTGACGCTCGTGAAAAGAATGTTATTATTGTAAAGGATAATTTACTTTGTTTCAATGATAATTATTTAGGTGCTACAGATGATGCAGCTATTAATTGGTTGGCAGATCCTGCTAATGCTAAATTAAAGGGATTAATTATGAGAGCCACATATCCACAATTATATGTACAAGCTGATAATACTATAACTCCTAAAGATACAAAAGATACTAAGAAAACTAAATAATAAAATTTAGTTATGACTGCAAGACAAATACTTGAATCTTGTTTAATTGAATTATCTAAATAGCACGCTCCTAGCATGCGTTTAGATGAGTTCAATTATTATATAAATAAAGCTGTTAACCAATACATAAATAAACGTTATAATATTTATGATATTAATCAGCAAACTACTGATGATTTAAGAGTATTAAAAGCTACAGCAGTTCTTACTCCTAAAGCTTCTGACATATATACTACAGCAGGTATTGCTGAAGCTCAGAGTGATACTTTATATTCAAATGCTAAAAATCCTTATGGAGCAGTATTTGAAGTAAATCTTCCCGATGATTACCTGCATATGCTTAATTGCATTTGTATATATACTTTAAAAAAGTAGCATAAATGTTGGGATGCTAATTCTGATGTGGCTTTTGCTGCTAAAAGACTTACTTCTGATAGTTGGTCTACAATTATGAATGATTTTTATAATAGACCTCTTCCTTGGAGACCTTATTACTATATTCATAATGTAAATACTTCTGATAAGCTTCCTACAAATCCTTATACAGCTCCTGAAGATAAAGGACTAGGTACTGGAACAGATAGTTCTAAGAAATAGGATTCAACTGATGGAGTAGCTAACTTCGCTAGAACTATTAAAATTGGAACTGCTGATTAGTCAGTGGTAGAAAAAAATGCACCATTTAGATATGGTAATAGTTCTACTGTTAGATGTGAAATCAGATATGGTCATGATACTTCAGTGTTTGCATTAACAAAAGTAGCAGTTGATTATATTAAAGCTCCGTAGTTTATTAGATTAACACAAGAACAAATGGATTTAACAGAGGATACTTCACAAATTATGGAGTTCCCAGATTATGTATGTCAAGAGATAATAAACGAGTTGGTACATTTAGTTATGGAACACGACGGTGATCCTAGATTACAATCAAATATACCTATTTCACAATCTATTGCTTAGCCAGCTCAACAATAGGAATAGCCTCAATAGGCTCGTAGACAATAATTAAATTAATTTAAATTATGTTTTAGTTTACAACAACTACTGTAATTAACAGTGCTAAGGATTATACAAATCCAAGTGTGGACCTTTTTAAAGGAGACTCTGAGTACTTCGATGTAAAGAGAGTAAATAGATTTAAAGTAAAGAATATTCGTTCTGTTTACAAACAAGACCCAGTAGCTCAATCTAATGCTAAAGCTACTATAGATATGGCTAAAGTAAAAGAAACCCTTACTGCTAGTAAAGCTACTAAAGGTACTTTCAGAGTAGAGATTTATGTACACTTAGCACAAAGTAATAATAACCCATTATATTCTAATACTTGGGTTGTTAAAGGTCGTCCTTGGACTTTTGAGTTCTCAGCAACCTCTACTGAAGTAGCTACAGATATCGTAGATAAGGTAATTAAAATGATTACTAAATTTAAGTTGTTTACAATGGATACTGAACAGCTTAAGGCTACTAAAGATAGCACTAAGTTGATATTGACAGCACAAGATCCTTATCAGATTTTCTCTAAGGTAGAACTTCAATACTTTGATCCTAATATTGGTACTACTACAGGATGCTGCACTCCTAGAGGTGAGTATGCTCCAGTTAAAAACTATGGAGTAATTAATGTAGTTACTATTACTCCTGGTAATGAAGGCTTTGGAACATTTGAGTGGATTATGCGTAATCTCAGACTCCCAACTGCTGAGCAGACTAGATGGAATGCTCTTTATCAGGATGATAGACCTATAGTAGGTGCTACTTATACTCAATATACTTTAGAATACTGTGAGAATAGAGGTATTCTCGGTGGAGATGCTGTTGGTGAGGAAACTAAGAGTGTTACTACTCATGTATTCTTCGTAAATCAGGCTGTTAAAACTCAGTTTGAAGAAGCTCTCACAGCTGCTGGTATTACACCATTGGCTCCTACAGCTGAGGCTGAAGAAGTTGATGCTACTGTAAAAGCTAATCAAGTAGCCGCATTTAAGACAGAAGTAGAATAGACTTATGCTAAAAAGGTTGGTGATTAATTTTAACTAATTAAATAAGAGGCGAAGGCAGTATTGCCTCCGCCTTTTTTATTATATATGATATTAGACAAATTAGTTTCAGCGATACATAATGATGTTGTTGCAGGATTGCGAGGTTATCATACTAATATGTCAATGTCTAGAGAGTAGACAGCTGATGATATAGTAGATATGAGACTTTAGATAATAAAAGAATATAGTTTAAAAGGAATATTACCTTATAAAGATTTACTTACTGAAATAAATTGCATTCCTGTAGATTGTAAAAATATAGAGAATTGTAGATGTAAAAAGGAATTCGGAACTCCTACTATGCATTTTGAAATACCTTAGTTATTAAATGACTATGGAGCATAGGCTATACAATATATAGGTTCTACAGATAAGTAGTTACCATTCTTATGGTATACTTCTTTACCTTCATTTACTTATAGTAAATATAGAAGACGTAAAATTATTAAGCCTATAGTTTTTATAGACACTACTCCAAATGAAAATGGTATGTATGATTGCTGGGTATTTAATGCTCCATTATTGAAAGAAGTTTCTGTTATAGCTATATTTAAAGATCCTAGACAACTTGAAAGATATAGTTGCTGTTCTTCTGAAACATTAGAAGATGATAATTTTAATTTTATTAATAATGAAATTAAATAGAGATTAACAAAATTAAAATTATACTATTATAGACAAGTTGCTCCACCAAACTTACCAAATAATCAAGAATATGCAGCTGGTTGATTTTCATTATCCATTAGTTCTTTTATAGTAGATGTATGGAATAGAATTAACTGAAGAAGATTACGAAGAGTTAGCTTTAGTATGTTTTGAAACTATTGGAAATAAAAGAACTAGAGTTTATAAATATATAGGAAATATAGATTGTAATAATACTCTACCTCTTCCATGTAATTGCTACGAAGATGATATTGAAGCAGTATTATTCCCAGGAGAAGATTGGAATAGAACTACTAATAAAGATTCTTTTGGAGATTTAAATTCTCATTGGACTGAAGAATATATTGAAGCTTTTAAACATAATACTAATATATTATATGGGCATGGACATTTTGCTAAATTCTAGTATTGGGATCATGCCTTACATTTTGAAAATGCCGCAGGAATGCCTGTATTAGTAATATATCATGGAGAAATATTAGATGATAATGGACTTCCTGAATTAACTAATGATGAAGCAATAGCAATAGCTGATTATTGTGCATATTGGACATTATTTAAACGTTCTATAAGTACTAATAATCCTAGTATAATGCAAATGGCTTAGTAGATAGAACTTAAATTAAATAAACACTTAGACGCTGCAAGAGTACCTAGTCATATTAATCAAAATGAGATAAATGAGATACTAGATGCCAAAGTAAGTTGGCATCGACACGGTTACAACAAATCAACTAAAAGACAATGAATTATGCTTTAGGTTATGCTTTTACTTTAAGAGATTTATATACTAAATTTCCATTTTAGAAATTAAAATTTAATGGATGTTCTTTTGAAAATATATTTAAAACAGCTGATATGTGTATTATATGTTCTAGAATATTATGTTATTGTGTATAGTTAGTAATAACTGATATTATAAGGAATAATACTACATTCATACTACCTACTGGAAAAAAGTATGCTGAAATATATGTAAGAAGAACTTCTCAAGAAGAATTTAAATGTAGAAGATAGAAAGGTGGAGATTAGGATATTGATTTCTTAGAAACTAACTTTACTACTTATAAATTATCTTTTAGATGGATGGGAAAATATTTAATGAGGTCTAAACCTTGTTATATAGGAACTTCTTTAAGAGATGAATTTATAAATAATATAAATAATGGTGTAAAATACTGTTAATGCAAGTAAAAACTTTAGATGATTATTATGAATAGGTTTATGCTAAATTTCCTTTCATTCCTCATTCTGATATATAGAGAATATTAAAATATGGATGGAGATATATTTATATAATTAATAGTAGAGGGGGAGATATACTAATTAATCGTCATGATTTTTGGTTTTATATGGGCAAAATATGTACTAATCCTCTACAACATTTTTATAAATATTATAAGAAATTAGCATTTAAGATAAGAATGTTAAGTATCTGGAATAAAAAGAAATATGATGGCTATTATTATTTTGGTATAACCAAATAGTAGTATGAGAAAATAGAATAGTCTAAAAACTCTAGAGGAAGACCTAAGACTAAGTTTAATTATGGAAATGTAATACTTTATAAATATTTTGAGGAATGCAAAGTGGCACAACCTTCTAAATCCTATTTTTATAAAATTCCTTACCCTTTAGATGTTGGTAGTACTAGATACAGAGCTAACTTTATAAGTAAAGATGCTATACTGATATATCAAAGAAATCCTTTAAAATTTGAAAATTTATCAGTTACTAATACTAAATATGAATTTGTAAATGCAGGCACAAAATACATTCAACGAAGGGATGGTATTAGATAATCATCCATTAATGACTCCTAATACGGTGTTAACAGATGCTTTAAATGCTACTTTAGTTACTATGAATGGTAACGAAATGGTATTACAAAATGATATGGGTAATGCTAGAGTAGAAAATGCTAAATTACCTCCAGGATACATTCCTATTGGAATGAAGGAATATGGAGGGATTATTTATATAGCTTGTTATAATCCTCTAACAAATAAAGGTTAGATAGGTTGTTTTCCGTCTCCTTAGAGATAGAAAACTGCTACACAAATATCAGAAATAACTCCAACTTTTAAATTCCCTGATGTTACTTATATAAAAGAAGAAAATGGTGAAGAGTGGTATAAAATCAATAGTTTTTTAACTAAATGTGAAATATTCCCTAAAGGAACTATTATTAGATCCGGAGATAAATTTTCTGTAGGGTTACCTATAGCTAGTATGTTCGGTACTGATAATATCGATTCTACTGGAGAACATTATATATCTAATTATAATAATGTAGAAAATGGATTAGTAAAAACTCCAATGAATAGAATGTATACTTTTGGAGTAGCTACTTTAGATAATAATGGACAATTACGTGATATTACTAATCAACTAAAACGTTATAAAAGAGGACAATAGATTTAGTTCTCTAATATTGATTCTGATCTATATAAATTTAATTGTGGATATTGGTAGAATGAAATGTCTACAGAAGATAAGGATGGATTAGTATCTTCTGAATTAATGGATTAGACAAGTGTTTAGAGTAAATTAAATACTTATAATAGTAAACTATTTGGTAGATTATTTTTATATGCTAAGTATAATACAGTATAGAGTATTGAAGTTAGTGTAGTTGGTTATAAAAAATTAGATGATAACAACACTATTAATAATCCTATATATACAGGATATAAAGATAATGATTATTCTGACATTAAATTACCTTTAATATAGAATTAGAAATATTTATAGATAGATTCTAAAATATTATTATTAATTTATGTAAATTACAAGTATAATTGTCCTGATGGATCTAAAGCTTTAAATTCTAAAAATTTAGTAGAACCTTTAGAAGGTTATGAGTATTATTTTGATAAAAATGACCAAAATATTATTAGAGGTATCCAATTTATTATAAATAATAATTCAATTTATAATTTACCATTTGCAATTCCTAACGACTATAATAAAAATTATAATTTAGGATATGGGTATCCTTTATATGATAAAATTACTAATATTTATTCATTTTCTCAAGTATACGCTTTACCATTAAATGCTACTAATAAAATTTCTTGGACAGCTTATCCAGTAACTTACTTTTATGATAATGGTTTAAAGTTTGGAGAAATTCCTGATGAAAATGTTTCTGGAGAATTAAACCCAGATAACATAAACTCTGGAAAAATGGAATTAAATGCTTGGAGATATTATGTAAATAATGATAGAGTATTATTAACTTGGGGATTTGAATCTTATCCTAGAGAAAATGATGTTATCTCTGAAGTTTCATTTTCTTTTTATGACGTAGCTTATAATACTTTAAAATGGAAATTCTTCACTAAAGAAAGAGTAAGTTATAATGGAGAATTTAATGAGAATTTTGATATCTCTAATTTTATTAGTGATAGTTCTGATTATAATACTTCTGTTATACCTAATAAATTATTTTATGTAGATATTTCATGGAAGTATAATTCCCAAGAAAGACATACTTACAGATGGATGCTTATAACTGGATTATATAATCCATCATATTATGGAAATTCTGAATACCCAACAATTAAAGATTATGATTCTTTTTTAGATTGTTACTATACATTAGATAATACAAATTATATATATAATGCTGAAGTTTAGCCTGATTATTTTCCAGTATGCACAGAAACTAATGCTAATATAGTTAATGAACAAAATACACCTATTATTGCTGAAATAATATCTGATAAAAAAAATTATAAAGGTTGGACAGAAGCTAAAGAGTAGGATAAAATAAAAGGTAAATTAAGAATACCTAGTAATTATTTTAATTATAATATGTCTTATAGTTTTAGTAATACTCAAATAAGTAATATTCCAGAATTATTTTAGACAGGTGATAGAATATTTACTAATACTGATAATGAAGTTCATTAGTTGATTTAGGGTTATAATTTTGAAGATACTTCAGTAAAAGCTAAAATTAATTATTTAACAAATTAGGATTATCCTATTAATATAAATGTAGAATCTAGTATGATAGATACAGATTCTACGCATGCTGATGTAAAATCAAATACTATAAAAATTGATAGTTCTGAATCCTCTATATCTAATATATTTACTTCTACAATTACAGGAACAGCTTAGACGACTTATAAAGCTAAATTAGGAAAATCTAAAATAACTAAGTTATCTCCACTAAGTTAGCATAAAAATTTTTAGGATTTATTAATTCCGGGTAATCAATATCATATATCAAATTCTTATTCTATATATAGTAGAACTGAAACTACAGGTTATGACAATCTTGAAATATTAATTAGCGAAATTAAAGATTATGAATCTGTTGGAAACTCTATAGGCTTAGTTGGAGCATAGGAAAAACATCATGGTATAGATGTTTCAATTACTTGTAATTGGTCATAGTATAATTGGTTTGGAAAAGTTAAAAACAATTATGGAGTAAAATTACCATATACAATTATAAATACTTTAGATTATAGCAATAAAAATGTTATAGCTATATGTGGTTTAGATTACAAATATGACTCTAATTGGCAGGGATCAAATGGTTAGTACTTAAAAAAATTAAGATCCAAAGATGGGTATTACATACCTGAAACTACATCACCAGAAGTTTACCCATATAGTCCAGTACTTCTTATAAAAAATATTACATAGGGATACGCTTTAATTAATTTATTTGGAACTTTTGGATCTTATAAGGATTCATGGGGTGATGTATCTCCAGATATGTGGACATACAAAAATAATACTAATAACAATTTAAAAGTAATTTTTGACGCTTTAAGTGATTATTTTACATCTCTAGATAATGAATCTGTAATATTTATTCCTAATAAAGATATCGAAAGTGACGGATCAATTACCGCTGCTATTACTATAAACTTATCTTTAAAATTTAATAAAAATTCTATTGATGCTAATTTTAATAAATACATATAGGATACATTTAAGAACGATAGGTTGTCAGCTTTAGCTAAAACAAATATCTTTGTAAAAGATAGTAATACTGTAGAAATACCTATTATAGAAATACCTGATATAAAATAGGATATTTTAGATTTACAAAATAATACTTCAGTGTGTATAATAAACAAAGGATAGGTATATAATTAGACATCTTCTGGATAGTCTCTTACACTTGGAAAGATTTATAGGTTAGATGATGGTAAAGTCTATCAAGATTCTAATTTTATTATGAAAGATAATTAGATTTATGCTAATAGTATTTCTAATAATTTACCTAAATCTTTATATGGATATTGTTCTCGTGTAAACGATAATAAAACTGCAACTTTTACATTTGAAGGAATTCCATATATTAATCTTATTCGTACTCCAGGAAATGCTCAAAAATTAATATAATGGATATTACTATTAAACCTTTTTTATACCAATTAAGTAACAAGGGTTATATGGCATGGGAATATAATCCATTCCATAATTTTAGAATTACTGATACTAAGACTACTAATAATAATAAAGTATTAATATATAATATAAAAAATTAGTTTAATATTAGTATTAATACATTAAAGTTCAAATTAGTAAGGGCTAGTAGTCAAAGAGTCTATGATTTTAACTTTCATACTAAGGAAGATTTAAAATGTTAGAGTATATCAGACACTTCTCAAATGCACACCATAGAATCTGTTCCATGTATGAAATACACCTATTGTTATTTAGATAATACAGGAAATATAAATGAATAGATATATATTACTGAAGAAGTATTTTTTAATATAGATACTTGTTAGTATTCATTTCCTAACAGATATATTTTTAATTCTGATTCTTATATACGATCAGATGCCTCTTAGGTACTACCTACTAATGCTAATTCTATAAGTGATTTATATAATTGTAAATTCAATATAAATAAACAACATAAAGTAGATTCTAATATTTTATATACTTAGATAGATTCCGAAGAATCTAGTAATGTAGAAGCTGGAAGTATTGTAGACTTAGACACTCCTTTATTAAATTTCGATTTAGAACATCCAGTTACTATGGATATATAGCCATCTTATGATGGTACTGTAAATGTTATTTTTAATGATAATAAAAATGTTCCTAGATTAATTAATTCTAGATTTTCTACTACAGAATTAAATACTTACGAACTAGTTGATAGAGTTGGAGATAATGATACTAATATTTATGATTAGGGTTCCTTTGACTTAGACTCTTCTTTATATAAACGAATAAATAGTATTCCTACAGTTAAATTTATAGGAGTAAATTCTTCAGGATAGTTGAAAGTTGGAAACTACAACTTCTATTTTAAATACTCTGACGCAGATGGTAATGAAACTGACTTTGTTGCTGATTCCGGAGTAGTAGCAATATTTAAAGGCAATGATTGTGATCCATTCTCTATTGATGGTGGAATTAGTGATGAAAATGCTTTTAAAGCAGTATCATTTCAATTAAATAATATAGATTATAGTTATAACTATATAACTGTTTATTATACTAGAAATACTGGAGATAGTTATCAAACTAGAAGTACTAAAGCTTATAAAATAAATGATAAATATATAGTTAAACATTAGATTTGTACTATTAATGTAACTGGATTAGAAGATTCTACAGAAATACCTATTTCAGAAATTAATAATTAGTTCTTTTAGGCTAGTAAAGCTAAAACTAGTGCCCAATGTTAGAATAGATTATTTTTAGGTAATGTAGCTAAGCCAGATATTCCGTATAAAGATTTAGCGGATTTAAGTTTACGAATGCTCCCTACTTTATAGAAACAGGATTCTAAAAATATAATAGGATAGGTAGACTACAATTACCAAGATGATAGTAGTATTACTAATAGTTATGAATATTATAATACTAAAAATATATACTATAACGTAGGCTATTGGGACAATGAAATATATAGACTTGGAGTAGTATATATAATGTCAGATAATTCTCTATCAGAAGTATTTAATGTTAGAGGTGGTAATAATATTTATGATATTAGTAATTACACTACTACAAGTAATTCTGAAATAAATCCTGAAAATTTATATGATGATACTGGTCAAAGACAGTATATAACTATCGACGAGGATACAAATTGTATACACGGAGGAAAAGATCTAGAAAATGCTAAAGGAGTTGTAAAATTTAAGTCTATAAATGAGAATAATACTGATGAATATTTATACTTTATAAAAATTTTAGTACCTACAGTAGTACTTAAATATTTAAAAGATACTTATGATATTAAAGGATTGTTCTTTGTAAGATAGAAAAGAAATCCAACATTGTTAGCTTAGGCTTTTACTATGCCTTATGACTAGGAAGCTCAATGTCCGGCTATTAAAGCTGAAAATATTTATATAGAGTCTTTTTTAAATTAGCAAACGCCACAACTTTCTAAACCTTCAAGTTTAGCAGATTTTTTGAAAAAAACTATAAGTAATAGTTATTCCAGAAAATTATCTAATGAATATGATAAACACTTATACTTAACTAATAATTATAATAACTCTTCTAATATATTAACTGCTATATGTCCTGAATTTATGTTAAATTAGTCTAGATTTAATTCATTATTTACTGGAACTAATTATGTAATAAAGGGAGATAATCATGCTTATGATGATTTATAGTGGAAAACTACTAATCATAGATTATATTATCCTAAAAATAGAAATAATAATCAAAAGTCTTTAAAAATTTCTGCTAAAATTATATCTGTAACTGATGATGTACCTTCAGTAGCTATAGATGAAACTATTTTTAGAAGTAAATTAGGAGACGCTGAAGAGGCATATTAGTTTAGATACATTGAATCTAATAAAAGGTATGATACTAATGCTCCAAATTTAGTAAGAGGAATTTATTCTCCTTATATAGGAATAAAATCTAATGGAAATATTTTATATAATTCCATAATAAATATTTATATTCCAGGATATTCTGAGTCATAGATGACTAATTATTTCGCCATACGTTATGATGATAATACTGCTTATTATTCCATAGGAGATAGAATTGACATAAACACTGCTATTCATGATTGGAAACATCTAGATAGTAATGAATCTTATTAGTACACTACTTTAGCCAGAGGAGATTGTTATTTATGTACGTTTACACATAGATTAAATCGTAATTTTGCCGATTCTTCTAATCCTTATAATGATGAAATATTAGATGAAGATACTTGGAGAAATAATTATGATGCTAATAATTCTGAAAAATTATAGAGAATAAATAGAGGAGATGTAAATGCTGTATAGCTTGGTAGCTGGATTACCTTTAAGTTAAGAAGTTCTACTAACTTATCAATACGTTCTATTGATGAGAGTAATATTAATGAAAAAGGTATATTTGGTAGACCTAGAGCTTGGTATCCATATTAGTAGGATTTAATTTCAGGTAATAATAAAATACCAGAATCTTATTTATATAATGATGGTTTAAGAAGTACTTTAAATGAAAAATATTATTTTAATGTTCCTGAAGTACCATATATAAAGAATATTTATTAGAACCGTATTATATATTCTGATATATCTATAAATGATGCTTACAGAAATGGTTATAGAGTATTTAAATCTACTAACTATGTAGACTATACTAAAGAATATGGTTCTATTATAAAATTAGTACCTATGGGATCTAGTCTTATATGTGTATTTGAACATGGTGTAGTACTTTTACCAGTAAATGAGCGAATACAAACTGGAGAAGGAGATGGTGGAGCAATTTTTATTAATACTAAAAATGTTCTTCCTGAAAATCCATAGGTAGTACTTTCAGATATGATAGGTTCTTAGTGGGCTGAGAGCGTCGTGAAGACTCCATATGCAGTATATGGGGTAGATACTGTAGCCAAGAAAATTTGGAGGACTGACGGAAAGAATTTAGAAACAATTTCTGATTTTAAAGTAAATAAATTTTTAGTAGATAATTTGTCATTATCTGAACGTGAAACAACTCCTATTATAGGAATTAGAAATGTAAAAACTCATTATAATGCTAATAAAAATGATGTAATGTTTACTTTCTATGATTAGAAATATGGATTTGAAGATAAAGCTTGGAATTTATGTTATAATGAAATTACAAAATCATTTGTAACATTTTATTCATGGTTGCCATCTTATTCTGCTAATATAGATAATATTTTCTTTACCTTTGATAGAAGTGTATCTAAATATATAGCAAAATTAGGATTAAATGATATGATGAGTAATAGCAAAAGTGGTTTAGTTGTTAGTACTAATATCTTACCAGTTAATTCTTTAGAAAAAAATACGAATGTAATAATGTCTATAAAAGGTATATATGATAGATATATACCAGAAAATATAGGTTAGACAAAAGTTACCTTAGAAATTTTACCTGGACTAAATCATTCTGAGAAGTATGTACAATTTTAGTATTTTACTCAAGAAGGAGATTCAGTAGTAAGTAAATCCTCTATGATATTACCAAATATAAATATTGATTCTAGTGGTAACATTGAAGAAGGAAAAGCTTATATAGAAGTTAAAATATCTGATATATTAGCAGAATGGGATAAACGATAGTCAGAAGAAGAAAAAAATAACGTAGCAGCAGATAAACGAGAATATTTAGTTCCTTAGGATATTTCTTAGGCTGGACTAAGTAACTATTATAAAATATATAAAATCTTAAATGATAAATTATTAGCTATTAATATAAGAGCTACTTTAGGTACTGAAGAATCAGGTTCTACAAGTACCTTTGATAAAACTACTTTAATTAATAGCGGTTATTATGATTTTACTTTATATTTTACATTCTCAGAGTTTTTCTATAATAAATAGAATACAGAAGTTACTAAAAAACTTCCAGCATTTCTAACTAATTTTTGGAAACATGGATAGGCTGGTATAATAGATACTCAAGAACATATTAAACCTTGTTATTGGTATAATAAACAACATCCATTTGAATTTGAATTTGTTGTAAAAGATAATTCTGTAAAATAGAAAATTTGGGATAACTTACAGATTATATCTAATAAAGCTGAACCTGAATCTTTCCATTTTGAAATTAATGGAGATAGCTATGAGTTTAGTAAAGATAAACCTAATATGTGGTATAGATAGGAATTAACTAAAAATACTTATCAAAAACTAGGTTCAGATATTACCTATGATCATTTATATAATGATTCTAAAAGAGGAGTAACTCCTTAGTAGTATTTTAAATCTACTATATTCCCATTATATTATAATAGATTAGATTCTGTTAATGAGATAGAAGATTATTATCATTCTATGCGTTCTCCTTCAGATAGGGATTATTCTAGACTTTCAGGTTCTGAAATAGTTAGATATGAGGATTTAAATTAGTATAATATTGCTACTCATGTTAAAAATTTACCTATTCCTAAACATGGAGTAATAAAAGGTAATTCTTATTATTAGGAAGATGAATGGTATATTTAGATACCTTCTATTAATATTGCTCAAAAGAATGAAGCTACTTGGAAAGATGGTAAACCACCTATTGTATTAAATTGGATTCCTAATGATTTGGATAAAACTGAAATTAGTGATGAAGATTTACCTAATACTTATAACTTAGGAAATGTAGATACTACAGGATGGACTTATCGTTAGTAGATTCCTATGAAAGATAAATATATAAAAATAAAGATAAGATATACAGGAAATGACTTAGCTATCATTACTGGAATATTAACAACATATAGACTAAGTTATGTATAAAAAAATTAAAAAATTTCAATCAGGGGGAGGCACTGGGCAGTCTCTCCCTAATCCTAATTCTTCTTTTAGTCCCAATCTTGCATCTGTTATTGCTTAGTAGAATTTATAGTTTAGTACTCCTGATATAGGTTCAATGGCTAGTAATTAGTTTTCTAATTTTTCTTCTAATATTACTGGCTATAGTAATGTCCCTTAGACAATAACATCATAGTCTGGATTTACTAGACCTGATACGGCAAACATGAATCTTCAATAGATGGAGACAGCAGTATCTCCATCATTTGGGTAGCAATTAGGATCTAATATATAGAATTATGCCGCTTCTCATGCTATTAATAAATTAGGAAATTCTATTGGAATAGAAAATACTATTAATGGTCTAACTAATGGACTTACTAATTCTAATGGAGTTGCTACTAGGATGATTGGTGGAGCCGCTAATTCTGCTCTAAAAAATGTTGCTGCCGGAGCAATTACAGGTGCTGCAAAAGCTGCTGGTAAATCTCTAACTACAGCATCTATAGGTTCAGGATTAAAAACCGGAGCTAAAGGAGCTTTATCTTCTATAGGAAGTGCTTCTGGTATTGCGGGATTAGCTAATGCTGGTATTTAGGTTGCATTTGGTAATTAGAGAAAATCAGGTTGGGAAAATGCAGTAAATACGGTAGGAGGTATAGCTTCTATGATTCCTGGAGTAGGATGGGGATTAGGTGCAGGTTTAGCTGCCTTTAACCTTATTGGAGGTCTTACAGGAAAGAAAACTATAGCTGCTACTGGTAAAGATTGGCAATCTAGGCAAGCTCAAAGTTCTGTAGCAGGAGGTTATAGTGGAGCAATGGAAGATATTGCAGACGCTGAATCTAGAGAAGGTTCTTATAGTGGATTTAACTCAGGTGCTAGAAGAAAAGCTAATAGACTTATTGCAAAAACTAATGATTGGAAAGATACTATGTGGGATTGGGCTCAAAGAAATGATTTAAATGATATTAGAAGTAATCAAATGAATTCTATTAATAGTAATTAGTATTAGACTAATATAAGCGGAGGCTATGATTTATCTAATTCAGGTAGAATGTTAGTAGCTAAAGAAGGAACTAAATTATTTGATTCTTATAAGTCTATAAAAGAATACACTAAAAAAATAAAGTCAGCAAAACAAGGTTCTAAATTAGTAAAAGAAGAACCTAAGGTAGAGAAGCCTATTATAGATAAAGAATTAGAAAGATATTATGATGACCCATTATTCTCTACTAAATCTAAATATAATGATGATTTTCATTAGGGAGGAAGTTGGTCTGAAGATGGTAAAACATTTACTCCTTCTGAATTTTCTTTATTTAATTTCACATAGGAACAAATTGCTGAAGCATTATCTAAAGAATTTCCAGAAGCTTCTTTAAATATTACAGATGAGGTAAGAGCCTTTAAAGAAGGAGGAAAAGTTAATTCTAGAGATATGAATGTTATTCCTGAAGGAGCTTTACATGCTAGATTAAATCATATGGATAATAAAGATTTTACTAAAAAGGGTATTCCAGTTGTTGCTAAAAATGGTGATAGGCTAGAATAGACCGCAGAGATAGAAAGAAACGAGATAATTTTTAATTTATCGGTGACTAATAAACTAGAAGAGCTAATGAAGGATGGTTCTGCAAAAGCTGCATTAGAAGCAGGTAAATTATTAGCTGAAGAAATTCTTCATAATACTATAGATAACACTGGACTAATAAAGGAGGTAGAATAATGGCAGAAATAAATAATAAAGAATCTAACTTAGTAGATATTACTATAGGAGATAAAAAATATAAAGTAGAAATTGCTGATACTCCTGAAAAATAGGAAAAAGGTTTAATGGGTCGAGAATCTTTACCTGAAGATTAGGGAATGTTATTTATATATGATGAACCTCAAGATTTATCTTACTGGATGAAAGATACTCTCATTTCATTAGATATAATTTTTATAGACGATGATATGGAAGTAGTATCAGTTAAATAGGGACAGCCAATGTCCGAAGAGCCTATTACTGAGAATGACGTCTAGTATGTTCTTGAAGTAAATAGTAATTCAGGTATTGAAGAAGGAGATTAGCTAGTAATAGAAGATTCTGATGATAATGAATATTCTATGCATGTTCTTTTTCCTGACGGATCCACTCAAATGAATTTAAAAGGAGGAGAACGTATTGTAAGTAGAAGAGAAACTAAAATTCTTATAAAGAAGGCTAAAAAAGCAGAAGCGTCTAAGACTGATGGAGCCTATCGAGCACTTGGTCGATACATCTTTAAAGTTTTAAAACGTCAAGATTCTAGAGAACCTGAATATGTGGATAGCCCAAAAGATAAAGATAACACTGATGAATAATTTAACGTTATAATTATATAATAATAGTTTTAGTTATTATTATTTTGTACGAATAAAACTGTGTATATAATTATAAAAATGAAGTTTAATCAATAATTAATTATGGAATATAAATTTATTAATAAGTTTTAGGAAGGTGGAGCAATGCCTCCACAAGGTGCACCTCAGGGTGCAGAACAAGGTGCTCCAGAGGAATAGGGTGCTGGTGCAGAACAAGATCCAATGGCTATGTTGTTGCAAGCAGCAGCTTAGGCTTTGTAGAATCAAGATTGTAATATGGCTATGCAAGTGTGTCAGGCTTTGGTACAGATGGCTCAACAAGGTCAAGGTGGTGCTCCAGAAGAAGCAGGTCAGCCAGTATACCGTAAGGGAGGAAGACTTGTACGCAGAATTAAGAAATAATTTAATGTAAAAAATTAATAGGGGAGCATCTTTTGGTGTTCCCCTTTTTTAATTTATGGCAGAAAAGAATATAAAAATTTCAGGAATAGGTGATGTAGCTCGTGCAGATTTTGTTAGAGCAATTACTGACCCAGATAAATTTAAAGAATTTGCTGACTAGTAGGGATGGGGTAATAAACGCCGTTAGTTAGCTTGGAATTCTTTACATAACTATGCTCAAGGAGTATAGAATGGTGAAATAAATGAGATAAATGATATGCACTAGATAGTTGATGATACTGGTGCTAGAACTAACAAACAAGAAAAATATAATTGGATAGGAAGTAAGTTTGATGCTAATGGAGCAACTGCTGCCTTTATGAATTAGATAGCTAAAGGTATGTAGGCTGATTCTAAGTCCGCTAATAAGTCTTTAAAGAGTATACCTAGTGTTACTTCATATTTAAATCAATAGTGGTTTGGTAGTAATAATCCTGATTGGGCATTATTTTAGAAAAATGATACTTTGACAAATGGAGTATATGGCATTGCTAATAGAAGAGCTAAAATAAAAGAAGGGTTAACTAAATATAAAAATGAATTAACTACTAATGGCGCTTAGTATAATTGGGATGGAGTTGATAAAGATGCTCTTTATAAAAATCTTGATGCCGCTATAGCTTCTTCTAACGTAGCTACTTATGCTTCATTAGGTATTACTTCTGATTATATTAATAATGCTTTAGCTACTAGAGATTTAAGTACTATGGTTGCTGATACTGATAGTGCTTAGACATAGACAACATAGGATGATCCTACTAAAGGATTTTCAGAGGAAGAATTAGCTCGATATAATACTATGACTCCTGAATAGTAGTAGCAATATTTAACTTAGAGAAATGCAGCTATTAACTTAAATAATGAAAAATTTTTAGCTCAAAACTAGGCAGATATAGATAGAGCTAATAAAGAAAAAGAAGATATTGCATTTAAGAATTGGTTAGTAGCTAATGGTTATTATTCTCCAAAAGCTTAGGCTTCTTCTTATGTTCCTTCTAGATTAGCATAGTCTTCTATGGTAGATTCTAAAGGAAGAAGATTAGAAACCCCAGCTATTAAAAATGCAAATGAATATGATAAAGTTAATGAAGTAAATAAATTTGGTGACCAAGAATGGGATAATTTTATACATGGAGATTTAACTTCTGATATTCATAAAGCATATGCTCTAAAAAATGCTGATAGACATACTACTAGTGGTATTGTTCCTATAAAATCTAAATTAGACTGGATTAACTATAATTACGAATGGTTATTAAATACAGGAAGATTAAATATTATAGGTGATGATGTATCAGATTATGTAGGTGCTCCTAAAGGTACTGTATGGAGATTGAAGAATTCTAAAAGAAACTCTGATGGTACTTATATGTATATGCGTAAAAGAGGTAACAACTTGGAGTTTTACAGAAGTAAATCTTGGGGTGATTTACGAAATAATGAATATAAGAAATATATAAGTAAACATTAGTGGGGAGGTATCTTTGGTAATTAGGCAAAATTAAGAGAACAATATTCAAAAGATTTAAAAGCTCGTCAAGATGCTATTAAATCTTAGAAAAATTTACAATAGGCTAATAGCATAGAAAGAACTCCATTACGAAATTAGAGAGACCCTAATAGAATAAAAGCCGGACAAAGAGAGTTAGGAAATTTAGGTTAGCTAACTACTACTGATAAATTTCAGATTGCGGGTATTTTTACTGACATAGGTTCTACTGTATCTTCATTCTTTGGTCCTGCTGGAAATTTAATAGGTGCGGGAGCAGGAGTTGTAGGAACTGGTCTTCATGCTATTGCTGATTTTAAGGACCCCTCTGTTAGTAAAGCAGAAGCAGTTACTAATTTAGGAACTAACTTATTATTTGACGCAGCTGGCGCTGTTCCTATTTTGGGTTCTTATGGTAAGTTAGCTAAATTAGGTAGAGTAGGAAAAGCTTTACAAAATAATGCTAGATTATATAAATTAGTTCTTGGTACTGTAACTGCTCCAGGAATAATACAGGCTGCTCCAAATGCTGCTAGCGCTGTTAAGAAGTTAGTAAAGGATCCAACTACTATTACAGCAGATGAATTAAGAGATTTATCTACTGCGGTTTCTATAGCTACTGGAATTATTAAAGTAGCACCTAATCATAATAAAATAAGAACTACTAATGCTAACTATGGAAAAAATGTAATAGTACATACTAATAGAGGTAAATAGACTATTCCTGCTAAATAGTATGAGGCTATGATGGATAAAACTAAAAATCCTACTATGAGAGATAGAAATGAAGCATTGGAAGCTGCTACTAAAGTAAAAGGTATTTAGTTCGATAATGGAATATTCCATAATTATGCTCCATCATCTAATAATCCTTTCAAGCTTGAAGGATTCTACGGTAAGTGGGGAATAATAAGTCGTTTAGGCAATACTTCAGATCCAGTAGCTGAATACAGATTCAGATCTGCTGGAGCAGTAAAGCGTTATAATCGTATATAGAAGAATAGTAAAGCTTCTAAACCTACTTAGCGTTGGACAATAATTACTAATAATCCTGAAAAACCTTTATAGACTCATAATATAACTCCTGAATAGCAAAAGAGGGATATTGAATTATTAAGAAAAAGATTTACATCAAGTGAACCTCTTCCTATTAATAATGCTACTAGAAAAGCTTATGAGCATTATAGAAAGAGACCTATGACTGATTGGGAGATTATGGAATTAGAAATGGAATAGAGAGCTAAAAGATTAACTAGAGTATCTCATAGCAATTATTCAACTTATGATTAGCAAAATGCTGAACGTAGGAGTGCTTTATAGAAGGACTTATATGAACGTAAGTCATTAGCAGAAGATCTTGCAAATGCATAGTAGGAAGTTAGATAGGCTCAATATAATACTTATCTAAAAAATACTATTCCTGAATATATAAGAACGTAGGAAAACAGATAGTTTGCTTTAAATTGGAACCCTAAAGAATTTAAACCTACATTAAAAGGAGCAGCTAGAGCTAAAAAGCAAGCTATGTATGAGCGTTTATTTCCGCCTATTGATAATACTAAAGGATCTAATACCCAACGTAAATAGTCTAATAAAAAGAAAAAAACTAGCAGAGATAATAATATTAAAAGACGCTAGGATGGAGGAGTATTATATGATTATGAATTCTTAAAATCTGTCCATGCTTTTAAACAAGGCGGTGTTATTAAAGCTCAAGGAGGTGTAAAATTAAATAATATATGGGCAGGTAAAAATTAGGATTATGGATATAATACTTATCTAAATAAATATTTTAATAATTAGGATGTTTTAGCTTGGATGAGAACTCATTATGTAGGAGATAATGCCACTAAATAGTATGCTGATTATGTAATGAAAAATGTTAATAATCGTAGTACTTATGGTATAAATAACTATAATAATGATTCTACATACGTTGCCAATAAAGGTATTAGCACTTTTAATACTGGCTATTAGAATGCAGGTAATACTTTAAATTATATTTTATTTGGAAATAATACTAAAGATTATACTAATAAAAAAGGAGTTGCTTATGGTTTAATTAATTTTATTAGACCTGATAAAGCTTTAGCTACTGGTGATAGTTATAATGCAGATCCAAGTAAAGCTTATATAGATAATGCTTTAGGTTTATAGACTTATTCTCGTGTAGCATCTTTAACTGATCCAGGTATAAAAGCTGGAGGTTTTGGAGATTGGGGAAAATATTGGAAAGAACAAGGTAATACTGGAGCTTACTATTATATAGCACCAGGTGATACTTCTGGTAAAGGTCAATGGATTCCTACAAAGGATAAAACTTTAAATGGTTATCAAGATTTTGAAGCTGCTCCACAAGAAACTCCTAAAAAAGATGGCTCAGTAACTAATCCTGATATTGGTAAGAAATCCATATTTGATAAAGGTAAAGAATACCTAACTAAATTAACAAGTAATCCAGGTAATCTTTATAATGCCGTTGAAACTGGTAAATATTTATTAGCTAATAAAGCTACTAATGATATATTCAAAATAAAAGCTCCAAATTATGTTATTTCTCCTAAGCATACTAGTTATCAAGTAATGGATAATTTAGCTTAGTAGAATGCTTATCACAGTAAAGCTGCTGAGACAATGAATTAGACTTCTAGACCACTTACTTCTAGTGGTTAGTTGTAGACTGCTGCTTAGCAAGAAAGTATGAATAATGCTAATAAGTTATATTTACAAGGTAATGCTGAAAGAAATACTTGGTTAGAAGGATAGAAGCAATAGTCTTATAAAGCAGGACTTTACAATATGGAAAATGCTGTTGATATTGCTAATGCTAATGCTTAGTAGGCATATAAAACTAGAATGCGTAATGAGTATCAAGATCCTAGAGATAGGGCTAGAGCACTTGCTACTAATAGACAAAATTGGATTAATGCTTTAGAGGAATTTAATGTTATTGATCCATATGTTGAAAGAAAGAATGCTTAGTAGCAATATGGTTTAGCTAAAGCTTAGTGGGATTATCAAAATGATGCTAAGGTTTTATTAGCTCAACAAAAATATTAGTAGTTATTACGTCAGCATTAGAATGACTTGAACTTTAATGCTTATGATACTAATGAGTATAAAGATTTAATTAATGCATATAAAGAAGCTGAAGCAAAATACTATAACAATATGTATTAGGTATATGGTATTAGCAATCCTGGATTTAAATACTCAACACCACTTTTTTAGAAAAAAGGTGGTAAATTTGAAGATATATCAAAGTTTAATACCAAAGAATTTTATAATACTATAAGACATAGTATTAATACTGCTACTAAATAGAGCGGAGATTTAAGTAAACTCATTAATACTTTATTTAAAAAGAGTAATAAGAAATGAATTTAAAAATACAAAAATTTGCAGAAGGGGGAACATCCTCCTCTGCATTTTTTTATTAGCCTTTAGCTATGGCTACAACTGGAGTAGAAGCTGAATCAGATACTGCTAAGTTAATAAAAGCTATGGCTGCTGCTAATAAAAAATCATCTAATGCTGAGGATAAGGGAAAGATAACAGATAAAGATTTCCTAGGATTATTAAAAGATATAAATGGTCTTCCTAGTGACATCTTAAAACTATATACACAAGCCTAGAACTTCTGGGCTGATCCAACAAATACAGGAGATACTAATTATTCAAACTTTGCTTAGATGTTAACTAGAATATCTTTATAGGCTAAAATAGCTAAGTTTAATAAAGAAGTTTGGGATAAATCTAGAGATACTATGTTTGCCAATCATTCAGAAAATGAGATGGCTATTACTGATTAGGGAGGAGTTGTAATACAAACTAGTGATGGAGGAATAGATACTATTTCTGTTGAGAAATGGAAACAAAATCCTTATGCTTACAAAACTCTTACTAATGCAGATATAATGGAACTAAGAGCTTAGAAATTACCAGGAGATAATTCTATTCTTAATATAGTAAATGGTAGTACTAGTGTAGAAGCTATTACTGATAAACTATAGAAAATATTAAGTAATGCTCAATCTAGTAGTGTTTCTTCCTATATTAGTACTGATGGTTTTAATACTAAATCTGGATTAACAGTACTTAAAGGATTGTTATAGAGAGGATTAGACCCAACTACATTAACTATGTCAGGAGTATATAAATATACTACTAAAGAAAATGCTGATTAGGTAGCTAATTTATTACAATATGCTTGGACATCTTTATCTACTAAAGAGTAGACCTTATTAACAGCTAGAGCAGGAAAAAATAAAAAAGGAGTAGATTATTTATTAAAGCTATTAGCTACTGGTAATACTTCATTTAATACCACTATGGAATATTAGGATTAGTTAAATCCTGATGGCACTAAAAAAGATGCTAAAACTGAGAAAAGTGGTAGTAGTTCTGGATCTCAAGAAGGAGATTGGGAAGAGAAAGCAGAAGCTAATCCTGCATTTATGATATAGGATGGTATTGGAGGATAGGATAGCACATATCAATTTAGACCAGATTCTTCTAGTGCTATGATGACTTTATATGGTTAGAAATACGGAGATATTAAAGATGTTTAGGATAAAAAAACTATATAGAGCACTAGTTTAGCAGATATGCTTAGTAGATCAGGACTTTAGGGAATAAGTGATACTAGAGCTATCTATTTTGGAGATAAAAGAATCGAAGACCCTGATAAACTTAAAGATATAGTTTACTTAAATTAGGGAGGTATGAGAGTGAATTTACCAGCTAAATTAGATAATTATGGTAATAAAGTTCCTGATTTTGAATTAATCCCTAAATATGAGTAGGCTATGAAGGAAATTAAAAATATTTAGACTACAGACCCAAAAGCTTATCTTATTAGAGAAGCATAGATTCTTAAAAAGTATGGACTAAGTGAATTAGTTGATTCTAAAGGATTCCCTAATAAAGATAGATTTGGAGCTTTCTTAGTAGTGGATGGACAAGCATCTTCTGATGCTGTTGGAAATCCTACATTAGCTACTACTGTAAGTAATATGGATTCAGATTTTGAGAATATGTCAAAAATACTATATCCTGATGGTAAAGGTGGCGCTTCTTAGAAAATTAGTGGTTCATCTATGGCACCATTTGGATGGTTTAATAGTAATATTTATAAAGCTCCTGTTTATATTCCGTTAGATAATAATCCAGTATCTACTATGATATTAACTGGTAAAGTAACTCCTAATATGCTTAGTGCTATGGAAGCTTTATATAGAGCGTAGAATGTTCCTATTAATAATACTAGCTCTAATGTTTTAAATAATTAATTATGTTAAATAACGATTGGATAGTTGCCAATATAAATAATCCCGATTATAGTACAGAAATGTTTAAAATGAAAGGGATAGATACTGATAATACTTAGATGTTAAAAGAAGAAAGTTATCTTAAATCTAATTTTATCATAAATAATCCAGCATTTGCTGATAACAATGGTAATTTTAATAAAGATAAATTTCATGATTATTATCAACAACAAGCTACTAAATGGGGAGAATTACAGAAAGATAAATCTATACACACTGTTTATGATATGTTTGATGTAAGATAGGCGCCTGGGGATTAGATATATAATCCATTTACTGGTACTACCTAGGGAATGAAAACTGATAAAGAAAATCCTTTAGGCTCGTTTATTAAACTTACATCTAACCCAACTAATTAGGGTATTGGTATTAGTGGCTTTTAGGAAATAAGTGAATAGAATAAAAGTACTAGAGAAATTGCCCAAGGTTAGAATATATTTGATTCATCTACTGGAAAATTTTTAAACGAAATACCTGATAGTATATCTTTATTTTCTAACCCTATTAAATATATTAAACAAATATTTAGTGACCCATTAGTATTAGCTACATACGATTCTGATGGAACGCATATTGATCCTATTTCAGGTACAAAGATAGAACATTCTAAGGGAGAATTAAAATTAAATTCTAATGGTAAACCTTATTATGAAACTTTAAATGGTAGAAATCCTGCTACTAAATAGGTTTTATCAATGGGAGACATAGTAACCTCAGAAGCATCTTCTTTAAATAAATATGATTTTATTGACTCTGATGATATGGATAAAAGTATAACAGGAACTATTTTAAAAAATGTAGCTTCTGTATTACCTTTAGCTGTTCCATATGTTGGAGAAGCTTATAGTGCAGGTTTAGTAGTAAGAGAACTAGCTAAAACTACTCCTATGTTATATGGCATGATAAAATCCTTATTTTCAGATAAACCAGCCAATAGTTAGTTTCTTAACTCTTTACAAGGTAGAGCTACTGCTATGTCAGGTAGTGTTTCTGATGCCGGATAGAGTGCTATATGGACTTGGGAAGGAGTATTTAATATGATGGGAGATGTAGCTACACAATGGGGTTAGCAAAAAGCTGTAGCTAATTGGACTAAGAAATTAATAACTGGAAAATAGGATTTAAGTAAAGTAGCTGAAGAAGAAGCCAAAGCCTTATATGAATCTAAATTATAGAGCGTATTAAATAATGCTAATACTGCTGAAGATAAGTATAAAGCATTATCATTATATGGAATGGAAGAAGGCTAGATAGCTAAAATATTAGAATAGGAAGGTAAAGCAGTTGGAGACGCTTGGAAATAGACATCTATAGGTTCTGCGGCTTTACGAAAAACTTTTGACGTATATAAACCTAGAATAGAAAAATTAAATAGATTAGGTGCTAATGCTTCATTAGCTTATATGGCATTAGTTTCTAATACTGATGTATATCAAAATATGTTAGACGCAGGAGCTACTCCTAGAGAAGCTGCTGCTGTAGCTTTAGGATCTACTTTAGGTATGTATACTGTAGATAGACTAGGTATTGGAGAAATGTTCTTTGATGAATTAGCTAAAAATGATATGCGTCAAATAAGAACTGCTCTACTTGGTGAAAAAGAAAATTGGGCTAAAGCTTTAGGAATTTCTACTAAAAATATTCCAGAAAATGCTAACAAATTTAAAAGACTTATATTATCTGGAAGAAATAAAATGGTTAAAGCTTTATAGGATTATGCTGATGATATAAAATATCATACTACTAGTGCAGTAGGTAAAGCTATAGGTGAAGGTCTTGAAGAAGTTTCTGAAGAATTAGTAACCGATATGTCTAAAGCTACTTATGAAATGCTTCATAATTTTGGAATAACTACACAAGCTAATGTTGGTGCTTTTAATTATGATCCAAATCTTAATGGGGAAGGAAAGGGCGGATATAATATAGCTCAATTACTTTCTAGATATGGAATGAGTTTTATTGGAGGTACTCTTGGTGGAGGTATGTTTTATGGAGTAAATGTTCTATAGGGTAAAAATTTCCATATAAATAAAGACTCTGGTAATATGTTATATTTAACTAGAGAAGGTAAGGCAGAAGATATGATTAATACTATAGAACAAATGCGTAAGAAAGGACAATTTGGTAGTACTACTATATCAGCAACTAATGCCACTACAGACAGTGAAGGTTAGTAGGTTAATATCACTGTTGATGGAGATTTATCAATAAATGATTATATTGCTAAAAGACTTACTAATTAGATTCGTTCTTACCAAACTATTATGGACGATAATAATTTAAATAAATCTGATGAAGACTTATTTAATTAGATGATAATGTAGGATAAAATTTTTAGAAATCTACAAGGATATTTACAAGAAGAATCTTATATTACACGTTACCAGTAGACTTGGTAGAAATTAGCACAACAAGTAGTTATAGCTCAAAAAGGTTTAGAAGTAGCCGCATCAGCTAAAAATGGAGAAATTCCAAAAGAATTAATTCCTGAGTTAGCTACTGCTAGTAGTTCTAAAGAATTAATTGATAAGCTAGGAGAAGCACGTTTATTAGACTCTACAGAACGTCATAATAGTGGAGAAGAAGCTAAGCGTAATTAGAACGTAGCAGCTTGGTAGGATTATTTAAATAATAAAAAATAGGAGTTATTAAATTTTGAATCTCCTGAAAATTCATCATATTATACTGAAATGTTAATGTTTGGTATAGATCCTATTATATCTTCTACTTTTGGAACTTATGATTTTAATTCTTGGTTATATAATACTCAACATGGATTAACTGTAGATAAATTATCTTAGCCAGAAATAGAACAATATAAAGCTGATTATTAGACTTATTAGGCTAATGCATAGTCTCTTGATTTATAGGAATCTTTTAAATTATTTAAAGATTGGCAATAGAAAATCGATCCTTATTTATAGTAGATGGCGTAGCAGTCTTAGAATTATGATAGCTATTAGAAAGAAGTCTAGGAATTATTTAAAGATGGAATAGATTGGTATCAAAATGCTAATAATCCAGAAAATAAATAGTGGTATGAAACTGATGAAGAATATGCTAAATTAAAATAGCAAGAAGGAGAATCTGCTTAGGATTATAAAATACGACAAGAACAAAGAAGACAAGAGATAAACACAAAAGTTGAATAGAAATTATAGGATTTAGTTAATTTTGTAAATACTCATATATTAGATCCAATTACTTCTAGATAGATTAAAACTATGTTAGCTGCTAGAATTAAGGATATTAGAAAGAATGTAGTATTAACTAATTTTTCAGTATAGCAAGATAATTTAATAAAAGAATTAGCAGGAGATTCTTTAAAAAATTATAAAGGTAATGATATGGAATCTCTTAGAACTGAGATTATAGGTACTAAAGAAAAACCAGGAAAAATCGACTAGTATTTTGGTAAATTATATGCACAATTTATTCATCCTGACTATAATTATGATGATGATTCAGGTATAATGATGCCTATCACTTCTTTATTTAATACTAATACAGATAGTTTTAGTAATGTAGTAGTAACTGACTTATTAAATTAGAAGGTTATAAATGAAGATGCTTTACCTGAATCTGAAGGTACTAAAATAGAGAAAATATAGAAATTATTAAGATTGGCTTCTATAGGTTTAGACTATACTTATAAAGAATCAGATCCTCGTTATCAAGGTAAATCTTACAAATATATATTAACAGAAGTATTTGGAAAAGATACTGTAGATAGAATTGAAAATTCTATAGAGAATTCTGAATATGTTGATCCTAATACCGATCAATAGTATAATTTACAATATATAAATCCTTATAAATATATAGCTAATGGAGAATAGATTACTGATGAATTAATTGGAAATTGGTTATAGGAAAATAAAGATGTCTCTAATAATTCTATACAATCTTTAATTAAATTATAGCCATTAATTACTAATAAAAATGGTAATTTTGATGATGCTAGAAAATCAGTTAATGATAGTTACAAAGCTTTTGCTAAAGAAGTACTTGATAATGCTGAAAAGAGTATAAATAGTAACTTATTGTATCAAACTTTGTCAGGATTAACAGAATCATTACCAAATCCTATAGTAGAATTAGCTAAGCATTTACCAGTATATAATGAAAATGTAGAATCAGTAATTTAGAAAATGTATAAACATTTTGAAGACGATGATGATGCTAATACTTTTCAATTGACTGGGCAAGAAATGCAATCTTTACAACAAGTATAGACAGTTTTAAATCTTGCTTCTACATATATGCGAGCAGCTTCTACAGATTAGGATTTAACTAATATTTATGGTCATAATAAAACTATAAATAGATTTAATCAAGAACATAAAATAAAAGCAAATCCTTTAGCTGAAATTGATGAAAACTATGCTAATATATATTAGATAGAAATAGGAAAATATTTAAATATGATAGATCCTAATAGTTATTCTTTACCTTTTATATCTAATATAAATTAGGGAAATATAATAGGATAGTTTGATTAGGCTAAAGAAAAATTTACTTAGACTAAAAAAGAATTTTTTAACTCAAATAGAAATAATTTCGAAGCATGCAAAATAATTGCGTAAATCTATTAGAAGGTTATTCACCAGATATGAACTTAAAAGATATAGAAGCTTTATTATATGAAAATTATTATAAATATAAAGCTTAGGGGTATGATGTAAACGCTATATTTGATTAGTTCATAGATAATATAAATAAATAGGAAACTACAAATCTAGATTAGACTGTTTCTTATACTACTTTTAATAACTATGATAAAATCACTTATTTATTAGCTACGATAGGAGTAAAATCTGATGATTATTTATCTTTTATAAAAGAAGAAATAGATAAATATGATAATATAGTACCAATAGATGCTTAGCTATATTTAGCAAGAATAGGTATTGCCGCTATAAATAATTCTTCTTTAGTATCTTCTGTAATAAATAGAATAAAAAAGAAATCAGATATTAAAGTACCTATACTTGATAGATTATTATTTATTAGTGGTATTGGAGGTTCAGGTAAGACTTCAGTAGTAGCTAAATATATAACTGATTATGCTAAAAATAAACATATAATAGTAGCAGGACCTACTGATACTCAAGTAACTGGATTAAATAAATCTTTAGGAGTTACTGACGGAATTAATGCTAAATAGTTATTATCTTTAGTTATAGATGATGCTAAATATAAAGATTTGAATGGAAATTTTAATAACTTAAGTAGTACTGATAGTGTAGAATCTTTAATTAGTAATGCTGATGTTAAAAATCATGATTCTGGAATTTTAGTTATAGATGAGATAACTCATTTCAGTACTTTGGATTTAGCTTTAATAAATAAATGGGCTAAAAAGAATGATATATTTATATTAGGTTTAGGAGACGATACTTAGGCTGGATATACTACTGATAAAATGATTGCTAATATAGACACTGATAATGTTTTTTGTTTAAGAACTCCTAGATTAGCTATTTCATTACGTAATGGTAATATACAACAATCTTCTGATACAAAATTATTATATGGACTAACTTAGTAGGTAAGAACTTTAATAAATGATGTTATGCCTAAAGATAAATATGTTTAGGCTCGTAATGCTATTAAAAGTTATTCTCCTAGATATAGTTATTCTTCAGGAGAATTGCATGGAACTATAATTACTGATTCATTTGATCAGTGGGATATGATTCCATAGAATACTCCTAAAAAAATAGCTTATATTGGACCTAATGACATTACTAGTAAAATTCCTACAGCTATAAAATTTAATAACATTAAAGAATTACAAGGATAGGAATTTGATTATTTAATATATGAAGGAAATATTAAAGCTCAAACTAGAGAATATGATGATACAGCAGTAGGAGATTTATTAAATAGTTCTAGAGAATTATACACTTTAATAAGCCGAGGTATAAAGGGAGCAGTTATTATATCTCCTAATTCAGGATTTACTAGTACTGAAGAATTTTATACAGGAGATACTACAGACTTTTCTTAGTATGCTAATGATAGAAGAAATAGTTTAATAGAAGAATTAAATAGTTATACTTTTAATCCTTCAACTAATACAACTTCTACTAGTACTACAAATGCTAGTACTAGTAGTTCTCCTTCTGTAGAAACTGTTACTTATTATAACATGGCAGACTTGGATGATATGGTTCAAGATTTAGATATTACTCCTACTGATAAAGAATCTTTAGATAAAGATAACAAATAGGCTTCAGCCTTTACAGAAGCTATAGTAGAAACCGAACCTAATGAAAATAGCTTTGATAGATGTTATGGTAATTTTAGTTTATTGGGATTAAGTAGAGGTTCTAAAAAGGAATGGTTTTCTCCAGATATTAAATCTAAAGAATTATCTGATGTAGGAGTTATAGCAAGATTTAATAATGCTAATCCAGTTATATCAGATGGTAAAGAAAAAGACCGTTTAGTAAGACAGTTACTTACACTAAAATATGCTTTAATGCAGGTAAGAAATCCTAAGACTAATGAGAGATGGAATGGAAGAATTTTCTTAGAAAATCATAAAGATTTAAAAAAATATTTTAATGATTCTTCAGAAACTTTTGAAAATTTAAAATATTATATAACTTTAAGGAAGAAAAAAAATACAGATACTCTAGTAGGATTTTCTGATTTAAATAATGATGAAATATCTTTTAATTATAATGGAGAATAGATAGTAGCAGTTGTTGAAGCTAGGTGGTAGGCTACTGACCCTGATGGTAATACAGTAACTAATACTATTACATTAGGAAGTTTACCTAATCCTAGTGATAGTGGAGCTTATTCTAAATATGCTAATGAGCATACAAAACTATTACCAGCATATGATAATTATGTAAAATAGTTTAAAGCTATATATGATGAAGGAAGATAGAGAGAAATAAATGCTCCTAAAAACTTAATAACTTTATTAAAACATACGAATTCTCAGATTCCATTTTAGAAAGTTAGACCATAGCAAACGTGGAGATGGGAACGTACTATTAATGGAGAGACTTTTAAAGGTACTACTGAAGGAACTTTAAGAGATGCTGATACTATAAATAAAGCTGCATTAAAAGATAGAGGATATTTATCAGTTTCTGAACCTATTGTATATATGGGAGGAGCTAATAAACTGAGAGGAGTAAACCCTAAAATGGAAGGTCAAGTAGTATATTTAGTATCCAGTATACCTAATATGAGTACTGAAGAATTAGTCCAAATGTATTGTTACAATAAATTAAATGATAGTGCCTATGATCCTGATAAGATGAAAGTACGTATGATAGTACCTACTCACAGAGGATTATCTTTCTAGGATTTAACTAATTAGGTATGGTAGGATATGTATACATTAAAAGCTACTGATACTGAGAGTGCTAATAAATACCCATAGGATTAGACCTAGTTAGGACTTAGAATGTATGCACATTTATGGAATACTAGGGCTAATTTAAAAAGAGTACTTAATGCTTTATAGGTTAATCCTAATGATGATTTACATATATATAATTAGTTTAGAAGATTAAATCCAGAAGGACTAGAAAATAAAAATCTTCGTTACTATATAGGATGGGATGAGAAAGATAGAAATGATGCTTTCTTTAAATATACCAATGGTGTTTATAATTGGAATGACGATGCTCCAGTGGTAGAAACTTTTAAAGAAAATTTTATAAAAGAATAGAGAGAGCTAAAAGAATCTAGTCCTAACAAATTAAAAAGTTATATATATGCTACTCCTGAATATATGAGACAAATGCTTAAAGTAGTAGAAGGAGCTTTAGCTCCATTTAAAGACTTTATTAATTTAAAAGCTCTTAATGATGATGGTACTACTTCTGAATTTGATGAATTAAATTATATAACTTTTGATAAGGAAGGTAGGACTAATGATATTCGTAAATTATTTATGCATTCTTTAAGAGACTATTAGGAAAATAATAGAAGATATTAGTTTGCTTTCCCTACTTATAATACTGATGGAGATGAACGTACAGTATTGGTAGAATTAGATCAAGATGTAATTAAATCTCAACAACAACTAGCAGAAGCTAGACATAATTAGTATAAACCTTGGAGTATATTTAAAATAGTTCCAATGATATTAACTAAAAATTATAGATTTGTATCAATGGCTATGTCTCCTCAAGGTAATAAACTTTGGAATAAAGATTCCAATAAATATAAATATAAGTATACTGATTCTAAAGGTAAATCCCAAGTAAAAATATTACCAATGTAGGATTTAATAAAAGCAGGTCAAGATATAGGAAGTACTACAGAATTTACTAATATTGTAGATTTAATATTTCATGGTACTACTAAAGTTCAAGATCCTAAAGTTTTTAGAGAATCCACTGCTCCATTTAGATGGGGTATATGGACATATCCTAGAGTAGATTATGAATAGGGATCAGAATTATTATATAAAAAGAATTTAGCAGATAGAGGAACTTCTTATTTTAGAAGAGTGAGAAATACATCAGGAACTAATAATATAAATAGTTTATATATGTCAGATGTTATTCCTATTCCTTTAGCTGATATATCTTTAGAAAAACGTACCGATACAACTACTAAAGAATAGCCTACAGAAACTATAATTTCGGAAGATACTGAAAAAATTAATAATATTAAAAATATTGGAGTAATTACTGGAAATTATTCTACTATTTAGGAGGCTATGACTGCTCATAACTTAAAATTATCTACAGAAGATAATATTGCACTTGGTAGTTATTCTTAGACGCCTCCATTAATATATTTAGAAGACGGTAATTTAAAATATATCCGTTATAATCCTAAAAATATTATATAGGGTTTTGACTTTAAATCTGGAGAAACTAAAAATATTTTTAAAGATAAATATAATCCAAAAAATTATTATATTGTAAATAATGATGGTATAGTAGAAGAATATAAATTAAATTTCGATGATTCTAGTAAAAAGAAAAAGTTTATAGAAGAAGCTATTAAGGATAAAGAAGTGTTGAGTAAAATATATGATGAGTTATTAGATACAACGGCTTATGATGAAGTTGATATGAATGATGAGTTCCAATTATCTAGAGATAGTTTTATGAATTTATCTTCTATAGAAGGTATGAAAAGTAAAATTGAAGAGATATTAGGTGCTACATATACTGATGGTTTATAGCTAAAAGGAAAATATATAGATAATATTATAGATTATAAAAATTGTTCTATTAATTTAGTATAATAAATGGCTTGTAGAGAACTTATAAAAATAACAGGTACTGATAACATTGAGTCGAAACAATCTCTAATAAAGTTTTTAACTAATTTAGACTCTAGACAATGGAAAAATTTAAAAAACAATGATGCTAGGTTAATGCAAATTATATCTAATGTAGTGTACTTACCCGAAGAGGGTAAGGCACTTACTTAGGAAGATAAAATCCATTTAATAGCGGTACAGCAATAGATAAATTTACTTGCTAATAAATTTGAAAATATTAAAGGAGATGATTTAAATAAATTATTGAAAATATTTGAATTACCTGCTACATCATAGGATGAATCTATATCTTAGGAATAGAGTATAGATACATCTACACAATAGATATTAGATACTATTAAAGCTTAGTAGAAAGAGTTAGTAGTTACTAATAAAGAGCTTTTAAATATAGCCTATGAAAATAATAAAGGTTATGACAAATTAAGAAAATTTGATTTAACTAGAAATATTATTAAATCTGTATTTATATCCCCAATTGGATATGAATTAAACTCTAATGAATGGGCTATTAATAGTAACATCGTTAAATTAAAAAATTAGTGGATGCGTACTATCAGTTCATATTTAACTGGGGGAACAGAAAAATTAGATATGTATACTGAAGCTAATAACAGAAATACTTGGAGATATAATTCTAAAGTAGAAGATGCCTTAGAAGCTTTTAAACATAAAATTTATACTAAAGAATTTAAAAGTTCTTTAAGTTCAGATGCAGAATATAGAAATGCTATAGCTGCTTACTTTAATCTTATAAATTTTGATGATGATATCAAAGAAATTATAGGTAAAGATTTAAAGGTTGTTGGTAATGCTAATCATAGTTTTACTAAAAGAAATATGCCTTATACTTTAAAAGGAGAATCTTCTTTACGTAAAAGTTGGTCAGATAATGAATTAATAAATGGACTCACTAATATTTCTTAGATGTCTAAATCTTTGTTTAAAATTATTCCATATATTAATTCTAATAATAATGAGGAATCTCAATTTATTGAGGATGCCTCAGCTATCAAAGCTTTCAGTCATTTAAGACAAGAATTAACTAGTACTAGTGATTTCCGTTTGACTGAATTAAAACAACGTGCTCAAACATTTAGAGATAATCCAAATAAATTATTATACGATATATTTCATAATAACGCTGTTGAAGAGATAATAGGAAATTTTGAATAGAATGAGTAGGATATATTACATTCCATAAAATAGTGGGGATTTTCTGATGATGGTCTATTTACAAAACAATTATTTGGAAATGTTACACATAAAGCTACAATATTAGATTGTATTGTTACTTCTTTAGTGTCTTTAGACCCTATGAATTATCAACAAGTTTATATTGTGAATGAAGGTAATAGAGTTAGTTCTAGAGTAACTATTAAAGATAAATTTAATTATAATAGAGAAGCTTTAAATACTACTGAAATTGTTAATAAATAGAATGAAACTGTTACAACTATGGATGATTCTATGGTTGTTCATAATAATTTTGGTAAAATAGATTATACAAATCCCGCTGGAGTAATTGTACCTAATACTTATTAGATTAACTATGGTAACTTATTAATAGTTGCAAAACCTAATACTAAGAATGTTAACCTCTAGAGTATCTTATCAACTAATACTAAAAATTTAGAAATATATATATATAGAATTAATGGTAATTAGCGAGAAGATATTACTAAGTAGTACATAGGCGGAGATTTTAATGAAAAAGCTATTATTGATGGAAGAATTGACAGTAGATTTACTGATATGTTCCACTTTATAGAAGACTCTTTAAAATTAAATACTGTATCTGAAAGTTAGTTACATAGATAGTATGCTTAGATGCAGAAATTATTTGGTCATAGTACTTATAATGGATTTACTGGTATGTTAGTAACCGCAGTACGTAATGAAATAGTAAAACATCTAATAGGGTTTTATGAGGATTATATAAAAAATTATCCATAGGCGCCAGCTTCTCAATTAAGCATAGCTAATTTTTACGACTCTAATATGAATCCTGCACTACCTCCAACATACAGCAATATAGATTTAAAAGCTGCTAAAGGTTCTATTGCTAGACCTGGAGAACCTGGTACAATATTTAGGGTTGCTAATGCTTATTAGGATCCTTGGTTATTTGCTTTTGGACAATCCAAAAAAATTGTTGAAGGAACTGATACATCAGCAGTAACATCTAATGCTTCAGGGTCTAAAATACCTAATTATAGATAGTATTCTATTGGTAATAATATTCAAGAATTATTAAGAGAGTAGGTAAATTCTGAAAGTAGATATAAAGGATAGGAAACAAGAACTAGTGCTTCTTCACAATTATTGTTTGTAAATAATTTAACCAAGGGAACAAATTTAGTTATGGAGCCACGATTAGATTTGGAAGCTGTAGATGCATATGGTAAATCTAAACAATTAAAAAATATGAGTTCTGCTGAACTCTTATACCATGGTATTATGGATAATTTCTATTCTCATTTGTTTGATAAATCAAGTCCTTATATATCTATAAAACCAGCTGATTATTCTGATAAAACTTCTGATTTTATATATCCTATAAAAGCTGGAATAAATATAGTTAATACAGAAACTCCTTTCTAGTTAAATAAGGCTACTAAATAGGATATTCAAGAATCTTATATAGCATCTATTGGATAGTTTTATAAACGTTTACTAAATAATACTTTATATGATTTAACTAAGGCTATTAATAGATAGCGATTCCCTTCATTTCCTTTAACTACCGGAGATAATACTGTTAAAGGTCGGGGAACTGATGGTTTGTATCATATAGGTTATGACATGTCGGAAGATTAGCTTTTAGAAGCTAGTAAAATATTTGATAAATGGACTACTTCTGTACCTTCAAATCCTACTATTTAGATAGATGGTCGGACATTTACTACTTCCACTTTATTAAAAACGGATCCAGAAACTATATTATATTAGAATGATTTAGGATAGTATATCACTGTTGCTTAGGTATTAGCTCAATCTGAAAAAGGTTTAAAAGAAACTGATTTAATTGAAATGGCACGGTAGGCTAATGTAGATTTATATTCTAATGTAAATTATGTAAATAATAAAGGTAAAGTTACTTTAAATCCTTTAGCTGTATATTTAGGAAGTTAGTAGTTCAAACCTGATTATTTTACTAATAGATGGTAGATGGAGAAGGCAAGTTTTCTTGATACTTTACTTAAAAAAGGATTCAAAGTAAGACTTACTCAAACTATTAATATAGATCCTGATGGGAATTATCCTCCTATAGTTAAAAGTTTACCAGCACAAGAACTAGCAATTAAATTTTTCAAATCTACTGATAATGATAATTGGGATTTGAAATCTTGGAGACAATACATTGATAGTGAAGGCAATACTAAAGAATGGAATTTAGGATAGTGGACAAGAGGAGATTATATGGTTCTTGGTAAAGCTATTGATGAAAATGGTAAAAGTACAGATATATTATTTGATTCTTAGCTTCCAAGAAATGCTAGTAAAATAATCTTAAATCCTATGTTAGAGTATTTCTTTAACGTTGATAATTTATTATCAGGAAATATGAGATATACTATGTTAGGAACTGAATTATCTGATCCATTAAAATATGATGATTATAATTCTGCTAAGGGAGCTTTCATTAGTGATATTACTCAAAGAATAAATTCTTCTGAAGACGCTTAGGAAAGACGACGTTTATAGGATATAAAATCTAAAGCTATGTCTATAGATTTTAAAAATGACGCTATTCAAAATATGGAATTTTTATCTGAAAATGTTCCAACATTATTTCATGCATAGGAAGCTAATTTATGGAATACTAGTAATAAACGTGCCAATATAGTATCTGCTACTATGATTCCATTTATGTTAGGAACTTAGCAAGGTATTAGCAGGAACATAAATGCTGCTACTATAGAAGATATTGGAGCACATGTTTGGAACTTTAAAGGATAGAAAGATAAAGATATTGATGCTATGGATGGTTCTACCTTTATTAATCCTATACAAGCTGTATTTGAATCTTGGTCTTTAGGAGGTTAGACTATAGGTATGGATAAGAAAACTATTGGACATGCCTATGATAATAGAACAGGTTCTGTAGTATTATGGAAACATGCCACATATGCTATTACTAATGAAAGAATGAGAATGTCTTCTAATTCTGAAATAAAACTTACCAATATATTTAAGAAGATGTCCTCAATGAAATTTGGTAATGATATTAAAATAAATTTAGTAAATGATATAGGATATGAGTTTGAAAACTTATATTATGAGTCTGGACCTAGACAATATAGAAAGATTGATTCTTTAAATTATGATACTAAAAATAATTTATATTATACATTAGAATACGATGTGGATATAAATGGTAATATAATAAACGATATTCCTCATACGGAATATCAAGTATTTGATGCTACTACTTAGGAAAAAATAACTCCTGAAGAATATAATAACAGACTTGACAGAAAGGATGAAAATATAGAAACTATAAATTCAGTGTATGAATTACATAGAGCTTTAGGTGGAATTTATAGCAAAGAGTTAACTATTGATACTAATACTTTAATAGATTCAGAAAGTTCTAATATAGCTTCTGCGTAGATTTTAAATAATGCTTCTTATGTAGAAAAGAATGAAATAATTTAGCCTTATAAAAATAAAATGATACATTACCTAGCTAATAAATCTGCTTCTAAAAGAGCTTAGGGAAATGTAAATTCAAAAGCTTTATGGTTTAATAATGAGCCATTAGCTTATGTCCCAATGACTATGACTCATTATGGAGTATAGTTGGATGCTGACCACGATAAGGATGCTGGAGAAATTACCTAGCCTACATAGGCTATTACTGCTCTTGAACAAGGTGGTAATTTGCATCATTTATCAAAAAGAGTCTATTATGAATTAGGACAATTAGCTATGGAAACTTGTAAATTGGAATTAGACACTGCTAATAAATTCTTGGAAGCTTATAATGAAGGTAAAAAATTAACTCCTTAGGAAATTCAAGAAATAACAGAAAACATTGGTTAGTTAGTGGCAGCTAGCTATTCATAGTAGAGTGATGCTGAATTAGGGGATATAATCTTACAAGGAATTTCTAAAGTATTAAAGTCTAATAATGATGAACTAAAAAAGGATTTAGCAATTCCATTTAGCGACGCTACTTTATATGGTAGTTTATTACCATCTATAGCTACAGTAATTAATAATAAAGGAATTAAAGGTAAATATAAAGGATTAGCTTTAGTATTAACTCCAGGATTTAAATATGTGCAAACATTTAAATATGGCGGAGAAACTCATATGAGTTCTGATGTATATAATGATGCTATTGCAGCCATGACTGATGGAACATTTAATCCTTTAGATTATCGTCCTGTTATTAATGGTAAAAATAAAATAGTGTCATTATCTAATGACTATGAAACCAGGAAATCTCAAATTATTGGTAATGATAATTTACAAGTTTTACCTCTATCTTCAGATTATTAGATTAGAAAATAGTAGATAATTGATTGTTATTTATTATACTAGTAGCAGTTAGAAGAAGCTAAAGATAATGTTAATTTTGAGGAATTTGTACCTTCTGACGTAGTTGATATAGTATATAAAGTTTTAGATAACAAAACTAAAACTTATGTAAATTATAGAACTCATATAGCTTTAGATAATATTGATACTTATTATGACTTCATTGATGCTAATACAAATGGAACTCTAAAAGAGTATTTATTATCCCAGGGAGCTTTAATAGATCCTAACTCAGAAATAGTATCTTTACATTAGGATGTTATGCATGGTAGAGATTTAGCTCCAGAACGTGTTGTATTTGATTATGGAACTATTAATCCTGATGGTACTTTTAATAAAGTAGGTCATACTAATATTTTCTTAATTGATGGTATTAGAAATAATAGAAAAAATTCTAATATGCGTAAATAGGAATATTAGAAAATTCTGAATGATTTACATAATGGATAGGTTACTATTAATGGCAAGATTTATGTAGTTTAGAATAAACAATTATAGGCAGCCGAAAATATTATGCCTAACATTTATAGTAAAATATTTGGAGTAGATAATCTATCTCTAATTGAAGCTAAAAAATTATTACAAACTAAGATAGGTAGAGCAGATTATTTTTAGCCTAAAGTCTTTAAAGGTAATTATGATGTAGCTTTTATTACTGGTAACAATAAACATACTTATTTAAGTTTTTCAGAACCTCTTATTAAAAATGATGCAGGAGTATTTTTTAAAGAAAAAGATATTTCTGGTAATATAATAGCTAAAAAAGAAGGTGAATTAACTTGGTTATATAAAGTATCTAGAGATAAATAGTTATTATATAAAGTAGGATTACGTACTAGTGAAGGAGATATATAGCTAGTAAAAGAATATAATGTTACTTAGTAGGGAGGACAAGGTACTAATTCAAGATATAATTATTATTATGTAAATATCAATAAATTAAGAGCTTTAGGTATAAATGATTTAGATATCTCTAATATTATTAATGATATATATCATTAGAAATTTTATTTAGGAGCAGAAATTAGTGATTCTTAGAAAAGTTAGCAAACAGAATCTGAACTAATATCTAATTCTTTTAAAGATCCTAATCTTAAATAGTTTATTGATAATTAGTTCTATTTAGTTGGAGATGTATTAGAAGATTCTAGAAATGAATACTATCAAAATAAACAAAAGTATTTAATGGCTTCTTTTGAGAAAACCTTAGATACTGTTGCTGACCGTATTCCTACAGCTTCTTTACAATCTTTTATGAAGATGAGAACTATAGGATTTACTTAGGTTAATAATAATAGAATTTACGTTTCTCATTTTTAGGCATGGCTTTAGGGAGCTGACTATTGACTAAAATATCGTTATTTTAGTGACAATCTCCTTTTATGTGAATTATTTTTACATAATAAATATTGTAGTCGTTAAATCTTGTGAATTGACGGGGAAATCCTTAGAGTTTATTTCACTAACTTATACTAGAAATAGATATAAGGGCTTTAATTAACTATTAAAGATATAGTAAAAGAAAATAAAATTGGATAATCCGCAGCCAAGCATCTTAGATAAGTTTATCTATAAAATTATTTTGCATTGATAATTTTGTCAATATACTTATAAAGATGAAGGTTCACAGACTATCTCGAAAGAGAGTAGGAACCTTTTTATAAATAAAAGATTATTAATTAATAAAATTATTTATTTATTTATGAAAAGAAAAATTGTAAAAAAATTAAGTAAAGAACAAAAAAGTTTATTAATTGCATTACTTATTGGGGATGGAACTATTTCTAGTAATTATGTTTTTAAATTAAGTCATTCTATACAACAAAAAGAGTTTTTAGAATGGAAAGTTAAATTAGCTATTAATGCAGGATTTAAATTAAATGGAATAAAAGAATACACTTCTAAATGTGGGTACAACACAGGAAAAGAAGTATTATATTCACAATTTTCTATAAATCCTACTATAAAAGCGCTACGTAGAACTGTATATGTTCCAAAGAAAACCCTTACTAGAAGGTTGTTAAATTGGCTTACTCCTCAAGGTATAGCAATTTGGTATATGGATGATGGCTGTATTAATATTAATACTTCTAAACAGCGTAGTAGTATACAATATACTATACGAATAGCTACATGTGTTCAAGAAAATATTGCGAACATAATTATAAACTATTTTAAGGAAACTTGGGATATTAATATGCACACTTTTAATGAAGGTAAAAATACTTTTTCTATAATGACTTGTGTTTATGAAGATGCTATTAAATTTATTAATATTATAAAGCCTTACATATTACAAGTTCCATCATTGAAATATAAAATTAGAGATAATTTTACTAAAGAACAATTTTTACAATTAAGTTCCGAAGAGCAAGACAATCATCTTTTAGGTGATTGATGATATAGTCGGTCTTATATTGAAAGATATAAGGTATAACGGATATAGATAAAGCCTATGTAATGGGCTTTAATTTTGATGATAACGGACAATTTATTGGATGGAGTGATTTATTTGATTACTCTTCTAATGAAGCTTTAGAGTCTTCTTGTTCATTGCCAGTGCCTAGAAATTCTAAATGGATAAAAACTAATAATGGTATAAATATAGAAAGATATGCTGAAGAGGCTTAGAAAGCATATGATTCTAATAATGTTATTCTAAGAAATGCTCTTATAAATAAAGTATTAAATAATATAGATTATAGTCCTAATAGTACTATAGAAGTAAATTACTCTAGTCCAATATTAAATTAGTTAATCAGTGATATTAATACTCATGAAAGTACTTAGTTATCTGGTGATAATAAAATATTAGCTTTTTAGAATGCAGTATCATGGACTACCTAGGCTATAGTAAATGATGAAAGAAACTTACTTGATTCATATAGTCCTACTAATGTAGAAGGTATGAAGCAAGTAGTGAAAGATAAATAGTTAGCCAGCGATAGTGGTACTTATACTTAGTGGAATCCTGCTACTAAATGGGTATTGTAGGAAGAGAACTTAATTGGTAAAAATGTTATTTCTGTAGCAGCTAATGCAGAAAAAGTTTATTTTAGTTTATTACATTATTATAATGAAATTGTAAGACATCCTGAGAAATATAATAAAGATTTATATACTTTCGCTAAATCTTTCGAAGGAGTATTTATGAAAGCTGATGGTACTCCAGTTATAAAAGAAACTATTGGAGGTATTAATTTCAATAATGATAATAGATTAAATAAATTATCTATTTTATTACTTAGTTCTAACTAGGAATTAACTGATATTAAAAATTCTCTTATTTAGGAAATATATTAGGGTAATACTTCAGAATATGAGCAAGATTTTATAAATGCTTATAAAAATAATGAATATTCTGATAAGCTATAGACTTTATTAAATAGTATAGATATTACTCTTAGTGAAGATGAGGCTAAATATGCACCTTTAATGTAGTCATTAATTAATAATGCTACAGATCCATCTGATTTAATATCTCAGTTACTTAACTCAGCTACTGATAATGCCAAAGAGCTTATTTTAAATAAGATAAATGCTGGTATGAATTTAGCAGGTGTACATGGTTATCTTATGATAATGGGATTTCCATTAGATTAGATTGTAGATTTAATGACTTCACCTGTAGTTAGACTTGTAGATAGATTAAGTAAATCTGATATGTTCTCTGATATTGGAGTTAAAAGTAATAATGTTTAGAAAGTATTAGATTAGTTAATTTCTAGTAATCCTGATAAACAAAAAGATTGGTTCAAGTATGTATTAGATCCTACTACTATTAATAACTATGATCCTGGAAGAGATACTATTGTAGGTCAAACTTTAGTAAAATTATTAAACGATACTTCTATTACTTTAGATGATGGAAATACATTATATTTTGTAAATGGTATTTACGTAGAAACGGATAATAATCCTGTAGATCCACAGATTAAAACTTATAAAAGATTAAGAGATGTTCCAGAATAGTTTTAGGAACCTTTAGAATCTCTTCTTAGACAAAGATATAATGAACTATTCTTTAATAAATTAAAAGGATTTAAAGCTGTACATAGAGGTGCTAGAGAAACTACAGCAGCTGCATAGTTACTTTTTAGTATGAATTAGGGAATACGTACTCAGTAGAATGAGTAGTTAGCGTTTGAAAATCGTTTTAATAACTTTATAAAAGGTTTTGATGAAATACTACCAAGTGTTTAGGAAATAGAAGATTTACGAGATAAATATGCTGGAAAACTTTTACCAAGTTCTTTAAATGAACAAGGTACTGATTTAGCTACTGATTTGGAAGCTTTATTCAGTAAAGTAAAAGAATTGCATCCTAATTATTCTAATAGTTATATATATGGAATTGTATCATAGAGTTTATATGCAGGAATTTATAAAAATTTCAGTTTCTATAAATATATGATAAATAATCCTATACAGGTACCAGAATTAGATGGCACTACTAGAAATACTGATTATAGAACTTTAGCTACAGAATATTATAATTTAATAAAAGACTCTATAAATGTATTAGATGTAATAAATCATTCTGATTAGTATAGAGTTTATTTAGAGTTACAAAAAGCAGCTACTGTAAATACTGATATAGTATCTACAAAAAGTTAGTTAGTTAGAAAGTTTTATGAAATATTACGTAAAGATAGAGGATATATTGATTCTAAGAAACTTAACTAGATTTAGAGTTATATTGATTAGGCATATATTTAGTAGTATTTAACTAATATTTAGTTAGCTGTAAATAATAATGAAACTTTACCATTTTCATTCCCATTATAGCATGGTTAGATGTTCTTAAAAGATAGAAGGAAAATTAAAGTAAGTTCTAATACAGAAATAATTATGAATAGTAGTGATAACATTGCTACTTTTAAATATTGGGTTCATAATTATTTAATAAAAGCCTTATAGAATGGCTCATATTGGGATGGAGAAAAAATGCAAGATTTTCCTAAAAATAATAGTTTTATTAATGGGTTAAGAATCATAGGAGATCGTGATAAAAATGCATTGGCTCTAGATATTGATATGCTTAATATTGATAAATCTAGAGAATCTACATTAAGATATGCATCTTATGAAGAAGATTTCAATAAACTTATAAACTATAAAGTAGGAAAGTTTAATTTATAGGATATATTTATGATTTATAATTTATTTGTAAATGGTAATAAATATGGCTATAATAGATTAACTACAATATTTTAGAGTAAATTAATAGAAGACATAAATAATATTGGAAATCCTCAATATACTCCAAGTGCATTAATGCAATGGTATAGACATTTAGGATAGGCTGATAAGGCTAACATATAGCAAACTATTGATAATAAAGATTTACCTATAGAAGAATCTATAAATGCTTTAGGAGCTACCCTTGAAGGATTTGATATTTATTCTGCTCCGTATGTAGAATCTCTGTAGTAGGCTGGAGATAATAGAGTAGTACGTATAAAAGATTATAGAAATTCTCCTACTAATGGTTTAGTTATGCTTTATAACACTAAAGATCATAAATTTATAAATCCTTTTACTCAGATATCTGAAGGATATGATAATTAGAGAGAACTTATTGAGAGATTAAAAATAAATAAAGAATATTATCCAATAAATATTAATTTACAAGAATAGATAAATAAATTAGAATAGATGTTTAAAGATATTGTTTCTGGAGGTACTAGCCTATATAATATGACAATATCTGGTAAAGTTAAAATTAGAGTTAATTGTTAATGAGTTGTACTATCACATTAAATATTGGTAGTAATAAAATTACTTTGGATGGAATAGAAGAAGATTCCATCCAAAGTTTTTATGATTACTCCAATCTTATATAGTTAATAAATGAATAGGGTAAGACTGAAGAATTTATTAATGCTATACGTGCTTAGGGTATTAATAATACTTCAATATACGTAAATAAAGATATGGAAGGACTTACTGACAGTAAATAGTTTTTTCTTCCGAATATGACTTATAGAGAATTTCGTAATAAGTTTCCTACAGCTCCTGAATTAGAGAATATAAATGTATTATATGTAGATGAAATAAAAACTAATGGAACTGATACTCCTTTAGTATATTCTACTAAAGATGTTTAGGGTAATGATTTATATATAGTACAAAGAGGTGGAGAAAAATAGTTTATAAATTATTTAAATAAACTTAAAACAATTTAGGATAACGATATTCCAAGTAATTTTATAAATTTTATATAGGAATTAGAACAATCTGACGAAGCTTGGTTAAGAAAGTTTTCATCATATTCTTTTACCAAATCTTCTAGTAAAAAAGCTAGAGGAGAATATGAAGGAAGTATTAAAACTGCCAGAGAAGTACTTGCTAAATATTTATAGAATCCTGAAAGTTTTTATGAATATTTATTATCAGGAAAAAATGCTAATTTTAAACAAAATGTAGAACGTATTAGAAAAATAAAAGAAGCATTAAATTCTTTAAATGATTATGACCCTCCTAGAGAATGTGGAACTCCTTTTGCTAATGCTCTAATGATGCATACTTCTTATAAAAAATTTAATGAAATTACTTATAGAGCAATCACTTTATAGCAATTAAAAACATTAACAAAATAGACTTCTCCTGAATTATATGAAAAATATTTTTCAAAAGATAATCCTGATCCAAGTGCTATATAGATTAAAGTAAATTCAGTATTACGATAGCTATTTTGGAACACTGATGGTTAGGAAAATTTAAGTACTAAGGGTATTTAGATAGAAGCTATTTATAATGGTAATATATATTTTAATATTTAGCCTTCTACATTTGAAACTAAATATGGCTATACTATAGCATCTAAAGAGGCATATCCTCACCAAGAATAGGAATATAAAGGTTATAATATATATTCGGCAGTAATAAATGGTACTACTAAGTTCATGGTAGCTAGAGGAGTTTTTACTGATTAGAACGTAGGAAAAACTTACGATAATTTATAGCAAGCTAGAGATTTTATTGACAAATCCTTTAAAGAAGATATTTTAAAAAAAGGATTATTATTAGACTTATATATGCCTAATGAACATGGCGTATAGTTTAATTTATCTACTTACAATTCTACTATACTACCTGGTTAGGTTATTAGAGCTATAAATGTTTAGATAAATTCTAAAGCATTTACTAAAGAGATTTAGAATTATAATGCTGAATAGGGATTGAAGTTTATACAAGAACATAATAATACTGTAGATACTACTTAGTTAGATAGCTTAGAGAAAATTTTATTAACAGCGGCTAAAGTACAAGAAGGTATAGATAAAGGCATATAGGAAGATTTAACAGAATTTGTTGATAATCTTAATAATTATAATTATTACTATGTTAATAACGTAGATTAGAGTTAGGGTTTATAGTATACTATATAGTTACAACAAATACCTAATGTAAGAAGTGCTACTAGTAGTCCTATAGGATGGGTTTCTATGCCTTAGAGATTAACTTATTTCGCTAATAAAATTTAGTCTAGATTTGGAATACCAACTTAGGTATTAAATAAATAGGCTATATTTGAAAAATATGGTGAATAGTTTGCTGATAAAAAGGCTTTTATTAGTAATAATGAAATTGTAATTAATCTTGAATTAGCTACTAAACAAGATGTAGCACATGAATACATGCACGTATTTATGGGTATTGTAAAAAACTAGCCAGATTTATAGGAAGATTATTTTGATTTATTACAAGACTTGGTAGAGAATACTGAATAGGGACAATAGCAATTATAGAAATATCAAAATGTTTCTGAATATTCTGATTTAGCTAGAATTGATTTATATGAAGAAGTTGCTGCTAATATAATGGGAGAATATCTTACTTCATTAAATCCTAATACATATCCTAAAATATTTAGAGATTTTAGAAAATTTATTTAGAATAATACTTTTAATTAGGATTTAAAAGAAAATATTTTAGATTTTACAGATTTTGCTGTAAATAATTCTTATAAAATAAATACTAATAGTACAGAGCGTTAGATTACTAACTTTTTAAAGGCAGCATTACAAAATAAAATTATTTAGGAGATTTGTTAATGAGTTGTAAATATTTTTTTACAGAAGTATCTAAAAAATCTAATAAAGTATATTAGATACTTAGTCAGTTAGCTGGGGATAAAGGATTATCTTACTTTGAATTACATAACTTAATATCTGATAATATAGATTTAACTAATTATAGTGATACTTTATTTTCAGCACAAACTGATGTATATAATAAACTAGTAAATTTAAAATCCAGTCCTCTTATTTTTGATAAATGGGGTAACGTAGTAGCTGATGACCCAGAATCAGGAGTATATAATATTTAGCATTTCTTAGATAGTTAGTACTTTGACCCAAATTAGAAGTATTATACTAAAATGAATGATGAAAATTATAAAGATGCTTTAAGAAAAAGAGGCTATACTGAAGATTAGATAACTAAAGAGTTTGAAAGATTTAAATTAGTTGGAGCTGATGCTTATGTAATACACTATTTAGTTAATAACTTAGAGATTTCAAATGTAAATGATCCATATACTTGGAATGTACAAGTATCTTTACTTATCGGTAAATAGATAACAAAATTAACTGAAGATATTACTAAACGTAAGTTGAGTAATTTAAGTACTGATTTTTAGGAGTCTTTATTAAATAGTTTTAATAGAGTTTTACAAAGTGTTGGAAATAATAATAATTTAGGTTCTCAAATTTTATAGTCTAGAATAATAACTGCTAGAGAAAATAAAATGGGAACTAGTACTAGTCGAGTACGTAATATTGCAGTTACTCACGCATTAACAAAAGATGGAATAAAATTACGTGGACATATAGACTAGATAATTGTAGATAAATATGGAAATATTGCTATATATTAGAATGTAGTATCTAGTTAGCCTTATGAATCTTGGATAAAAATAAAGAAGTAGAAATTTGAATTAGAACTAGCTTTTTTAAAGAAAATATTATAGGCTAAAGGATTTAATGCTAATAAAATTAGTTTACATTTAATTCCTACATAGATAGTGTATAATGATGATGGTTCTATAAAAGATATTCGTATGGATTATCCAAAAAATATCTAGGTTCAAGGAGAATACTAGTTAGGAGATATAGATGAAGCAGTTGAAGCTTATATAGATACTCCTGATTTAAGTTTTGGTAATATTGATGATAAAGTATAGACAGCATTAGATAAAACTAATTTAATGTTTTTAAATGCTAATATTACTTAGAATAGAATTACTAAAACTATTGATAGTTATATTGCTTAGCAATACAATCCTAGAACTGGTACTGGTGATATAGTAAAATTAGAAGATGATCCATAGGGATATAATTATGCTGTAACTATTGACGGAGAAATCCATAAAATAAAAGAAGATTCTTTACCTAAAAATAATATTGAATTAAAAGAATTATTATAGAAAGAATTTGATAAAAAAGAAAAATAGATAAGCACAGTTCTTGATACTTTAGTAAAATAGATTTAGGTAGCAAGACATAATCCTTAGAATACTACATTTGAGGCTTTTAAAAGAAGTAACTATAGATTAGTTTCTCTACTCGGTAAATATATTGAACCTATTTATATAGGAGGAGATCCAGTATATGAATGGAATATTATTGATAATGAAGCTTTAAGAAATGCTCACATTTTATTATTCCAAAATAGTAAAGGATAGATAGATGTAGTATCGTTAGCTAATTATAATCTATATGAAGTAAATAAACATAGAAGTAATGGTTCAAATATTATGAATAGTTATATTATGGATAATCAATCTGGTAATCTATATAATTATGATTGTTCTTTTGGACATATGGAATAGATTCGTACATTAAATATATTAAATGAGATATTACCACAATTAGATGGTAATTTTAAATTAGGTAATATTTAGGTAATATCTACTTATGGTAGAGGTTAGGGAATGTATAGTACTGCTTCAGATTTAATTACTAAATATTATTCACCTATATTAGAAGTAGTAAATAAATATAATAGTGGAGTAAAGTTAAATAATAATTTTGGTAATATCAAATTTGTAGATTAGTATGAATTAATTACTGATTATATAAGTAATTTCTTAACTACTTCTTCTTATTTAGAAACTAATCCTATACGTTATAAATTAAAAGATGCTAAGGAATAGTTAGAAAATGCTAACTCCGAATCAGCTAGAAGAGCTGCTTTACAATCTTTTCTTGAATATTTATAGAATAATCCTGTAATAAAAAATCTGCAAAATGGAACCTCTGATTTAACTTATGCTAATGATAATACTAAAATGTTAGCTAATATTTATAATTAGGCATGTTATGAATATAATAAGTTAATGGGAGTTTATGTAGAAACTAAATATAAACCTTTAAGTTGGCTAGAAAGTAATATAATAAAACCTGATGCTAATTCAGATAATAATTATAGAACTATTAAACAAATTGTTACTTAGACAACCTTTAGAGCTAACGAAAGAGTGATGGATGCTGCAAATCCTATTCAAAATTTTACTAGAGATTATTTTAATTAGGCTGGATATTCTACAGTAGAAGGATCTTTAATAGGAGATGAGAATAAATATTTCGATAATATGTTTATGCATAATGATAGGGGAGAAAAAATAATGATGTTTAAAAATCCTTATAAGAATGATGCTGCTAATTACATGAATTCTCATGAAAAACTTTTTCTTAAAAAAGCTTTATTTGAGCTTGCTAAAGTAACATATTCTATGCATAATAAAAAATTTGATTTTACAAGCTATGAAGATCCAGAATTTGCTAAAGCTGTAGAAGAATAGGAAGTATTGCGTTATGTACCTTTAAAAAGAGCTTCTCCTACTTTATCAGTAAAATCATTAAAGAATGGTGTAAATCAATTTTTTGATACTATTAAAGGACTTACCTCTAAAGAAGATAATGTATTTGCTAAATGGCAACAAACTTTAGATAAAGAAGGGGCTAATGTATCTATGAGAGATAGATTTGAAAATGGAGTAACTAATCCTTTCGCTTCTAGTATGTCTTCAGATAAAAATGTTAGATAGGAAATATTAAATCAACATACTAATGATTATTGGGAAACTAATATTCCAGCATTGTTATATAGCTATATTAATGCTAATATATTAACTCAAGAATTTAATAAATCATTAATATTAATTAAGTCAGTAATGTTCTAGGCTAAAATGTTAGCTTTAAATTCTGGAAACTTTAAATATCTTGAATGGTTTTAGAAAGAGGCTGATAAATATTTAACTGTGAATGTATTTAATGATACTATATTAGAGGACACTTCTAAAAAATTCTTTACAGTAATTAATCCTGTTAAACATTTTGTATCTAAGATGTTTTTAAGTTTTAATATTAAATCTATGTTTAGAGATACCTTAGAAGGATTCCAATAGAATTATATTAAATCTGCTACTAAGTATGGTACGGATATTTCTACAGCTAATTTAACAGCCGCTTATTATATAGTAATGAAAGGTAGTTGTACTAATGTAAGAACTATTTCTTTATTAAATCAATTATGTATTAAATATGGTTTATCTAACTTAGACTTTGCTAATATTGCTAATGGATTAAGAACTGATAGAAGTGGTATTAACCATTGGGATGATATAGCTTATAATACTATGAAACGTCCTGATTTTTTAAATAGAATGACTCTATTTGTAGCAAGAGCTTTATAGGACGGAGTTTGGGATGCTTTATCTTTAGATAAAGATGGTAAAATTAAATATGACTGGAAAAAAGATAAAAGATTCCAAGATATATTAAAAGCTCCTAAAGGAAGTGAAAAATATAATAAAGCTAAATCATTATATTTCTCAGCTATACGAACCTATAATAAAGAACATATTGATTCCCCTATTGGATATAATGAAGACCTTCCATCACCTTATTCATTGGAAACTATTGATAAAATTAAACAAGTTGCTGATAGTATATATGGTAATTATGATAGAGGTGGTAGAATGATGGCAGAAAACATGGCTATAGGTATGTCTTTTGCTTAGTTTACTACATATTCTAATGGTATTATTGCTAACTGGTTTGGTAAAAAAAGAGTTGTAAAAGGAGATAAATTAGAATAGTAGAAAAATGAAGCAGGACAACTATTATACTTTACTGAAGATGGAACTATTACTACAGAAAATACAGGAATTCCAGTAATGGATAATGTGCCTATGGTAGTTTAGGGAATATTTTATACTTTTGGTGATATATTAGGAATATTATCTGATACTAATTAGGATGATAAAATTAAGAAAATAAAAGAAATGATAAAGGCTAATCCTAATGATTGGGCTAATCTTAAAAAAGCTTTTGCTAGTTTATTATGGGCTGCTTTTATGAGTATTTTATTTAAAGAAATATTTGATCCTGGATATAAAGAAGTAATGAAATCTTATAGTAGTGATGATGTATTAGCAAGTGCTATGACTTATGTAGTATATAATGGAGGTAAATAGTCTACTTAGAACTTTCATGAGTTTTTTGTTATTCCAGAATATTTTGCTGGAAGTGGTGCAAATAATGGTATGACTATACCATATCAAAGTTACCCAACATAGTTAGTTAAGAATATGTTTAATACTGCTACAGATCCTGATAAACATTGGGGTGAATATATTGTAAATAATATTCCGTCATTAGCTATGTATAAATAGGCTACTAAAGCTTATTATGAAGAAAATTAAAAAAAAATAAGGGGCGTAACCCAGGATTTCTCCTGAGCTACGCCCCTTTAAATGTTTAATACCAATATAAGGTATTAATTAAATTATTTTTTTCTACTAAATCTTGTAATATACTGATATCTATTTTTCCTACCATAGTAATTTTAGCATTTGGATTATTAAATAACTCTGGATATATTTCTTCTATATATACATATCCTTGATCAAAATAATTACAGTACTTTTGTGCTTCTACTACATTTATGTCTAATAAATTTATTTTAAACATTAGTCTATCATTTCTTCAGATTCTTCAACATAAGTATCTCCTGATGATTCATACCATTCATCTGCCATTTCTCCATTTTTCCAATTTTCTTCAGCTTCTTCTTGAGAATTGGCTTCTACAACATAAGATATATATCTAATTACCTTTTTACTAGTAGTTACTAAATACTTAGACATTTAATTTTATTTTGTAAATCAGTTATAGTCCCATTATTTTGGATAATTTTATCAAAAGTATAATCATCTAATGCTGTTTCACTAATATGATTCATTAATGTAATATTAGGTCTTTCTACTCTCCATACTTCACCTCCTAAATCTTTTATCATTTTAAATTCATTAGGATAGCGGACATCTGGAATTAAAATAGTATCTATAGAACCATTCTTTTTAATAGCTGCAATTTTACCAATCATAATATTTACCCAAAAATCTTCAGTAATACTTTGTCTAAAAGCATTACCAACATCTTGAAGTAAATTTCTGACAGTATAATTTTTACCCATCCAAGGAATAGTTAACTTCTTAGTCTCTTGTAGAGACATATCATAAGTACCAAATGGTATAAGTAATCCTTGACAGCAATCCTTTAAAGAATCTGCAAAATGTAAAGTAGTACAATGTGCTTTACTAAATCTACTATAATAATTAGCTACAGTGTCTTTACCTGAAGTAGCTTTTCCAGAAATTCCTATTATTACCATGTATCAATATCAGTTATATCCTTTTCATTTTTACAAACATTACATCTTATTACTACAAAAGTACCTAGTCCAAAAGGTGAGAATATATAACTAAATTTTGGACAACCATTAGCTCCTGAATAAGGAGTGTCACACTGCTTATTATGTTCTTTTATAAACTCTTTAGCCTCTTGACACTCCTTATCTGATAATTTAAAAACCAATCTTTCTTTGTTCCTTTTTATTGAAATCTATTTTATCTCTATTATAAATTTCTGCTAAAGTTTCAGCTTTATCATCTCCACATATAGCTTTAGTTTTATCTTTACTCAAAGCTTTAAATTCATATTTTACTTTGAGTCTTCCAGGTCTTAACAAAGCTTCATCTATGTCTGTTAATGCTGCATTAAAAGTACATAAAAATCGTATGTTTAAAGCATCTCCAACTAATCCATCTGTAATATTTAAAAGAGAATTAATTAATGGATTTTCATGAGTATCTCTACGTTTTAATACATATTCACAATCTTCCATTATAATTACAGCATTCTTTAGTCCTAAAAGGAAAGATAAAAATTGTCCTGAAACTATATTTTGTAACATAGAAAAATCCATTATATAAAAATTAGTATCAGAACAATCATAAATAAGCTTTTTTATGAGGCTCGTCTTCAATAATGTTATCGTATAGCTTTTTATCTATACTTCTATAACTTCTTATTTGTTATAGTTCAGCGTACCTTTTTCTCCATTCAAATGATTGGGAGAGCGGGCGCTCTTGGAAGTATTATATTCTCTTATAAGAGTTTCAACTTCTACGCGTTACAGTGATGAAGATTCGTTACTATCTTCATTTACCACGGGATTAGCATCACAGCCTTCCCCGTTTTCACCCGCTAATAATTCTGCTAATTCCTTAGCAGAACGGCAAGAATTTTCAAAAAATAATTATATAGAAACTATAATTTTAAAGAGAAAATATTAAAAATTATTAAATCTTACCTGTTCCAGGGGTTCCAAACATTAAAGCTAACCCAGAACCGTCTTTTTCACAGAACTCTTTATATTTATCATAAGGTAAATCATCATTGTAGTTCTTTTTTATATCAATATCAATGTTCCTAGAACTTGTACATTCTGTGGTACTAAATCCTGTATTAGTAGATACTACTAAATCGTAAGTTACAATTTTATCAGTATCTTCAGGTAGTGGTTTTACAAATTCTAGAAGTTTTTCAGCCTGCTTATAATCGTTATAATTTACTTGAATATAAGTACTAAATATTTGAACTTCTCCATATGCTGTAAAATAATGACCTATTTCATCTTCATCAATATAAATACCATAATCTACATTATCAGAAAATTCCTTTATGAAATACTCTTGATAAATACGAGGACTATCAGTTACACTATCTAATTCTAGTTTATCTCCATGTTCTACTACTCTAGGATTAAAAGCATTTAAAAGTTGTGCTTTATTATCCTTATCTAATATTATAAAGTAAGCACGAATATTACTATACATAGCGTACATTACTGCTGGTTTAAATACAGTATCATGTACTTTATATAATTCTTTTAATGTTGCTTCTATTCCAGCTTGTATTGTATTACTGTACATTAATATAAAATATTGTTAAAGATTTATCGAAACTATTTTTATTAGCTCCTAAAATATCTATATTAGTTTTTCTATTAGAGTATACCGCAGTAACTCCATTGAATTCTGGCATAGTATTATAAGATGCATCTGAAGACAATCCATCCATAGCATCAAAAGGTTTTCTTTTATATGATAAACTAATAGGAATTACTTGATTCATTATTTTCATCCTAACCTAATTAATTTATAAAATTTTTCATCTAAATTCAGATGTGTGACTATACCCAATAAAAAATAATAGTTGGATGATTAATTCTAGTATAATTAGACCTGTATTAACTACTGGACAAAATACTAAAAATAATGTCCAAGGCTTTTCATCGAAAAAGTCATCATCGTATCTAATACTTAATATAGCTCCTATAATTGATGCTATGTATATTATAATTAAAATAGTCATTTCATTTCAGTTAATTCAATAAATTTTTGATGCATTGGTTTAGCTATTTCTTGTGCCATTGGGTGTGCATCAGAAGCATCTCTACGATAAAAAAAGTTTTCCCAGGAATCTTCAAATCCGCAAGAGATAAGTTCAGATTTAATACCTAAAGGAAGTACAGAACGAGCCTGCTGAGGTGTCCATTTTTTATTATTAATTAAATTCAAATAAGTTAGTTCTGATTGAACTAGACTATTTAGAAATAAACCTTCCTCTTCCTCTATATTATAGTATTTACCTATTTCATCACTTCCTACACATTCCACTCTAATATCTGGAGAATTTTTGCTAACCATAATACAGTGGTTATACTTTCCTTCTGGTACATCTAGCCAACATGGCTTAATAAAAGTAATCTCACTACCAAATTTTTCCTTAGAATAATTCACGAATCTTGTGCTTTCGGCTAAATGGGACAATCCTACATGAGTTCTGAACTCGTCCATAACTCCGCGATCGAGAATCATGTGAATTGTGTATCTTTTATAATGATATTCAGTAGGCTCACAAAGATACTTTAAATCTTCTTCTAAATGATTTTCTACTATAACCCTATAATTAGTGGTAATATGATTCAATATAACACGTGTATTAGGATCATATTCTGCTTTAATAACTTGTTTACGTATTTTAGTCCAAGGATTTTCTGTATATGTGAAAATATTACGTAATGCATTTTTATCATCTCCACGTAATGTAAGGTAAACAGTACCAAATTCAAGAGGTCTATTATGCCCCCTAGATTCTAGCATATTTACAAACTTCTCATAAGAGGTATCTGTAATTTTATCTTGACTTTTGTAACTAATACGGGCACAATACTCAATATGTTTATAAATATCTTTTAAAGTGAATCCTTTCTGATTTACAAATTGAAAACTTTGTTTAATTAATTTCATTGTTTAATATTTTTGATTTAAATTCCTTAAAATATAATTTCTCAGCATCTATTCTAGCTTTTATAGCATCTTCCTTTATATTAAAATATCCAAGAAATATACATTTACCTTTATACTGAATATCTGCATACCATTTATTTCTTCTATTATCAAACCTTACTCCTAATATTCCTGAAGTATTATTAGTTCCTAATTTAGTTCTATTACTTATATTTTCTCTATTTGTACAAATTCTAAGATTATTTTTCCTGTTATCTAGGGTATTTCCATTAATATGGTCTACACACATATCTTTAGGTGCTCCCAATAACTCTATGTAAATATTCTTGTTTTGAATTTTTTACATAGTTATTTTTATCTATACACCATTTGTTTGAAGATATTTTTCCTATATCTTTAGTATCTATTAAAGCTTCTGCAATTTTATCTCCATTTTTATTGTATAGAACTATTTTAGCCATATCCGATTCTAATATAATTTCATTAGGATCATATTTAGTTCTATTTAATACCTTGCCATATCTTCGATATTGCATATAATGTTTTCCACATAATAGACCTATAGGGGTATTACAAACCTTATTAGAACTATTACATACACAACAATACTTCAACTTAGTTTTAGTTTAATAATTATATTTTTTATCTATAACTCGTGCACATCTTTCAATATGCTTCTTGATTCCTACTAAAGAGAAATCTGTTTGATTAATAAATTCAAATGACTGTTTAATTAATTTCATATTACTTAATTATTTATACATATATAACTGTAGTTATCTCTTTTGGAAATATTTCTGTTAAATCTATATCTTCATCTACTCTGTCTTTAAAACCCCAATATGGACTTTGATAATAATCAAAAGAATAATACTTATTATTAACTTTTATAATCGCCTTATATTCAGCATAACCTTTTTCTAAGTCAATATCAAGAATAGTATATTCAAGGTTTACTACCTCTATATACGAATATAATCTTTTTAAATAATCATCTACTTCATCTGAGTTATGGGATTTACAAAATTCTAAATATTTGTCTGCCATATCCTCAGGCATATAGTCTTCTATTTCTTCCAATCCATAATTTTCATTAAGTATATAATAATATTCGTCTAGTCTTAATTTCATTTTTAAAAAGTCTCTAACGTCAATATAATCTATGCCAAAATTCTCAGCACATTTTTTATCTGAATCTGAAAAATCTCCAGGTTTACCAGAAGCATCTCCTATCATAATCATTTCTTGTTTATTGTAAGAAAGATTATGATCATAACATAACTTCTCTAGCATTCCAGTATTAGGCTTTCTATTAGGGTCATTCTTATCATTAGAAGCACAATATATATAATCATAATACATAAGTAATTTACGTTTATTTAAATAGTAAAAACATAAATCACTAATGGCTCCTATTTTAGTCTTAAAATCCGCCTCAGATATAAATTTACCTATACCACCTTGATTAGATACTATATAGAAATGCCTAAGATTAGGCATCTTCTCTTTAATTTTATCCAATACAGGAAGTTGTACTCTAAAATCAGTAATGTCTTCAGGAAATGTTTTACCTGAAATAGTCTTAATTAAAGTACCGTCTAAATCAATGAACAGTACTTTTTTATTTTCAAAATTAATCATCTAAATATTGTTTAAGTAATACTTCATCAGATGAATCATCTAAATATTGCATGGCTTCACCATAATTTATCCAATTATCCACTCCATTCTCTTCTAATGTTAATAATTTTTCAGAGTTTCTAATTAGCTTTAAAAGAGTGTCCTTATCAATTTTTACAGTATTATCTATATCAGTAATAGATACTTTACTATTACCCCACGGAATATACTCTACTTCTCCTTTTTCATTTACAGGAACTTTACTTCCCTCCCAACAAGGGCAAGGTATACTTGTATCCATTTCTAAGGCATCATGTACTGAGCAAAAGTTATTTGGATCGTTTACAAGATACTCAAAAGTTTCTTTTATTTTATACATTAAGCAAGAATATTTTTAAGATTAACTACGAAATTATCTGCTTGAGCTTTAATATTTTCAATATCCTTAATTTCATTCTGTAATTCTTTAATAGAACTTTCTTTAGATGTGATTTTAGTATTCATTCTCTCTATAAGGGAAGTAGTTTTATCGTGAGTAGATTTAATACTAGAAAGTTCGTCAGTAAAAGTTTTATTAAAAAACATAACAAATATTATTAAAATTATAAAAACAATTTATCTAAGGATATAGATGTATTATTCCATTCACTATAGTAGCTGCTATACAATATATTGCAGTAGTTGCTATAATTTCATCTGAAGAAGCTTTTGTAATTAGCATAGCTATTAAAGCTATGCCATAGATAATTACAATAATTATATCAATTATTAAAAGCATCATAATAAAGTACTGATGGATTATCTTTGTGTATATCTATATTATCTAATTTAGCTATAGCTACCTTTTGCTTAAATTGCCCTAAATCAAATCCTAGAGTAATTACATGAATGCCATTTACTGTAGGAACATAGTATAATATTTTATTTACATTAGGTCTACATTTCCTAACTAAATCTAAATATTTATTTATAAGACTCCAATCTTTAGTATCAAAATCTAATACCCATTTAGATTTATAATTAGTATTTCTTCTTTGACCTATTGCTTTAGAGACACATTTAAATAACTTCTTAGAATTACATTCTATAGCTTCTAGAGCTTCTCTAATTATCTCGTATTGTACTTGTTTACAATTTCTGGGATTTACCCAAAAATATGCCCGAGCATTAAAAGTTTTACATAATGTAACTATTTCTTCTTTTTTATTTAAAAAAGATTTCTTATCAAAGAAATGATAATCTTTAATTACATTATTATTACTACCTATATTACATTCTTTTTTTCTTTGTATTACTTGTACAAAGTAAAAATCTCCTTGGTCTGAGAGATTATCAAACCAAGGAGTAAATATATTAAAATTATCTACCATTTAAAGGATATATATCTTTATAATTGTTATAAAAATTTCTAATAACTTTCTCTGTAACCTGCAAATCTCTATTTTTATCACGTTCGATACATACAGATAAAGGAGTGTCGAAAAAATCTTTATATTCTATTTCGCAATCTTCAAAAGTTTTAATTAAACGGTCAAATCCTTCTAAGACTTTTTTATTTAAATTAGTATTATCAATAACTACATCAAATTCTCTATTTAATGCTTCAATCATTGCATCGAATTGTATTTCTTGTACTAATTTCTCTCTACTTGGAACCCAATATTTACCAAGCATAAGTCGAATATCATCTTGATTAATTCTAACTCTATGTTCAGGGTCTTCAAGAACCCATTGCTTAGCCCAAAAGGTTTTACCCGATGAAGGTATACCCCTTGTTATAATTAATTTACTCATTCTTTTCTGAATCAAAATCATCAATGCTCCATCCTTCACTTAAAAAACGATTTTGCAAAGATTTACAAACATCTTCAATATTAGTTGTAGAAATTTGTTTACTTATACAAAAACATATTGTATAATCTTCTTCTTTCAAAGGAATATCTGTGTTAAGATTATCTAAAAATCTCTCTTCAGATTGCATTAACGTTGGTGAATTACTAGCCATAATTAAAATCGCTCAATATAATCAGCTTCAGGGAATTTTGCATATACATCATCCCATGCAGCATCTACTTCCATTTCGTCATCTTCGTCATAATGGTTAGAATACTGAGTTCTAGAACCATCTTTATTAGTTATAATAAAAATCATATATTTATTACGTATTTATCAACAAAATCTCCATGAGTTTCACAATAATCTACTTGTTCATACTCGCCCATTCCAATGCAAGCAACTTCTATAAATCTTTGTAAAATTCCTTCGGAAACTTTATCTACTAATTTATGACAAATTTCTTTCTGTTTGTCGTAATCTATATCAACGAATTCTTTGCCGTCGATATATAGTGAATAGTCGTTACAAATGTAAGTTATTTCCATTTTAATGAATCCAATAATTAGGTAATGTTCCATCTTTACATCTAGAAATATCTGCATCCAACTTACATCTAGTACAAAATATTTCTCCTGCTCTAACCATAATAGCATGAAGTCTAGTAGCCACTTTTTCAGCTATTTCTATAGGTACTTCGCAATTAATCTCCATATATTGTTACGAATATATCGATTCCATATATTCTCCTATACTTTCATATAGGTTCGGACTATATCTTATAAAAATCTCCACTTATAAGCTAACTGCCTATTAGTAAGATTTTCATCGATGCTTTTCACCTGCTCTTGCAGCTTACTCCATTTAAGGATAGTCTCTGAACTCCATAATTTATAAGAGTAACAATCTAATGGATAACGTGATAGTATTTCACTAATAATATTAGCTCCTTCATATTTATTAATTCCTAAATAATACAATTCTTTTCCTCTTTTTGTATCATGTCTTAAATTAGCTTTAATGCCTAAGGAATTAAACCATGGAATAAAAATTCCTTCTTGTATATATTTTGGGAACTTTTGAGTATTTAAATTATAATATAAATCTCTTTTATGAAGGCTGCCATCATCATAAAACCATAATGCTAACCCAAGTAAATCTAAGTTTTCAATAACATCTTGAACAGTAAATTCTTTAAACTCATATAATTCTGGGTAAGCTCCTCCATACATAGTATATATAGGATAGCCATTTCTTTTTTGAAGTTTAATATTTCCTTTACCTAATAATTTCTTTTTAAATTCTAAATATTCAAGATGTTTACAATTTGTGGTATAAATATAACTACCACTATTTGTAGTGGATATACATCCATCACCTAGCAATCCTGTTAAAAATACTTGAGTTTGTTCTCTTGTAAAATTATAAAGCTGCTTATTGTCCATTTCTTTTAACTGAGGTAAAATCATATTTAATATTTTTACTAGTTTATTATTTCAATAATTTAGTAATTAAATCTTTAGGAGTTCCAAGCAATTAACATCGTTTTACTACGACAAGATTATTTATCGTAGGGAGTAATAGTAATTAAAACCTTATTAAAAAGATTATTTTCTACTATCCATTTAAAGAAATAAATCATACTTACTTTATAACATAAAGCTCCAGTGTGTTGTATTCTATAATTTATACTATTCCTTTCACATTCACCTTTTTTCTTAAAGAAATCTCGTACTTCTTGTACTGTATCACAGTTAGGAGATTCTCGTTTCATTTCTCTATAATACTTCCAAAATTCCCTATCTTGCATTTTTTCTTGCATTGAACGTAGAGATTCAAAGTCATATATATGTGCTCTATATTTGCTTATAGGATTTAAAAGTATATAGCCTTTTTCCATCACTATCTTTCTACAATACTCTTGATATTTAGCTAATCCTGAAAAACCAGACATATAATTTTCATATATTTTTTTAGCTTCTTCTATAGAGATACCTTTGTTTCGATGAATAGTGTTAAAATCACCACCATAATTTCGCTTGTATTAACTCTCAGCTCTTTATCTGAGACTCTATATGTTACCATATAGGCTAGACTATTTCATCACCTTGCTTTATAGTTTAGGTGTTGGGCACTCGTGTCTCTATTATATTCTTCTTACGAAGTTTCAAGAGTTAGTCGTTGAACCTTCCAACTTTGTTAAAGGTTGGCTTGGCTGCAGATTTTCCTTAAGTTCCTGCAATTCACCCAATTTTTCATTCTCTATGTTTCCATAGAGTGCCACAAAGTTTTTCAATTTTCTTGATAAACAAACTACTGCATCTTTGTATAAAAAATGATAAAATTTTTCAGATTCACTTTTTCTATCTATTCTAATTTTGTAAGCATTACAATCAGTATGTTGATAAATAATAGAATAAATACCATTTTTATCAAGTATAGTTTTTATTTTATCCAAAAATATTTTACTAGCACAAGTAATATTACACTCGTATCTAATTTGTTTTTCTGAACTGTTTCTAATGCTTCCGTCTCCATCAAAATAGCCTAAAATAAAATTGTTAGTATACTCAATATTAGGATTTAATGTAAGAGACTTATTAGGAGTAATATTTAATACATTAATAAAATATTCACAAAGTTCTTTAGAGCATATATAGGCTTCTTTTATACCTGTAGGTCTGTCACTTCTACAAACTGTATTTTCTCCAAAATATTTTATAAATTTAATTATGACTTCTTCATCCTTACTAAATAGAGAAACTTTATAAGCTCTTTTTTCTGGATTATAATTTATATTGCCATCGGCACATATAAATCCTATCCAATATTGAGTTTCTGGAGAAGTTAAATCCATAAATTTACTTAAATCCTTATTAGGTTTTTTATTTATTCTCTGAGAACGTTTTGGAATATTATATTTATCTAGTATTGCTGAGACAGTGTTGGTACTGCAATGACAAGTTTTTGTAATTTCAGTTAATATTACTCCTTCGGTATATAATTTTACTACTAAAGATTCATTTATAGGAATCTTTGAGGGGGAATTCCTTCTTTTAGGTAAATTATATTTTTCTCTTACTTTATTTACTGTAGCACTACTACATTTACAAATCTTTAAAATTTCACTAATCTTTGTATCTTTTTCATACAAGCTTTTGATTTTTAATTCTTTTTCTATATCCATATTACTAAAATATTTATTAATAGTAATATAGTTTATAGCGAATTATATCAAAATAAAAATTGCAATAATTTAAGGATTAATGGCAAATTCTATTCCTTTGGCTTCTTGTCTAAGATGGTGATACTTTTCTTTAATTTCTGTTATTTTTGTATCTCTAGGTATTTGATCAGGATAACTCATATAGGCAGTTAGAGAATGTAGATCTCCACTTCCTTCCATTAATTCATGTATTAAAGCTTTATCATTAGAGATAGAAGCCATAATGAAACTTTCTTGCTACGTAAACACGCTGGACTATACCTCAGCCATGATAAATTTAATCATTTATTTTAGGCTCCTCGTTTCTAGTCTCTGCACCTTCCTTTATTATAAGGCTTGGCTCAGTCTTTGATAATGCCCGTTCATTAACTGAATTTACGAGGTTTTCACCTGTAAGTTTCCTTACAAGGGGGCCAAATTTTTCATATTTTCTTTTTAGAAAATAATGAGCATTATGATATAAACTATAAAACATTTTTAACACATCCTCTGATTTATTTACGGATAGATTATTCAAAATATACTATAAAAATGTTATAGTTTATATGTTTATTTTTTACCCGAGTAGTCTATGGAAATCCAAGAGTTACCTTTCTCTGCGATAAAACAACTTCTAGTTTCTGGATCTGCTGGAAGATTAAGAAAATTTACATATTCTATTTGAGCATTTTTATCTTTTCCACCACTAGATATTCTGGCAGTATTAGTGCCTAACTGATTAAATTTAGTATATATTCTACCAGTTTCAGGATTTATTTGGTCTAGCCAGTTTTGTCCATAAGTAGAGCATACTTTTTGAGCTTCTTTATAATCTAGATAAATAGGAAGAATTTCAAAATCCTTAGCCTGAGGCTCTAATAATTTAGCATCTACAGAATCTTTTAATTTCCTTGTTTTACTATCTATAGTAGAAGTATTTATTCCAATAGCTTTGAATAATGGAATTACTTGAGCTGCACTATTCCAATTTATAGCACACTGTGGGTCAGTATTAAATCCTAAAAATAAATCTCCTTGTAAATCTACTTTAGTAAATCTAGAGTCTTTTCCATAATGTTTTACTACCCAATCATTTAATTTAGTTAGAGCAATCTTTAAACGTTTAGCATCTTTTACCATTTTAGCTTTCCATTTTTTTACGTCTAATTTTACTCCACACCATTCCATATAAGCTAATGGAATAACAAATCTATTCTCTAATTGTACTGCCTTTACCAACTCTTCTTTTTCTAAAGCTTTTATTTGGGCATTCATTAAATCTTCCAAATCTACTACATCATTAGCTGCATAAACTATTACTTCTTCAGTTAGACCAACTTTAGTAATTTTACCTCGAACAGTTTTATCCATATATTTATTAAGGTATTTGTATTCAAGGGTCTTTAAGTCAGCATGGAAACTACCTTTAGGATATCCTAAATATCTAATCTTTTCAGCTAACATTACATCCCATACTTTAGATAATATAATGTTATGTTTAAAGAAGAATTGGATATCAAATTTAGCATTAGCTAAGATATATAAAATATTGGAATCTTCTAATATATCTTTATATTCCCAAATATTTATAGTAGTGCAATCAATTACTACTTGATTTTCTTTAGTACCTATCTGAACTGTTAATAATGCTTTAGTATGAGGATTTAATCCCATAGTCTCAGTATCTAATCCTCTAATTTTTTTCATAGAATTAATAATTTCTTTACTTTTTTCTACAGAAATACATTCATATTTAGAAGATTTGAATAAAGCTTTAACCTTGGTAACTAAATAAATCATTTAAATGTTTTTAAGAATTTTTCTTTTTCTAAGTTTTTTGATTGCTTCTTTCCTAATTTGTCTAATACGTTCTGGCGTACATCCAAATAAAGGAGATATAAGTTCAGGAGTGTATTCTTGCCCAGTAAATCCATAGCATAAAATTATTATGTCATGTTCTTTATTAGAAAGTCCATTTAAAACTTTGTTAATGACATTAGTCTTATAAGCTTGTTCTATATTATTATCTGCTAGAGGACTATTATTATTTTTAACAATATCTACTAAAGTAGAATCATCATCATCACCATTACTACCTAATGGAGTATCTAAAGACATACATATTTTTTTAGCATTTATAGCTCCATTAATTTGTTTCATGGTTTTACCAGTAGCTTCCTCTAATTCATCATCTGATGGAGGTCTATCTTCAGTTTGCCAGTATTTATTTATAACTTTAGCAGCCTTATTATAAGTAAGCTTTTGACTTACAGGAACTCTAACAGTATCTGCTTTATAATGAATAGCTCTACGAATAGCTTCACTTATATGCCATACAGCATAAGTTATAAATTTAACATTATACTCACTTTTATATAAATGGCTAGCATGAATAAGACCTATATTTCCTTCAGCTATTAAATCAGATAAAGGTAATCCTTTATTCTGAAACTTTTTAGCTACAGTTACTACAAACTTTAAATTAGCATTTACTAATTTCTCCCAATTTCCAGTATCAGCACATTCTTTCTCTTCCTCTAAAGATAATGGGGTAGAATAAGTAATGTTATTTAGATAAGCTTGTAGTGCTTCACTATCGTCTGTAATTAAATTATTCCCAGCCATCTTTATGCCATGTTGAAGTTAGAGAACCTTTTGTGTAAGTTCTATAATAGGTACACATATATTCATCTGGATCTAATTCTTCTGGCAAATCTTCATCACACTCATAAAAATTATTACGATATAAGTAACAATTAGTTATTTCAGTACCATCATAAGGTTTATACGGCATATTAGAATAATCTACTATATTATATAAAGTATCATCTACATTCATATAATCTGTAGTATAGATTACTTTATCAGGAAAATTTTCCCGTAATTTATTAAAGTCAGTAGATATTTGTTCTACATGAGAGCCAAAATGAGAATCCTCTATAATAAAATAAATCATTAGTCTTCTTTTATTAAAGTTTGATCAAATTTTATATTATCTACAGAAACTACTTCTGTGCAGAAAGAGCACGATGATTTAATAGCTTCTGATATAATTTTAGATAATTGATTAAGAACTTCTTCAGGAAGTTTTCCAACGAAGTTTCTTTTATCAGTTCTAATTTTAGCAGGTATTACTGGTTGAAGACTTGTTTGTCTAATCTTAATAACTGCATCATAAGATACTGAATAATCTTTAATAGGAGAAACATATTTAACTTTAGGTTTCTTTTCTATTAATACTTTCGGAACTTTTATTTTATTCTTTGGCATATTTTCTAGATGTTTCGTACTCGCACATTAACATTGCAAAAGTACTAGCAAGCGATTCATCGCCTCCAGTATTCCACAAATAGTTAAAGGCGTGGAAAAGCTCATGATAATATGTGTTAAGAACACATTCCCTTGATAAAGGCTCACCATTATCTTTAAATATTCTAAGTCTAATGACCTGCTCATCATAATCGAATTGTCCATATAATGGGTCGTTGCCATCGTATAATTCTTCGTATAATTGTACTTTGAAGGTGTGACATCCGAGAGTAAAGGTCTCCGGAATGTATGGTAATTTTTCATTAGCTACTACGTCTTTCATTTTAAATATCCAAGTATAATGGTTTATAAATCTCTTTATAATTATTATCTAATATAGATACGTTATATATTTCAGTATTATTTAATTTTAAATATTTGTCTTTGCAAGTATGTAAATGCCCACAAAATACATATCTAGGTTGTACTCTACAAATAGCATCTGCTAAAGATTTACCTCCAGCGTGAACAGCTTTTGGATTCCATTGATTAGGAGGTAATAAATCTAAATCACCTAACATTGGAGTATCGTGAGTTAAAATTATATCAGTATCTTCTGGAATATTATTATAATAATCTTTTAACCATTCCTCACTTTGCATAAATGACCAGTTACCAAACTTATGACAGAAAGGAGAGCCGTATATTTTATAATGTTTAAGATTCCTAGCTATATATTCATAAGTAGTTCCTGACAAATATGTAAGTTTAAAATCAGTTTTAGATTCTACTGCATGAATTATGAAAGAGGCTCTTTCTATAAGCTTATCGTGATTACCTGCAACCATAATAACTTCATCACAAGGAAGAGAATCAATCCATTTTGTAAATTCATCTAAAAACCATAAAGTAGATTCAGCATTATCAAATTGAATATTTAAAGGAACTATATCTCCTGCTATTAATACTAACTCACAAGGTTCAATTCTTGGTAGATGACCATGTAGGTCACTTAGTACGCAAATTTTAGCCATTATAATAAAGAATTTTTTATTTCATTATACAAATGCTCATCATATTCACTTAATACTTCTGAATTTATTTCTTTTATAATAGGATATAAAATATACCAATAATATTTAATATCCAAAATATCTATAAAAGCGTTTATTTGAGCTCCATATCGGGGGCAATTAAGTGAAAATAATTTATAAATACTAGGAAATCTTTGTCTATCTGCTATTTGCCAATCTTCTATAAGAATTTTAGCTAATTTATGTAAAGATATATTAGCATATATATAATTCCTAAGTATTTTACCATTACTTCTATCAGCTGTAGAACTCATTAATATAATTGTTTAATTACGATTAATTAAAGCTGCCTGTCTAAGATTACTCACAATTTTTTTATAATTACGACTACTTTTTACAAGCTCTAATTTTTCTTTTAATAAATCTTCTGTAAAATCTTTTTTATATATCCATATATAACCTCCTGCTGAAAAATCAGTTCCAGAGGCAGCTCCTGAAGGGCTATATCCCATTTTTAAAGTTCTTTTTGCTTCTGCACAGCTTATATAGGAAGCTACATAATCTCCTAAAAAAGTATATTGTAAAACTTCCTTATCATTAGATTTACATTTTACTCTTGATTTGTATTTTTGAATATAGCCTTCATAATAATCATCTTTTCGTACCCAAATATATCCCATATAAGAACCTATTAAATTATCACAACATCTGCATACATTATTAGCTTTATATCCTAATTGTCGTGTAATTTCTGCCATAGATGGGAACTCTGCTATATAATTTCCATCTAAATCAAATTGTAAAATTGCTCTAGATTTACCTTCATTTCTTTTACCATAATTCCAATGTTTTTCTCCTTGATGAGATTTACTCATTTTTTCTTTGGTTTCTTTAGAAAAATGGTAACCTAAAACTCCGTCTCCTCCTTTTGTTAAATTATAGCCAAAATTAGGATTTGTAGTATTGTATTTATTAATAAACTCAATTTCTTTTTTATTTACAATATCATTTAATTTTTTTCTATTCTCCTCAGTATCTTCATATGGTTCAGTTTGATATATGATATATTTATTAAAAGCATCCCATCCATATTTTCGGATAGCATTATAGAAATAAGTTACTACTCCTCTTTCACTTTTACTTCTATGTTCATTAAATCTAACAGTATAATCTTTCTTTACTGTTTCTCCAATATATTTTTTACCATTAATACTATTAATAAAACAGTATACAGTACCCACAACTAAAGATTTTGATATAATAGGATTTTCTATATGTGGGATATGTGTATCAACAGAACTTAAATTATTTTTATCTGTTCGATAATGTTTTCCTTTTTGTTGGTTAGCACATTTTTTACAACCATATTTAGATATTAAAAATGATTTAGGAGTAGTCTCAAATTCACCATGTATAGGACATATAATTGTAATTTTATCTATTTCTTTATTATTAATATCTGTTACTTTAGAATAATCAAATTTGTCACCAAATTTTTCAATTGATTGAGTAATAAATTTTTCCTTTTTTGTCATTACTAAAAATATTTTAACATTTTAATTAATAGTATCAATATAGTCTATTAAAAATAATTAGTCTAGATATTTTTAGTAAAATTTTAGTATTACTCTAAATCAAACCGAAATACTGTGAATTTTGGTTGACAAGGAATTCCACTATCGGATATTTCAAAATATTTACAATCCCCTAAATGATTTTTATATTTTTTGTCAAAATTTTCGACATAATCAGCTTTTGTAGCTCTATCTCCCATTGGACTTGCTTTAAAAGTTTGACCATTAGGCATTTGTAAAATAAAAGTCATATCCTCTGAACCTCGTAACCCTAATTCATAGTCGATAACTTTATAAGTAGCATCTAAGTAATGTTTTACTTTTATCATTTGATTACCCCTAGAGTTTGGCTTATAAGGCTTATCAGGATCTCTTAATACAACACCCTCAAATCCTTCAGAAACATATTTATTATGTAATTTTTCAATGTTTTCCCAACCTGATACTTTTACTTGGGGTACTAATTGTATTTGAAGTTCTCCTTGTTGCCATTCTCTAATAGGATTAAATCCATATATGTTATAACTTTTAAATAGCTTTATAAGAAATAATTCACGTTGTTTTGCAGGAACTCCCATTTTATTAGTAAAGAAACAATCATAACAATAAATTTCTAACCAATCACAATCCACTGCATTTCTTTCTAATCTAGCTGCTCCAGATATTTGTTGCAAAGATTTTCCGTGTTTATATAATTCTGAATCTAATACTAATGTTGGAAATTTTTTAAAAATTTCTATTAAAATTGGATGTTTAGTTAAATGTTGGGTAGATAAATCATAATTTTCCCCACCTCTTGAGTAAGTTTTAATATGTTTACCATCCCAATAAAAACAACATCTTAATCCATTAATTTTCCTACTAGCTAACCATTCATTATCAAATATTTCTCGTTTAATAACTTTTTTCTCCTGTTTAGCCAACATAGGTTTAATATGGTTATAAGAATCAGTATTATACTCAGGAAGAAAGTTTAAAATTATTTTCTCATCTTTATTATCAGGATCTTCTTCAACTTCTTTATAACCTTTATCCTTATATTCTTTAAGTTTAGAGTTAAACTGAAGTTGAGTTTGTTCCCTAAGAGTTCTACTGACTAATCCTTTCTTTATAGGAATATCTGGATGGTCCAGTCTTTTACCATTTAATTGCCAAGACTGTCTTTTAATAAGATAGGCATGAGCGGAATCACTCCACTCATACCATAGTCTTACACATCTAACTTTACCTTTAGCATCTTTAGATACTAAATAAGCATTTGTTTGAAATTCTTTTTCAAATAAGTCAGACACGATTCAATTTCTTTAAAGCATCATAAAATTGTTCAGGAGTTTCTACTTTTACAAGTTCTCCATCTATAACCCATTCTTTTTCTACATCTTCATATAGCCACCATTCAATATCATCCCTAGTTTCAGAATCATCATTAGCTAAAGCTCTTATTAAACTAGTTATAATAAAAGTTACAGACTCACATATAGATGATTCACATATTTCACAACCTAAGGTATCTTCGAGTTTATTTAGTTCTCTCTGATAATGTAAAATATCTCTTAAGGAATCACAAAATCTTTTTTTATCATAAGTTCTGAAAGTAGCATAAGAATCTGATGCTCCTTGTAAGTAATCAGATATTATAATATCTTTAGCATCTTTATTCTTAGAATTAAGTACTATGTTATTAGCGTATTGATTACCTAATACTCTTAATTTCTCTAAAAAAGATTTTTTACTTATCATTTTACATCAGTATGTCCAAAACCTCCATCACCTCTTTCAGTTTTTTCTAAAGAATCTACTGACTGAAATTCAGCATTAACTATTTTAGCAAATACTCCTTGTGCAATTCTGTCTCCATTTTCTACCATAAACGGTTTTTCTCCATGATTTATGAGAATAATTCCTATATTTCCTGTATAATCCATTTGTTACCCTATAGGCTTTTTATCCTATAGTTCTATAGCTTCTTATTTGCTATAGTTCAGCATATCTTTTCACATAAGTGTCGGGCACTCGTGGTAGTATTATATTTATTCAACTACTATGCGTTACACTACTAATTAACCTTTCGTAATTTAATTAGTTAGCTCGGGATTAGCATCACAGCCTTCCCCGATTTTGTCCGATTTTTTGACGCCGATTATTTGACCTTTTTCATCTCTTATAATTTTCTTAGTATTATTATGAATTTTCCTATGTTCATTAGCTGTTACTATTTGTAAATTTTCTAAGCGATTATCTGTTTTAATTTCGTTTTTATGATGTACTTCATATTCTAATTTTAAATATTTCTTATTATTTATGATTATGAAATACTTATCATCAAATTTATCAGCATTTCGCTCTATTATTAATCTATGTTGAAGCACTCTAGTACCCTTTACGCTTTTATTATGAGGAAAAGGATGATTTGGGGCATACTCAAGAATATACCCATAATTACTTAGTATTTCTATACCTTTAAATGAAGCATTTTTATCTCCTATTAATCCATATTGAGGATTACCTTTTCCAGAATAATAAATAGCTTTTAATTTATTAGCACACTCTTTAGAGCAAGTTACTCCATGCACAGCTCTTTTAATTTGGGAAGGCTTTCTATACATAGGAATTTTACAATAAGCACATACACAATTTGGTTCTTTATTTTCTTTCAACCAATGTTCATAACAAGAATAAGAACAAAATGTTTTAGGAAATTGTCTAGCAGACTCATTTGGAATAAATTCTTTTTTACAATATTTACATTCACTCATAACTATATTATAATTATTAATTAATAAAATTATCTGATAATTATATTTTATAATATAGCTATTTTATCGATTGTCCCAAGGAATTTTAAAAATATTTTTCAGCGTCAATAGTTCCAGGAGTATTCAATACTGTAATACCATATTTTAATGCCAGTCCACTTCTTGGTCTAATCTGTAGTTCATAACCTTCTGGGATAGACATATGTAAATCTGTAGGAATTAATGCTCTACCTCTAGGCTCAATGATTACTTTACCACTTTCTATATAAGCATTAAATAAAAATTTAGGGGAAAGATTAGTTAAACTAGCTCGTAAATCCATACCAGCAGCTTCAGTTGTTTCATACTTAGGAAGTGGATTTTTAGAATTGTTAATTACTGGAACATTAATAATTGTGCTCATTTAAATAAGATATTAATTTAGAAATTACATTGTTTTTATCTTCTGCATAAAAGGCTTTAATAACCTTATCATCTTTTTTCACTAGTGCAAATGGGGTTTGACTACTACCCCATTCTTGCTGTATCTTATAAGCTTTACTACGTTCTACTTTAGAACCTCTATCTAAGAATTGTAAAAAAGCTTCTCCATTATAGGAGTTTTTAAACAATTCTACTAATGCTGGATTATTATGAATCAATAATACATCAATCATAATAGCATAGTTATATCGCTTCTAGTTCTAGACATACTTACATATTGTAATTGCCTAAGAGTCTCTTTATCTTTAGCTCTAAAGATATCTTTCATATCTATAAATACATTATCATAAGAAGACCCTTGAGAACGATGAGTAGTAATAGCATATCCGTATTTAAAAGTAGCTTTTCTTATACATCTACCATCAGTAAATAGATCTTTAGATGTACAAAAACTTCCCATTAAAGCATAATATATTCCCCACTTCTTTTTTCTATCGTATCCTTGAGAATTTATTGCTTCAGTTCTTATAGTTTCTATAACTATAGCTAAATCTTCATTACATTCTTCTGGAGCTAATAGTGGAATTTCAAAAGATATGTTATTATATTCATCATATAGTTTAACTAAGTATCCTTTACACTTAGTATAATATGGAACATCAATAATAGTAGGAGTAAATTCCTCTACTATATAATCCATAGAATTAGTTATTTCATAACCATCTTTTTTGAAATTCTCATAAGCCATTAAAATTTCTCCTTTATGAAGAAAATTATTATCATTCCATAAAAGTTTATGAATAGCTTTATTATAGTTATTTACACGAGCATTAGTATAAGCTAGAATTTTAGTATGTAATATATCCTTAGCTTCTATCTCGTATTTAAATTCCGAAACTGCTTTTCTACAAAAATTTTCTAATTTAGACTCTACAAAGAGACTTCCATCCTCACCTTCACAGTTATCCCACTGTTGTATTGGAGACTCTCTAAGCGTCTGTAAAATGCCTTTAAGACCACTTTTTTCAGATTGTCTGTATATTTTAGTCAATCTAAATTGATGTTTACATCTAAAGACTTTTGATTGTTCATCTTCTTTCACTGGGTTTAACTGAGCATAATCATCACAAAAGATAATCATAGTACCCATTAAGCTACATTTTTCTACTAATAAATCATATAAATCACTACTTACCATAGATGCTTCATCACAAATGACAATTCCATCATATGGTATAGACATTTTTTTATCATTAGTAGCAAAGAATCTTAATTCTCTGATATCCAGTTTAAGAATATCTACTTTAGGAGATAATGCTAACATACTATGAAGAGTAGTTGCATCGTAATTATTATACTTTTTAAGTACTAAAGCTGCTTTATGAGTAGGAGCACATAACTTAACTGGGAAGCCTTTGGTATTTATCCACTCTAAAAGGAAGCTAGTGCAAAGCGACTTCAGTTTTGTTATCATACAGCTTTTTATCTGTATTTCTATAGTTTCTTATTTGCTATAGCTCGGCGTACATATTCACCTCCACCTTTATGTGCTGAGGGCAAACCACTCTTGGAACTATTTTATTCTGATTTCTCAGGTTCAAGTTCTACGCTCTACGATGCTACAGACTCTTTAGTTTCTGTAGTTATCTCGGTATTAGCATCACAGCCTTCACCGATATTGGTTTGTAAAAATTCACTTAATTTCTCAAGTGACCGGCAACCATTCCATAAAAATATTGCTCTATTATATTTTCTTTGTAAATAAATATTTGCATCATCATATAAATAATGTAATAATTTACTGGCTATATTGTGAGTACAAGATACCTCATATACATTTTCATTACTTTTATGATTTATAGTTCTATCTGTTAGTAATTCACAATAACTACATAGTACCTATAAAAATTCTTTAGTACCTAAAAATGTACAAATTGGAGAAAAAGTTTTAATACTTTTACAATAACTTAAACATCCATCACCATCAAAGTATCCTCTAATAAAATGTCTTATAAGAGAAATATCTTGAAAAATTCTTTTTTCTGGAAATTTTAGTGTTAAACTTTTTCTAGGAGTACATCCTAGACTATTTAAGGTATTCCATAAGTGTTTATTCGCTACATACCATCTACATCTAACACAACGTTTACCATTACAATTTACATAACCAATTTTTACATTATCTTTATTATGACCCATAAATTCATTAAATTTATGTAGATGCTCAGCATCAGAACCTTTTAAAGATATTTCAAAACCGTATCTAGATTTTTTATTTTTTTCTAAAGGACTACTGTCAATATAACCATCAGCAAATATAAAACCTAACCAATAAGCCTTATCTTCTGTATCTATAACATCGAAGATATGTTCATTAAATTTAGTTTCATTTTGATGATTGATTATTTCAATTCCTCTAGCTTTTAATTTTTTAGCTAAATTATTTCTATTAGTATGAAATATCTCGGCTAATTTAGTAAGGCTATATCCTTGATTATATAAGGGTATAATATCTTTATCCAAATCATAATTTATAATATTTTGTCTATTTATAACAATAATATCATTATTTTTTAAATATGTAGATATTTTAGTAGTAGAATATCCAAATTGTTTAGACAAACTTACTATACTATTGCCCTTATTATATTCTGCTATAATATTATTACCAATATTATCTGGTATTTTACCTCTAGTACTTTGATATATTCCTAGATTTTTTAATCTAGTAATAATTACTCCGGAAGAATATTTATTATTTAATAATCTTACTATCTCTGATACTTTTTTATTATCTTCCTCATAATATTTTTTTATAAGAATTAAATCTGATTCAGGTACTGTAATTTTACTCATTTTACTATACATTTTATGTATAGCTATTATATATGCCCACCTATAAATCAAAATTTTTTAAAAGATATTTTATAATAGAGTATTTTTATTAATTACCACAACCAGCAGCTCCTCCTAAATTTATAGGATTTAAAAAGTCCTTTTGTTTGAAATTATTTAATATAATATCAACTATATCATGCAATACTTGTAATTGCTCCTCTCCTAATGTTATCTGTTTCTCTTCTTCAATAAATCTTAACCAATTATTTCCTTTTACAAAAGGATTATCTATCATATTAGGTCTTTCTGGAGACCCATCGAAATTATCTATATAATTTAATTCATTACTCATATAAATATAATCTTTCTCCTTTAGGAGTAAGAAATCCCTTAGTAAAAGCGTTTATTTTTTCTTTATTATAATTCTCCCAAGTATTTTTATTTATAGCTTCTTTAAGAGATTTATTATAATAAATTATATCTAAGATTGTCTCCCAATATATATCATTATTATTAGTTTGAAAAGTTAATAATAACTGATATATCTTAAATAATTCTAAATTTATTTGAGGAACAAATTCAAATCTAGGACTATCATATTTATCTTTCCAAGTAACGTCATAACTATATAACTTAATCCATTTATTAGGAAGTCTACAAGGTAGCCCTGATATTATGTGTCCAAAATAAATGGAAGGTTTAGGAATTTTAAACCATTTCCTAACCTTCCACCATGTTCTAAGAGGGTTCTCCATCAGCACGTTTTAAATAAGGTAATAACTTTTCTTCTAGTGTTCTATAAAAACGTGGACAAACTTCCTCATATACTTGAGTACCATATAAAGCTTGGATAATTTCTTCTTTATTTAACTCCCATTCTTCCACATAAGATAGAGGAGACTTAATAGACATATCTGAATCAGTATGTAAGAATTTTATATAATCAAATATATCTTTAATACTTACATCTAATTCATCTGTTGTAAGATATTGGTATGAAATTTTCATAATTTTAAAGATAATTTAATTATGTATTGTGCTACGTCGTTTATAACTTCTCTTAGACTAAAATCTAAAGGATTATTGTTTTTATAACCTCGTAATTTTAAAAATCTATAAGTATAAACATTAGCTTTTTGGCATCCATTTATCAAATACTTTCTTTATTAGATAATGTTGAAGGAAATAAACTCTTAATCCAATTCCAATATTCAGAAGTACTTATCTCTAAAGTTTCTATGAATTTAATTTTCATTAAAGTAACTTTAAATATTCCCAAATACTTTCACATAATAAATCTAGCAATTCTTCATTAATATGCTCATCATATTTTATATCTTTTTTTATAAAGTATCTTTCTAAGTAATAATAAATATTATCACCTATATCATCATGCCAATTATCTCTAGGAACATTTTCTTCTAAGAGTTCATTTTGTATAAACTCTGAAAAATCTTTTACACTAAGTTCAAGATAAGAAGTGTATGGAAGTTTTATAATATCCATGGTACAATTTGTTTAGTTTCTGTATTTAATATAAATGGTTTACAACAATCTAACATAGCATATTTATCTGTGATTACAGGTTCAGTTCTACCTCCCCAAGAGTGTCCAAATATTTGGTAATAATCTTTATATGGAGTTTGTACTTGAAAATCTTCTAAATCATTCCAAATACAAGAACCATATTTATTATAACCTCCTCTAGAGTAAGGAATATGATCAAGAGCACTAAGATTATTTAAATTTACATCATTTAAATCCTCTAACTCCATATAATTATAATCCATCCAATCTTTAGTAATACCTGCATGAGAGAATAAATATTTATTAGGCTCTTTAGTAGTTAAATCTTCATATATGTAATATACTTGGGGATTTAAAGTTCTAATTAAAAACCTTACTTCAATTTGTTTATGAGAATCAAAACGACACTTTCCAACTCCATTGAAATAAACCAGATCGTGGTTACCTAATAAACATATAACATCAGAAATCTTACGTCTATTCTCTACAAAAGCAACTAATTCTCTAAGATTGATTAAAGATTCTTCTTTATCAGGTTCTCCTACTATATATTCTCCATAAGGGTCATGATAATCTCCTAAGAATATAATTTTACCTTCCCAATTATTGCATGGTTCTTTCCAAAAACTACGACCATGCGTATCCGGAATTACTAATATTTTACTCACCCAAATACCACTTTTAAACTTTTCTAAGAATTCATCTTTGGTAACTAATTCTGTAATATCTTCAGCATCTATATCTCCCTTAGAATAATCATAAGGAGAAGCTTCTTCAATTAACTCTTCTATATAATCTTCTATGTAATCTCGTATTCCATCAATAGTCTCATCTATACCATCGTCTTCATCTCCTATATAAGTACGATATACATAAAGTAAAGCTGAATAAAGGGTACCTTCATCAACAGATACTTGTCGAATTTCACTCCATGTTAAGTCTATCATTCTTTAAATTTTAGTTTTTCTAAATATTTAGTATAGTAATCTATTAATTTATCTTCTGCTACTTCTTTTATCTGTTCAGCAATATCATCAGAACACATATTCTCTACAACATCTGATTCTATATCAAATTTTTGTATAAAATCATTATACCAAGAATCGGATTCATAGAAAATATCGTCTACTATATCTTTAGCAGTGACTTCTCCTACTCCTCCATGTGCCTCTATAATATCATCTAGATCGATATAATCTTTTAACCATTCAACTATAGAGTCTATATTATAACTATATTCACTAGCTACATTTATATTCTTTTGATATATAAAATACATATTAATATGGCTTAAACTCTTGTTTTACTAACTTACCTTCTTTATATTCAAATGTTCGTTTTCCTCTTACTGAATCATCAGGCTCCTCTCCTTCATAATAGTATTCACCATCTTTTAAAAATATTTCATCTTCTACGATAGTACAATTATAAGGAAGCCAATCTGCATCTAAGTTTTCTTCAAAAGGTATGTAAATATCATATATTGATACAGCTTCTTTAATAGTATAGTAAACATCATTATACTCTTCAAAAGCTTTCAAATTATAAGAGATATTAGTAATAGCCTCACCATCAAATTTTCCGTATAACTTCATTACAGTAAAGATTTAAATATTTTAACAATAGTACTTTTCTGAGCAGTAGGAAATGCACTCTGAACATCTTCAATAACACCTTTAGTATCTTTAATAGTAAGAGTTGTTGCTTCCATTAATTCAGCAATAAGTTCTTCAATCTCCTGCTCTGAAGGTTCTTTAGGTATAAATTCTTGAATAAAACCCAATTCTGCGGCGTCTTTATCTCTTAAATCATAACGACCTGCTTTATCATATATAGCTATAGTTTTTGCACGTGTCTTAGCCATTTGTTGTAGAACCTCCAATTCAGAAATTGGTTTCTCAGAATACTTATTGCGAGATAATTCAGATTTAATTAATTTTGCAGTATCTAAAATAAAAGTATTAGAAGTTTTTCTAGCCTTCTCAATAATTTCATCAATATTCTGCTCTAACTCAGTTCTATTTTCTGATTCTATTTTACTTTCTTTCATCATTAATTGTGATATTTTTATTAACCATCCAATTTATATTGCTTAGATCAAAACTCATAGAATCTAACCAATCTTCTATCTCACTATCATACATATTTAATCTAGGTAAAGTATAAATATAAACTTTACCATTGGAATAATCTAACACGATTATGTCATCCATTATTTTTGTTTTCGAAGCGCATTACTAGAACTAAATAGTTAATGGCTTCTAGTTCATCATAAGATAAAGTTATTAATTTACCATTAATATCAATGTCATACCCTTCTCCATTAGTCCATTCCGTAAGAGTTATATAGTCAGAGTCTTTACCACTATATGTGTATTTTTTAAGACTATCAGTAATCTGACTTACCTTCGTTACTTCCATGATTTAATTTATTAAAACCATAAATAATTAATTCTTTAAAATCTTTTTCTTCTTGTTCTGTTAAATCTAAAGGTCTTTCACCTATCCATATAAACTCATAAACTCCTTCATGTTTATTATACTCAAAACTTGCTATAGCATAACAAGTTTCAGAATTTTTAAAGCAGCTTTTATGTATTTTATGCCAAGAAAAGTTTGGGTCTCTGTACCAATCATTATCTATTTTTATAAAATCAGACTCATGACCATAATAACAATTAGGCATATATCTATTTATATGATAGGCTTTAATTTCAGGAGGATTTTTTAAAAGATAGGTAGCGACCCTAAATTCTAAATTATTTATTCGTTTAGTCTCTATCATCTTCTACATTAATTTTACCCTCTTTAATCATAAATTCTATTTCATCTTCTCTGTAACCAAGAACATCACATAAATAAACTTCTACATCATTAATATCATCTGGAACTGTTATTAAATCAACACTTCCTACACCATAATTTAAAATTGCACACTCCATAAAACAAAAAAGGAGGCTTATTCAGCCTCCTTCCAAAATATATTAGTACACCATATCATTGTATGAGCATTTCTATCTATCTTATAAAATTTTTGATTAGTATTCGGATTATTTAATGGTCCAAATTGTTTCATATAAGAACCCAGTTTAATAAAATCAAAATTATTAATATCTATAACACTATCAGCTAATTCTTGCTTACCACTATACCATCCTACATGTAATTCAGGATAATTTTCTCTAACCCATTTAGCTAATTTATTTACTTCTTTTGGATCAGAATCTCCTCCCATAAATCCTACTAATGTAATTCCTTTATTAGATTCAATTAATCCTTGGAGTCGTTCCAATGATAGTATTTCTCCAATATCTTTTGACAAATAAGGTGAGTGGCAACCATTACAGAAACAATTGCAGTTACTAATATTAATACATAGAGAAATTTCATTAGGAAATTCTGCAAAAGTAACAGCTGTATCAACATATTTAAGCATAGAACTCTTTAATTTTATTCTCAAGCATATCGGCAGTTAAAACTCCAGAAGTTCTTCCTACTTCTATATCATCTTTTATAAATACAAGAGTTGGAAGATTTCTAATATTATATTTAAGAGTAGTCTCTTCCTCTGTTTCTATATCTACTGTAGTTAAAGTAATATCAGTATGATTTTCTAATACTCTTTTTAAAATAGGTGCTAAAGCTTTACATTGTCCACACCATTCTGCTTCAAATTTTAATATTCTTTTCATTGTGCTAATTCTATACTAATTTCTAATTCATTTTTTCTACTTCTAGTACTACCTTCTAGTTGTCTGGCAGCACTCCAGTTAGAAATCTTAGTTAAATCCTTTTATACCCTCTCTTTCGAGATATTTAATTTATTAATAACATATTCTTTTATTTCAGCTTTACGTTCCTCTGAAATTTTATCAATATAAGAATTATATAGAGCATCATTCCGAAAATTTTTTAATACTAATTTCTCACAAAGATACCTTTGATAAACGGCTTCTTCTTTTAAGTCTCTATTCATTAAATAATAACGTTGTTTCTGAAAAGTAAAATCAGTTTTCCACCTATTCCGTTTTTTATCAAAAGATACACCTCGAATACCCGAAGTATTATTAGATTTCTTTTGTAGGTTTAACATATTTTCTTGAATAGTTACTTCTCTAAGATTACATTTTCTATTATCATGAGTATCTCCACTAATATGGTCAACTTGTTTATCAGTAGGAAGTACCAACCTATGAAAATAGATACGTTCTTTTTTCTGGTTTCCTGTAAATAAATAAGGTTTATTATTTTTATAAACAGTTCTCCATTTATGACCCTTTAATTTTGGAACATCATCTATATCTAGAATAAATGTTTCCATAATATTTCCATGGGAATCATAAGTATCTATTTCCGCAAAATTATCTTTTAATCTAATTTCATTATCATCAAATACTCCTCTTGAATTAGTATCTTTAAATTCCCCAAATCTTCTAAATTGTTCCCTATGTTTTTCACATAGTATTTTTCCAGAAAGTTTATTAAAACTAACTTTTTTAAATTTTGATGATACTCCACATACTTCACAAAAGCGTTCTTCTGTTATTTTTCTCATATTGTTAAATAATTATGTTAATAATAAGGGAGTGGACTATACTATCAACCCATAGGTTGCGCATTGGTAGTCTCTGAGACCCATAAATTTTATATATGTTAAGTATATACAAGACTTGTATAAATCTTAACACTTTAACATAAATTAACAATTTATATGTCTGCTGATTGCCCAATCCTAAGACTTGTTCATCCTTGAAAATATTTCAAGTATACTTAGGCTCTAAGGGGTTTCCAGCATATTCTGCGTTTACTACATAATATTACTATTATGTGGGGCGTTTATATTCACCCAATAATCCTATCCCATAGACTTACATGAGTACTACCACATTTAGGACATTTACTAAATGGCTGTTTTGCTATAAAATGACACTCATCACATTCACAATTAGGAATATTAAAAGTAACATATTTACAACCTACTTTAGCCATAAATTTAAGTAAATACTCATATTGTTTCTGACTTAAATGTTCAGATAAATTAAGATGACAAGCAGAACCTCCATCTAATTCATCAGCAGCGAACTCAGAACTATGAAGTATAATTTTATCAAGTATACTTATATGTGTATCATTAGGTTTAAATATATAACTAGCATACAGATTAGTATCTGTAGGAATCCAATAACCATCAGCTTTATCTCTATTATAAAGTTTTACTGAAGCGCTTTCTGCCATTCTGTTACGCTCCTTCTATAGAAGGAATTTCTAATATTTTATTTAATTCCTCTATTGGCGAAGGATGATTAATAATATAATATAAATCTTTATGAACTATATTTGTAAAATAATTCTTAGGAATCAAAATTATTTTGTATATTATATTATTAACGGAGAAAATTCTTCGATTTTCTCTCTCTATGTTACCATAGAGTTCGGACTATTGCATATTTTAAATAAATTTATTTAAAATTCTCTTTATTTAGTCTCTCAGGCTGCCCATAATTATAATAATTATTGCTTGCCCCTCGTTGTCCTTAATTTAAGGAGTTTCGAGTCAATTAAAAGAGATTTATAGTGCCCACACGTCTAGGCACTTGTTCAGTATTAAATTGAGCTGTTTTAGTTTTATGTTTCTTATTCTGTTCTTTTATAGTGCTGAATATCAATCTACAGAATGTCTTATAATAAATATTATTATTACATTCCATTCCTAAGTATTCAGCAGCTTGATTTAAGCCATTAATTCCAATAGTTAAATACTGTTTATCAAGATTAATAAAACCAGCATCATAAGCAGCATATAAATGATGGTCTTTGCACCAATGCATTAAGTCGTTATAAGCATACTGATACAAATAAACTCTTTCAAGAATATTTTCTAGATATTTCTTAATTCCTTCTTGGAAGTCTTTATGTGTAATCCAATCTACTGGGAAACAACACTTATTGGTGTTAACATCAATATGGTCTTTATAATCAGACCAAGTATGCTGCCAATCCTGAATAATTCTATTTAAATTAAGAGTGATTACATTCTTACTACCAGTCATTACACCTATTTGACCATTAGTAGTATTAAATGTATTTTCTTGTACTGCATTTTGTAAACGGCAACATGAACTTAAGCTATCTACACTACGAGATAGATAAGTAAAGAAAGAATTTCCTTGAGCATATTCACTGCATATAAAATTGAAAGTATCTAAATCTTTAAAATTACCTTCCTCATCTGTTAAGCAAGCATAGCTACATACAGGAAATGTTAAGATACATTTTAATCTTTCTTGATTTAACCAATGTAAATAACGCTTTTGTAACCAATTAGTAGAATTCCACTCTGGCTTTGTCCCGTCTGGAAATACAAATTCTCCAAACATACCTTCAAAGAAATATTTATCGAAGAATGAAAAATTTGTAAATGGAGACTGCATTCCTCTAGATCCCGCTATTTGATTAATGGAATAGGTTACCTGTTGGAAATACTGATCAATTTGACTACCAATAGTTTTCTGTTTTATACAATAGTCTGTAGTTATTTTTACACTTGGTTTGAGATAATAATTATTTCCCCATTCTTTTCTACAGAAATAATCCATATACATCAGAAACTCAGGAGTAGCTACTGCTCCTTTAATTTCAGAGGCTAATGCAAAATTTAGATTTACATAAATACCACAGAATGAATCAAGGTTCTTTGGGACGGCTGATTTACCTCCTAATTTCTCTAATCCAGACAATAAGAAAGGATACATAGAAGCTGCCATACAATATGGTTCTCCTACTTGAGAAGATGAGTCATGAGGATACAAAATAGTTTTAAAGTCATTCCTCATAACTTTTATATTAAAGTTAGGATCTCTCTTCTTTACAAAACTTTCCCACCATTCTGTATTAGTAAGTTTATTATCGACTTTATGTATTTCAGCGTTTAATACTCCAATACCTTTAGTTCCTACATTACTATTATCATCAATAGTAGCATTAGCAGTATTATCAGATTTTACAAAATTATGAATAAATTCAATATCCCTAGTAGCATGATTTCTAATATCTTCACGTTCTTTACGATATAGAATATATTTTTTAGCCACGCTATAATATCCTAAATCCATTAAGAGTTCTTCAATTTGATCTTGAATATCCTCAATAGATTGATCTTCAGTCTCTACTACAGAATTAGTTATCTCAGTAACTGCTCTGTAAATATCTTCATCCATTGTCTTACTAGAGTTTTGAGTAACTCCAAAAGCCTTTAGTACAGCATCTCTAATTTTGTTTCTGTTAAATTCTTCTTTACTTCCGTCTCTCTTTATTACCATAAATAACATTTATAAATTAACATTTTAAATCATCTACGAAATAAGCACTATAATACTAGTACTGAACTAATAATATAGTGCTTATATAGTTATTTCAAAATATTATTTACAAAGTTAAAATGCTGTTTACTAGTAAAGTTTTCTCAACCTGATTCATAATATCCTTTTTCATAGAGTCAGTTATAATTTGAGTGAATGCATTATATACAGTAAACATATTTGCGTTATTATCTGATATAAGATATGGGCTATCTTTTTTATCAAACAATAATTTATAAGCATCAATAGGAGTTGATGTGGCTAATTTCACTTTACCAAAACCATTATCAATAGATTCAGACATACAGTTACGAACCCATCTACCTAAACATTCATTTACAAAACTTTTATTGGTATAATCAAAATCTGTGTCTGCAAAACGTCTGAGAGTAACTCCTATCTCTGTGGTTTGCTCTACAAGTCTTGTAATTGGTTTAAAGTTAATCGGAGTCTCTGGTTCTATCTCATTAACTACTAAACTGTCTGGATTAAACACACAAAGGTTAGTGCAAGCAGAATTTATGGCACCTGAGAACATTTTTACAACAGCTTTTCTAGTATCTAGACCATATACCATACCAATTACTTGCTGATGATTAGCATATTGATATTCATTTGGCAATACTGCTTCCAACAATACTCTATTAAAAGTTAAATCAGCAGTATCTATATCACCATTTTTATTATAAGTGATTTGATCAGGTAATTTTACATGTACTCTAATATCAGAAGTTAATTTTTGAACTCTTTCTAGAAAAGGCTCAACATATCCTCTAGTAGGAAGATAATCTTTACCTTTAATACTAGTAGCTTTTCCTTTTAATACTTCTTCTAAAGTAAATTCAGTTGACATTCTATCCATTATATGTAAAAAACATTATATTATCAATAATTTCTTTATCTAATAATTTTTGTACTAAATTATGAGGAGTATCTTCCGCATAATTAACTTTATTTATATCTACACTAGTAATATATATCCACTTACTCCCGTTGTATAATATTTGTCCACAGGGATATGAATTTTTATAGCAGATAAGTAGTGTTTTGTTATCTTTAGTAATTTCATTAGTTACCATTTTAATGTAGCGAGAAATTCTTCATCAGATACTTCTTCAAAGTCTCCATCTCCGTAAATAACATCTGAGATATTATATTCTACTATTTTAAACTCTGGTTTACCATGGCTATGCCAATATTCTGTAACATGTTTTGCATTACAATTAGGACTAGGACCTAATGCAATACTACAAGAAAATTTATTAGTTTCATAGCAATGCCCTTTATAAAAGTTTTGACATTTCTTTATATAGTCAATAATAGTATTAACTTCTCCTGGACAAGTAAGAACTTCTTTTAGTGGGAGAACTTTTTTATAATCTCTATAAGCAGGTTTATCAGGAGTAGCTTCTTTATAGTCATCTTCTACACCTCCTTCTAAGAGTTGCTTAATTAATATTTCAAAAGTATCATCCCAAGTATCCTTAATACCATATGCATACATATAAGTATCTCTTATATAGTTAAAATTATCTTGAGATAAATAATGTCTAGCATATAAAGGATCTTTCTCACTATCTTTAAATCCATTCTTAATAAGCTCATCCAAATCTATAGAAGGCTGAGCCCATCTATACATTTCTACAAAACACTTATGTAAAGCTTCCTGTAAAACGTCTTCTCTACTAATCATCGTTGTTAGTATAAAATTCTAATAATCTAAAATTATCTGCTATATGTTTAATATCTACTAACTCATTGATTAATTCTAATAATGTATCTTTAAATGTATCAATTTGAGCATCATCTATATTATCGCAAAAATACCACATTTTAGTATCTGAACAATATGAAATGCTTCCTACAGCCATACCTTCTTTATAAGCGATAATTATACCTTTATAATTATTAGTAATAGCTGCTAAATCTATAGTAGTATCACTACTTTTAGGAATAATAATATATTTCATTATTTAAAATCAACTAATTTAAAACTATCGGCATGATTACTAGCTATTACGTTTCTTAGTAAAGCTAATAAATTTTCATCTCGTTTGTAACTACAGTTTATAGTAATATCATCTAAGTATACCCATTCATTATTATCATCGTCATATCCAATAAATCCTATTGGTTTATTACCTTTGTATGCTAAAATAATACCTTCAGTATTTGTATCTATAGCAGAGATGTCTATAGATTTATCGGATGTTTCCGGAAGTCTTATGTCCCTCATTAATTATTTCCTTTAATAGTTCCCATCAAAATATCTTTATTTTTTACAATAGTATAATTAATACTCCACTTAGTATGTCCAAAGTTAGCAGTAATATAATTACTACTACCATACATACTACCTACTGATATATAGTCAAACTGCTTACCAGTAGTATAAGCATAATTATGTAAATCGCCTTTTACTACATAAATATGAGGACTACATATACCTTTTTCTGCTATATAATTAGCAAAGAATAATTCAGTCTGAGGATTTAAAGTAAGAGGAAATTGTCTAGTTTGATTTCCCGAGTCTTTTCCGTGAACATACAGGAATTGATGATCTCCAATAATAAAATTATCAATAGGATAGTTACTAATATAACTTTTAACATTATATTTAGTTAAATACGCCGCTAAAAGTTTTTGATTTAACCATTCAAAATCACCACCATGATTAGATTCTCCTATAGAGAGATAATTAAAATCTTCACTTTTTACTTTTACTGTAAGAGTAGCAAAGAACTCCATCATACACTCTATAAATGCTTCACTAATTTCTTTATTATCAAGAATCTCAGGAAGTTCATGACCTCCTCTAGTAGTTTCTTTATTAAATCCATCAATAGAATCTCCAAGATTAACTACATATACAGAATGATATTCTTGTCCTACAAAAGATTCTACAATTCTAGATAATCTAGATTTAATTTCTGGAACATCATAAGAAGGTAACTGTACAAAACTACTATACTTAGCATTATAAGCTCCGATATGTAAATCAGATAACCATATAATTAAATCAGGATATTTCGCTTCTTTATTATTAATATTTACTGGAAGTTCTTTATAATCCTTTACTGTATTTTTAATAGTAGTTTCTATAAACTCCTTATTTAAAGACTTAGAAGTTTCCTTAGTTAACTTAGTAACTAAAGCTCGTAAATCTTTTACTTCATCTTTCTCTATTCTTTTTAAGAAATCATTCTCTTTTTCTCTAAGATGCATTTCTTTTAATTCATCCTCAGTATATTCTTCATACATATGAGGAGCAAATGGAGAGGATGCTTTAGTAATATTAAAAGCTCGTAAAATTCTTTTAAAGTCAATAAGAGAATAGTCTGGGAAATATCTGCTGACAATCTGCTGGGTTAAACCAGAACCGTAATAGGTATACATTCTATATACACTATTCATTTCGTTTCTAGTAAAGACTCCTGTGATTGCGGGCTTATTTCTTCTGAAAATCTCAAACTTATATCCAGTAATTTTACCAGTTTCTTCGTCTCTTATTTCCCAAGTATTAGAAGCATCATCTGTATCTTTTTTTACTTCTTTTTTCTTAATATTCTTTAGTCTGTCATATAATTCCAATATCTTCTTATCATCGTCATCTTTATTTTCTTTCTTTCTAAGATTTCTTATTGTCATATATACAGTGTTTACATTTTTTCCTGATATAACACACTGAACTTTTAAAGAACGATTATTATTAATTGCATCATTAAATAACTTAATATAAGAAGATTTTGTTGCTTGTTTCATACTTTTTTAAAAATTAGATAGCTGTTACGCCTTTATAAATAAAAGTATCTAGTAAAATAAAAGGTATCTAAATTAAAAAAGGCAGATACTCTCACGAGCACCTGCCTTACTTACTAATTATATTGTTAAATTAAAATTCCAAACCAAAGAACATGAAGCGACCATTCTTAGCACTCTTAGATGGAGTATAAGTTACGGTAGCTACTACTGGGTCAGCACCAATAGACTCCTTACCCTGAACGATATCGATCTGACCCTTAAAGCCCTTCTTAATAAGCTCTTTAGCCATTTCCTTAGCTGCGGTCTTAGTAGGACGAATAACCTTTGTATCTGGCTCAACACGACCAGTATCGTTACCATCCTTATCAAGAATTGGCTTACCAGCCTTCTCGTTCTTTACACGCTCAGACTTCAAAGTCTTCAGTACTTCCTTTGTATCGTGGTCTACCAAATCAAACTTCTTCTGAGTATCACGCTTACCCTCAGTCTTAATATCAACAACCTTCCAAGGACGCTCACGTGTACTTACAACAGCACTAGAAAGAGTTACAATAAAACCACTACCAGGAGCATTCTTAGTCTTTTTCTTCAAATACTCCAGCTTAAATTCCTTCTCATCATTAGAAGTTACTTTAGCATTCTTCTCATGGAACTTCTTCCATGCCTGTGTTGCATCACCATTAATATGGAAATTCTCTTTCTCTACCTGTGCTACTGCTGCTTCCTTTGTTTCTGCACTTACTTCAAAACTCTTAAAATTAAAAATTTCACTCATTTTCAAAAATATATTAACATTAATTCTTATTATCAAATCATCTGCGATGTTTTTTCTTTATCTTTGTAATGCTAATATAATCTATATTTTTTGCCTCCAAAAAGAAAATTATAAAAAAATTAATTTTTTTAGAATGGGAGAAATTTTCCCATTAATTCTCTTATTTTTGTTGGCATATCTTTTGGTTGCACGCCAAATGTTGGAAAATCGGTACATCCATATGAAAAATCCTCAGTGATGATAGCAATAGCTTGTATTGTATCTTCATCAAGACCTGTTTTTTCTGCTAGTTTAGCAGTTACTTCATAATAAGTAACTCCAGGTTTTTTCTTCTTCATAGAATTTACCATATATCCAAGTAACGATATAAGTGCAAATTTTAAATTTATATTTTTCCCTAAAGACCCTAAACTAAAGTATTTACGATATAAATCGGAAAGTTTAGTATAATTAGGTCTCTTGAGTAATTCCGAATCCCTCATAACCATGCATACAATAAAATGCTACTAATTTAAGAAGGTGAGTAAACTCTTTAAATCCTTTATTAAAAAGTTCTCTAGTCATAGGAACTACTTTAGTATTAAAATTTGGAATAGTTTCTACTACTAAGAAATTACTTCTAATTTTAGGATTCTCAATGTTATAATTCTTCTTAGCAGCCATAGTTAATAACCAACTATATAAAGCCATTTCTCTATAATAGTGATATTTAATAAGAGCTCCTTTAGCAAAGTTATTTATTAAATCTCCTGTGGTTTTTAAATCATTTACAGTGATTACTCCTTCTTCTTTATTTATACTATAATTATCAAGTTTAGACTTAATTTTTAGTATAAAAGGTTTATGCTCTGGAGCCTCTACTAAAACATCTATAAGAAAAGCTATCTCATTACCAATAATTGGTTGTTCTAGTAATCCTTCAGGATTTAGTAGAGATTGAATTTGTGTATCACTATTTAAAGATTCTAGACAGATTTTTAGTTTAGCATGATTCTTAGGGTCTGTGAATATTGGTGTTCTAGTATCATTATTTTCTTTTTCAAAAGCTTTTCTATCACACCAGTATTGAATGCAGTCTGCTAATACTTTTTCTATCTTTTTATCTGACATTTTATCTTTATAGTAATCACATTTATCAGATGCTTCTAATATAATATCATTAGTAACATTGATACCTTGTGTTTTCTTATAAATATAATCTGCCATTGATCCCATTTTAGCAGTAGGTCTGCTAACGTCTGTTAAAAAGAAGTCATTAGGTTGTAAAACTAAAGTATGTAACCAACTACCAAATTCCAGGCTAGTTGTATTTAATTTAGTCTTACCCCAATTATCAAAGAACTCTGTTGGAGAACCATCTTGATCTGGATTTATCTTAGATAATCTAGAGTTTGAGATATAATTATTATACTTTTCTGAGAAATAAGTATTATCATCAATATCTTCAACTCTTAAAGTCTCTATCAGAGGTTTAATAGAAATTTGACTTAATTTCACGTAAATAATTATTAAAGTCTTCCGACTCTTTTATACATTCATATCCATATTCTATCTCTTCTTTATCTAAACTATAAATCTTACCATAAGGACCCCATTTTTCATTAGATTCAGAAGCTATTAATAAGCAAGGCAACCCTGCTAGATTCATCTGAATAAAATTATTAACAGAATCATCAATAAAAATATCAACTCTACCTTTTATATACCTAGCTTTATTAGCACGCTGACACAAGACTTGATAAACAGGTTTACTAGGATAACCATTATTCTTTAACCATGTTTTACTATAGTCTTTATTGCATACTCTTTTAGTACAATATAATTCAGGTATAAAGTTTATTTTATTTTTTACTGGAAGATTTATCCACCATTCTCTGTCTTTTATTAAAACTTGTTGTACATTTTTTGTTATTTCTCCATCAGACTTAGGATATCCAAATCTTTTTAAATATGGATTCATAAACTCATTTAATGTATCATCTAAATCTAAACCAATTCTTAATTTCATAGATTAAATAATTCCTCAATATCTCTTATATATGTTACCCCAATACCTTTCTTAGCCAGTTCAGCTCTGATATTTATCCAGCTATCATTGTTATCAAGAATAGCATATGTATCATCGTCTAAATTTAAGTACTTATCAATTTCTTCTTTAGCCTTTTCAACAGCTTCCTCATATGAAGATGCAGTTAACTTATGAAGTTTATTTTTATTACTCTGACAAATTGCAAAAATATAATTATTCATTTGGTATTGTTATATATAATTATCATTATAATAATAAATAATATCATTATGGTAATTGGAAGTGATAAAAATATTACCACTGCTAATGTTATCCAACTCCATAATAATATTCCAAAGATCTTAAGTAAAATTAATATTATACTTATTATAAAATCTATTACTCCTAAGATTAATAATTCCCTCATATTAAATTATTACTTTTAGAATAACATTCTAATAAAGTATAGAAGAAATCCATAGGAACCATTGCTATTGCTCCTGGACTAACACTGCCTTCTGTTGGAGCCTTCTTCCAGCATAGTACGAATGACTTGTCCTTGTATGGGCAAGAATTTTCTATCTTAAAATATGCTGGAGTATTAGCAGTATGTTTTGCTTGAATATTTATAGGTAATTTTCCAGACTTATCAATTATATCAACTTTATTATTATCTGTAAACTTACTTTCTCCTCTAGCACTTACACACTCAGTATACCCCATATCTCTAAGATGATGAATTATATCTGCTTCCCATGCACTTCCTTTATTTCTAGATTTTTTAGCTTGATAACTCTTCTTAGTATGGCTATCTATCCATTCATATAAAGTGCCATCAGCCATTTTTCCAGATTTATTACATCTAATTTTAAGAGCTGCTTGACTTATTTTAGTTTTCTCAGAACATTCTTCTATAGATGAATAATCGTGCACATCGCCGTTTTTATATGTTATTCTAATAGCAGTGTTCAGATTCTAATTACTTTTTGACATAGTTACTTAATTTTTTTATATAATACTTTATAAACTTTAAAGTATTCTGTCGACCATATTTTTTATAAAAATCACTTATATCTTTTACTTTGAATTTATGAGGTATAAAGAAATAAAGTAATTCTGGATGATTTCTTCTTATTTTAGCCATATTAAACATTCCAGGTCTATCATTATCATAAAAAGTTACTATATAAGTAAATCTTTTTTTTAGATCATTTAACATATTTTCAGATAACCATTGTGTTTCACTATTTGGAGCACAAGCTGTTACACCTAAACCCCTTAAACACATAGTATCTTTCATACTTTTAGTTATAACTAATAAATTACCTTTTTTAGGTAACTGACTATAACCCTGAACCTTTTTAGAGGGCCAATTTGTTAGAAATCTATATTCCTTGCGTTTAGGATAGTAAATTCTCCACAACTCTTTACTTTGCATTGTTCCACCATAATATCCGAAGATAAAGTTATCTTTAGTCTTTATAGTTTGAATATTACCATTTAAAAATACAGTACGACAAGAATATACTTTATATTTATTTAGTAATTCTAAAGAAACTCCTTGTTTACCCCACCATTTTAATTCGTCTTCTGAGAAATCTTTTATTTCTACTCGTATATCTGCTGGTTCATTTGTTTTAACAAAAGAAGTACTTGATTGTATTACAGAATGATAATTATTTTGTCCTTTTAATAATCCAAAATCTTTAGCTATAATGTCTAATGCTTGATGGTATTTACAAGCATATTTAGTCATAACTACAGATATAAAGTTTCCATAAAAGCTTCCATTAAAATCATGGAATATAAGTTCTCCTTTAGAATTACGAAAAAAGGAAGCCGTAGGATTTTTATCTTTACGTAAAGGATTACAAATTAATTTTTTTGAAACTTTTACGCCAAGATAATACTCCATATAGGCTTCCTCTGTGTTATATTTAAGTAAGTAGTCCTTAGTAATATCTGGCTTATAAGAAAAATCTAATTCCATAAAAACTACTTACTTTATAATTACTACATATCTGCCAGCATAGCGTCGAAGTCTTCATCTTGAGCCTCCTTGCCTTCAGTAGAATCAATAGATTTAGCTTCTTCTGAATCAGCTGCTGGCATAGGAGCAGTAGGCTTACGCTTTTCCATATCCTCTTTCTGCTTAATTTCATAACTAGAGAATGACAATTTATCTTCCTCTAAGCTAGCAAAATTATCACGGATATAGAACTGTCCATCACTATTAATAGCTCCAATATCAGGAATCTTAGCAAATACATTACCAGTTTCCTTTGAAATTCCCTTTTCATCCTTTTTCTTTTCCTTACGACCACTAAGCTTTAAATAAAAGTTTTTATTCATACAATACTTAGTCAATACTGCTTGGAAAAGCTGCATGAATTGGTCAGTACTCTTACAAGTAGGAGCTTTAGTTATAAACAATTCTTTAGCTTTATCACCACCTACTACTGTTATGATATGCAACATAAAACCCTTAAGCTGCTCAAATGCTGAAGGAAGTACATATGGGAATTCTACACCATTAGAATCCTTTCTTTTACCCTCATATCTTTTAGCAGAACTTTCATTAGGATAAAACAATGATTCTTGATAAGTTCCTTGCTCTCCTTCAAAATGAAGTACCAGAGATTTCCAAGTTGTACTAGGATCTTGCTTACCTTGACCCTCCTTAGTTTCTACACTTTTTAACTGAACGAGATAAATTCCATAAGGACGAAGACCTTTCTTACTTGTAGGATTAATATCACCAAGACCACCAAAATTTAAATTCATATTGCTATATTATTAAAGATTATCGAAATTAAAATCATTATCTGAGATTTCTGTATCATCTGCGTTGCCGTCAATAAGACTAGCCATTTCGTCATCTAATTCATCTTCTGATGCAATATCCTCTGCTTCAGGAACTACATCTTCTTTAATCTCAGGTTCTCGATTACCTGTTAATATAAACAATCCATCAATTTTAGGATGTGGAGTGAAAGTAAACTCATTACCATGCTCAGCAAGGTTCTGATTATTCTTTCCTCTATATGAAACTGCATTCTTCTGAGTTAATTTATTACCTGACTGCGTACCAAATGTTTCAGCAGCTCCGATAACTAAGCACTCTTTCTTATTAAGTTTCTGCTGTTTAATATCTACCTTATCTCCTGGTTCTACACCAAGAGCCTCAACAGCAGCTTTATTAAGAATATACTTATTTTCCTCAAGAATTAATAGTGGATTAGGATTTGTATCATCTACTTCTGGGTCTTTCTTTTTAGAAGAAGACTTGCGAGCAGACGGCTTCTTTACAGAATCATCCTTCAATTCACGTGTGTCAGTAAAAATTTCTCCAGTTTCTTCATTAAGCCACTCGGACTTAATTGTCATTTTAATTAGCTTCATTTAAAATATTGTCATCATTATTGGTTTCATTATTGTCATCTGCGATTTCTTCTTCCTCACCATATTCAAAGTTATGGATAGTATCTAAAACCTTCTGCATATTAGGTTCAATCAATTTATCTTTAAAACATCCATCAACACTACGACAAGTATCATTACCGTTGGTTTTAGTTCTAAAGAAATAACTAATATTGCCATCATCATCAACCTGGCGTTCAGTATATAAAATATAAGAAAATAAACCATCAATATTTACGGTTCTATCCAACATTTTACCACTAGAATATAATTGCCAATGTTCATCAAGATCAGTACCAGCGTTAATAATATGACTAATGAATACTACATTAAGATCTTCACGCAGTTCACTAGCTTCCATGATTAAATCATAATAATTTTTAGCAAACACAACGTGCTTATCCCAACCTTTTTCAAGGGCAGAATCCATTATATTATTTGAAAGACAATAGTTAGCATCATCTATAACTACTGTCTTAATATCAGAACGTAATTTATCAATAATCTTTAACCACTTACCAATAGTAGTATAATCATTAGATACAAGCCAATTTCCAACTGGCTTCTTATTTATAACTTCAACTTTCTTGTACTTACGTCTAAATCCAGGAATTTGAAGTTGCTTATTAGTACAACTAATAATAAATGTTGATTTATAATCTAAATAACGTAAAGAAGTGCTTTTTCCGGTGCCACTCAAACCTGCTAAACCAATAATCATAAACTATAGTCTAATTTATTTTTCACTTTTCCATCTTTATCTTCATTCTTTATTATATTATCTGTTGAACTGTTATTTGTAGCTCGATATCTAGAATAATCAAAGATTTCTTCTGGCTTAGGCATTTCCATCCACTTATTTACTGCTCCGTCAAAGAAACAGCAATCAGCTACTTGATTTTCTCCATATCTTGACTTTAGTACAAGAATACTTCGAAATCTATAACCCATTTCTTTAACTTGATAACCTCTATAAGTTGTTCTTTTATCAACTTGAGGATTATATACAGCTAAAATAATCTCAGAATTCTCTGAAACAGTGGACGTTTCCTTAATATCCTCAACCATTGGCTCCATGAAAGCTTCATTCTTTTTTCTTTCCATGTTAGCCACTGCTCTATTGGATTGCATAACAATAATTGGAGATAATCCTGTTTTATTTCTAATAATAACTAATTTATTAGTATAATCATCAATTTCTCCTTTTCTATTCCTTCCATTAGATGGCTGAATCAATCCAACATGGTCAGTTACTGAAAGTATTACTTTTTCAGGGTCTTTCGGAATATATTTATTCTCTATAAATTCTCCTTCTTTTTTAAGCTCTTCCATTGTAACTTTTATGAGCCTATCAGAATTAAAAGAGCCTTCGTATATAGTTAGTACTTTATATACTTTTTCTAGCCAATCATATCCTAGTTGTACATACTTATATAAATCGTCAGGTAAAATATAATCTTTACCTATAGATAATATTTGTTTAGCAGTTACAACAATATGATAGATATCATATAAATAAGTACTTAATAATTTAGCTATAATAAAGTCTTCTTTCATCTCAAGAGCAAAGAAAATAATTTTTAATTTATTATCTTCTAAATGCTCTTTTAAAGGAGCATATATATAAGAATATAATACGCATGAACTTTTACCTTGTCCTGAACTCGCAAATAAGAGAGTCATGGTACTTTTAGTAATACCTCCTATTAATTCTTCCAATTTAGGAAGACCCATACTAAATCCTTGATTAAATCCTTGTCTACCAAGCTCTACCGAACGTTTAAAACTTTCTAAACTCACAGAGTGGTGATTGAATTATAATTCATACCTGAATCTCCATTTTTTAAAGCTTCAAGATCTTCCCATTTTTCATCTACAATAAATGTAGCTAAGCTATAATTAATAATACCATTATCAGTATTAGCTTCCCAATCTAGTAAATCAATAATCTTTTTATGAAGTTCTTCATTCCAATGAATTTTCTTTCCATAAGTTCTATAAGCATCTTCAAGACTATTAAACTTTTTAGAAACACCTAGCATACTAGTTAAGCATCCATTAATATTTCTAAATCTAGGATAATGTTCTCTAAGTTCTTTTCCCATTTCAAAAGAACTCTTAGCTAAACATTTTAAGAAGTTTTTATTAAATGGTATTTCTTCAGGAACTAGTTTCATTCCTGGAATAATTTTATAACTTTTAAGGATAAGACCTTTATCTTGTAAAGATTTGAGTACATCTATAAAACTTCCTACATACTTTTTATCAATAGCTAAATATCTACGAAGATAATCTTCTGAATAATCTTCTATATAAGCATTTATAGCTTTAACAACAAACAATTCAGTAGGAGTAATATTATATTTTTCTAAAATTGTTATTTCTTCATCAATGTTTAAATCAAACATACAGTAATTCAGATAATTAAAAGTCTTCCATACTGTAATTAAGTTAATCTCTTCTCAGAGCTATATTAATACATAGATTCAGAATCTAAAATCAAATTTAGGAACTATCTTTTCACCTGGAGTAAAGTCTTTACCTTGTAATACTTTATCCAATTCTGATTCGTCTATAGTTATAAAAGAATCTCCTTTATGAGAATCATAAAACCACTTAGTTTCTTGAGTCCTATTTAATACTATATTGAATATCTCTGCTGTCTTACCTTTTTCAAATCGGATTGATCTTCCTCTCCGTTGACAAGCTCTAGTAATTGAACTATCTAATCCAAATATAATAGCTACAGAAAGACCTTTTACATCAAGTCCTTCATCAGCTTTTTTTACTGTAGATAATAAAGTTATCTTTCCAGAGTTAAAATCTTCAATAGCTGTAGCACTTCTTTTCTTAGAAGTTCTACTAGAATATACAGTAGCATTAGGAATTTTTTCTGCCATTTTAATATTATTAGCAAAAGTTATTATTTTTTTATCCTTTCTAGCTTCTATAATTTTCTTTACTATTTCAATTTTCTTTGGATGATTATTAATAAAAGCTTTTTTCTCATGCATAGTAGCCCAAAATCTGATAGCATGATAATTTATATTTTGTAGTACTTCAGATTTCTTGTCAGGGTCACTACACATAGAATCTCTTAGGAGCAATTTATTTCGCCAACCCATAGGACCAGCTAATTTATTAACTAACTCCCAAGAGAATCCGAAGAATTCAAAATGAGAAATGAATTCTTTATTTATTTTTTCATATTCTTCTAAATCATCAACATTTACTAAGACTAGATATTCTTTATATGGGCTAACCCAACCATTTTCAAGACAAGTATTAATATCAATAGTATCAATTACTGGACAGTATTTTGCTAATATTTTATCTCTTCCATCAAGACGCTCAAAAGTAGCTGTAAGACCTAAGATAAATTGGTATTTTACTACTTCAAATAATCTTACAAAAGTCTCAGCTGCATATCTATGCGCTTCATCCAGTACTAAAAGATCATATTTGGCAGGATGTTTTATTACAGTGTTTATTATTTGTACATCACAATTTAATCCTAGTCCATTAGAATCTATATAACCACACCATTGTTTTTGTAAAGTTTCTGTTGGCACAATTATTAGTACTCGATATTGTGGAAAGTGTTTTAGCACTGTTTTAATACAATTTAGTCCTATTCTGGATTTCGGTCTTGTTATCGTATAGCTTTTTATCTATACTTCTTACTATTACTAATAAGCCCCGCATAAATTTTTACCCACTTATTTCAGTTGGGGTATCGAACACTCGTGGAGAATTTATATTCTAATGAAAATAATCTAGTTCAACTATTTATTAGTTTCATTCTCTATGCTGTACGGTGTAGAAGATTCTTTAATTTCTTCTATTACCTCGGTATTACCCTCTATAGGGCTTTCACCGATTTTGCTCGATGATAATTCTGCCCATTCCTGAACAGAACGGCATTGTAATTAACAGATATATTACCCGCTTTTACAGTACCAAAGCCAGTGGACGCGACTATTGTCCCAACACAACGATTTTTTATCCATTTTCTACGACACTCTTCTTGTCGTTCATCTCTAGTGATTTTATGAAATAATTCTCCTTCAATCAGAGAGCTTGTAGCCATTGTAAGCAGCTACTGCTTTAATTTGTTTAATACGCTTCTCCCACTCTGAAGCTTGCCATCTAACCTTATTTTCAAGATGAAGTAAAACTTTATCTCTTAAGGTTTCCAATTGTACTTTAGTCAGATCATTATAACGCTTATCATATTTATCCTTACGGAAGGTAAGCATTGCGCTAAACTCTTTTAGAGTTAAGCCTTTTCTATCATCAATTTTTAAAACAAGACCTTTCTTGTCTTCAGGATTCTTAGGGTCTCTCAATTTAATATTTAGAAGTTCAGCAACTTGCTTAATTCTATTTACTAAACGACCATTCTCGTTTTTCTTGTTTAATTCCAATAATTCAGAACGTGTAAACCACAATCCAAGCTCAGTAATGAATGTAAGAGTAATATGTTTACGAATACATTTACCTAAAGCAGACAAACAAGCTTCTCTAACGATATATAATGGCAATGAAGCAAACATAGTAAATGAATCTTCATCACTATTCATAATATCATTAAGAGTCCATTCTTTAAAGAGAGTCTCTGCAATAGCACTAGCATTTGTCTCTCCTTCACCTCTTTCTGCATTATCTTTAGCAAACTGTTCTGCCTGAGAAGTAATCTGCTGATTAAGCATATTAAAGAAACTAGTTCTTACAATACCTTGTCTAGTACTACCTTCACCTGGGTATAATAACCAAATTAAGAACAACTCAGCGTTACAGCGAGTTCTTTGGTCTTCAATCTGTTCTAATAAAACTCGTCGTCCAGGATTTTCATAGTTATCACTATAAAGCATTGATTCACAATGTTTATATGCCTTACGTAATTCTTCTTCAGTCATATCTACCATTTTTATGGAAGACTGAACGCGTTCACCATTTACAATTTCTCTGGAACCTTTCCAGAGAAATGTTTCTACATCATTATTCTTAGCTTCTAAAGCTTGATTGAGTTTATCACCTAAAACTGTTGTCATAAATCTTAAAGATTATTTATTGTATTATTATATCATCTACGTTTTTAGGTCTTTGAGGGACAAACTTAATAAACCAGATATTATTATATCTGTATTTCTGTTGTATGTCTCCATCGTACCATTCATCTATTCCTGCTATTACGGGTTTCACTTCGAGATAACCAATATCCCCATAATTTATAGTAGCAGCGTTCCAATTAGGAGGCTGAGTGCACATAAGATATTTAGTTTTTTCTCTAAGTTTATCCTCATTATCTAACAATTCAAATACATATATTACATAGCCTAAGCTATCATTAAATTTCTCAAGTAATTTACTATAAACAACCATTAATTGATAAATAAATTTCCGCAATAATATGGTAATCCTTTTTCAAGGCGTAAATATTATTTATCAATTTTTAGTAATTTTAGTTATCTAGGATTATAATTTCTGCATCCATACTTAGCAAAATTACATTTTAACATGTCCATATTTACTAAGCATTTATATCTTTTACAATTCTTACAATCTCTATCTGGAAATTTAAATTTTTTACCATCAGTATCCTTTATGTAAGTATCTAATGTATTAGAGCACATATTATAGATAATATACTTATACCTCCAAATAAATAATTCAATTTTGATAATTTTTTATTTTGTATATACAATTCATTATTTTTATCAGATTGAGTCTTTATTTGATAATCTTTGTATGTTAGTGTACTATCCATTGTATTTACTAAAGATTTGTAGTTATTTATTTGAATTTTTTGTAGACTATCATTTACTAGTAAATATTTATGCTCATTAAAAATAAGATTAGTTATTTTTAATTGATACGGTGTCAATAAGAAGTTTTCTCCCGACTTCTTGAATGTAGTTTGTGAAAAACTGCATGTCGCTATCAGGAGACTGCTTAATAATATTGTCCTTCTCTTTAACATAGATAGTTTTATTATAGTAGATAGCAGTATCACACTTATTGATATCAACTTTAATAGAATTTTTCTTACTATTTAACGAATCTATTTTTCTTTCTAAGGTATCTGTAAGTATTACAGTAGTAGATTTAAATCCTCTATATAAAAAGATAGTAGCCCCTATAATAGTAATAAAAATTAATATTAAAATTAATCTATCTAAAAGTTTCATTAATCTGCTACTGCCTTATTATATAAAGCTGCTTTTTCAGCTAAAGCTTTAGATTTTTCATATTTATCTTTAGCTTTAGCATATGCTACACTATACTGCTCAGGATATTGTTTTACGTGATTAACTTCATTATCGAGTATGTATTTTACAGTCTCAATATTAAGAAGTCCTGCTCTACCTAATAGTACATTGGTATTTCTATTACTAATACTCTTACCATAAGCAATTTTCTTACCAAGTTCATTGTTGTGTTTATCTACTGGATTACAGAAAGATACTCCAAAACTAAGAATTCTAGTAGGATTTTCAAACATAGCACTTTCTCTAAGAACAGTACATACTACAAAGTAATGATCTTTACCTTCAAAGTCTACAAAACTACCTTCTCTGTAATCTACAAATTTCTGCTTAGTATTTGTCATAATTTTTTAAATTTGGAATTATTAATAATATAATCTAGAGGAGCCGATACTAAGTCAATGGATTTTATAATTCTATATCCAATCTTTTTAGTAACTTGTATCCTCTCTTTAAGAGGTTTACTTGAAGATATAAACTTACTACCTAGCAATTCCTCTCTATCTTTATAGTGAGCATATGCTGTAAGTTCATAGACAAACATTTTAGAAACTGTAATATCTCTATGATGTTCATCTCTCCAAGTAGTTATAGGAATAGACTTAATCATTCCTCCATCAAAGTAGTATTGTTAGGAGTTTCTCCCACAATATCATATAATCTATGAAGTTCTTTTGTATAGGAATCTAAATATTGTTGCATAGTAAAAGCCTTTTCAGGATTAGCTCTAGCTACTCTATATCTAGCAATTGATGCCATAGCTCCAGATAAGGTTAATCCATATCCTGCTAAAGTAAGTTCCTCTCTAGCCTCTCTAGTTTTAGATTTGGCATTAATGGTTTTCATAATATATAAATCCCAATGAGGACAACTTTCATCATTTGTTGAAGATCTTAATTCAAAATCAGACTCTTTAATTATCATAGATTACTTTGATCCAATACCACCAGGTCTTGTTGTTGCATTTTTTACTAACTGAGGGAGCTTATCCCACCATACCTGCTTCTGACGAAGTCTTTCAAGTTTTGCCTTATACTTCATTTTAACTAGAATTGAAAATTAAAAGAAAATTAGTCATCTGTGTAATATTAAAATTATCTAGGTAAAATACCATAATTTAGTCATAGACACGTCTAGAATAGCCTACAAACTTCTAAATTTATAATCATGAACAATTTATCACTCTAGAAATGAAAATGTCTTAGAGAGACTCTGAGACATTACCTTCAAAGTGCTCCTCAGTATACTTACGAGCATCTTTGATATTATCAAAATATCTACTTGGTTTTAATCTGTCACTACGTTTTACCGCAATTTTACCACCAGTAGTACGATAAGTAGTAATAGTGTCTACTGTTACTTTTACAATTTCTTTAGCCATAATTAATTATTTTTTAAAAATTTTACTTAAAGTTTCTGTTAACTCAGGATATAGGTAATACAGCGCTAATAATGTATTTATAATTGGACATATTAATATTAGCATTGACATTATATTAAAGGGAACATTATTTTCATCCCATTTATGTATAACAGAAAATGCAGATCCAATATAAATAGCTGCACCTGCAAAAACAATTATTATTAGTAGAATTAAACACATTATTCTAGTAATTCTAAGCTAGCGTTACTAGCTAACTCATCCGCTAAGTTATTACCAAAACAATCTTGATGTCCTCTAACATGAGTAAATTTGATATTTTTTATTAAAGATTTAACTCTTTCATATTCTTTATCTAAAATATTCCAGAGTTCTACATTCTTCTTTTTCTTCCAACCCATAGTAAGACATCCTAGTACATATTGACTATCACTTATAAATTCTACTTCATCCATTGGAGTTTTAATAGACTTAAAAGCACATAGCATAGCAATTAATTCCATTTTATTATTAGTAGTATGTTTAAAGCCTTTAGAGTACTTTTTAAATACTTCATTATTCTTCATCCATACTATTCCAATACCTCCCTGGTCAATAGAAGATTTATAAGCACCATCAGTATAAATCTGTAACATAATTATAAAGATATGTAATCTGCATATTCAAATACTATTCCGTTCTTTTCAGGATCAAAATACGTTGTAGACATACAAAAAGTATCAAAATTATGAGCTTTTCTATAACCATCTAATAAATCCTTAATGTACTTTTCAGTATCACTTATTGTGGAAATATAACAATGTCCCTCACCTTTAATAACAATTCGTACATCTGAAGCATCATCTAAATCTCCAGTACTAGAACTAATTTCCCAAGTTCTATTATCTGTAAATAATGCTTCTAACTCTAAATTAATATCATGAATTAAGTTAGGATCTAATTCATTTTTATTTATAACGATCATTTTTATTCCAAAGTATTAAATAACAACGTTCTCCTTCTAAATTTGAATACCACAATATACATTGATTATCTGTAATATCTAATTTTGGATCAATTATAATTATTACCAAAATAATAGTTATAATAAGTCCTAAAATATACATTAAATAACCTTAAACATTGTAACATTCTCAGGAAGATTATCCCAGTCTTTATAAGAGTTAGTAAACCATACGTGATTAAAGTTTTCTGATAAATTCTTTATACCCTTAGGATTTACCATATGAGTAACTGCAATATTTAAACGCTCTTTAGGAATACCTAAAGCATTAAATGCTTTAGCAATACCACAGAAGGTTCCACCACCATCACATAAATCATCAAGAATTAACAGAGGTTTATCCTGTATATTTTCAGGATTATCTATTTTAATCTCTAAGATTATTCCAGTAGTTAAATCTCGAATTTTACTACAAGTAATTCCTACGCGATTATATCTGAATTCATTTCTCTTTACAGCTCCGGCATCTGGAAAAACTAATTGAAATTCTGCCCAAGTATTATTAGACGGATTCTTTTCGCTATAAAGAGGCATGAATTTAACTCCAAATCTAGGATCATAATAAACATCAGAATGAGGTTCTAGAATTTCAATAGTCTCTGCATTACAATTTTTTAATATATTTAAAACTATTTTTAAAGTGAATGGTCTATTGAAATCCATTATTCGATCCATTCTCATACTCATTAAGTAATAGATATTTAATTTATATAGAACTTCATGTCTATCAAGAATATCTAAAACTTGCATAAGTATAAATAAGTCTTCAGCATTAGTAACTCTACATTTTACTAATACTTGCTCCTTATGACTGAATTCTCCTAAGGAAATTTGTACTTCCCCATCTGGAAATCTAGAGATAGAATACTTAATATCACTATCTTCTAGACGTACTAAATTTAATTGTTGCATAATTTATAAATATAAATAGTTATTGTTGAATCATTAGCAAAAAGTTCTTGAAGCATAGGATAAACTACTCCATTGATTTTTATCATAACTCTGATAATTTATTTATATAAATATCTAAATATTTCTTTCCAAGTTTCTGCATTATACTATAGAAACTTCTTCTAAAACTATTATCTTTCATACACAATATCTTTATATTAGAAATTAAATCTTCTGATATACGTGCTTCAGAGTATTCTTTAGACACTATTTCAGAAGATTTAATTAATTCTACTAATAAAGATACTTGACTAGCTTTTTGATACTTCATAAGTGAAAATCTCTAATTGCTGTATAATATCCTAGAATAAAAAAGCCTTTACATTTTTCTAATTCTTTACTAGACATTAATAGATAAGGAGACTTTGTAATTAATGTTTTCCAAGCTTTATTTGCTTTTATTTCATAAGTATCTGAATTCATAGTCCTTCTTTTTCTAAAGAATTCCAATAGTCCGCTTCTAGATCATTCCAATAATCATCTAGATCACTTATAATATCTGTTAGATCTTCCATTAGATATACAATATAAAATTATCCATATAATACAAAGTATAATTATAAGTCCTATTCCTATTAAGAGTGGACTAAAAACAACTAACCAAGAAATATCTGAGTGTAGAATAACTTTAGCTATCAATAAAATCAGGAAAGATCCTGGGATAAGTGAAGTTCCACACCCTAAATCTATTTTTACCTTATCATTTGACATTGTCTAATAGAGATTTTATATAATCAATAGATTCCTTCACAGATAAGCAGCCTCCACTCTTTAACATAATGTAAGAGCTTTCACCAACTTCTTCTACTAAGGAAATATCATCTACGGCTATTAAATATCTTCTATTAATATTGTCATCGTCTAATGTTAAATCAATAAACACATTTAATCATATTAATAATTTTCTACTAATAATCATCTGCGTTATGATAAGTAAGATAATACTATAAAGATTTAATTCTAGTACAAATTGTTTCTACAGCATTATTAAACTCTTGCTTATTACTATCTATAATAGTTTCTCTTAAAAAATCTAAATACGAAGTACTACGACTAGTAATAGAAGGTAATTTAAGATTTACTACAATACATTTATTACCATCTATTCTAATTCGTAGTGCTCCACACTTTTTATACTTAACCATTTAAATTAATAAATATTAGTAATGCTAATACAAAAATAGGGACTAATAAGATAAACCTACTAGTCCCTTTCTTCTTGCCATCAAAGGCTTCTACAGCTTCTTTTAATGTCATCATATAGTTAAAAAATTCATTTTTTAAAGTTTTTAATAATTATAAAGTATTACTTGCATAATAGTTATATTTATAACATATTATTTAAGAATTTTAACTTTTACGTTCTTAATACTAATTCGTTTAGAATTTTTTGGATGTATTAATATATCAATACGATGTTTATGTCTTTTATGCATGACATCCCTAACTTCATATATTCCAAAGCCTTCTATAAATACTTTTTTAGGTTTATTCTTTGGAAATAAATAAAGTAAATCACGAGATACAGCACACCACTTGATTTTATTATGTTTTAAATGATGTAAATTAATTTTAGAACCATCAGCTGTAATTAATGGTTTACTGTCACACTGACTCTTTACTGGTTGATAACAAGTAAGAGTTACATGAGTTATTGTTTGAGCAATACTTTTAGTGCATAATAAACATAATAATATTAATATAAATTTAAATCTTCTCATTATAAATAATCTTTTTAGTTATAATATATATCACCACTCATAGTACTAACATTTCCTGTAATATTATTACAAGTAACATCACCACTCATTGTTGATACTCCACCTTTAACGTCTTTACAAGTTACATCACCACTAGTTGTATTAATAGTTGTGACATCTCCTGTAACTGAAACATTACCACTGCCAGTATGTACACTAGCTACATTACCTTCTATTTTTACTTCTATAGATGGACTTTCAAGATCTTCTCTTAAATTTCCATTTACATAAATTTTACCATTATTAATACTAATGGTTTGTGCTCCTTCTATTTTAACGTTATTAATCCAGGTAGCACCATTAATATTATTTAATGTTGTTTCAACTGTATTAATTATTCTCATAATATATAAAATTTTTAAAAATGTATACAAACAAAAAAAGTCGAGCTCACTGCCCGACCGAACATCAGTAAGTACCCCTTTGGTACTTACAAATTAAATAATAAGATTAAATAATTGGAGGCATGTATAATCTAGAATACTGAGTAACATACCAAATCCAACCCTTCTTAAATGCTTTTAAAGTTCTTTTTAAAATTCTCATCATAATAAATCAAATTTAAAGTTTAACTTATAAAATATCTAGGAGGAGAGTTTAAAAAATTAAGAATCCCAGGAATGGTCCCTGTCAGAGACATGGTCTCTATTTTTATTATTTAGGATTCTGTAGGAATGCAAAAAACATCAAACCATTCCAGTTCGTAGGTTCTACGACACCTAATAGGCGAGTATGCATCGTTGAGAGGCACCCTATAAGTTACGTTGCTCCTGTAACTAGTATTCTAGAGCTTTATCATAGTGTGAGATGTGGGAATCAAACCCACGCAAGCCTTCACATTGGAAGTGTGATGTGCGCCTTCAACTACACTAATCTCACATTGTTTAATAGTGGAGCGTAGGAGATTCGAACTCCTAAGAATGCCTGCGTGCAAAGCAGGTGCTGACCACTTGAGCCGACGCCCCAAATTGGAGATTACTCTCCAGTTAATTGTTTTATTTTAAGTTTAGCTTGTGTTAATTTATATATTAAATCAGATATAGTATTTTTATTATCTTTAAGCCGTTTTCTAAGATCTTTAACAGCCAATTTCATACTATTAAAGTTCTTTAAATTATTTGCTATAGATTTTAATTCTTCAAAAGACTTAGTATCATCAAATAAAGATATATTAACTTTAGCTTGTAATTCTTTAATTTTAAGATTTTGTTTTTCAACTTTCTTTTCTAAAGATTGAATCTTATTATTTAAAGAGTCTATATTAAGTCCATCTTCTAATTCATCTATATAGGATTCTAATTCTCCGATTTTTTGTTCTAGTCCAGCATAATGCTTTTTTCTTTCAGCATCATACTCTTTAAAACTATTTATTTTTCTTTTTAATACAGCTATAATAAAATCCTTTTTATCATAAAAATTTGCGTCAGATTGATAATTAAAAGTTTTTTCCATATTATTTATTTTTTTTTAATTAGTTGTAGGTATTGGATTCAAACCAATGACCGTTTAGTTCGAGGTGTAAGCCGTTTCACTCACCTCAAATATAAATAAAGAGCTTCTAATTGGACTCAAACCAATAACCTGCATTTTACAAAAATGCTGCACTGTCAATTGTGCTATAGAAGCTTAAATAAAAGCGAATATGGCATTAGACGGGCGAACTATCATGACCATATTCTAATAATACATTGAGCTATCAGGCATACTCGTGGATCGCCACCGCTACCTCTAACAACTACCTAGTTAACTGCTAGGTGCTCTCCATTATTTGCGGAATATAAGTGACCCTTAGTTTTACTAGAGTGACAGTCTAGTTCCCTTACCAACAGGGCTTAATACTCCATGCGCCTAGACTAGGATTCGAACCTAGGAACCTTTCGGGGCAAGTTAACAGCTTGCTGCCGTTGACCACTTGGCTATCTAGACGAAAGTCCTGATTAATCAGGACATACAGTTGAATCAATAGCAGTAGTATCAACTACTGTAGTATCAACATTAACAGAATCATTTGAAGTTGAATTTACTGAATTATTTGAACCAGTAGAACAACTCAAGAGTGTAAATAATACACTAAGTACAAGTAATTTCTTCATTTTTTATTCTTTTTTATTGTATTGACTATTATAAATCTAAATTTTATTATTCAAAATATAATTTTAATAAAATTTAAAAATGAACCGAGAACTTCCCAATTCTCGGTTCTGTGTACTAAGGTAAGTACGACCCTTCCAATTTCATGTTGAAATCTTCAAAAAAGTCAGTATATTTATAGATATATACATCTGGGAATCATGAAATTCGTAACTATAACAGTCCTAACCCGTTTGTGGTATAAATATAATTTAATTATAAGAATTATAAAAGTTAATTTTTGTTTACTTTATTATTTTTAATTAAATTATTTATTTCTGTTTCTGTGAGTTCTATCTTGTAATCCCCATAACTTAAAGAGTAATTAAAATCAAATAAATAGACAAATTTATTATCTATATATTGAGCACATTGTGGAATTACACTAATATTACTAACTGTAAATTTGATATTGTCTAAGACAATACTTTCATACAATTTAAATTTGCTAGTCATAATAAATCAAAAGAGGGAACTCTAAATAGAGTCCCCTCAAAAGATTGAGTTTCCTTTTAATTATCACGACTATAATTCACGTTTCACAACGTTCAATAAGTATTCCTTATTACTGAGGTTATTATAGTTGTGAATTTTTTTTCTAAAAATAAAATCTTAAAAATTTTAATTCTGAATCATAGCACGAAGCTCTTCAATAGATTTATTCTCAAGAGCTTCGTCCTCTTTCTTTGCGATAAGCTCAGCAATACGTTTGTTACGAGCATCAATCTGTGCTCTATCAATATTATCTTTACGAGCCTTTAATTTAATATTAATTACATCTTTTACGATGCTGAAACGAAGTTCATCATCATTTTCTTCAGCTGGAAGCTCTTCAATGAAGGATTTCTTAGGAGCCTCACTAATCTTCTTATCCAGCATAATAGCTAAAGTATTAAGATTCTGCAGAGATAAGTCGAACAAATCTTCTGTAGTAACCATACCCTTGTTTGTCTTAAAACGTAATTTCTTCTGTAATGCTTCTTTGTACATTGTTGTTAATTATTAAATATTTACTTTATAAATTTTACCTGAATCTACTCTAACCATAATTTGGTTACGAGAAGTAGCTATAAATCCTAAACCACTCATCTGATTATCATCATAAGGAGTCAAAGCTTTAGATGCTAATACTTCAAATACTCTCTTATGATTTTTAGTGAGTTCGTCTTTAAGATACTCATTAAAATATCCACGAACAGCATCTGGATTCTTACAATCCTTCAGCATAAAGAAATAGTGCTTAGCACCTACTTTATTATTTCCCCAGTAATTTGGAGATAAACATATAGCAGATACTTCAACAAAGTTTTGAGTCTTTACTCCCCAAATTTCTTTAGATGCTGTAGTACTACCTAAATACTCTTTAGTAAAGACAACTTCATGTCCATTAGAAGTAAAGTCTAATACTGAAACATCTCTTTTATGAGGAACGCCTTTATCATACACATAAGTATGAATAACTCCATTGAGCTCTACTTCTACTTCAAATCCTAAATCAATATTTTCAACTTTAGCAAAGTTGTTAACAAATACTTTATAAGTACCTGCTTTAGGAATTCCTGAGAAAATGATATTTTCTACAGCGTTACGAGAATATTTCTTAGGATTATTACGTTCTTCTAAAGCACTACCTCCACAAGCATTCATATCTACATCAAGTAAGTCATGTTTATTGCTATAGCAGACATGTCCATAAGGACTTATCATATGTAAATCCAAATCATCGTAATTATACCAATGAAGAGAGATTCTCATATAACCATCTACCTTACCTCCTACCTCTTTGACACGTTGCTTAATAGCATCAGAGATATTACCATTATATGCCCAAGCAAACCCATTATTCCATTTAAACATAGAAGGAGCTTCTTTATTAACTGGGGCAGTAAGAGTTACTAAATTATTATTTAACTTATTGTCAAAGAATAATTCAAGCTTACTAGCCTTAGGAACAATATTATTAAGAAACTCTTCCATAGTTGTTGGGATAGCAGTCTTCTCAAAATCTGTAGCAGTTTTACTAGTATTAGAAGTTTCATTCATAAGAGAATCAAATCCTCCTAACATTCTCTTACGAGTTTCTCTATTTACAAAGATAACATCTTCAATAGATATATCTTCTACTTTAGCATGACGACGCTCTAAAGAATCTTCATAGCCAAGTTCTACTACAGTTTTATAAGCATTTTCTACCTGAGTTTTGGTGATAATACCCTTAGGTCTCTTATAATTATAAGGAGCAACCATAGCTTCAAACTTCTTAACTGAACTTTCAACATTGTTAGTATCAGTTATATCTTTAAGAAGCTGACCTATAGCACTATTAAGTATATGTGTTACAGCATCAGGAAGTACACAAGAAGATATCCAGGCATAATTATCCAACTCAAAGCCTTCCAAGTGCTTATTTTCTATTGTATCAAGAGCAGTCTTTAAAGCACTTACTTGTCGCAGATAAGTGTCACCTCTATAAAGATTATCATCTGCAATTAAGTCTAATACTGTTTGTACAGAATCATAATTAATTTCAGATAAAGTTCTTAACCATACATCATGTGAAGATTTAGCACCTGCACGGAATGTTGGAGTCTGAGACTTATCCATGATTAAATTACTTGTAGGAGTAGCATAAAAATGGTTCCAAGTAATTATTTCTTTAGAAGGTAGTATCTGCTGATTACATTTACAACCCATTGTAGTCTCTTCTGTAACAAATGCATTTCTAATTTTAGTATTTTTAAGCACTTGTAACATATTATCTACAACTTTAGCAAACATTCCTTCAGCGTGAACATCCTCCCAATAAGAATGTATTTTATAATTCTCATCCACAGAGACTAATGCTCCATAGCGAGTAATGAAATGTTTACAATTTACACAGTTAAATTCTTGACGTACGGCTCCTTCAGGGAAAGATTCCATATAAGTCATCCATAAAAACTCTTTTTGAGTGTCAAGAATAAAGAGATGCTTGTTCTCTTTAATCATCTTATTACATGCTTCTGTAACAAGATTTCTAAAATCTAAGTATTCCATAAAATTTTTAAAAGTTAGAAAAAGAGGAAGAGACTATTCTCTTCCTCTGTGATACTTAATGTTTATACATTTACATTGGTGTTCTCTACATCGCCATTAACGTTAACATTCTTGTTAACCTTAGCTTCAATAGTGTTAGCCTTCATAATATCTGCCATATCTACACCTGTGGCATCTTTTACAATGTCACGAGTCTGCTTGATAATAGCAGGTACATTACCAGAAATACCAGAAGCCTCAGAACCATTAGTTCCATAAACTGTCATATTGCCAATCTTACTCATAGGTTCAGCAATATACTTAGCCATATCAGGAAGAACTTTCTCATTAAGTTTAGAAAGCATATCAATTACAGCAATAGAACCATATTTACTGTATGCTTCAGCCTTTTTCTGCATAGCTTCAGCTTCTGCAAGACCTTTAGCCCTTACACCTTCAGCTTCTGCCAAAAGTTTAGCTTTAGTACCTTCAGCTTCAGCAGTCAAAGTCTGTTGAGTAGCATATGCTTCAGCTTCACCCTTAGCACGAATACCTGCTGCTTCCTGTTCCTGAGAATAACGATTAGCTTCAGCCTTAGCCTTTACAGCTTTAGCAGTTTGCTCTGCCTTATAAGCTTCAGCCTCAGCTTCACGTTTCTGTTTCTCCAAAGCAGCCTGAGCATCAATCTCTGTCTGATACTTATCAGCATCAGCCTTAGCATTTACATCTGCAAGATACTCATTCTGCTTAATCTTAATCTTCTCCTCAGACAAGGTCTGCTCCTTACGAGTCTTCTCAATATCAGCATCTACAGTCTTGATATTAATAGTCTTCTGCTGTTCCTGTCGCTGAATTTCATATGCAGCATCAGATTCAGCCTTCTTAATATCAGACAATCTCTTCAGTTCAGCTCTCTTAATAGCTAACTCATTATTACGTTCAGCAATAATAGTGTCAGCTTTTACTCGTGCTTCATTAGCCTCATTGTCAGCCTCAGCCTGAGCCTTAGCTACATCTCTATCAGCATTAGCACGAGTAATTTTAGCATTTTTCTGAATAGCTGCTGTATTATCAGCACCCAAATCACGGATCAAACCCTTCTCATCAGTAATATTCTGAATATTGCAAGACAAAATCTCAAGACCTAACTTAGCCATATCAGGAGCTGCTTTCTTCTGAATTTCATCAGAGAATGCATCTCTATCAGTATTAATTCTAACTAAATCAAGAGAGCCTACTACTTCACGCATATTACCTTCCAAAGAATCTTTCACCTGAGCAGCAATCTGAACAGAATTCATATTTAAGAAGTTTTTAGCTGCAAGTCTAGTGCCTTCTGTATCAGGTTTTACCCTAACTTTACATACGGCGTCTACCATTACATCTAAGAAATCATGAGTAGGAACTGGCTGTGAAGTTTTAACATCAACTGTTACTTGACCAAGATATACTTTATCCAATCGTTCAAGTACAGGAATTTTTATTCCACCATTACCGATAAGTACTCGTGGCTCCTTACGAAAACCTGAAAGAATATATGCCATCGAAGGAGGGGCTTTAACATACATTGTAGCAATAATAACAAGCAGTACAATAATAGCAACTGCGATAATACCAATAAGAACTAAATGTTCCATAAATTTGTAAATGTTTAAATAATAAAAATTAAATATCTAAGAACTAACTAATGTTAGTTCCAAAAAGGCATTATTTTTTTATAATTTATAATTTACAAGACCTGTAGCTTTACTTGCAGAATAGTAACTCTTAATTAAATATATTTTAATATACCCATAATCAGTCATAGCTACTATATACTTTTCTGCAACATTTACCATTAATATACGGGCATCTTCAAAATAGTCTCCAGGTTCTAGATATTTTAATTCTTTATCTGTAGTAGTAGAACCATAATCCTCATCGAACTTAGAAGACCATTCATTATAAAATTCTCTTTCTTCGTGAGAACGATTTTCCCAATCTTTCTTTTTAAGCTCTTTATATTTATTATAAATTTTCAATAGATTATTTACATTTTCAGGAGTAAATTTCAAGTCACAATGTCTAATTAGTAATTCTCTATACAAATAAGTAAATTTAGAGAACTCAATATTAAAGGTTTCTTTAATATCAGGAAGAGATTCTATTCCATGAATATTAATTTCAGTTGCTATAGCCTTAATTAAGTCTATAGTAATAATATTCATAGAATGAGTTAATTCTATAACCTTTTCTATAGAAGTTTTATCTTCCAAGATATCGTTAAGAATTTCTCTAGTAACTTCTTCTGAAAGATTATTGAAAGACTTTTTATATCTTATTCTAGAAGGTCTACCAAGAAGATTTGGATCTACATTTAACTCATTAGTAGTAAGTAAAAATACCTTATGATAAATAGAGTTATAAGTACCATCCATAAAAGAAAGAACATCTGAAGAATTTTTAAATTCTTTCTCATACTCATCAAAGAAGAAGATACAGTCAAAATCAATAGATGTAGATAAATATTTTATTAATTTACTATTAGTATCAACACCCATTAATTGTACTAGAATTACAGGAAGCTGTAAACGATTACAAAGCTCCTTTGCAACGACTGTCTTACCAGTTCCTTTGATTCCATCTAGCAGAACACCTAAATTTCCTGTAGTGTTCTCATATGTCTTTAAAACATAATTAATAAATTTTTGGTTTAGACCATACAATTTGTAATCAAATGTAAAAGACTCAGCAATTTTACTTAAATAAAATCCAGTCATTGAGACTTTTACTTCATAAATACCTTTCGGTAATCCTTCAGGATGAGATACTGTTGTTGCACTACCCTGATTAAAAATGTTGCCATCTTGCAACCAAATTTGTTTACCCATTTTGATAAATATTTAATAATTACTTTAATAAATTTATAAGAATGTCTATGTTATATAACATATCATCAATTATTTTAATAGAGTTATTAATATGTTCTTCCATGTTTATTTTATAGCTCTTAACTTTTTATATTCCTCAAATACTTTATCTTCAGCTTATTTTCCCTACATAGTATATATTAATACTTCATAAAGACAATATTGAAACTCTTACTAAAAATTCCCATAATTAACAGTTAAAATTAAACAAAAATCCCTGAACTATAATAATAGCTCAGGGATTAGAAACAATAAATACAAAAACAGTTCTATGAACTAGTGGAGCTAGACGGTACTGCCCCGTCGTCTTGCCTATTTGCATCAAAACATTCTTACAGCTTAGGTTTTAAAGACTATCCTTGTCTGTTAGGGTTGACAGGATTAATATTGTCAACTTCCACCACTCTGTTCCTAAAGTATACAGAGAACTAATAAAGAAATGGAAAATAGTGCACCTTTCTGTTCCTAAGCAAGTGCGGCTCGATTTCTTAGGCTGCAATAGCGTAAGAAACAGGAGTCATATTGATAACTCTAGCGATTATTGTTTTGTTGTCTCTCCAACTGTCTTGCTGTGTTTCTTATCTCCTAGACAATCAAATACTAGTTTAGCCCCATATTTAAAAGAGTCCTAAATTAGAACTCTTTAATATCTTTTGATTCTTCGGCTATATGGAAAACCCATATCATACCAATCATCTGGATCTATTCTATCTTCATTACCCATAATTTAAAACTTAATTAATGTTAAAAACTAAATTGAACATCTCTATTGACGTCTAATAATCCTCCTTGCCAATTAGATTGAATATCCATACTAAACCATGTACCATATTTAGTTCTAGCAAACCAAATAAGATGATTGTCATACTTAGGAATATAACAACCTATAAAATAATCAGTATCTCCATTCCATATCCAATTGCAATCAAGAGCACTATTTACTAAATGTATCTTTAGATGTATATTAGCCTTATTAAAAGGAATTACTTTCTTTACATAAGCTTTATATAATCTACTTGATGAACATTTACCATCGTCAAAGAAATTATAAATCTGTCTCTTTTTCGGAATCATGCATTGTCTTAATATAGCTTCATTAATTATATTATCATTTGCTCTTGCAAGTTTATCTAACAACTCTAAATTAAATTCTTCCTTTTGAAACTTGAATTGAATCCAATCAGGTTCAAATTCTCTATAATCTAGATGAGACAAAGGTTTATCTGTATTTAATACATCTTTAACTAGTCTAGTTAAACGTTCTCCAGCTAGTTTAGATACTACAAAACCAGATAAATCATAACCTACACCTCTACTTCTCCAATATTCACCTACTTCAGGTTTAGAATCTGGAGCAACATAGAACATTTTATAATAATTTGAAGAACCTAAAGTTATATAAGTTCCCAATTGACTACTACAACATATAGATAATTTTATACGAGTATATAAATTTTCCATATGGTCTAGTGTAAGGAATACTGGAACTTTATTAGGATCTAAATTATTAATCTCACAATCACGTAGTGCAGCGTGAGCATATTCAAGTAATTTAGATACTGATATAGTACTTAGTTTAGTATCTTCTTCACCTTTATTTTCTTTAATGGCAACATCAGTACATCTAGTGTGCCAATTTTTCCATTTGTCTCCTTCTAAATACATAATAATTAACTTATATAATATAATAAAAAAGTCATAGAAACAATTAATATTCCTATTATAATAAAGAATAGAATTACAAATTGAATATCTGCATCCATATTATAGTATTTAGTCGCCACCAGGCAAACTATCTAAATACTGAGGAATAGTTACTTCAATATTATTCTTTTCTCTTTCAAGTTGCTGAATAGCATTTGCTTGTCTATCTACAATTGCTTGCAATTCCAGAATTTTTGCTTTCTGATAATAGTAATTAGGAACTGACCAAGCTAAAACAATTATAAAACAAATTGTTGGTAATATCCAAAGTTTATTCATATCTTTTATTTTTATTTCCAAGTTACATAAACTCCATGTTTATCTTTATAGAGTGTACAAATATTAAATCCTAATTCTTTAAGATAATCATAATATTTGGCAACATTAGTTGGCGGAAGTATAGAACTTATATCAACAGCATAATTACCTTTACTAGCTTCTTTAATTATAGCATAATTTATTCGGTCTACTATACTTTGGTCTAATGTGACAGACCAAGATATAACCTTTGCTTCTGTTGCTTTAATCATAATATATTATTGTTCATATAATAATCCCCTATATTGGTTTGGACCAACTGCTTTACAAAATCTAATAAAAATCTTTGATCCTCCCATTTAATTACAAATTTTTCAAATATAGGATAAATCTCTAACAAAGTGTTACAATATAATTCTCCATTTTCAGGTTTATTTATAGATTCTCTTAAAGAGAGACTATCAGTACGCCAATGTGTTCCAAAACTAAATATTCCCTGCCAAAATTCAAGGTGTAAATCATTCCAATACTCTGGTATTCTGTTAAATAAAGAAAGAACTTTCTTAACTAACTTATCGAAATCTTTATTAAAGTCTCTGTAGAAAATATGAGGTAACAGAGAATCCCATTCTTCTTCAGTAAACACTTTAGAAGTATACATTTCTTGTAAATTAGCATCTCCCTTTTCATTAGTAAAGATGTCATTACCGTCATAATTTAAGTCTCGTATAACCCAATCATGAAATTCTTTACTATTAAATCTATATCTTTCCACCTTTATACTATGACTACTCCATAAAGATTTAGAGGGAATTTTAACAATTTCATTAAACTCTTTCTTAGTCATAACTCTTTAATTTTTAAACTAGCATCTTTAAACCATATATTAAGTCTATCTATAGCACTATCCCATTCAGATTGAGAACAGATTTTATAATATTTTAAGAAATCAGTAGTCTCTCTATTAAACTGGTATATACCTATACACTTACCACTAGGAGTAATTTTAGTTATAGTATATCCAGTACCATCATTGATAACAACTTTTAGATAAGATGTGTTATCTTTATAGTAAGGATGTTCTCTAAGAGCGTGATTACTAACTTGTAGTTTTTTAGCTCGTATATTATTTACTATTTCTCCTATAGTATTCTCTAAATTGTCTCTTTGACTTAGAAACTTTATTTTGAGTTTTTCTAAGTCTTTAATAGACATTTCTGAATAGTTATTTATATTTTCTGTTTCCATAACTATAATTTTTTTAATATTTTCACATTCTTAATTAATGGTTCACCATCAGTACCAGTTTCATCAAATCTATAGAATATCATATTATTCTTTATAAGTTTTAACTAAATCCCAAAAGTATTCATCTACTAATTGGGATATTTCAGGTATTAAACTTTTAGTATCTTTGAGAATTGATCGAGTAATATTTTCTAAGATTTCTAAGTCATTGTCATTCATGCTCATTTTTCTTTAATACCAAATGGAGTTCCATCTGCAAATGTATATTCTTTAATAGCATCTGAATAATTAATATTATCATCAACATCTGTTATAAAACTATACTCGATTGCTCCTATTAGTTTAGTCCACCCAAATGGCTGATGCTTTTGCATTTCATTCCAGCATTCTTCTGCATTAGCAAAAGGACGATACTTTGGTTCTGGCTTTAATCTGTACTCGAAGTCATCATCAAAGCTTGGGTCTTCATCATCATACCATAATGACTTATCTCCTTTTATACATCTACTCTCTATTGCCTTTCCTTCTGCGTATGCATGAATAATAGGTTTCTTTTGTAAGACTTGGTAAATCTGTAGTATCTAATTCATACACATGTATAGTGTCACCTTCAATATTATAAACTTTGCAGAATAAACCCTGAGAATTAGTATAATATCCTTTCTTGATACTACCACCTCTTAGTTCATCTCTTAGTTTCATAATTTTAAGTACTAAAGCTGTGTCTTGCTCTTTTAATGAAGTTCGTTGTTTTTGTAATTCTCTAATTTGATTAAGTACTTCTTGTTCATCCATAATTTATTTGTTAATGTGTTAAACATAAAAAGGAGCATACTAACTAAATAGTTAATATACTCCTATGAAACCTGGCATTTCAGTCCATCAAAGACTTTGGAGAAGTAATACGAATCGAACGTACTTCGACTACTTAGATAATAATCATGTTTCGCCTTATCACCTGTCCTACATACTCCGGATTATGTAGGTAACTTCTCTTTTCCCTAATTAGATACATAATTTCCTAACTAGGTACAACGATTGAAACTTCGCAGTGGGGGACTTACGAATCTAACGTACTTCAAAACTTTCGTTCACAATTCCTAGAGGTTTACTAGATTACCCTAGCTCATTGTTTCCGTTTCTTATCAATCTGCCCTATAATATTCGCGACTATATAGGTATCCCCCAAATTAGTTATTCTTTTAGTAACCCTAAATATTTAATATCAGTACTAACTACTTCTTTACTTATATAATTGATATATACAGTAGCACCTACTGGAATTTCAAATATTCCTATTTTACCACTACTATACATATTACTCTTAGCCCTTTCTTCAGTTAAGTATGAATGATAGCCTTCATTTATATAAAAACGGTCATATTTCCAAAGTTCTCCAAAATACCCTATAATAAAGCATCTACTCCTTTCAAATTTAGGATTTATCTTTACTGTAGGCATAATCTGAGATTTATAGTATCTAAAATTTTGATATAGACTTATAAAGATACCTGAAGTTTTTATATTGCCTACTTTATAAACTTTCAAAGACTTCTTCAATACAATTGGAATTGCCATACAATCCACCCAACACATAATTTAATTATTAAATTGTTTTACTATTATTTAAATAATTCTCTAATAATTATTTATATGTATTGGCATCTAAATCAATAGCTGCCATACCTGATCCACTATAGATAACTATCTTATGAGGTCTTTTCTTAGAATCATACATAATTTCTAGAGTTTTACGATAGTAAGCCTGTGGTTTAGTACCATTTATAGTAGGATAATTATAACTATTAACTAAAGTAACAGTTAATAACAATCCTATAATTAATAATGCTTTTTTCATAATTTTATATATTTACCTGTGTAGCGAATTTTATTAGATACTATTATACCTTCTTCGTTTGTAAAATATACAGAACCTACAGGAATTATAAATGTAGCTAAATATAAAGAATTATCTACTCTAAATATTTCTTTACGATTTCCACACTGTATAGTTTTTACATAACCTCCACAGATTCCTTCCACTATTGAATCACATACAAAATTTACAGAGGAGTAACCATAATAACCTTCTGTAATCTTTGCAAGAATTGAACGAGGTTCAATCGTTACTCCTAAAGTTAAAGAAAGTTGTATATCTTTTGAATAGTAAGTATAATCCATAAATGGAGATACACAAGACTTTTTAGTAGCTTTCTTAACTATTTTATATACATTAATATCTTCTATAGCTAATTGAGCTTTTAATTTATTAATATTACAAATCCAACACATAATCTTACAGTTTTAAACATTTGCCAGTATATATTATTTTATTTGAGATAATTTCACCTTGCCAATTTACAGCATACTGAGAGCCCTTAGGAATTATAAATGTAGTTATATAATAAGAGTTATTAATTGGCAACGATATTAGTTGATTACCAACAATAATTCCTTTATACTTATGAACCAAATCCTCTACTTTAATTTTCCTAAGAGTATGTTGTATTTTAGTATAACTATGATATGCTCTTTCTACGTAAATTATATTGGAAAACCAATTAGCTTCATAAGCATATCCTTTCTTAAGTTGTATAGAAGGTATTTTATATAAGATGTTAGCTTCATATATAAAACTAAAAACACATGATTTACAAGATTGTTTACTAGCTTCAAAAACTACTTTGTAAACTTCAATATCTTTATCAGTGATTTGTATATTTACATTTTCTTGTCTTTCTATCCAACACATAACTACAATTTTAAATATCTACCTGTATAAATAATATCTGAGGATACTATATGTCCATGCTCATTCTCAAAGTATTTAGTTCCTTTAGGAATTATAAATGTACCTATATAACAATACTCATATAGTGCTAAATTCTCTTTTAGAGCATTATCATAGTTACCCAAATATAAGCATCTTTCATGTGGGTTAGTATCATCAAAGGCTATCCATTTATAAGAATGATAACCTTGTTGTACTACATAGATGTTTCTATAAGGGCACAGAACTATTAGAGGAATCTTTCTATTACGATTTTTAGAA
>ENA-ORRH01000009-ORRH01000009.1-human-gut-metagenome-genome-assembly--contig:-NODE-9-length-247577-cov-16.7808_pt1 | contig 247577 bp, 200 predicted proteins | sample MGYA00242173_ERZ509130 | MGnify/ENA primary metagenome ERZ509130 (study PRJEB26280, sample SAMEA2338633) | human gut metagenome | biome: human gut; feature: human-associated habitat; material: faeces... | reverse complement strand
TTGGGAACAGCGTAAGTTATCTGAATTAGCTACTATGCATGCAAGAATTGGTTGGCAAAATCTTCGTACATCTGAGTTTTTAGACAGTGGCGATTATATGCTTATCACTGGCACTGACTTCGAAGATGGTGCAATTAATTATGATACTTGTCATTATGTGGAAAAGGAAAGATATGATCAAGATTCACATATTCAGATTCGCAACGGAAGCATTTTGATTACAAAGGACGGTACACTTGGAAAAGTGGCGTATGTTCAAGGTTTATCAATGCCTGCAACACTTAATGCAGGAGTATTTAATGTTGAGATTAGAGATGAAAATACGACAGATGAAAAATATTTATTTCAGTTTCTGAAAGCACCATTTTTAATGGACTATGTATCTAAGAAAGCTACTGGTGGAACGATAAAACATCTCAATCAAAACATACTTGTGGACTTTCCAGTATCTATGCCAAGCTTAGATGAACAGAAGAAAATCGGACAGTACTTTTGTCGGTTAGACCACCTCATCACTCTTCATCAGCGAAAGTTTCAAAACATTTTTCAAATTATGCTTCAGTTTGGGAACAGCGTAAGTTGGGGGATATAGCTGATGTAACAAAACTTGCGGGGTTTGAATTTACTGAACATGTTGTCTATTCAGATGAGGGCAATATTATCGCATTGCGAGGATTGAACATAAAAAATGGTCAGTTGATTTTAGATGATGTTAAGTATATAGATGGAAGTAATTTTTCTAAACTAAGTCGTAGTAAGTTATTTATAGCTGACATCATGTTTACCTATGTCGGTACTGTTGGAGAAGTAGCTATAATCAAGGAAAATGATAGATTTTATCTTGCACCGAATGTTTCGAGAATTAGAGTTAAAAGTGATGATTCACCCAAATTCATTAGCTATTATATGAGGACAGATAATTTTAAAAACAAGGTGATTTTTCCGTTAATTGCAACTTCATCACAGCCAGCACTAAGCATGGAAAATATTAGAAAATTTACTATTAATATTCCTATAAGCAGAGAAGAACAAGACTGTTTAGCAAAATATTTTGATAACCTCGATCACCTCATCACTCTTCATCAACGTAAGTTAGAAAAACTGCAAAATGTAAAGAAATCGTGTCTTGAAAAGATGTTTGTGTAGGAGGTATGGAAATTGAGTTATACAAGTGAAGCAGCCTTCGAAGCGGATGTAATTAAAACGTTAGTAGAAGAGAAGGGCTGGAAAGACGGTGTCCTTCAATATAAAGATGAAAAGGACTTAATACGAAATTGGGCTGACATCATCTTTGACAATAATAGAGAGCTTGATAGACTGGGAGATTTCCCTGTAACAGATGGAGAAATGCAGCAGATTATGGAGCAAATTAATGCTCTTAAAACTCCGCTTAAGTTAAATGGATTTATTAATGGTGGTTACGTTCAGATTATCAGGGATAATGAAGATGATACTCATAACTTTGGAAAAACCATTTCGCTGAAAATATTTGGAAGGAATGAGATTACAGCCGGAAAAACACGTTATCAAATTGCTGAGCAGCCTATTTTCCATGCAAAAAACGATATTTACCCAAATAGGCGTGGCGACTTTTGTTTGCTTATAAATGGAATGCCTCTTTTTCATGTTGAGTTGAAAAAGAGTGGTGTTCCCGTGTCAGAAGCACAGTATCAGATTCAAAAGTATCTACACGAAGGTGTATTTACAGGAATTTTCTCATTGGTTCAGATATTTGTTGCGATGAATCCAGAGGAGTGCGTTTATTTTGCAAATCCAGGATCTGCGGATAAGTTCCGTAAAGTTTTTTGCTTTCACTGGGCTGATCAGAATAATGATGTAATTAATGATTGGACGAGAATAACTGAAAGGCTTTTATCCATACCAATGGCTCACGAGCTGATTGGCTTTTATACTGTTGCAGATCAAACGGACAATACACTTAAGGTTATGAGAAGCTATCAGTACTACGCTGCTAGTAAAATTTCAAAACGAGTCAGCGAAATGAAGTGGGACGACCAGAATATATATGGCGGTTATGTATGGCATACAACAGGTTCTGGAAAAACTATGACATCTTTTAAATCAGCACAACTGATTGCAAATTCTAAGGATGCGGATAAGGTCGTATTTTTGATGGACCGAATTGAACTTGGTATTCAGTCGTTACGAGAGTATCGCGGATTTTCGGATGAAACTGATGATGTACAAGCAACAGAGAATACGGATGTATTAGTTACAAAACTAAAGAGTGATGATAGTAAGAACACTCTTATTGTTACCTCTATACAGAAAATGAGCCGAATTAAAGAAGATGAAGGAGTAAATGCTTCTGATATTGAGAAGATAAATAAGAAACGGATTGTCTTTATAGTAGATGAATGTCATAGAAGTGTATTCGGAGAAATGTTATCTACAATAAAGCATACTTTTCCTGGGGCAATTTTCATTGGATTCTCTGGCACACCGATTCTTGAAATAAACAAAAAGAAGGATACTACTACGGCGGATGTATTTGGTGACGAACTTTCAGGAACACGTTATACTGTAGCAGATGGTATGAGGGATAGAAATGTTCTTGGCTTTGATACGGTGCCGCAACCTACGTATAAGGACAAAGACTTAAGAACTGCTATTGTACTAGAAAAAGCAAAAGCAAATAGTGTAGCTGAGATATTTGGAAATTCTAAAAAGGAAGCAATCTATCATCACTGGATGGATGAGGTTCCGATGGGAGAAGCTTTAGATGATGATGGCGATTCGCTTGAAAGTATTGAAGGTGAGTTGCCAGATGCTCAGTATGACAGAGATGAACACAGAAAAGCGGTAGTAGATGACATAATTGAGAACTGGGTTAGTCAGAGCCATAATGGAAAATTCCATGCAATGTTGGCAACAAGCAGCATACCAGAAGCAATAAAATATTATAAAGAACTAAAATCTAGAAATGCTGGATTAAAAATTACAGCAGTGTTTGATCCGAGTGATGGAAATAATGCCGGATCAATCGAGAAGATAGATGGTATTGCAGAAATTTTGGAAGATTATAAAAATACCTTTGGAGTCTTTTTTAATATTTCATCATATGCAAATTTCAAGAGGGACGTATGCGCACGTTTGGCTCATAAAATGCCTTACCTTGCAATAGAAAACGAGCCTGCCAAGTGTCTAGATATTTTAATCGTAGTTGATCAGATGCTAACAGGATACGACTCAAAATGGTTAAATACGCTTTACATGGATAAGTTCTACAAATGGTCTAATATTGAAATGATAATACAGGCATTTTCAAGAACTAACCGTGTGTTTACGGATGACAAGCCTCATGGAATAATTCGTTATTATCGTAGACCGTATACTATGAAAAATATAATCGAATTCGCTTTTGAACAATATTCAGGAAATAAGCCATATGGCATTTTTGTGTTAAAGCTAAAGGCAAATCTTGAAGGAATGAATAGAGCTTTTGAAGATATACAAAACCTTTTCAAGATTGCTGGGATTGAGGATTTTTCTAGGTTACCGGTTGATATCACAGAAAAGCAGAAATTTTCGAAGTTATTTAAAGAGCTTAACAAATACCTAGAGCCAGCTAAGGTTCAAGGTTTTGTCTGGGATGAGCTGTCTTACGAATTTTGGGATAGCAACGGTAATAAAGAGATATATAGCTTATGTTTTGATAAACAGGTATATGATACATTGCTTCAAAGATATAAGGAACTTAGACGTGGTGGCGGTGGAAGTGGAGAAGGCGAGGAAGCCTATGATATAGATCCTTATCTTATGGCTCTTTCAACAGAAAAAATTGATTCTGATTATATGCAGAGCAGATTCTGCAAATATGTTAAGTCACTTGATGACCAGTCTGATGAAGAGACTGTAAACGCTCTTTTGAATGAATTACACCGTGCATTTGCAAGTCTGTCTCAGGATCAGCAAAAGTTTGCAAATATTCTTTTGAAAGATATACAAAACCACGAAATAAAAGTCTCTGATGATAAGAATGTTATGGAATTGATTATAGAATATCAGTCTAGAGCAAAAGATGATCAGATAAGTGCATTTGCCAGAAGAATTGGTGTGTATGAGAAAAAATTACGAGAAATTATGTCAAAACATCCAACAGAAAACGATATTAATGCGTTTGGTCAGTATGATGAATTAATCGCAAATGTTGATATTGATACCGCTAAGAAATACTTTGATGAAGTTGAGGGTTCAGACGTTCCGAAGAGAAAAGTAAGGGCAAAATTAGATGAATTACTGAGACGCTTTATATTAGAGGATGGATTCGATTTAGCAAGTTGATTCAAAGACACGTTTGGGAACAGCGAAAGCATAAAAACATCATAATTTGTCCATATCAGCGTAAGTAAATTTCAAAATTAGGAGGTAACTTATGCTAAATGATATGAACAAAGACACATTATTTAGTGTTTACTACAAAGAATGGATTGATGTATACAAGAATGGAGCTATTCGAGAAGCAACAATGTCAAAATATTTGATGACATATAAGTGGGTTGAAAAATTAGCTCCAGATGTTAAGGTGGGCGATATAACAAGAACGATATATCAGCAGATATTGAATGACTACGCCAAAGAACACGAGCGACAGACAACATTAGATTTTCATCATCAGCTCAAAGGCGCAATTTTAGACGCTGTAGATGAGGGTCTTATTACTCGTGATCCTACAAGAAAAGCAATTATAAAAGGGAAAACCCCTAAGGCAAAGAAAATAAAATATCTTAATCAATTTGAGCTACATACCTTGATAGCAGATCTGGATATCAAAGATGAGACTAATTGGGATTGGTTTATTCTTTTAGTAGCAAAGACGGGGATGCGTTTTTCTGAGGCTCTTGCAATAACTCCAGCGGATTTTGATTTTGCAAGACAGACTCTTTCGATTAGTAAAACCTGGGATTATAAAGGTGATGGAGGGTTCATGCCTACAAAGAATAAGTCATCTATACGGAAGATTCAGATAGACTGGCAGATAGTCGTGAAGTTTTCGGAATTAGTAAAAGGATTGCCTGAGGATAAACCGATATTTGTCGGAGAGTACAAAATTTATAATTCGACTGTAAATGATATTCTGGCGAGGCATTGCAAAGCCTGTGGTATATCATCAATTTCCATTCATGGGCTTCGGCATACGCATGCTTCTTTGCTTTTATTTGCAGGCGTGTCTATTGCAAGTGTTGCGAGAAGGCTAGGACATGCAAGCATGACAACAACTCAGAAGACATATTTGCATATTATACAAGAGCTGGAAAATAAAGATGTGGATCTTGTTATGAGGACATTATCAGGACTCTAAAGATTATATTGTAACTATTGATGCTTACGCTGATTTTGAAATAAGGATTCAGTCTTTAAAATTGACAATAGTCCAAGAATACTCAATAATATTATTACTGATTTAAAAAACAGGTTTGAGAAATCATTTTCACAAGCAGATAGTGAGAGGATATTCAAGCTCTCATCAAGCTGCGAAATTATGCGATTTGGCTATGCAAAAAATGATGAGAAAGATTTTATTATTATCTGATTTTACAAACCAGAGTCTTTATATTGATTTGATTTTAGGTTACTTAACAAATATGGTAAAAGTGAACAAAAAATATATGAATAATGGTTCTCAACAGAAAAATGTTTGTGTAAAATCACAATATTGCGGTTGAGTAACCTAGAAGAATTTCTGCTTATCGGTAGATAGAGCAGTGTAAATTCATAGGGATATCAAACTGGTACCTACATCAGTTGGTACTAGAACACTTAAAACTTAGCGGAAAGGGTAAACATATGAAAGATGGAATGCAGCAACTGACAACAATCATTATTGCACTTGTGGTCATTAAGACGATGAATTTTTCAAATCCAGATATACTGGATTATATCATCATGCTCCTTACAGCGGTTTTGCTGATCTTGATGGTTGTCAACTGGATAAGAAGAGAGCGATAATGGTATCGCATCTTTTATGTATTTTAAAAACAGCCAACTAACAGGAACAAACCATGACACCACAGGAATTTTTTGAACAGCTGACAAAACTGAATATAGAATTTTCCGGGCAGCAGCTTACAGCAGTACAGGCAGTACAAGGTCCTGTACTGCTTTTAGCTGTACCCGGAAGCGGAAAAACAACGGTGCTTGTATCGCGACTGGGCTATATGATACATTGCTGCGGGATACTGCCGGAAAAGATATTGACACTGACCTATACAGTTGCGGCAACAAAGGATATGGCAAGGCGTTATGCGTTGTTTTTTGGAGAGGAAGAAGCTAAGAGGGTTGAGTTTCGGACGATTAATGGGATCTGTGCAAAGATCATCACCTATTATGGCAGGCTGATCGGGAAAACACCCTTTACACTTCTGACGGATGAAAAGCTGCTGACAGGGATCTTGTCACAGATCTATCAGAAGGAAGCAGAGGCTTACCCGACAGAGAGCGATCTGAAGGCGGTTCGGCAGCTGATCACCTATATCAAAAACAGTATGCTGACAGAGGAAGAGGTGCAGGAGCTTGAAAAAGAGGCAGACGGTATCCCGATTGTAGCGATTTATAAGTCGTATTGCAAAGTTATGCGCGAAAACCGGCATATGGATTATGATGACCAGATGCTTTATGCGTATACGATACTGCAAAAATCGCCGCAGGTGCTTTTCCATTTTCAGCAGATGTATTCGTATATTTGTGTGGATGAAGCACAGGATACATCCAAAATCCAGCATAAGATCATAGCTTTGTTAGCATCAGCTAATGACAACCTGTTTATGGTAGGGGATGAGGATCAGAGTATTTATGGCTTCCGCGCTGCATTTCCGGAGGCTCTTTTGCATTTTGAAAAGGATCACTCCGGGGCAAGAGTGCTTCTGATGGAGGACAATTTCCGGTCAAATGCCTGTATTGTAAGAGCAGCAGATGCTTTTATTCAGAAAAATATGCTGCGTCATAAAAAGAGTATGCGCCCGGTAAAGGTCAATGGAAGCGAAATCCGTGTGATAGAGATGAAGTCGCGAAGTGCACAGTACACCTATCTGAAAAAGGTGGCAGAAAATTGTGACAGCAGGCATACAACAGCTGTGCTTTACAGGGATAATGAAAGCATTATTCCGCTTGTGGATCTGCTCGAATATGAAAATATCCCATATCGGATCAGAAATGCAGAGGTCAGCTTCTTTACCCACAGGATCGTGAATGATATACGTGCGATTATCAGATTCGCATACAATCCGTTTGATACGGAAAGCTTTTTGCAGATTTATTATAAGATCAATCTGTATCTGAAAAAGCAGGATGCGGTGCGGATCGCAAAGATCAGCGGGGAAAGGGACATGCCTGTATTGGATGTTGCAGTTAATTATGGTTTACAGCCCAGGACGGTAGCAAATCTGAAGGCGATGCGTTCTCATCTGAACAATATGAAGCGTGATACAGGCAACAGAATGATAAATCGTATTGTGCAGTACATGGGATACAGTGAATATCTGGACAGAGTAGGTCTTGATGACAGTAAGATCTACATTCTGAATCGTATTGCCGCCAGGGCAGAATCACCGCAGGCATTTCTGAAACGATTGAGTTATCTGCAGGACACGATAAAGAACAGAGAAAATGATAAAAGCTGTCCCTTTATTTTGTCTACCATACATTCCAGCAAAGGTCTGGAATATGATGTGGTTTATCTGATGGATGTTATAGATGGTATTTTTCCGGATACTGTACCGGAGCATATACAGCGTCTGAAAGGAAAAGAACTGGAAGAATACGAGGAAGAACGCCGTATTTTTTATGTCGGTGTGACACGTGCAAAAGAAGAACTGAATATTTTTTCGGCGGGAAAATCGCTTTTTATCCGGCAGCTGATGGGAGAGCAGGGCAACATTAAAAATACACCAGAATATCTGAATTATGTAAACCAATTCGGAGAAGGCATAGAGGTGATACATAAAAGTTTTGGTGCGGGTATCGTTTCTGTACTTGGGAAGGATACGATCACCATATGGTTTGGGGAGCTGGAGCAGGAGAAAACCTTCAGTCTGCCGGTATTGTACCGGAGCCGGTTATTGCAATTGCAGGAATAGGAGATATAAGCATTTCATACGCAGAAAAATGAAGAGAACAGTATAGTAAGTCTGCTTGCCTTATTCTACAGTTTGTGCTACACTAGCCACAGTTTCATAGATAAACAAATGGTGCCTGCGCATCATATGCTGTCTGATCAAAACGGATCCGGATAGCGGATGCAAGGGTTAAAAGGGAAACAGGTGTGATTCCTGTACGATCTCGTCACTGTGATAAAGGAGCATGGCTTTGCAATATGCCACTGGCTAAGCTGGGAAGGTAAAAGGCATGTGATGATCTTTCAGCCAGGAAACCTGCCAGTTGTTTGGTACAGGGAAGTTCCCGGATCACGAGGCATTGGTCGTACTGAAAAGGCAGGCTGTTTGTTTTTACAGATGGCTTCTTTTGAGGGCTTGTAAGAATCCGGTTATACCGGATTTTTTTGCGTAATAGGAAAACAAGCATAATGTATCGAATTCATCCTGGCCGCATCCATGAGACATATCATATTTTTAAGGAGGACGTTATGAAAAAGAAAATCGTAACAGTATTACTTGCCACAGTACTGACTATGGCAATGGTAACAGGTTGTGGTTCTAAAGCAGCATCTGATACAGCAGATACAACAGAAGCCACAGACGAGGCAGACAGCACAGAGGATGCAACAGATGCCACAGACGCAGAGGCAACAGATGCAGAAGATGATCAGGCAAAGGCAGATGAAGCTGCTGCCCTGATCGATGCAATCTATGTACAGGAAAGAACAGATGAAACAGATGCGCAGTGTAAAGCAGCGAAAGAAGCATGGGATGCACTGACAGATGCGCAGAAAGAGCTTGTAAGCGGCGAAAATGCAGATCCTGATTATTTCGGACGTGACACAGGAGATGCTTCCAAGGATGATCCGTTAAATGCGGATGGCATTGGTGCAAACGAGCTGTTAGTAGTCAGCTTCGGTACATCATTCAATGACAGCCGTGTAAACGATATCAAGAGCATTGAAGATGCATTAGCAGAAGCTAATCCTGACTGGTCTGTCAGAAGAGCATTTACAGCACAGATCATCATCAACCATATTCAGGCAAGAGATGGCGAAGCAATCGACAATATGGATCAGGCATTGCAGCGTGCAGTTGATAACGGTGTTGTAAATCTGGTTGTACAGCCAACACATCTGATGCATGGTGCAGAGTATGATGAACTGGTAGAAGCAGTTGAAAAGTATCAGGATCAGTTCGGCTCTGTTACAGTAGCTGAGCCGCTGCTCGGTGAGGTTGGAGCAGATGCTTCCGCTGTAAACGAGGACAAGAAGGCAGTTGCAGAAGCGATTACAGCAGAAGCAGTTCAGACTGCAGGTTTTGATTCCTTGGATGCAGCAAAAGAAGATGGTACAGCATTTGTATTCATGGGACATGGTACTTCCCACACAGCAAAAGTAAGCTACAGCCAGATGGCTTCACAGATGGCAGAGCTTGGCTATGACAATGTATTCATCGGAACCGTAGAAGGCGAGCCTGAAGAGACGGCATGTGAAAATGTCATTGCAGCAGTAAAAGATGCAGGCTATAAGAAAGTTGTCCTTCGTCCACTTATGGTTGTAGCAGGTGATCATGCCAATAATGATATGGCAGGCGATGACGATGATTCTTGGAAGAGCCAGTTTGAAGCAAGCGGTGCATTCGATTCTATCGATTGCCAGATCGCTGGGCTTGGCGAGATCGCTGATGTACAGAAGATTTATGTAAACCACACAGCAGATGCAATCGCAAATGCTGATCTTGCAGATACATCTGCGGCAGACGAAAATAAAACGAGTGATGCGCAGTCAGCAGCTTTAGCAGATGGCACTTATACAGCAGCTTTCAATACAGACAGCAGCATGTTTCATGTGAATGAGGCAAATGACGGACAGGGCACTTTAACGGTAAAAGACGGCAAGATGACAATTCATATCAGTCTGGCTTCTAAAAATATCGTAAACCTGTTTGTCGGAACAGCAGAGGATGCGCAGAAAGATGGTGCGGCGCTTTTAGAGCCGACAACAGACACTGTCAAGTATGCGGATGGTACAGAGGAAGAAGTATATGGCTTTGATGTACCGGTAGAAGCACTGGATCAGGAATTTGATCTTGCGATCTTAGGGAAAAAAGGCAAATGGTATGACCACAAGGTAAGTGTGGCAGATGCCAAAGCAGCGGAAGAATAAGAAAAAAGCAGTGTAGAAAGAAGGAGCGGTTATGGAGCAGAAAAATCGTAAAAACAGAAATAAAACAGGAATAGGGCTGCTTTGTATCATGCTCCTTTTGGTTATTCTGACAGGCTGTGGTGCTTCTGATACAAAAGAAGCATTGAAAGACGGAAGTTATACAGTTTATGTAAAGCTTTTGGGCGGAACGGGCAAGGCATCTGTAGCCTCGCCCGCTTCTGTTTCTGTAGAAGATGGACAGGCGTATGCGCAAATCGTATTCAGCAGTAAGCATTATGATTATATGCTGGTAGACGGTGTAAAGTATATGGATGAGTCTGTAGAGGATGAGGAAGAAAACTCTACATTTACAATCCCGATCAACGGTCTGGATTGTGAGTTGGATATAGTTGCGGATACGACAGCAATGAGTGTTCCGCATGAAATAGAGTATCATCTGATTTTCAGACAGGATGAAGAGGAACTTGCCGGGGCAGAGAAAGAATATGAAGCAGGGCAGGAACCGGATGACAGGGAAGCGTCGGCAGACCGGAAAGAAACAACAAAAGAAGCCGACGGTGGAATCGATTTTACAACATTGAAAAAAACGGGCGGCGTATCACTTTTGTATGCGACGCAGTTTCAGATAGAGGAATATGGCGTTTATAAAATGATCACGATCGGAGACGAGCGTTTTTTGCTTGTTCCGGACGGAGAAGAAGCGGTGGCTAACCTGCCGGCAGATGTGACAATGCTCAGACAACCGAAAAAGGCATATGTGGTTTCCACTTCCGTTATGGATCTTTTACAGGCAGTAGATGCACTGGATGATGTCCGGCTGTCCGGTACAAAGCAGGAGGACTGGTATATTCAGGCGGCAAAAGATGCAATGGCAGATGGAGATATGTTATATGCGGGCAAGTATAATCAGCCCGATTACGAGAAGATCATCAGTGAAAACTGCGATCTTGCCATTGAGAACACAATGATCCTGCATAATCCGGAGGTAAAAGAAAAGCTGGAAGCACTTGGAATCCCTGTTCTGGTGGAGCGTTCCAGTTATGAAACACACCCGCTCGGAAGACTTGAATGGATCAGACTGTATGGAGTATTATTTGGAAAAGAAGAGCAGGCAGATGCCTTTTATCAGGAGCAGGTTGCCAAGGTGGAACCGATCATGAAAAAGGATGCAACGGATCAGACGATGGCATTTTTCTATGTAACCTCCAACGGTTCGGTAAACGTCAGAAAGCCGGGAGATTACATTGCCAAAATGATACAGCTTGCTGGCGGCAGTTATTTACCGCAGGCTGTCAAAGAAGATGATGAAAATGCGCTCTCCACCATGAATATGCAGATGGAAGATTTTTATGCGCAGGCAAAGGATGCGGATATCCTGATCTATAACAGTACGATCGAAGGAGAGCTTGACAGTGTGGATACCTTGCTTGCGAAGAGCCCACTGTTTGCTGATTTTAAGGCGGTAAAAGAGGGAAAGGTATATTGCACAACAGCTGACTTTTTCCAGGAGACAACCGGAATTGCATCTTTTATCGAGGATCTGCATGCGGTAATGACAGGAGATACTTCGCATGAACTGAAGTATCTGAAAGAGGTAAAATGAAAGCAGGAAGAAAACGTTACATTTTGTCCTTTTTATTGATCTTTATCCTGCTGGGTCTTGTGATCTGGTGGAATATCTGCAGTGGCAGTATTTCACTGACCGGAGAACAGATCAGACAGATCCTGTTGGGAGATCAGGAAAATGGGACAGCATATAACATCATATGGGAGATCAGATTGCCGAGAATACTGGCAGCGCTGCTTTTAGGAGGGGCACTTTCCGTGTCCGGCTTTTTGCTGCAGACCTTTTTCGGAAATCCGATCGCAGGTCCTTATGTGCTGGGTATTTCGTCCGGCGCAAAGTTGGTCGTGGCGATCACAATGATCGCTTTCCTCGGAAAAGGGATCACACTTTCTTCCTGGGGCATGGTAGCAGCTGCTTTTCTTGGTTCTTTGCTGGCGATGGGCTTTGTATTGCTTGTTTCCGTACGTGTGCATGATATGTCCATGCTGGTTGTCTGCGGTATAATGATCGGTTACATCTGTTCGGCGATCACTGATTTTTGTGTAACGTTTGCGGATGATTCCAACATTGTCAACCTGCATAACTGGTCACTGGGCAGCTTTTCCGGTATGACATGGCAGTCTGTCCGGCTGATGGCGGTGCTGGTACTGCTTGGTGTATGTGTGTCCTTTCTTCTGGCAAAGCCGATCAGTGCTTATCAGATGGGAGAGGCGTATGCCCGGAATATGGGCGTCAGGATCGGACTTTTGCGTGTTCTCTTGATCCTGTTATCAAGCATTTTGTCAGCCTGTGTGACAGCATTTGCAGGTCCGATCTCTTTTGTCGGGATCGCTGTTCCGCATCTGGTCAAAACACTGACTAAAACGGCAAGGCCGCTTCTCCTGATACCGGGCTGTTTTCTGGGAGGCGCGGTCATCACATTGTTCTGTGATGGGATTGCCAGAACAGTATTTGCACCGACCGAGATCAGTATCAGCTCTGTAACGGCAGTATTGCTTGTACCGGTTGTCCTTGTGATGATGCTGAAAAAGAGGAGGGGAAGCTTATGAGTGGGTTACAGACAGACAACCTGACTGTCGGCTACGGAAGTCCTCTTGTAAAAGAGATCAGCCTTTGTGTCAGACCGGGCAGGGTGCTGACCTTGATCGGACCGAACGGATGCGGTAAATCTACCATTTTAAAGAGTGTCACCAGACAACTGAAAATAATGGGCGGCAGTATTTTACTGGGCGGACAGGCAATGGAAACGATGAAAGAGGCGGAGATTGCCAAGAAACTGGCAATGGTCATGACGGAGCATATCAGACCGGAGCTGATGACCTGTCGTGATATTGTTGCAACAGGCCGCTATCCTTATACCGGAAGGCTTGGTATTTTAACGGAGGCAGACTGGCAGAAGGTAGAGGAAGCCATTGCATTTGTGCATGCTGAAGATGTGGCAGTGCAGGATTTTAATAAAGTCAGCGATGGACAACGACAGCGTATTATGTTAGCGCGGGCGATCTGTCAGGAAACAGAGATTCTGGTGCTGGATGAACCAACCTCCTATCTGGATATCCGCTATAAGCTCGATATTTTGTCGGGGATACGGCGGCTGGCAAGGGAGAAAAACGTGGCAGTCATCATGTCACTGCATGAGCTGGATCTGGCACAGCAGGTTTCGGATCTGATCGCGTGTGTGGAGGATGGCGGTATTGTGATCGATACACCGGAGAAGATTTTCAGCGGTAACAGAGTACAGAAGCTGTATGGCGTGGCAGATGCGGCATTTGATCCGCTGCTGGGCGTTCCCTGTATGCTGGATGCAGAAGACAGAAAACAGACAGATCCGGGAAAAGATCCAAAAGGCGGTAGTGCCCCGGAGGTATTTGTGATCAGTGGCGGCGGTGCGGGTATTTCCGTTTACAGAAGATTGCAGCGGGAAGGCATTTCATTTGCCGCAGGTATTTTATCGGAAAATGATGTGGAATACAGAATCGCAGAAGCACTGGCTGTTAATGTGGTGGCACAAAGAGCCTTTTATCCGATCGGTGAGCAGCAGCTTACAGAGGCGAAAAAATGGATTGATGCGTGTGCAGGCTGTATTTGCCTGCTGGATACATTCGGACCTTTGAATGAAGCTTGTAAGAGTTTGAAAACGTATGCGGAGCAGTGCGGGAAGCTCAGACAGGTGGAAGAAGTATTGATAGAAGGCTGAAACTGTATTTACAGGAAGCGGAAAACAGGGATGCTGAGACAGAGAAGATGGAGTTAATATAATATGCCAAAAGTTATCATGGTGCAGGGAACAATGTCAAGCGCCGGAAAAAGTCTTGTGGTGGCAGGGCTTTGCAGGATCTTTAAACAGGACGGTTACCGCGTGGCACCTTTCAAATCACAGAATATGGCACTCAATTCCTTTATCACAAAGGATGGCGCGGAAATGGGACGGGCGCAGGTCATGCAGGCAGAGGCGGCGGGAATAGAGCCGGATGTCTGTATGAATCCAATCCTGTTAAAGCCGACCAATGACAGCGGCAGTCAGGTGATCGTAAACGGTCAGGTGCTTGGTAATATGGCGGCGAAGGACTATTTTACCTATAAGCCCAAGCTGCTTCCAGCGATCCGGGAAGCATTTCGGAAGCTTTCTGAAAAGGCAGATATCATTGTGATCGAGGGCGCAGGTTCTCCGGCAGAGATCAATCTGCGGGAAAACGACATTGTGAACATGGGAATGGCAGAGCTTGTTGATGCGCCGGTGCTTCTGGTCGGGGATATCGACAGAGGCGGCGTGTTTGCACAACTTCTGGGAACATTGATGCTCTTGACGGATGCAGAAAGAGAGCGCGTAAAAGGGCTTATCATCAATAAATTCCGTGGAGATAAAACCATTCTGGATCCGGGGATAATAATGCTGGAGGAAAGAGGGCGGATTCCGGTGTGCGGTGTCCTGCCGTACATGAAGCTTTCGTTGGATGATGAGGACAGCCTGACAACCCGTTTTACCCGGAAAGGAAATGGCGCAGTAACGATCGCAGTTGTCCGCCTGCCAAGGATCTCCAATATTTCCGATTTTACGGTTTTTGAACAGATAGATGATGTGAATTTGATTTATGTAAACCGACCAAAAGAACTGGAACAGGCAGATATGGTCATTCTGCCGGGCAGTAAAAATACGATCGGGGATCTGAAATGGCTGAGAGAGAGTGGTATGGAGGCTGCGATCAAGCGGTTTGCAATAGATAATCCGGTGTTCGGTATTTGTGGTGGATATCAGATGCTTGGCATGCAGATCGATGACCCGGAGCAGACGGAAGAAGGCGGAAGTATCCGTGGGATGGAATTGCTGCCAATCCGAACGGTATTGAAGCTGCAGAAGCAGACAAGGCAGGTAACAGGTACATTTGATAAGGTAGCAGGTACTTTCTCCTGTTTATCAGGGCAGAGCATCAGAGGCTATGAGATCCATATGGGAGAGACTTCTTATTGCGGGAATGCAGATGTACAGATCACAGATATGCAGGAATGGGAAAAACGGAAGCTGCATGTGGAAAACAGTGAGGCGTGCAGTAAGCAGGAAGTAATAAACCGGGCTTCAGGTTTGCTGCGGCTTACGGCAGATATGCATACAGATCGATCCGGGCATGCACCGGTATATGCAGATGGCTGTATGGCTGGAAATGTGTATGGCAGCTATGTGCACGGGATTTTTGATGCTGGTGATCTGGCATATCGTATTGCGGAAACGCTGGCAGAAAGAAAGGGCAGAAGCCTGCGTGCGGATGCGACAGACTATGCGGCATTTAAAGAAGAGCAGTATGATAAGCTGGCGGAAACTATGCGGGAATATCTGGATATGGATGCGGTATATGGAATGCTGCGGGAAGCAAAATTGTAAGTGGTATGGATGAAATGGTATTGCAGATGCCGGCAAAACAGCACAAGGTAACAGAGAAGTGTAGTAAAGATAGATAAGAGATAAGAAAAACAGGAATAGAAAGTATATGCAGATAAACGGAAGCAGAGACATCAGGGAAATATTAAAACAGGGGTTAGCCGTTACTTACGACAGGAGCTTGTATGACCGGATCCGCAAAAACTGGGATAAGGTAGCAAAACCGCTGGACAGTATGGGCAGATTCGAAGATCTGACAGCTAAAGTGGGGGCGATACAGGGCAGGATCGATCCTGCGTTTGAAAAGAGTGCGATCCTTGTTTTCTGCGCGGATAATGGGATCGTAGAAGAACATGTCAGCCAGTCCGGGCAGGAAGTAACTGCCATTTGTGCGGAGAATATTGCAGCAGGAAAGACTGCGGTCGGTGTGATGGCGGCGATGATCCGGGCAGATGTAACAGCCGTGAATGTGGGAATCGCAAATCCCGTATCAGATGTAGTTCTGCCGTTCTGTGTCAGGAAGGGAACGCGTAATTTCCTGAAAGAACCTGCGATGACCGGGGAAGAGGTATATCAGGCGATGCAGACAGGAATGGATCTGGTGCTTGCGTGGAAGCAGAAGGGGTATCAGCTCCTGGGAATCGGTGAGATGGGGATCGGTAATACGACAACAAGCGCAGCTATGGGAGCAGCCATGCTGGGACTTAGTGCAGATACGGTAACAGGCAAAGGGGCAGGACTGGATGAGCAGGGACTGACGCATAAAAAAGAAGTAATAGAACAGGCACTTTTGCGGTACGGACTGCGGGAAACAGATACATTTACCATCTTACAGACGGTAGGCGGTCTGGATATAGCTGCCATGGCAGGCGCGATCATCGGCGGAGCTGTGTATCATATGCCGATCGTGCTTGACGGAGTGATCAGTCTGGTGGCAGCACTGGTGGCAGAGCGGCTTTTGCCAAATGTCAGGGATTTTCTGATCCCATCACATAGAAGCAAAGAGCCTGCAGCAGAAAAGATCAGTGAAAAGCTGCGGCTGGATCCTGTGATCGATGCTAAAATGGCAGTGGGAGAAGGAACCGGTGCTGTCATGATGCTGATACTTTTAAAGCAGGCAGCACTTGTATATCAGAGCTGCAATTCCTTTGAAGCAGCGGGAGTGGAGCAATATGAGCGATATACTAAATAGGACAGATTTTACGGGAAAAAGCCATATTGCACTGATAACCGGTGGCAGCGGCAGCGGAAAAAGTGCTTTTGCGGAAAATCTTGTCTTAAAGCAACCGGCAGAAAATCGTTACTATCTGGCAACTATGCAGGTATACGGATCTGAAGGCAGGGAGCGTGTCATGCGCCACCGTCAGCTGCGGCATGGAAAAGGATTTGAAACGCTGGAATATCCGACGGATGTTGCAGACTGCATCGGTAAGATCCATCAGCCGACAGCTGCGGTTGTTTTGCTGGAATGTATGTCAAATCTGGTAGCCAATGAGATGTTTACAGAAACCGGAACAATACAGCAGGAGCTCGTAATCCAGAAGATCACACAACATCTGTGGAAGTTGTTTGATGCCGCCTGTCATGTCATTGTTGTGACCAATAATGTATTTGAGGACGGAAAATGCAATCCATATATCAATGGGCTGCGGGGCTTTGCAGCATATGAAAACTATGCACCGGAAACGATCGCCTATATAGAGGCATTGGGGCAGATCAATATATGGCTTGCAGAGCAGGCGGATACGGTTTATGAGGTTATGGCAGGACAGGCTGTCTGTTGGAAAGCAGAAGACAGAAAGTAAGAAAGTAAAAGGCAGAAAGTAAAAGGCAGGGAACAGGCTGAAAATATGAAACAATTTAAGATATGGTTTAAATCAATAGCAGTGGCTTTTTCGATGTATTCCAAAATTCCGATGCCGCGATTTGTCTGGAAGTCGGAGGATATGAAATATCACCTCTGTTTCTTCCCGTGGATCGGTGCATTGATCGGTGTTCTGGAAGTGGTGTGGTATCAGATCAGTTGCTCATGGCAGACGTCGTTTCTGTCGCTTTGTGTGATGGCAGCGATCCCCTTGCTTGTAACAGGAGGATTTCATGTAGACGGCTTTCTGGATACCTGTGATGCCCTGCATTCGTATCAGAGTATGGAGAAGAAACGGGAGATACTGAAGGATCCGCATATCGGTGCATTTGCAGTGCTCTCATTGTTGACAGCAGTTCTGCTGGGACTGGGCTTTTTATCTGTGATCAGTGAGCCGGAGGCAATTCTTGCATTTGCCTTTTCCTTCTTCTTATCCCGGTGTCTCAGTGGGCTGAGTGTGGTATTATGGAAAAGTGCACACGATGGCATGCTGCAGACATCTGCACTGACAGCAGATAAAAAATGTGTGGCAGTTGTGCTGGCTGTGCAGCTTTTGATAGGAAGTGTGGCACTGTTTGTTCTGACAGGCTGGTATGGACTGGCTGCCTTGGGCTGCCTTTTTTGCAGCTTCCTCTATTACAGATGGATGAGCCACAAGCAGTTTGGCGGAATCACAGGCGATCTGGCAGGTTATTTTGTAACAACATCTGAACTTGCGGTAGTGATCGGACTTGGCGTGTTGTCTCTTTTGTAGGTAGTTAGAAACAGATAAGAAAGAACAAATAGGGTAAGATAGATGGAATTATATATCGGCGGGTATGCGCAGGGAAAGCTGACATATGTCAGAAAAAAGTATCCCGGGGCGCAGATTTATGATGAAAATAGCTGGCAGCAAACGAAAAGCGGGATGTGTACAGAAAGGGTACAGGCAGATAAGCCGGGAGACCGGGATCAGGAAGAAACTGATGTGCAGGGGGATAACGGTCGTATCGTGATCTGCAATCATTTACATCGGATCATAGCGGCGGAGCTGGCGAAAGGAAAGACGCAGGCTGAAATCCTGGCAGAGCTTCTGGATATCAATCAGAGGCATGAGAAGGTCTGCTTTATCTGTGATGAGATCGGAAATGGTATCGTCCCGATCGAAAAGGCGGAGCGGGATTACCGAGAGGTAACAGGAAGAATTCTGACAGAGCTGGCAGAACAGGCAGAAACCGTAGTCCGTATTTTATGTGGACTTGGTCAGTGTATAAAGAGCGTTAAATGATGGATCAGGAAACAATGAGGACTGCCTGTAGACGGTGCAGATGAATGAGTGGGAAAATGGCAGCAGGATGTATGCAGCTGACAAACCGGCATGAGGAGAAGAAATGAAGCTTGAGGTATTGCTGCTCAGACATGGGCAGACACAGGGAAATCTGGAAAAACGATATATTGGAAAAACAGACGAACCATTGCTTTTGGATGATACGGAAAGCATGCGGAAGATCAGCGCTCTTCAAAAAAGACTGGAGCAGGAGACCATTGCCGGTTCACAGAAGCTGTTTGTCAGTCCGATGCTGCGGTGCAGACAGACCGCAGAGCTGCTGTTTCCGGGGCAGGAGCAGGTTGTGATAGATAAACTGCGTGAAATGGACTTTGGGCGGTTTGAAGCAAAAAACTATATGGAACTGTCGGCGGATCCGGCTTATCAGGCATGGATAGATAGTGATGGCAGACTGCCGTTTCCGGAGGGAGAAGACAGGGAATGTTTTATCAAACGCACCATGGAGGGCTTTCGGCAGATGACAGAGCAGGCATGGCGGGAAAATTGCGGGCAGATTGCAGCAGTGGTGCATGGAGGCAGTATTATGGCAATACTTTCCTGTCTGATGCAGGATGATTATTTTGCATATCAGGTACCGAATCTGGCAGGTTATGCATTTCAATATGAAGGAGCAGGAAAAATACAGGCAGTGAGGAGAATAGAACCATGAAATATCATATCATTGCTTTTTTGGCAGGATTTATATTGGATCTTTTATGCGGAGATCCGCACTGGCTGCCACATCCCATCCGGCTGATCGGACATCTGATCGACATGCTGCAAAAACGTTTACTGCGGCAGACAGATACAGGCGTGGCAAAAAGACGAAACGGAGCAGTGCTGGTGGTAACGGTCTGTCTTTTAACAGTGCTTGTGGCTGCAGTTATATTACTTGGTGCTTACTATCTGCACCCATATCTGGGCTGTCTGGCAGAAGCTGTAATGACCTATCAGCTTCTGGCACTGAAATGCCTGCGGGTAGAAAGCGAAAAGGTGTATACCGCACTGATACATGGGACAATAGAGGAAGCCAGATATGCGGTTTCCATGATCGTTGGCAGAGATACACAAACGCTGGATGAGGCAGGAGTGACGCGGGCTGCAGTAGAAACGGTAGCGGAAAATGCATCCGACGGTGTGATCGCGCCGATGCTGTATCTGGCGGTCGGAGGTCCTGTGGCAGGATTTTTTTATAAGGCTGTCAATACAATGGACTCCATGATCGGGTATAAAAATGATAAATATCTCGATTTTGGCAGATGTGCAGCAAAACTGGATGATGTGCTGAACTATCTTCCTTCCCGGATCAGTGCGTGGCTGATGATTCTGTCATGCAGCCTGCTTGGAAAGGACTATAGCGCAAAAGATGCGAAAAGAGTTTATCTGCGGGATCGGAGAAAGCATGCAAGTCCCAATTCGGCGCAGACAGAAGCTGCCTGTGCGGGGGCACTGAGGCTCAGATTGGCAGGACCTTCTTATTATTTTGGAAAGTTAGTGGAAAAGCCCTATATCGGGGACCCCCGAAGAGAAATTGAGCCGGAGGATATCAGACGCGCCAATAAACTGCTGTACAGGACGGCATTTTCCTGTCTGCTATGCATTATGATGGTGTGGGCTGTTATAAATCAGATCCTATGATCAGTTGTCATCAGGTATCAGGCTCTGTAGAGCTGAACAGTGGAAGGAAAAGAAGCAGGAATCCGGAAAGGAGACAGAAATGCACGGTGGAGATATTTATCGGCAGCAGGTAACATATGATTTTTCGGTTAACATAAATCCGATTGGATTACCTGATGCAGTGAGGCAGGTCATGGAAAACAGTGGTGATCTTGCAATGCAGTATCCTGATCTGCAATGTCAGAAGCTTCGTATAAAGCTTGCAGACTGCCTGGGGATCAGACCGGAGCAGATTTTGTGCGGAAATGGCGCCAGCGAACTGATCCTGGCTGTGTGTCATATGCTGCGTCCGAAAAAGGCACTGTTGTCAGCTCCCTGCTTTTCCGGGTATGAGACGGCTTTGCAGGCAGTTGGAACAGAAGTGATCCGTGTTCCGCTGTCGGAAGCGGATGGGTTTGCTTTTACAGAGGAATATGGCAGAAAGCTGGAGACAAGGATAAAAGAGGAAAAACCGGAGCTTTTGTTTCTGACAACGCCAAACAATCCGACCGGTAAGATGACAGAACCGGCGTATATCCGGCGATTATTGACGGTTTGTGAAAAGACGGATACATATCTTGTGCTGGATGAATGTTTCATGGAGCTGACCGGGCAGGCAGCGCAGTGTTCTATGGTGCGGGAGATTGACAGCTATGAAAAACTGCTGATCCTGCGTGCTTTTACAAAAACTTTTGCGATGCCGGGCATCAGATTGGGATATCTGGTCGGAAAGCAGGCAGTTTTAAGCAGCGTACAAAAGCAGTTACCGGAATGGAACGTATCAACACTTGCACAGGCTGCAGGAGTGGCAGCACTTGCGGATACGAGGTATCTGGAGAGGGCATGCAGGCTGATCGGGTCGGAACGCGAACGTATGGGCCGGGAACTTGAAAAGCTGGGCTGCAAGGTATATCCGTCAGATACAAATTATATATTATTTTATGTAAACCAATATGGCAGACAGAAAAGCACAGACCGGAATCATGGCAGTGAAAAGAGATTATGTAAGAAGCCTGCTACGGATTGTCAGGCTGGGCCGGAGCAGGCAGCAGAGGCTGGATTAAAAGCCAGATTACTCAGAAAACAGATAATGATCCGGGATTGCAGTGATTACCCGGGGCTTACAGATGGATATTACAGAGTGGCAGTAAAGTTATCTGAGGAGAACCGGATGCTGCTTGATGCAATGGCAGAAATTTTATGCTAAGCAGAATAAAGCAAGCGGGGAAATAGAAAAGAGGAATAAGATACTATGAAAGAGCTTGAATTCGTAAAACCCGGAGACATCGAAAAAAGAAGTTTTGCCATCATTGCAGAAGAGCTTGCAATGCGGCATATTACGATAAAGGAAGAGGAAGCACCCATTACAATGCGTGTGATCCATACAAGTGCGGATTTTGAGTATGCAGACACCATGACGTATTCGGAAAATGCGATCGAAACAGCCAGAATACTTCTGCAAAACGGTGCTGATATTGTGACGGACACAAATATGGCAAAGGCGGGAATCAACAAAAAGGTGCTGGCAGATCTTGGTGGTCAGGTACATTGTTTCATGGCGGATGAGGATGTGGCACAGGAGGCAAAGACAAGAGGGGTAACGCGTGCCACAGTCAGTATGGAACGTGCTGCAAAGCTTGAGAAGCCTGTTATTTTTGCAGTCGGAAATGCACCGACAGCATTGATCTCATTATATGAAATGATGCAGGAGGGCATTTTCAAACCGGCGTTTGTGATCGGTGTTCCGGTTGGTTTTGTAAATGTGGTGGCTGCCAAAGAGCTGATCATGGAAACGGATGTCCCTTATATTGTCAATCGCGGCAGAAAAGGCGGAAGTAATATCGCCGCCGCTATCTGTAACGGGCTCTTATATGGACTGAGAGACAGATAAAAGGAAGGCTGGAAATAAAACAGATTGGCAAAAATGTGATGGAATATGAGCTGGATAATAGAAGGGAGGCGACATGATGCGATATGGCTTTACAACGGGAAGCTGCGCGGCGGCAGCAGCAGCGGCGGCATGTTATATGCTTCTGACAGGCAGAAAGAAGGAAGAAATGACGATCCTGACGCCAAAAGGGATTTCTTATACTGCCAAATTGGTTGACATAAGTATAAATGAGAGCAGCGCAGCCTGTGCGATCGTAAAAGATGGCGGAGATGATCCGGATATCACGACAGGCGCGCATATTGTCGCAGAAGTTGCCTTCCTGCAAAAAGAAAGCCTGCAGAAAGAAAGTCGGCAGAAAGATAAGACTGATGCTGTGCAGCAGATCATCATACGTGGCGGAAAAGGCGTCGGCAGAGTAACAAAGCCGGGGCTGGATCAGCCGGTTGGGGAAGCGGCGATCAATCATGTGCCGCGGGAAATGATCGAAAAGGAAGTGCGAAGGATCTGTGCGCTTTGTGATTATAATGGAAAGCTGCAGGTAACCATTTCTGTTCCGGAAGGCGAAGAGATTGCACAGAAGACTTTTAATCCAAGACTTGGCATCACGGGTGGTATATCTATTCTGGGAACAAGCGGGATCGTGGAGCCGATGAGCAGTCGGGCATTGCTTGATACAATACAGGTCGAACTCAGGCAGAAAAAGGCAATGGGACAGCAGATGATAGCGGTAACGCCGGGTAACTATGGACTTGATTTTATGAAGGAAGCCTTTGCTTACGATCTGGATAAAAGCGTGAAATGCTCCAATTTTATCGGAAATACGATCGATATGGCGGCAGAAACAGGATTTTGTGGTATGCTTTTAACAGGGCATATCGGAAAGCTGGTAAAAGTATCCGGTGGTATTATGAATACGCATTCCAAAGAGGGGGACTGCAGAATGGAGCTGCTTGCAGCAGCGGCATTGAAAAGCGGCGGCAGTAAAACGCAGGCGCTGGAGATTCTGGAGGCAGTTACAACGGAGGAAGGCATCCGTCTTTTGCAGGAAGGCGGTAATCTGCAAAAGACCATGCAGATACTGATGGAAAAGATCATGTTTTATCTGCAAAAACGGGCAGCAGGCAGGCTGCAGATCGAGTGTATGATGTATGCGAACGGATATGGATTGTTAGCTGAGAGTAGTGGCGCAGAGGCTATGCTGGAGACTTTGATGAAGAAGAATGGAAACTGATAGATTGTAGGAAGAGGAAACGGAAATGGTTTATTTTGTAGGAGCAGGCAGCGGAGCGGCAGATCTGATCACAGTACGTGGTAAAAATCTGCTGGAAAAGGCAGATGTGATCATTTATGCAGGATCACTTGTCAATCCGGAGCTTTTGACATATGCAAAAGAAGATTGTGAAATACACAACAGTGCCTATATGACGCTGGATGAAGTGATCGCAGTGATGGAAAATGCAGAGAAAGCGGGAAAGACGGTTGTCAGACTGCACACGGGCGAGCCAAGTATATATGGCGCAGTGCGGGAGCAGATGGATCTTTTGGATGAAAAAGGGATCACTTATGAAAGCTGCCCCGGGGTAAGTGCATGCTTTGGAGCGGCTTCGTCATTGAATCTGGAATACACGCTGCCCGGTATTTCACAGTCGCTGATCATCACACGGATGGAAGGAAAGACAAAGGTGCCACCAAAGGAAAGCATAGAAAGCTTTGCCGCACATCAGGCGAGTATGGCGATCTATTTAAGCACGGGAATGCTGGAAGAGCTTTCCGGGCGGCTGACAGAGGGCGGTTATCCGGCAGAAACGCCTGCAGCACTTGTATATAAGGCAACCTGGCCGGAGGAAGCGTGCTTTGTGACCACGATCGGAAAGTTAGCACAGACTGCAGCAGAGCACGGTATCACCAAGACTGCGATTGTTCTGGTGGGTGATGTGATCGCACATGCAGGCTATCAAAAATCGCGGTTATATGCACCTGATTTTGAAACAGAATTCAGAAAAAGAAGAGCTGATAGTTAAGGAAGCATCCGATAAAACATGGATGAGAATGGGAAAGCAACATGGTAATCAGAGTTTGTGCGTTTACAAAGCAGGGAAGACAGACCACGGAAAAATTAATAGAAAAAATGCCGTCTCTTCATCTGAAATGGCGGGAGGACGAGCCTCTGCAGGAATGGACAGGGGAGGCGTTTGCAGATCATCAGCCCATCCTGTTTGTCGGTGCCTGTGGAATAGCGGTTCGTGCAATAGCACCCTTTGTGCAGGATAAGCTGACAGACAGCCCGGTGCTTGTGATGGATGAAAAGGGAAAGCATATCATTCCGCTCCTGTCGGGGCACATCGGCGGGGCAAACGAGCTTGCCTGCAGGCTGGCAGAAGCGACAGGGGCAGAACCGGTGCTGACAACGGCGACAGATGTGAATCATATATTTGCGGTTGATGTATTTGCAAAAAAGAACGGGCTTCGCATTGAAAACAGGGATGGCATCCGGTATATTTCCGATAAGCTGCTGCGTGGGCAACAGGTGTCTGTGCAGTTAGACGAGGCTTTCTCATTTCAGATAAGCGAAGCGGAACTGCCGGAGGGGCTTGTCTTATATGATGGGGGAACCAGATCTGATCTAAGCCCTGATCTTGTAATCTCTACAATGCAAAATAAGATAAGGAAACAAAATGAGGTAAGAAAAAATACAGAGGTATTGTATCTGACAGCAAAGCCTTATGTGCTGGGGATAGGCTGTAAAAAGGGAAAAAGCCTGACAGAACTGAGAAACTTTGTGGAGCATCATGTAACGGAGGAGCAGCGCAGAGACTGTTATGCGATTGCAAGCATAGATTTAAAAGCGGAAGAGGTGGGGCTGCAGGAACTGGCACAGTATTATGGCATACCGCTCATCACATATAGCAGCGAGGTGCTTTCACAGGTAGAAGGCTCATTTTCCGAATCTGATTTTGTAAAAGAAACAACGGGAGTCGGAAGTGTATGCGAGAGGGCAGCAGTTTGTCTTGGAAAGGGTCGGCTTTTGCAAAGGAAGATTGCAGAAGATGGCATGACGCTGGCGGTAGCGGAGAGAATTCCGGAGAAACTGGATTTCTTGTCTTGCCAAGATAGCATATTCCGGGATATATCCTGAAAGAAAACGGATATTTCTTTACATTTTCAGGAATATTCGCCCAAAACAACAGAAAAATGAGAAAATGTATGAAGCATATAGATACCAATGGGATATTCTTCCTCTAAAATTAGTAAATATAAGAAAAAAGTATGAAACTGTGAGCGAGTAGAAATGAAAATTCGTCCTAAATAATGCAAATCTACAATATAGGGTGAAAAAAGGACTAAAGACGGCATCAGATCAAAAGGAATGAGATAAAAATAGAGAGAAAAATCATCCTAAAGTAATAAAAAGTACGAAAAAGTATGAAATTGCAAATAGAAAGATAAATCAGGTTCGTCCAAAAGAACAGAAAAGCAAGAAATGGTATGAAGAGGATCACAACAATGACAGATCATATAAAAAATGAAGCCGAAGTAGAAGAAAACAACATGAAAGTGAAAAAAAATAAATCAAAAGAAGAATCCATCATCTACATTATCGGAATGGGACCGGGCAGTCAGGAAATGATGACGCAGCAGGCGAAAGATGCGCTGGAAGCAAGTGATGTGATCGTAGGCTATACGGTTTATGTGGATCTGCTGAGAGCATCTTACCCGGATAAAGAATTTGTGACAACACCGATGCGGCAGGAGATCGAACGTTGCAGGATCTGTTTTTCACTTGCAGGCGAAGGTAAAACAGTATCTATGGTATGCAGCGGAGATGCGGGCGTATATGGAATGGCAGCCCCGATGTATGAACTGCAACAGGAAAATAAGGCGTATCAGCAGACGGAGCTTGTCGTGCTGCCGGGAATCACAGCAGCAAACAGCGGAGCGGCGGTTCTGGGTGCGCCACTCAACCATGATTACTGTGTGATCAGCCTGAGTGATCTGCTGACACCGTGGGAACAGATTGAAAAACGTTTGACAGCGGCTGTGCAGGGAGATTTTGCGATCGCTGTTTACAATCCGTCCAGCCATAAGCGTAAGGATCATCTCAAACGAGCATGTGATATTATGTTAACTGCAGGCGCATCACCGGACAGAGCCTGCGGTTATGTGGAAAATATAGGAAGAGACGGAACCAGGGCGCATGTGCTGACGCTTGGTCAGCTCAGAGAAACGCCGGTTAATATGTTTACTACGGTATTTATTGGAAATTCTAAGTCTGTGATCATGGGAGATAAGCTGGTAACAGGGCGAGGGTATCGGATATGAAAAAAGTTTTGATCTATGCGGGAACAACAGAAGGCAGAGAACTGGCACAGGAGCTTGCCAGAGAGCGTATTTACTGTGACATCAGTGTGGCAACGGAATATGGCAGACAGATCATGGATGAAAAGATTTCGCCGTATATCTGTATTTTACAGGGCAGAATGACAGCAGAACAGATGCGCCTAAAGTGTGAAAATGAGCAGTATCTGGCGGTAGTAGATGCCACACATCCGTTTGCAACGGAGGTATCTGTGAATATCCGGGAAAGTCTGAAGGGATTGGATATTCCCTATTTCAGGCTGGGGAGAGAAAAGATTCCCGGGGAAGAAGGAGAACGACAGGCAGGAGAACGACAGGCAGAAGAACGACAGGCAGGAGAACAGCAGGCAGAAGAACAGAATCACATGGCAAGGAAATATTTTCAAAATACAGCTGCCTGTGTGGAAGCGTTAAAGAAAACAGAAGGCAAGATCTTTCTGACAACAGGAAGCAAAGAACTTTCTGCTTTTTGCCGGGAGGAAACGATCAGGAAACGACTGGTCGTACGTGTGCTTCCCGGGATGGAAAGCCTGCGGGAGTGCGTCAGAAACGGACTGGAGGGCAGACAGATCATTGCCATGCAGGGACCATTTTCCAAAGAAATGAATCTTGCCATGATCAGGCAATATCAGGCATCTGTTCTGGTTACCAAGGAAAGCGGTAAAACCGGCGGAGAGGATACAAAGCTCGCAGCCGCTGGTGAGGCGCAGATTCCAAGCTGTATCATTCTCAGACCAGATGAAAAAACACGTGTTATGGATATGGACGAAGTGCTGATGCAGCTTAGAAGGCTGGAAAGCGTGACAGATCCATCGCGTAAAAAGACGCAAGAAGGACAGGATCTGTTTGACCTGTATGACACAAAAACAGAAGAGGTAGTTTACCAGAAAGTTCATGAATGTCAAGAAAATAAAGAGCAGGAAAAGAAACAGGAGCAGCAACGGAACCTGCAGATCACGCTGGCGGGAATCGGTATGGGAGCAGAAGCATTGCTGACAGAGGAAGTCAGAAATCGGATCGCAGAAGCTGATTATGTGTTTGGCGCAAAACGCATGGTAGAAAGTATAAAGAAATTATGTAAACAAAATGTAAAAACATACAACTGTTATTTATCAAAAGATATCATTCCTTTGATTGAAAATACACAGGAAAACAGTGCAAAAATCGTAATTTTGTTTTCCGGTGACACAGGATTTTACAGTGGCTGTGAAAAATTATATAATGAATTATGTAAACATAAGGGAATGGGAAAGGCAGAAGTACTGCCGGGGATTTCTTCGCTTTCCGTGCTTTCCGCCCGGACAGGGATCAGCTGGCAGGATGCAAAGATCTTATCAACCCATGGTGTGGAGCCTGCTTTGTGGAAGAGCAGATTGCTGGATGTGGCAAAGCATGAGAAAAAAACCTTTTTCCTGACATCCGGCGTGGCAGATGTGGAGAAAATCGGGAATCTGCTGAGCAGCGAATTTGCAAAAGAAGAATGGAAAAACTTAAAAATATATCTTGGATATCAGCTTTCTTATCCGCAGGAGTGGGTCAGATGTCTGACAGTAGATGAATTATGTAAACTAATGAACAGAGATCATAACGATTGTTGGCAAGATAGTCTACAGAACAGTTCGCAGGAAGATCCGCAGGATCAGCTGCAGGATAAGCCGGAAGAAGGGCTGTACGCTGGTATGCTTATCAACGAGCAACCGAAGAAGCACAGACTGACACCGGGCTATCCGGATGATATGTTTATCCGGGGACAGGTTCCGATGACGAAAGAAGAAGTCAGGTCGGTTTCTATATGCAAATTACATTTGACAGAGGATGCGGTTGTATATGATATTGGAAGCGGAACAGGTTCTGTATCGGTGGAGATCGCAGCACTGTCGCCGCGTGTGCAGGTATATGCCATGGAAATAAATGGAGAAGCTGTTTCTCTGCTGGAAGAAAACTGCAAACACTTCGATTTACATAATGTAAACTGTATCCAGACAAAAGCACCGGATGGATTGGAAGATCTGCCTGTGGCGACACATGCTTTTATTGGAGGCAGCAAGGGAAATCTGCGGGAAATCCTGTGGACATTATATCGGAAAAACAACCATATGCGGATCGTGGTCAATGCGGTCAGCATGGAAACAATTTGTCAGATGCAGGAACTGTTAAAAGAATTGCCGGTTGAGCAGGAGGAAATTCTGCAGCTTTCAGTAACGAAAACGAAGCAGCTTGGCGGTTATCATATGCTGCAGGCGACAAATCCGGTATATATATATGCATTTACATTTTCGGAGACATCATCATAGGATGTCGAGGTCTAAAGCTCCCGTGGGTTTAGAACTTTTGACCCTGGCGTCATCCTATTAGAATATCAAAAAGATACAGGTAGCATATAATCCGAGGAACAGATACCGGGAAATCAGGAAATAAAGAAGCAGGCAAGGAGAAGAAGCATGACATATCCCAGAATTATGATCGCCGCACCAAAGAGTGGGAGCGGAAAAACATATATCACATGTGCTTTATTACAGGCACTGCAGATGCGCGGATATCATGTAGGTGCGTTTAAAAGCGGACCGGATTATATTGATCCGATGTTTCATACGACCGTTCTGGGAATCCCGTCTAAAAATCTGGATCCGTTTTTCTCGGAAAAGGATCAGGTCAGAAAATTATTTCAATTTGATAACAGTTATGATATTTCGGTGATAGAAGGTGCCATGGGACTGTATGATGGACTGGGGGGAATTACAAAGCAGGCATCTGCTTATGAGCTTGCAAGTGATTTACAAGCACCTGTGATCCTTGTGATCGATGCAAAAGGAATGGGGTATTCTGTCGTGGCACAGATCAAAGGATTTCTGGCACTGGATGAGAAAAATTTGATCAAAGGTGTCATTTTAAACAGGATATCCGAAATGTTCTGCAAGACCATAACACCTGTGATAGAAAAAGAAACAGGCGTGATTGTATTGGGCTGTTTTCCGGAACAGGAGCAGAAATGGGAGAGCCGTTATCTGGGCTTGCAGCTTCCTGCGGAAATAGAAGATATAAAAGAACAGGTGCAATCTGCAGCACAGGCACTGGAGAAAACAGTCCGTGTTGAACAGATCGTAGAGCTGGCAAACATGGCACCGGAGATGCAGGAACGGCAAGGAACAGAAGCGCATCTCATGCCAGAAATAAATGCACATAAAATGACATATACGTCACAACATAAGACAGAAAAAGCCGGAAAGACCGGAAATTACACAACTAACACTTCCGTCAGGATCGGAGTGGCAAGAGATGAAGCGTTCTGTTTTTATTATGCGGACAATCTTCATATGCTGCAGGAAGCGGGGGCAGAGCTTGTGTATTTTTCACCGCTTAAGGATCAGACACTCCCGCCTGATCTGGATGGCCTGCTTCTGGGAGGCGGGTATCCGGAGCTGTTTGCCGGGCAGCTGACAGCAAATAAAAACATGCGAAATGAAATCAGAGAACAATATCTGGAAGGTAAACCGGTACTGGCAGAGTGCGGCGGTTTTATGTATCTGCAGGAGAAACTGATCACGGCAGATGGAAAAGAATACCCGATGGCCGGTGCCATAACAGGTGTATGCGAAAAAAAAGAAAGACTGATCCGGTTTGGATATGTTACAATAGAACCGGAGCAGGGACAAGAAGGATTACTCCGACAGGGAGAGCAGATCAGGGGACATGAATTCCATTACTTTGACAGTACGAATAACGGATGTGATTGTATAGCCGGAAAGCCGGTCGGGAAAAGAAGCTGGACATGTATCCATGCAGATAGATCACATTTTATCGGATTCCCACACCTGTATTATCCGTCCTGCCCTGATTTTGTTATAAATTTTGTGGAACAGTGCAGAAATTGGAACAGAAAAAGGAAAGGAGCAAAATAGAAAATGAATGATTCCTACCGTTATTTTGAAAACAGGGCATGCCAGTATTATCCGTGCCATAAGGGAATTGAGGAACTGAATTGTCTGTTTTGTTACTGCCCGTTGTATACGCTTAAGTGTCCGGGAAATTATCATTATCTGGAAAAGGACGGGAAAAAGATCAAGGTCTGTACCGATTGTACTTTCCCGCATCAGCCGGAAAATTACGATAAAGTGATGCAGATACTAAAACACCAGATGTTCGGATCGGGAGCAGTAGAAAGGAAAACAGGGGGAAAAGAATGAGCCAGACAAAAAATTATATACCACTTTCCAAAGAACTTGAGGAACGGATCCGGGAAGATAGGGAGAATCATGTAAAAAATCCATATGCATGTTCCGATGATGCTGTGATACGCCGGGATATGGCACATGATAAGCAGACAATCTGGCGCCCGGCATTTGTCAGGGATTGTGAAAAGATCATGCATATCCCATATTACAATCGTTATGCGGATAAAACACAGGTGTTTTCTTTGTATAAAAATGATGATATTTCCAGACGCGCATCTCATGTACAGCTTGTATCGAGAACAGCGCGTAACATTGGACAGGCACTGAACCTGAATCTGGATCTGATCGAGGCAATTTCAATCGGACATGATATCGGTCATACGCCGTTTGGACATGAGGGAGAGCGGAAGCTCAGCCAGATTTATCATGATCATACAGGACGCTATTTTAACCATAATATTCACAGTGCGAGGGTGCTTGACAGAATCTTTCCTGTGAATTTAAGCCTGCAGACACTGGATGGGATCATCTGCCATAATGGCGAGATGGAAATGCAGGCATATAAGCCACAGGCGTATACGGATTTTAAGGTGTTTGATCAGAAGATGGAAATGTGTTATACGGAGAAGGGCGCTACGAAGAAGTTGATTCCTGCTACACTGGAAGGCTGTGTCATGCGTGTTTCCGATATTATTGCATATCTGGGGAAAGACAGACAGGATGCGGTCAAGCTCGGTCTGATCGCAGATGATGAGGCGTTTGAGGACAGGGGAATCGGTAAGATCAATGCGGAGATCATCCATAATATGACTGTCAATATTATTGAACGGTCTTATGGAAAACCATATCTGCAGATGGATCCGGAGTTTTATGAGGCATTTTCCATCGGGAAGAAGGAAAATTACGAACGGATCTATGCGCACGACAGTAACCGCAAGATATTTGATGAGCAGATTTATCCGATGTTTGATGCAATTTATGAAAAACTGCGTGAAGATCTGGTCAATCATGACAAAACGTCTGTTATTTATAAACATCATATGGAATATATCAGAGAGCATACGAAATATTACGCAAAAGATTTTGCATATGAGGACGAACCGGTAGACGATATTGTTGTGGACTATATCGCAAGCATGACGGATGATTATTTCATCGACTTATATGAATACCTGTTTCCGCATGGTAAATACAAAGTCCGCTACATCGGCTATTTTGAATAATGTAATGCATCTGCGAAGCAGATGCATTATGTAGCCTCCGAGCATCGCCGAGTGTCATGAATCATATGATTCATGATGTAGCTCCAGCCATCGCTGTAAGCGATTTTCATGGCTGGGGTTCACGCAGGCGATTATGCATGCGAGGAGGTTCCCGAATAATGTAATGCATCTGTGAAGCAGATGCATTATGGAGCCTCGCCCATTTTCATGGGCGAGGCTCCATAGAAGCTCTTATCGTGCTTCGTCAGCAGCTTCTAAGCTGCATGGCTGCCCTTCTAACGGACAGGCATCTCTGCAGGGACTGCAGTCGCAGTCCACATAAGTATCGCCAACCTTAACAGTTGCACCAAATTCGACAGGAAGATCAATCTGGATCTTTTGGGAAATGACAAAATCACATTTTCCGTTGACTATTCCTTTACAGTCCATACAGGTATGATTGATGACTGCGCTGCCACGGCATTTCACACATGCAGGACCGGTGACTGCATAAGGACTGATCGAAACAGGCAGACAGACGGTTGCGGATTGGGAACCAATGGTAGGACAGGTAGAAGAATTACATCCTATAGAATCGTTCATAAGATGCTCACTTTCTGATCATTTATTACTATATGATATGTAGCTGCGGCGGGAATGTGCTATGATTTATGATCATGATGCTGAATTGGGGAAACAGCTTAGAGGCACAGAAGCACGGATATAGTGTCAGGAGCCAAAAACGATATGATGACATGAAAGATATACAAATACGAAAAAAAGAGTAGGTGACAAATATGGATAAGAAAAGAAGAGAATCCAGCTGTGATTCCTGTGTGAATTACGTATATGACGAAGATTATGAGTGTTATTGCTGTGACATGGATTTAGATGAAGATGAAATGGCACGTTTTATGGCAGACAGCGTACGCGACTGCCCATACTACCAGCTTGACAACGAATACCTCGTAGTCCGCCATCAAATGTAAAGTTCCCGTAAATGTAATGTATCTGCAACGAATATAGTATAAAAGGGTTGTATCTGTAAACGCAATCACGTTTGCCTACCCTGCGATTTATCTGAGTCACATTTTACCGGGCTCCCGTCACGGGAAACACCGAGCATGTATAATCGGTTTCACCGATGCTCGGTGTCTGCATAATGGATTTGACAAGCAAATCCATTACATTTCATCAAAGCTTTGTGATCGCTCGCTCCGGTAAAGTGACCGATAAATCTCGGTCGGCTACACTATCGATTGCTTATTACAGATACAACCCTTTTTATAATACTTTTTATAATACTACTTTAAAATCTCTTATAAAATCTTCGCCAGGAACGATTTCAGTCGTTCACTCTGCGGATGATCAAACAATTCTTCCGGTGTGTTTTCTTCCAGAATCTTGCCTTCATCAATAAACATGACACGGCTTGCAACTTCTTTTGCAAATCCCATTTCGTGCGTGACGATCAGCATTGTCATACCGTTGTATGCCAGATCCTTGATAACGGCCAATACCTCACCGACCATTTCCGGATCCAGAGCGGAGGTTGGCTCATCGAAGAGCAGTACCTCAGGGTTCATACACAGAGCACGCACGATCGCGATACGCTGCTTCTGACCGCCGGATAACTGGCTTGGATAGGCATCTGCTTTATCGGAAAGTCCAACGCGCTCCAGATATTGCATGGCAAGCTCTTTTGCATCCTTTTCGGACATCCCCTGCAGCTTCATGGGAGCAAGCGTCAGATTCTTTAAGATCGTCATATGTGGAAACAGATTAAAGTGCTGGAAGACCATTCCGATCTTCTGACGATAGGCATCAATATTCAAATGTTTATCTGTGATATCATTGCCCTCAAAGTAGATCTTGCCGCCCGTAGGCATTTCCAGAAGATTGAGGGAACGCAGGAAGGTTGATTTACCGGAACCGGATGGACCGATGATAACGACAACCTCACCTTTTTCGATATCTGTAGAAATATGGTCAAGCACAAGACCGTTGCCAAATGATTTACAAAGTCCTTCTACATGAAATAATGATTTATCGCTCACTGTTACGCAGCCTCCTTTCTAACTGTCTGACTAAGGCTGAAAGGATCATGACCAGAATCAGGTAAATCAGTGCTACTGCCAAAAGAGGCATAAACGCATTATAAGTACGGCTTCTGATGATATCACCGCCACGTGTCAGATCCATCAGACCGATGTATCCGCAGATGGAAGTTTCCTTTAATAATACGATAAATTCGTTTGCAAGGGCAGGTAATACATTTTTAAATGCCTGTGGCATAATGATGTACCACATGGTGCTTGCATAGGAAAAACCAAGGCTTCTGCCGGCTTCTAACTGACCGCGGTCAATGGACATAATACCGGAACGTACGATTTCTGCAACGTAAGCGCCGGAGTTGATACCAAATGCCAGAAACGCAACTACAACTTTATTTAAGTTAGAAGAAGCGAAGATCACGTAATACATGATCAAAAGCTGTACCATGGTCGGAGTGCCACGGATCACTGTCAGGTAGATATTACAGATCGCATTTAAGAATTTCATCTTTCCGGTCTGGTCATACGTAGACCGGATCACTGCAACCAGAAAGCCGAGGATGATTCCGATGATCGCGGCAAACGCCGTGATCAACAGAGTAGTACCAAGACCTTGCAGCAGGTACAGATAGCGGGATTCATCTATAAAGTTTTGTTGAAAGCTTGCAATAAAATCACTCAATTATGTTCACCTATTTTCTTACGATAATAACCTGTGTAGCAGTTGTATATGGATCAGAGAAGTCGATATTCTTTAAACGATCTTCTGTAACAGTCATACCTGCAACACCCATATCAGCTTTACCGGACTGTACAGCGTTGATGATAGAATCGAATTCCATATCTTCAATCTTCAGTTCATATCCAAGCTTATCGCAAAGTGCCTGTGCCATATCAGCATCGATACCAACGATTTCGTTTCCTTCGTAGTATTCGTATGGCTCGAAAGCAGCGTTTGTTGCCATTGTCAGAGTACCGTTGGAACGGTCTACATTTTCAGGAGATTCATAAGGACATGTGCCCTTTGTATCATCACCGATGTAGTTAGCTGTGATCTTGTCTAAAGTACCGTCTTCCTTTAACTCAGCAAGTGCGCTGTTGATCTTTTCTGTTAAGTCTTTGTTATCCTTGGAAATACAGATCGCATATTCCTCTACTGCGAATTCTTCATCTAAGATCTTCAGATCGTCATTCTTCTCAACAAATGCCTTAGCAGGCTGCTCGTCGATGATAACGCAGTCGATCTTGCCCTGCTTTAATGCCTGAACAGCATCGTTTCCTTTGTTGTAACGTTCGATCTTGGAAGCAGGTGTGTCGGCATCTGCAGGCTCTTCATAATCAGATGCATAAATATCACCTGTTGTACCGAGCTGTACACCGATCGTCTTGCCCGGAAGATCATCTACAGAATTGACTGTATTCTCCGGAACTTTGCTGCCGCAGCCTGCAAGCAGTGTCATGCCGGCTACTAATGAAAGTGCTACAAATTTCTTTAAATTTCTCATTTTTACTCCTCCTGCATTTTTGCAAATTGCATATTATTCGCGGTAAGTCGTATCTCATACATAGGATGAGTCAGCCTGAAAACTGACCAATATTAAAAATGTAGTATGCTTACCATCAAATTTCAACTTAGTATAGCAGAATGTTAAAATGAATACAATATACAGTTTGAAAAAAGAATGCTGTCACAAGATGAATATATTTGACAATTTATGTGGAAATCTGACGGAAAATAGAGTACAATTTTAAATAATAAGTGCATAAAATGCATGACAAGTGATAATGGAGGCAGCTAGGCTATGAAATTGTTAGAAGAGAGAATCAAGAAGGATGGAATTGTGAAGCCGGGAAATGTGTTGAAGGTAGATAATTTCCTGAATCATCAGATGGATATTGCATTGTTTAATGAGATGGGCAAGGAGTTTAAAAGACTGTTTGCAGACTGCAAGGTCAATAAGATTCTGACAATCGAAGCGTCCGGTATCGGGATTGCCTGTATCGTGGCACAGTATTTTGATGTGCCGGTTGTTTTTGCCAAGAAGGCACAGAGCATCAATATTGACGGAGATGTTTATTCCACAAAGATCCAGTCATTTACCCATCAGAGAGTATACGATGTGATCGTATCGAAGAAATATCTGAACCCGGAAGATCATATATTGATCATAGATGATTTCCTTGCAAACGGATGTGCCTTAGAAGGTCTGATCGATCTTGTACAGAGTGCAGGCGCAACAGTAGAAGGTATCGGAATTGCCATTGAGAAGGGCTTCCAGCAGGGCGGAAAGCTGATCAGGGACAGAGGGATCCGTCTGGAATCACTTGCGATCGTAGACAGCATGGAAGGCGGAGAACTGGTATTCCGTGAGCAGTAAGTGAAAACTGCTTGTTTGAAAGAACAAGCTTTATGGCTAAGGGTAGGATAGCTGTGTAAAGACGGAAAAGCAGAAGGAGAAGGATATGATTTATAAATGTAGAAATTGCGGTGCAAACGCAGTTTATTCCCCGGAAAAGGGTACGATGTACTGTCCTTATTGCGACAGCCAGGACAGCGAAGAACTTGCACCGGGCGGTGGAATGGCTGTCTGCATGAACTGCGGCGGTGAGCTGAAGCCGGGAGATTATATGTCCGCGGTCAAATGTGAGCATTGCGGAACTTATGTGATTTTTGAAGAACGGACGGAAGGCTGCTATAAGCCGCATGTGATCCTTCCATTTAAGCTCGGGAAAAAGGAAGTGCAGGAGAGGATCCGGGCACGCTATGCGAAATCTGCATTTATTCCGGCGGATTTTCTGTCTGATGCAAAGCTGTCAGAGATTGAAGGTATGTATATCCCGTTTTTTCTGTATGATTTCGACTGCCATTATGATATCAGGGCAACAGGAAGCAAGATACGGACATGGAGAAGCGGAAACTATGAATACACGGAGACGTCTCTGTATCAGGTGGAGCGAGATGCAACGATCGATTTCGAAAAACTGCCGGTAGATGCATCTATTGCAATGCCGGATGAAGCCATGGATCTGATCGAGCCGTATGACTATAAGGCTCTGGAAGATTTCCAGACAAAATACATGTCCGGATTCTTTGCGGAAAAATATAATATGGATGCCATGGAGCTTGGTCCGCGTGCAAAGGATAAGGCGAAGGCTGATGCAAAGGCCATTATGAATAAGACGGTCACCGGATACAGTACGATCACAAACCGGACGGATAATGTCACGATGGATGAGAAAAAGGCGGATTATGCCCTGCTTCCGGTCTGGTGTTATTCCTATAAATATAAAGGGAAGGACTACCTGTTCAAAATGAATGGGCAGACAGGCAAGATCGTCGGCAAACCGCCCGTCTCCTGGGCAAGAGTCTGGGGCTACGGGGCAACGGTATTTGGCTGTACATCTGCAATCCTTGCAATGATCATGCTGCTGGCGGAGGTATTATAATATGAAAGAATATTTTGCGAGATTTAAATATTTATATATCACGCTGGTGGTCATACTGGTGGTAACGATTGCTGCAACCGCTGTATATATGACAAAGCAGAAGGCTGCTGCGGCAAATAAAGGTAAGCGGATGAATACCGAATGCCTGACAGACGAAAGAGTATTTGATTATGCGGATGTGCTGACGGATGCACAGGAGGACGATCTGCGGGAACTGATCGCAGAGAAGGAAAAAGAAGTATCTCTTGATATTGTGCTGGTAACATTAAATGAAGATGTGGGCAGCAGTGATGATGCGCTGATGGAATATGCGGATCAGTTTTATGAGGATAACAAATTCGGTTATGATAAACCGATCGGTGACGGTGTTATCTATGTAGATAATTATTATGACAGATATGTATGGTTTGGTACGACCGGAATCGCGGAAAATGCCTATACGACATCTGCGATCAACAATCTGCTGGATGCAGTCTGTGATCTGACGGATGCAGATCCGTATGAGGCATATAAGACGTATGTTATGCAGGTAGCAGGCTATATGGCTGAGCGGGAAGCGGAGGATTCGATAGGCATTATGGTAGATCCGTTCAGTATCATGATCATTGCATTGATCGTAGCCGTTTCCTATGTGCTCGTGAATCTGAAAAAGCAGGAAGGCAAAAGAACAACAACAGCTTCTACCTATGTGGAACGGACTCCGGTCATGAACAATCAGGTGGATCAGTTTATGACCAAATCTGTCACGAAGCGAAAGATCGAGACATCAAGCAGCAGCGGTGGCGGCGGTCATTCCGGTGGCGGCGGTGGTCATCATGTGTCAAGCGGCGGACATTCCCATGGCGGTGGCGGAAGACACCGTTAGGCAGGAGAGCAGGTCTTTGACCGGATTCTCTGGCCTTGTGAGGGGCTGACAATTTTACAGAGAAAGAGCTATATTAAGCGCCTCAGAAATCGTAAAGCTGAGGCGCTTTATTGTTTCATCAATATCTTTGCTTGTCACATACATATTGTAAAGGTCATGGAACGTTTTCTGGACGACCGGATTATCCTGCTCTAACAAAAGCATATCAGATTCAATGCTTTCCAGTGCACTGATCACAATGGTGGCTGCATCCACGACTGTGGGCACGCCAATGGCAATGACAGGGATTCCGATGGTTTCCTCGGTCAGGCCGTTCCGGTGGTTTCCGACGCCGGAGCCGGGCTGGATACCTGTGTCGGTCAGCTGGATCGTGGAATTCAGTCTTTTTGTGGAGCGGGCAGCAAGAGCATCGATCACGATCATGACATCAGGTTCGGTCTGTTTTACGACTCCCCGGATGATCTCGGCGGTTTCCATTCCATTCTTTGCCATAACGCCGGGCGCAAGTGCGCTGATCTCATGCATTTTTTCTTTATTATAAGCGGCTTTGCCATATTCCCGGATAATATGTCTGGTGATGCAGAGATGGTCAACAACCGCGGGCCCAAGCGCATCGGCGGTCACATCGCGGTTACCGAGACCGATCACGAGGACAGACTGCTCCTTTTGCAGACCGGGAATCAGCTTTTTGAGCTGTCTGGCAAGCTCTGCGGAAATTTCACGGTGACAGCCTTCATCGTTTTGCACCATGCGGGGTGCTTCTATGGTAATATAAGTGCCCATAGGCTTACCAATTGCCTTGGCGCCGTTTCTGGTAGTCACATTTACTTCTGTGATGTGCGTATGGCTTTTTTTTCGGTCATATTCTGATACCGTTACCCCGTGAAGAGATTTGCAGCTATCCGTATTCCGGATACTTTCATGCGCCTCCAGCGCGAGGTCGGTTCTGATTTCTGAAGAGATCATAAGGGCTCCTTTTTTGATGCCTGCGAATTGCTCCGGTTTAGACCTTTTATCCCTGGCATCATTATATTGTAGTTAGTATTGCACAAAGTGGGAAGAATCATACGGGAATAAAAGTAATTGCCAATGGTCGGCCGTGATGATATAGTAATGTCAAAGCATATTTTCTTTTCGGAGACTATCTGTCTCCATGAACCATATCTTTATGATGTTGTGTGTTATGTAGCATATCTGTTCATCTTTTAGAAAATCCATGCTTGTAACTAAATAAGAGCAGGGATTTGACTAAGAGATGGAATACATCTTCATAGTTCTTTGTTTGTTCCTGCTATATAAAGAAAGGAGCAGCTTATGGACAATGCTGGCAAAAACATGTATGAGAAACTGACGATCCGGGACAAATTTATGTTCGGAAAAGTAACAAAGAACCCGGTAATCGCACAGAAAATGGCAGATTTATTGACTCCGGTAGAGATGGGAGAGGTCAAAGGAGTAGAACGGGAGAAATTCTTACAGCACAGAAGTTCATCAAAATATGTGAAACTGGATATGTATCTGGAAGATGAGAATGGACGTGTTGTAGATACTGAAATGCAGAATAAATCCCAGAATAGAGTGGTGCAAGAGGAATTACCACTCCGTGTCAGATACTATCAAGGGATGATCGATCAGGAAATACTGTCTAGTGGAACAGATTATATATTTCTGAAAGAGACATACATCATATTTATATGTACCTATGATCCGTTTGGGAAAGGAAAGTATGTGTATCATTTTCATATGGCATGTGATGAAGATGAGGAAATACAGCTTCAGGACAAAATGAACTGGATCTTTTACAATACAACAGCGGATCTCTCAGAAGCACCGGAAGGAATCAGAGAATTTTTAAATTATGTTGAAAATGAAACTGTAGACGATGACTTTACAAAATTATTAGATAAAGAAGTAAAAAATGCAAGACTGAATGAGGATTGGAGGGCGGAGTATTTGAAAACTTATGTGAATGATATGGATATGAGGCGTGAAGGATATATTGAGGGCGAGAAGCGCGGCAGAGCAGAGGGCGAGAAAGTTACACAAAAGAAATTGGTGCAAAAACTAATGGAATCCCAGAAGATTACCGAGATAGAGGCAAGAAAAATGCTGGGAATTTAATTGAGAAATTTCATGGAAACACTTGACAAATGGAAGCACTTACCTTATTATAATATGCGTGTGTTTACATTAGACTGTCCGTGTCCGGCGTAATGTGACACGTTACAAACAATAATTGAACATTACATGGGAGGTGTAGATCTTGGCTAACATCAAATCTGCAAAGAAAAGAGTATTAGTTACAGCAACTAAGACAGAAAGAAACAAAGCAATTAAGTCCGGTGTTAAGACTGCAGTAAAGAAAGTTTACGCAGCAATCGATGCAAATGACAAGGAAGCAGCTAAGGCAGCATTAAATGATGCTACAGTAACAATTGATAAAGCTACTTCTAAGGGTGTTTATCATAAAAACACAGCATCCAGAAAAGTTTCCCGTTTAGCTAAAGCGGTTAACAAGATGGCTTAATCGAACATAAATCAAAATGGTAAGGCATTCGGATCCCGTCAGTCCGGATGCCTTTTTGTTATGGCGACGAGGAAAATGCACGCATTTATGCGGTGCATTTGACGACCGCTAATCAGAGCGAGATCTGTAGAGCGTATCTCGTCTCTGTTATGGCGACGAACGAAATCAGCAGTGATGTGCAATTTGTGAGACATAACCTGCAAACCGGCTTCATAGGATGTAAAAAGAAGTCTTGGGATGGTGACGGATGAATCGTAAAATGCGCATGATCGGAAAAAGAACAGGGAGGCTTCTGGTAGTGATGACCGGATGTCTCTTTTTTTTATATATCGGAGCTTTGGGGTTGCCTGTTTCCATACAGCTGCACTGCCTGATGCTGCCTTACAGCATGCAGACAGAAGATGAGGAAAAAGGCATATATAAGGGGATAACAGGCTGTATGCCCTTATATGCTTATGCGAAGGAGCAGGTGGAAGCAGATGGGCAGGATCTTGCTACAACCTATATTTTGCTGGAAGGAAGAGACGAGTCGCATGAGGTCCTGAAAGCAGAGGATAAATTGGAAGAAACGTCAGATGAAAAAACAGATGAAAACGGAAGTCATAACGACGGCAATGGTCAGATGGATTATGAAAGTGATCAGCTGGTATCAAGTGAAGCAGCAGAGGATGGAACAGAGAAAAATGCACAAGGGATACAGACAGAGCAGACGGATTTTTCCGATGATGGAAAAGCAGTAAATAACATGGAAAATACACAGAGCGAGCAGGATGAAAGTTCTGACACAGAAGGAGACCGAGAAAATGCAGATATAGACGCTATGACAAGTGAAAATCAAAAGGCAGTTATGGATCAGCTCGTGGCAGCACACACCGGAAAGCAGACGCTGGATCTGACGCCTTATCAGGATTTTGATACACTGCTGCAGACCTTTTATGTGCTGGATTCCACAACCTATATCGATAATACGGAATTAAATATAGATAAATTATTGAATCAGGATTTAACTATTTCAAAAGGCGGAGATGAGCCGCAGATTCTGATCTATCATACACATGCACAGGAAGGATATGCAGATTCTGTGGAAGGAGATTTGTCTACCACTGTGGTAGGAGCGGGAGACCGGCTTGCGTCCCTTTTAGAAGAAAGGGGGTTTGGTGTACTGCATGACAGGGGGATTTATGATACGGACAGAGATTATGCTTATTCTGTAGCTGCACCGGCGCTTCAGCAGATCCTGACGGAACATCCGTCTATTGAGGTGGTCATTGACCTGCACAGAGACGGTGTGGGAGAGGATACACATCTTGTGACGGAATATCAGGGCAAAAAAACAGCTCAGTTCATGTTTTTCAATGGACTGAGCCGTACCAGAAAAGCCGGAGAGATTCCGTATCTGGTGAATGAAAACCGGGATGCTAACCTTGCATTTTCATTTCAGATGCAGCTGAAGTGTCAGCAATACTATCCGGGGCTTGCCCGCCGGATCTATCTGAAAGGGTATCGGTATAACATGCAGTATCGGGCAAGGAGCCTTCTTGTGGAGCTTGGGGCGCAGACGAACACGCTTGAGGAAGTTCACAATGCGGTTCCTCTGCTTGCTGATGTGATCGCAAGTGTGCTGGAGGGAGAAAAATAATATGCTTTATCGTAAAATTGGAAAGAGGAGTTATGCTGATGCTGGAAATCTTCTTGAAGATAATACCTGTTTTATGCTATACTTGCAGGCGTGGATGTAAGCAAATGAAACATTGAAACACGGAGGAACTACATGACACATATAGATCAGAGTAAAATCAGGAATTTTTGCATTGTTGCCCACATCGATCACGGTAAATCAACACTGGCAGACCGCATCATTGAGCGGACAGGGCTTTTGACAGAACGTGAAATGCAGGCGCAGGTGCTGGACAATATGGATCTGGAGCGTGAAAGAGGTATTACGATCAAGGCGCAGACGGTTCGTATTATTTATAAAGCAAAGGATGGAGAAGAATATATCTTCAATCTGATCGATACACCCGGTCATGTGGATTTCAATTATGAGGTGAGCCGTGCGCTGGCGGCCTGTGACGGGGCGATCCTTGTCGTGGATGCTGCGCAGGGAATCGAAGCACAGACGCTTGCCAATGTATATCTGGCACTGGATCATGATCTGGATGTTTTCCCGGTCATCAACAAGATCGATCTGCCGAGTGCGGATCCGGATCGTGTAAAGGAAGAAATCGAGGACGTGATCGGAATCGAAGCCATGGATGCGCCTCTTATTTCGGCTAAAAACGGAATCGGGATCGATGATGTGCTGGAGCAGATCGTCAAAAAGATCCCTGCACCGACGGGAGATCCGGACAAGCCTCTGCAGGCACTTATTTTTGATTCTTTGTATGATTCTTATAAAGGCGTTATCATTTTCTGCCGGATCCGGGAAGGAAAGGTAAGAAAAGGTACAACGATTAGAATGATGGCGACGGGCGCACAGGCAGATGTTGTGGAAGTCGGTTATTTTGGACCCGGTCAGTTTATTCCGTGTGATGAGCTGTCCGCAGGCATGGTAGGTTATATCACAGCCTCCATTAAAAATGTCAGGGATACACGCGTGGGTGACACAGTCACAGATGCTTCAAACCCATGCAGTGAGCCACTTCCGGGCTATAAGAAGGTAAATTCCATGGTATACTGCGGACTATATCCTGCAGACGGTGCCAAATATCCGGAGCTTCGGGATGCGCTGGAAAAGCTGCAGCTGAACGATGCTTCCCTGAATTATGAGCCGGAAACATCGATCGCACTTGGATTTGGATTCCGCTGTGGTTTCCTGGGACTTCTGCATCTGGAGATCATTCAGGAACGATTGGAGAGAGAATACAATCTGGATCTGGTCACGACAGCACCGGGCGTTGTATATAAGGTATTTAAAACAAACGGAGAAATGATCGAACTGACGAATCCGAGTAATCTGCCGGATCCCTCGGAGATCGAGCATATGGAAGAACCGATCGTCAGTGCGGAGATCATGGTCACGACAGAATTTATCGGATCAATCATGGAGCTTTGTCAGGAAAGACGAGGCGTTTATCTTGGCATGGAATACATTGAAGAGACAAGAGCACTTTTGAAATATGAGCTTCCGCTCAATGAGATCATCTACGATTTCTTTGATGCGCTGAAATCCCGTTCCAGAGGTTATGCATCCTTTGATTATGAGCTCAAGGGCTATGAGCCGTCGGAGCTTGTGAAGCTGGATATTCTGATCAATAAAGAAGAAGTAGATGCCCTGTCCTTTATCGTGCATAAGGACGGAGCATATGAGCGTGGCAGAAAAATGTGTGAAAAGCTGAAGGATGAGATTCCGCGTCACCTGTTTGAAATTCCGATCCAGGCGGCTGTAGGCGGTAAGGTAATTGCCAGAGAAACTGTTAAGGCGATGCGTAAGGATGTACTTGCGAAATGTTACGGCGGTGATATTTCCCGTAAGAGAAAGCTTCTGGAGAAGCAGAAGGAAGGCAAGAAGCGTATGCGTCAGGTCGGTAACGTGGAAATCCCGCAGAAGGCATTTATGAGCGTCCTGAAACTGGACGACAAAAAATAGAAACGAGAACAGCATGCAAAATAAAGAAGAGTTAAGCCTGTATATCCATATCCCTTTTTGCGTACGAAAGTGCGGTTATTGTGATTTCCTCTCTGCTCCGGCAGATGAGAAAGCAAGGGATCGGTATGTACAGGCTCTTCTTATGGAAATAGAGCGTTATCGGGGAACAGAAACAGCGGATAGAAAGATTAAAACACTTTATATCGGCGGTGGCACACCGTCAATTTTATCAGTGAATCAACTGGATTGTATTATACAGAAAATTAAATGCACCTTTAATTTTTGCAATGATATAGAGGCTTCCATGGAAATGAATCCGGGAACTGCTTCAAAAGAGAAGTGCAGGGCACTTTATCAGATGGGGATCAACAGACTCAGCATAGGGCTGCAGTCTACGAATGACAAGGAACTGAATACACTTGGACGTATTCATTCCTATGAGGACTTCTTAAACACCTATACATGGTGCAGAGAAGCCGGTTTTCAGAACATCAACGTGGATCTGATGGCAGCACTTCCTTACCAGACTGTGGAGAGTTATACTACAGGACTTCGTAAGATCATCCGCCTTGCACCGGAGCATATTTCGGCTTACAGCCTGATCTTAGAAGAAGGGACGCCTTTTTATCAAAAATATAATAGCGGATGTTATCCATTGCCGGATGAAGAGCAGGAACGTCTGATGTACAGGGAAACGGAGCAGATATTGGCACAGGCGGGGTATGAACGGTATGAAATTTCCAATTATGCGAAAAAAGGGTATGCCTGCAGGCATAATCTTGTGTACTGGCAGGGGGGAGATTATCTGGGGCTGGGACTTGGAAGCTCTTCCTATATGGATGGTGTACGGTTTCATAATACAACTGATTTCAATACTTATGTAAACCAAGGCGCATATGTTGAAGACCGGGAAGAGCTTTCCGTGCAGGCGAAGATGGAAGAATTCATGTTTCTGGGGCTGCGTGTCATCGCAGGTGTATCCGGGACGGAATTTGAGAAACGCTTCGGGAAAACAATGGAAGATGTCTATGGCGACGTTTTACGAAAACACGAAGAAGAAGGTCTTTTACAGATAGAACGCAAAGAGGATCGCAAAGAAGCAGCTGCCGCAGAACCTGCAAAAGGAAAAACAAATATTGAAAAAGTTATGTTAACCACAAAAGGGGTTAATGTCAGCAATTATGTATTTGCAGATTTTCTGCTATAATCCTTGCGCTGCCTGTGTTTTCTATGTATAATAAAAATTGGTCGTTACTTTAACCAAACCCTATGCATACAATGGTATAAAACGTATTTGGGAGGCTTCCCTTGCAGACCTTTCAAAAACCACTTTCTGACGAGGAAGAAGCGTATTATCTGCAGATGCTTAAGGGGAACGATGTCAAACAGAGTGAGGAAGCCAGACAGATACTGATAGAAAGAAATCTGCGGCTGGTTGCCCATATTGTAAAAAAATACCAGAATGTGGAAGAGGACGCAGAGGATCTGATCTCCATAGGGACAATAGGACTCATTAAGGCGATCCGGACATTCGATGGGGGAAAAGGAAGCCGTCTGGCGACTTATGCAGCCAGATGTATTGATAACGAACTGTTGATGATGCTCCGTATGCGGAAGAAAACCGCAAGGGATGTATCCCTGTATGAACCGATCGGAACCGATAAAGAGGGAAATGAGATCAGCCTTTTGGATGTGACATTATCCAAACAGGAAGATTTTGCAGAGATGATCAGCCGGCGGGAGGATATCAGCAAGGTCAGAAGGCTGGTGTCTACAGTTTTATCTGACAGGGAAAAAGAGATCATCACGATGCGTTACGGGCTCTCGGATGAACAGGAGCTGACGCAGAGGGAAATCGGGGAAAAACTGGGTATATCCAGAAGCTATGTGTCACGTATTGAAAAGAAGGCATTACTGACATTGAAAAAGGCTTTTGAAGATATGTAATGTATAATTCCGGTTTATGCCGGAAAGAAAAGAGAGGTACATTTATTATGGAAAGTTTAGAGGAAATACTGCACGTTGCCTATGAGGCGGGGGCATCCGATATCCATCTGACGGTTGGCATTCCACCAACAATGCGTCTGAATGGTCATCTGGTAAAGATGGATTATCCAATCCTCAGACCGGAGGATACACTGGAGCTTTGTCTGGATGTATTAAACCCGGTGCAGCGTGAAAAATTCGAGGAACGCGGGGAATACGACCTTTCAATTGCATTTGCCGGAATTGGTCGTTATCGTGTCAACGTATTCAAGCAGCGTGGTGCGATCGCGCTTGCACTCCGTACTATCACTGATGAAATCCCGGATCCTGAAAAGCTGGGAGTTCCGAAATCAATCGTAGATCTGTATCTGAGAAAGCGTGGACTTGTCCTTGTAACAGGACCTACCGGTAGTGGTAAGTCAACGACACTGGCATCCATCATCAATAAAGTAAATGAAAACAGAGATGCTCATATCATTACACTGGAAGAGCCGATCGAGTATGCGCATCATCATAAGATGTCCATGGTAAACCAGCGTGAGATCGGGCAGGATACGTTAAGCTTTGAAGCCGGTCTTCGAGCAGCACTTCGTGAAGATCCGGATGTTATTCTCGTCGGAGAAATGCGTGACTTTGAAACAATCAGTATTGCCATCACCGCTGCTGAAACAGGACATCTGGTATTCTCCACACTGCATACAGTCGATGCGGCAAGTACTGTCGACCGTATCATCGACGTATTCCCGGAGCATCAGCAGCAGCAGATCCGTGTACAGCTTTCCAACGTTATTGAGGCGATCATTTCCCAGACATTGATTCCTAACGTTGCAGGAGACGGACGATGCGCGGCTTTCGAGGTTATGCATGCTACATACGCTGTCCGCAACCTGATCCGTGAAGGTAAGTCACATCAGCTTGATTCCATCATCCAGACCGGTAAGAAGGAAGGCATGATGACACTGGATGATTCCCTGCTTTCTTTATATATGCAGAGAAAGATCTCCAAGGAAAACTGTATCCAGTTCTCGCGTGATCCGGAAAAAATGAAGACAAAAGTATTCTAAATCTTATAAAATCTAAAATCTGTGACTGGGCAGGATTGCCTGCCCGGTCATCTGAAACATATCATTTATAATTTCAAAACATTCAATGAAATAAATCCCTTATAAAAGCAATAACAATTTATTTATCATGTCAAAAAATCAAAAAGGAGAACACATCTATGTACAAATCTATTCTGTCAGGGGCTTTTCATGGCATGGAGAGCTTTCTGGTACAGGTTGAGGCTGACATTTCCGACGGGCTTCCGTGTATGGATATGATCGGCTATCTTTCAAGTGAAGTAAAAGAAACAAGGGAACGCGTACGCGTTGGTATCAAAAACAGCGGTTATCAGCTGCCTGTAAAGCGGATCACCATTAATCTGTCGCCTGCGGATGTCAGAAAAGGCGGCAGTGCATTTGACCTGCCTGTAGCACTTGCCCTGCTTGCAGCAAGCGGACAGATGGACGAGGCTGCTAAAATGGCGGATGCGGCAAGGGAAAACGAAGAGGCAAGGGGTATGGGAGAATATCTTGTGCTGGGCGAGATGGGGCTGGATGGCACGATCAAGCCGGTAAAGGGCGTATTTCCGATTTTGATGCATGCACTGGATATGGGAATCGGCAAGTGTATTGTTCCAATCGAAAACAGGGAGGAAGCAGAAGCGGTAGACGGTATGCAGGTCCGGGCTGTCAGCTCGCTTGCAGAAGCGGTATCTGTATGGACAGGAAGGCAGAATGCCGGCGGATCATCAGATGACCGGAATGCAGAAGAAGAAAAAACAGAAAATGATGAAACCGTTGGAAGCCTTGTAATATATCGGGAAAATAGAAAGGATTTTGCGGATGTATGTGGACAGGAAATGGCGAAGCGTGCTGCAGAGATCGCTGCTGCAGGATTTCATAACCTGTTGCTGGTCGGACCGCCGGGCAGCGGAAAATCTATGATCGCAGAACGGATTCCTACCATTATGCCTCTGATGAGCAGGGAAGAAAGCATTGCTGTTACAAAAATTTGCAGTATGGCAGGAAAACTGCAAAAAGGAGAAGGGATGGTATGGCAGAGACCTTTCCTGCAGCCGCATCATACGATCACTGCACAGGCTCTGGTAGGAGGCGGAAATACGCCAATGCCCGGAATTGTGACGCTGGCACATCGAGGTGTGCTGTTTTTAGATGAACTGCCGGAATTTGGCAGAGAAAAGCTGGATCTTTTAAGACAGCCTGTTGAGGATAAGAAAGTGCAGATCATCAGGGCAAGATATGCCTGCACGTATCCTTCGGACTTTTTACTTGTTGGTGCGATGAACCCATGCCCATGCGGCTATTACCCGGATCTTCACAAGTGTAATTGTACGGATCAGGAAAGAGAAAGATATCAAAAGCGTGTTTCGGGAGCACTTTTAAACAGACTGGATATCTGTGCTGAAGTAGGACGGATTGAGTGGGGACAGTTACAGAAACAGGGAAATGAATCAAGTGCAGTGATTTCGAAACGTGTACAAAAGGCGATCAACAGACAGAAGATAAGATATGGGATGGACAATAAATTTAATGCAGATTTATCCAATGAAGAAACGATACTGTACTGCGGAATGAATGCAGGCGCAGAGCGGATTCTGGAGAGAACCTACACAAAATACCAGCTAAATCCAAGAAGCCTGTTCCGTATCCGCAGATTGGCAAGAACGATCGCCGATCTGGCAGAGTCGGATGAGATAAAAGAGGCGCATGTCAGTGAGGCGATAGCGCTGAATAAGGGGTTGTGGCATGCGTAAAGGAGACCTTACATGACAACAAAAAACATAGAAGAACAAAAGAAATATGAATACTGGCTGTACCAGACAAATCCGCTGCGGCGAAGCCGCATGATCCGGATGACGGAGAGGGGGATCAGCCCAAAAGATCTTTATGAGATGAAAGAGGAAGAACTGAAGAAGCTGTGGCGGTCTATTTGCCAAAATGGGCAGGAAAGTGTGACGGAAAGAGATATCGCCCTTATTTTAGAAAGCCGCAGGACATTTGACCTGCAGGGAGAATATGCAAAACTGCAGGAAAAAGGAATCACATTTGTATCCATATTGCATGAGGACTACGCATATAAGCTGCGTAATATTCCCGATCCGCCATTCGCCTATTTCAAAAGGACAGATAATACAAAGAACAGATCGGATCAGCCGACGATCGCCATCATCGGAGCCAGAAACTGCAGCGGATACGGAAAAGAAATCGCAAAAAGACTGGGAATGTGCTGCGCAGATCTGGGGATGACGGTTGTCAGTGGACTGGCAGCAGGAATTGACAGTATAGCGCAGGAAGCTGCCAATCAGGCGGGCGGCTTTGTACAGGCGGTGCTGGGAAGCGGTGTAGATATCTGTTATCCGGCGCAGAACAGGAGCCTGTATGATGCAGTACTGAAAAACGGTGAGATCCTCAGCGAATATCTGCCGGGGACAGCGCCTATGGCATGCAATTTTCCCCCACGGAACCGGATCATCAGTGGCCTAAGTGATGCCTTGATTGTGGCAGAGGCAAGGCAGAAAAGTGGGACAAGCATTACAGTCAATATGGCACTTGAGCAGGGAAAGGATGTGTATGCCATTCCGGGGCGGATCACGGATCCGATGAGCCTTGGCTGCAATCACATGATCAGCCAGGGAGCAGGCATTATCACAGATGTCGAGGAAGGTCTGCTGGAAATCAGGCAGATGATACTGGAAAGAAAAGTACAGACGGGCTATAGTGCCGGCTCATGTACCGGGAATCAGAATGGAATACCTCAGTATGCTGATGAAATGCATAAACACGCGGATAAAAGCAATATATCACAAGATGGAATGGGTTTACATAACATGAACGAAAGGAAGAATCCGTATGAAAAGGATGACCTGAAAGGCCGTCTGTATGCTTGCATGGACTATATGCCAAAAACGATGCAGCAGCTTTATGAAGAAATCGGAGATGTCAATATTGCGGAGATCATGACAGCTCTTTTGCAGATGGAACTGGATGGAGCGGTTGTGGAAAAGGGAGGGGCGTATTCTTTATGAAATCGTTTTTTTTATTTGGTGAGTTGGGCATAATTCACAAAAAAAAGCGTTCATTTTGCAACTTTACAGCATTGAATTATGGCAATGGAAAAATTATAATAAAAAAGACTATATGATGCGCTGACTGTGTCTGTAATGATGGGAACATGTTGGGGCAGACAACATCCGGTCATGCATCTTTCATATATGTCATGATAAAGAGCGAAACAAATAAGAAAGGGGATACATGAATGGTATTTAACAAATTACCGAAAGAGATGAGAAGAACACTTGCGCTCACGCTGGCTGCCTCTATGGTGGCTACGGGAACGCAGACACCGGTTCTTGCAGATCAGGTGCAGGAGGTTTCTGTGCAGGAAGTGCAAAATGCGCAGACAGAGGCTGGAGAGGAACAAAATGTCCGGGCTGCAGAGCAGCAGGAAGAAGTACCCGTGGCAGAAGAGCAGACAGGTACAGATAAATCTGTACAAAAGCAGACGCTGTCTGCAAATGAGGTCAACCCGGTTGATCCTGTTACAGATCCGAATGGGCAGGAAAGCAAGATTGAAACACAGGCAGCAGAAGAGGAAGAAATTGAGGCTGAGACAGCAGATGGAGAAGTTACCAGTGCTACATATGTAGAAATTGTCGTACAGGATCAGGAAGGTAATTATGCCGGCAAAGTGAACTGTGGTTTTGACTTTGATAGTGTGAATCATACAGCAAGACTTGTTAGAATCTTACCGGCGGAAAATGAATCAGACAGAACGGCAGTGGATGAAAAGAGCAGTGTTAAGCTGATTATTAAAACAGTATCATATAATAAAGAGGAATATACGGTTAATACGATTTATAACGACGGTGGAATCTGTGGAGCAGGTCTGCCCAATCTTGATCTTGTCATAGGGAAAGAAGTTACCTTGATCGGAACCAATGCATTTAAAGATGTGGGAGCCAAGACTCCGGTGAAGTCAGTCACATTTGAAGCAGAATCCGGGTTAAAAGAGATTGGTGATTATGCATTCAGTGCTGCGAATCTGAGCGGAGAGGTTATACTTCCGCAATCAGTAGAAACATTGGGGGAAGGTGCATTTCGCGGTACAGCGTGTACAAAATTCACATTCGAAGCCGGCTCTAAAATGACAGCAATGGATGATAGCGTATTCGCGAATTGCGGCAAGCTGACAGAGGTTGAGAATTTCCCGAGTGGTATTACCAAAATCCCTGACAGTAGCTTTATGAGCGATAAAGTACTTGCAAAGGTTACTTATGCAGCTCCGGAAAAAATGACAGGAATCGGTGCGAGTGCTTTTTCCGGTTGTGAAGTACTTGTTTCAGACGCATCGTATTCGCCGATTACAGAAAATATGGTCACAATCGGAGCATCTGCATTTATGGGGTGTAAAGGGGAACAATTTACAACTGTTACCATTCCGGCAAGTGTAACAAAACTGGAACAAAATACATTTGCAAATTGTCTTAGCCTGGCAACGGTTACATTTACAAATACAGAAAGTGTAACGGAAATTGCAGCAATGTGTTTTGCAAATGATGGTGCATTAACAAAGTGCGAGCTCCCTGCAAAATTGGAAGTGCTTGGCGACTCTGCTTTTGGTGCAACTGGGCTTACCGGTGTACGTATTCCGGTTACGCTGCGGGAGGCAAAACAGCCATTTTCTAAATGTCAGCAGATCGGACAGATTGAATGGGAAGAAGGGCTTACCAAGGTAATAGATAATCTCTTCCAAAATATGGAAAACAGCTTAAAAGTGGATTTTCAGGATCAGATCACAGAAATAGGAAATCATGCATTTGATTCCAGTTTAATTACCGGCATAACAGGAACTAACAACCTGGTAAAGATTGGAGAATATGCGTTTAATAGTTGTAAGGGTATAAGCGGTAAAGTGGAATTGCCCGCCGTAACAGAAATACATGCCTATGCATTTTCGGAGATCTTTGCAACAGATTTTGAAATTTCGCAGAATATTACCTTAATAGACAATGGCGCATTTATGAATTGTACAAACCTGAAAGCGATAAACAAGAATGATGGTGTTGCAGACGTCGATCTTGGTAATATGACGAAGCTGGCAGAAATCGGAAAACAAGCATTTTCAGGATGCTCTTCCATTGTCAGCCTGCGTTTGAGCGGAACCATTACAAAAATCAATGACAGTGCATTTTCAAAACTGACTACTCTGGCGAATGTCAAGTTTAATGATAATGGCGAAGCAGGGACAACGGAACTTGGTAGCAGTGTGTTCTCCGGGTGTACAAACCTTGTAGAAGTATCAACGGCAAAAAATGTTGGAATTATTGGAAGCAGTGCTTTTTCAGGCTGTATCAAGCTGATGCGTTTGAATTTGGCGGAAGGCTTACAGATCATTAAGAGCGGTGCTTTTTCAGGCTGTGCACGTCTGGAGGGTGCTTTGCCGGAAGGAGTAAGTGAAAAATATTCCAGCGCAAGTGGTGCAAAGGTAATGCTGCCAAATGAAAAGGCGGTTCTTGAAATTCCGGGAACAGTAACAGCTATAGAGGACAGTGCATTTGCGAACTGCTATAGTGCGGATGAAACACTTCAGGCAGATGGCGAAAAAGAGCCGTCTGACTATAAAATCGGCATCAAAGCAGTTCATATTGCAGGTAATCCTGCGGGCACAACAATCGGTGCTTCCGCATTTGCAGGCTGCCAGAATCTGACAAAACTGACATTGGGAGAAGGCGTGACCGGGTTAGGAGAAAGTGCCTTAAAAGATACCAGACTGGAAGAAATTACGATTCCATCGACCTTTGAAACCGGTACTGCGAAGAATTCTCCGTTTACATCCGGGGAAAACAGTACTCTGAAGAAAGTGACATTTGCAGATGGTATTCAGGTGATTCCGCAGTATTTCTTAAACAACATTACAACACTGACTAAAATCGAAATACCGGCAAGTGTGCAGAAGATCGGGGATCATGCATTTGCAGACTGTAGTAATCTTACAGCGGTGACTTTTAAAGAACAGGCTGATTCAAAGCTTACAACGATTGATACAAGTGCCTTTGAGGGCTGCAGCCTGATGAAACTTTCTAAACTGCCTGAGGGTTTGACAACAATCAATGCATCTGCTTTTAAAGATTGCAAAAAAATAAGTCTCACAGACCTTCCAACAGGTTTGATAACAATCGGTAACGCAGCGTTTGAAAACTGCACAATGCTTCGGATTGGCAAACTGCCTGCTATAACAGCCTTGGGAATGGCTGCATTCAAAAACTGTGTTAAACTCTCGTTTCTGTCAGTAGACACCTCTAATTTGGCTGAGATCAATGCAACAGCATTTGAAGGATGTACAGGCCTTAGCAGTGTTCAGATTAATGGTGGTGAAAAGAAACAAACGACGATTGCTGATGGGGCGTTTGCGACATGTAATAGTTTAAAATGGTTAGATATTGAGAATGTCAAATCGATTGGAAAAAATGCATTTGCAAAGCTGCCGTTTTCAGCATTGGAGATCAATCAAGTAGATACCATCGGGGAATCTGCCTTTGCAGGTTGTGATAAATTAGAAAATCCGGTCATCCAAAATGTAAAAACAATTGGTGCTTCAGCATTTGCGGGATCTGGAGCGCAGACAGACGATAACAAAGTATTGCTGGATTCTATTCAGAATGTGGGCAGCAGGGCGTTTGAAGGATGCCAATTTACAAGTGCTGATATCAGGGATTTGGAGAAAGTTACAACTTACACAGATCCGGAAACAAAGATTGAGTATTCTCCATTTGCAAAGAGCAGCATTAAAAAAGTGGAGTTTAGTGATGAGACAAAGAACACTGTTTGCACAAAGGCATTTAAAAATGTAACCAGTTTACAAAGCGTGGAGCTGGCTTATTGTTTCACATACGGTAATATTTCCACCATTGATGCAAGTGCTTTTGAGGGCTGTGTGAATCTGACTGATATTAACCTGAGTGATAAATTGACAACAATCAACGGACTTGCTTTCTACAATACAGGATTGACAGAAATTACGGTTCCGGCTTCTCTGACAAAGATTACAACAGCATCCGCTGCAGGGAAAAACGTTGGTCCATTTGCAGGAGGTGTGCTGAGAAAAGTAACGTTTGCAGATGGTGTAACAAAATCATTACAGGGTATGTTTATGGGTACGACTTCTCTGGAAGAAGTGGTATTACCGGAAAGTCTCAAAACGATCGACCAGAATACCTTTAAGGATTGCAGCGGCCTTAAGAAGTTATCAGTAGTAAAGAGTGATCAGGAAACAGGAGAATATGTAGCTGCTGAGGAAAATGTACTTGATACAGTAGAAACCATTAATGCAGGTGCGTTTAACGGCTGTTCTTCTCTGGAAACACTTACATTAAAGAATGTTGCAAAAATTGATTCCAGTGACACAAACAGAACTTTTGGCGGCTGCATGAGCTTAAAGAAGGTATCTGTTACCGGTGTGACGACAACAGATAACACAGGAAAGACAACACTGAGTACAACAATCGGAACATCTGCCTTTAAGGACAATAAGGCACTGAAAGAGATAAATCTGGATACGATCAAAACTGTATCGCAGGAAGCATTCAGAGGCTGTGGTGTGGCAGATGATGGAACAGATCCTGCAACATTAACTCTGAATAATGTAAACGCTATTGGGGCGCTTGCTTTTTACGGATGCGGATTTAAGGCAGTACAGATACCGCGTCAGCTGACTTCCGTAGCAACCGGTAAGATCAATGGAGTGGAATATGGTCCGTTCGCAGGCGGAAAACTGGAAATAGTTTCATTTGGTACGTTGATCAATACTATTCCGGATAATTTATGCATGAATACTACAAGTCTGCAGAAGATCGAGCTGCAGTCTGTCAAAGCAAGCCTGAGAACGATTGGTAAAAATGCATTTAAGGGCTGTACATCGGTAGAAGAAGTTACAATTCCGAAGGGCATTTTAACTGTCAGCAATTCAGCTTTTGAAGGTTGCAGTGGACTGACAGATGTTACGATAGCAGCGAAGACGATCAATGCCAAGGCTTTTGCAGAGTGTACAAATCTGAAGGCAGTGAAAATGGAAGAAGGGGTGACGACAATTCAGGGCATGGCATTTGCCAACACACAGATTTCTGCTGTTACCATACCTTCTACCCTCACAACGGCCGGAACAACAAAAGAAGGAACCATTGAAAAAGGACCTTTTGCCGGAACGATGATCGCAACAGTGCATGGGCAAACAGAGGACAGTACCGAAGCACAGGAAGGCGCAACAATTCTGCCGGAAACCAAAAAAATACCGGATAATCTTTTCCTTGGCTGTACCTCTATTATAGATGTACAAATTCCGGAAACTGTTACTGAGATTGGGCAGAAAGCATTTAAGGATGCCAGCAGTGTTGAAAATGTGACGTTTGCCGTGAATACGGAAACCGGTAAAGTAAAGGGAGTAGAGAAGATTGGCATCAGTGCATTTGATGGCTGCAGCTCATTGCAGGAGCTTGTTTTGCCGGAAACTGTAACAGAAGTGTTGCAGGGAGCTTTTGCAAATGAAGGAGCTCTGGTAAAGGCTGATATGAGTCGGGCAGCATCTCTGAAAAAATGGGATAAAGAGTCATTCAAGGGGGATACAGCACTGGCAGAGGTTGTTCTGCCGACAGCAGGCGGTATCACAGCAATTCCGGATGGCGCATTTGCAGGATGTACCTCTTTGACAGGTGAAAACCTGAAAATTCCAAAAAATATTGTAACGATCACAGCGAATGCTTTTAAAGAGTCCGGTTTGAAGAAACTGTATATACCAAACCAGGTGACAACGATCGGAACAAGCGCATTTGAGGCTTGTAAAAATCTGGAAGATGTGCATATTAGTAACAATATATCGATCATCAGTCAGAGTACGTTCAAAAACTGTGAGAAGCTGGAAAAAATTGAGATTCCGGTTAAGGTAGACCAAATTGGAACAAATGCATTCTATGGTTCCGGACTGAAAGACGTATATATTTTTGGAGATCCGGAGATTGGCGGTGGTATCACAAATACCTATGCAGGCATGAAAAATCAGCTTTCTGTTTTTGAAAAAGAAGTTGTGGATGAAACAGCCAGTGCAGTGAGCCAGCATATATTTAATGCAGACTTCACAATTCACGGTGCTGAAAATACAAAACTTAAGACAGCGTTTTTTGATACATACAGAACAGAAACAGACGGACCGTCTGTACCAAATGTTGCAGATGGCAAGGGAACGATCGCTATTTACAGCACGAGCCTGACGAATACAGGTCTGCCATGCATGAAATGGGATAGTCTGGATGAAGCCACTTACAAGGCAGCTGCAATTAAACTGGATCAGTCAGAACTGACCATGATGCTCAAGAACAAAAAAACATTGGTGGCAAGTGTAGTTCCGGCTGATGAGACGAAGGAAGACAGCGTACTGGATGCGCTCACATGGGAATCTAGTGATGAAAAAATTGCAAAAGTAGATGCCAATGGTGTGATTACCGCGAATGCAGAAGGTACGGTAACGATAACTGCAAAAGCGGGAGATGTAAAGGCAGAATGCAAGGTTAAGGTAATCAGCCCGATCAATACCTGCGTGATGCAGAAAGAGGGTGAAACGGATAGTCTGACTTCTCTGGCACTCAGAGGCGGCGAAAGTATCACTGTGACTTTCGATGTACAAAAATCCAATAAGCAGGCATCCGATGAGTATACAATAAAGGCGGGAGACGCTTCTGTGATCTCTGTTGAGAAGAAAAATAAGATCAGCAATACCTATGTGATAACTGCCCTGAAGAAAGGAAAAACTTCTATCATCTGTAGTGCAACGGATGGATCTGAATTTACCCAAACGTTTGATGTAACGGTTGATTCTACACAGCATATTGTTGCGGATCCAACGAAGTTTACCAATAATAATGAGGACGGTTCCCGTAATTATGAAGCAAATACAAAAGATTCCTGGACCTATCATGTGGACGGTGTATCTGAGATAAAAATCACATTTGATCCTGTGACAGAAGTAGAGCCTGATCATGACTTTATACTTGTGTATGACAAAGATGGAAAATCATTATTGTATGATGGAGATGCTGCTGTAAATGGTGTCGCAACTGTAGTGACAGAAGATAGTACAGTGAAGTATAAGTATACGGGCGATCAGCTTGATGACCGGACGTTTACAGTAAAAGGTGATACCGTCAGAGTGCAGATTGACGCAGATGCAAGTGGTGAGCGTTACGGATTTAAAGTCAGCAAGGTTGTAACGAAGAATACGATCGATTATAAATTGAATGGCGGACTTACCAAAAATAATCCAAATCCTTATTCATTCAGCTCAGATAGTACAGAGCCTATTATACTGAAAGATGCAACAAGAGAAGATGCAATCTTTGTCGGATGGTATACGGATAAGGCTTGTACCATTCCGATTACAGAAATCAAACCGGGTATAGGTGGTGTTACAGTTTATGCCAAATGGCAGGAAAATCCGGCTGTTATTTATAAGCTGAATGGAGCACCGGATTCTGTGAATAAGCAAAATCCGAAGTATGTACCATTTGATAATGAGGAGGAAATTGTATTACAGGCAATTGAGAGAGAAGGCTATACGTTCCTTGGCTGGTATACGGACAAAGAATGTACAAAGCAGATTACTGCGATACCTGCTCATACGAAAGTGGCATTAACAATTTATGCAAAGTGGGAAAAGAAGACAGCACCGGCAGAACCGACACCGACACCTACACCTGTGCCAACACCGGAACCGTCCAAAGTACCAACACCGCAGCCTTCCAAAACGCCTGCTCCGGAGCCTTCAAAGACACCTTCGCAGGAACCGGCTAAGACACCGGAAAATAAACCGGCGAAGGCAGGTACACAATTATCGACTGCAGAAGCAGGTGCTTCTTATCAGGTTGTGAGTGAGGATGAAAAGCAGCCTACGGTCGTTTATACAGCACCGGCAGATAAAAATGTAAAGAAGATAACTGTTCCGGCGACAATTACGGTAGGAGGCATTACCTATAAGGTTGAGTCGGTTGCACCGGATGCATTTAAAAATTGCAGGAAACTGACAAGTGTTAAGATTTCAGCAGGTGTTCAGAAAATAGGTAAAAATGCATTCAGTGGCTGTAGTAAGCTTTCTTCCGTGACAATTGGCAAAGATGTTACAGAGATCGGTGCCGGCGCTTTTGCAAATTGTAAGGCTTTGAAGAAGATCACAATACCGGCAGCGGTTACAAAGATCGGCAAAAAAGCATTTAACAAATGTAAAAAACTCAAGACAGTGACCATAAAAACAAAAAAACTGAAAACTGTCGGCGGTTCAGCGTTCAAGGAAATTGCAAAGAAAGCGGTTATCAAGCTGCCAAAGGCAAAGAAGGCTGCTTATAAAAAGCTTTTAAAGAAAAAATATGATAAAACAACAAAGCTGAAATAATGAGAGTTTAAAAGGAGGAAAAGTATGAGAAAGAAACACTTGCTTACGAAAGCACTGACACTGGTGCTTTCAGCAGCAATCTGCGCCGGAGGAACCGGGCTGGAAACTCTGGCTGCGTCTGTGGAAATTACACAGACGCAGGAAGTGCAGCCGGATGGCGCGCAGGAACAGGCAGATACTGTATCAGCAAATGATGCAGCAACTGAAGAAAACGGGGATACAGTGACAGATCCGGAAGAGCCACAGGAAGAAGTCACGCAGGGGGAACTAGCTGATCCGGAAGAGACGGATGATGAAAATGAAACAACAGGCGAAGAGGAAACAGAAGCTGGCGAGGAAGATCTGGATGCGGATGAAGCAAAACAGCTTCCGGTTGACTCAGAGCTTTTTGCCAATGTCAGTGAAGATACCAACCTGACTAAAGCGGTAATCGCACTCTATAATGAGGCAACGGATTCCTCTGTGACAGAAGGCACTTTCACAATCGGTATGTTAAAAGAATATACAGGGATTTTTGACTTTACCAGCGCAAGTGCCAGTAAATATGCCCAAAACATTACAGACATCACCGGGCTTGGCTGTGCCAGAAAAGTAACAGCAATCGATATCAGTACAACACAGATAACTGTGATCCCGTCTTTTGAGTTTAATGGATGTACACAACTGACAGAGATTAAACTGCCTTCCACTGTGAATAAGGTAAGCGATCGTGCATTTGCAAGTTGTAGCGGACTGGCAGAGATCAATCTGCCGGATACAGTAACAGAAATTGGTGCATATGCATTTAGCAGTTGTTCAAAACTGGCGGGGATCAACGCAGTAAAAGACGGAACAGACAGTATCTTGGATACACTGCCGTCATCTTTGACACAGATCGGAACAAATGCATTTGATGGTTGTTCTGCGCTGCGGAAAATTGTCGTTCCAAGCTATGATGGTGCGATCCTGCAGAATGCGACATCATTGTTTGCAAATTGCAGCTCTCTGGAAGAGGTAGAGATCGGAAGCAGCATCATGCATATTCCGAGTTCCGGCTTTAAAAACAGTGGTGCTGCAGCGGGTATGGTAGTGACGATAGAAGAAGGCTCCAAGTTGAGTAAAATTCTGCAGTCTGCATTTGAAGGCGCTTCTATGAGCAGTATTGATCTTTCCAATTGTACAAGATTGACAACAATTGAAGCAGATGCCTTCGCAAAAGGAAATTCCAAAAATCCGCTGACAGAGATTAAAATGCCGGCTGATATCAAAGAGGGAGAAACACAGCTGCAGCTTGACATTGGAAAAGAAGCCTTTTATCAGGCACCACTTGCCAACATGTATACAGGAGATACGGCTGATCAGATTGTAACACTTCCTGATTATGTAAAATCTGTTGGTGTAGCAGCATTTGCAGAAAATACTGCAATGCAGGAACTGGTACTTGCTGCTGATTGTAAAACGATCGGTGATTTCGCATTTAATGCCTGCAGCAATCTGGAAAAGGTGACACAGAGCACAAGAGACGGAGTTTGTGCAACGGAAAGCATCGGAACCTGCGCATTTCGTGCAACGGGATTTGCAGATGCCAGCTTCCTTGGCAAGATGAATCAGCTGAAACGGATCGGTGGAGAAGAGCAGAATCTGGACACCATGGAAGACCGTGAGGAGGAAGGCTATAAAAATATCAAAAAACCGGATTACACAAAGAATTATGTGAAGAAAAATGAAAAATTCGGTTCAGAAGTATTTACAGAAAGTAAAGTAACGACGGTTGTGCTTCCGGCTTCCATTGAAGTGATAGAAAGCCGTGCATTCTATAATTGTCAAAATCTGGAAAATGTTACGTTTGTGAGTGGGAAAGCGCAGTCTGATAAGACCTGTCAGATCAATTCAGAAGCATTCAGACAGTGTAAGAAAATGACAAAAACTGTTCTGCCGACAGACAAAGAACTGGAAATTGAAAAGGGTGCTTTCCTGAAATGTGAGAAGCTGGCATCTGTAGCGGAGCCACAGACAGAAGGAGAGAATGCTAAAGATTATAACGGTACTTTCCCGGCAACGCTGTCAAAAATTGCAAGCAGTGCATTTGATACAACCGGACTGAAGGAAGTGATCTTACAGGATCGCGCGGACGGTAAAATGCCGGAAATCGGAACCTATGTATTTATGGACAGTATGTCACTGACAAAGGTTGTTATGCCACAGGCAACGGCGAAACTGGAAAAGGGTCTGTTTTACGATTGTGGTATTAATGATTTTTCAACATCAGGTACTGTAAAGAATCTGGAAGAAATTGATGATTTCGCATTATTTGGCAGTACTTTCGAAACATTGGATCTGTCTCCTTATACAAAATTGAAACGTTTGGGTAGTCATGCACTTGCTTATCGGGATTTGAATAGAAAACCGAATGCCAGAACAAGCAGAAATGCAAATAATAGTGTAAAAACCATAATTTTACCAAACAATATAGAAAATGGAACATTGGAGCTTGGGGATTTCTTACTGCGTGGAGCTTATCACTTTGACACTTTGAAGGTAAAGGATCGGGAATCCTGTCAGCGGGATGGTGTTGTAAGTATTCCGGATTATGTAACAAATGCCTCCTGTGTGGGTGGAACTTTCTCTGCGACAGCTGTAAAAGAAGCCTTCTGGGAGTATACAACGACAGGAAAGAATCCATGGACTTATATTCCTGAAAGCATGTTTAATGCAACGGATGTTGCAGATATTTCAAAATGCTTACTGCCGGTAAGTGATCTGAAGGAGATTAAAGCCAGCGCATTCCTTGGCTGTCGGAAACTTACCACGATAGATATCAGGGCATATGAAAATCTGGAAACCATAGGGGAAAGTGTATTTGGAGAATGCCTGAATCTGCAGGATGTGTATATGGCACCTAATATTAAGAAATTGCCGAATTATGCTTTTTTTGTTGGGTACTACGATGAAATCACAAGCAGTGGGGGATATTATTCGTGCTTACAATATGTAGATCTTGCCAATATTGCAGAAATCGGGGATTACTGTTTTGGCTCCGTGAACTTAAAAGATGATACAGCGGGAAGTGGTACGAAGCAGTATGTAATCTGGCCGTCAGTGCTGCAGGCGATCGATCTTTCCAATGTGACAAAGATTGGAACAGGCGTTTTCTGGGGACAGACAAACTTGAAGACTGTGAAATTTAATGATAGTTTAAAAGAAATCGGAAACAGGGTATTCCAGAGTTGTGCGTCCTTGAGTTTGAAGCCGGAAACTGCAACGAATATTACAAAACCGGCAGATGGTACAACTGTAGAGATCAAAACAGCAGGACTTCCTGCCGGTCTGGAAAGCATCGGAGAATATGCGTTCTACAGATGTGAAAATCTGGATACCGTAAAGTTCGGATCCAATATAACCAAGATTGGCAAATATGCATTTTCTGAAACAATCGGACATTTTAATTATGCTTATAAAGATAGTGATGGACATTATATAGCACCAACGCTCGAACAAAGTAAAAAAATGTATGATTGTACCAATATAAAAAAGTATACCGACAAAGATGGTATAGAAAAGGTAAAAACGACTGATTATGACTTTACACAGGCAACAAAACTTGCGACGATTGGAGGTTATGCATTTTATATTTCAGACATTGGAAAAGTGGATCTGCAAAATTGTAAGGTAAAGGATCTGGAGAGCTTTGCATTTGCAGACTGCCCATATCTGGATAGCGTAGAACTTGGAAACAGTGCTCAGCAGGCAAAGGATAACAGCTTTGCTGCCTGCCCAAGATTACAGACCTTCCGGGTATATACAACAACAACGATCAGTAAAAAAGCATTCAATGCAGTTTCTAAATTTAACAATGATGCAAAAAATAACACAGCGATTGCAGATATTTATGATTCGACAGCTACAAAGGCATCATTATCTATTGATGTAACAACGGAACCGGTAACTACAATCGGTATAGGGGGTGAGACGACGCTGCCATATTATGTGACACCTTATGAAAAGGGAGATGAGCCGGCATTTAGTTATCTGCTGATCGGGGATCAGAATTCACCGGATACAATTGATCAGTATATGCGCGTAGAAGGCAGAGTGGCATCTTATTATTATAAGAAGATCAATGATGATACAACAGATGCTTATCGTGTGGGTGAGGAGTACTTTACCAATACAAAGGATCCGATCACGGTAAAAACAAGTGCAGGTCAGACGGTAGAAACAATTAAGATCACCGGATTAAAGCCGATGAATGCAAATGAAACGGCAGAATTTAACATCCGTACAGCAATTGCCTATGAAAGAGCGGATAACGGAAGAGATAAAAACGCAAAACTCACGCCGATCAAGAGCGAGTTTACAACAACATATCACATTAATATTGCTTCCGTCCCATTCCGGGCGCTGCTTTATACGGATGCCAACAGAACAAAAGAGGAAAATCTGGCATACGATGCAGCAAACGGAACAGCAACTCTGACACAGACAATACGTGCATGCAAAAAGAAAGCAAATTACAGTCAGAATTATTATTTTGATCTGAAAAATCTGAAGGCTTCAGAGTCAAAACCAAATACCTGTAACCTGATCATTGAAAGCAGTGACCCTTCCGTCATTGCAATAGCAGGTGCAGCTAAGCTGGTAGCAGGAAGTACCAATAAATGGAAGCTTGATGCAAGCGCGTATGGAAAGAATGTAGAAACCGCATGGGCTGCAACAAAAGGTAAAAGCTTTAGTGTGAGTGCCAAGAAACCGGGATCTGCGACAGTTAAGATTTATCCGGAAGGAAGTCCGGCGCAGACGATTACAATGACTTATAATGTGGTGGCGGATATCCAGAGCATATCACTGGCAATGCCGACAGAATTTGCAGCCGGTGTCAGACCGGGAGATACTTTTAATGTTCTCAATAGCGTAAGAACCTATTTGAATGGATCGGTATCAAAAGCAAAGAATGACTTAGGAACATTATTCCAACTGACGGATAATAAAATCACTTATACATCAGATAAGCCGCAGGTACTTAGTGTAGATGCACAGGGTAATGTAACGGTGCAGAGTGTAACGGCAGAAAAACAGACCGTAAAGATTACAGCTACGGTCATAACACCGGATGGTGACAAGGTAGAAGGCTCTGTAAACTGTAATGTGGCATATCCGCAGATGAAGAACGGTGCAGAGACAAAGGACAGTACAGGTGCAAGTGTGACAGTAAAAACTGCCGGAAGTGCAACAAAGCAGGGCGAGGTCAGCTATACAAAGCCGGCAGAAGGTGTAACAAATGTAACAATTCCTGCTGCAGTTGTCGTAGATGGTGTAACCTGTAAGGTAACTGAGGTAAGTGTAGATGCCTTCAAGGGAAATAAGACAGTTCAGAATGTCACAATACAGGCTGATGTAACAACCTTACCAAATGATATGTTTAAAGGCTGCACAAATTTGCAAGCTGTAACATTACCGTCCGGTATTACGAGTATTCCGAGTGGAATGTTTAGCGGCTGTACAAAGTTAAAGACGATCAAGATTCCGGGTAAAGTAACAGAGATCGGAGCGAATGCGTTTAAAAACTGTAAGGCGCTCACGAAGATTACGATTCCGAAGCCTGTAAAAACAATTGGAAACAGTGCATTCAGTGGCTGCAGTAAACTCAAGACAGTTACTTTCCACAAAAAAGCAGTTCTGACAACGATTGGAAACAGTGTATTCAGTGGCTGCAAGGCAATGAAGACAATTTCACTGCCAAAGAAGCTGGAAAGCATTGGAAGCAAGGCATTCTATAAGTGCGGTAAACTGAAAACAATCAAGATTCAGTCGACGGTATTAAAGAAAGTTGGAAAGAATGCATTTAAGAGCATTTATAAAAAGGCGACGATCAAAGTACCGAAGAAGAAACTGGGAGAATACAAAAAACTCCTGAAGAAAAAAGGACAGTCTTCTAAAGTGAAGATCAAGAAGTGAAATCTATAGGGTAAAAAGCGAAAGGTGGTCGGTTTGTGACCACCTTTCTTTTGTAAATACATCAAAAAAGTAAATGCGAAAACGTTTGAAAATAGTAAATGTGCCCAAAATAACGCACAATTTTTGTGTACTTATTTCAGTACAAAAGGATGCAATCGCCTTTACACAATCTTAAGAAAATGTTAAAATGATTTACATAAAATTCATACTTTGGGTTTGCTATGCCCGTAATGACCGAATTTTAAAAAGTAGGAAGTAGTATGAAAGGACAGTAAGATGGGGTTATCAGGAAGAAGAAAGATAAGAATCGGTGATATTCTTATCAATGAAGGTATCATTTCACCGGAGCAGCTTGACGAAGCACTTGCTAAGCAGAGGGAAAATAAAAAACGACTTGGTGAAATTCTTGTTAATGATGGATATGTAACAGATGAGACAATGGCAAATGCCCTTTGCCATCAGCTTGGCTATGAAAGAGCCGATCTGCAGAGCCGCATCCCGGATGATCTGATTTCCATGTTTGATGTGGATATATTGAAAAAGTATTCAGCCATCCCTTACCGGTATGATGATCGTAATGTCAATGTGATCTGCATGGCAATGTCCGATCCGATGGATATGCTGGCGATCGATGACCTTTCGATGATCAGCAACCGTATGATCCAGCCGGCTGTCGCAACGCCGCGTGAGATCATGCTGGCGATCGATAAGTATTACGGAAATGCCGAAGCAATCAAAGCGGCTAATGATTATGAGCAGGAAAGAGCCGATCTGTTCCAGGAAGATGAAATGGATCGTATGATCAATGAGGATGTCAACAATTCCCCAATCGTACAGCTCGTTAATAACATGCTGGAACAGGCAGTCCGCCAGAGAGCTTCCGATATCCATATCGAGGCACTGGAAAAGAAAGTCCGGATTCGTTACCGAATTGATGGCGCATTATTTGAACGTATTACATATAATATAAAGCTGTTGCCTGCAATCGTAGCCAGATTAAAGGTTATCGGCGGAATGGATATCTCCGAAAAGAGAAAACCGCAGGATGGTCGTATCACAACGTTTGTTGATAACAGAGAATATGATATCCGTGTATCTATCCTTCCGACGGTATACGGCGAAAAGACAGTTATGCGTATTACCAACAAAGGTAATCTGACACGAGATATTTCAGAGCTTGGTTTCAGCGAAAGCGAGAGAAAAGTATTTACTCATATCTTAAAAAATCCACATGGCATCATTCTTGTTACGGGACCTACAGGTAGTGGTAAATCAACAACGCTTTATACGGCACTGAGTGAATTAAATACAGAAGCGGTAAATATCATCACAGTTGAAGACCCTGTCGAAGCAAACGTGGCAGGCATCAATCAGGTACAGACGAATGTAAAAGCAGGACTTACCTTTGCAAGTGCACTTCGTTCTATCCTACGTCAGGATCCGGATATTATCATGATCGGAGAAATTCGAGACGGTGAGACAGCAAGCATTGCGGTGCAGGCATCAATCACAGGTCACTTGGTTGTCAGTACACTGCATACGAACTCGGCAGCGAGTACGGTTTCCCGTCTGGAAGATATGGGGATTGAATCTTATCTGATCGCAGATTCGGTTGTCGGTATTATCGCACAGCGTCTGGTACGCCGCCTATGTCCGAGATGCAAGCAGAAGCGTCTTGCAAATGAAGATGAGCTTGAAATTCTTGGCATGGAAGGACAGGAAGTGGAAATTTACGAACCGGTCGGATGCCCAAACTGTGACAACAGCGGTTATCGCGGACGAATCGGTGTATATGAGATCATGGAAGTGAATAATGATGTAAAGAGATGTATCGCAAAAGGCGGAGATGCTGATGCGATCAAAGACGTGGCGCTCCAGAACGGTATGAGTACACTTCGCATGAGCGCGACGAGATATGTGCTGCAGGGTATTACATCAGTCAGCGAAATGATAAAAGTTTCCTTTGAAAGCTAAGGGATACAGAAAAGATAGAAGAGAAAGAAACCTAGGAGGGTGTGCAGGTGACAACTTATAAATATTCTGCTGTTGATAAAAACGGTAAATCAATCAATGGCTCAATTGAAGCGGAAAGTGAACAGAAAGCTGCAGAACAGCTGAAAAAAGAGGGAAAGATACCTACCGAGATCAAGGAGCAGACACTTCTTGACAAAGATATTAATATGGGGTCTTTGTTTAAGAAAAAAGTTGCGGTCAGAGATATGAGTATTTTCTGCCGCCAGTTCGTAAGTATGCATAGAGCCGGCGTTACGATTCTGGAATCTATGCGGATGCTGACGGAACAGACAGAAAATCCTACCTTGAAAGATGGACTTCAGGAAGTATACCTTGGTGTACAGAAAGGAGAATCACTTGCAAGTTCCATGGCAAAAAGACCTGATGTATTCCCGAAGCTGCTGATCCACATGGTCAGCGCCGGTGAGGCTTCCGGTAGTCTGGATATCGCATTTGAGCGTATGGCGGTACAGTTTGAAAAATCTGCCAAGATCCAAGGGTTGATCAAGAAAACAATGGTCTATCCGATCATGGTATTGGTTGTAGCGGTAGTTGTTGTTATTGTCATGCTGACATTTGTTGTGCCGACTTTCATGAGCATGTTTGCGGATATGGATATTGATATGCCAAAGATCACATTGGCTGTCGTAGCTGCTTCTAATTTTATGCAGGCGAGATGGTATATTGTAGTGGCTGTTATCATTGCGATCGTATTCTTTATCAGATGGTTTAAGAGAACGGAAACCGGTGAAACCTTATTCGCAAAAGCTGCAATTAAGATTCCAATGCTGGCAGATCTTACAGTCAAGCAGAACGCGGCAAAATTTGCAAGAAATTTATCAACTATGCTGGCTGCCGGTATTTCCATGCCGGATGCGGTTGAAATCGTAGCAGAAACAATGGGAAATAAGTTTTATATGATGGCAATGCGTGACGCCAGAGCGGATGTTATTCAGGGTGTTCCGCTTTCGCAGCCGATCGAAAAATCGGGATTGTTTCCACCGATGGTATATCATATGGTAAGAATCGGCGAGGAAACAGGTAATATTGAAAATATGTTGGATACATTAGCTGATTATTATGAAGAAGAAGTAGAAGTGGCAACACAGTCATTGATGGCGGCTTTGGAACCGTTAATGATCATTATGCTTGCCGGTGTCTGCGGCGTGATCATCGGTGCGGTTATGGCTCCTATGGCAGCTATGTATACAGGACTTGATAATCTGTAAAATAGAGGGAAAAATGCAAAAAAAAGACAGGGGATTTTCACTGGTAGAACTCATTATAGTCATTGCGATTATGGCAATCTTGATCGGCGTATTAGCGCCACAGTATATCAAATATGTAGAGAAATCCAAGGTAACTGCGGATCGCGATATTTTGGAATCTGTGTACCGGGCATGCTCAACGGCTTCGGCAGATGATGATATTACAGATCTGCCACGGGCGGGAGATACCAATATAACAGTAGATCCTGCGGGCAATCATTCAAATTGGAGCACAAGGGTGCTGGAGCTTTTAGGCGTATCAGATTTTGAACAGGATGTTGCAGGAAGATTAAAGTCGGCGGTTGCAACAAAGGCTGATCGGGGAAATAAACAGATCTCGATAGAAGTGGATGGAAACAATCAATTTACTGTCTATGTGGGAGCAAAAACGAATGCAAATCATAATGCGACAGGGATTGTTGTGGGTGCCATGGCAGACTAGTGGTGGTGATTTTAAATGTTCTGTTAATAGGGGACAGAGCTTTTAAAATAAATATTTTAATAAGTTAAAAGGAGAGGTTAAAAATGAAAAAGACAAATAACAAAGGTTTCTCACTCGTTGAGTTAATTATCGTTATTGCCATCATGGCAATCTTAATCGGTGTATTAGCACCTCAGTACATTAAATATGTAGAAAAATCAAGAGTGTCTGCTGATAAGGATGTTCTTGACAGTGTATACAATGCTGTAACAACAGCAACATCTGATCCGGACTTAACAACTAATGTTCCGGTAGCTCCGGCATCAGGAACTGCAACTGTTACAGTTGGTACTGCAAGTGGTAGTGCAGATGACTGGAATGATGAAGTGCTCAGTACTTTGGGAGCAACCCAGTTCAGCGATGTAGAAGCTAAATTGAAATCTAAGGTTGGTAAAGGTGCTTCAATTACTATTGAAGAAGATGCAAACGGTAACTTTACAGTTTATGTTGGTGCTAAGACAAACGCTAACAAGAATGCAACAGGTATCGTAGTTGGTGCAGGTGCTGACTAAGTTGTTTTGATTTGGTAAGTTATAAGATCAGCTAAACTGATCATATTAAAGGAGACATTCCCCTATGACCACGTTACTATTGACAGATAAAATAATACTGGGAATCATTATATTCCTCTTTGGGATTGTGATAGGCAGCTTCTTAAATGTCTGCATCTATCGCATTCCCGCAGGGGAAAGCCTTTCGAAGAAGAGAAGCCACTGCATGAGCTGTGGTTATCAGCTTCGCTGGTTTGATCTGATCCCGCTTTTTAGTTATCTTTTTCTCGGTGGTAAATGTCGAAAATGCAAGGCACATATTTCAGCACAGTATCCGATCATCGAATCGCTGAATGGTGCACTTTATGTGCTGATTTTTATCATTAACGGGTGGAGTATAGATTCAGTTATATACTGTTTATTGACTTCAGCGCTCATCGTACTGAGCGTGATAGACTTTAGAACTTATGAGATTCCGTTTGGGATCAATCTGTTTATACTGGCACTGGGGCTGATTCACTTAGGATTTCACTTAGGGGATTGGGTGACCTACGTGATTGGCCTCTTTGCTGTCAGTACATTTTTGGAAATAATTTTCCGTGTTTCGGGCGGCAGAGCGATCGGTTATGGCGACGTCAGACTGATGCGTGCTGCAGGTTTGTTGATCGGCTGGAAGCTATCGATTCTGGCTTTGATCCTTGGATGTATCTTAGGATCTGTCATACATATGATTCGTATGAAGGTGTCCGGCGAGGGACACGTACTGGCAATGGGACCTTATCTGGCAATGGGTATCTTTATATCCGTGCTGTGGGGCGAACCGTTTATCAATTGGTATTTTAGTTTGCTTGTGACACATTAGTCGGCGCAGCGGACTTTATATAAAAAAGAAAAAAGAGGGTAAAACCTATCGCTTTTAGGGAGGTAAATCATGGCAAAAGCACAAAGAGTACTTAGTATCGAAATCGGATATTCCCTGACACAGGTCTGTGAAATGGATTTCCGGTCAAAACATCCACAGGTATATGGTGTTTTCAGTATGAAGACTCCGGATGGTATTCTGAATGATGGCGCGATCAGCCCGACAGAATCTTATATCCAGGAACTGAAATCCTATATCGCAGCAAACGGAATGAATGCAAAGAAGGTTATCTTCGCGGTTTCTTCCACAAAGATCGCGAGTAGAGAGGCAACCATTCCTATGGTAAAAGAGAACAAGGTTGCAGAGATGCTCATGAGCAATATCACAGATTACTTCCCGGTAGATCCGAGCAGTTATCAGTTCGCTCACAATATTATGGATACTGTGACAGATGAAGCAGGCACAAAGCAGTACAGAGTCATGATCATGGCGTGTCCGTCTGAAATTCTGGAAGGTTACAGCTATCTGGCTCAGCAGCTTGGCTTGGAGCTTTCTTCTATTGACTATAGTGGTAACAGTATTTTCCAGGCACTGCGTCACAGATTCGCAACGGGTGTAAACTTAACAGTTAAGATTGATGAAAGAAGTTCCCTCTTAACAGTAACAAACAATGGTGTCATCACAATGCAGCGTTCCGGTATTTACGGTGCGGATCAGGTTGTAGACATCATGATGGATACAGATGTTTACGGAGAACCGCTTTCTTATGAAGCAGCAGTTAAGACGCTTCGTAGAAACAACCTGGTTATGAAAGCAGACGAGGAAGCAACACTGGCAGATAAAGAGGCTGAAGTTGCTGAACTGGAAAGACAGAATGAAGCAGCAATCGCAGCAGCAGCTGCAACAGGTGACAACTCACAGGTTGCAAGCGCAACTGTAAAGGCAAAACAGGCAGGCGCGAATCTGAAAATGCTCCGTCTGCGTAGGGATGTTACTTATGCATACGAACAGCTGATTAGTTCGATCGTCCGCGTAATCGATTACTATAACAGTAAAAACAGAGATGCAGCGATCGACAATATCATTATCACAGGTATCGCAGCCGACTTCTGGGGCTTCGCAGGACTCCTTTCCGATGAGCTGGGAAGAGAAGTAGAAGTACTGAAGGATCTGGCAGGTACAAATATCAACCAGGGCTTACATCTGCAGGATGTATCTCTTGGTGATTACATTTCCGTTATCGGTGCAGGTCTTGGCTCAGTCGGATTTATGCCGGCTTCCATGGCTTCCGAAAAAGGTGGTAAAGGAAAAGGCGCAAAGAAGAGCTCTGCATCCAATGAGAAGCTTCCGGTTATTGTATTTGTGGCAGGGCTTGCAATTTCGGTTGCACTTGTCGCATTATCTGTTCCGAAATACTTTACAACAAAGATCGAGGGCGATAACTTAGCGGAAAAGAAAACACAGCTGGAACCGGTACAGGATATTTATGATACCTATGTACAGACAAAAGCAAATTGCGATTATCTGAATGCAGTATATGCACAGACAGATAATTACAACAGAGATTTATATGATGTGATCACGGAACTGGAACAGAAGCTTCCAAAAGATGTAGAGGTTATTACATTAAATGTAACAACAACAGGGGTTAGCTTAAACTTCTCGGTAGCAAATAAAGAAGAAGCGGCAGCTTCTATTATCAATCTTCGTTCCTTCGACTGTTTCTCGGACGTAGTTGTAACAACGATCACAGAGGTTACAGATGAGGATACAGGAACAAGTCATGTGGAAGTGACAGCAGATTGTACATATGGTACAAATCCTGCACTTTTAGAAGAAACTGACGACAATGCAGATTCTGCAGATGCAGAAGCAACAGCAGAATAGGAGGAACAGAGATGAAGTTAAAGAAATCAGATGTAAATATTTTATTGATTGTTTTGGGAATTGGTGCAGCGCTTCTGACATATTTCCTCGTATTCACAAAGCTGAATGATAAAACAGATACATTGAAGATCCAGAATGCTTCTCTGCAGCAGGAAGTGGACAGATTACAGGATCTGGCAAATAATAAACAGAAATATCTGGATGATACAGCTACCATGCAGGATGAGATTGAAAATATCAAAGCTCAGTTCGCAGCAGCGTATCAGCCGGAAGATGAAATCCTCTATGTAGATAACTTAGAGAAGAATTTTGATACTACGGCAAATGCGATCAATATGCCCGGTACATCACCGGTAGAAGTTGTTACGACAGCAGATACATCTGCAGAGCAGACAGCTGATGCATCAACAGAAACAGATGCGACAGACGCAGCAGATGCAGCTGATGCAACAGAAGAAACTGCAGCAACAACAGATAATACCGCAACTGCAGGTACAGCTTCTGAAATCCTGCTGTATCAGACACCTGTTACAATGGATTTCATTGCATCTTATAATGCGGTAAAAGATATTGTAAAGATCATGAATGAGGATCAGATGAGAAAATCTATTGATGGACTTTCCCTTTCCTTTGATGCTGAGACAGGCGATCTGACAGGAACACTTGTATTTAATATGTATTCTCTGACAGGTACAGACGCTACTTATACAACACCGGTTGTTTCCAATGTTGTAATGGGAAGCAGCAATATCTTTAACAGTGCTGAAAAGAAGACTGCAATCCAGAATGAAAAGGCAGCACAGAAAGCAGCGGATGAGAGTGAAGAAACTGCAACAGAGAAAGATAATACAAAAAAGAAATAAAAATCAGTAGTTAGAGAAACCGGATAAAAGAGGTTCTTTCATGGGAAAAAGCAAAAATAATAAGGGATTCACATTGACGGAGCTGATCATTGCCGTAGCTGTGCTTGGCATTGTGATCTCTCCGCTTGTGGCAAACTTTATACAATCAGCAAGAATAAATAAAAAAGCAAGGATAAGCCTCAATGCGACCAATATGGCACAGGATATCATGGAAGGTGCCAGTGCTTATACCGCTGAAGAATTTGTGGAGATGTTTGAAAGCGAAGTAACGTTGATCAACAAAATTCTGCCGGCGACAACAAAAGGGTATACTTCACATGGGGACTGCAATGATGATGGAACACCTCATTATGCGGCTGAGGCAGCATCTTTTGACACAGAAGATGGTGATGCTTCAACCAGACGGTATACAACAGAAGTAAAGGCCGGAATTGCACAGAATATGCGTAAATTGTGGGATGACGGATCTAAGGTTTCTGATTATTATCTGTTTGCTGATGGTGTAGAAATCGGGAAAAGTAAATACAACCTGAAGTTTCATTTGAGTACAGATAAGACAAAACACAAGCAGAATGGAAAGTATGTTGCCAATATTGCGACGATCAACACAACCTATGATGCGACAGGCAATCTTGGTAGTTCAGAGATTGAAGCAGCAGCAACAGAGTTTTTGAGTAAATCCTCAAAGGCCGGTGTAAAAACGGCGGCAGATTTTGCTGCTGTCATGAACAGAAATATTGAAATCCGGATCGAGAACAAAGATAAGAGCGGAATGGATTATGCGGTTGGTATTTATCGTACCTATACAATCCCATCTTCTTATTACAGTACTCTTGGCATTACTGCTGCTAATGATACTGTGACAAGATCGGATGCCAATATTTCTCTGTTGAATTCTACACAGCTTCCGAGAAGTGTATATCTGTATTTTAAGGGCATGGAAAGTACTTCAAAGTCGAATGTAACAGATACGATCACGATAAATAACAACACAGAAAAGCCGATCACGGTATATTTGATCCGTACACAGACGCAGGCGGAGATGACAGCCAATGTACTTTATAACCAGAATTATGGTACAAAGGTAGACATTACATCAACTGATTTTGATGGCGTGGCTTTAAATAATCTCACAAAAATTGTATCCAACCTGCGGTATAATTTAAGTGAGGAAGCAAAGAAAAATGTCCGTGTTTATCAGGAAGGCAGCACAACGGAATTTGTGGCGGACAGAGGTTATACAAGCAATGATGCACTGAACTCAAAATATGATGCAAACAGATGTAAGTATACATATAACGGTAGTCCGGTCAACGAAACTTTATATCTGAGTAATTTCTCGGATGGTTATGAAGAAGAAGAAAAGAATTTTGTATATGAGACAACAGTAGATGTATACGATGCGGAAACCGATAAAAAGGTTGCAACATTTACAGGAAGTCTGTCAGATTAATAAAAGGGACAATTCATTGGGAAAGGATGTACATTCAATGATTGGATATTTGAGGAATTGGATGAAGAAACAAAAAAAGGATAACCGTGGTGCGGCAATGATCTTGGTTATTGTCAGTATTGCCTTTATTGGAATGCTTGTTGCAATGATCGTTTATATGGCATATTGCAACTATTTGATGAAGGGAACAGACCGGGTTGCAAAAAACAACTTCTATTCTGCAGAATCCGCATTGGATGCGATAAATGCAGGTTTGCAGCAGGATGTATCGGACAGCATGGCAGAAGCATACGTACAGACGATGCAAAATTCATCAGGTCTTTCTGCGGATCAGATGTCACTGAATTTCCAGACAATGTTTTTTGGAAAGATCAAGGAAAAAATTGCGGATAATCCGACAGCAACGGATCCTACATGGAAATTGTCTCACTTGACGGATATGTTGACGAATGACAGTATTCCGCTTGCATCAGCTTCCGGAGAACGAGGTGCATGGCTGGAACCGAGAGTGACTGATGGCAATAAACTGGTACAGAAGGGTACTGCTTATATTACTCTTGAAAACGTAAGGGTTGTCTATACGGATGAAAAAGGATATGTATCTATCATTGAAACTGATATCCGTATTAAGGTGCCTGAACTGAATTATGCGGTTGCATCTTCCAGACTTGATGTTGAAAACTATTCCATCATTGCAAATACAAGTCTGATCAATGATGGAAAGAACAATGATGGTAACAGCAGTCATGCAGGAGGATCAACCGGTACTGATATTACCGGTAATGTGTTTGGCGGAAATGATGGTGTTTATGTCAGCAATTCGGCAGCACTTTCCTTTGTAGATGATACATTGGATTCGGTAGACAGTTATTATCTGATTTCCGGTTCTCTGAATGTAAATAATGTAAAAGACCGAAATGGTATTACGGTTGATGATAAACATGAAAACTATACAGGTGGCATTACAGTCACAACAGGTAATCTGGATATTGATGGTACAACATATGTAGCAGATGACCTTACGGTAGATGGAAATACAAGCAGGATTAAGTTAAGTGGTATTTACAGAGGCTATGGAGATTCTCTTTCCGGTGCGGATAACAGCAGTTCTATCCTGATCAACGGAGCCAAAACAAGTCTTGATTTTTCAAAATTAGAGGAACTTCTTCTGTCAGGTCATGCTTATGTAGGTACAAAGCATTATGATGCGGATATCGACAGATATAAAGCAGGCGGTGGAAAAGAGGATTCTAATTCCGATTATATTGAAAATATTGAAGAGTATGAAACAACACTTGGTAAAAATACAGAATACCAGGAAACTGAAACAACAGTAAAGAAAAATACTTCCGATATTCTGCTTGGTGAATCTCTTTCTGTTAAGGCAGATCAGCTGATCTATATGATTCCGGCTGAATGCATGGGGTACAATGCAAAAACCGGCGAACAGGTGCTTGCAAAAAATCCTATGAGTTATGATGAGTATAGAAAATTGACGGAAACATATGTACTTGATGAAAATAACCAGCCAACAAAAGAACTGGTATATCAGCCGGTTAACTTAGAGAAACTCTGGGAGAAACTCGGAAATTCTTATACTAACAATTATAAGGCTGTATTCAGAAGAGTAAATGGCAGCGTTCTTGTATATTTTTATTTGGATTTCGGTTCAAATGAAGTACAGGCTAATAATTTCTTCAAAGCATATTATGAATATGACAAACAGGGGTTGACAGATTACATTAAATCATATGTGTCAGATATTAAATGGAACAGCACTTTGAACAGTAATGATAATGATAAGCTGACAATTGCAGGTAATGCATTTTACTTTAATAATGCAGGAGAACTGGTGCTTCAGGATGATACACTGAATGGTGATACGGATAAGCTGGAGAATTCTATTACCAACGGAGAAGTTTACAGCGATACATATACATCTCTTTTACATATGCTGAAACCAAATATTCTGGACACAACCAGCCTGCAGCAGTCACAGACTGTATTTGAAAATATTGTGGATGCGAATGCTGTAAACAATAAGATTAAAACCCAGAATTTCCAGAATGATGATGGATCAATTAAAGCACATGTGGATAAAGAAGATTATGTCTATGATGGTGATGCAAAACTGAAACTGATCATTGCCATGAAAGATGTATATCTGAGAGCTGATTTTGATGGTCTGGTTATTGCAGGCGGTTCTGTATATATTGGTTCAGGCTGCAAGAAGGTGACATATAATCCGACAGCTGTTCTGAAGGCACTTCGTACAAAATGTCCTTCCGGATTTTATGCTTATGAAGCACTGGGCGACAGTGGTGTGCTGAGTTATGCGGAGACAACAGAAGTGGTTGGAAATGAATATATTGATTTAGGATCACTTATCGTATATCAGAACTGGAAGAAAGAATAGGCGGTGTCTTATGAAGAAAAACAATGATGGCTTCACAATAGTTGAATTAATTGTAGTCATTGCTATGCTGGTCATTTTTATCGGTGCGGTTTCAGTGAATGTCGGAAGGATTACCGGCTATGATGCAAAAGAGGGATATAAGAAGATCTCATCTGCCATTACGGAAAATAAAATAGAAACACTTGGAAAAGCAAAAATGACCGGTGATATCTATCTGGAGATTTACCGGGATGATTCGGACAGAAATCTTTATGTACAGACGATTCACAACGGACGTTCATCAAAGGATGTTGTGAAAAAAACAAAGCTGAATAAGAGAGGCCGCGCTTCTGTATCCTACGAACTATCAGATGGAACAAAAGTAGAAAATGTAGGCAATTCAAATCCACTTGTAATCTGCTTCAACAGAGCGAGTGGTGCGATCGTAGATATTAACGACGGCTATAAAGTGTCAGATTTGAAGTATATCTATATCACAGCAGGAAGTTATGAATACACGATTGAACTTGTACCGGAAACAGGTAAGGTAATCGGTAAATAAGAAGGTAAAGGGTAATTTCTTAGTAAGAGGAATGGAGGAGTTATGGATTTGAAAAAGAGGAAAACTGAAAAAAACAGGGGTTTCAGTATAGTCGAATTTCTGGTAGCATTTGGTATTCTGAGTGTTATTGTTACGACAGTAGGCTATATGATGACAACATCCTCCAAAACCTATAGTGGATTAAGTACGGAAGCACAGCTGCAGTCTGAGGCACAGCTGGTTGCAAATGGTATTTCAGAGCTTGCCATTGATTCTTTTGATGCAGGTAATACTGCAGAGTCGGACTATACATGTCAGATTGATGATTCAGTAAGCGATAAGCTTGTTCTTCTTTCCAGAACAAGAACAGAATCTACGCGATACAGAATCGAACGTGGCGATCAGGCAGATCCAAGTGATAAAAACAAACTGTATTTATATACGCAGAGCTATGATAGTGATGCAAATGCATATACCGGCACAGAATCGAAGGCATTGCTTGGACAGTATATCGAAGGCTTTGATGTAAAGCTTGATCGTGTGAAGGATGAAAATATTATTTCTTTTTCATTGACATATAACAAGAACGGCAGAAGTTATGTAGGTGATTATCAGGTGTTGATGAGAAACCGTGCTTATGCAGATCCGGATGCAAAGGAAGCAAAGCCGGAGGATCCACAGCTCAGAGCACTTACTTTGACTCCAAAGCTTGTGTTTATTGATGTGATCAACAATAAACCTGTTCAATATTATAAGGATACTTTAAGTGCTTCGCCGTATACGATCACGTCAGGAAATGAAAAGATTGACTTTGTTGCAACACCTATCTATTCTGGTACACCGGAAAGCACCGACAGTACATGGAGTCTTTCCAAGGCAGATGCTAATATTTTCAAATTGTCTCCTAAGACCGGGTCAACATCAACACTGGTCATTGATCCAAGTCAGTCCTTTATTGATTCAAGCTGTACAGAACTTGATGTGGTAGCAGCACAGCAGTCCTTAAAGAAAACAGCAAGGGTAAAGCTCAGAATTGTAAAGAAAATTGGATTAAACAGTTCAAGTGGAATTACTTCCTGGAAGTCTTCTTATGAATCTGCTTTATATGGAGGAAGTAAGGCTGCGGAAGCAGAAGGATATGCACAGCCAAACGGAACTGTTATTGTAATGGCATCCATTGACCAGTACAATGTGAACAGTGCATTAGATTGGAAGATATATTACCGGGCTTCAGATGGAACGGGTAAATGGACGGAGTGCAAGGATGCCAGCTATGCATCAATTGCAGCAGCATCAACAACCAGAACAACTAATACAATCACTCTTGGAAGCAGTGCGACAAACAGTATGGAATTTAAAGTGGAAGCTACTTCTCATTTTGATCCTTCTGTAAAAGGATCTTACATCTTTGGTGTGGTACCGACAAAGGGCGGTGGCGGAGATGGATTCCACAGCCGTGGTTTCTATGTAAATATGAATGATTATTTTACTAAGAATGTACCGGCACTGCAGGAGGGAAATGAAAGACAGTACAGAGTTGCCAAAGTACTTGATATGTGGTTTGATCCGGGTAGTAACTATGATGTAGATCCGGGCAAGGCATTTAAATGGGATAGAAATTCACAGTGTCTGTATATTGATTATGACTCTTTCCAGTATTCCAGTGAGCAGAGGGCAACATTCTATGGATCTTTCGAGATCAATATTCATCTGCGATATATTGATGTAGACGGTGTGGAAAGAGAATATGGGGTATATCATTATCCGGTGCATGGTGTTGAAATTACTCCGACAGGAGCCGGTTCAGTATGTATACAAAAAGGTAAATCTTCGGATTTAGATGTTCATACTTCTTATTATAATATCAGTAAGAGAGAGCAGCTTGGTATTTACGTTAAAGAAGCAAGCGATACTGATTTTTCAGGTAATCTGAACAGAGAAGGTCAGGAAGCAACGAATAAGTATCTGACACCGACAGTAACAAGTTCGTATGGTGATGTGAATACTTATGTAGATGATATGACGATCAATGTAGCAGCAAAGACATCCACAAAGGATTATCCGGCAGATTATATGGTTGTAAGAACGACCGTAGATGATTTTTATAATGTATCAAAACATGGCAATTCAAAAGCCTATTATGATTTTAAGGTATATGTTGCAAATGTGGAAGGGCAGGGAACTTATATTCCGGGACCAAATTCCAAATTTGGCAGCTGGCCATCAAGTATCGGTACTGCAGCCGGTTCGGCTACAGAAGTATCCGGTATTGATACAACCGGAAAGACAGTAAAAGCTAAGGTTTATAAAGACGGTAATAAATACAAATGTATCTATGGTTCATCTACTTATACATATAACAAAACCTATAATTACTGGAAGAAATAAAAGTAAATTTCCGAGTGGGGAGAGCATATGAAAATGAACGGAAAAAGTAAGAAATTAATAGTTGGATTGGCAGGCTTTTGCATGGCAGCTGTTATATTTGCCGGAGAGATCATGACGAATGTTACAGATGTGCAGGCAACAACAAAAGTATTTGATGCCATAACCGACAGATACAAAGACAGTAATACGTTTACCATCTTGGAAATTGAACCTGATGAGAGTTCATACAGTTTTACGGATGAGCAGCAGATTAATGTTTCCAAACATGCAGAACTTGGTTATTTTTCATCTACTTCAACCAGAAGAAGATACGGAGGTGGAGACGGACTTGGTGGTGGCTTGCCAAATGCAGCACTTGGCGGTGTACATGGAAGCCCGGCTACGGGATATAATGATGCGGATTATGCATCACAGATCTATCAGCTGCGTATGTATGGTCTTGTAAAACCAAATGGTATGGATTCGCAGGGTATCAGCACAGGTATAGCGGAATATCCGATGTTTGCGGAAGTTGCCATTTTTTCGGATTATTATAATAATATGACCTCCCATATGTATGACCAGAAGGATTGTTTCGCAAAAGGTGTATATACAATGGTAGAATCCGGTGGAGACTATCAGCTGAGAGACGGGTATAAGCTTGATGATAGTGGCAGAATTTGCCGGGTTACGGTCAGTACAAATGAAGTACCGATTATGGAAAAAGATGTCAGTGGAAATGATGTTCAGACCGGTACAAAAATAGAAGAAACAGAAATTCTTGAGCCGGTAACGGACATTGATGAGACAAAGTTACAGCTTCCGACATCTGCAACAGATGGTATTCCTTACATCAAGCAGGTACAGGGAACCGGTAATCTGACTTTCAAACGTTCCGAAAAAGCAACTACCATGCAGGAGTATTATGGTATCACAGATCTGGCGCTTTATTATGCAACGGATATAGAGGGAAAAAAGTTTTATAACAGTGACTGGTTTAAAGAGTACGTACTGGGTAGTAATAAGAAGTATACCAACATGAAGATCAACTATAAGATGGTAGCAGCCTCAAAAGTTACCACGGCTGATATTGATTCGGCGGATCTGATCTATATCAACGGTACTTATCAAAGCTTTGTAAAGGGAAATAATGATTTAAGTATGGTGATCATGGCATACCTTTACAATCAGGTAGTCCAGAATCATAAGGCGTTGATGATGGATTACGCCGGCTATGATGCTTCGCTTTCCAATAATATCAGTAAACTGGCTCTTCTGCTCTGGCAGGAAGGACAGTCTTCTGTTGTGACAGCTGCAAAGGATACAGGTATTTTTAATTCAACTACATCTGAATTAGTGGATCCGGACGGATTGTTCAAAAAAACAGATATCATCAATAATCTGAAGGATAGTATTCTATCAGGTGGTAATGGTAACTTTGTCAGTGGTAATGTATATGTATATAACCACCACATGAGTGATTTTGTTGCAGCAAAATCATTGGTTGATGCGCTTGACAATTTTGCAAACGGTGATTTCAATACACCATATAGTGCAGCGGTAGCATCAAGCGGTTTCAGTCCTGTTATCAGTTATATCAATGCAACAAACAAGAACTCAACCTCAGGCAGTATGTCTACCAATGTAACGCCTGCTGTGGCAATCCAGTATATCCTGGTAAATGATGGTACCGGAATCAGCGTGGTAAAGAATAACTTGAAAATTCTGGAAATTGAGCCGACAACAAATTTCTTGTATAATGAAAAATATGGCAGCGAAGAGTACAGTGATTTTGATGATAATAGTAAGTTTAAGAAAAACAGAGATGATTTTGTATCCAATTATCTGAGTGCCTTTTATTCAGACAAGGCAAAATACATTGAATTTGAATCTATGACAATTGATGAATTCAATGGGCGGAATGATGATCTGATTGAAAATTATGACATCATTTATATTGGATCCGAAACAGGTATAAGTAATAATAAGAGTTTGTTCTACACAGATAAAATTAAAACCAGAGATATAAAAGATGGTATATATGATTCGGCAAAATTTGTGGAACAGGATCTGCCTGCCTATAATGATGGATATATGACCGGTATGGTATATTACAATATAGGTGATACAGTCAAGGTAAATAGTCAGTTAAAAGGATATCTTGATACGGATACAGATGTTGTGCGATATGCCGGAAGAGATCTCACAAAGAATAAGCTGAAGAAGATGGAAGCTTATCTTGAATCAAAAGGATTGTTAATTGTTGCGGGTGATATGTATGGACCTGTTACAACAAAGGATAATCTGGTTGTAAATCCGACAGCAGTAACAGATGGCAATGAAACGGACAGAGATCATGGGCGTGTGGATAATTCTTCCAATATGTATGAACTTCTGATGTTCGGTTGTGGTAAGCTATATAATACAACAACAGGTCAGTATGAAGATAATAGCGAGTCAACTCAATATACAAAATATGAGAATATGATCAGTACGAGTATGATTGCAGCAAAGAGTATCGAAAAGGATCTGATCAATAAATATGTTGCAACAGAAAAGCTTGTATTGACTGTAAACAGTCAGCCACAGGAATATATGTATGAGAGAAAACAGAATTCCGAGGTTATTGATCCTGATAAAGTAAAATATTTGGAACAGAATGCGGATGGAAGCAGAACAATGACATTTGAGTTCAGTATTGCTTCAGACAGTTCTGATCCGACTATGAATGCAACATATCAGCCGCATTTATATATTGATATCAATAATGACGGTAAATATTCCAGCACAACGGAAGATATCAAGGATATTGTGGTAACAGTAAAAGGAACAGGTGCGGAAGCTGAAAAGAATGCAGACGGCAATTATGTTCTGAATAAAGATGTAGAATATGTGTTAAAACGTGATGTTTCTAATGAATACAGTGGGCTTTTGAAGTGGAAGCTGGATGTGCAGTCTTATCAGTACCAGAACGCACATGATTCGGCAGAAGGTTATACACTGGCAGCTAATATCACAGGAGAAGATAAGATCTGTAAGATACTGCAGCTGACAAATAATACAGGTTCCAACCTGAATCTGGAAGCACAGCTGGCTGATCCGAATTCCAAGTTTGGCAAGTATCTGCAAAATGTACCGGGCTATACGGTAGAGATCAAGACTGTAACAGTCAGTGAGTTTGAAAAAGACTTTGTAGCAAAATACAGTGCTTATGCTGCATCTGCATCGACAGATGCGAATGGTAATACTGCAACGAAGAAGAGCTTGAAAGAATATGCGCTTGATTATTTCAATTCGGTTGAAATCAAAGCACCGGAAAAAGACAAAGACGATAAGGTAACAAAAGAAGGTGTATATGGTGCGAATATGTTAGTCCTTGGATTTGGTGATAACTTTGCCAATTTCTCAAGCGATGATGCAATTGCGGCAGTAGAAAGTTATATGGAAAGCGGAAAACCAACGCTTTTGACACATGACTTTATCATGTTCTTCTCAAACTACAAACAGGCAAAGAGACTTCGTAATCTGGTAGGTATGGATCGTTATGGTATGACGCAGAATATTATAGCAGAGTCAGATGGAACAAAGATAACGGTAAAAGAACTGGTAAATGCGGCAACTTCTTCGAGTGGCGTCAAATATCTGCATTCCTCTAACGATTATACAAGAGCGCAGAATGCAAGTGAGATCATGACAATAGAAGCAACCGGTAAAACGGTAGCATATCAGCCGGGTAAAGGACGACAGACAGTTCTGAGAACAACGCAGGGTGTGAATAATACAACTGCAGTACGTTTTATGAATAGCACAGGCGATCAGTATTGGATCAACTCTAGTAAGGCAAACAGAGATAAAAATGAAATCGGGGCAGACTCATATACAGTAAATAAGTTAAATGAGGGGCAGCTTACGGTTTATCCATATGTGTTACCGGATCAGTTTAAAGTGACTTCTACGCATTCTCAGTATTTCCAGCTGGATATGGATACAGATGATGACGGTGACGGAGAATCAGATGTTGTAGTATGGTATACATTAGGCGGAAATGGTCATGATTTCGACCCCTATGCAGATAATGTCGGTGGACCGATGGCATCTGACGGATATTATATTTACAATAAGGGAAATATTACATATACCGGTGCAGGACATTCATCATTGGAAAATGCATCTGAAACAGAGGCTCAGCTGTTTGTAAATACCTTGTTTGCATCTTTTATGGCAAGTTATACAGAGCCATCCGTTGGATTTTTTGAGACACCGAATCCAAATGCAGCAGCAATCACAAGTATATCAATACCGTATGATAAGAATGTGACGAATCCGGACGGAACAACAGCAATAGATTCCTCTATTCTGACAAATTCTAACGGAGTAAGGAAGTATCAGTTTGTAGATCCAAATACAAATGCCAGTGTAGATGCAACAACAAGCGGAACTCCAATTTACTTCAGACTGAATGATACAAACTTTGTCAGAGGTACAAAATATATGGCAATTCAGTATTATCTGAAGCTGGATGGAATGAAGAAAGATGATGTTGTTACACTGAATGATAATTCGGCAGTGAAGGTAGAGGAAAAGGTTATCAATAAAGTCACGGTTCCGGTTGTGAATATTTCAAAGGTGATCAAAACTTATTCGGTAGCAAATAATCAGCTGAATACAGAGATTGCAAGAGATGCAAACGGAAAAGTATCGAATCTGGAAAGTATGACAACATATGGATTCTACTTGCCGCTTTCATACTTAAATACAACAGGTGAGTTTACAATCTATCTGGAAGCCCAGACTACGATTAATTCTGTTTCATCAATAACAGGTGAAACAACGACAACGGTAGTTCCGGAGCTTGGTTATCAGGAACTCACAGTAACAAAGACAGATCTCTTAGATCTCGACTAATTACAGATCAAAACACAGAAGGGAAGGCGAACGCCTTCCCTTTTTTAGCCAGATTTGTCAAAAAAGATACCGAAAATGCGGCAAACGGAAAAAAAACTTTACACATCCTTTTTTTTAGTGTATAGTTTGAAACGATTATTACAGGACATTAGGGGAAGTAGTATGGCAAAGTATTTGGTTATTGTGGAATCACCGGCAAAGGTGAAGACAATTAAAAAGTTTTTGGGCAGCAATTATGAGGTCATGGCGAGTAACGGACATGTCAGAGACCTGCCTAAGAGTCAGATGGGAATTGATATCGAGCATGATTTTGAACCGAAATATATTACGATCCGTGGTAAAGGGGATATATTAGCAGCGCTTCGTAAGGAAGTGAAGAAAGCAGATAAGATTTATCTCGCAACTGACCCTGACCGCGAGGGAGAGGCAATTTCATGGCATTTATATATTGCACTGAAGCTGGAAAATAAGAAGGTTTATCGTATTACCTTCAATGAGATCACAAAGAATGCAGTCAAGGAATCGCTGAAGCATCCGCGTGAGATAGATATGGGACTTGTGGATGCACAGCAGGCACGTCGTGTACTGGACCGTATGGTAGGGTATCAGATCTCACCGCTTCTGTGGGCGAAGGTAAAGAGAGGACTTTCCGCAGGCCGTGTACAGTCTGTGGCACTGCGTATCATCTGCGACAGGGAAGATGAGATCAATGCATTTATTCCGGAAGAATACTGGACAGTGGATGCGCTGCTTTCCGTTCCGGGAGAGAAAAAGCCGCTTACCGCGCATTTTTACGGGACAACAAAGGAAAAGATGACGATTTCTTCTAAGGAAGAAATGGAGAAGATAGAGAAAGACCTGAAAGGCGCAGCCTATCAGGTGACAGATGTGAAGAAGGGGGAACGTGTGAAGAAAGCACCGCTTCCTTTTACGACATCTACTTTGCAGCAGGAAGCCAGCAAGGTGCTGAATTTTTCGACACAGAAAACCATGCGTATTGCGCAGCAGTTATATGAAGGCGTGGAGATCAAGGGCAGTGGTACGGTCGGTCTGATCACCTATCTGCGTACGGATTCTACCCGCGTATCGGAAGAAGCTGAGGCAATGAGCCATAAGTTTATTACGGAAAACTATGGCGGCGAATATGCGGCTGATGTGCATACCAAGGAGAAGGAAGGCAAAAAGATCCAGGATGCGCATGAAGCGATCCGCCCGACGGATATCGAGCGAGTTCCGTCTGAGATCAAGGATTCTCTGTCGCGTGAACAGTTCAGGCTGTATCAGCTGATCTGGAAGCGTTTTACCGCAAGCAGAATGGCATCTGCAGTTTATGAGACAACTTCTGTAAAGATCGATGCAAACGGATATCGTTTCACGGTAGCAGCTTCCAAAGTGAAATTTGACGGTTTTATGAGTGTTTATACACAGGAAGAGGATGAAAAAGCAGAAGGGAATAAGATGCTGGGCAGTCTGGATGAACACACAAAGCTTTCCTGGGAGAGCTTTGACAGTAAACAGCATTTTACACAGCCGCCTGCACATTATACGGAAGCAAGTCTGGTCAGGACACTGGAGGAGCAGGGCATCGGACGTCCGAGTACGTATGCACCGACGATCACAACGATCCTTGCCAGGAGATATATTGTAAAGGAAGCAAAGAATCTGTATGTAACAGAGCTTGGAGAAGCGGTCAACAATATTATGAAGACAGCCTTCCCGAGTATTGTAGATGTCAGCTTTACGGCGAATATGGAATCACTGCTTGATTCCGTGGAAGAGGGCGGCGTCAACTGGAAGGTGGTCGTTTCCAATTTCTATCCGGATCTGCATGAGGCCGTGGAAAAGGCAGAAAAAGAGCTTGAGTCCGTAAAGATCGAGGATGAGGTTTCGGATGTTGTCTGTGACCAGTGCGGCAGACAGATGGTCATTAAATATGGACCGCACGGAAAATTCCTGGCGTGTCCGGGCTTCCCGGAATGTCGCAACACAAAGCCGTATCTGGAGAAGATCGGCGTGAAATGCCCGAAATGCGGGAAAGAGGTTGTGATCCGTAAGACGAAGAAAGGCAGACGTTATTATGGCTGTGAGGATAATCCGGCCTGTGATTTCATGGTATGGCAGCGCCCGAGCAATAAGCTTTGCCCGAAATGCGGAAATGTACTTGTAGAAAAGGGAAATCAGCTTGTTTGTTCTGCAGAGGGCTGCGGTTATAAAGAAAAGAAAGAAACAAAAGAAGCATAAGATTCTGAGAGGTAATTGTCCGATTTTATTGTAAAATCGGACAATTTGTGTTATTATACATATAAATTCTGAATATTATATGCAAAAGCGCTATATGACAGATTGATCCGGGTGCGAATGATAAGAGCAAGAGGGAATGAAAATGAGCAGTGTACAATTATTGGATAAAACCAGAAAGATCGGGAAGTTACTTCACAACAACAATTCCAGTAAGGTCGTATTTAATGATATCTGCAATGTGTTAAAAGAGATCCTGCAGTCGAATGTACTGGTGATCAGCAAAAAGGGCAAGATCCTCGGTGTTGGCAGGACAGATGGGATCGAGACGCTGGATGAGCTGTTTGAAAGCAAGGTCGGCGTCTTTGTGGACAGTCTTCTGAATGAGCGGTTTTTAAGCGTGTTATCGACAAAGGAAAATGTCAATCTGGAAACGCTCGGTTATGAGGGAGAAAAGGCGCACCAGTATAAAGCACTTCTGTCCCCGATCGATATTGCGGGAGAGAGACTGGGTACGCTTTTTATTTATAAGAAGCAGCAGGAATATGAAATCGATGATATTATCCTTTGTGAGTACGGAACAACTGTAGTCGGACTGGAAATGCTACGTTCAGTCAATGAAGAAAGTGCAGAAGAAGTCAGAAAAAGAGCCGTTGTGAAATCCGCGCTCAGTACGCTTTCCCAGTCGGAGCTGGAAGCGATCATCCATATATTTGATGAGCTAGGTGGCATGGAAGGCATTCTGGTGGCGAGCAAGATCGCAGACAGGATCGGCATTACAAGATCGGTTATCGTCAATGCCCTGCGGAAGTTTGAGAGTGCGGGTGTGATCGAATCCAGATCTTCGGGAATGAAGGGTACGTATATCAAGGTTGTCAATGATCTGGTATATGAAGAGCTGGATCGTGTGAAAAAAAATATGTAACAGAATAGACGGAGAAAGGGAATTCTCGGGCTTGGAAAGGGGTTTTGTGATGCAGAATCTGTTTCCGGGCCTGTTTTTTTTCCAAGAAATCCTTGTGTTTTTTGCGTTTTAATTTATAATGGAATAAAGTAGGCTTATTAGATGAAATGAGGTGTTAAAGTGATCAACTCCAATATTTATGATTATGTAAATGTGCTGGATAAGGCGGCAGATGCTTCCTGGATGAGACAGGAGGCAATCTCCAACAATATTGCAAATGTGAATACACCCGGCTATAAAAGGCAGGACGTGGCGTTTGAGGACAGCCTGCAGGAGGCGATCAGTAATTCACGTTACAGATCAACAGACGAAAAGGTGGCAAATTTAAGCAAGGCAGATCTTAGGATCCGCAGCTATACGGACAGCTCCGGCTTCTCCTACCGTCTGGATGGCAATAATGTAGATATTGATACAGAAAATGCTGCACTGGCCAGAAACCAGCTGAAGTACAATGCGCTGGTTGACAGCATCAATCATGAGTTTTCCATGATCAAGGCAGTGACACAGTAGAGTAGGAGGAAGTTATGAGTATATTTGATTCTTTCAGCATCAATGCATCCGGTCTGACAGCTGAGCGGTACCGGATGGATGTGATCTCGGAAAATATAGCCAATATCGATACCACAAGAACAGAAGACGGAACCCCTTACCGCCGCAAGCTTGTGACATTTGAAGAAAAAGGCAAAAACGGGACATTTGCATCTGCGCTGGCAAAGGCAAAAGGGGATTATATCGGTGGCGGTGTACGTGTCGGAAAGACTTATGAAGATACAGAAACGGAAATGAAAATGGTATATGATCCGTCCCATCCGGATGCGGATGAAAACGGATATGTGACATATCCGAACGTCAATGTTATTACGGAAATGACAGACCTGATCGATGCCAGCCGTTCCTACGAGGCGAATGCGACGGCATTTTCCGCCAGTAAGAGCATGGCTGTCAAAGGTCTGGAGATGGCACAGTAAGATTTGTAAAGGGAGAGAATAACAATGGATATTACCTCGTTGTATAATGTCAGCAGCGGTGTGATCAAAAATGCTCTGCAGACAGAAGACCCGGGAAAGGTAAATGACAAAAGCAGTGATGCGTTTGGCGGCTTTTTGTCTGCTGCCATGGATAACATCACACAGGCAAATGCATATATATCAGATGCAGAGGATGAAAAGGTAAAGCTTGCAATGGGAGAGACGGAAAATACGCATGATCTTACGATTGCATTGCAAAAAGCATCTGCTGCGATCTCTTATACGGTAGCGATCAGGGATAAATTTCTGGAGTCCTACCGGACCATCATGAATATTCAGATTTAATATGGAAAAGTAGGAGACGAAAATGGCAGATAAATTAAAACAGATTCCAAAGAAGCTTCTGGACTGGTGGAACAAATTCAGCCCGAAGCAGAAGACAATTCTTGTCTGTGCGCTGGCAGGTGTGATCCTGACGGTTTCTATTGTGGCATATGTTCTGACAAGACCGCAATATACACTGGTTGCAAATTGTGAAACAACAAAGGATGCATCCGATGCGACAGCACTTTTAGCGGATAATAGTATTACATATAAGACATCGGATGATGCGCTTTCTATTTATGTCCTGTCCGGACAGGCTTCCCAGGCGCGTATGGTGCTTGGTGCCAATGATATTTCGACTGCGGTTCCGCAGATTGATGATGTGACCTCCGGCGGACTTTCCACGACAGAGTCGGATAAGCAGAAACGCTACATTGTATACAAGCAGAAAATGATGGAGCAGGATCTGCAGACGATCGATGTTATTGATAAGGCACATGTGACATTCAGTATTCCTGAAAATGACGGTACGCTGATTCAGCAGAATACAGATTCTTCTGCTTCCGTTGTGCTGGAATTAAATGGGGAACTGGGCAGTGATAAAGCATCTGCGATCGCGCATATGATCGCAACTTCTCTCGGTAACAGCAGCACGGATAATGTAACGATCATCGATTCCCTCGGTAATCTCCTGTATTCCGGTGAGACGCAGGCACAGGGCACAGGCAATGCGAGTACGCAGTTTGCGGTAAAACAGGATGCGGAAAATATCGTCAAGCAGGAAGTAAAGAGTGTGCTGATTGGTACAAACCTGTATGACAATATCGAGGTTGCCAGCAATCTGGCGCTGGATTTTTCAACGTATAAAACGACAGAGCACAATTACTCCGCCCCGGACGGGCAGACGCAGGGCATGCTTGCCTCAGAGGACACCTACAATTCAGAAGCGGCCAATGGCGTGGCAGGCACACCCGGTACGACTTCAAATGATCAGGATGGAACGTATGTGATCGAGGATGGCAGCAACAGCTCCGAGACAGTAACGGAGGAATCCAGAAAGTATCTGCCGGATGAAAAGATCACAGAGCAGAATATTCCGGCGGGATTGATCCAGTATGACAGTTCTTCTGTATCTGTAACGGCGAAAAAGCTGCATATCTACAAAGAAGAGGATATTCAAAGTCAGGGGCTTCTGACGAATATGACATGGGATGAGTACAAGGCGGCAAACGGTGAGCAGACAAAGCTGACGGTGGATGATGATGTATACAGCATTGTAAGTAATGCAACCGGTATCCCGACAGCAAATATTGCAATCGTTGCTTATGATGTACCGGTATTTATCGATAAAGAAGGTTCTTCGATAAAAGCAACGGATATTGTTCAGGTGATCCTGATCATTGCAATCCTGGCTGTGCTGGCATTTGTTGTGATCAGAAGCATGCGTGCGCAGAAAGCGGATCAGCAGGAGGAAGAGCTTGCAGTGGAATCACTGCTGCAGTCTACACCGCAGGAAGATCTGGAAGATATTGAGCTGGAATCCAAATCGGAGGAACGTAAGCTCATTGAAAAATTTGTGGATGAAAATCCCGAAGCAGTTGCAAATTTACTGCGCAACTGGCTGACGGAAGACTGGGGGTAGCCCATGGGTAAAAATGGAGATTCGGAGATCAGCGGCGTACAGAAGGCGGCAATCCTTCTGATCGCACTCGGCCCTGAGAAGTCCTCTCAGATCTTCAAGCATCTGAAGGAAGAGGAAATCGAAGAACTGACGCTGGAGATTGCCAATACAAAAAGCATTACAACACAGACAAAAGATGAAGTGATCAAGGAGTTTTACGAGATCTGTCTGGCGCAGCAGTATATCGCGGAAGGCGGTATCGGATACGCCAAAGAACTTCTGGAAAATGCGCTTGGTACGGATAAGGCGATGGAAGTCATCGGCCGGCTGACCGCATCTCTGCAGGTAAAACCGTTTGAGTTTGTCAGAAAGGCAGATGCTTCCCAGCTTCTGAACTTCATTCAGGATGAGCATCCGCAGACGATCGCACTTATTCTTTCTTATCTGCCGGCGGGACAGGCAGCACAGATCATTTCTGCACTGCCACCGGACAGACAGGCAGATGTGGCAATGCGTATCGCGACAATGGACAGAACAAGCCCGGATGTCATCAAAGAGGTAGAGCGCGTGCTGGAAACAAAGCTGGCATCGCTTGTCAACCAGGAATACAACGTGATCGGCGGCGTCGATGCAGTCGTCGAGATCTTAAATACAGTAGACAGAGGAACAGAGAAGCATATCATGGAATCTATGGAGATCGAAGAGCCGGAGCTGGCAGACGAGATCCGCAAGAAGATGTTTGTCTTCGAGGATATCCTGCTGCTTGATGACCGTGCGATCCAGAGAGTGCTGCGTGATGTGGATAATTCTGATCTGGCGATCGCCTTAAAGGGTGCAAACGAACAGGTACAGAATGCAATCTTTAACAACCTGTCCAAACGTCTGGCTTCCATGATCAAGGAAGATATGGATTTCATGGGACCTGTCAGAATGAAGGATGTAGAGGAAGCACAGCAGAAGATCGTCAATATTATCAGAAAGCTGGAGGATTCTGCTGAGATCGTTATTTCCAGAGGCGGAGGTGACGAGATCATTGTCTAGTCAGAGTTTGTTTAAAGCGGGATTTGTGAAGCTGGATGCGGATGCTGTCCGTGTGATCAATTCCAATGACAGAATTTCCCAAAAGCTGGAATCCCTTCGGGAAATGCCTTCTTATCCGAATGAGATCATGGAGGAAGAAGAGGCATACATGGATGAAGCGGAAAATGATGAGACGGCTGCAGCAGAGCCGGACGGACAGTCTGATGCGCAGCTGATAGAAAGCTCGCTGGATGAAAATGCAACGAAGCTGATCGAGCAGGCAAACAGCCGCGCAGAGCAGATCATTGCAGAGGCAAATGCACAGGCACAGCAGATCATCGCAGATGCACAGGCACAGAGCCAGGCAGATGCGGGACGTGCGCTGGAACAGGCACAGCAGCAGGGCTATACACAAGGGTATAGCGAGGGAAATCAGAAGGCGGTGCAGGAAACACAGGCAAAAATGGCAGAGCTTTCTGAAAAGGAAGCAGCCATGGAGCGGGAGTATCAGGAAAAGCTGGACAATGTGGAGCCATATCTGGTCGACAAGCTGACTGATATTTACGACCATATTTTTGCGGTAGATCTGTCAGAATACAGAAATGTGATATTCCATCTGATCAGCAACACACTGCATGCACTGGAGAATACAGATACTTATCTGATCCATGTATCCGAGCAGGACTATCAGTTTGTCAGCATGCAGAAGACACAGATCGCCGAGGATGGAGGCGTTAAGCCATCCATGCTTGAATTTGTGGAGGACCGGACGCTTGGGAAGAATGAGTGTCTGATCGAAACACCGGATGGCATATATGACTGCAGTCTTTCCGTGCAGCTTTCAGAACTGAAACGGAAGCTGCTTTTGTTGTCCTATTCGGGAGCAAAGGAGCAATGAGTGTGTCAGATACATGTGTGAATATTGAAAAATATGATGAATTAAAGGAAGAGCTTTATTTTAAAAGACTGGGAAAGATCGCAGGTGTGGTTGGTCTGACGATAGAATCGGTAGGACCGGATGCCAGATTGGGCGATCTTTGCCGCATTTATAAGAGCGGACGTTGCGGAGATTATATTTCTGCAGAGGTTGTCGGCTTTAAAGACGGACTGACGCTGCTCATGCCTTATGAGGTAACGGACGGTATCGGTGGCGGCTGTATCGTGGAAAACGAAGGCTGCCCGCTGACGGTGCATGTAGGACCTTCTTTACTGGGGAAAACACTGGATGGCCTTGGCAGACTTCCGGATGGCAGTTTCCCACAGGGAATGGAGTATCCGGTAGAAGCACCGCCGCCTGATCCGATGGCAAGAGAGATCATCGATACTGTGCTTCCGCTTGGTGTAAAGGCGGTAGACGGACTGATCACAGTCGGAAAAGGACAGCGTATCGGCATTTTTGCCGGCTCCGGTGTCGGTAAATCTACTTTAATGGGTATGTTTGCCCGCAATACAAAAGCGGATATCAATGTGATCGCACTGATCGGAGAACGAGGCAGGGAAGTGCGGGAATTTATAGAGAGAGACCTCGGAGAAGAGGGAATGCGGCGTTCGGTCGTTGTTGTGGCGACTTCCGATAAACCGGCGCTGGAACGTAATAAAGCTGCCAAGACGGCTACGGCGATCGCAGAGTATTTCCGCGATCAGGGAAAGGATGTCCTTCTGATGATGGATTCCCTGACACGTTTCAGCATGGCACAGCGTGAGATTGGACTGGCAAGCGGAGAACCGCCGGTAACAAGAGGTTATCCGCCGAGCGTGTACTCGGAAATGCCGAAGCTTTTAGAGCGCGCGGGACGTTCTGATAAAGGTTCGATCACCGGACTGTATACTGTCCTGGTGGACGGTGATGATTTTAACGAACCGATCACGGATACGGCTAGAAGTATTTTGGATGGACATATTATGCTGGATCGAAAGCTGGCACATAAGAACCATTATCCTGCGATCGATATTTTGCAGAGTATTTCCCGTTGCATGAGCCAGATCGCGGCGAAGGAGCATAAACAGGCAGCAGGTAAGCTGAAAAATGTCATGGCAACTTATCATGAAGCGGAAGATCTGATCAATATCGGAGCCTATAAAAAGGGCAGTAATCCCGATATCGATTATGCGATCGAGAAGATCGGCGCGGTAAATGATTATGTCATGCAGCAGACGGATGAAAAGTTTGAATTTGAAGAAGAAGTCAATATGCTGGAGCAGATATTTGAAGCCTGACAGGCAGGGGAATAAGCAATGGCAAAATTCCGGTATCGGATGCAGAATATATTAAATATCAAAGAAAAGCTGGAGATGCAGGCAAAAAATGAATTCGCGGCTGCCAATATGGAACTTTTAGAAGAGCAGGAGCGGCTTGCTGTGATGCTGCAGGAAAATGCGGCGCTGCAGGAGGAAGGCAGAAAGCTCAGGCAGAAGGAAAGTCTCAGTATCCGGGATATTGCGGATAACAGCCTTTCTGTTTCTCTGATGAAAGAAAAAATGAAAAGACAGGCACTTGCCATTCATCGGGCAGAGCAGAAGGTGGAAGAAAAGCGAAAGGCAATGACGGATCTGATGCAGGAGAGAAAAACGCAGGAGGTTTTGCGGGATAAGGCGTTTGAAGTCTTTCTGCAGGAGGAAAAGGCGGAAGAAGGAAAGCAGATCGACCAGCTGACCAGCTATACATACGGACAGAAGGCAAAGAAGGAAGAGAGCAGGTGACAAAATGGAAGATACGGAGAAACAGACAACAGATCTGAAAGCTGATAAAAAACGGCTGAAGGATGAAAAAAATAAACTAAAGCAGGAACAGAAGAAGCAGCGGAAAGAAGCCCGGGCGCGTGCAAAAGAAATTGCACTGGAGGAAGCACAGCTTGATGATGATTCGGAAGGAAATCCTGCATCCGTCATATTGATCACGATCGTGATCGTGGCGATCTGGCTTCTGATCCTCGGACTTCTGATCAAACTGGATGTGGGAGGTTTTGGCAGCAATGTCATGACACCGATCCTGAGGAATGTACCGGTCGTCAATAAGATTCTGCCGGCATCGGAATCAGCGGCCGATGAGAGTGGATATGAAGGGTACAGCTCTTTGCAGGAGGCAGTCGACCAGATCAAGACACTGGAGCTTCAGCTTTCCGCAGCGACAGCGGAATCGCAGACGGATGAGACGACGATCGCGCAGATGCAGGCGGAGATCGAAAGACTGAAAACGTTCGAAAATAACCAGCTGGAATTCCAGAAGATTAAAAATGAATTTTATCAGGAAGTTGTTTATGCGGAAAAAGGACCGGGTGCAGACGAATATGCCAAGTATTATGAGTCTATGGATCCGACGACAGCAGAGGCGCTATATAAAGAGGTTGTCGCCAAACAGCAGGAAACGACGGAAATACAGGATTATGCAGCTGCATATTCCGCGATGAAGCCAAAAGAGGCAGCAGCGATCTTTGAATCCATGACGGATAATCTTCAGCTGGTTGCCCGGATTCTGGGTGTGATGTCAGCAGACGACAGAGGAAAGATACTTGGTGTGATGGACGCGGCAGTAGCGGCGCGAGTTACAAAAATTATGGATCCGGAAAGCTAATATTTGTGCCCGGACGACCGATATAAATAATAGAGTTCTGTACAGATACGGAGCTCAAAAATCGGAAGGAAAGGAGGAACCATATGACAAGTAATGCAATTAGCAATCTTGCAGGGGCGACAGGGTATCAGATGAGTGCTCCAAAGGCGCAGCAGAATGCGGAACAGAGTTTTTCGGATATGCTCAGACAGACAGCCCCGACAGTGCAAGGTCCGGCAGATGGTGTACAGCAGACTGCGCAGCCGGTAAAAGAACAGCCGAAGCAGACAGATCAGCAGCAGACGGATACGCAGCCGACTGACAATCAGCAGACAGATGAAGCCAAAGAGCCAAAGACACAGGATGCGCAAAAATCTGCAGAAAAGGAACAGGTGCAGCAGACGGAAGAAACCGCTGCAGAAGAACCGAAGCAGGAAGAAGAAACCGGAGAACCGGATGCGGTATTGCTTTCGGATGTGATGCAGCAGATTCTGCAGCAGATCACGGAGCAGCTCGGTGTTTCGCCGGAAGAAGTTCTGCAGGCGATGGATGCACTTGGTATTTCCGCGGAAGATCTTTCGCAGAATATGGCAGCACTATTGTCAGAGCTGACAGGTACGGATCAGATGGCGGTTCTGACGGATGAATCGCTTTATACACAGGTAAGTGATCTGGCAAATGCGGTAGAGCAGACGATTGAAGAGCTGGCAGATACTTTGGGGATGGATAAAGAGCAGCTGACAACACTTCTGCAAGACAGCGTAAAGGAACCGGAAGAGCCGGTTATTGTAGTGGAACAGGAATCTGCAGCACCTGTTACCGATATGCAGCAGGAAAGCACAGGCGATCAGGAAGTACAGACGGCAACGACCACAGATATCGAGGCAGAGCAGCCGCGTGAGACAAAGAGAGACGAAAACGGTAATATGCAGCAGCAGATGCAGGATATGCAAAAGCCCGCAGAAAATCTGCAGCAGACGCAGGGCAGTGCAATAGCGGCAGAACAGACGACAGAGCGGTTTGGCCTGCAAAGGACACAAAAGATCATAGATCAGATTGCGGATTATGTGAAGATACATTCGGGCGAAAAGCTCACTTCAATGGAGATCGCGCTAAATCCGGCAAGTCTTGGCAGTGTGAACCTGCACGTATCCTCAAAGGGTGGTGTGATCAGCGCACAGCTGTATGCACAGGATGAGGCAGTCAGGGCAGCTCTGGAGAGCCAGGTGGCAGCATTGAAGGAATCGCTGGAAGCACAGGGCATGAAGGTAGATGCGATCGAAATTACGGAGCACAGCCATCAGCTGGAACAGAATCTGGATCAGAACGGCGGGCAGCAGGAAAGTGCAGAAGCACAGAAAAAGTCAGGCAGAAGACTTTTAAATCTGGATGAACTTCCGGAAGAGGAAGCCTATGAAGAGAAAATGACACAGGCAGAAAAACTGCAGATTGAAATGATGCGGATGGGCGGTAACAAACTGAACTTCCAAGCATAAAAGAAAGGAGAGAAGCATGGGCGTAGCAGCAATTGTAGAAGATGGCAAGATCACAAATGCAAAATCGACAACAAGTACAAAGGAAAAATCCTCAACACTCGGCAAAGATGATTTCCTGCAGCTTTTAGTAGCGCAGATGAAATTTCAGGATCCGCTTGAGCCGACTTCCAATACGGAATACATAGCACAGTATGCGACGTTCTCGGAAGTGGAACAGATCCAGAATATGAGTAAGAGCATGGATCTGAGCAGAGCCTCAAGCCTTGTCGGACAGACCGTACAGATCACTTCCACGGATGATAACGGCAAAGAAACGACGAAGATGGGTAAAGTGGATTATGTAAAATATGAGAACGGAAAAGCAATGGTTTCCGTTGATGAGGAACTGTACTCTCTGGATGATGTGACTTATGTATGTGATCAGGACTACCTGACAGCTTTCGGACTGGCACAGAAGCTTGTATCGGATATGGCAAAGCTTCCGAAGATTGAACAGGTAACAGCATCTGATAAAGAAACAATTGAAAAGGTTCTGAAACAATATGATGATATGAATGATTATCAGAAGACATTCTTATCCAAGTCAGTTGTCAGTTTACTGGAAGAATATCGCAAGAAGCTGGCTGAGCTTTCCGGCAATAAAGCAGATGACATGGAGAATGCAGACGGTGATAAAGCAGACGGCGGCAAAACAGACGGCGGCAATGATACAGCACAGGATGTATAGAAACGGAGGCGGAATATGAGTATACAGATAAACCCATACATATCCGCTTTGCAGGAAACACAGAAAGCCCCGGTTTCAAAAACACAGGAAAAAAGCGAAGCAGGCAGATTTGGAGCATTACTGGAAGAAAAGCAGAAACAGCTTGATACACAGACTGTCAGATTTTCCAAGCATGCGGCAAACAGGCTGTCGGAAAGAAATATCAGTCTTTCGGAAGGCCAGCTGAAGCGTTTGAGCGAGGGGATGGATAAGGCAAGCGGAAAAGGAATCAAGGAACCGCTTGTGCTGATCGATAATCTGGCATTTATCGTCAGCACCGGATCCAGAACAGTGATCACGGCGACAAGCCAGGATCAGACACAGGAAAACATTTTTACAAATATTGATGGTACCGTAATCAACTAGCCGGACCTTACAGGAGGCTATCAGTTCCTGAATGACAGAGGGAACGAAAACGTACCACAAGGAGGTCATTTACTATGATGAGAGCACTTTACTCTGGTGTATCGGGTCTGAAGACGCACCAGACAAAAATGGATGTTATTGGTAATAACATCGCAAATGTAAACACAACTGCATTCAAATCACAGTCCATTACATTTTCAGAACTGATGTATCAGACAACACAGGCAGCTTCGGGTGCCAATACACAGACCGGCAAGGCAGGTACCAATGCCCGTCAGATCGGTCTTGGCGTAAAATCAGGTGCGATCACTGCATCTGTGGAAACATCGGGCTCTTCTCAGTCTACGGGAAATCCGTTTGATATCAAACTGACCGGTAATTCTTTCTTTATCGTCAGCGACGGATCATCCAATTTCTTTACAAGGGACGGATCTTTCTATGTAGACGGTCAGGGCAATCTGGCTATGAGCTCTAACGGTTATACCGTACAGGGCTGGGGTGTGGATAACGGAAAGATCGTCAGAGATACGGTGAGCCCGCTTCGTATCATGAGCTCCGATAATATGAAATATCCACCGGAGGCTACCACACAGGCACACGTTTCCGGTATTGTGGATAAGAATGATACTTCCGTCAGCTCGGAAGCAGGTAAGATTATCAGCATCAGCTTCTTTGATAACCGAGGTTACTCCTATACGGCAAAGCTTTCCATGAAGGCGACAGCAGCAGAAGGACAGTATACGGTAGAATTGACAGATATTCTTGATTCCAAGGGAAATGCGATCGATAAAACAAATATTAAACTCGGTTCTGTCAGAAATGTGGCAGAGAGCAAGAAGCTTTCTCTGGCAAACGGCTGCAGTATCAATGGCACTACACTGACGTATCTGGATGAGGCAGGTCAGAACCAGACAATGGATCTGAGCGGAAATCTGACAGATGCCCAGAAGAAGATACTGGCTGAGTCTTACGGCTTTACCTCCTACGATGAAATGGCAAAGCTGTATGTGGCGGGAGCTGATGGTACTGTTACGACACTGGGAGCCCATCTGGACGGTGGAACCTTTGCACAGGTGATCAATGCAGCGGATGGCAGCATTGCAACAGACGGAAAGCAGATCACAGGCGGTGTTATCCAGTATAATACGGCGACAGGTGAGATCCAGAGTGTCAACGGACTGACCAATAACCTGAATCTGGTGCTTGATTTTGGAGACCAGCCGGGCAGTGCGTTTGAGAATATTACGATTGACTTTTCACCATCATCTAACTACAATAACAACGGAACGAGTACGATCAGCGGTGATTACGGTGATGTGTATGGAAAAGGAACCGGTAGGAAGCTTGGTGAAATGACGGGCATTTCCATCCAGCCAGACGGTATGATCTACGCAGCATACGATAATGGTATGACAAAGCTGCTTGGTCAGATCGCAGTTGCCAGCTTCGCAAACCCATCCGGTCTGCAGAAGGAAGGTGATAACCTGTATTCCGCAACCTTAAACTCCGGACAGTTTGATGGCATCGGTATGGATGTTACAAGTGACGGTGGTTATATGACGACAGGCGTTCTGGAAATGAGTAACGTAGATCTTTCTTCTGAATTTACAGAAATGATCACAACGCAGAGAGGTTTCCAGGCAAACTCCAGAATTATTACAGTTTCTGACACATTGTTGGAAGAACTTGTCAATCTGAAGAGATAAATTTGATGAAATAAAGGAAAAGCCTCTGTATCTTGTATACAGGGGCTTTTGTAAAAGAAAATAATATATTGCGGGAGACCGCATCCGGTGCGGAATGTGTTGTGGAATATCCTTTATTCTATATAAATATAGGGGATACCTGTAATAAAGAAATGGGATTTAAGTATTTCGGGTGGTTTAGAAATGCAAAAAGGCATAGACAAGATACAAAAAATTTAGTAGAATTGATTAGTAAGATTATAGGTATGTGTATACATATAAAATAATAGGTAGGTGAAAAAATTGGATATAGCTTCCATTATCGGAATGGTCATGTGTGGCTTTTTCCTGATATACGGTATTTGCAGCGGTGATGACGGGGCAGCGGCACTTGGCAATTTCTATGATTTCTCGTCTATATTGATCACATTCGGTGGTGCAATCTGTGCGACACTGGCAAGTCATACGTTGTCAGACTTTTTGGCAGGTTTAAAGAGCTTTCTTCTGATCTTTAAAACGCCGGCACTTGATACACCGCAGATCATTTCCAAAATTATAGAGCTATCAAATGTAGCAAGAAAAGAAGGATTGCTTTCTTTGGAAGAGGCAGCGGCAGATTTGGACGATGCTTTTTTGAAGAAGGGAATCCTGTTGATTGTTGACGGAACAGATCCGGAGCTTGTCCGTGGTATCATGGATACGGAGCTGGGCAGTATCGATGCAAGACACAAAAAACGAATTGGGTTCTGGGAGGCACTTGGTGCCATGGGTCCTGCCTGGGGTATGATCGGTACGCTGATCGGTCTGATCAACATGTTAAAGAATATGTCAGATGTAACATCAGTCGGACCAAATATGTCCGTTGCTCTTGTTACAACGTTTTACGGTTCCATACTTGCCAACTGGCTCTGCACGCCTGTTTCCGCAAAGCTGAAGGCTGATAATGATGCGGAGATCGAGGCAAAGGAGATCATGGTGGAAGGTCTGTTATCCATACAGGCAGGTGAAAACCCGCGTGTTATTGAAGAGAAGCTGAAATCCTTCCTGGCACCGAAGGACAGAACGACAGTCGGAGAAGAGGAGGCGGAAGTAAATGGCTAAGAAGCGGCAGGAAGAACCACCGAAGGGTTCCCCCGCATGGATGTCGACGTTCAGTGATCTGATGAACCTGCTTCTTTGTTTCTTCGTGCTTCTGTTTTCCATGTCTACTGTAGACGCACAGAAGTTTGAAGCAGTGGCTGCATCCTTTTCACAGACGTTCAGTATTTTTGAGGCCGGTGCAACTGCGATCGGAGACGGCATTCTGATCAGTAACGGCGTTAGTCAGCTCAATGAGCTTGATAAGTACATAAACAGTACCGGTAAATCAGCAGATACCGACACGCAATCAGATGCGCTTGAAGCATATCAGGCAGCTTCCATGGAGCAGGCAGAGCAGATGGCTGAGAATATAGAAGAAAGCCTGCAGGAAGATCACGGGGAATATAACAGCGATATTTCAGTGGATTTTACATCCCAGTATGTTTCGTTGAATCTGAACGGTGCTTTTTTGTTTGATTCGGGCAGTGATCAGATCCGGGAAGAGGCAAAGCCGCTTCTGGACAAGGTGGGACAGATATTGGAACGTTATGCGGACAGTACGATCGAGATTGAAGGTCATACGGACAATGTGCCGATCCATAACGCCAGATTTGCCAACAATGATGAATTGTCAAGCTTCAGAGCCCTTTCGGTATTTGATTATTTTATGTCTACGACCACACTTGATCCGGCAAAGATCAAACATTCCGGACGTGGTGAGTATGTTCCGGTTGCGGATAATGCGACACCGGAGGGAAGAGCAAAAAACCGGCGTGTGGAGATCAAAATCTATACAGAATTATCTGATTATGAATAAAAGGGAGTTTTAAAATGAAAAAGAATTTAATGTCAGTTCTGATTCTGGCGCTTCTAATCGTTAATATCGTGCTGACAGTAATCACAATGGTCAGCGTGACATCGACAAACAAAAAGACCGCATCGGTGGTAAACAGTATTGCAACGGTTCTGAATCTGGAGCTGAATACAAGCGGAGATGATACGGCGGAAAAAGAGGTATCCATTGATGATACGGCTGTATATAATATCGAAGATTCCATGACGATCCCGCTTCGCAAGGGTGAAGACGGTAAGGAGCATTATGCACTCGTTTCGGTGTCTCTTGCCATGAATACAAAAGACAAAGATTATGAGACATACGGAACAAAGATCGCAGATAATGAAAGCCTGATCAAAGGTGAGATCGTAGAAGCATTTGGCAGCTATACGATGGAACAGATCCAGGCGGATTCGGACGTTGTCAGAGATGATATTCTGGCAAGAATCCAGGGACTTTACGATTCAAAGTTTATTTATAAAGTGACATTCCGCGATATTATCATCCAGTAGTCTGGTGAAATGAATGACGTATGTCATGACAGGAGGTGAGTCAGGTGGGAGAGGTTTTATCTCAAAATGAGATAGACAGCCTGCTGCAGGCACTGAGCACCGGCGAGCTGGATGTAGATGAAATGAAATCGGCGCCGGAGAAGTCGGTAAAGAACTACGACTTTAAAAGACCGGCAAAGTTTTCAAAAGAGCATCTTCGTACGCTGGAAATCATATTTGAACATTACGGACGGCTTCTTTCCACGAATCTTCCGGTTTATCTGCGAAAAACGGTACAAGTCAGTGTGGCGAGTTCCGAAACGGTTACTTTTTCGGAATTTACGAATGCACTGAGCAATCCGGTCGTACTGGGCATTATCAATTTCGCACCAATGGCGGGAGATATCATTCTGGAGCTTTCCACGAATATCGGCTTTGCAATTCTGGATCGTATGCTGGGAGGCGCCGGAAAGCCCCTGGAGAAGAACAGGGAGTTCTCAGAGATTGAATTGTCAATACTTGACAAGATTATGGTCACCTGTATGCAGCTATTGCGGGAACCATGGAAAAATGTAGTGGATCTGGATCCGTTCATGGAGCGGATCGAGACAAATGCACAGTTTGCACAGATCATAGCCCCGAATGAGATGATCGCGATCGTGACACTGAATATCAAGATCGGTGATGTGGAAGGGTATATGAACGCATGTCTTCCATATATTACGCTGGAAGATATCATGGATAAATTAAATACGAAGTTCTGGTTCTCTACGATGCAGAATGCAAGCGGAGAGAATTATGCAGAATATATCAGTTCGATGATCAAGAGAACTGATATTCCGGTCAAAGCAGTGCTTGGAAAGAGTGTTGTTTCCGTCATGGATTTTGCCGGATTACAGGTCGGAGATGTCATCCGGCTTGATTCCAAGATAGACGATGAAATGGAAGTTTATGTTGGTAATATTAAAAAATTTACTGCGTTACCCGGTACAAGCAAGGATAATTATGCTGTCCGGATCACGTCAGTTGTCAGAGAGGAGGAATAAATAAATGGACGGTATGCTGTCACAGGACGAAATAAATGCACTGTTATCAGGCGTGAACGCAGGCAGTTCAGATCCACAGCCGGATCCGCAGCCGGCAGCGACGGAAGAGATCCTTACGGATATTGAAAAGGATGCCATTGGCGAGATCGCCAATATCAGCATGGGAACATCCGCTACCACACTTTATTCCCTGGTGAACCGTAAGGTCAATATCACAACACCGACGGTATCCATTGCAAATTGGAAAAATTTTATAGATGAACAGGAAAAACCGTGCGTTTTTATTCAGATTAAATATACGGAGGGTCTGGATGGTGCTAATATCCTGATCATGCGGGAAAGAGACGTAAAAGTTATCACCGATCTTATGATGGGCGGTGATGGCAGCAATATAGACGGTGAGCTTGGAGAACTGCATCTGAGTGCTATTTCAGAGGCGATGAATCAGATGATGGGTTCCTCTGCGACATCCCTTTCCTCCATGCTTGGCAGGATGATCGATATCAGTCCGCCGGAAGCAAGTCTTGTAAATATACTTGAAAATAAAAACGGAGCAGACATTGCACCGTTTTTGGCCGGTGATTTCGTGAAAATAGAATTCAGAATGCAGATTGAAGATCTGGTAGACAGTACGATCATGCAGCTGTATCCGATCGATTTCGCAAAATCCCTGTATAAGATTTTTATGGATCAGCAGATGGGAACGAGCGCAGCTCCTGCACAGCCGGATCCTGCGCCGCAGCCACAGTCGGTTCCTGCACCGCAGCCACAGCCGGATCCTGCGCCGCAACCGCAGCCTTATGTTCCACCGCAGGCAGAAATGCCGCAGATGCAGCAGGCAATGCCACAAATGCAGATGCAGCAGGCAATGCCACAAATGCAGATGCAGCAGATGCCACAGATGCAGCAGGCAAATATACAGCCTGCACAGTTCCAGGCATTCAATACGCAGATGCCACAGCAGATGGCAAGTCAGGAAAATATCGGTCTGATCATGGATGTACCGCTGGAGGTTACTGTAGAGCTTGGCAGAACCAAAAAGTCTATTGCGGAGATTCTGGATTTTACGCCGGGTACGATCATCGAACTGGATAAGATCGCAGGAGAGCCGATTGATGTACTGGTAAACGGAAAGTTTGTTGCCAAAGGTGAGGTAGTTGTAATTGAAGAAAGCTTTGGTATCAGAGTGACAGAGATTATAAAATAAAATTCATTTAGGAGAGAGAATTATGGCAAAGAATATTTTGATTTGTGATGACGCAGCGTTTATGAGAATGATGATCAAGGATATCTTAACCAAAAACGGTTATAATGTGGTCGGAGAAGCCGAGAACGGTTTAAAGGCTGTCGAAAAGTATTCCGAGACAAAACCGGATCTGGTACTGATGGATATCACAATGCCTGAGATGGACGGTATCCAGGCACTGAAAAAGATCAAAGAACAGGATCCCGGTGCAACAGTTATCATGTGTTCCGCAATGGGACAGCAGGCAATGGTTATTGAATCTATTCAGGCCGGTGCCAAAGATTTTATCGTAAAGCCGTTCCAGGCAGACCGTGTAATTGAAGCCGTGAAAAAGGTAGTGGGCTGATATGATCCTTGCGGCAGGTATGTTAGAATCAGCAGCCCGTCTGTTTACGGTGATACTGATCTTCCTGTTTGTTTTACTGCTGACCTACGGGACAACACGCTATATTGCCCGCTTTCAGAAACAACAGATCGACACGACCAATATAGAGATCGTGGAGACTTCCAGGATTGCGCCTAATAAGTATCTGCAGATCGTGCGGGCGGGAGAGAAATATATTCTTCTTGCAGTCTGTAAGGATACAGTGACTATGCTGTCGGAGCTGGATCCAGGTACGCTGAAACCAAAGCAGGAGACATCGCAGATGGATTTCAAACAGATCCTGGAGAAAGCAAGGAAGTATGCGGCGGACAGTAAAAACGATAAGAAACGGGCGGATAAAAATGAATAAATGGTACATACGGCTTGTAATGGTTTTTTGTGCGGTAGTTCTGTTTTTTTCTGCAGGGAGCATCAAGGCAGAAGCTTCTACCATGAACAGACATCTGGCAGGAGATACGGAAACAAGAACCAACATTACAGAGCCGGGCACATCGGATTCCGCAGAGGATCTGAAAAATCTGAATATAGCAAATACAATGACAGTTACGTACAGTGATGGGAACGGTACACTGGCAGGGTCTCTCAGAATATTGCTGATCCTGACGGCAATTGCAGTCGCACCGACTCTTTTGATCTGTCTGACAAGTTTTACACGTATCCTGATCGTGCTCCATTTTACCAGAATGGCATTGAATACGCAGTCCGCGCCACCCAATCAGGTGCTGATCGGTCTGGCACTTTTTCTGACGTTTTTTATTATGAGTCCGACGATCAATACGATCAATGAGGATGCGATCAAACCGTTTGAGGCCGGTGAGATCACGCAGGAGGAGGCTCTGGAGACCGGAGTGAAGCCACTGCGTGAGTTTATGTATAAGCAGACACAGACCAAGGATGCACAGATGTTCTGCGAGATTGGCAATATCGAATGGACGGGAGAACTTGCCGATATCCCGACGAGTGCCCTGATCCCTGCGTTTATGGTAAGTGAGCTGCGGACAGCATTCATTATCGGTTTTGTGATCTATATTCCGTTCCTTGTGATCGATATGGTTGTGGCATCAGCCCTGATGAGTATGGGTATGATGATGCTTCCACCGACAACGATTTCCATGCCGTTTAAGATTTTGTTATTTGTACTGGCGGATGGCTGGAATCTGGTCATTGTAAATCTTGTGAAAACATTTTATTACTAGGAGGATGAGGTATGACAGTTGATCTTGTTGTGGAACTTGCAAATAAAGCTCTTTATACCGTCATATTAACGTCAGCTCCGGTACTTATTATTTCGCTTGTGATCGGTCTGATCGTCAGCATTTTTCAGACCGTTACGTCAATCCAGGAGCAGACACTTACGTTTGTACCGAAGATCGTTGCAGTTTTTGTAACGCTGATGATCTTAGGACACTGGATGCTGAACCAGATGACGAATCTCATGGTGGATATGTGGTCGGACTTTTCTGTTTATATCAGGTAATGGATCATGATAGAGTATAGTTTTTCAATCCAGGAACTTGAAATATTATTATTATATTTTGTCAGAGTGACATGTTTTATTTATGCAGCACCGTTTTACAGTATGAATAATACACCGAATCAGTTTAAGATCGGTTTGGGATTGTTTGTGTCTTATCTGCTTTATGCAGTGTCATTGCCGCATCAGGAACTGGTTTATGGGACTGTACTGGAATATGCGGTCATTGTGATGCGGGAAGCACTTGTCGGTCTGATCATCGGATGGGGCGCAAATATCTGCAGCTCCATTGTTTTATTTGCGGGACGTCTTGTCGATATGGAGATCGGTTTTGCCATGGTCAATGCGATCGATCCGACGACGAAGGAAAATGCTACGATCTCAGGCTTCTACTATCAGTATACGGTAATGCTTCTTCTGATCGTATCCGGTATGCACCGCTATATTCTGCAGGCGCTGGCACAGACTTATGAGCTGATCCCTGTAAATGGCGCGGTTTTCCGGTCGGAACCGCTGATGAAGGCTGTGATCGGCTTTATGAGCCAGTATATCAATATCGGTTTTCAGATCTGTCTGCCGATTTTCTGTGTGACGCTCATCGTTAATGTTGTACTGGGCATTTTGGCAAAGGTGGCACCGCAGATGAATATGTTTGCGGTCGGTATGCAGATCAAGATTCTGATCGGCCTGGGCGTTATGTTTCTGACAGTGGGCATGCTGCCTTATGTCAGCGATTATATTTATAAAGAGATGAAGATCATGATCGTCTCATTTGTGGAGGCAATCATGCCATGATAGAATACAGACTACAGTTTTTCGCCAAAGAAGGACCGGGCGGAGAAAAAACAGAAAAACCAACAGCAAAAAAGCTGGAAGATGCCAGAAAAGAAGGACAGGTTGTAAAGAGCCGCGAGGTATCCAATGCATTTACAATGATCGCACTTTTTGTTCTGCTGAAGTTATCCCTTTCTTTTCTGGGGGATCAGTTTTTGGGCAGCTTTGAAGATGCTTATAAGTATATTCCGGAAGTGGTCGGACTGACAGACGGTAAGATACGGAGCGGAGATTTTTCCATGCTGCTGTTTCATATGCTTTTGAGGATGCTCCTTACCATGGCTCCCTTTCTTGCGGTCGGTTTTGTGGTTGCGTTTCTTTCTGATTTTTTACAGGTAAAATGGAAGGTAACAACAAAACCTTTGCAGCCGAAATTCAGTAAGATGAATCCGATCAACGGATTTAAACGTATTTTTTCCGTCAATTCTCTGATGGAGCTTTTGAAATCTATTCTGAAAATCGGACTGATCAGTTATGTGGTTTATACGACGGTCAGGGACAAGCTGCAGGTCATTTACCTGCTGTTTCACATGACACTGTGGCAGGGAATTGCTTCTGCCGCTGATATCGCGATTTCAATCGGCATGAAGGTATCGATCGTTTATGTTATTATCGCGGTACTTGATTTTGCATACCAGAAGCATAAATTCAATAAAGACCAGATGATGACAAAGCAGGAGATCAAGGATGAATATAAGAATGCTGAAGGAGATCCTGCCATAAAGGGAAAACAGAGGCAGAGAATGCAGGAAGCTTCCCGCAGGCGTATGATGCAGGATATTCCCAAAGCGGATGTTGTTATTACGAATCCAACCCATTTTGCGGTGGCTATTCAATATGATGCCGAGGTAGCAGCAGCACCTGTTGTGCTCGCAAAAGGAGAGGATCATCTGGCGGCGAAGATCAAGGAAGTTGCCAGAGAAAATAAAGTAGAAATTGTAGAAAATAAACCACTTGCCCGTATGTTGTATTATAATGTAGATATCGGGCAGCAGGTACCGCCGGAATTGTATCAGGCGGTTGCGGAGGTGCTGGCAATGGTTTATCATATGCAGGGGAAGATATAGGATAAATCGTTTCTTAAGATAAGAAAAAAATATGATCAGGAAGGGAAGGTGATGGAATGAAAAAAGCAGATCTTGCAGTTGCAGGCTATGTCCTGGCGGCATTTATTATGTTGATCGTGCCAATTCCATCAGGTCTTCTTGATGTTCTGCTGTGTATTAACATGGCAGTAGCGTTTACGATCATGTTTGGCAGTATGTTTGCAAAAGAAGCACTGGATATGTCTTATTTCCCGACAGTTCTGTTATTCACGACCATATTCAGGATTTCCCTGAATGTATCTTCCACCCGTCTGATCCTGACAAGCGGCGATCCGGGTAATGTTGTCCGTACATTCGGACAGTTCGTAGGTGGTAATGACCTGATCATGGGTGCGATCGTCTTTATTATTCTGATCATCATCCAGTTTATGGTCATCAACAAAGGTTCCGAACGTGTGGCTGAAGTAACGGCGCGTTTTACACTGGATGCCATGCCCGGTAAACAGATGGCAATCGACGCGGACTTAAATACAGGCGCGATCACTGACAAGCAGGCAAAGGAACGACGTGATAAGATCCAGCAGGAAGCCAGCTTCTTCGGTTCCATGGATGGTGCGGTCAAGTATGTAAAGGGAGATGCAACCGCAGGTCTGATCATCACCGCTGTGAATATTGTCGGTGGTATTCTGATGGGAATGTTCCGTCAGGGGCTTGATTTTAATACAGCACTGAATACTTACGCAGTTCTGACGATCGGTGACGGACTTGTCAGCCAGATTCCATCTCTTCTGATCTCCTTATCAACCGGTATTCTGGTGACTAAGGGCAGTAAGGATGCAGATTTCGGTGCAGCATTGATCAGTCAGCTTTTTGGCGTACCGCGTACGATGTATATGGTAGGTGCGGTACTGATCGGCCTTGGTATTGTGACACCGCTGAATACGATCATTTTTGTCGGAGTAGGTGTTGCTTTTGTGGTAACGGGACGTATGATGGCAGGTACGATCGAAACGGCGCAGATTGAAAATGAAGCAAATCAGGAGGAGATGGCGGCAGAGGAGATCAGACAGCCGGAAAATGTTACCTCGCTTCTGCAGGTCGATCCGATCGAGCTGGAGTTTGGTTATGGTATCATACCGCTGGCTGATGTCAATCAGGGCGGAGATCTTCTTGACCGTGTTGTTATGATCAGACGGCAGATCGCACTTGAGCTTGGTACGATCGTTCCGATCATCAGACTGCGTGACAATATCCAGCTGAATCCGAATCAATATATTATCAAGATCAAAGGAATCCAGGTCAGTGAGGGAGAGATTCTGTTTGATCATTATATGGCAATGAATCCCGGTTATGTAGAGGAAGAGATCACAGGTATCAAGACGTTTGAACCTTCCTTCCATCTGCCGGCTGTCTGGATCACAGAAGGACAGCGTGAGCGTGCGGAAAGCCTTGGTTATACGGTAGTTGATCCACCGTCCATTATTGCAACTCATCTGACGGAAGTGATCCGCCAGCATATTGCAGAACTTCTGTCCCGCCAGGATGTACAGAATCTGGTGGACAACTTAAAGGAAAGCAATCCTTCCATTGTGGAAGAACTGGTGCCAAAGATGCTGGGACTTGGCGAAGTACAAAAGGTATTGCAGAATTTGCTGCGTGAAGGCATTTCTATCCGTGATCTGCTGACTATTTTTGAAACACTGGCAGATTATGCCCAGACAACGAGAGATACGGATGTTCTGACCGAATATGTCAGACAGAGCCTAAAGCGTGCGATCTCTGCAAAATATTTCCCTGCAAATGAAACAACAAGCGTGGTAACACTGGATCCGAAGGTCGAGCAGGAGATCATGAGCAGTGTCAAGCAGACGGAACAGGGCGCATATCTGACACTGGCACCGGAGCGGACAAAGGCGATCATGGCAAGTGTTCAGACGGAAATCGATAAACTGGAGAGTCTCGGTAAAAATCCGATCATTATTACTTCACCGATCGTTCGTATGTATTTTAAACGGTTGACAGAGGATTATTTTAAAGATTTGATCGTTGTTTCCTATAATGAGGTGGAGACAAATGTTGAATTACAATCAGTTGGGATGGTGACCGCATAAATGATCATAAAAAAATTTCAGGCAAAAACAGAAGAGGCAGCGCTTGAGCTGGCAAGAAAAGAGCTTGGCAGCGGTATTGTTGTCATGAATGTAAAAAAAGTGAAAAAGAAAGGTCTGTTCAGCATCTTTAAGCCACAACAGGTAGAAGTGACGGTGGCTCTTGAGGAAGAGGAAAAACAGAATTTCCGCGAAGCGGTTGCGAAGGTCAGTGAGATCGCCAGACAGAGTGAAGCGGCGGGAAACACCCGGAGCGCGAAAACGGAACCGGAACAGCCGGCAAAGCAGGGAAAGGCAGAGCCGGGACCACAGCCGGAGAAACAGAGACAACAGGAGAAACAGAGGCAGCCTGAGAAAAATACGCAGACAATTGACAGCAGACAGGAGAGCGCGATCGAAGAAAAACTGAGCACCTTACAAAATCTGCTGGAAAAACAGATCGGCAGCACGCAGGAGGAAGAAAAGGAAAGCGAAGGAGAAGAAAAGAAAGAGGACAGTAATGTCGCCTTCTTCCATCTCCTTTATAAAATGCTGCTGGATAATGAAATCGAAGAAACGTATGCCAATCAGCTTGTGGAAGAGCTGGATGGCAGTGTAAAGCCGGATATGCCGATCGATTATCTGCTTTCCGTTGTATATCAGAAGATGGTGCTGAAATTCGGGCAGACCAAAACGATACAGTCGGCAGAAAAAGGGCCAAAGCTTGTTTACTTCATCGGACCGACCGGTGTCGGAAAAACAACAACGATCGCAAAAATCGCGTCCCGCCTCAGCGTTGTGGAAAAGAAAAAGATCGTGCTTCTGACAGCGGATACCTACCGGATCGCAGCGGCAGAGCAGCTTCGTACATATGCCAATATTCTGGAAGTTCCGTTCCGGATCATTTATACGCCGCAGGAGATCAGAACTGCGATAGAAGATTATGCGGCATATGACTATATTTTCGTGGATACTTCCGGGCATTCCCAGAAAAATACGGATCAGCGGGACGATACACTGGCACTTTTACGTGCAGCGGACGGCCAGGCAGAAAAGGAAGTTTATCTGGTTGTCAGTGCAACAACCAAGTACAGAGATTTATTGAACATAGCAGATACATATCAGAAGCTGACAGATTTCAGACTGGTATTTACAAAGCTTGACGAGACACAATGTCAGGGAAATCTGTTTAATCTGCGTCTGCATACGGATGCACCGATGTCTTATGTGACATGTGGGCAGAATGTCCCGGATGATATCGGTGAATTTGACGCGCAGAAAACCGTGAAACTGTTATTAGGCGGCAATCAGTTCGAGTAAAGGAGGGCGATCGTTTGGATCAGGCATCACAGCTTAGAAATATCATAAAAATGAATCAGGAGCGCCCCCGTCCGCTTGCACGCGTCATTACGGTCACAAGCGGGAAAGGCGGTGTCGGAAAATCAAATACAAGCATCAATCTGGCGATCCAGTTAAAAAAGCTGGGACAGCGTGTTGTGATTTTGGATGCGGATTTCGGACTGGCAAATATTGAGATCATGTTTGGCGCAGTGCCACAGTTTAATCTGAGTGATCTGATCTATAAGGGAAAGGATATCACAGAGATCATTACATGGGGACCGGGAGGAATCGGTTTTATCTCGGGTGGTTCCGGTATTGCGGGACTTTCTAATCTGAACCGGGAATATCTGGCTTATATTATCCGCAATCTGGCAAAGCTGGATTCTATAGCGGACGTGATCATTGTGGACACGGGAGCGGGCATTTCGGATGCTGTACTGGAATTTCTGGTGGCGAGCAGCGAGGTGCTTCTGGTAACGACACCGGAACCGACCTCCATTACAGATTCGTATTCTCTGTTAAAAGCACTCGGGCGCCATCCGCGTTTTTCCAATGAGAATACAAAGGTCATGATGATCGCAAATAAGATGGAAAAGATAGAGGAAGGGCAGATTCTTTATCAGAAGCTGAATACGGTCGTGACAAGGTATCTGAAGATGGAGATTTCTTATTTAGGTACAGTACCGCAGGATGTGCAGCTTGAAAAAGCAGTGATGCAGCAGATGCCTGTTTCTCTGCAGAACGAGAATGCAAAATCTGCCAAGGCATATGAGCGGATTGCGGCAAAGCTGATGTATCCGGGGGAAGGGGAACCTGCTGTAAAAAAACGTGGTATGGCTGCGTTTTTTGCACATTTTATCGGAAATACACCGCAATAAAAACAGGAGAAAATTATGTTGACAAAATTGATTTTACCGGGAGAAAAAATCGAATTACAGTCGATGGAGAAAAGTATACTGGGCAGCGCTTCAGATAAGAAAAGTTATATATCCAGAATTTATGATGTATTGTCCGACGATCAGTTTGAGGTTTTGATGCCGATGGAGCAGACAAAACTAATTCTGCTGCCTGTAGACGGGGAATATGATGTCTGTTTTTATACCAAGCAGGGATTGTATCAATGTTATGTCAGGATCGCAGATCGTTACAAAAAGGACAATACCTATATTTTACTATGCGAAACAATCTCCAATCTGAGAAAACATCAGAGAAGAGAATTTTATCGTTTCTCCTGCATTCTCAATATGAGCAGCAGGGAACTTGTAGAGGAAGAGCTTTCTGCGATAGAACAGAACAAGCAGTACATTCAGGCAGGACTTCCGCTCAGACAGAGTGTGGTGGTGGATATCAGCGGCGGAGGGATTCGTTTTGTATCTGATTATAAATATGAAAACGGGACACTGATCTATCTGACTTACAATCTGAGCAGTGAAAAGATACAGAAAACATATAACCTTGTGGGAAAAATCCTTTCTGTGAAGGAACTGGAAAACAGAAGAGGCACCTTTGAGCACAGGGTACAGTATATCAACATAGATAATCAGCAGCGGGAAGAGATTATTCGTTATATTTTTGAAGAAGAACGAAAGAACAGGCAGAGAAAAAATGGATAATAAGAAAAAAATACTGGTTGTAGATGACTCTGCACTCATGAGAAGAATAGTATGTGATATAATAAATTTGGATGAACAATTCTGTGTGCAGGATATGGCTGCAAACGGACTGGAGGCAATCAGTCTGATGCAGAAAAATACATATGATGCGGTTATTCTTGATATTATTATGCCGAAGCTGGACGGGATCGGTGTCCTGAAGGAGATCAACCGGCTGGGGCTGCAGGAGCATGTGGTGATGTTCAGTTCTGAAGCCAGAAAGGATGCAGAGATTACTCTGCAGGCACTGGAGCTTGGTGCGATGGATTTTATTCATAAGCCGGATTCCATTTTGGAGGCAAAAGGGGATACCTTTGTCAGACGATTTCTGGCTATTTTATCTTCTGCTGTGCAGAGCAGACCGCAGCCGAAAAAAGTGACGGTCGGGGAAAGCAGCAGAAAACAGATCATAAAGCAGAAGGTCATACCGGATGGAAATGCAGTTGTGGCGATTGCCTGTTCTACAGGCGGACCGAAGGCACTTGCCGAGGTAATACCGAAATTGCCACAGAACCTGGATGCCCCGGTTCTGATCGTACAGCATATGCCGGAGGGCTTTACCAAATCGCTGGCACAGCGTCTGGATGAACGCAGCCCGCTGCATGTCATGGAAGCGGAAAATAACATGGAAATCCAAAAGGGATGCGCTTATATTGCAAGAGGCGGTAAGCATATGGAGATTGTGCGGCGGGATGGGAAACATTATCTGATCCTGAAGGACGGACCCGCACGGGAGGGTGTCCGCCCATGCGCCAATTTTATGTATGAATCGCTGGCAGAGTCCGGTTATGCGCGGGTTGTATGCGTTGTAATGACCGGAATGGGAGCAGACGGAACCGCCGGCATACGGAATCTGCATCAGAAGAAACCAATTTATGTGATCGCACAGCAGAAAGAAAGCTGTGCTGTATACGGAATGCCGCGCAGCATTGTGGCATCCGGATTAACCAATCAAATTGAACCAGTAGAAAATGTGGCAGATGCCATTATAAAAAGCGTGGGGGTAAAATGATATGGACGTAACGCAATATCTGGAAATCTTTCTTGACGAAACAAAAGAACACTTACAGAGCCTGAGTGATCAGTTTATGATCCTCGAGCAGGAACCGGACAACATGGATACCATCAATGAAATATTCCGTTCCGCACATACCCTGAAAGGCATGGCAGGTACGATGGGATATAAGCGGATGCAGACGCTGACACATGATATGGAAAATGTGTTCTCGGAAGTCCGTAACAATACGATCAAAGTTGACGGTGCCATGGTAGACCTTTTATTCCAGTGCCTGGATGCACTCGAAGAGTATACGGAGAATATCCAGAATACGGGAGATGAGGGTACCAACGATAATGAGCACCTGATCAAGGCGTTGAATGATTATCTGGCTAAAAACAGCGGCGACGGCGCACCACAGCCGGCAAAAGAGGAAAAGAAAGAACCGGCAAAGGAAGAACCGAAGCAGGAAGCAGGCGCAGATCCGGGCAAGGAAAAATGGCGGGAGATCAAGCTGGGCGATACAGAGCATACTGTTATAGCAGAAGCAAAAAAACAGGGAAAGAAATGTCTCGGTGTGACGGTTTATGTGCAGGAATCCTGTATTTTAAAAGCAGCAAGAGCATTCCTTGTATATAAAGCACTGGAAGAGCTGGGCGACATGATCGTTTCCGTTCCGAGTGCACAGGATATTGAAGATGAGCATTTTGAATTCGACTTCAGCGTGATCATTCTGACAGATGCAGATGTAGAGACTGTAAAGAATGCAATTCTCAATGTATCTGAGATCGAGGCTGCTTATGTGGGAGAGGTAGAGCCTGTGCAGCCGGAAGAAGCAGTGAAGCCTGCGGCAATTGCCGAAGCACAGCCAAAGGAAGAGGAACAGCCGAAGAAAGCAGCACCTGCAGCACCGGCAAAGGCAGCAGATAAAAAGCCGATCTCCAAACCGATCGTTAACAGAACGGTACGTGTGGATATCGAAAAACTGGATGTTCTGATGAATCTGGTCAGCGAGCTGATCATTGCGAAAAACTCTCTGGTATCCACTTCATCCCAGGAAGGCATTTTGACAAACAATACATTTAATGAGCAGATCGAATATCTGGAAAGCGTGACAACAAACCTGCATGAATCTGTTATGAAGGTACGAATGGTTCCAATCGAGACTGTCGTACAGAAATTCCCGAAGATGATCCGTGATCTGTCCAAGAAGCTGGATAAGAAAATGCAGCTGATCATGTCCGGTGAAGAGACCGAGCTTGACAGAACTGTGGTAGATGAGATCGGAGATCCGCTGATGCATCTGCTTCGTAATTCCGCAGACCATGGTCTGGAATCTGCTGAAGTCCGTAAGGAGAGAGGAAAGCCGGAAGTTGGATCGATCTTCCTCAATGCTTATCAGGATGGAAATAACGTTATTATTGAAGTAAGAGATGACGGTAACGGAATCGATGTGGAAGCAGTGAAAAAGAAAGCGATCGAACGTGGTACGATCACTCCGGAGCAGGCAGAAAATATGGCAGATAAAGATGTTATCGGGCTGCTGTTTTTACCAAGTTTCTCTACATCAGAGAAAGTTACTGATGTATCCGGAAGGGGCGTTGGACTTGATGTTGTAAAATCAAAGATTGAATCTCTGAGCGGTGAGGTTGAAGTAAAAACAAAGCTGGGAGAGGGAAGTACCTTTATTATCAGACTTCCGCTGACACTGGCGATCATACAGGCACTGATGGTAGAAGTGGGTGGCGAAAAATATGCGATCCCGCTTGGCTCCATCCAGACGATCGAAGATGTGGAACCGGCAGAGATCAAATATGTACAGGCAAAAGAAGTGATCAACCTGCGTGGTACAGTTATTCCACTGATCCGTTTAAACGAAGTGCTGGATAATGAATCTACTAAGAAACCGGATGAGAATCTGCTTGTGATCATTGTTAAGAAGGGTGATAAGCTGGCAGGTCTTGTCGTAGACGAACTGATGGGACAGCAGGAGATCGTTATCAAGTCACTTGGCAATTATATCAATAAGAATAAGATCATCAGCGGTGCAACGATCTTAGGTGACGGCGAGATCGCTCTGATCCTTGATACGAATGCATTATTATAAGGAGGGGCAGTATGGACGAATTAAAAGAGCAGTATATGACAACACAGTTCATCGTAGTCCGTTATGGAGATGAGCAGTTCGGTATCGATATCAAATATGTGGATAATATTGTCCGGATGCAGCGTATTACACGTGTGCCAAAGGTGCAGAGCTACATAAAGGGTGTGATCAACCTGCGTGGCGAGATCATTCCGGTCATCAGCCTGCGGCTGAAAATGGGACTTTCCGATGATGAGATCACGAAAGCAACACGTATTATCATCATCAAGCTGGAAAGCGGAGACAGTATCGGTGTTTTAGTGGATGCGGTAGAAGAAGTGGTAACACTGGAGCAGTCCCAGATCGAGAAGGTTGCTTATGATTCCAAGGATAAAAAAGCGAATTTTATCAACGGAGTCGGTAAGGACAAAGACAGGCTGATCTCCCTGCTGGATGTCAATGCAACATTTACAGATAAGGACGGACAATAACAGAAGCATTACATTTAGAAAAAGGGGGGTATATATGAGTAAATTTGATTTGAATCATGTATCCCAGCAATATTTTGACATTTTAAAAGAACTGGGCAATATCGGTGCCGGTAATGCAACGACAGCTCTGGCACAGATGCTTGGCTGCAAGGTGGATATGAAGGTTCCACAGGTCAAACTTCTGAAATTTCAGGAGGTTGGCGCGGCCATGGGTGGCGAGGAACAGATCATGGCAGGTGTTTATCTGCTGGTAGAAGGTGATATTACCGGAAGCATCATGTTCCTTCTGAAAGAAGACGCAGCCCATGATCTTGTGAATAAGCTGATGGGCGTATCCGGTCCGGACAGCGGAGAGTTTTCAGAGATGGAGCTTTCTGCCTTGAAGGAGATCGGTAATATTATTACGGGTGCTTATCTGAATTCCTTATCCATGTTGACTAATATGAAGATCATCCCATCGGTTCCCGATCTGAGCATTGATATGGCGGGAGCGATCTTAAGTGTTCCGGCGATAGAATTTGGTGCGTTGGGTGACAGGATCCTGCTGATCCAGACACAGTTTACGGATGATAAATTACTGGATGGTTTTTTCATTCTCGTGCCTGATCTGGAATCCTATGATAAGATCATGGCATCTCTGGGATGTAATTAGTAGAAAGTGTAACAAGGTAATGGAATGAGTGAGATAATAAAAGTGGGAATGGCAGATCTGAATGTCTGTATCAGTCCTGACGGCATTACGACCCTGGGGCTGGGATCCTGTGTGGGAATCGCATTACGGGATCCGGTGACAGGCATTGGGGGTCTTGCACATATCATGCTGCCTGACAGTACGCAGATCAAAGACAATTCCAATATTCCGAAATTCGCTGATACTGGAATTGAAGAGCTGGTAAAACGGATCGTGGCAGCGGGCGGCAACAGATCAAGGCTGGTTGCAAAGATCGCCGGTGGGGCACAGATGTTTGCATTCCAGAACAAATCCAGTATGGTACGTGTGGGCGAAAGAAATGTAGAGGCAACAAAAGCAAAACTGAAACAGCTGAATATACCGATCCTGGCGGAGGATACAGGGAAAGATTTCGGTAGAACCGTTATCTTTTATCCGGAAACAGGGGAATTTCAGATCAAAGCAGTCGGAAAGGAAACGTATACAATATGAATACCAGAAATATACCGGCACTTGTTATGCTGACAGCAGGACTGGTGGCAGGAATTGTCATGTTTCGGATGCATTATAGTCTGTATACGATGTCCTGGGTGATTCTTCTTGTTTTTGCTGTTTTTTATGTGCTGGGCTGTCTGATCAGGCTGATGCTTGATAAATTCGGTATGCAGCAGGAGAAGAAGAAGGAAGCAGAGCAGGAAGGTGAAGCAGCACAGGAGACAGGGCAGCAGGAAGAAAGGCAGCAAACCGAGGATGGAGCTGTGATCGAGAAACAGTAGCCAAGGAGGGTAATCTATGGAGGAAGCGGCAAGAAAACGTCTCTGGGTGGATTATGCGAGAACAAAAGATCCGGGCATCCGGGAGAAGATCATCCTGGAATATGCGCCGCTTGTAAAGGTGGTGGCAGGCAGACTTCATATGTATCTTGGCAGTAATGTGGAATATGAAGAGCTGGTAAGCTATGGGATCTTTGGACTGATCGATGCAATCGATAAGTTTGATTCTTTGAAAGATGTTAAATTTGAAACTTATGCCAGTCTTCGTATCAGGGGAGCAATTCTGGACCAGATCCGGAAGATGGACTGGATTCCCCGCACGATACGGAAAAAACAGAAACAGATCGAAAGTGTGATACGTCAGGTTGAACTGGAAAAAGGAAGAGAAGCAACTGATGAAGAAATCGCACAGGGACTTGGCATAACACAGGAAGAATATACGGACTGGCAATCCAGTATGAAGATTACGGGTATTGTTTCCCTGAATGAATATCTGGAGCAGGGAAGTGATATTTCGGGTGACGGAAGACTGATTTCCAGACATTTTGCACAGCCGGAATCTGTCATAGAGCAGCAGGAGCTGAAGGTGAAACTGGCAGATGCACTGGAGCTTCTGACCGAGAAGGAAAAGAAAGTTATAGTTCTTTATTATTATGAGGATCTGACGCTGAAGGAAATCAGCAATATATTGGAAGTGTCGGAATCCCGCGTTTCCCAGTTACATACAAAAGGGCTTTCCAAGATGAAGAAAAAGCTTGGTAATTATATGGGAATTTTGCATGATACCGTGTAGTCCGGGAGAAAGGGGGGGCTTATTATGAACGCATATTTTCGATTGATCATATCACAAACAGGAACGGCAATTGAACTGATTCCACAGACAGTTGGCGGCAGTCCGCTCAGTATGGATGAGATTGCGGCGTATCTGCAGCTAAAAGGGATTGTGGATTATGATATCAAACTGATCTATCAGACGATCGGAAGGCTGAAGGATAAGCCTGTACAGATCCCGCTCTGCAGTATGCGGTCTTATCAGGAAAATGAAATGTGTTTTTTCCGCATGTCAGAGGATAAAATGACTGTGACAGCACGGTTTATTGCGCCAAGTAATGCAGGAAGCACCATGTCAAAGGATGAGATCCTGAAAGATCTTTATGCGAGACAGATCCGGTTCGGAATCGATGAAGCGGCAATAGATGCGTTTCTCAAAAACAGGACTTACTGTACAGACATTGTGGTAGCGCGGGGAAAAGAGCCGAGACATGGTGAAAATGCATGGATCGAGTATTTCTTTGAAACAGATTTACAGGCAAAGCCGACGAGGCGGGAAGACGGCTCGGTTGACTTTTTTAATTTGAATACAATGAATCATTGCAGGAAAGGGGATCTTCTTGCAAGACTTCACCCGGAGGATAAGGGGGAAGAAGGCTGCAATGTGCTGGGAGAGCGGCTCAGACCGAGGGAGGTTAAGCATCTGTCTCTCCGTTATGGCAGAAACATAACAATATCGGAAGACAGACTGGAATTATATTCCGATATCAACGGCCATGTAGTTCTGTCCGGCGATCAGGTATTTGTTTCGGATATTTATGAAGTGGAAAATGTAGGACCTGCTACCGGAAATATTACTTCCGAGGGCAGTGTGGTCGTAAATGGTAATGTACAGGCAGGATTTTCCGTGACGGCAAAGGAAAATGTACAGGTCAAGGGTGTCGTGGAAGGCGCTGTAATTCAGGCGGGCGGTGATATTGTTATCGAACGCGGCATGAATGGAATGGGACGTGGCAAGCTTCTGGCAGGCGGCAGAGTCATTGCCAAATTTGTGGAAAATGCTGTGATCGAAGCAGGGAGTTACGTAGAAGCGGATTCTCTGATGCATAGCAAGGTAAGTGCAAAAACAGAGGTTACGGTAGACGGCAGGAAAGGCTTTATTGCAGGCGGTATTGTACGGGCAACGGTGAAGGTGTCCTGCAAGACGCTTGGATCAGAGCTTGGAGCGGATACCGTGGTTGAGGTCGGCGTCAATCCGGAGCAGAAAGCAAGATATGTGGTACTGCAGAAGGAGATCGTAGAATTACAGAAGAAATATATGACGGTAAAGACAACACTGACAGGTGCAGCGGCAAAGGTCAAAAGCGGTGTCAAACTTTCACCGGAGCAGATGAAATATGTGCAGACGCTGCTTACGGCCAGCCAGCAGCTGGAGAAGCAGCTTGCAGATGACAATGCGGAATTTGACAAGCTGGAAAACATGCTTGGGCAGAAGACAGAGGCATGTGTCTGCGTGCGGGACACTGCATATCCCGGCACAAAGGTTGTGATAGGGGACGATTCCATGACCTTAAAGAGTAAAGTACAATTTTGCCGTTTTGCACTGGTTGGCGGTGAAGTGAAGTATACCTCATTGTAAAGGAGAAATTGTTATGGCACTGGGACCGATCGAACTGAATATGATGGTAGGACGTGCGCAGGATGTTTCTGCAATCAAACAGAATGAGGATCTCAGACCGATGACTGAGCAGACAGCTTTTCAGAACCAGATGGAAAAGGCAGAAAAAGAGCAGGCAGGTCAGGTCAAACGTTCGGAAGAAACAGATACAAGACAGAGACGTCAGGATGCGAGTGAAAAAGGGAAAAATGAATATTTCGGAGACGGCGGACGCAGAAGAAAGAAAAATGAAATCCCGCCGGAGGGAAGAGTCATCAGGGGAAAAGGCAATGGTTCTCATTTTGACTGTTCTATTTGATACCGGCATATGAAAAGAGGAAGATACTATGACAACATTGGAGATTTTGCTTCTGATACTGGGTGCGGTTATTTTTATTGCAAGTTTTATCGTACCGGAAAGCAAAAGTGAACTGGATGCAGCAGATAAACAACTGACACAGGAAAAACTGCAGGAGCTTTTGCAGGAGGAAATGAAAAATGTACGCTCTCAGGTAGCGGATGCAGTGGATGAGACGGTTCATTATTCCATGGAAAAAACAGAGCGCGGACTGGAACGACTGACAAATGAAAAGATGACAGCGGTTTCCGAGTATGCACAGACTGTTCTGGAAGATATTCATAAAAATCATGAAGAAGTCATGTTTCTATATGACATGCTCAATAACAAGCATGAAAATTTAAAAGAGACAGCGACAGAAGTATCCATGGCAGTCAAAGAAGCGAGTGTCAAGGTCAGTGAGCTGGATGCAGCACGGGCTGCGGAGCCTGAGATCGACCCGGATCAACCGATCGAGCCTGTGATGGAGGATGCCAGAACGGGCGAACCGATCGTGGAGGAGACCTTTGAACCAATCAGTCTTTCCGGGATCGAAAAGCTGAAACGCAGAGAGGACAGCCTGCATGAGATGGACAAGGCTGCGGAGTCTGTTGTCAAGAAAGCGATCGCGCAGAGCCCCGTGATCCCAAAGGAGAAAAAGCCGGCACCGGCAGAAGAAAAGGATGAAAAGCCTGCAGAGCCGGCAGTAAAGACAGAGGAAAAAACGGCGGCAAAACCGGTGGCTGAGCCAGTGAAAAAAGAAAAGCCTGTAAAACCGGCAGAAAGCAAACCGAAAAAAACGGCGGCAAAAGCAAAAACAAAAGCAAAAACAGAGGCAAAAACAGAAGCAAAGACACCGGAAAGCGGAGATATCGCACTTTCCCTGCAGCCGATCACAGATAGCAGCAATAAGAACGAACGCGTACTCGCGCTTCATAAACAGGGAAAAAGCAATGTGGCGATCGCCAAAGAGCTTGGGCTCGGTGTCGGCGAAGTAAAGCTGATCATTGACTTGTTTAAGGAGATGTAGGAATGAAGTTACGATATTATATGCGGGGGCTCGGCATTGGCATCTTTGTGACGGCAATCCTTATGGCATTGACAATACATGGAAAAACAGAGCGTCTGACAGATGAACAGATCATAGAACGCGCCGAAGCACTTGGCATGGAAATGAAATACAGTAGTGATGTGCTGGCAGATACAGTGTCAGAGAATGCTGCGGAAGATACAAAACCGGCTGAGCTGCCTAATCAGGTGAAGGAAGAAACTTCTCTCGCAAACCGGCTTGCAGCGGAAGAAAAAACGGAAAATCCACTGCTCGACAGGGAAGCGGAAAATACAGATGCTGCTGAAGCGGGATCGACAGACAGCCTGCAACAGGACATCTATCATGAAGACCCGGATGCGGCAGAACGTACGGAAGCAAAAACGGATAGCAGTGCAGATGCGGACAGCGCAGAGGAAAGCACAACAGAGGAAAACGCAGCGGATGCGCAGGACGAAAGTACTGCAGATGATTCAGATCAGACAACCGCAGCAGGAAGCAGCGAATCAGATACACAGGCTGCAGGCAGCAAGCAGATCACAGTCAGCAGCGGTGACGGTTCTGATACAGTGGCAAGAAAGCTGTACGAAGCCGGACTTATCAGTGATGTAGCCGCCTATGACAGATATCTCTGCCAGAATGGCTACGATAAGAAAATCTGCACAGGCGTCAAGACAATCCCTGCAGGTGCCACAGAGGCGGAGATCGCGCAGATTCTGACAACGCGGTAGAAAATTCACAATTTCACAAAATAAGAAAAATCCCTTGCAGTAAGGGATTTTTTATGTTAAACTCAATTCGTTGTGACTAGAAAACACGTATGCCGATTTTCAGTTGGTGTTCTAGGTAAGGAAGAAAAAGCTGCAAAGCAGAAGATCTTTCGTACAGTGTGCAGCGCACATCCCGTATAACGCCGGGAAGAATGACTGTAAAAGAAGAAGCATGCGGAAGCAAAAAAACCAAATGGAGGTAAAGACATGAGCGTTATTTCAATGAAACAGTTATTAGAAGCAGGTGTTCATTTCGGACATCAGACAAGAAGATGGAACCCTAAGATGGCTCCATACATCTACACAGAGAGAAATGGTATCCACATTATCGATCTGCAGACATCTGTAGGTAAAGTAGACGAAGCTTACCAGGCAGTATCTGAAATCGCTGCAGCAGGTGGTACAATCCTTTTCGTTGGTACAAAGAAACAGGCACAGGAAGCTGTTAAGACAGAAGCTGAGCGTTGCGGTATGTACTATGTAAATGAGAGATGGTTAGGCGGTATGCTGACAAACTTCAAGACAATCCAGACACGTATCGCTACATTAAAGAAATATGAAACTATGGAAGAAGACGGTACATTTGATGTTCTTCCTAAAAAAGAAGTAATCCAGATCAAGAAAGAAATGGAAAAACTGGAAAAGAACTTAGGCGGTATCAAAGAGATGGAACATATTCCGGATGCAATCTTTGTTGTTGATCCTAAGAAGGAAAGAATCTGCGTACAGGAAGCACAGGCTCTTGGAATCACTCTGATCGGTATCGCTGATACAAACTGTGATCCGGAAGAACTTGATTTCGTTATCCCGGGTAACGATGATGCTATCCGTGCTGTAAAGCTGATCGTTTCCAAGATGGCAGACGCTGTTATCGAAGCAAACCAGGGTGCAGCAGAAGAAGCTGCACAGGCAGAAGCTGAAGAATCCGCTCAGGCAGATGCTGAATAATCAGTATCCGAAAGTAAGAGTACGACTAACATAATATAAATGGAGGACACGAAAATGGCTATCACAGCAGCTATGGTAAAAGAGTTAAGAGAAATGACTGGTGCAGGCATGATGGACTGTAAGAAAGCTCTTGCAGAAACTGATGGAGATATGGATGCAGCAGTTGAAGTATTAAGAAAAAGCGGTGCAGCTAAGGCTGAAAAGAAAGCCAGCCGTATCGCAGCAGAAGGTATTACACGTACAGCAGCAAACGATAATACAGCAGTTGTTGTAGAAGTAAACTCAGAAACAGATTTCGTTGCAAAGAACGCAGTATTCCAGGAATTTGTACAGTCTATCGCAGATCAGGCACTTGCTTCATCTTTAAACGGTGGCAAGGATGGCGAAGATGTAGAAGCACTTCTTGCTGAAAACGGACTGAAAGAAGCTTTAGTTGAAAAGACAGCAACAATTGGTGAAAAATTATCCTTCAGACGTTTCGAGAAGGTGACAGGGGATGTTGTAACATCTTACCTTCACGGCGGCGGAAGAATCGGTGTATTAGTTGCCGGTACAGGTGCATCCGATGATGCAGCTAAGGAAGCACTTACAAATATCGCAATGCAGATCGCAGCTATGAACCCACAGTATATCAGCAGAGCTGATATGGCTGATGAAGAAGTTGCAAAGCTTCGTGAGATTACAGTTGACAGCGCATTAAATGATCCTGCATCTCTGCCAAAACCGATCTTAAACAAACTGATCGAAAAGGCAGTAGCCGGTGTATGGTCAGCAGAAGATGTAGCTATCTACGAAGAAAAGAAATCTAATATGCAGTATTTATTCAACTTCCTTTCAAAGGAAGCTGCTGCACAGCTTGCTGAGATTGCTATGGCTGATAAGGAAACAATCGCAGCTGACAAGATCTTCAATGGTCTTGTAGAAGGTCGTGTTTCCAAGCAGTTGAAAGAGATCTGCCTGCTTGATCAGACATATGTTAAAGCAGAAGATGGAAAACAGTCTGTAGCTAAATATCTTGCTTCCGTAAACAAAGATCTTGCAATCAAGAAATTTGTACGTTTTGAAGTTGGCGAAGGTATGGAAAAGAAGAATGAAGACTTCGCTGCAGAAGTAGCTGCACAGATGGCTAATGCTTAATTTACAGGCAAAGCAAGTATCAGATTACAAATAATAATCAAAGTTAATAAAACTCACAACACAAATCCCCGGGATCATTTCTGATCCCGGGGTATTTTGCTTACAAGAGTTGAGCAAGTGTGACCCCATCCAGATAGTCATTGATGATCGAATCCAGCTTCTGCCAGACCGGATGTGTGGGACAGGTGGCAATATTTTTGCATGGACCTGTAGATGAGGAAGTGCAGGAAACGGAAGCAAGATCGCCCTCTGTCAGTCTGAGGATTTCTCCTAATGTATAGTCTGTAGTGGGTTTTGTCAGCCGGTATCCACCACCTTTCCCTTTCAAGCCCTCCAGCAGGTCGTGTTCTACCAGAATTTTTAAAATTCCTTCCATATATTTCTTGGAAATGTGCTGCCGTTCGGCAATTTCCTTGAGTGGCACATATCCTTCATTTTCATGATGGGCAAGATCGATCAGCACGTAGAGCGCATATCGTCCTCTGGTTGAGATCAGCATATGAAATCCGTCCTTTTTTTCCGCTTCTTTGGAGCGGATATTTGAATTTATTATAGCACAAACTATAACCTGCTGTGCAGGTTATTTAGCAATATATTTGCTACGCAAATGCATTGCAATGGTTGACAAAATCCTAGTAACATACTATAGTTTAATTGCCTACCAAGCAGGTGGGTTGAATTAAAGGAAAGGTGTGGATCAGAAAATGGCAGACAAACTTTTGCAGGTAAACGGTATTTCAGTTCGTGTAGAGGATAAGGAAATTCTGCATGATATAAATTTAGAAATCGGAAAAGGAGAGACTCATGTGTTAATGGGACCAAACGGTGCGGGAAAATCAACACTTGGTTATGCACTGATGGGCAATCCGAAATATGAAGTAATGAAAGGGGATATTTTGTTCCGCGGAAATCGGATCAATGAGGATGGTGCAGATAAGAGAGCCAGGGATGGTATCTTTTTATCCTTCCAGAGTCCTTTGGAGGTTCCGGGTCTTTCTTTAAGCTCCTTTATCAGAAACGCAGTGGAAAAGAGACGTGGCAGCAGAATCCGTCTCTGGGATTTTAAGAAGGAGCTGCAGAAGGAAATGGAACTGCTGCAGATGGATTCATCCTATGCAGAGCGGGATCTGAATGTCGGATTTTCCGGCGGTGAAAAAAAGAAAACAGAGATTTTGCAGATGCTGATGCTCAGACCGGAGCTGGCAATTTTGGACGAAACGGATTCCGGACTTGATGTGGACGCAGTGCGTACTGTTTCAAAAGGTGTGGAGGAATACCAGAAGACAAGAGATGGAGCACTTCTGATCATCACGCACAGCACAAGGATTTTGGAAGCTTTACATGTGGATTATACGCATGTTCTGGTAGACGGGCATATTGTAAAGACAGGAGATGCTTCCCTGATCGACGAGATCAATGAACATGGATTTGAAAAATATCTGGATCTTTTAAAACAGGAATCAGAGACGGGGAGGTAAGCCGGATGAAAGAAAAAACCTATGTCGATGATGTGGACAGAAGCATTTACGATATTCGTAATGAAGAAAAAGATGTATATCGTGTGCAGGAAGGACTGGATGCGTCCATTGTAGAAAAAATATCAAAGGAAAAGAACGATCCTGCCTGGATGACGATGTTCCGTCTGCAATCATTGCAGATTTATAATGAACTGAAGGTGCCTGACTGGGGACCATCCATTGACGGACTGGATATGAGCCATATTGCGACTTATGTACGTCCGAACACGAAAATGAGTGCAAAATGGTCTGAAGTACCGGAAGATATTAAGGATACATTTGAAAAGCTTGGCATTCCGCAGGCTGAAAGAAAATCGCTGGCAGGTGTCGGTGCACAGTATGATTCCGAGCTAGTCTATCATAATGTCAGGGAAGAAGTGGCAGCACAGGGCGTTGTGTATACGGATATGGAAAGTGCCTTAAAAGGCGAATATGCAGATATGGTCAGAAAATATTTTATGAAGCTTGTAAGACCGAACGACCATAAATTTGCTGCTCTGCATGGGGCAGTCTGGTCAGGCGGTTCCTTTGTGTATGTGCCACCGGGTGTTTCCGTGGAAATCCCGCTGCAGTCATATTTCCGTCTGAATGCGCCGGGCGCAGGACAGTTTGAACATACGCTGATCATTGTAGATGAGGGCGCAGACCTGCATTTTATTGAGGGCTGCTCTGCACCAAAATATAATGTGGCAAATCTGCATGCGGGCTGTGTGGAACTTTTTGTAAAGAAAAATGCCAGACTGCGTTATTCGACGATCGAGAACTGGTCTAAAAACATGTATAACCTGAATACAAAACGTGCCATGGTGGAAGACGGCGGCGTGATGGAATGGGTTTCCGGTTCATTTGGATCCCATGTTTCTTACTTATACCCGATGACGATCCTGAAAGGAGATCATTCCCGGATGGAATTTACGGGAATCACCTTTGCCGGAAAAGGACAGAATCTGGACACGGGAGCAAAAGTCGTGCACATCGGAAAGAATACTTCTTCCTTTATCGGTACAAGATCCATTTCCAAAGATGGCGGTATCAGCACATTCAGAAGCAGCGTGCAGGTAGAAAAGTCTGCAAAGAATACAAAAGCGGCTGTTTCCTGTCAGTCCCTGATGCTGGATGATAAGTCAAGATCTGACACGATCCCGGCAATGGACATCCGGACAGCAGATGCGGATATCGGACATGAAGCAAAGATCGGACGGATCAGTGATGAAGCTGTCTTTTATCTGATGTCCAGAGGACTTTCAGAGGAAGATGCGAGAGCAATGATCGTCAGCGGATTTGCGGATAATGTATCAAAGGAACTTCCGCTTGAGTATGCGGTGGAAATGAACAATCTGATACAGCTCGAAATGAAAGGCAGCATAGGCTAAAAGGAATGGGCATTGTAGGAGGAACGAAATGGAACAGAAAATAGATATGATCGTAAACAGACTGCCTGCAAAAACCTGGAACAGACTATCGGTCAATCAGGCAGAAATCAAGGATCTGACGGCTGATGGCTGGCAAAGACCGGCTGTTACCGTCCGCTACCCAAAGGATGAAAAGCCAATTGTAAGAGAACTGACGACTGAACAGGAATCTTCTGTATATAAAAAGATGGAGCAGATCCGAACCGGAATGGGCGCGGAAGTAAGCCGCCTGAAACCGGAAGACGCAACAGATATTTGTGTGGAGACAGTAGAAGAGGGCGGGGAATCCGATGAGAGAAGAGAGCGTATGAGACGTGATGAGGTGGTACTTGTATTGGACTATCCGGATCGGAAAAACTGTTTTCAGGATGTAAAAATCTATGCGAGGGCAGGAGAAAGTGTAACCGTCTGGACTGTTGTAAGATCCAAAAAGGATGCGGAAGGGAAAGCTGTACTGCGGACACTTCTGCAGGCAGAAGAAAATGCAAAGATCCGACTTGTGCAGGTAGATCTGCTGGGCGATAGAATGCAGCTTTTCAATGATATCGGAGTAGAAAGCGGCAAACAGGCGCAGATAGAGGTTGTGCAGTTGTTTCTTGGCGCAGAGAAGATCTGGGCAGGAAGTTATGCTACGCTAACAGGAGAAAAGAGCCATCTGCAGCTTGATGTCGGTTATTACAGAGAAAAACAGCAGCTTCTGGATATGAACTATGTGGCACAGCATATCGGAAAGAAAACGGAAAGCAACATGAATGTGGGCGGCGTACTGCAGGATGCGTCTAAAAAGGTATTCCGCGGAACGATTGACTTTCCGCTGGGCTGCGTGGGTGCAAAGGGAGATGAAATGGAGGATGTCCTCATTTTAGGAGAGGATGCCATCAACCAGACAGTTCCGCTGATCCTATGCGCAGAGGATGATGTAGAAGGAAATCATGGTGCTTCGATCGGAAGACCGGCAGATGAGGTACTGTTTTATCTGGCAAGCAGAGGACTTTCGGAAGAGGATGCCTGCAATCTGCTGGCAAGAGCAAAGCTGGAAGCACTCTGTAACCGGATCGGAGAGCAGAAAATTGCAGAACAGGCTGAAAACTGGCTTTGGGAGGTAACAGGCGATGAAACGTGATTACAGACAGGATTTTCCGCTTCTGCGGGAAAATCCGATCGTATATCTGGACAGTGCAGCAACGGCGCAGCGTCCGGATGTGGTCATAGAAGCAGAAATGGAATTTTACAGAAATTATAATGCTAATCCTTTGCGTGGTCTGTATTCTCTGGGAATAGAAGCAACAGATCGCTATGAAGAGGCGCGGGAATGTGTGGCAAAATTTATCCATGCAGCATCTGCAAAGGAGATCATCTTTACAAGAAATGCAACGGAAAGCCTGAATCTGATTGCCTATAGCTACGGCTTATCGCATCTGCGGGAAGGCGATGAGATCGTTGTCAGTATATTGGAGCATCACAGCAATCAGCTTCCGTGGCGTATGGTGGCTGAAAAAACAGGTGCGGTCGTCAAGTATCTGGAATGTGACCGGCAGGGACATATTTCGGATGCGGATCTGCAGGCTGCTTTTTCGGAAAAAACAAAGCTGGTCGCAGTTACGCAGGTATCCAATGTGCTTGGTATCAGGACACCGATTGAAAAGATCGTCGCACTGGCAAGGAAAAGCGGAGCTGTTGTTGTACTGGATGCAGCGCAGTCTACGCCGCATATGGAAGTGGATGTACAAAAACTGGGCGTGGATTTCCTGGCATTTTCCGGGCATAAGCTGATGGCACCTATGGGAATTGGCGTATTATATGGAAGGAAGGAACTGCTTTCTGAAATGCCGCCTTTTTTGACCGGCGGAGAAATGATCCAGACGGTGACAAGAGATAAGGTAGTGTATGCCGAGCTGCCACATAAATTTGAGGCAGGTACTGTCAATGGTGCAGGGGCATGGGCACTTGCGGCGGCGATCCGGTATTTACAGGAAGTCGGTTATGAGCAGATACAGAAGCAGGAGCTTTTGCTGACTACGCAGCTGATGGATGGGCTTAAGAAGGTGCTACATGTACAGATCCAGGGATCACCGGATCCGAAAGAGCATTGTGGGATTGTCAGCTTTACCATAGATGGCGTGCATCCGCATGATGTCAGCAGCATTCTGGATGCAGATGGCATTGCAGTCCGTGCGGGACATCACTGTGCACAGCCTCTGATGCAACAGATTGGCGTTATGTCAACCACTCGTGCCAGCATGTATTTTTATAACACGGAAGAGGATATAGAAAAGCTGCTTGCAAGCGTGCAGACGATCAGAAGGAGAATGGGCTATGGAGAATAACAGAAGCTTTTACAATGAAATATTAACGGATCACAACCTGCATCCCATGCATAAGCATGAGCTTGCGGATGCCAATATGCAGCTCGAAGGCGTGAATCCAAGCTGCGGAGATGATATTATTTTAAATCTTAAAGTAGAGGATGGAAAGATCGTGGACGGCTCCTTCACAGGCGACGGCTGTGCAATTTCGCAGGCTTCCGCGGACATTATGCTGGATCTGATCATCGGCAGAGAGGTAGAAGAAGCAGAAAGACTGAAAGAAAGCTTTCTGCATATGATCAAGGGAGAGGCGACAGACGAGGAAATGGAGCTTTTGGAAGAAGCTGGTGCACTTGCCGATATTTCTCATATGCCTGCCCGTGTTAAATGTGCGGTGCTTGGCTGGCATACACTGGAGAATATGCTGGAAGGCAGGACAGAAGCGTAAAAAATCTGCACATATTTGCTTTTCATAGTATGCATATGATATGCTGTAACAGGAAGATAGGTCGCACGGTTATAGTGCTACGGTATAGACGCGAAATGCCGCTATGGCATAGAAAAGTTGACGGCGGCTAACTATGGAGGATATATGTGGAATAAAACAAAGTCCCTGTATGATACGGATGCAGCATATTGGTATTCGCAATATGAAGAGCAGTTCCTTTTTGAAAAAGGAAAGCTGGAAGCCGTTTTTATGCTGGCAGGCATATCAATCATGAAATACTGGCACTCCAGAAGCGGCTGCAGGAATTTGAAGCATACGAAAAGAAGCTGGATACTTGGAAAATGCAGTTGTAAGAGGAGGCAGAGATATGAAAGAAGCAAAAGAGACAAGAAGTGCAGCGGATCTGCTGACAAGGCAGGACATACTACAATACGGACTGTCTTTTCCAGGTACCTATCAGGAAGCTCCATTCCATGATACAAACTGGCAGCTTGTCCGGGTGAAGGGAAGCAAAAAGGTCTTTCTCTGGACGTATGAAAAAGACGGCTTTTTAAATCTGAATGTAAAAGTAAAGCCGGAATGGCGTGACTTCTGGAGAAATGCATATGCTGCAGTTATCCCCGGCTATCATCAAAATAAAGAGCACTGGAATACGATCATTGTGGATGGCAGTATTCCGGTAGAAGAGGTCAGACGGATGATCGCGGAAAGCTATGATCTGGTCACGGACAGCCCCGCAAAGCGGATCTATGAAGCGGTCAGGCAGGTGCCTAAGGGGAAAGTTGCAACCTATGGGCAGATCGCAGAGCTGGCAGGAGATAAAAAGATGTGCAGAGCAGTCGGGAATGCACTGCACAAAAATCCCGATCCGGAACTTACCCCGTGCTACCGCATTGTAAATGCCAAAGGGGAACTTGCAGGCGCTTTTGCATTTGGCGGGGAAAATGCACAGGCAGACCGCCTGCGCGCAGACGGGATCGAAGTTGTGGACGGCAGAGTTGATCTTGAGAAGTATGGGATCAGGGTTGTGGATGGCAGGATAGATTGTGAGAAGCAAAGATAAAGATCTAGGCTTAGGAATAATTACAGAAATTTATCCAATACCGGGAAAAACATACAAATGGGCTTTTCCAAAATGTAAATACATAAGAAATATGGAAGCGTGAATCTTATATGAAAAGAAAACATAAAAAGAATAAAAGCATGGCATTCATAACTGGAATGCTCTGTCTGGTGCTATTATTGGTGGTATTACTGGCAATAGTGCCAATAATGGAAGTTAGTCATGAACAACTAAATACAACGTCCACATTCGATTGGGCGGGGATAGACGAGCTGACCATAACAAGCGAAAATCTGCAAAACGGTGTATGGGATGACAGCATTGCCAATACGGAGCGTGGAAAAAACCTTTCGCCGCAGCTAAGCTGGGAAAAGGCAGAAAATGCACAGGCTTATGTGATCTATATGATAGATCCGGATGGAAATAACTGGATCCATCTGATCTCAGGTACTCTGACTAAAGAAGAAGTAGTGCAGGGAGAGATCACACAGGTCAATAAGGGGACAAGTGACACCGGTTATATCGGACCGTATCCACCTGCCGGAACTCATTCCTATGAAGTGTATGTGTTTGCATTAAAGCAGGCAAAGACAGACTATGCAGGAAAAGTTAATGCAGTGTGTGATGGTATTGACAAGATTGCACAGGAACTGGATGCAGATGCTGCAGGAGCGAGTGGAAACATAGCCGCCTATGGTAAATTGACCGGTACTTATACAAAATAAATACCTAAACCTAACTTTACCTTGACAGCATGCGAAAGTCATGATAAAAAAGAACAGGATAAACGAAATCTGGGTATGCTATAAGAAGAAAGTGAGTGGAAGAACATGAATCAGTATACACAACAAAAATTTGTAGGAGAGCGTGCTTTATTTCAAAGCAGAGATCTGGAGCTTTCTTATTGTACCTTTGCGGACGGCGAGTCACCGCTGAAGGAAAGTAAAAATTTAAAAATAGAGAATTGTCTGTTTCAGTGGAAATATCCGCTGTGGTATTGCCGGAATGTAGAAGTAAAGCATTCTACCATGTTTGAAATGGCAAGAGCCGGTATCTGGTATACAGACCATATTTCCATGGAGGATATTACTTATCAGGCACCGAAGGGTTTCAGACGATGCAAGGATGTCGTGCTCAAGGATATCAATTTCCCGAATGCGGCAGAAACACTCTGGAACTGCAGTCAGGTAAAAATGCAGAATGTGACAGCCAAGGGCGACTATTTTGCAATGGGAAGCTCCGATATGGAGATCGATAATTTTACACTGGTCGGCAATTACAGCTTTGACGGCGCAAAGAACCTGACGATCCGCAATGCCAGAATGCTGTCCAAGGATGCTTTCTGGAACTGCGAAAATGTAACGGTTTATGATTCCTTTATATCCGGAGAATATCTGGGCTGGAATGCCAAAAATGTCACACTGATCAACTGTACGATCGAGAGTGAGCAGGGCATGTGCTATATGGATAATCTGAAGATGGAAAACTGCAGGCTGCTGAATACCAATCTGGCGTTTGAATATGCAACCGTAGATGCACAGATCGACTCTAAGATCGATAGTGTGAAAAATCCGATCTCCGGAAAAATCCGAGCAAAACAGATCGACGAGATTATTTTTGATAATCCGGATGTCAAAAAGGAAAATACGGATATTGTTACCGAAGACTAACGGGAAATCTACAGCAGAAAACTGCATGAGTATTTTCAGAATGAATTGTTGTGATGTGAAGACCGGAAGAAATAAAGAAAGACTATCAGTTACATGAAACAAGAGAACGTAAAAAATAAAAAAGAAAACAGAGAGGAACTGGTCTCCTATATAAGGATGGGGCGGGAGCTTTCCGGCAGGCAGCAGATCCTGCTGGTGATACAGCTTTCACTTCCCGCGATCATGGCACAGCTTACTTCTGTGGCAATGCAGTATATTGATGCATCCATGGTGGGGCGGCTTGGCTCGGGGGCAGCAGCAGCGATCGGTCTGGTTGCATCGACAACATGGCTTTTTGGCGGCGTCTGCAATTCTTTTTCGGTCGGATTTGCCGTACAGGCAGCTCAGCTGATCGGAGCCAATAAGCTGGAGGCGGCAAGAGATGTACTGAAGCAGGCCCTTTTTACCATTTCGTGCATTTCCGTATTTCTGGCTGCGATCGGTATTGCAATCAGCAGCTTTCTGCCGGGCTGGCTTGGCGGAGAACAGGCTATTTTAAAGGACGCAGGACACTATTTTCTGATCTATGTCTGCTTTTTGCCTTGTTCGGGACTGAATGTGCTGGCAGGCAGTATGCTGCAGAGCAGCGGCAATATGAAAGTGCCCGGTATCTTAAATTCCCTGCTGTGTCTTCTGGATGTCTTGTTTAATGCACTGTTTATATACGGCTGCAGAATGGGTGTGGCAGGTGCAGCACTTGGCACGGGCGTATCGGAGCTGATCATTGCGAGTATCATGCTGTATTTTGCCTGCGTGAAAAGTCCGATCCTGCATATCCGGAAGGAAGAAGGATTTCATCTTTCGGCGGAATGTCAGAAAAAGGCGATCACTTTATCGCTCCCGGTGACATTTGAACGATTTGTTGTCTGTCTTGCCATGATCGTAACGACAGGGATCGTGGCGCCGCTCGGTTCGGTGGCACTGGCTGCTAATTCTTTTGCGGTAACGGCGGAAAGTCTGTGTTACATGCCGGGCTATGGAATCGGTGAGGCAGCAGCAACACTGGTAGGACAGAGTACAGGCGCGGGACGCAAAAATCTGGTACACCATTTTTCAAGGATGACGGCGTGGACCGGTATTGGCGTTATGACTGTGACGGGAATCCTGATGTATTTTCTGGCACCGCTCATGATGCTGTCGCTTTCCCCGGATCCGGCGGTACAGGCACTCGGAACGAAGGTGCTTCGGATCGAAGTTTTTGCGGAACCGATGTATGCGGCTTCTATTGTGGCGTCAGGTGCACTGCGCGGGGCAGGGGATACGATGATCCCAAGCATTTTGAATTTTATCAGTCTCTGGTTTGTGCGTATCCCGCTTTCCTGGATACTGGCAAAGCCATTTGGACTGACAGGCGTATGGATCGCCATGTGTCTGGAGCTGATCTGCCGGGGAATCCTTATGCTGATCCGGCTTCTGAAAAAATTGTAACCGGTGGTACGAAAACATTATGTAAACTGCAAACAGTGGAAAGGAAGGAAAATGGAAGCATATGATTTTGATCGGATAACAGACAGAAGAAATACCTTCTCCTATAAATGGGATATCAAAGAAGGTGAGCTCCCGATGTGGGTTGCGGATATGGATTTTGAAACAGCACCCTGTGTCAAGGAAGCTTTGATCCGGCGGGCAGAGCATGGTATCTTTGGCTATTCCGTTGTTCCGCAGGAGTGGAACCGGGCAATTTGCGGCTGGTGGCAGAGAAGACATCATTTTCAAATGCAGGAGGACTGGCTGATCTTCTGTACAGGCGTGATCCCTGCGATCGATGTGGCGGTCAAACGCATGACAAATGTAGGAGATAATGTTGTTGTGCAGACACCGGTCTATAATATTTTTTATAACTGTGTTGAAAATCATGGCAGACATGTACTGGAAAACCGGCTTCTTTATGAAAAAGGACAATACGAAATGGATTTTGAAGATTTGGAGAAAAAACTGGCAAATCCGCAGACAACGATGCTCTTATTATGTAATCCGCAGAATCCGGCAGGAAAGATCTGGAGTAAGGAAGAGCTTGCCAGAGTCGGTGCACTTTGCAAAAAACACCATGTACTGGTTGTAGCGGACGAGATCCACTGTGATCTGACGATGCCCGGCTATGCATATGTACCGTTTGCTTCCGTATCGGACGATTGCAAATATAACAGCATTACATGCCTGGCACCGAGCAAGACCTTTAATATGGCGGGGCTGCAGTCGGCAGCAGTTATGATACCGGATGAAGCGATCCGGGAAAAGATGGACAGAGGATTGAATTCCGATGAAGTGGCAGAGCCGAATGCCTTTGCCATGGCAGGCACGATCGCGGCTTTTACAGAGGGAGATGCATGGCTTGACAGCCTGCGGAGCTATTTGAAAGAAAGCAGGGATATGGTTGCAGCATTTCTGGCAGGTAAACTGCCGCAGATCCATCTGGTGGAAAATACAGCGACTTATCTGCTCTGGCTGGATTGTTCCAAGGTAACGGATGACACGGATCATCTGCAGGAATTTCTCCGAAAAGAAACAGGACTGTATCTGTCCAAGGGCAGCGGCTATCACGGAAACGGGAACCTCTTTTTGCGTATGAACATCGCATGCCCGCATACAGCAGTTAAAGAAGGGCTTACGCGCCTTGCCCGTGGTATACAGCTTTTTGAGAAAACAAAATAAGGGATAAAGAAGCAGAAAAGCTTATCTGTACAGCAACAGGAAAAAGATTGTATGGATGAGCTTTGTTTATGTTCCAAATACAGTCTGTCAATTTGTATCTATAACGCTGGATTTCGGATAAAAATTATGATAGAATAAATCGAATATGCAAAGAATGGAGTCTTGGTATGCCAAAAAGTGAAGAGGAAAAGAGACGCAGCCGGATTTCTTCCATGAAGAGGCTGATAGTAGCGTATTTACTTTTAGGGATTCTGATTCCGATCCTGTTATGTATTTTGTTGTTTATCAAGGTAGACAGACTGCAGAAAGAACTGGATCAGATGCAGCGGCAGATCGCATCGCAGCAGAGCGAAAGTACTGCCGGGGCTGAACAGACTGCTTCCGCAGAAGCAGATGCAGAAGCCGGGCAGCAGGCAGGCGGAATGCAGGCAGATAACAGCCTTGCAAAATGGCAGGCAGAAGAAACGGAACCGGACGATGGACAGAAGAGAAAGGTTTATCTGACCTTTGATGATGGACCGAGCAGTAACACAGATGCCATACTGGATATTTTAAAACAGTATGATGTGAAAGCTACTTTTTTTGTGACAGGAAAGCCGCAGGAGAAGTACAAGGAAATGTATCAGCGTATTGTAGAGGAAGGGCATACACTCGGTATGCATTCCTATAGCCACAAATACGATGAAATCTATGCTTCGGAGGAAGCCTTTGAAGAGGATCTTTCCAGGCTGCAGGATTTCTTATATGATACGACCGGTGTATGGTCACATTTTTACAGATTTCCGGGTGGAAGCTCCAATCAGGTCAGTACGGTGGATATGAGTGAGCTTGCAGCGTATATGCAGCAACAGGATATCTATTATCTGGACTGGAATGTGTCAAGCGGTGATGCAACAGGCAAAAAGGTAAAAGCACAGACGCTAGTGGACAATGTACTGACAGGTGTGGGGAAACATCAGACCGCTGTTGTCCTTTTGCATGATGCAGCGAATAAAAATACGACAGTGGAAGCACTTCCTGCAATCATTGAGGGAATACAGGCAATGGATGATACGGTTCTTTTGCCGGTCAGTGATGACATGGAATTTGTGCAGCATCTGAAATTACAACAATCAACTGCGCAGCAGTAATAATAAACGGAGGAGAAAAAATGGGATTTTTTCAGGAACTGAAAGAAGACCTGTCTCAGGCAGTCAATGAACTTCTGCCGGAAGAAGAGACGGGACAGGAAAGTAAAAAAGACGACGAAGATAAGGCACTGGATGATGCGCTGAAGGAAGTGCAGGAAGCACTGGTTGCGGAAGTCGGAAGCCCTGACAACGAAGAAGCCGGAAAGCAGGATGAAGCTGCAGAAGAAACAAAGGATGCAGAAACTGCGGATGAGGAAAAGCAGGAAGAAAAACAGGATGACCAGGCTGCTGAAGAGGAGCCGGAAGCGGAGTCTGCAGCACCGGAAGACGAAGAACAGGTTGTCGAAGCCAAAGAAGTGCAGGGGAATGAAACAGAAGCTGTGGAAGAACCTTCAGAAAAGGCGGCAGAAGAATCCGAGGCGGTTATGCTGCAGAAAGCGGCAGCGGAGCAGATGCAGAGCATTGCAGGTATCGTAAAGCCGGAAGCAGATGAGGATGAAGATGATTTTGCAGAGAGACAGATGCAGACACCGGAAGAAATGCTCATGCATATGGATCTGGGACAGCATACAGAAAAAGAAGAATCAGAATTGGAAAAAGAGGTAGGAAAAGCAATGGAAGAACAGAAAACGAGTTTAGAAGATACAGAAGTATTAGATGAAACAGCGATCATCACTGCAGGCATGACATTAACTGGTGATATCAGCGCAAAAGGCAATGTGGATATTCTCGGTAAAGTAAAAGGAAAGGTTGAGTTGCTCGGCAAGTTAAATGTTTCCGGTACGATCGAAGGAGATTCCAAAGCTGCAGAGGTATTTGCAGACGGTGCGCATATCACAGGTATGATCGTTGCGGAAGGAACTGTCAAGATCGGACAGAATTCCGTTGTGATCGGTAATGTGGCAGCTTCCAGTGCGGTGATCGCAGGCGCTGTCAAAGGTGATATTGATGTGAAGGGACCGGTTATCTTAGATGCATCCGCCATTGTAATGGGGAATATCAAATCCAAATCCGTTCAGATCAACAACGGTGCGGTGATCGAAGGTATGTGCAGCCAGTGCTACGCAGAAGTAAATCCGACAGATTTCTTTAATGATCTGATCGCAAAATAAACCAAGGGACAAAGTGATAGGAGAAAAGATATGAAAAGAGTAATGCTGAAGCTGAGCGGCGAAGCGCTTGCAGGAGAAAAAAAGACCGGTTTTGATGAAGAAACAGTACGTGGTGTGGCATTGCAGGTAAAGCAGCTTGTTGATGACGGCGTACAGGTCGGTATTGTGATCGGCGGCGGTAATTTCTGGCGTGGCCGTTCCAGCGAAAATATCGACAGAACAAAGGCAGATCAGATCGGAATGCTGGCAACTGTCATGAACTGTATTTATGTATCGGAGATCTTCAGAAGCGTGGGAATGATGACGGCGATCCTGACACCGTTTGAATGTGGTTCGTTTACAAAGCTGTTTTCCAAGGATCGCGCCAATAAATATTTTTCCAAGAATATGGTAGTATTTTTCGCAGGCGGAACAGGACATCCTTACTTCTCAACAGATACAGGTGTTGTACTGCGTGCCATTGAAGTAGAAGCAGATGTGATCCTGCTGGCAAAAGCGATCGACGGTGTATATGATGATGATCCGCATAAAAATCCAAATGCAAAGAAATACGATGAGGTTTCCATTGATGATGTGGTTGCACAGAATCTGCAGGTTGTAGATATGACAGCGTCTATTCTGGCAAGAGATAACAAAATGCCGATGTGGGTATTCGGTCTGAATGAAGAAAACAGCATTGTGAATACCATGAACGGTAAATTTAACGGAACAAAGGTTACAGTATAGAATAAGGGAGGACATATAAAATGGATGCAAGAGTAAAAACATTTGAAGAAAAAATGCAGAAGACAGTTGACTTTTTAGGAGAGGATTTCATGACGATCCGTGCAGGAAGAGCCAATCCTCATGTACTTGATAAGATCAAGGTTGATTATTATGGAACACCGACACCACTGCAGCAGGTTGGTAATATCACAGTTCCGGAACCGAGAATGATCCAGATCGCGCCATGGGAAAAATCCCTGATCAAAGAGATCGAAAAAGCAATTTTATGTTCTGATGTCGGCATTACACCATCCAATGATGGTTCTGTGATCCGTCTGGTATTCCCGGAGCTTACCGAGGAACGTCGTAAGGATCTGGTTAAGGAAGTGAAGAAAAAAGGTGAGGAAAGCAAGGTTGCAGTCCGCAATTCCAGAAGAGATGGAAATGACTCCTTCAAGAAGCTGGCAAAGGAAGATGTTTCCGAAGACGAGATCAAGATGCTAGAAGAACAGTTACAGAAAGTAACCGATAAATTCATCAAAGAAATTGATGGTATGGTAGAAGAGAAGTCAAAGGAGATCATGACTGTATAATGAGTGTACCGAATCATATCGCCATTATATTGGATGGAAACGGCAGATGGGCAAAGAGCAAGGGAATGCCACGTAATTACGGGCATGTACAGGGCAGCAAAAATGTGGAAACAGTCTGTGCTGCAGCGTACGACCTTGGTGTGAAATACCTGACGGTCTATGCATTTTCCACAGAGAACTGGAACAGACCGAAGGACGAAGTGGATGCATTGATGAAGCTTCTGCACAATTATATGAAGACCTGTCTGAAAACCGCAGCGAAAAATAATATGCGTGTCCGCGTACTGGGAGATAAGATGGGGCTTGCACCGGATATCCGGGAGCGGATCGCTGAGCTTGAGGAAGCAACAAAAGACTATGATGGTCTGAATTTCCAGATTGCATTAAATTACGGCGGGCAGGATGAGATCGTTCGTGCAGTCCGCAAGGTAATGGCAGATACCCAGAAGGGGCTCCAGCCGGAAGACATGACGATCGAAAAGTTCGCTGACTATCTGGATACAAAAGGGATCCCTGAACCGGATCTGATGATCCGTACAAGCGGAGAACAGAGGATTTCAAATTTCCTGATCTGGCAGCTTGCCTATACGGAGCTTTATTTTACACCGGTTCCATGGCCTGCTTTCGGCAAAAAGGAACTGGAGGAAGCAATTGTAGCCTACAATCAGCGGGATCGCCGGTTTGGGCTTGTAAAGGAGGAGTAACATGCTGACAAGACTGATCAGTGGAATACTGCTTCTGATCATTCTGGCATTTGCAATGAGTAACGGGGGCATCGTTTTGTATGCCCTGACTCTTTTTATTTCGCTTGTCGGATTTTCAGAGCTTGTGAAAGCAACGAATGTACGAAAAGAAGAGAAAAAGCCGTCCGGTATTGAGATCGTCGGATATCTTGGCATCGTGGCATATTATATTGTGCGGTATCTGACGGATTCTGATACGTATGCATTGCTTGCGATCATTCTGACGATCATGGGCATGATGCTTGTATATGTTCTGACATTCCCGAAGTATCATGCACAGCAGGTTATGTCAGCAGGCTTTTCGTTTCTGTATTGTCCGGTGCTTTTGTCCTATATTTATATGACAAGGAACCTGACACAGGGCATCTTTCTGGTATGGCTGATCTTTTCCGCATCCTGGGGCTGCGATACGTGTGCGTATGCAGTCGGTAAGCTGTTGGGAAAACATAAGCTGGCACCGGTGCTGAGCCCGAAAAAATCAATTGAAGGAGCGGTTGGTGGCGTGGCAGGTGCTGCGCTGATCGGCTTTTTATATGCGTGGGGACTGCAGAAGGCGGGCGTGACTGCTATTTCGGATGATGCCATCTGGGCATTTCCGCTGATCTCAGGTGTCGGAGCAGTTTTAAGCCAGCTCGGTGATCTGGCGGCTTCCGGTATCAAGCGTGATCATAACATTAAGGATTATGGTAGGCTGATCCCGGGACATGGCGGTATTATGGATCGTTTTGACAGCGTGATCGTAACAGCACCGCTGATCTATTATTTATGTATCATTCTTCTGGAACTGTAGACGTGATCCGGAGGAAGATGGTAGAAGGAGCAGAAAGATGAAAAATATCGTTTTGCTGGGTTCCACAGGTTCGATCGGAACGCAGACACTGGATGTGGTACGCAGCTATAAAGAAGATCTGCATGTGGTTGCACTGGCAGCAGGCAGCAGTGTGGAAATGATGGAGCAGCAGATCCGTGAATTTTTGCCCTCTTATGCGGTTATGTGGTCGGAAGAGGCGGCAAAGGATTTAAAGCAGCGTGTCAGGGATCTGCAGGTGCAGGTACTGACGGGCATGGATGGTCTGCTTGCCATTTCGGTTCTGCCCGAGGCGGATGTTGTACTCACCGCGATCGTGGGAATGATCGGAATCCGCCCGACGATCGCAGCGATCGAGGCAGGCAAGGATATTGCGCTTGCCAATAAGGAAACGCTTGTGACGGCAGGACATATCATTATGCCGCTTGCAAAGAAGCATGGCGTGAAGATCTTACCGGTTGACAGCGAACACAGTGCGATTTTCCAGTCTTTAAACGGAGAACCGAAGGATAAGATCAGACAGATCCTTCTGACTGCATCAGGCGGTCCGTTCCGCGGTTTTACAAAAGAGCAGCTTACCAATGTAAAAGCAGCAGATGCCTTAAAGCATCCGAACTGGACGATGGGACGCAAAATCACGATCGATTCCGCGACAATGGTCAATAAAGGACTGGAGGTTATGGAAGCCGGCTGGTTATTCCATGTACCGCCGGAAAAAATAACTGTAGTAGTACAACCACAAAGCATCATACATTCTATGGTAGAGTATGTAGATGGCGCGGTGATCGCACAGCTTGGCGTACCGGACATGAAACTGCCGATCCAGTATGCACTTTTTTATCCTGACAGAAGACCGATGCAGGAAAACAACATAGATTTCTTCAAGTTGGGCAGAATTACATTTGAGGAGCCTGATATGGAAGTGTTTACGGGACTGAAGCTGGCTTATGAAGCATTCCGGGCAGGCGGCAGTATGCCAACGGTATTTAATGCTGCAAATGAAAAGGCAGTCAGTCTCTTCTTGCAGGATAAGATCGGTTTCCTGGATATTCCGGAGCTGATCGGTGCATGTATGCAGAACCATCATGTGATCGCAAATCCGACGGTGGAGCAGATCTTAGAGGCGGAAGCTGCATGCTATGACTATATTGAAAGCAGGTGTTAAAGATTGGGCATTGTCCTGTTTTTTATCATTTTCGGCGTAGTTGTCATTGCGCATGAATTCGGACATTTTATCATTGCAAAAGCAAATGGAATTTCGGTTGTGGAATTTACAGTCGGTATGGGGCCGTGTATTTTTTCGGTGAAAAAGGGCGGTACCAAATATGCGATCCGTTTACTGCCGCTTGGCGGTGCCTGTATTTTTGAAGGTGAGGATGGCATCGAACGCGATACCGAAAAAAAAGAAGCAGAAAGTGGAGAAGCAGATCCGCAGCAGGATGTGCAGCAGGCGGTGGCCAATACAGAGCTGGGCAGCAAAAAGAAGCCGGGCGCATTTCCGGATGCACCGGTGTTTGCCAGGATTGCCACTGTCTTAGCCGGACCGGTATTTAACTTTATTCTAGCATTTTTGATGTCTACGATCATTGTTGGCAGCTACGGAACCGATCTGCCGGTCGTACAGCAGGTTTCGGATGGCGGCGCGGCGCAGCTTGCGGGCATGCAGGATGGAGACAGGATCCTTTTCATGAACGGCAAAAAGATCCATCTGTATCGTGAGATCAGTCTTGCCTCCATGCTGAATAAAGGGGAAGATATCGCAGTTACCTATGAAAGAGACGGCAAGCAGTATGACACCGTGATAAAGCCGATCTACGACGAATCAGCAGGGCGTTATTATATGGGCTTATATGGCGTAGGCTCTTATCAGAAATTCGGTATTTTCGGTACTGTAAAATACAGCCTGTATGAAGTCGGTTACTGGATCAATACAACGGTCAAGAGTCTGGAGCTTCTGATACAGGGGCAGGTTTCAAAGGATGATGTATCCGGTCCTGTCGGAATGGCACAGACTGTGACACAGATCTACGACCAGTCAAAACCGGACGGCATTTATTATATCTGGCTGAATATGCTCAATTTTGCAATCCTGCTGAGCGCTAATCTGGGCGTATTGAATCTGTTACCGTTCCCGGCGCTGGATGGCGGCAGACTGGTATTCCTTTTGGTAGAAGCAGTCAGGGGTAAACCGGTTCCACCGGAAAAAGAAGGTCTGGTGCATATGATCGGTATGGCGTGCCTGATGCTTTTAATGGTATTTGTATTGTACAATGATCTGACAAAGATTTTTTAAATTATTATATGATGTCTGGGTCAAAAACTCACGACTTTGATGCCCACGAATTGTTCCGTGCTACGCACTCCTACAATTCTCCCCAATATTCGCATATCGTGGGATTATCATCCCACTTTTATGCTCATATCGGGGCGGGTCCCAAGGTCTTGCACCCACCTATGAGCAAGCTCAGGTGGGTTTAGACCTTTTGACCCTGGCATCATCATATAGATAGCAATGAAAAGAGGATAATTATGTATCGTGATCATACAAAAGTAGTGCATATTGGTGACAGAGTGATCGGTGGCGGAAATCCGGTGCTGATACAGTCCATGACGAATACACATACAGAGGATGTGGCAGCGACAGTCGCACAGATCCACAGACTGGAACAGGCAGGCTGCGAGATCATCCGCTGTACGGTTCCGACCGAGGAGGCTGCAAAAGCGATCGGCGAGATCAAAAAACAGATCCATATCCCGCTTGTGGCAGACATCCATTTTGATTATAAGATGGCGATCGCTGCCATGGAAAACGGAGCAGATAAGATCCGCATCAATCCGGGCAATATCGGAAGCATTGACAGAGTGAAGGCTGTTGTGGAAGTGGCAAAGGAGCGGAATATCCCAATCCGTGTCGGTGTAAACAGCGGTTCTCTGGAAAAGGATCTGGTAGATAAATACCATGGTGTAACGGCAGAAGGTATTGTGGAAAGTGCGCTGGATAAGGTGCATATCATAGAAGATCTGGGATATGACAATCTGGTGATCAGTATCAAATCTTCGGATGTCCTGATGTGTGTAGCAGCGCATGAAAAGCTCGTAAAAGAGACCAATTATCCGTTGCATGTTGGAATCACGGAGTCCGGTACGATCATGAGCGGCAATATCAAATCTTCGATAGGACTTGGTATTTTGCTGCATGAAGGCATCGGTGATACGATCCGCGTTTCCCTGACGGGCGATCCGGTGGAAGAAGTAAAATCTGCAAAGCTGATCTTACGGACACTGGGACTGAGAAAGGGTGGTATTGAAGTAGTATCCTGTCCGACCTGTGGCAGAACGAATATTGATCTGATCGGACTGGCTAATGCAGTGGAACAGATGGTGGCAGATATTCCGCTTGACCTGAAGGTGGCGGTTATGGGCTGCGTTGTAAACGGACCGGGCGAAGCGAAAGAAGCTGATATTGGTATTGCCGGCGGTAAAGGAGAAGGACTTCTGATCAAAAAAGGTGAAGTGATCAGAAAAGTACCGGAAGATCAGTTATTAAATACACTTAGGGAAGAATTATTGAATTGGGGAAATGAGTAGTGAGTCATTCATTTATGGAAGTATTTCCAACGCTGCATCTGGAAGGCGACTGTAAAGTCTATATGGAAGATGTCAGAGTTGACAGAGTTGTGACGACAAGAGCAAGAGATCTGCTGAAGGTTTACATAAGTTGTGACAACATCATAGAAAAAGAATATATTTATAAAGTGGAAAAAGAGCTGCATAAGCAGCTTTTTTCTGCCTTGGAAGGCGGAAAAGAAGGACCTGAAGTCAAGCTTTATGAAACGTTTCATCTGTCTGCGCAGTATGATGCGCCGGCTGTTTTCGGGGCGTATAAAAACAGTATGCTGCTGGAGCTGAAGGAATACAGTCCGATGCTGCACAGCATGTTAAAGTCCGCAGAGATGTCTTTTGAAGCAGATGATAAAGTTGTTCTGACGATGGAAGATATTCCACTGTATCATCAGAAAAGCGGAGAGCTTCTGCAGATCCTGGACAAGATCGTCTGTGAAAGATGCGGGGTACGTGCGTTTTTTGAAGTAGCATATGAAGAGCCGAAGGAAAGCAAATACCGGGAAGAGGACGATATCAAGATTGCACGCCGGATCGCGGAAATTGCGGGAAACCGTGCGGCTATTTCCCAAACGAGTGACAGTGAATATGTGGATATGAGCGGTGTGGACGGAAATGAATTTGAGCATGCCGCATCGCCTATGCAGGGAGCAGATGCAAAAATTGCTGAACAACCGCAGAAGCAGCCGGTGCAGAAAGCAGAGCCAGCACAGCCGCCGAAGAAAGAATTTAAAAAAGAAGGTAAAAAAGACTTTAAGAGCTTCCGCAGACAGGGCAGGCGTTCGGACAATCCGGATGTATTGTATGGCTATGATGTGGAAGGTGAGATCGTTCCGATGGATCAGATCCTGGATGAAATGGGTGAGATCACGATACGCGGAAAAGTGCTGAGTGTAGAAGAACGAGAGATCCGTAATGAAAAGACGATCGTCAGCTTCTTTATTACAGACTTTACGGATACGATGAAATGCAAGATGTTCTGTCCGAACGAAGAACTCCCGAATATCCGGGAAGGTGTCAAAAAAGGTGCTTTTCTGCTTGTCAGGGGACTTTGTGCCATGGACAGCTTTGATAAGGATCTGACGATTTCCATTAAGAGCCTGCAAAAAACAAAAGACTTTACCGTGACCAGAATGGATCACAGTGCAAAGAAGCGTGTAGAGCTGCACTGCCATACCAAAATGAGTGATATGGACGGTGTTTCCGATGTTATCGATATTGTAAAGCGGGCATATAAATGGGGACATCCGGCGATCGCGATCACAGATCATGGCGTGGTACAGGCACTTGCGGATGTATTCCATACGTGGCAGGATCTGTATAAAGGTGCGAAAGCAGAGGCGGAAAAGGAAGGAAAACAGCTTGACAGACAGGATTTCTTCAAGGTGATCTGCGGCTGTGAGATCTATCTGGTAGATGATCTGAAAAATATTGTAGTCAATCCGAAGGGACAATCTCTGATGGATTCCTTTGTTGTATTTGATATTGAAACAACCGGTTTTTCAAGTGTGACGAACCACATTATAGAGATCGGTGCGGTAAAGGTGGAAAATGGAAAAATCGTAGACCGTTTTTCAACTTATGTAAACCCACAGGAGCCGATTCCGTACCGGATCACCAAGCTGACAACGATCACGGATGCAGATGTCATGGATGCACCGACGATCGATCAGGTTCTGCCGGAGTTTTTTGCCTTTTGCGAAGGCTGTGTACTGGTAGCGCACAATGCTTCTTTTGATACCGGTTTTATTAAGGAAAATGCGAGGAAACTGGAGCTGCCTTATGCATATACTCATGTGGATACGCTTGCCATGGCACGAGTGCTGCTGCCACAGCTTGCCAAGTTTACACTGGATCATGTGGCAAAGACAGTCGGTGTATCTTTGGAAAACCATCATCGTGCAGTAGATGATGCGGAGGCAACGGCTGAAATTTTTGAGAAATTTATTCCGATGCTGCTGGAAAAGGGTGCACATGATCTGGATGCGGTTAATGAGCTGGGCAGGACAAGTACGGATTATGTCCGTAAAACACCGTCTTATCATGCCATTGTACTGGCGAAAAATGATGTGGGACGTGTCAATTTATATAAGCTGATCTCAGCTTCCCATTTGCAGTATTTTAACAGACGGCCGAAGGTACCGAAGAGCCTGATCCTTGAAAACAGAGAAGGTCTGATCCTTGGAAGTGCCTGTGAAGCGGGAGAGCTTTACAGAGCCTTGCTGCGCGGGGCACCACAGGCGGAGATCGCCGATATCGTGAATTTCTACGATTATCTGGAGATCCAGCCAAATGGCAACAATGCATTTATGATCGATTCCGATAAGTCAGATCATGAAAACATTCATTCCATGGAAGATATTCAGGAGATCAATAAAAAGATCTGCGATCTGGGTGAGGAGTTCCACAAGCCGGTCTGTGCAACGTGTGACGTGCATTTTCTGGATCCGGAGGATGAGGTATACCGCCGCATCATCATGGCGGGAAACGGTTTCAAAGATGCGGATTCCCAGGCTCCGTTATATCTGCGCACCACGGAAGAAATGCTGGCGGAGTTTGAATATTTAGGCAGTGATAAAGCGCGGGAGGTAGTTATTGATAACACAAACCTGATCGCGGATATGGTGGATTCCATCGATCCGGTCAGACCGGATAAATGTCCGCCTGTTATTGAAAACAGTGACCAGACGCTGACGGATATCTGCTACCGGAGAGCGCATGAGATCTATGGCGAGGTATTGCCGGATATTGTAGAAAAACGACTGGAAAAGGAACTGAATTCTATTATTTCCAACGGATTTGCCGTTATGTATATCATTGCGCAGAAGCTGGTATGGAAATCGGTGGAGGATGGGTATCTGGTTGGATCCCGTGGCTCCGTAGGTTCTTCCTTCGTTGCCAATATGGCGGGAATCACAGAGGTTAATTCCTTGAGTCCGCATTATTATTGTAAGAAATGCCATTATTATGATTTTGATTCACCCGAGGTTAAGGCATATGCCGGTAAGGCAGGATGTGATATGCCGGATAAGATCTGTCCGAACTGCGGCGAAAAGCTGGTCAAGGACGGTTTTGATATCCCGTTTGAAACATTCCTTGGATTTAAGGGAGATAAGGAGCCGGATATCGACCTGAACTTTTCCGGTGAATATCAGAGTAAGGCACATAAATATACAGAAGTTATTTTCGGTTACGGACAGACATTCCGCGCCGGAACGATCGGTACGCTGGCGGAAAAGACGGCATACGGATATGTGATGAAATATTATGAAGAGCGTGGCATCCATAAACGCCGCTGCGAGATCGAGCGAATCGCAGAAGGCTGTACCGGTGTCAGACGTTCAACCGGACAGCATCCGGGCGGTATCGTTGTACTGCCGCTTGGCGAGGAGATCAACTCCTTTACGCCTGTACAGCATCCGGCAAATGATATGACAACGGATATCGTAACCACACATTTTGATTACCATAAGATCGACCACAACTTGTTAAAGCTGGATATTCTCGGACACGATGATCCGACCATGATCCGTATGCTGCAGGACCTGACCGGGATCGATCCGACTAAGATCCCGCTGGATGATAAGGATGTTATGAGCCTGTTCCAGAATACAGATGCACTCGGTGTCAAGCCGGAGGATATTTTAGGCTGTAAACTGGGATCCCTCGGTATTCCGGAGTTCGGTACCGATTTTGCCATGCAGATGTTAATTGATACGCAGCCGACCTCGTTTTCCGATCTTGTCCGTATTGCAGGGCTTTCCCATGGTACAGACGTATGGCTGGGCAATGCACAGACGCTGATCGAGGAAGGCAAGGCAACGATTTCGACTGCAATCTGTACGCGTGATGATATCATGATCTATCTGATGCAGATGGGTGTTGAGGCGGGACTTTCCTTTACGATCATGGAAAGTGTCCGAAAGGGAAAAGGCCTGAAGGACGAATGGATCGCGACCATGAAGGAACATAATGTACCTGACTGGTATATCTGGTCGTGCAAAAAGATCAAGTACATGTTCCCGAAGGCACATGCTGCTGCCTATGTTATGATGGCATGGCGTATTGCGTATTGTAAGGTAAATTATCCGCTTGCCTACTATGCGGCATTTTACAGTATCCGAGCGGACTGCTTTTCCTATGAACTGATGTGTCAGGGCAAGGAGCATCTTGAAGCCGTGCTGGCGGATTACAACAGAAGGAAGGATGAGCTATCCAAGAAGGAACAGGATTCCATCCGTGATCTGCGTATCGTGCAGGAAATGTATGCGAGAGGCTTTGAGTTTATGCCAATCGATATTTACAAAGCACATTCGAGATTGTTCCAGATCATCGACGGCAAGATCATGCCATCTCTCGGCAGTATCGACGGTATGGGAGATAAAGCCGCAGAAGCCATGATGGAAGCGGCAAAGGACGGACCGTTCTTATCCAGAGATGACCTGCGAAGCCGCAGCAAAGCACCGCAGAACGTTATCGATAAGATGGGCGAGCTGGGACTTCTTGGCAGCCTGCCCCAGTCAAACCAGTTGAGCTTATTTGACTTCATGTAATACTGCAGAGCCAGGCAGATTTATATAAAATTGCCCGTCAAGCTTGCTTGGAGAGGGCAATTTTTATAAATCTATATGGCGAGCAGCTATCATGAGCAAAAGGAAAGCCTCGAAGAGGCGATTTTGCGAATGAGGCTCTGCAGTGTTACAAAAAACATAGAAGCGTAAGCTTCGCGATATGCGAATGTCTGAGAGAATTGCGGGAGTGCGGAGCACGAAGCAATTCGTGGTATTACCATAATAGGAGAGGCGATATGCGAATGAACTGTGATGATTGGAGGGATAACTATATGACAATACAGTTTTTCAGAGACGAAATTTAGTTTTTGATTTACAATCATCCCATTTGAAAAACATATTATGTGATTGTCAATGCTTTGCAATAATGGTATAGTTATTGCAAAGCATATTTTCTTTTATCAAGTCTATCGGATTGTTAGGAAATGAAGCGTATTTTAAACATAACGATCCAAAGTCTTACTCATATCTTATTTCAGAAAATTCATGCTTTATTTCACATTTATCAATAAGGCAGGAGTTTCGAAATAATATGATATATGGTAACTCCTGTGACAAACAAAGGAGGACCATAGTAGATGGCAGAAAAAAGAAAATTTTATGGAATGAAAAATGACTATATGTTCCATGCAGTTTTACAAAAGAACGAAGAGGTGTTACGAAATCTTTTAGCAACACTTTTAGAGATGGATGAGGCAGACATTGTAAGCTGTCACATCGAAAATCCCATTGAGCTTGGTAAGAAGATTGAAGGAAAAGATTGTATCTTAGATGTAAAGATCAAGCTAAATGATGCAAGGATCATCAATATTGAATTACAGGTGTATAAGCAGACATACTGGACAAATCGATCACTATTATACTGGGCGAGAGCCTATGACAGTATCAAGAGTGGGCAAGATTATGGTATGTTGTTCCCTACATATCATATTGGTATTTTAGACTTTACATTATTTGAAGAACATCCAAAGTTTATGGCAAAATATCAGATTTTAGATGTAGATGCAAAAGACCAGTCTGAAACAGATAAAAAGATTTTGAAATGGGCGGGTATATTCAAGGCAGAGACTCTAGAAGAACTTGAGTAGTTAGCAAGAGGCGAGGAGGTATTTGAGAATATGGTAGTGACAATGAAAAAACTGAGTGAAGATGAAAAAATACGTATGCAGTGTGAAGCAAGGGAAGACTATGAGAGATGCCTTCTTACGGAATATAATGCCGGAAAACGGGAGGGGATAGAAATTGAGCGTAAAAACACAGAGAAGGAGCGGCAAAATACAGAAAAAGAACGTCGAAGAGCGGATGAACTTGAGGCGGAAGTAAAAAGATTACGAGCTATGTTAAAAAACTAGGTGCTAAAGAAAATAAATGCAATAAAAAATCCCGTAAGCATCGCTTACGGGATTTTCGGGTTGGGCTGTTATAAAAACAGTGAACAGCTAATAGGGGAATCGAACCCCTGATTCCGCCGTGAGAGGGCGGCGTCTTAACCGCTTGACCAATTAGCCATAAGGCGTTTTTAAAACGTCCTTGACTATAGTATTATAAAACAAATGGAATTGCAAGCATTTTTTTCAAAAAGTTGAAAATATTTTTGGAAAAGAGATAAAAACACGCAAAAAAGTGGTTTACGAAGCGGGATTGCCATGATAAAATAAAGTAATTCTTGGGGTTATCAATCAACGTGTGAGAGGGTATAGGTATGAAAAAAGAAGTATTTAATCAGATTGTAGTAGATAATATCGATTCGAAACTGATCAGTGTCATTTTAAGCAGTGGCATCAAGCTCAGTCAGGAGCTGGAGATCGAAGGTAATCGTACCACACGTACTTCGGTTAAGTTTATTAAGATCGAGGATACGTATGTCGGGATCCGTAAGCATACAGATGTGACTTACGATTACAGCGGACAGATCAGCAAGGGCGATTCCAGAAATGCAGATTTCTACATGGGCTATGATGAGATTGTGGCACTTGAGTTCTATGATGAAGTAGCCAAGCAGATCGAGGATGGCAAGGCAGCGGAAGGAAAGCATGAGATCATTTCCAAGCCGAAAGGAAAATACGCACCGAAGGAAAGCGGAAAGAAAAAATCGGTTGAAGAGGAATTGTTTATCAAAACAGCCGGTGATATCTAAAAAGTAAATAAGAAATAAAATCAATAAGAAATGGGTCTTGCCCATTTCTTATTTTATGGGAACTATTCAGAGCCATGTAAATATCACATAATATGCGGCAAAGCAGCATATCTGGCGCGTAAGCGGCAGGATTTTCGAGTATATGGTATGAAATATAATCTAAAAACAGGAGAACCAAACATGTCAAAATACAGTGTCAAAAAACCATTCACCGTACTGGTCGCAGTTGTTATGCTGCTTGTACTCGGTATCGTCAGCTTTACCAAGATGACGACGGATCTGTTGCCGAGTATTTCCCTCCCGTACATACTTGTGATCACAACCTATCCGGGCGCATCACCCGAAAAAGTGGAAAATGATGTGACACAGGTGCTTGAGTCTGCACTTGGAACTGTCAATGGTGTCGAGAATGTTACGAGTGTTTCCAATGAAAATTACAGTATGATCACGCTGGAATTTGCGGAAGACACCAATATGGACAGTGCCATGGTAAAGCTTTCGAGTCAGATCGACCAGATCGAGCTCCCGGATATGGCAGGCACACCGTCCCTTCTGGAAATCTCGCCGGATATGATGGCGACCATGTATGCAGCGGTCGATTACAGCGGAATGGATATTTATGAGCTGACAAAGTTCACGGAAGAAACGGTAACGCCTTATCTGGAGAGGCAGAGCGGTGTTGCCAGTGTAGCGGAAACGGGACTTGTGGAAAAGACAGTCGAGATCCGCTTAAATGAGAAGAAGATCGAGAAGGTCAATAACCAGATTCTGGGGATCACGGTGGACAAGCTGGATGACGCACAGGCAGAGCTTGACGATGCAAAGAAAAAGCTGAAGGATGCAAAGGCAGAGCTGAAAAGCAATCAGGAAAAGCTGCAGACAGAGCAGACGGATAAGACAAAAGAGCTGGCAGAATACAGTAAGATGCTGGATGAGGCAATGGCGACCAAAGCGGCATATGCTGCGCAGCTTGTCGGGCTTCAGGCAGATGAAACAGCACTGAAAACAGAGCGGAAAGCATATGTGGAAAATAAGGTCGTCGAAAGCTACGACCAGATCAATGCGGGCTTTCAGACTGCAAAGGAAACACTGACATCGGATGAGACCTATCAGGCTGTTTATACGCAGATCTACACGCAGGTAAAGATCGCGGCTGTACAGCAGGCGGTGGCGCAGGCCGGTATCACGGATACGATCGACGCTGCAAATGTAGATATGTATCTGGCAATGCTGGGAGATGCTGCTGCGGCGATCGAACAGACAGCGCAGGATACGGCAAAAGAAATGACAGAGCAGCAGATCGCGGAGCAGGCAGCACAGATTCCGGAGAATGTCAAGGATGCGCTGGACAATCCGGATAAGCTGAAAGCATTTAAAAAGCTGCTGGAAAGTCAGGGAAACAGTGATGCGGCAAAGCAGATGACCAAAGCAAATCTGCAGAAGCTGTATGACATTGTAGAAGTCAGGATCCCGCAGATCGATACAGAGCTTGCTAATCTGGCGATCGAGATCAAGGCTGCGGAGGCGGTTAAGGATAAGGTGGATGCATCGATCCAGCAGGCAGAAGATGCCTATGTAGATGTAGAGGCAGGCAAGATCACGGCAGCAGCTTCCTTTGGCGCATATACGGCGCAGATGGCAAGTGGCATGACTTCCATTGAAGACGGCGAAAAGCAGATGAAGGATGCACAGGAACAGCTTGATGACAGCAGGGAGCAGGCAATGGAAAGCGCCAATCTGGATGCCCTTCTGACGATGGATACCCTGTCACAGCTTTTATCTGCCCAGAATTTCAATATGCCTGCAGGGTATATCAAAAATGAAGATGAGTCACAGGTGCTTGTCAAGGTCGGAGATGAATTCTCTGCAATCGATGAAGTGGAAGACATGGTGCTTTGCAAGGTAGACAAAGTAGGAGATGTCAGGATCAGTGATGTGGCGGATGTGACAGTCATTGACAATGCAGACGATAACTATGCAAAGATCAACGGAAATGATGGTGTGATATTAAGTATTTCCAAGTCGAGCACCGCAGGTACTTCCGATGTGTCAAAGGCATGTAACAAAGCCATCAAGGAACTGGAAGAGAAGTATGACGGACTGCATATCACTCCGCTGATGGATCAGGGGGATTATATCAAGCTGATCATCGATTCCGTATTGTCCAACCTGATCTGGGGTGCACTGCTTGCGATCCTTGTACTGGCGATTTTCTTAAAAGATTACAAGCCGACAGTTGTCGTGGCATTCAGTATTCCGATGAGTGTACTCTTTGCGGTCGTGCTGATGTATTTTACGAATATCACATTGAATATGATCTCCTTATCCGGTCTGGCACTCGGTGTCGGTATGCTGGTAGATAACTCGATCGTCGTGATCGAGAATATATACAGACTGCGCAATAAAGGCATCAGCGCGGCGCGGGCAGCGGTTATGGGAGCCAATCAGGTAGCAGGCGCGATCGCAGCATCTACGCTGACGACCATCTGCGTATTCCTGCCGATCGTCTTTACCACAGGTCTGACCAGAGAGCTGTTTACGGATATGGCACTGACCATTGCCTACAGTCTGATCGCCAGCCTGATCGTGGCACTGACTGTCGTACCGAGCATGAGCGTGGTACTTTTGAAAAATACGAAAGAAAAGTCACACAGGCTGTTTGACAAGGTATTAAAGGTGTATGATAAAGTGCTCCGGTTCTGCCTGAAGGTAAAGCTCGTACCGCTTGCACTTGCGATCGCCTTGCTGGTGCTTTGTGTCGTGCGAGTGCTGTCAACCGGTATGATCATGATGCCTGAAATGGGTGGCAGACAGATGAGCATGACCGTCAATATGCCTGACGAAATGAAAGTAACGGAAGGCTATGCGGTAGCAGATGAACTGATGGAGAAGCTGCAGGCCGTACAGGGCATCGAAACAGTCGGCATTATGTCCGGTGGCGGAAGCGGTGATATGATGCTGAGCTCCGGCAGTAATAAGGATTTTACCTTCTTCCTGCTGCTTGATGACGAGACCGGGAAAAATAACACTAAGGTGGCAAAGAAGCTGGAAAAGATGATGGAAGACTATCCACAGGTCGAATACAGTGTTGCAACCTCCAATATGGATATGTCCGCACTGACGGGAGACGGTCTGACACTGAATATTTACGGAGACGATCTGGATACGCTGCTTTCGGTCAGCGAGGATATGAAGAACCTGCTTTCCGGAATAGAAGGCTTTGAAAACATCGAAAACGGACAGAGCGACGGTGACAGACAGCTTGTCATTACCGTTGATAAGGATAAGGCAATGCGCCTCGGGCTGACAGTGGCACAGATCTACAGTGAACTGTCCGGAAAACTGACCGATAGTAAGGATGCAACAACACTGACTACGGCTGATGAAACCTATCAGGTGACGATCGTGGATGATACGGAAAAACTGACGGAAGATAACCTGATGGCATATACCTTTGAGACAACGACGCAGGATGAGGATGGCAAGTCTGTGAAGGAAGAGCATAAGCTGTCTGAATTTGCAAAGGTTTCCGAGGGTGCAAGTGTATCCAGCATCAACCGCGAAAATCAGGAGCGTTATATTTCCGTTACCGCAGATACGATGGAAGGCTATAATACAACCCTGTTATCCAGAACGGTAGAAGACAAACTGGACGATTATAAGACACCGGAGGGTTACCGGATCGAGATCGCAGGCGAGAGCACGCAGGTCATGAGCATGATGCATGATATGCTTTTGATGATCACACTGGCGATCGCCTTTATCTACCTGATCATGGTAGCACAGTTCCAGAGCCTGTTATCACCGTTTATCGTGCTCTTTACGATCCCGCTGGCATTTACAGGCGGTTTCCTTGGACTGATGCTGACCGGAGAGGAGCTTTCCATGATCGCCATGATGGGCTTTTTGATCCTGGCAGGTGTCGTTGTAAACAACGGTATTGTATTTGTGGATTATGTAAACCAGTTAAGACTGGAAGGTGTGGAAAAACGAGAAGCACTTGTAGAAACAGGAAAGACACGTATGCGCCCGATCCTGATGACGGCGCTGACGACGATCCTTGCCATGATGACAATGGCACTTTCTAAAGATGCTTCCGCGGTCATGAGCCGTGGTATGGTCATTGTTTCCATCGGCGGACTTGCCTATGCAACACTGATGACACTTTTCATTGTACCGGTCATGTATGATATCTTCTTCAGGAGAGAACTGAAAAAGGTAGATCTGGGTGATGAAAGCAATCTGATGGAAGAATCCGCGGAGTAAAATGCTGTCAAGCATAAAACTGCGAGGATTTTCCCTTATTCAACTGTCAAACGATTGAAATATATACAAAATTTTTTGCTGTTTTAAGTTAATTTTCATAAAAAATGAGTGAATCACGTTCTTTTTGTTTCCATTCCTGTCATAATAGATTATAATTATCATGGGTTACAAAAAAGGGATAATTCTTTTTATAGGGAGGAAATGTATGAAAAAGAGATACGTACAAAAAATGTTGACAATGGTATTGACTGCAGCAATGATCTGCAGTTCAGTACCGGTAGCTGCGGAGACCGTTTCGGAGAATGAAACAGCCGTGACTGTAGACACAGCAGCGAAGCAGGAAACGGCAGAAAAGCCGGAGCTGGAAGCAGATGAGGAAGCACAGCCGGAAGAAGCCGGGGAGACTGTAGAAGAAGCAGATGCGGCAGATATGTTAGAAACGGAAGATACAGAGGTTGAGAATGGAAAAGAAGGATATCTGTCCTATCGCATTTATCAGAAACCGGATGAAACAAAATATGTAGAAATAACAGAGTGTGATTATGATGCAAAGGGAGCTGTAGAAATACCCACGAAAATTAAGAATATTGCAGTAACGAGTATAGGGAATGGAGCGTTTAATGAACGTACCAAATTAACAAGCATAGAGATCCCGTCGAGTGTAACGAGCATAGGGGAAAGAGCATTTGGGGACTGCAGCGGGTTAACAAGCATAGAGATCCCATCGAGTGTAACGAGCATAGGGGAAAAAGCATTTATGGGCTGCAGCAGGTTAACCGGCATAGAGATCCCGGCGGGAGTAACGTCCATAGGGTCTTCTGCATTTTACGGCTGTAGCGGATTAACAAGCATAGAGATCCCGGCGGGAGTAACGTCCATAGGGTATGGTGCATTTTATGGCTGTAGCGGGTTAACAAGTATAAACGTAGAAGCTGGCAATGTGTCCTATGACAGCAGAGATAACTGTAATGCCATTATAGAAAAAGAGACAAATACTCTTATACAGGGCTGTAAAAACACAAAAATCCCGTCGAGTGTAACGGAAATAGGGGGGTATGCATTTGACGGCTGTAGCGGGTTAACGAGAATAGAGATCCCGCCGAGTGTAACGAGCATAGGGGAAGCTGCATTTAGTGATTGTAGCGGGTTAACGAGAATAAAGATCCCGTCGAGTGTAACGAGCATAGGGGTTGATGCATTTTGGAACTGTAGCGGGTTAACCGGCATAGAGATCCCGTCGAGTGTAATGAGCATAGGGGAAGGTGTATTTCGTGGCTGTAGCAGGTTAACCGTCATAGAGATCCCGTCGAGTGTAACGAGCATAGGGAGAAGTGCGTTTAGTGATTGTAGCGGGTTAACGAGAATAGAGATCCCAGTGGGTGTAACGGAAATAGGGAGTTTTGCATTTGACGACTGCAGCGGGTTAACGAGCATAAAGATCCCGTCGAGTGTAACGAGCATAGGGGACGGTGCATTTTATGGCTGTAGCGGGTTAACAAGTATAAACGTAGAAGCTGACAATGTGTCCTATGACAGCAGAGATGACTGTAATGCCATTATAGAAAAAGCGACAAATACTCTTATACAGGGCTGCAATAACACAAAAATCCCATCGGGTGTAACGAAAATAGGGAGTTTTGCATTTGATGGCTGTAGCGGGTTAACGAGCATAGAGATCCCAGTGGGTGTAACGGAAATAGGGAGTTTTGCATTTGACGACTGCAGCGGGTTAACCGGCATAAAGATCCCGTCGAGTGTAACGAGCATAGGGAACAGAGCATTTTATGGCTGTAGCGGGTTAACCAGCATAGTTGTAGAAGCAGACAATACAGTGTATGACAGCAGAGATGACTGTAATGCCATTATAAAAAAAGAGACAAATACTCTTATACATGGCTGTAAAAACACAAAAATCCCGTCGAGTGTAACGCGCATAGGGGAAAGAGCATTTTGGGACTGCAGCGAGTTAACGAGCATAAAGATCCCGTCGAGTGTAACGCGCATAGGGGACGGTGCATTTGATGGCTGTAGCGGGTTAACCGGCATAGAGATCCCGTCGAGTGTAACGCGCATAGGGGACGGTGCATTTGATGGCTGTAGCGGGTTAACCGGCATAGAGATTCCGTCGAGTGTAACGCGCATAGGGTATGGTGCATTTGATGGCTGTAGCGGGTTAACAAGTATAAACGTAGAAGATGGTAATGTGGTCTATGACAGCAGAGATAACTGTAATGCCATTATAGAAAAAGAGACAAATACTCTTATACAGGGCTGTAAAAACACAAAAATCCCACCGAGTGTAACGAGCATAGGGGAAGCTGCATTTAGTGATTGTAGCGGGTTAACGAGAATAGAGATCCCGTCGAGTGTAACGAGCATAGGGAATTATGCATTTAGGGACTGCATCGGATTAAAAGATGTATATTATACAGGTACACAGGAACAGTGGAATGCAATCAGCTTTGGTTATGGCGGTGATGCATCAGATGTTTTCGTGATTTATGATGAAGACTTGGATGAAAATATCTCAATTCCTTTTACCCTGCACTGTAACTCCTCAGAATCGGCTCCATCCGCATCACCAAGTCCGAAGCCAAGTGAGCAACCATCCGTAGCACCATCTGCAACCCCGAGTGAGAAGCCGAGTGCAGCACCATCTGCAGCTCCAAGCGTAACACCAAGCGAGCAGCCAAGTGCAAAACCATCTGCAGCTCCTTCCAAGACGCCGGAAGCAGATGTGCCTGCGGCTGGAACAACGCTGAAAGAGAAAACCGGCAGAGAATATAAGGTAACAAAATCCGATTCTTCCAAAGGGAAACCATCAGTAACGCTTACAAAGCTGTCTGCCAAGGAGAAAAAGGCAAAGAAGGTTACAATTCCGAAAACCGTTACAGTTGATAATGTGGAATACCAGGTAACAGGCATTGCAGCAAAGGCATTCAAGAACAGCAAGAAGCTGCAGAGCATTGTTATCCCGGATACGATAACAGAAATCGGAGCCAGCAGTTTTGAAGGTTGTAAAAACTTAAAGAGTGTTACGATTGGAAAGAATGTAACCTCTATCGGAAAGAATGCCTTTAAGAATTGCAAAAACCTCAAGAAGATTACTGTGAAGAGTACAAAATTAAAGAAAGTCGGAAAAGGTGCTCTCACAGGCATCAACAGAAAATGCGTTATTAAAGTGCCGAAGAAAAAGCTGAAGTCTTACAAGAGCTTGTTCAAGGGAAAAGGGCAGAAGAAATCTGTGAAGATTAAAAAATAGGCAATAGAAGAAACCGAAAGAAATTGCGAAAAAACCTTGCAAACAGGGAAACAGAGTGCTATACTGCATAAAGATGATATGATTTTACTAGAAGAGTGGGCTGCAAAGCCCACTCTTTTGTATAATGTCTAAAGGTCATAAAGCAATCAGTAAAGGACAGGTGAAAATGGCGAAAAAAGAAACTTATGAAGCAAAAGCAGAAGAAATGCTGCTTCCCATCGTAGAAAGCCATGGATTTGAGCTGGTGGATGTGGAGTATGTAAAAGAGGGCGGTACATGGTACCTGCGGGCTTATATTGATAAGCCGGGCGGTATTACCATTGATGACTGTGAGCTGGTCAGCCGTGCGTTTTCCGACGTGATCGATCAGAATGATTTCATCGAGGATTCGTACATTATGGAGGTCAGCAGCCCGGGACTTTTAAGACCGCTGAAAAAAGATAAGGACTTTAACAGGTATTTGGAAAAGCCGATCGAAATGCGTACCTATAAGATGATCGACAAAAAGAAAGAATTCATGGGTGTTCTGAAAGCCTATAATAAAGAACAGATCACGATCGAAGAGCCGGACGGCGCACTGCGTGTCCTGCAGAGAAATGAGCTTGCACTTGTCAGACCTTATGTTGAGTTTTAAGAGAAAATACAGAAAGCATACGATTTGATAGAATATAGGAGGAAAAAGGAAAAATGAACAAAGAATTAATTGAAGCAATGGACATTCTGGAAAAGGAGAAGGAGATCAGCAAGGAAACTCTTTTTGAGGCGATCGAGAATTCTCTGCTGACTGCCTGCAGAAACCATTTCGGAAAGGCAGATAACGTTACGGTCAGCATGAACCGTGAAACAGGTGACTTTAAGGTAGTTGCCGAGAAGGAAGTTGTCGCAACACCGGAAGAAGTGGAAGATGACTGCCTGCAGATCGCTTTAGAGGATGCCCTGAAATACAATAAAAAGGCTGAGGTCGGCGGAACAGTTTCCGTAGAGATCAAATCCAAAGAATTCGGACGTATTGCAACACAGAATGCAAAGAATGTTATTTTACAGAAGATCCGTGAGGAAGAGAGAAACGTTGTTTACAACCAGTTCTACGAAAAGGAGAAAGACGTTGTAACAGGTATCGTACAGAGATATATCGGCAGAAACATCAGCATTGACCTTGGCAAGGCAGATGCGATCTTAAATGAAAATGAAATGGTAAAGGGTGAGGTATTCAAGCCGACAGAGCGTATCAAGGTTTACATTCTGGAAGTCAAGAATACAACAAAGGGTCCAAGAATCCTTGTCAGCCGTACCCATCCTGATCTCGTGAAACGACTGTTTGAATCAGAGGTCGCAGAGATCGCAGACGGAACGGTTGAGATCAAAGCGATCGCCCGTGAAGCAGGAAGCCGTACAAAGATGGCTGTATGGAGCGACAATCCGAATGTGGATCCGGTCGGTGCCTGCGTTGGTATGAACGGCAGCAGAGTCAATTCCATCGTAAATGAGCTGCGCGGCGAGAAGATCGATATCATCAACTGGGATGAGAACCCGGGTAACCTGATCCAGAATGCATTATCACCGGCGAAGATCGTAGCAGTATTTGCGGATCCGGATGAAAAGACAGCCAAGGTTGTTGTACCGGATTACCAGTTATCTCTTGCAATCGGTAAAGAAGGACAGAATGCAAGACTGGCAGCAAGACTGACAGGATATAAGATCGATATCAAGTCCGAGACACAGGCAAAGGATGCTCCGGGCTTCCGTTATGAAGATTATATCGATGATGAGTATGAAGATGAAGCTGCAGAGGATGTGATGGATACAGAAGATGTTTCCGAAACAGAAGAGCCTGCAGACAATATGGAAGAATAAAAGAAACAGAGGAGTTTTATGAGTAAAAAAGTTCCACTCAGACAATGCGTCGGATGCGGGCAGATGAAGAGCAAAAAAGAAATGATGCGTGTCATTAAGACTGCGGAAGGCGATATTGTCTTAGATGTAACCGGTAGAAAAAATGGGAGAGGTGCTTATCTTTGCAAACAGGAAGAATGCTTAAAGATGGCTATGAAGAACAAAGGATTGGAGCGCTCTTTCAAAATGAGTATAGATCAGTCGGTTTATGAGAGCCTGCAAAAGGAGTATGACGAAAACAGTGAAAAATAAGAAAAAGATTTTTTCCCTGATCGGTCTGGCAACGAGAGCCAGAAAAACAGTCAGTGGTGAGTTCGCAACGGAAAAAGCGGTAAAGAGCTTTAAAGCCTGTCTTGTCATTGTGGCAGAGGACGCATCGGATAACACAAAAAAGCTGTTTCAGGATAAATGCAGCTTTTACGAGGTGCCATGCTATGTATGCGGTACCAAAGAGGAGCTGGCACATGCGATGGGTAAGGAAGTGCGTGCATCTCTGGCGGTGACAGACGAGGGATTTGCAGATGCGATTATAAATTTACTTAATTAGACGGAGGTAGTGAAATAGATGGCAAAATTGAAAGTGCGTGAATTAGCAGAAGAGTTAAACATATCAAATGACGATGTAAAGAGCTTTCTGGCATCCAAGGGTGTGGAAGTAAAAAGAAGTGATTCCAGCCTGGATGAAGAAGCGGTTGCAGCAGTCAGGGCAAACTTTAAAAAGGCAGAGGCACCAAAGGCAGAAAGTAAGCCGGAAGCACCAAAGGCAGAAGTAAAGCCACAGCCGAAGGCAGAAAGTAAGCCAGAGGCAGCTAAGCCGGAAGCAAAGACAGAAGAAGCACCGAAGAAAAAGAAAAATATTATCTTTGTCAGCAATCCGCACAACAGCAACATGGCAGGAAAAAGAAACCAGGGTGGAAACGGAAATGCGACAGGAAATGCACAGAACAGAAATAATAATGGCGGTGGCAGACAGCAGGGCTATGGCAATGACCGTGGCAGTGTACGCGGAAGCCGTGTGACACAGACAGCGCAGACGTATCGTCCTCTGCCAAAGCCTGTGATCAAACCGGTAGCGATCACACCGACACCAAAGCCACAGCCGGCAAATCAGCAGCCGAAGCCAAAAACAGAGGTAAGGCAGCAGGAGCAACAGGTACAGACAAACCAGCAGCAGGCTGATAACCGCAGCAGAAATAACCAGACAGGTGCAACGCAGAATACAGAAAGAAGAGCTTATAACAATAATGGAGACGGACAGAAGCGTTATGGCGACAGAAGACCACAAAACGGCGGCAGCGGAGCAAACGGACAGAGAAATGACAGAGACCGTAACGGCGGTTATAATCGCGGTAGCCAGGGTAATGGCAATGCTCAGAATCGTCAGGGTGGTAACAGACCTTTTGCAGGTAATGACCGCCCTAACAGAGGCGATGGCAGACCGCAGAATCGATTCGGCAAAAATCAGCCGGGTAAAGGATATGTTCCGGAAGCACCGATGAATGAGCCTGAAAAGCATCGTGATGATGAAAAGAGGCGCATGAGTCAGGAAAGAGATAAGAGAAGCAAAAAGGATCATATCTACGAAGATGACAATGCAGCAATGCTGAAAAACAAAAATAAAGCAGGCAGATTTATCAAGCCTGAAAAGAAAGAGGAAGTTGTAGAAGAACAGATCAAGGTGATCACAATTCCTGAAACAATCACGATCAAGGATCTGGCAGATAAGATGAAGCTGCAGCCTTCCGCTATCGTGAAGAAACTCTTCATGCAGGGACAGATCGTCACAGTCAACCAGGAAGTTGATTTTGAGACGGCTGAAAACATTGCGATCGATTACGACATCATCTGTGAGAAGGAAGTACAGGTCGATGTGATCGAAGAACTGCTGAAAGAGGACGATGAAGACGAAAAGGACATGGTAAAGAGACCGCCTGTTATCTGTGTTATGGGTCATGTCGATCATGGTAAAACATCCCTTCTGGATGCGATCCGTAAGACCAATGTCACAGACCGCGAGGCCGGTGGTATCACACAGCATATCGGTGCTTATACAGTCAATGTAAAGGGTGAAAAGATCACGTTCCTGGATACACCGGGACATGAAGCTTTCACTGCAATGCGTATGCGTGGTGCAAACTCAACAGATATCGCAATTCTTGTTGTTGCGGCAGATGACGGTGTTATGCCACAGACCGTAGAAGCGATCAATCATGCAAAAGCAGCAGGTATTGAAATTATCGTTGCTGTCAACAAGATCGATAAACCAAATGCCAATATCGATCGTGTAAAGCAGGAACTGACAGAATATGAACTGATCCCGGTAGACTGGGGCGGAACAACAGAATTTGTACCGGTTTCCGCAAAATCCGGTGAAGGAATCGATACCTTACTTGAGACGATCATCCTGACAGCCGAGATTCTGGAGCTGAAAGCAAATCCGAACAGACAGGCAAGAGGTCTTGTTATCGAAGCCGAGCTGGATAAGGGACGCGGTTCCGTTGCAACTGTTCTGGTACAGAAGGGTACACTGCATGTCGGTGACTTTGTATCAGCAGGTGCAGCACATGGTAAGGTAAGAGCCATGGTAGATGATAAGGGACGCAGAGTGAAAGAAGCAGGTCCTTCCACACCGGTTGAGATCTTAGGTCTTTCTGATGTGCCAAACGCAGGTGAGATTCTGATCGCACATGAAAATGATAAGACGGCAAAGCAGTTTGCAGAAACCTTCGTAGCACAGAACAAAGTAAAGAAGCTGGAAGAAACAAAATCCAAGATGTCGCTTGATGATCTGTTTACCAAGATCCAGGAAGGCAATCTGAAGGAACTGAACCTGATCATCAAGGCTGATGTACAGGGTAGTGTGGAAGCAGTGAAGCAGAGTCTCTTAAAGCTGTCCAATGAAGAAGTTGTTGTCAAATGTATCCATGGCGGTGTTGGTGCGATCAACGAATCCGATGTCATTTTGGCAAGTGCATCCTCCGCGATCATCATTGGCTTTAATGTCAGACCGGATGCACAGGCAAAGGCAACAGCAGAGAGAGAAGGCGTTGATGTCCGTCTGTATAAGGTTATTTATCAGGCAATCGAAGATGTGGAAGCTGCCATGAAGGGTATGCTTGATCCGGTATTCGAGGAACAGGTGATCGGTCATGCGGAAGTCAGACAGATCTTCAAGGCGTCCGCAGTCGGCAATATTGCCGGTTCTTACGTGCTGGACGGACGTTTCGAGAGAAACTGCAAGGTTCGTATCACAAGAGAAGGCGAGCAGATCTTCGAGGGTCAGCTTGCATCCTTAAAACGTTTCAAGGACGATGTAAAAGAAGTGAAAGCAGGATTTGAATGTGGTCTTGTATTTGAGGGCTTTGACCAGATGCAGGAGCTTGATATCGTAGAAGCTTACATTATGGTCGAGGTACCTAGATAGGAAGTTAATATGAGAAAAAACAGTGTAAAAAATACACGTATCAATGGTGAAGTCATGAGAGCACTGGCTGATATCATCCGCGGAGAGATCAAAGATCCGCGGATCGGTCTCATGACAAGTGTGGTTGCGGTAGAAGTTGCGCCGGATCTGAAGACCTGTAAGGCATGGATCTCCGTGCTGGGGGATGAGCAGACCGCAGCGGATACGCTGGCAGGCTTAAACAGCGCAGAAGGCTTTATCAGAAGCAAACTGGCTAAGATGATCAATCTGCGTAACACACCGCAGATCCGGTTCATTATGGATCAGTCCATTGCATACGGTGTGAATATGTCAAAGAAAATTGATGAAGTGAATAAGGATTTAAACCGCGAAGAGGAGTAGTGGTGTTATGTTAGATTTAGGAAAGGAATGTCAGGGTGCTTTATCCATCGGTATTACCGGGCATACAAATCCAGACGGCGACTGCATCGGAACAACTCTGGCACTCTGGCAGTTCTTAAAAAAACTGAAGCCGGAGTGCAGAATCGATGTGATCTTGGAAAAGCCGGCTCCGGAATATGATTTCATACAGGGCATTGACCAGATCATCACGGATGATACAAAGCCGTTTACGTATGATGTCATGATCGTGGTGGATTCGGTTCCGGAACGCTGCGGGCATGCCAATACGTATGTTCTGCGTGCAAAAAAACTGATCAATATCGATCACCATATCAGTAATCCGGGCTGTGGAGACGCTTATTATGTGGATCCGAAGGCAAGCTCGGCGGCCGAGGTCTTATACGACCTGATCGCTTCCAGACAGGAATATCTGGATCTGATCGACAAAGAACTGGCGCAGACGATCTATGTCGGTATCATCCATGACAGCGGTGTGATGCAGTATTCCAATACCTCACCGAAAACGCTGCGGATCGTGGCAGATCTGATCTCCTACGGCTTTGATTTCCCGAAGCTGATCGAGGAAACCTTTTATGAGAGAACGTATATCCAGTCCCAGATCACAGGAAGAGCTGTTTTAGAGGCTTTCCCGATGCTGGACGGTAAATGCATGGTTTCCATGGTAGATCGTAAGACAATGGATTTTTATGGCGCAGAGAAAAAGGATCTGTCCGGTATTGTCAATGAACTGCGGAATATCAAAGGAGTCGAAGTAGCGATTTTCATTTATGAGGTCGGAACACAGGAATATAAGATCAGTATGCGTTCACGCTCGTATATCGACGTGGCAAAGGTTGCGGTCTTTTTCGGTGGTGGCGGTCATGTCAGGGCAGCGGGCTGTAATATGAACGGTAATTTTTATGATATCGTCAACAACCTGATGGAGCAGATCGTGCTGCAGATGGAAGCATTGCACATTGAAACAGGATGTATTGATGTGTAGGGCTGCATAATGGAACGAACAGGAATGAATAAGGAAAATGATGAACGGAATCATTAACGTATATAAGGAAAAAGGATATACCTCGCATGATGTTGTGGCAAAGCTGCGGGGAATCCTGAAGCAGAAAAAAATAGGGCACACCGGAACGCTTGATCCACAGGCAGAGGGTGTGCTTCCTGTCTGTATTGGAAACGCGACAAAGCTATGCGATCTTCTGACAGACAAGACAAAAGAATACGAGGCAGTTCTTTTGCTGGGTGTGACGACCGATACACAGGATACGACAGGAGCGGTGCTTTCAGAGAAAACGGTTCAGGTAGAAGAGGATAAGCTGCGGGCTATTATGGAAGGCTTTGTTGGGAAAAGCCGGCAGATCCCGCCGATGTATTCCGCACTGAAGGTGAACGGCAAAAAACTGTATGAACTTGCCAGAGAAGGCAGGGAAGTAGAGAGAAAGCCGCGGGATATCGAAATCTTTTCACTGGATATTCTGGAAATGCAGCTTCCGCGTGTACGCTTCTGTGTACATTGTTCTAAAGGAACGTATATCAGGACGCTGTGTCAGGATATTGGAGAGAAAGCAGGCTGTGGCGGCTGTATGGAGGAACTTCTGCGGACAAGGGTGGACAGGTTTTCGCTTGCTGAGGCACATAAGCTCTCCGAGATCGAGCAGATCCGTGATGCCGGTAAGCTTTCTGAGATACTGATCCCGGTGGATCAGATGTTTTTAAGTTATCCAAAGGTAACTGTATTGGAGAAGTACCGGCTTGCACTTGCAAACGGAAACAGCTTTACGGCACAGATGCTGGCAGATATGGATCCGGCAGATGTGAAAGCAGCCGATATGGTTGGAACAGCAGATAATACCGGGAAAGCTGATCGGGAAGTAACGAAAGCTGCACAAATCCATGACGGCTCCTTTGTCAGAGTTTACAGTGCAGAAGATGTATTTTACGGAATCTATCAGTATACGCAGGCAGAAAAGCGTTTTATCCCTTATAAAATGTTCCTGCCACAGTAAAACAGAACAGACAAAGGAAATGAAAATGAAGATAATAGCCGGAACAACGGATTTTACAATTGAAGAAATGACAGCAGTTGCCATCGGCAAATTCGATGGAATCCACAAGGGACATAAGAGACTGCTGGATGAGATATTCAAAGCAAGGAATCTGGGACTGAAAACAGCCGTTTTTACTTTTGATCCGTCACCTGCCGTCTTTTTTAAAGGCAATCAGGCGGGAGAACTGATGACAAGAGAGGAAAAACGTGCAGCCTTTGAAAAGATGGGTGTGGATTATCTGGTTGAGTATCCGTTCAGTAAGGAAACCGCGGCTGTTTCGCCGGAGGCATATGTCAGGGAATTTTTGCTGAAAAAGATGCATGCGGGCTTTATCGCTGCGGGAGAAGATGTATCTTTTGGAGATAAAGGTGCAGGAAATGCTGCACTTTTACAAAAAATTGCCGGTGAGAATGGGGTACAGGTACGGATCATTCAAAAGATCTGTCACGGCGGGCGGGAGATTAGTTCCACGTTTGTCCGGGAAGCACTCACGGAAGGCGACATGGAGCTTGTGAATGCACTGCTGTCAGAACCGTATTTTATCTGTGGAAGGGTAGCACATGGTAACAGGATCGGCAGAACACTTGGTATGCCAACGGTCAACCTGCATCCACAGGAAGGAAAGCTGCTGCCGCCCAATGGTGTTTATTTTTCAACAGTTACCTATGGGCAACAGACATTTTACGGCGTCACGAACATCGGTTATAAGCCGACAGTGGAAGATACGCACCGCATGGGGGTAGAAACGTATATTTACGATTTTGATGAAGATATTTACGAGAAAGATATCACGGTACATCTGTTTCATTTTGAAAGACCGGAACAGAAATTTGCGGGGCTTGCAGAACTGAAAGAGGCGATCGCGAAAAACGTAGCGGACGGAAAGAGGTATTTTAACATATGAGATTTGTCATTCAAAGAGTCAGTCATGCACAGGTAACCATAGACGGTCAGGTACGCGGCAGTATCCAAAAAGGGTATATGGTACTGATCGGGATCGGACAGGAGGATACAGAGGCACTTGCAGACCGTATGATCGCCAAAATGTTGGATCTTCGTATTTTTGAAGATGCGGACGGAAAGAGCAATCTGTCCCTGCGGGACGTAGATGGAGCCCTGCTGCTGATCTCGCAGTTTACCTTATATGCAGACTGCAAAAAAGGAAAACGTCCTTCCTTCTTTAAAGCCGGAGAGCCGCATATGGCAAATGATCTGTATGAATACATCATCAGGAAATGCAAAGAAGAAGTAAGGGATGTGGAACGCGGCGAATTTGGTGCCATGATGCATGTGGAGCTTTTAAATGAAGGACCGTTTACAATCATCTTAGACAGCGCAGAAATGGGCTGGGCATAGAAAGTAAAGAAATACAGAAATCCCGGAAGTGACCAGATCTGATCATCTTCCGGGATTTTTTCATAGGATAGGAATTCCCTGCCATACGGAAATTTAGGCATTTGGAAAGTCTTTTGTTACAATACCAAAATCTTTTTCTTTGTAGTTCCAAAGCGCGCGGCCGACACCAAATGTATCGAATGCCTTGGAAATATCAGCAAGCCAGCGGTCTTTGTCCTCCTGGGAGGCAAGCTCTATCACACCATATTCACCGCAGTAAAGAGGGACGCCGGCTTTTTTTGCAGCTTCCACGGCAGGAGCAAAGATATCGGCAAAGAAATCAGGACCGATCTCACTGATCCCTTCCTTAAATATCGCACCTGCAAGTGCTTTGGAAAGCTCTGTACTTGTTTTACGGTACTCAGCGAGCGACTTTGGATAGCCAATACGGAAATCAAGTGGCATGTCCTCTACCCAGTAAGCTCCCTGATGCGTAAATACCATCGGCTCATAGCAGTGAAAGTTAAATACAATTTTATAGGTATCAGGAACCTTGATGAGCGGTACGGAGAGCACATTATTATAACAAACGCCGCCAATGACCAGATAGGCTTCCGGTACGATAGAACGCATCAGCGTTACATATTTTGCGATGACGGCATTCCATGCGTCTGCAACCTCTTCCAGAACAACCTCGTTCAGCGGCTCGAAGGCAACCTGATCCGGATAGTCTTTAAATCTGACCGCAATCTCAGACCAGAGATGCAGGAAGCGTTCCTGCAGCGCGTCATCATAGAAGAATTTTTTCCTGTCCATATCTTTTTTGAGAGGATCGAAAGAATAGCCATAGCATTCATGCAGATCGATCAGCATGTTCAGATGATGCTTTTCACACCAGCTGCGGCAATTTTCCAGATAACCGAAGCCGGAAGGAATGATGTTGCCATCTTCGTCCTCCAGTACATTGTAGTCTACAGGGACACGTACATGATCGTATCCGAGAGATGCGATATACGCAATATCCTTTTCTGTAATAAAGCTGTCAAAATGCGCTTTGTCATATTTGTCGAACTGGGAGATCCAGCCGCCTAAGTTGATTCCGTTTTGAAAACCTTCAAAGATCAATATAGTTACCTCCAAATGTATAATAATATTTGCATAAAGATAAAATCGCTTCCTGTATATCATAAGTCAGAGGAAGATAACTTGCAATTTTTATTTTCGAATTTATACAAAGTAGGTAAAAGAAACGACATAATTGGCAAGATTTGCGGCAGGTAAGCCTCCTACTTGACACAATGCTATCAAATTGTTATAATGCTTGTAACATTTGTAACAATTATGTAACAAATGACAAGGGTTGAGAAATACAATTAGTTTAGGAAGGCTTTACATGTTTCATAAAAAAGAACTGAAAAAACAGATATTTGCACTCGTCATAGCAGCTGCTATGGTCTGCCAGACGCAGGCAGTATCAGCATCGGTCGTATCGCTGCAGGCAGGTGCACAGAATGCATTGACCGCACCGTCTTTACAGATGGCGGAAACAGAAGAAGTACAGACGATTTCCGTAGATGGCATGCAGCAGGCAGAGACAGAAGCTAAAGCGGATAATTCCGATGTGGCTTTGACAGCGGGAGCAGGAGTCATGGTTTCCTCTCCAATCTATGTAGCACCGGAAGATATGGACGAGCAGGAATACGATGAAGAAGAAACTGCCGGAGCGGCTTACGGCTATACCAATCTCGGTATCGCACAGGTAGCGGATCATCTGAATGTCAGAGAGACAGCGGAGGATGACAGCAAGATCGTTGGAAAGATGGAAAATGATACCGGCTGTGAGATCCTTGGGATCGAAGGCGATAAAGCACATATCACATCGGGCAGTGTGGAAGGCTATGTGAGTCTTGACTATATCCTGACCGGAAAAGATGCGGTAGCACAGGCAGACAGTGTGGTAAAAGAGCTTGCCACAGTAAATGCGGACGGACTGAAGCTGAGAGAGGCACCTTCTTTAGATGCACCTGTTTACGATATGGTTGCCTACGGAGAAGAGCTGGAAGTACTGGACAATGGCAGTGGCAGCGACTGGGTCGGTGTTGATTTTGACGGAAACAAATTATATGTATCCTCAGATTATGTAACGGTTGATACAAAGCTGAAAACAGCCTTGAACATGACCGAGTTTTTATATGGCGCAGGTGTATCGGATGTCAGAGTGGAGCTTTGTGAATATGCAAGGCAGTTTGTTGGCAATCCGTATGTCTGGGGCGGAACAAGTCTGACAAAGGGTGCGGACTGCTCCGGCTTTGTTCTGAGCGTATTTGCAAAATACGGTATTTCCCTGCCACACTCATCAAGAGCGCAGGCAAACAGCGGTACAAGGATCAAAATGTCGGAGGCAAAGCCGGGCGATCTTGTCTTTTACGCAAAGGGCGGCAGGATCAACCACGTAGCGATCTATATCGGTGGTGGTCAGGTGATCAGTGCCAGCTCACCGAAGACCGGAATCCGTATTGCAAGTGCTTATTACAGAACACCGGTAGCGGTGACAAGAATTCTGCAGGACTGATCGTAAAATGTAAAATGGAAACAGCAGATGCAAACAGAAAACAGAGCATTGTAAAAAACAATGGAAAGTTGAAAAAATCAGTTGCTTTCCATTGTTTTTTATGATAAAGTATGAATGTTGTGAAAAAGAGATGGTCCTCTGTTACGAAGTGTATTAAGAACATCCAGAATGGAAGGAGAAACACAATGAACGAAATCATTAAAGAAATCGAAGCAGCACAGTTAAAGGCAGAAGTACCTCAGTTCAACGTAGGTGATACTGTAAAGGTTTACGGTAAGATCAAAGAAGGAAACCGCGAAAGAATCCAGATCTTCGAAGGAACCGTTATGAAAGTACAGGGTGGCAGCAACCGCGCTACATTTACAGTACGTAAGTCATCAAACGGTGTCGGCGTTGAAAAGACATGGCCTCTTCATTCTCCAAACGTTGAGAAAGTAGAAGTTGTCAGAAAGGGTAAAGTAAGACGTGCAAAACTGAACTACTTAAAGGGTCGCGTAGGAAAGAAAGCGAAAGTAAAAGAGTTAGTAAAATAGTCATTGCCGCTTAAGCAAAGAAAAGGGACAAAATACATTGTGTATCTTGTCCCTTTTTAAATAATGTCATGCATCGAAGATGCATGATGAAAGGAAGTTTTATGAGACGACGCAAAGGACTTAGTTTTTATCAGAAAAAGAAAAAGATCAGTGCTTCCGTGATGAAGGAGATCTGGAATGTGATCTTTATTACGATCGCCTGCTGGATGCTGGCATTTGTGCTCATGTTCTGTTTTGGCATGCGGACAACCGTCATCGGTGTTTCCATGGAGCCAAGCCTTTACAACGGACAGCATATTTTGGTCAACCGGTTTGTATATAAGCTCAGTTCTCCCAAGAACGGAGATATTGTGGTGTTTCTGCCAAATGGTAACTCCAACACCCATTACTATGTGAAGCGTGTGATCGCTCTGCCGGGAGATACGGTGCAGATCAAAAACGGTTCCTTATATGTCAACGGTCTTTTGTATAAATATGTCGAATATGATAAAATAGAAGATGCGGGAATTGCGGAAAATCCCATTACCCTTGGGAACAATGAATATTTTACCCTGGGAGATAATATCAACAACAGTGAGGACAGCAGATCCGGTAATATCGGTGCTGTGAAAAAGGATAATATAATCGGAAAGGTATGGTTCCATCTGGCGGCGGGTGACAGCCCGATCGGCTTTATGGAATAGGTGTATAGATGAACTATCAGTGGTATCCCGGACATATGACAAAGGCAAAGCGGATGATGCAGGAAAATATCAAGCTGATCGATCTGGTGATCGAGCTTGTGGATGCAAGAATCCCGTTATCCAGCCGCAATCCGGATATTGATCAGCTAGGGGCAAATAAAGCGAGACTGATCCTGTTAAATAAAGCGGATCTGGCAGACGAAAGGCAGACGGCAAAGTGGCAGCAATATTTCGAGAAGCAGGGCTGCTTTGTTGTGGCACTCAATGCGCGTAACCGCAACAGCATGAAGGCAATCAACGGCGTTGTCGCAGAAGCATGTAAGGAAAAGATCGAGCGTGACAGAAAGCGCGGAATATTGAACCGCCCTGTCAGAGCCATGGTAGTCGGCATCCCAAATGTCGGAAAATCCACCTTTATCAATTCTTTTGCCGGAAAAGCCTGTGCAAAGACAGGAAATAAGCCGGGTGTAACAAAGGGAAAGCAGTGGATCAGACTCAGCAAGACACTGGAACTTTTAGATACGCCGGGTATTTTATGGCCGAAGTTTGAAGATCAGCAGGTGGGACTCAATCTGGCACTGATCGGTTCCATGAATGATGAGATCTTAAATATAGAAGAAATGGCGGTCAGCCTGATCCAGTATCTGAAGGACGTTTATCCGCTTCTTCTGACAAAGCGCTATGATCTTTCGGATGAAGCAGAAGAAAGCTGCAAAAACGAACAGGATGCCTATGAGGTGCTGGCGCAGATCGCCAGAAACAGAAAATGTGTATTAAAAGGTGATGAGCCGGATATCCGGAAAGCAGCGGCGCTTCTGTTAGATGATTTCCGGAGTGGCAGGATCGGACGGATCACATTGGAAAGTCCGACAGAGCAGGCATAATATTAAAGGGGAAGAAAAGCTTGAGTAAAAAAATGAAACAGATTTTAAAGGAAGTGCTCGGAACCAGTATTTATCTGCTGGCAGTTCTGGCATTGACTTATTTGGTGATCGCCTTTGTAGGGCAAAGAACAGTTGTACATGGACAATCCATGGAAAATACACTGGAAGACGGAGATAACCTGATCGTAGATAAGATCACATACCGCTTCCATGAGCCAAACCGTTTTGATGTGATTGTGTTCCCATATCAGTATACGGCAAATACCTATTACATAAAACGTGTCATCGGTCTTCCGGGAGAAACGGTCATGATCGATGCGCTGGGCAATATTTATATCAACGGAGAACTGCTTTCTGAATCTTACGGAAAGGAAGCCATCAAGGATCCGGGCATGGCGGCAAACAGCATTTATCTGGGCTCGGATGAATACTTTGTACTCGGTGATAATAGAAATAACAGCTCGGACAGCAGGGATCCGTCCGTCGGTCTGATCAAGCGGGATCAGATCATTGGCAGGGCATGGCTGCGCATTTTTCCATTTGATAAGATCGGTTTTGTGGTGCATGGAAAGTAACCGGAGCAGAGAGGACAGACAGATGAAAATCGGAGAGATCAGAGATTTATTACAGGCAGCAGAGGATCAGATGCTGCCTGATTTTATAGCAAGATTTGAAAGCGACGAAAGAAGCGGTGTACGGCAGCTTGTGCAAAGGGCACAGAAACGGTTGGATGCACTTGAAAAAGAGCGGGAAAGACTAATGGCTATGCATCAGTATGAAGAACAGTACAAAGACTGTCAGGCAATCTGTGGGATCGATGAGGCGGGCAGAGGTCCTCTTGCAGGTCCTGTTGTGGCTGCAGCGGTTATTTTACCGAAGGACTGTGAGATCCTGTACTTAAATGACAGCAAACAGCTTTCCGCCAAAAAGAGAGAGCTTTTGTATGATGAGATCATGGAAAAGGCAGTGTCGGTCGGTGTCGGCTATGCAACGCCGCAGCGGATCGATGAGATCAACATTCTGCAGGCAACCTATGAGGCAATGCGGCAGGCAGTTAATAAACTGTCTGTTTGTCCCGATATATTATTAAATGATGCGGTGCGGATTCCCGGGCTTTCCATGCAGCAGGTTCCAATCGTAAAGGGAGATGCGAAAAGCGTTTCCATTGCAGCGGCAAGCATCATTGCAAAGGTAACAAGGGACAGACTGATGATGGAGTATGACAAGGCAATGCCACAGTATCACTTTGCGGCAAACAAGGGTTATGGCAGTGCGGAGCATATCGAAGCACTTGCCGTCTATGGGGCAAGTCCGATCCATCGTAGATCATTTATTACACATTTTAAGGTAAAAGAATGAGTTTTGACTTAGCTGGATTATTGCAACGGAATACACAAAATACATTGTCCGGACTTTCTTCCTCTGCATTAGCGGGACGGACGGATATGAGCAGCAAGACGGCAGAAGGGGCGCAGGCGGGCAGTCTGACAGTCGGCTCTGCCATCAGTGGTCAGGTGATCAAAGTAGAGGGAGATACTGTCTATGTGAAGCTGCCATCAGAGGTACTGACCGCAAAGCTGCAGGAGGGTGTGAATCTGCAGACCGGGCAGTCGGTGACATTTGCTGTCAGCGGGATCTCGGATAAACAGATCACGTTGCAGGCACTTTTTCAGAACAGTGCGCAGACACAGGTACTCGGAAAGGCATTGGAACAGGCAGGAATTGCGCAGACGGCGGATTCGCTTTCCATGGTAGATGCCATGATGCGGGAAGGCATGTCTGTCGATAAAAACTCGCTCTGGCAGATGTATCGTCAGGTACTGGATCATCCACAGACAACGGGAGAAAATATCGTGCTGATGAACCGGCTGCAGATTCCGGTCAATGACCTGACTGCGGCGCAGTTTCAGAACCTGCAAAATGCAAACGGCCAGCTTGCACAGGCGGCAAATACACTGACAGACAGCCTGTATGCGGAGTTTACGGATATGGCGGTGCAGTCGCCGCAGGAAGCAGCTGCTTTTATGAAGGAGCTGGTACTTTTACTGGGAGAAAGCAGTCAGACAGAGGCAGGGCAGGTCGGTGCGCTTCCACTGGAAGGGCAGGAAGTACCGGGTGATGTGCAGCCTGCAGATGGAAATCAGCAGCCGGCAGCAGGAAATAGCACAGGACAGACTGAGGCAGCAGGTGATCCCGTAGCAGGTCAGCCGGCAGGCGGTCAGACAGCGGAAAATGGCGTAGATGCACGGCTTGCATTTGACGGACAAGTACAGACAGAGACTGATGGCAGGCAGGTGCAGGCAGAAGCAGACGGTGGACGGCTGCAGGGGTCAAATGCGGAAAAACTGAGCACGGATGGGCAGGTTGTTTCTTCGGAAACAGCGGAAAACAGCAGTCAGCCGGGCGTAGATTCTCTGGCAGAGCTGATGAAGAGTGATCTGTTTACAAAGGGAGATACCAGACAGCTATTGCGTCTGTTTTCTTCAAAAGAATTTCGCAGTCTTCTGACTGAACAGATGAAAGAGAACTTCCTGCTCAAACCGGAAATGGTGGCAGATAAGGAAGAAGTAGAGCAGTTCTTTACAAAGCTGCGGGAGCAGGTGTCGCGTCTGGCGCAAACGGTATCGGAGGCGGGAAAGGCGCAGACACAGCTTTTTACCCAGACAAACCAGCTGAGGGAAAATCTGGATTTCTTACACCAGCTTTCCCAGACGATGCAGTATGTGCAGCTTCCGCTCCGTATGGCAGGACAGGAGACAACAGGGGATCTGTATGTGTATGCCAATAAAAAGGGACTGACCAAAGAGGACAGTATCAGTGCTTTCCTGCATCTGGATATGGAGCATTTAGGACCTGTGGATGTGTATGTTGCCATGCAGAACCGGAAGGTAAATACGCATTTTTACTTACAGGACGATGCCATGATCGATTTTATACAGGCACATATTCATCTGCTGAATGAACGACTGGAGCAGAAAGGCTATCAGATGCAGACGGAGGTATCGCAGAAGGATACACCTTCCAAGGTAACGGAAGAAATGCGCAAAGATCAGGAAGAAGAAAGCGTATGTATCAATCAGTATTCATTTGATGTGAGGGCTTGATATGGCAGGAAAAGAGCAGAAACCAAAACAGGCGGTCGCACTTTCCTATGATCCGGACGATGATGCGCCAAAGGTCGTTGCGACCGGTAAGGGTGCACTTGCGGAAAAGATCATAGAGGAAGCAAAACAGGCAAAGGTTCCGGTGCATAAGGACAGTAAGCTGGCAGATACTCTGTCAAGGCTGGAGATCGGAGAGCTGATCCCGCCGGAGCTGTATGAAGTGGTGGCTGAGATACTTGTATTTGTGGATCAGATGGACCGCATCCGTGCAAAGATGAAACAGGCGAACAAGAAAAAATAGGGATAAGTCTAGGGAGATCAGGATGTGTCTGGAGAGGACATCCTATGAACAAAAGAAGAAAAGGAGCAGCTCACGAACAGGCTGCAAAAGTATATCTGGAAAAAAGAGGCGTGCGCATTCAGACGATTAACTATAGAGTCAGGCAGGGAGAAATCGATATAGTTGGCTATGAGAAAGGCACGCTTGTTTTCTTTGAAGTCAAGTATCGGGCAAATGCAGGAAATGGACTGCCGCAGGAGGCAGTCAGTGTGGCAAAGCAGAGGCAGATCTGCAGGGTGGCACTGTTTTATCTGAACCAGTATCACATACCGGAGCAGCAGCCGGTCAGATATGATGTGATTGCCATTCTGGGAAATGAGATCACCTGGATCAGAAACGCATTTCTGCACCAGATTTGGTAAATCTGTGACAAAAGTCACTTGGAAATCATGCGCAGATGCGATATTTTAGTACAAATAATGTCGGAGTCAAAATTCAAAAACAATGTTGTGCTGGCACTTGAGTGGATTTATGGCCTGAAAATGAGGTAAATATGTACAATTTACAGCGTGTTATAAAGACACAGGATACAAAAAATATACCTGTACAAAACAAATATAACAGCCCGGATGGCTGGGAAATGGAATACCTGACTTTTCCGGGACTGACTAAGACAGGATGTGTCAGGCATCTGTTCACAACACGGACAGGCGGGACAAGCAGCGGGATCTTTGAAAGCCTGAACCTGAGCTTTACGCGTGGGGATGACAGAGACTGCGTCCTGCAAAATTATGACAGAGTGGCAGAGGTCCTTGGCGTTACAAGAGACCGGATCGTCTGCTCCGACCAGACACATACGACGAATATCAGGATCGTTACGAAGGAAGATGCCGGAAAGGGAATCGACAGACAGCGTGATTATGCGGACATTGACGGGCTGGTCACAAACGAAAAAGGGTTAGCATTGGCTACCTTTTATGCAGACTGCGTACCGCTTTATTTTGTGGATCCGGTCAGAGAAGTGATCGGACTGGCACATTCGGGCTGGCGCGGAACTGTGGCCGGTATGGGTAAAAAGATGGTGGAGCGGATGCATGCGGCATTTGGCTGTGATCCGGCAGATATCCATGCGGCGATCGGACCATCCATCTGTCAGGAATGCTATGAGGTCAGCAGTGATGTGGCAGAAGAATTTCAAAAAGCATTTGCAGGGATGAACGGGGCGGAAACGCTCTTATATCAGAAGCCGGAGCAGAAGGCGGAAGGCAAATACCAGCTGGATCTGTGGCTTGCCAATCAGCTGTGGCTTACAGACGCGGGCATCACGCCGGAGCATCTGGAAGTGACCAATGTCTGCACGGCACATAATCCGGCATATCTGTTCTCACACAGAAAAACGAACGGAAAACGCGGTAATCTTGGTGCTTTTTTATGCCTGAAAGAAAACGGGACAGCTGGAAGCCGCAACACAGACAAAGGAACGGAATCGTCTGGCAAGGGAAATCCAGATGGTAATAGACAATGCTCACAAGGCGGGCATCTAGGCAGGCATCTGCGGCGAGCTTGGTGCGGATACTTCCCTGACCAATATTTTCATCAAGATGGGAATTGATGAGCTGAGTGTTTCGCCTGGCTGTATCCTGCCTGTGCGAAAAGCAATCAGGGATGCAGAATAACCTCGAAAGATTTATTGTAAATGTCTTGCAACAATGGTATAGTTGTTGCAGGACATTTTTGATGTAACAGAAAACTCCGTTCCTATTACACAAAATGCTCTATATAAGATGGAATTTTAATGGAATCTTAATACTTTTCCTACCCGGGTATTAAGATTCTTTTTATATAATACTTTCAGGAGGTGAAAGAAATGGCAAATATTCTGGTATGTGACGATGATAAGGAGATCGTGGAGGCGATCAGTATCTATCTGTCACAGGAGGGTTATCAGATTTTTAAAGCATATAACGGAAGAGAAGCAATCGAGGTGTTACAAAAGGAAGATATCCAGCTTCTGCTCATCGATATTATGATGCCTGAGATGGATGGAATCCATGCAATGATCAAGATCCGCACATTTTCCGCCATCCCGATTTTAGTATTGTCGGCGAAATCGGAGGATGTAGATAAAATATTGGGACTGAATGTGGGTGCGGATGATTATATCACAAAGCCGTTCAATCCACTGGAGCTCGTGGCACGTGTGAAATCCAGCCTGAGAAGATATACGATGCTGGGAAGCTGTGCAGGCACGAAAAAGAATTATGTAGTCGGTTCTCTGGAGATCGATGATGAAGCAAAGATCGTCACAGTGGACGGAGAACAGGTCAGGCTGACACCGATCGAATATCAGATCCTGCTTCTTTTAGTGCAGAATCCGGGCAGAGTGTTCTCAACGCAGCAGATTTATGAAAACATCTGGAATGAGGAAGCTTATGGCGCGGAAAATACGGTAGCGGTACATATCCGTCATATTCGTGAAAAAATAGAGATCAATCCAAAGGAGCCGCGTTATCTGAAGGTTGTATGGGGCGTAGGCTATAAGATTGAAAAGTAACAGATAAAAAGGAATCGCAGAAGGAATTCTGTAAAACGAGGTAGGAAAATAAGAATGAAGAATTGGTTAAAAAAAAGTAAGCGGCTGATCGCCGGTGCGATTTCCCTGATATGTGCCATGGGAATGGCTTTTGTACTGGCATTTCTGGGATATTCCATGAATGTGGTAAACAGACAGGGCAGCTATTATACGCTGGATCTGTTTACAGACGAAGAAAATTTTGAGCAGACGAGTACATTTTATGATTTTCTGCATGTAGATCTGTCTCAGCTTTCTGAATATATGGCTGTCAGTTCGCAGATGGAAAAGAACGGAAAATACGATTCTGATAAGGAAATCGATATATTTGCCTATGACAACAGGAAAAGAACTGTCAAGCCGAAGGTGGAGCTGCCAAAACTCATTTACAAAACAGGGGATCTGATCGCCTGGTGGAATAGTGAGGATAGCTTCAGCTATGAGTCATACGGTTCTACGGAAAGCATGCCGGAGGAAAGTATGGAAACAACGGCAGAAAACGAAGAGACTGCTTCCTATATGATCGTAGCAGAGACGGCGGATGAGATGTCAGAAGGCGAATACAGGACAGAAACAGACACTGCTTACACAACAGATGAAGTGGCATTATCTGATGCGGTAGAAGAAGCACAGGATGATACCACAGAACAGACAATGGAAAGACTTGTCGAAGAATACAAACCGGTCAATATAGACAGTCTGTATGATCTGACACTTCCGGAAGGAATGACATATGACAACGTTGTGCGTGCTGTGCAGCAGGCAGCATGTGATCTTGCAACAAACTATGCGATTTACAACAATTATAAACAGGTGCTCAAAGAAGATATGAATTTAAAATATCTGATGGTGGATCCATCCGGTAAGGTACAGTATACGAATCTGGACCGCAGTAAGGATACAGATGCACTTATCACTGCCATGCAGGAATGTGGCGTCTATATGTGCTATGACTATGAGACGGATGAGCTTGTATGTGATGGGGTAAAAGCAGGGAATGAAGTGCCGTATAAGAGCCTGCTCCATTCCTATCGTTACAGTTTTCCGGAAGGCGGTAAGCTGTATATCTGCGTGCGCACACAGGCAGATCAGGGAACAAATTCAAAGCTGCTTGGCAAATGGAATGGGCATGATACTTATGCACAGGCAGCAAAAAGCTATACGATGCTGAAAAACAAACTGCCTCTGATGGGCTTTTTGATGCTGCTTGTAATCGCAGGGGTACTGGCATTGTTTGCACTTGCAGGCTATCTTGCATTTATCATTATGCAGCCAAAACGGGAAAAAGAGCAGCTGCGTTATTTTGACACCTGGTATACAGAGCTGGCAGCGGCCATTGCGATCGGCAGTGCTGTTTTGATTGGCGCTGTTGGCTTGGAGATTGCGGCAAGTCTGAGTGGCAGTGGATATGACACCTACAGCGGGCAGATCGGGGCAAAGATATTTTGCGGTATTCTGCTCCTGACATTTTTCCTGTTATATTTGCTGCTGCTTGCCTACACAGGATCTCTGGTCAGAAGGATCAAGGCAGGGACGTTCTGGAAGAACAGTATCTGTTACAGAATTCTGCATATTGTGAAGGTAGTATGTAAAAAGTGTATCCATGTGATCTGCAGAGGTATCAGGTCTGTGATCAACCACCGGTCACTCGCTATCCGCAGCTTTGTACCGGTGTATGGCGGACTTTTGGGACTGTTTCTGGTAAACCTGTTTTTTGCCGGTGTCGGTGTGATCGGCATAGCCATTTTCCTTGATCTAATCGTTATCATACTGTATGGGCTTTATATTTATTACAGCAATCGGACACGGGAGAAAATCGTGGAAGGTATCACAAGAATCTCTGAGGGTGACCTTACATACCAGATCGATACAGAGAAAATGTATGGCGAAAACAAGGTAATGGCAGAGGCGGTCAATCAGATCGGAAATGCTGTACAAAACGCTGTGACGATCAGTATGAAGGATGAAAGACTGAAAGCAGATCTGATCACGAATGTATCACACGATATCAAAACGCCGCTGACTTCCATCATCAACTATGTGGATCTTTTAAAACGGGAAGATATCCAAAATGAAAAGGCGCAGGAATATATCAGGATACTGGATGAAAAATCACAGCGTCTGAAAAGACTGACACTGGATCTGGTAGAAGCAAGCAAGATCAGCTCCGGTAATATTACATTGAAGATGGGGCAGCTCAATGTTTCCGAACTGTTTACGCAGGCAATTGGAGAATATGAGGATAAATGGAAAGAAAAGGGATTGCAGATTGTGGCAGATGTGGAGCCGAAGGATGGTGAGCCTCCTTACTTGATCTGGGCGGATTCCGACAGAACATGGCGTGTCCTCAATAACCTGTTTGGAAATATTTATAAATATGCGATGCAGGGTACGAGAGTGTATTGTGATGTCAGACGTACCACAGCCATGAAACCCTGTTATGCTGCAGATGATGTGTGTCAGACCGGTAAAAGGGAAAGCAGAAATGCAAATGAAGCTTATGACGCAAGTGCAGCGAATGAAAACAGAATTGAGATAACGATCAAGAATATTTCCGCACAGCCATTGAATATTGCGGCGGATGAGCTGACGGAGCGTTTCATCAGAGGGGATGTCAGCCGCAGCACGGAAGGAAGCGGACTGGGGCTTTCCATTGCGAAGAATCTTGTAAAAGCGCAGGGCGGAGAGTTTGAGATCTATCTGGACGGGGATCTGTTCAAGGTCAGCATCGACTTCCCGGCGTATACGGATAATACGCATTAACATGGTATAGAGTAATGGTATAGAAATTAAATTTATGAAAGTATGAAAGAAAACGGCTCCTGCATGACAGGTATGCACGCTGCATATGCTTTTCTACCAGGGCACGTACTGTCAATCTATATGGCACGCGAACATTCGACATCCATGTCTCAGGTTCGCTGCCACGACATCCTTGTCGTGGCACCATATATCTTGTCAGTACTTAGCCAAGTAGAAAGACGCATACACAGCTAATCGCATTTCTTGTCATGCAGGAGCCGTTTTTATATTCTTTCATAACGATTCAGAAATAGAATATAAATATGATCTGCCAATTTACAAGGAATATAAGCAACAAGCCAATCGGTTGTGACAGATTTTCAACTCTTTATATATAATGGTATGCTTGTAAGAATACGTTTTGTAATCAAGGATTTTCACTGATGTGCAGATCTATGATACACTGTTAAGATGTAAAAATCCCCGCGGTGGCAGACAGTAAGCAATCGATAGTGTAGACGACCGAGATTTGCGAAGCACTTGCCACGCGGAGAGACCACCATGCTTTTTGGTAAATGTAGTGGATTTACATAGTAAATCCACTATGCAGCCTCTGTGCATCGGCGGAGCCGATTCTACATGCACAGAGGTTCGAGTGACCGGAGCGCGTGCAATATGTGCTTCGAGCAAATCGCAGGGGAGTCAAACGTGATTGCGTCTGTCTGCCATCGCGGGGATTATATATATTATTCTACTTAGATCAGCACATCCTCCCGGGCATTGTACTTCGCAAGCACCTCATGGATCTTCTCTGTCGGTGTCAGTACATTTCCCATGGAAATATCATGATTCATAAAATCAACAATGCTGGCAAGGAACTTGCTCATATCTGCCGTGACAAAATAGTCACGCTCTAAAATTTCCGGTGGAAGATACGTCAGGTTGGTGCAGACAACGCGGTCAAACACACCGTTTGCATAAGCCTCATCAAAGGCTGCAAGCCCTTCCGTGAAAAGACCGAAAGTACAGCAGACAAATACACGCTTTGCCTTCATTGCCTTTAACTGCTTGGCTGTGTCGATCATACTACCGCCGGATGCGATCATGTCATCAATGATGATAACATCCTTTCCTTCGATATTATCTCCTAAAAATTCATGTGCTACGATCGGATTTTTGCCGTTTACGACCTTGGAGTAATCACGACGCTTGTAAAACATACCCGTATCAACACCGAGTACGGAAGAGAAGTAGACTGCTCTGTCAAGAGCACCTTCATCCGGGCTGATCACGATCATATGATCCTTATCGATGATCAGATCCTTCTCGTAACGGAGCAGAGAACGGATGAACTGGTACGGTGGTGTAAAATTATCGAAGCCCTTCAGTGGTGTCGCATTCTGGACACGCGGATCGTGGGCATCAAACGTAATGAAGTTGGAAACACCCATTTCACTCAGCTCTTTGAGTGCATAAGCGCAGTCAAGCGATTCACGGCCGCTTCTTTTATGCTGTCTGCCTTCATATAAGAAAGGCATGATAACATTGATCCTGTGTGCTTTTCCTGCGATAGCAGCGATCATTCTCTTTAAATCCTGGTAGTGGTCATCCGGAGATTTGTGGTTTTCACAACCATTGACTGTATAGGTCAGACTATGGTTACATACATCGACCATTAAAAAGACATCCTTACCTCTGACAGATTCGGATAAGACGCCCTTGCCTTCACCGCTTCCAAAACGTGGGCAGGCAGCCTTGATCAGATAATTTTCTTCAGAATAACCGCGGAATGCGGGATCTTGTTTGATATCATTATGTACATTTTTGCGAAAATCCACAAGATATTCGTTGACACGGTCACCGAGCTCCTTACAGCTGTCAAGTGCTAAAAGCTTCAGCGGAGCAACCGGCATTGCGGATTCGAGTTCGACTAAGTTTGGCATGATTCCCTCCTAAGATATGTGCAGTTAAAATCCATTCTTATTTATAGCATACATAACAGGGAAAGACAAGCTAAAATACAGGGCGTGGTCTGCCGGACAGGGGCTGACCACTTTACAACTCAATCTGAATATTGTAATATAAATCAATATGGATAAAAATAAAACCTATTATGTCAGAGTGCGGTGTGAATGGCTCCTCCAAGTCAAAGTGGAGCAGCGTAAAGAAGATCCGCATCAGAAAGTAGTTTATCGTATAAAGGAGAGCATATGGAAAATAGAAAAAGAAAGCCGATCGTTGCGGTGGTTGGGCGTCCGAATGTCGGAAAATCAACCCTGTTCAATGCCCTTGCGGGTTCCCGTATTTCTATTGTAAAGGATACGCCGGGTATTACAAGAGACCGTATCTATGCAGATGTGACATGGCTGAATTACAGCTTTACACTGATCGATACAGGCGGTATTGAGCCGGACAGCAAGGATATCATCCTTTCACAGATGCGTGAGCAGGCACAGATCGCGATCGATACGGCAGATGTTATTTTATTTATGGTAGATGTCAAACAGGGACTGGTAGATGCGGATGCCAAGGTAGCAGACATGCTCAGACGGTCAAAGAAGCCGATCATTCTGGTTGTCAATAAGGTAGACAGCTATGAAAAGATGATGCTCGATGTGTATGAATTTTACAATCTGGGCATCGGAGAACCAATGGCGATCTCAGCGGCAAACAGACAGGGCATCGGTGAAGTGCTGGATGAGGTTGTATCGCATTTTGCGGATGATACAGCTGAAGATGTAGAGGATGAAAGACCGCGTATTGCGATCGTCGGAAAACCGAATGTCGGAAAGAGCTCCCTGATCAATAAGCTGCTTGGGGAAAACAGACTGATCGTATCCGATATCGCCGGTACGACAAGAGATGCAGTCGATGCAGAAGTGACCTATAACGGAAAAGAATATATTTTTATCGATACAGCGGGACTTCGCCGCAAAAATAAGATCAAAGAGGAACTGGAGCAGTATATGATCGTGCGTACGGTTTCTGCTGTGGAACGTGCGGATATTGTGATCCTTCTGATCGATGCACTGGAAGGTGTGACGGAGCAGGATGCCAAGATTGCAGGGATTGCACACGAACGCGGAAAGGGCATTATCATTGCTGTCAATAAATGGGATGCACTGGAAAAGGACGATAAGACGATCTACCGCTTTACAGAGAAGGTCAGACAGATCCTGTCATTTATGCCATATGCGGAGATCACCTTTATCTCAGCAAAGACAGGACAGCGTATCGGAAAGCTGTATGAGCTGATCGACATGGTAGAGCAGAACCAGTCCATGCGTGTCGCAACAGGCGTGCTCAATGAGATCATGGCAGAAGCAGTTGCACTCCAGCAGCCACCGAGCGACAAGGGCAAGCGCCTCAGACTGTACTATATCACACAGGTTGCTGTAAAACCGCCGACCTTTGTGATATTTGTTAACGACAAGCAGCTGATGCACTTCTCTTATACAAGATATATCGAAAATAAGATCAGAGATACCTTTGGCTTTAAAGGAACACCGCTGCATTTCATTATCCGGGAACGGAAAGAGAAGGATCAATAAAAGAGATAATCAGGATAAACAAGAGAGGGCAGGAAAATGGAACGAGTTATTTGTCTGGCGATCGGTTATGTGTTCGGTCTGTTCCAGACGGCATTTATTTATGGAAAGATGAACCATATTGATATCAGGGAGCATGGAAGTGGAAATGCAGGCACAACAAATGCATTACGTGTGCTTGGGAAAAAAGCGGGACTGATCGTATTTTTAGGAGATGTTTTTAAATGCTTTTTTGCAGTAGAACTTGTCAGATTGCTTTTTAAACACACATATCCGGATATATTGCCGCTGTTATCACTCTATGCGGCAGCCGGTGCTATTCTGGGACATAATTTCCCGTTTTATCTGCAGTTTAAGGGCGGAAAAGGAATTGCGGCGACAGCAGGGCTGATCCTGGCATTTCACTGGCCGTTCCTCATCGTGGCAATACCGGTCTTCTGTATTTTGTTTTTTACAACACATTATGTTTCGGTCGGTTCACTGGCTGTCTATATCGGATTTATCACAGAGCTGATCGTTTTAGGACAGAAGGGATATTTTGGCATGAGCCAGCCTGCACTTCTGGAAATGTATGCGGTCGGTATATTCCTGATGATCATGGCATTTGTCAGACATAAAGAAAATATCAAGAGATTATTTGCGGGAACAGAACGAAAGACGTATCTGTTTAAGGCTAACAAGGAGGACTAAAAAATGGCGAAAATTGGTGTGATCGGCGCAGGAAGCTGGGGAACAGCACTTTCCAGACTGCTTGCAAACAACGGACATGATGTGATCGTGTGGTCTATTATAGAAGCGGAAGTAAAAATGCTGCAGGAAAAGCACGAGCATGTCGATAAGCTGCCGGGTGTGAAACTGCCGGAAAGCATGGAGTTTACAACCGATTTAAAGAAAGCGATCGAAGGAAAGGATCTGCTTGTACTGGCTGTCCCTTCTTCCTTTACAAGAAGTACGGCAAAGTCCATGCGCGTGTTTGTGGCAGACGGGCAGATCATTGTCAATGTAGCAAAGGGGATTGAAGAACATACGCTGATGACCTTATCCCAGATCATCGAGCAGGAGATCCCGCAGGCGGATGTTGCTGTATTGTCAGGACCTTCCCATGCGGAAGAAGTCGGAAAGGATATGCCGACGACCTGTGTAGTCGGTGCAAAGACAAAGCAGACAGCGGAATATATCCAGAATATTTTTATGAATAATGCATATTTCCGCGTGTATACAAGTCCTGATATTCTGGGGATCGAGGTCGGTGCGGCGCTGAAAAATGTTGTGGCACTGGCAGCAGGTATCGCAGACGGACTCGGCTGTGGAGATAATACAAAAGCAGCCCTGATCACCAGAGGAATTGCGGAAATTTCGCGCCTGGGTGTCGCTATGGGCGGTAAGCCGGAGACATTTACGGGACTTTCCGGAATCGGCGATCTGATCGTGACCTGTGCTTCCATGCATTCCCGCAACAGAAGAGCGGGGATCTTAATGGGACAGGGCAAGACGATGGAAGAAGCCATGGCTGAGGTTAAGATGGTCGTAGAAGGGGTTTATTCCGCAAAGGCAGCCAGAGAGCTTTCACGGAAATATAAGATCGATATGCCGATCATTGAAGAGGTCAATGAGATCTTATTTGAAAACAAGCCTGCAAAGGATGCGGTTAAAGACCTGATGTTCCGCGATAAGAAGCCGGAACTTGCCTGGGAATAGAGTACTTTGCCGGATTGTGTGCATAAATACGCGGGAGTATTGCACATAATTTGAAAATGGGTGTTGAAATTTGCAAAAAAATAATATAAAGTAACCTTTGTAGTTTAAAATTTCATGAAAGGTCTAAAGAGGAGGACATTATGAAGAAAAAATTATTAAGTATTCTTCTTTCTGTTGCTATGGTTGCTTCTTTATGTGCTTGCGGTGCGAGCAATGATGCAGCTGACAATGCAGCTCAGACAGAAGAGACAACAGATGCAGCAAGTGACGAAGCTACAGATGCGGCAACGGACGCAGCTACAGACGAAGCAACTGATGAGACAGCAGATGCAGCTGACAAAGCAGGTGTTATGCCGGCTATCGCAAAAGAGGATATCAAGGTTGGTGTGATCCACATTGGTGATCCTGCAACAGGAAGCGGTTACTCTTATGCACATGATCAGGGTATCGTAGGTATGCAGCAGACATTAGGTCTGTCTGATGATCAGATCGTTCGCAAGCTTAACGTAGATGACGGTGATACAACAGCAATCGAGAACGCAATGCTGGAATGTGTTGAAGAAGGATGCAACATCATCTTCGCGACAAGCTGGGGTTACATGGATACATGTGAACAGCTTGCTGCAGAATATCCGGATGTTATTTTCTCTCATGCAACAGGTTATAAATCAAACGGTACAAACTTTAATAACTACTTTGGCAGAATCTATCAGGCAAGATACCTTGCAGGTATTGCAGCAGGTATGAAGACAACAACAAACAAGCTTGGTTATGTATCCGCAATGGGTCAGGAAAACTCTGAGTGTACAGGTGGTATCAATGCATTTGCAATGGGCGCTTATTCTGTAAATCCTGATTGTGAAGTATATGTAAAGGTTACAAACAGCTGGTATGATCCGGAAGGTGAGACACAGGCTGCACAGGCTCTGATCGATGCCGGTTGTGATGTGATCGCACAGCACTGTGATACACCGAACCCACAGCTTGCAGCTGAACAGGCAGGCGTATTTGGTGTTGGCTACAACTCAGATATGTCCAAAGATGCACCAAAGGCAGCTCTCACATCTGTTATGTGGGACTGGTCAGCATACTATACACAGGCTGTTGAATCAGTGATCAACGGTACATGGGATGGATCTAACTACTTCGGCGGTATGAGCGATGGTCTTGTAAACATTGCACCACTTGCTGATTTCGCAGCAGAGGGTACACAGGAAGCAATCGACGAAGCTACAGCTAAGATCGAATCCGGTGATTGGGATGTATTCGACGGTGTGATCGAAACAAACGACGGCTCTACAGTAGGTACAGAAGGCGAGCATATGTCTGATGCTGATATCACAGGCAATATGAACTGGTACTTCAAGAACGTAGTTGTAAAATAAAACATGTTTGACTGTATAAGTCAATTAAATCAAGGGGGATCTCTCGAATGGCGGTCCCCCTTGAATTTTATAGGGAAGAAAACAGACAAGGTACAAAGAGGTTGAGTATGGCAGATTATGCAATCGAATGTAAAAAAATAACGAAGACCTTCGGTAGTGTGGTTGCAAACGATCAGATCGATCTGAAGGTAAAAAAAGGTGAGATCCTGGCACTGCTTGGAGAAAACGGATCAGGAAAGACAACCCTGATGAATATGCTTTCCGGCATTTATCATCCAGACAGCGGGGAAATATTGGTAAACGGACAGACCGTGGCGATCAATTCGCCGGTAGATGCGATGCATCTCGGAATCGGTATGATCCATCAGCACTTTAAGTTGGTGGAGTCGTTCCGCGCAATGGACAATATTGTGATCGGAACAAAGGGAAAGAGACTCACAGATAAGGAACTGAGCCAGAAGATCAAGGAAATCTGTGATAAATTTGGATTGGAAATTGAACCGGAAAAACGTGTCTACGAAATGAGTGTCAGCGAGAAGCAGACAGTAGAGATCGTAAAGGTTTTATATAAAGGTGCGGATATTTTGATTCTGGATGAGCCGACAGCGGTTCTGACACCGCAGGAAACGGAACGGCTTTTTGATATTCTCCGGAAGATGAAGGAGAAGGGCTGTGCAATCATCATTATCACGCATAAGCTGCAGGAAGTGCTGGAGATCAGCGATCGTGTGACGATCCTGCGAAAAGGAAAGAGTATTGAAACGGTAGAAACAGCCAAAAGCAATAAACAGACGCTGACAGAGTTAATGGTCGGCAGAAAAGTCAGTCTGGAAATCGACAGACCGGAGCCTGAACATGTAGATACGATCTTAAAGGTCGTAGATCTTTCGGTCGACAAGCCGGATGGCTCAAAGGGGCTGGATGATATTTCCTTTGAGATCAAAAAAGGTGAGATCCTCGGTGTGGCAGGTGTGGCAGGCAGTGGCCAGAAAGAGCTTTGCGAGACGATTGCAGGTCTGATGCAGGCAAAAGAAGGAGCGATCCTTTATAAAAAGACAAATCTGCTCGGCAAGACACCTTCCGAAATTATCAATCTGGGTATCAGTATGAGCTTTGTACCGGAGGATCGTCTTGGTATGGGACTTGTTTCCACGATGGGTATGACAGATAATATGCTGCTCAAGAGCTATAAAGCAGGCAAAGGACCGTTTGTCAGAAGAAAACCGGCAAAGGAGCTTGCGGCGAAGCTGGTAGAGAAGCTGAGTATTGTAACGCCAGGTATTGAGACGCCTGTGCGTATGATGAGTGGAGGTAACGTACAGAAGGTTCTTCTGGGACGTGAGATCGAATCAGAACCGAATCTGCTGATCACGGCTTATCCGGTGCGAGGACTGGATATCAATTCCTCTTATGTGATCTATGATCTTTTGAATGAACAGAAGAAGAAAAATGTGGCAGTCATGTATATCGGAGAAGATCTGGATGTGCTTCTAGAGCTTTCCGACCGGATCATGGTACTGTGCCACGGTAAGATCACAGGTATCTTAGATGCCAGAACAGCGACCAAGGAACAGATCGGTATGCTGATGACCGGCGATACGGAAGATGCTGTGGAAGAAACGACGAAAGGAGGGCAGACAAATGAATAAACAGACAAAAGAACCGCTTCTGCGTACGGTTAAACGTGCGGAGATGGGAAACAGACAGATCCTTATTTTACGTCTGCTCGCTATTTTATTATCACTTGTGGCAGGAGGTATTTTTATCCTGTGTATCGGCTATAATCCGTTTGTGATCTATGGCACGATCATTACCGGTGCATTCAGAAGTGCCATGGCTGTACAGGCGACAGTTAAGATCATGATCCCGCTTCTGATCTGCTCCCTCGGTGTGACGCTTGCTTTTAAGATGCGTTTCTGGAACATCGGTGCAGAAGGACAGCTGATTTTCGGGGCAACCTGTGCTTCCTTCTTCGCTCTTTACTGCAGTAACTGGAATCACGTTGTACTGCTTCTGGTGATGGCAGTGGCAGGTATTGTGGGCGGCGGTCTCTGGGGACTGATTCCTGCGTTCTTTAAAGTAAAATTCAATACAAACGAAACCTTGTTTACACTGATGCTGAATTACATTGCCATGTATTTTGTATCCTATCTGCAGGATGGTCCATGGAGAGATCCTGCGGCAAACGGTTTCTCCAAGATCCGGAGATTTGATGCCAATGCGGCGCTGGATAAGGTGGCAGGCATCCAGTGTGGCTGGATCGTGGCACTGATCCTCGTTGTAGTGGTGTTTGTATACCTGAAGTTCAGCAAGTCCGGCTATGAGATCGGTGTTGTCGGTGTCAGCCAGGATACAGCAAGATATGCCGGTATGAATGTCAAAAAGATCATTTTAAAGACGATGTTTTTAAGTGGTGCGATCTGCGGACTGGGCGGTATGATCCAGGCAAGCGGTTCCGATGTCACACTGACTATGAATGTGGCAGGCGGTGTCGGATTTACAGCGATCATCGTTGCATGGCTGTCACAGCTGAATCCGTTTGTGATACTGATCGTTTCCTTCCTGTTTGCAGTACTGGAGAAGGGAAGTAGTGTTGTACAGTCATCGTTCGGACTTTCCACAGATTGTGCGGATGTACTGCAGGGAATTATTTTATTCTTCATTTTGGGCTGTGAATTCTTTGTACGTTATAAATTTGTAGGCAGAAGTAAAGGAGGAGACAAATAATGGATATGGTAATTAAATTCTTGGTAGCGGCAGTACTTGCCGGAACTCCTTTATTATATGGTACGGTAGGAGAAATCCTTTCCGAAAAAACAGGACATCTGAATCTGGGTGTGGAAGGCATGATGTCGATCGGTGCCTGCGCAGGCTTTATGGCAGGCTATCAGACAGACAGCTTTGTCATTGCTATTTTGGCATCTGCTCTGGCAGGCGCACTCAGCGCATTGATCTATGCATTGTTGACGGTTACGTTTATGGCAAATCAGAACGTAACGGGTCTGACACTGACGATCTTCGGTATCGGACTTGCCAACTTCATCGGTGTTATGATGATCGCAAAATCACCGGACGGTACTTTGAAATTACCGGAGCATATTACTGCTGCGATGCGGAGCATCCATATTCCGGGGCTTTCCGATATTCCGGTTGTGGGACCGCTCTTATTCTCTTATAATCCGTTTGTTTATCTTGGTATCCTGATCGCGATTCTTTGCGGTATTTATCTTGGTAAGACAAAAACAGGTCTGAATGTACAGGCGATCGGACAGAACCCTGCAGCAGCGGATGCAGCGGGTATTCAGGTGACGAAATGGAAATATATCAATATTGTAGCCGGTGGTGCGATCTGCGGTATCGGTGGGGCATATTGTTCTATGATCATCAATGGTGGTGTATGGATCAGTGATAATGTAGGCGGACTTGGCTGGATCGCGGTAGCACTTGTTATCTTCGCTTCCTGGAGACCGACTCTTGCAATCTGGGGATCCTTTGTATTTGGTGCCCTGCGTATCCTGAAGTATTACATTCCGCAGTCGGTATTTCCGTTCCCGATCGCGTTTTACGATATGCTTCCGTTCCTGATCACAGCGGTTGTACTGGTCCTCAGTTCTATCCGCAACAGACGAAACAGTAATATGCCGGAAGCACTTGGAAATAATTACTTCCGCGAAGAACGGTAGATCTTTCTACATGATCCCGATGCCGGTTATGGCATCGGGTCATGTAGAAATCAATATAATTCATATATACCTCAATGTACTTCCATATTCGATACACTTTTCATTATTTGAATGAAAAAGGCATCGAATCTATCTTGGCTAATCTTTTTCGATGCATTTCTAATCCTATTTTAGGCAAAACCCGAAACAAAAAGCGTCGGAAATCTGAATTTCTGTTTGCGCTTATAGCAGTTTCCTGTTTGCTTCTACCTCTTCTTCGCCAGCGGCGCAAAGATCGTCTTGCGCCCGATAAAGCCAACAATCCGCGTCAGAATGATTCCTAAAAAGATACCACAGCTGTCTATGTAGACGTCACGTTTTGTTGGTGTCCGTCCGGCGACAAAGGACTGGTGGTATTCGTCGAGACAGGCGAAGCCTACACAAAAAGCGCCTGCAAACACCATCAGCCAGATCCCACGCATGCCATATACATAAAGCGGGAAGGAGACTGTCACAGCCAGCAGGAAATATTCACTGAAGTGTGCCAGCTTACGGACATAAAAATGATATTTGTCCGTGTAGACATTGATCTGTGCATCGGTCAGTTCCAGATCTGCGATCGTATCGACCGTTTCTACCAGCTTATGGGTGACCTTGTAGCTGAGCTGTGCGGAGGAAACCCCACTCTGGGAGGAAAAATTAAAAATACAGTACATGACGATAATGGCGGGCACAAAGGAAAGCGGCTTTAAAACAAGCCGCAATACGGTTTTGATAAATAACCAGACATATTTCATAATATAAAACTCCTCTTATTTTACTTCTCTAAATATTCGATCTGTGCCAGCAGCGGTTCCGGTGTCTGACCGTGGTTGTTGCGCTGTGCACGGAAGGCTACACTATTCATACGTGTCAGTTCCTTCTTTTTATTGTTTTCATAACGTTCAAATAAGCTGGTATATAATGGGTTCGTTTTCAGCTTCTCACGGTATTCCTTCGGGAACGGGCAGTAGCGGGACAGGATCTGTCTCGTAACCTTGTTCAGACGCGGGGAACCGGCGGATTCATAAAGAACCCATGCCATATAATCTAAAATGAAGGCATCTTTGAAACGGTTCTTTGCCTTCTGGAGCTGCATATGGCATTTCTCCTTGGCATCAGCGGAAAGATCCCTGTTTTTCTTGTAAAACTGTAAATAATCAAAAAATTCACTTGTTAAGGAATGGTCGGTGACATCGTTCCAGCGTGCGCCCTGTACACGTTTACACATTTCCCAGCGGAATTCACCGGTCAAGCGGAGCATCATCAGATGGATGTCGGACAGACAGATCGCCGGAAGCAGCATACTGGCAGGGGTCTGCCTGTCATGTCCTTCAATTTCCTGCCAGAGAATGCCTCTTGTACCGGTATTTGGCATTAAGATAATGTCAGGCAGGATTTCATGCTGCAGCACCTCATGCGTTGTGGCAAGAAGCGGAGAGGTGTAAATATAATCTCTGTAATAGGCACTGAAATCAACTGCAAGTACATTCTGCAGAGCTTCTTTGATCGCATGGAAGGTCAGGCAGCAGTTTTCTGCCGGGCGCAGGAAGTCATGTTCGGAAAGGAGCGGGCAGAACAGTGCAGGTCTGCCATAGGTGACCTTACCGCCTGCAGGCAGTAACTGCCGCAGCTCAAACTGTACCTTTTGTTTTTGGTCAGAAGAAAGTGTATCAAATTCTGCCTGTGTGATGGAGTTATCACGCAGCATGGTCTGCAGATAGGCATTATAATCCTGGTCAAATTCATTTTTGTGTGGCTGTTTTTCACCGTTTAAGATCAGCACCAGATAATCGTAGAACGGATAGACCTGCGTGCCTTCCCGATTGCCGTAGGTAGAGCCGAGATCATAGAGATAAATGGCATTTTCCTGTCCGCACAGTTCTTCGTCAATAAAACCGAAATAAAAGAACATTTTCATAATGACAGGAATGTCTTTTGTGCGGGAAATAAAAAATGCCTGGGTATACAGCTCGTAAAATGCTGTGCAGAGTCTGCTGCGCAGCTGATTCAGTTCATCGGAGGCGGCATTTTTATCGGTCACTGCTTTGTAGGCATTCAGATCTTTCATAAAGTCTGCGGAAAATTCTTCGGACATCTGTGCATAGCCGAGAATCTGGAGCGCAGCGTTTTTCAGCTGGGAAAGTACCAGCTTTTCATGGGCTTCCTGATCGTTTTCGTTGATCTGTTGCATATGGGACAGGGCTTTTGTCAGCTCCTGGTATTCGGAAAGCCGGTCCTTGTAAAGCGCCATGTCAATGGAACTGACACCTTTTGCACGGATGAACATACGGCTGATGGCAGCATTGATCGGCAGAATATCCTGCCTGCGGTGACTGGCTGTGACAAGGATCGTTGTATACAGATCGACAAAGTCCAGATGGTCTTCATTGATCAAAAGGATGGAAAGTTCGGAAATATAGTCATACATTTCCTCATAGCTTGTCAGATACAGATGCAGATCCTGGCTGACACGCAGCAGAAAACCGATCACAAAGCCGCGTCTTTCAAACAGAGGTGCAAGTGATTCACTCAGACAGATGTTTTCCATATCCTTATAATAACGGGATAAAAAGGCATACGGTGTATTGCCAAGTTCCAGCGGCTGCACATTTTCAAGACCGGGCAGATGCTTGGTCGGAAGTGCATATTGTTTGCTGAATCTGGTGTAATCCCGGTAAAATTCCATTAAAGCGGTATATAAAGCATTGCAGCGGTATTTGGTCATGGAATAGAGCTCCTCCACATGGAAGAACTGTTTTAAAGCAGCCCAGATAAAGGTGGGTGCAAGGGTAGGATCCTGATCGAATAACTGCCGGAAGGATTCTTCACTGCGGTACGGATAGGAATCGACAACAACGTCAGTCAGTGCAACATAGTCGCAGGAATGCGAAAGCTGGAACAGATCCAGAAATCCGATTCCATCGCCGGCTTCTAATGTGATCTCACCATGTGCAAGCTTCATGGAAACCTGCCCTTCGATCAATATACCGACTGCACGGACGGGGGTATCCTTATGATAAATGGTCGTATCTTTTTTTATTTGAATTTCTGCCATAAACTTGTCCTGTCTTTTCTGTAAAATTCCATGTTACCACGGTAAAAACAGTATAGCATACTTTGCGGATCAGGGTGTACTTTTTTCAGTTTTGTGGTAAAATAAATAAAACTGATTGTTGTGTCATTTTTGGGAGGTATTGAAATGGAAAAAATGGGGAGAGAAGAAATCGTGGCAATGTACAAGTCTGATGTGGAGCGGCTCCTGCCATATCTGTCATGGCTGCGTGACAAAAGCGGCGCAGATGTCACCAAAAGCTATGAAGCGGATGATAATAAAAAGACAATAGCATTTCCTGTGTATGATGGAACGTTGCTTGCATTTTTGAACGAACTTGGTTCGACCGCATTCATGAATCAGAATTACCGCTATATCTATTCACGTTACCGGATCCGCGATTATAAGGATGAGCTTAAGCAGATCGATAAGGCAGATATCATGTCAATGGAGATTCTGGGCGGTATTTTGTCAAAGTACACACTGGGCGGAATGACAAAGGCGTACTTATGGACAGAAGGGGTAGAGCATCAGATTTTTTACAGAGCGCTTCTGAAGGCAAAGAGCATCATTGAATACTGGGATGTTCCACTGGAAAATACGGGGGGAGATCTATGAGCGAAAAGTCAGTACAGAAACGGAATTATATTATAGAAAAAGCAAGGGAGGTTTTTTCGCAGAAGGGATATCTGACAGTGACAATGAAGGATATCGTGGAAGCCTGTGAGATCAGCCGGGGTGGTTTATATCTGTATTTTGACAGCATCAAAGCGCTTTTTCTGGCGGTGCTCGAAAAAGAAAAAGAGGAGACCGACGATGATCTGGAACCCGCACTTTCCAAGGTGACTTCCAGTGCGGATATTCTGGTACTCTTTTTACAGGAGCAGAAAAAAGAAATACTGAAAAAGACAGGCAGTCTGAGACGTGCAAATTATGAATTTTACTTTGGCAATGAGATCCCGCGGAAGGAAAATCCGATGCGGAAGGAGTTTGTCATGTCGGTCAAGATCGTGGAAAAGCTGATCAAAGACGCCGTAGAGGAAGGCGATTTTGTCTGTGAGGATCCCATGGGCGCAGCAAGGAATATACTGTATGTGCTGGAGGGACTGAAGGTAAGTGCGGAAACGATCGGTATTACGGAAGAAACAGTAAACCGTGAAATATATTATTGGTTGAAAGGTCTGGCATATGATTGAAACAGTAGTGGCGTATCAGCTTGCAGTAGGTGAGACGCTCAGGATACAAAAGAAGAGACTGATGCCCGGTGCGGGAAATCCGAATATCGGCAGGATCAGTATTGTTTCCGGAATTCACGGAGATGAGCTGGAAGGGCAGTACGTCTGTTATGAGATCATCCGGCGGATACAGGAGCATCCGGAGAACTTAAATGGGATTGTGGATGTTTATCCGGCATTGAATCCGCTTGGCGTGGATTCGGGCAGTCGTGTGATCCCTAAACTGAATATGGATATGAACCGTATGTTCCCGGGGGAAACAACGGGCACGATGATGGACAAGCTGGCAGCGCGGATCATTGAAGATATCAAGGGCTCCGATATTTGTGTGGATGTCCATGCTTCGGATACCTTTGTAAAGGAAATGCCGCAGGTGCGGATCAGTGAAGAACACGGAAAGGATCTGGTCGATTTTTCCAGATTGCTAAATGCGGATCTGATCTGGATCAATGCATCTGCCGCAGCGCATGAGGCGACACTCACAAACAGTCTGAATACGATCGGTGTTCCGGCACTTCTGGTGGAAATGGGTCTGGGAAACCGTGTGACAAGAAGCTTTGGCGATCAGATCACGGAAGGCATCTTTAATCTGATGCATGAGATCGGAATCTGGTCAGGGCCTGTGGGAGAGATCAGAAATGCCAAGCTGACAAGAGATTATGGGATCGACTTTTTCCGGGCGCAGTCCACAGGTATTTTCCTGCCGGATATGGAAAACGGACAGCAGGTATCAGCGGGTGATATGATCGGTAAGATCGTCAGCACCTTATCCGGAGATGTGCTTGAGATCGTACAGGCAAAGCGCAGCGGTATTTTATTTACCCTGCGGGAATATCCGCTTGTTTATGAGGGCGCACTGATCGCCAGAGTTTTAGCAGAGGAGAGAAACGGATGGTAGAGGAGATCATATATTCCATGGAAGCACCTTATCGGGAGAAATTACAGGTGCGGGGCTATCATTTTGGAAAAAAGGAAGAAAAAACAGCCTGTATTTTAGGCCCGATCCGTGGAAATGAAATACAGCAGCTTTATATCTGTTCCCAGCTTGTGCATGCCCTGCGGGAGCTGGAGCATAATGGCTGCATCAATAACAATAAAGGCATTATGGTCATTCCCTGTGTCAATTATTACGGTATGAATATCGGCAAACGGTTCTGGCCGGTAGATAATACGGATATCAACCGGAAGTTTCCGGGCATGGATTATGGGGATACGACAGAGCGGATCGCTGCGGGTGTGCTCAGTGCGATCCGGGATTATTCTTATGGCATCCAGTTTGCATCATTTTATATGACAGGAGAATTTGTGCCGCATGTCAGAATGATGGAAACAGGATATCAGAATGCATCACTTGCCAATCTGTTCGGTATGCCCTATGTTGTAGTCAGAAAGCCGAGGCCGATCGATACAAAGACTTTAAATTATAACTGGCAGAATGAAATGACGGCGGCATTTTCTGTTTATACGAACAAAAACGATGAGATCGATGAGACAAGTGCGAGACAGGCAGTTGCTTCTGTACTGCGGTTTTTGATGCGGATGGGAATCATCAAGTATGAAGGACACAGCGGTTATATTTCCCATGTGATCTATGAGGAAAATCTGAGTAATGTGGATGCATCGTGCGGCGGCATTTTCCGTTCCTGTGTGAAAGCGGGAGAAGAAGTGCGTTATAACCAGTTGATGGGAGAGATCGTAGATCCATTCTTGGGAGATGTGATCAGCGAGATCCATGCGACAACGGATGGGATTGTCTTTTTTGCACACAAGGATCCGCTGGTCAATGAAGGCGATATCGTATTTCGGCTGATCCACAGGCTTCACGCCTGATGGACTACCTGTGATTTCGTTTATATTGTTTCAGGAAGAGAAGCAGCTTATCTGCTTCTTTTTTTGTGATCCCATTTTGGGAGAAGCAGCATTTTTCCAACAGATCCAGCATGTTCTGCGGGAGGAGTCCGGCAGCTTCTTTTCCCTGACCGGGAAACAGCCTGCAGATCCTGTGGTAGTGCAACAGCAGAAGAGGCTTATAATCGCCCTTTTGGTACTTGCGATATGCTGTGTAGTGGAGATACAGCAGTCTGCCTGGCACGAAAATAAGCAGAAGCAGCAGGATGATCACAGCAAAGGCAAAGAGAGGCATCAGATACGAGCTGTTTTTCAGTCTGGCCGTGATACTGTTATGGGAGGCGTCGGTTGTCTGCCCGCTCTGCTGCATCCCGGTTGTCTGGTCCGGTGAGAAAATGCCGGCAAAAAGTGACCAGAAGTCGGAATACAGAGTAGAGGAGTCATCCCCTTCAGAGCCGGAAGAAGCCGGTGTAAATTCATACGGAACCCATCCGATCCCTTTCTGGTAGACTTCTACCCAGGCGTGGGCATCCGCATCTGTCACGTTCACGGAAACGACACCGGTATCACCGATCGGATTTTTGCCGGTAAACCAGTCAGAGGTAGTTTCATTCTGCAGGGTAGAACCTTCCGATACATCAGAAACAGAAACGGCGTAGCCCTCCACATATCTGGCAGGAATGCCATAGGAACGCAAAAGCAGCGTGGCGGCAGAAGCAAAATGGGCACAATAGCCTTCCTTTTGTTCCTGTAGGAAGTAGGAAACAAAATCTTTCCGGACCGGTGTGCTGCCGGGCGTCATGCTGTAGCTGTAGTTGTCTGTCAGATAATTCTGAACGAGCTCGATCTGCCTTGGCAGCGTTTCTCCCTGCCCGATCTCTTCCCTGAGCTGAGAGAAATAATCCTGCAGATCGTCCGGATAGTCCAGATAATGATCCAGGCAGAAGGTGTCGTAATACTCAATATAAGAAGCAAGTGTATCTGTTCCGGAAAGATCATTTAGCAGGGCATCCGGCTGCGCGGGAATGTTCCAGTAATTGTGCAGGAGCGGATAGTAGGATAGTGTCATGGCAGAGCCTTTGGCAAGCTGCCCGCGCACAATGCTGTCTGTTGTCTGATACGGAACGGACAGGCTGTTGATCGTATAATAAGGCAGATACAGACAGTTGGGATTGGCATCCACATTTTCAATCTGCATCTTGCCGTAAATACCGGCGTTTTTCGTTGTGTTTGTATAGTGCTGGAGTCTGCGTGCTTCCAGAAAGGCAGTGTATTCCTCGTAGTCGTCCAGATGCTCTCCGAAAGCCCGCTCGAAAATACGTCTGTCAAAGGAGGGAGCTTCCCAGGAAGAGCCGGTATAGGTTTCACCGACATAAGCCCGCAGATAAAGTGTCTCGTAGGAGAATGGTACAAAGGTGATCGTCAGATCTGTTTCATAATCCGGGCGGACACTGCTGACACCACCGAGTTTCCCTTCACTGATACCGCCTGTGGCACTGTAACGGTCGAAGAAACCACCGATACCGCTCTGGGTCAGGATCTTCATGGAAGTATCTACGCTGGTGCGCAGCCTGCTGGTATTTTTTGTACCGGAGGCGGAAAGAAACGGAATACAGAAAAGCCCTGCCAGACAGGTAAAGGCAAACAGCAGTACAGACAACTGGAAAAATAATCTCCCGCTTGCATGATAGCGGAACGTGAGCTGTTTTCCTTTTTGCTGCGCGGCAAATTCTGTCCATTTTTTATCCCGGTAGGGAAGCCTGAAATGCCTGCTCTGTTTCAGAAGAAAGATCATAAAATAGGAGAACAGAAGCAACACAAAATACGGAAGTGCAGGCATTTTGTCAATGTAGATTCCAAGCTGGAAGATCGGGAATGTCAGAAGGAATACAAAGAACAGATTCATGTATTCGGAAATACAGATATTTAAAAGCACGATCAGAAAAAAGCCGATGAAAATAGCGGCGAAGGTGATCGTCAGGGTACGATCCGCATAATATTCCTTTGCTTCACGCAGAATGGACAGGTCAAAGTAATCACTGTAGGCTTCCTGTAAGATCGCCATGAATGCCTGATATCCACTGTTTACCTGATAGCGGTAGGTAAAAATGGAATAGGAAAAGACAAGAAAAATAACCGGATAAAACAGATTAAAGATAAAACGGCTGTAGTGCAGAAAAGCAAGCAGCATGGAAAAAAGCAGAAAGCAGACAAAAACCGCTACCGGATAGCAGGGGAGCGAAAAACTTGAAATGACTGCACCGATCGCGCCATAAGAAGCAGCAAAGATCAAAAGACCCTTCATGGCACAGACAAATGAGCGCCCGGAGCAGGATGTCGCAGGGGCATCCATCGAAAATCCGTGCGGATAGGCAGGCTCTGTCTGTTCTTGTTTTTCCTTTTTATGAAATAACATCTTCGACTCCTTTGTCAGTCACGTGTAAAATGCTGCCGTGCACCATATCCGCCTTTTGCAGGACAGTAAGTGCAAGATCGCTTTCCGCGTAGGTGGATTCATAGAAACAACTGCGGAAGGCTTCTTCGAGCTGGTCTTCGTTTAAAATGCAGAACTGCATGAAATCCTGTGCGGTGATCGAATAGTACCGGAAAAAGAAGGTAATACCGTCTGCAAGCAACGATCTGCCCATGGTCAGTGTATTGGACAGGATCTGCTCCAGCACAGGCTGCGCCGGGTCCGGCAGATAAAGCTCCGGCAGTAATATAAACTGGTGGGAAGAAGTCTGCTCGTTTTCCTTTACCATCAGCTTATGGATCTTGGCACTTAATTTCCAATGGATCTTCTGCAGACGGTCGCCCGGAATGTATTCCCGGATGTCGGTCACATTGGAAGAAACATTTCCCTTTGCACCGTTTTCTTCAAATTCATCAAAGCCTTCTCCAAATGCCGCAGAAGAAAATTGCAGGCTGTCGTTTTCCGGCGGGAAAATAAAAAGTTCTTTTTGCAAAGTTACTTCTTTGTGAAAGTTAAAAAAATGCAGATAATCCCAGACCGTGATCTGCGTAAGGCGGATCTGATAGCAGGCTGCCCGTCGAAAGGTCAGTGGTATGGAAAATGCAAAGCTGTCATGTGCATAAACCGGACAATTTACTTCGTAGCTCTCCTCATTCGGATAAAACGGAGAGGAGACGGTATAGTGGAATGTACAGTCCGGAAGTGGCAGATAAGCCGGATTTTTCAAAACGAAAGAAACCGTGATCTCATCACCGCTGTGTCCGAACAGGAGGGAAGTTGTGATCTCCGGCTGCAAATGGCGGACTGCATACCGCGCTGCCAGATAAGAAGCCGGTGGCAGCAGAAGGAGCAGCATCAGGAGAAACAGAAAGATCGGTTTCTGATAAAAGGTTGCCAGCAGGATCACGATCAGATATAAAAAGAAAAATTCTGCGGCAGAGAGTATTTTACGGAGCATGGCAGATTCCTTTCATATCAGCGGGCAGGGGAAAGCAGCGGGATACGGATACTTTTTAATACCTGTGACAGGACATCTTCGGCAGAAAGTCCTGCTGCGCGCGCTTTTGTATTCAGGATCACACGATGGCTGCAGACACTTAAAAAGACTGCATGGATATCCTCCGGTACGAGATAATCCCGATCCATGTAAAAGGCATAAGCACGTGCCATTTTTAAAAGCGCGATACTGCCACGCGGGCTGATGCCCTGCAGAAGATATTCGTGAACGCGTGTGGCTTCGGTAAGCGTAACAATATAGTCGATCAGCGCAGGGGCTGTATAAACGGCTTCTGCCTGTTTCTGCATGCAAAGAAGTGTTTCACCGGTCAGAACAGCCTGCACGCTGTCCATATTGCCGGAGGAATGTCCCATGAGGATCTCCGTGGCAGCAGTATGATCCGGATAACCGAGTGAAAGCCGGATAAAGAAACGGTCAAGCTGCGAATCGGGCAGCTTCTGCGTTCCGGAAGCACCGGTCGGATTTTGTGTGGCAATGACAAAAAAAGGTGCATCAAGCTTTCTGGTCACACCGTCCACGCTGACACTGCCTTCCTCCATGACTTCCAGAAGCGCGGACTGCGTTTTGGGGGAAGTACGGTTTATTTCATCCGCCAGAAAGATATTGGTAAAGATCGCCCCCGGACGATAGACAAATTCACCGGTTTTGGTATCTAATAAAGAAAAGCCCAGAATATCACTCGGCAGGACATCCGGCGTAAACTGCATTCTTTTATAATGAAGGGACATGGCACGGGAGAGGGCAACGGCAAGTGTTGTTTTTCCGACACCCGGAATGTCCTCCAGCAGGATATGTCCGCCTGCCAGCATACAGCACAGGATCTGGTCGATACAGTCTTCCTTGCCGCGCAGTACCTTTGTGATCTCAGATTTTACCTGTAATAAGTTTTCGTTCATTGAAATCTCCTGTTATATGGTATAATGATCAATAGGTTTCTGTTTCCTATTTTAAAATAGAATGAAAGAAGTTACAATAGGGAAATAGAACGTAAAGTCAAGTTCAGGTCTAAAATAAATAAAAACATTGCATGAGCGAGGTTGAATGCGAAAAATTTGTATGCTATAATAAAACGATTATGCGAAAGGATGAACAGGTGAGACTATGAAAGCTTTTTTAATCTTGGAAGATGGCACCGTTTTTGAAGGAACTCATATCGGAGCCGACAAAGAAATCATTAGTGAGATTGTATTTAACACATCAATGGCAGGCTATCTGGAAGTGCTGACAGATCCGTCCTATGCGGGACAGGCAGTTTGCATGACCTATCCACTGATCGGTAACTACGGAATCTGCACGGAAGATATGGAATCAAATAAGCCGTGGCCGGATGGATTTATCGTCAGGGAATTATCCCGGATCCCAAGTAATTTCCGCAGCAATATCACGATCCAGGAATTTCTGGAAGTAAACGATGTACCGGGAATCGCAGGGATCGATACAAGAGCCCTGACAAAGATCTTACGTGAAAAGGGAACAATGAACGGCTGCATTACAACAGATGAGCACTATGATCTGGCAGCACTGACAGAAAAGATGAAAGCTTATACCACAGGAAAGGTAGTGGAAAAGGTTACCTGTGATCAGAAATATATCTGCAAGGGATCTGAGACACTGGAAGAAAACGGACCGATCTCAGGCAGTGCGGTTTATACGGGAGAAAAGGAAATGAGACCTTCTCTTGTGCATGAGCTGAACGGAAAAGGCAAGAAGGTAGCACTCCTTGATCTTGGAGCAAAAAAGAATATTGCCAGATCACTGGCACAGAGAGGCTGTGATGTCACGGTATATCCGGCTCTGACAACAGCAGAGGAGATCATCAATGATCATCCGGACGGTATTATGCTCAGTAACGGACCTGGCGATCCAAAGGAATGTGTTTCCATTATCGCCGAGATTAAAAAGCTTTATGATACAGATATTCCGATCTTTGCGATCTGTCTGGGACATCAGCTCATGGCACTTGCAACGGGAGCGGATACATTTAAAATGAAATACGGACACAGAGGGGGCAATCATCCGGTCAAGGATCTTTCTACCGGACGTGTTTACATTTCCTCTCAGAACCATGGCTATGTGGTAGATATGGATAAGCTGGATCCGAAGGTCGCAACACCTGCCTTTGTCAATGTCAATGATGGCACCTGTGAAGGACTCAGCTATACAGGAAAGAATATATTCACCGTGCAGTTCCATCCTGAGGCTTGCCCGGGACCACAGGACTCCGGCTATTTATTTGACCGATTTATTACGATGATGGAGGAGAATGCAAATGCCTAAGAATCCAAATGTAAAAAAAGTTATGGTAATCGGCTCCGGCCCGATCGTGATCGGACAGGCAGCAGAATTTGATTATGCCGGTACACAGGCATGTCGCTCCTTGAAAGAGGAAGGTGTGGAGGTTATTCTGGTAAACTCCAATCCGGCGACGATCATGACAGATAAAAATATTGCCGACAAGGTATATATTGAGCCACTGACGGTAGATGTGATCAAACAGATCATTGAAAAGGAAAAGCCGGACAGCTTACTGCCGAACATGGGCGGACAGGCAGGTCTGAATCTTGGTATGGAGCTTGCAGAGTCAGGCTTTCTGGACAGCCACGGTGTAACGCTTCTCGGTACGACCGCAGAAACGATTCGTAATGCAGAGGGCAGACAGGAATTTAAAGATCTGATGGAGCGTATCGGTGAGCCGTGTGCACCGTCTCTTCTTGTAGAAAATATTCAGGACGGCGTGGATTTTGCCAATAAGATCGGCTATCCGGTCGTACTGCGTCCTGCCTATACACTGGGCGGTTCCGGCGGTGGTATCGCACATAATCTGGCAGAGCTTGAGAGCATTCTGGAAAACGGTCTGCGTCTTTCCCGTGTCGGACAGGTTCTGGTAGAAAGATGTATCAGCGGCTGGAAAGAAATCGAGTACGAAGTTATGCGCGACAGTGCAGGAAACTGTATTACCGTATGTAATATGGAAAATATCGATCCGGTCGGTGTCCATACAGGTGACAGTATCGTAGTAGCACCTTCCCAGACACTTTCCGATAAGGAATATCAGATGCTGCGTACTTCAGCATTGAACATCATCAACGAATTAAAGATCACAGGTGGATGTAACGTACAGTTTGCACTGCATCCGACCAGCTTTGAATATTGCGTGATCGAGGTAAATCCGCGTGTGAGCCGTTCTTCCGCGCTGGCTTCCAAGGCGACAGGTTATCCGATTGCCAAGGTTGCTGCCAAGATCGCACTCGGTTATACACTTGACGAGATCAAGAATGCGATCACAGGAAAGACATACGCAAGCTTTGAGCCGACACTTGACTACTGTGTTGTAAAAGTACCGAGACTTCCGTTTGACAAGTTTATTACGGCAAAACGTACGCTGACAACACAGATGAAAGCAACCGGTGAGGTTATGAGTATCTGCACCAACTTTGAAGGCGCCCTCATGAAAGCACTCCGTTCCTTAGAGCAGCATGTGGACTGTCTGCGCAGCTATGATTTCACGGAGCTGACAAAGGAAGAGCTGGTCGAACGGTTAAAGATCGTGGACGACCAGAGAATCTATGTCATTGCGGAAGCCCTCAGAAAAGGCGTCAGCTATGATGAGATCCATGAGATCACTATGGTAGACCACTGGTTTATCGATAAGTTGGCAATTCTGGTTGAAATGGAAGATGCCCTGGAAAAAGGTCCTCTGACGGTAGAACTGTTACGCGAAGCAAAGAGAATTGAATTCCCGGATACGGTTATTTCCCGCCTGACAGGAAAGAGCGTAGAAGAGATCAAGAAGATGCGTTATGATAATGGTATCGTAGCTTCTTATAAGATGGTAGATACCTGTGCAGCCGAGTTTGAAGCTGCCACACCATATTACTACAGTGTATATGGCGGAGAGAATGAAGCGATCGAGACAAATGACCGCAAGAAGGTGCTGGTACTCGGTTCCGGCCCGATCCGTATCGGTCAGGGTATCGAATTTGACTTCTGTTCCGTACATGCGACATGGGCATTTGCCAAAGCCGGTTATGAAACGATCATCGTAAATAACAACCCGGAAACAGTCAGCACGGACTTTGATATCGCTGATAAGCTGTATTTTGAGCCACTGACGGCAGAAGATGTGGAAAATATCGTAAACATCGAAAAGCCGGACGGCGCAGTTGTACAGTTCGGTGGACAGACAGCCATCAAGTTGACGGAAGATCTGATGAAGATGGGTGTTCCGATCCTTGGTACAAAGGCAGAAGATGTCGATGCGGCAGAGGACAGGGAATTATTTGATGAGATCTTAGAGCAGACCGGTATTCCGAGAGCAGCGGGCGGAACTGTCTTTACGGCAGAAGAGGCAAAGGCGGTTGCCAACAGATTAGGTTATCCTGTTCTTGTCAGACCTTCCTACGTGCTGGGCGGTCAGGGTATGCAGATCGCAATTTCCGATGCTGAGATCGAAGAATTTATGGCAGTCATCAACCAGTATACACAGGAGCATCCGATCCTTGTCGATAAGTATCTGATGGGTAAAGAGCTGGAAGTAGATGCGGTATGTGACGGTACAGATATCCTGATCCCGGGTATTATGGAGCACATTGAAAGAACAGGTGTCCATTCCGGTGACAGTATTTCCGTTTATCCTGCACCGACAGTCAGCGATAAGGTAAAAGAGACGATCGCTGAGTATTCCCGCAGACTGGCTAAAGCACTGCACGTTATCGGACTGATCAACATCCAGTTTATTTCTGTCGGGGATGAGGTTTATGTCATTGAAGTAAATCCTCGTTCTTCCAGAACAGTACCGTACATCAGTAAAGTAACAGGTATTCCGATCGTAGATCTTGCATCAGAAGTCATTATGGGCAAGAAGATCCGAGATCTGGGATATGAACCGGGTCTGCAGCCTGCAGCTGATTATTTTGCGATCAAGATGCCGGTATTCTCCTTCGAAAAGATCCGTGGTGCGGAGATTTCCTTAGGACCTGAAATGAAATCAACCGGTGAGTGTCTGGGTATTGCAAAGACATTTAACGAAGCACTTTATAAAGCATTCCTCGGAGCAGGTGTGGATCTGCCGAAATACAAGCAGATGATCATCACCGTAAAGGATGCGGATAAGGGAGAAGCAATCGAGATCGGACGCCGGTTTGAGAAGCTCGGCTATACGATCTACGCAACACGTTCTACGGCAAATGCTTTGAAGGAAGCAGGTGTCAGCGCCAGAAAGGTAAATAAGATCCATCAGGAATCACCTACCGTTATGGATCTGCTGCTCGGTCATAAGATCGATCTGGTCATCGATACGCCGACACAGGGACGTGATAAATCGAGAGACGGATTTTTGATCCGCCGTACTGCGATTGAAACAGGTGTCAACTGCCTGACCAGTCTGGATACGGCCAATGCGCTTCTGACCAGTCTGGAAAATACAGATGCAAAGAAGCTGACGCTGATCGATATTGCACAAATCTAAATGGGTTAATGAAGCAGTTGTTTTGTTGGGGGAAGCATGAACCAGAACAGAAGGAAAAAGAAAAATGATCGTCCGGTCATTCGCATATTGCTGTTGGGATTGGTAATACTGTTCATTTGTACGCTGGTCTGCCTTTCCCATGTCGTAGATGTGCAGAAATGTTTTATGCATATGAAGACGGCAGAAACAAGAAATAATATCAGTGATGCCAGCAGGTTTATTGATGATCAGACGACCAATACGCTGGAAATCGTGCAGCAGGCGGCTGCACTGATGACGGCAGATGGCAGGGCAATGACGGATGATAATATATTCTCGATACTGGAAAGGTACTCCATTATGGAGACCTTTTCCAAGATCTATTACATTGATGCGGAAAATACGATATATCAGCCGGGCGGTGTGAAAAGGTTATTGACAGATGCGGAAATCAGGAAGCAGCTGGAAGACGGTGTAAGTAAGGTTTACGTGGATAATGTGGAAACTGAGGATGGATACAGAGGCTGCGTATTTTATATAGTACCTGTCAACCGTGGCTATGCACATTTCGGAGAACTGGTTGCTGTACAGGAAATCGGAGATCTGCTGCAATCTTCTTCCTTTCAGACGTTAGGGGAAGAGGGTGATGTGTATCTGATCGGTGCAAAGGGATCCGTTTATGCAAAAAAAGAAAAGAATCATGCACTGACAGAAGAATCGCCGGTAGAGGTATTTTTCAATTACCTGAGAAGCAGGGCGGGAGACAGTTATGCCGCGGGGAATATCAGTGATGTTGCAAGAAACATGCACAGGAAGCAGTATCAGAAAACATCCTTTGTGGATAAGGACAGTATAAACAACTATCTGGAAATAGAAGCAATTCACGTTGTCAATAATTTTTATCTGGCTGTTGTGTATCCGGAGACGATTTACAGTGAGGATGTACAGCCAATCATTTTCCGGACATTGTTGACCTGTCTGACGGTCATATTTATGATGTTTGTTATGTTCCTGTATATCTGGAGCACGACAAAGCATTCTAATGATATGATCTCGGTGCTTGCCTATGAGGATACGATTACGGGCGGCAAGAATGATAATTATTTCCGCGATGTTGCAGCGAGAGTGATCTGGGAAAATTCCAATATTCCGTATCTTGTTGTACGGTTTGATATTTCCAACTTCCGTTACATCAACGAAGCATACGGACATGCGAGAGCGGACGGACTTTTGAAGATTGTTGTGGAAGAAAGTGAAAAGGTTTTTAATGGTATTGAGATCTGTACACGTATGAATGCGGATCAGTTTGTGCTTCTGGCAAGAAACGATCAGGAATTTGAAGCCAAGTGTGAAGATATGATCCAGTCAATCAACGAAAGAGCACGCGAAGATCTGGCAATTATGTTTCCAATCCGTCTGAAAAGAGGTATTTATCCGGTCAGAAAAGATGATACGGATGTAAATATTATCATTGACCGTGCAAATGCTGCACGGAAGTCTTTAAATGGAGACGAAAAGACGATGGTTGCCATGTACAGTGATAAAATCGTCAATCAGATGTACAAGGTGGATCAGATCGAGTCCGAAATGGAAACGGCGATCAAAAATAAAGAATTTCAGGTATTTATCCAACCGAAATGGGATATTGTCCATGACAGGATTTATGGCGGTGAGGCACTGGTGCGCTGGATCAAAGCAGATGGTACCAGAATATTCCCGGATGAATTTATTCCGGTCTTTGAGAAAAACGGATTTGTGGAAAAACTGGATCTGTATATGCTCGAAGAAGTCTGCAAGAGACTCCGGGTTCTGATTGATTCCGGTTTTTCAATCTTTCCGATTTCCGTCAACCAGAGCAGGCTGCTTCTGCATAACCCGAATTATGTGGATCAGATCAAGAAGATTTTAAAACGTTATCGGATTCCAAACGGATATATTGAGCTGGAGATCACGGAAACGGTATTTCAGGATGAAAGAGAGACTATGATCACAACGATGAATCTCCTGAAACAGCAGGATGTGCAGCTTTCCATGGATGATTTTGGCAGTGGATATTCTTCCCTGAACATGCTCAAGGATGTACCGTTTGATGTTATTAAGATCGATCGTGAGTTTTTCAGCGAGTCCATTACTTCAAACTCCAGTATCCTGATTCTCAGAAAGATTATTGAAATGGCTGAAGGACTGGGAATCCGTGTTCTTTGTGAAGGTGTTGAGACAAAGGAACAGGTAGAACTGTTGAAGCAGCTTGGCTGCTGTTATGTACAGGGATATTACTACGCAAAGCCAATGCCAATGGAAGAATTTATTACAACATATTGTAAATCCATACCGGATGGCAAAAAATATTATGATGATCTGTATGAAGCAGAAGCTGTGCAACGGGAAGAAAAACTCCTGAAGGAAGCAGAATCTGTAAAGTCACAGTCTGTATTCAGTGCAGTGGAGAAGTTTAAGAAAAATTATGTGGAAAAGCCGGTACAGGAGCGGAAAATGCCACAGACAAAAGGACCTAAGCTGTCAACAGAAGAACAAAAGGTTCTGATGCGGGAAGAGAGAAAGAGAAAGAGAAAGAGTAAGGATGCAGGGAAAGATTAATTATCAAAAGCTTTTGGATGAATTGCTCTTAGAGGAATCAATTAAAGGAAAACGGCTTCTGTTACATAGCTGCTGCGCACCGTGCAGCAGCTATGTGCTGACTTATCTGTCAAAATATTTTGCAATCACTGTTTTTTATTATAATCCAAATATATCGGAGCAGGATGAATACCGCAAACGTGTTGAGGAGCAGAAGAGACTGATAGCATTGTTGAATGAACAGCCGGATACCATTTATCCAATCAATGTGATCGAAGGGAGCTATGAACCGCAGCGGTTTTATGAGACTGTCCGTGGCTATGAGGACTATGCGGAAGGCGGCGAGCGGTGCTTTCGCTGTTACAGGCTTCGCCTTTTGGAAACGGCAAAGCTGGCAAGAGAAAAGCAGTTTGATTTTTTTACAACAACGCTTTCCATTTCGCCACTGAAACGGGCAGATAAATTAAATGAGATCGGACTACAGTTGCAGCAGGAATATGAGGTTCCGTATCTTTTCTCGGATTTTAAGAAGAAAAACGGCTATCTGACATCCATCAGATTGTCGAAGGAATATAACCTGTACAGGCAGGACTATTGTGGCTGTGTATATTCTAAATTACAGCGGGAAAGAGAAAAGCAGAAAAAAGAAAAGGAACAACTGGAGGAATAGAAATGAAAGAATTTTTAGAGATTGTTTCGGAAGAAATGAAACAGGCATTTGAAAAAGCCGGTTATCCGGCAGAATATGGAAAGGTAAATGTTTCCAACCGGCCGGATCTGTGTGAACTGCAGTGTAACGGAGCCATGGCACTGGCAAAGCAGTTTAAGAAAGCACCGATCATGATAGCAAATGCGGTAGCGGATGCCCTTGCTGACAGCAAGGTATTTTCCAAGGTTGAGGCTGTTATGCCGGGCTTTTTGAACTGTGATATCGCACCGGAGTTTCTTGCTTCTTATCTGCAGCAGATGGAAGAAGCAGACAAGTTTGGTATGGAAAAACCGGAAAAGATCAAAAAGATCGTGATCGATTACGGCGGACCGAATGTGGCAAAACCGCTCCATGTCGGACATCTGCGTTCTGCCGTGATCGGTGAAAGCGTAAAACGTATTGCGCGTTATATGGGACACAATGTGACCGGTGATATTCATATGGGTGACTGGGGACTGCAGATGGGTCTGATCATCACAGAGCTGCAGGAAAGAAAGCCGGAACTGGTTTACTTTGATGATGCTTACACAGGTGAATATCCGAAGGAAGCGCCGTTTACGATCTCTGAACTGGAAGAAATCTATCCGACAGCCAGCGGCAGATCCAAGGAAGATCCTGCCTATAAAGAAAAAGCAATGGAAGCAACGAAAAAGCTGCAAAACGGCGTACGTGGGTATCGTGCTCTCTGGGATCATATCATTTCCGTATCTGTCAGTGATCTGAAAAAGAACTACAACAACTTAAATGTACAGTTTGATCTCTGGAACGGCGAATCTACCGTGCATGATATCATCCCGGGCATGGTTGACTATATGAAAAAGGAAGGCTATGCACATGAGTCTGACGGTGCACTTGTGGTAGATGTCAAAGAGGAGACGGATACGAAAGAAATCCCACCTTGCATGATCTTAAAATCAGACGGTGCTTCTCTTTACAATACAACAGATCTTGCAACACTGATGATGCGCCGTAAGGAAATCGATCCGGATCAGGTTATCTATGTTGTGGATAAAAGACAGGCGCTTTACTTTGAACAGGTATTCCGCTGTGCAAGAAAGACAAAGATCGTCCGTGATGATCTGGATCTTGTATTCTTGGGATTTGGTACCGTAAACGGAAAAGATGGTCATGCATTTAAAACACGTGAAGGCGGTGTGATGCGTCTGGAAAACCTGATCAGTCAGATCAACGAGAAGATGTTTGAAAAGATCACGGAAAATCATGAAGTGGAAGAGCAGGAAGCAAGACAGACCGCAAAGACGGTTGCACTTGCAGCGATCAAATACGGTGATCTTTCCAATCAGGCAAGCAAGGATTATATTTTTGATATCGACAGATTTACTTCCTTTGAAGGTGATACAGGTCCCTATATCCTGTATACGATCGTGCGTATCAAATCTATCTTAAATAAGTATGAACAGGCAGGCGGAAGTCTGGAAGAAACAAGCATCAAGGTGCCTGTCAACAAGGATGAAAAGGATCTGATGATGGTGATCGGCAGATTCCCTGCCATGGTCAGAAATGCTTATGAAGAACTGGCACCGCATAAAATCTGTGCCTATATTTATGAAATGGCAAATGCATTCAATCATTTCTATCATGAGACAAAGATCCTGACAGAAGAGGATGCGGATAAGAAAGCTGGTTATATTGCACTTCTGAAGCTGACAAAGGAAATTCTGGAAACTTGTATTGATCTTTTGGGCTTTGATGCACCGGAAAGAATGTAAGAATGATGAATTGGAAGATGTGGCAGAAATGCGTTGGGAAGATGGGGAAGAAACTCCCCATCTTTCTGTTTATTTTTATATTATTGTATGTGATCGGCAGTTTGATATGTTACCCACTGCTAACTAAAAGGCATGTGTTAAAACAGAAGGAAAAGTATGCGGAACAGGCTGCAAAAGAGTCTGTAGACAGGAGCGCATCTGTCTGCTGTCTGGATGACAATACGCAGGCACTTGTTTACAGACTGGCTCTGATCGAAAGTGCGCAACGGGAACTTATCATGACCACATTTGATATGAGTGACGGAGAAAGCGGTCAGGATCTGATGGCTGCCATGCTGCAGGCTGCGGATCGGGGCGTGCGCATCCGGCTGATGGTGGATGGCATCAATGCATGGCTGAAGCTTGAAAAAAGTGATCTGTTCGGCGCTTTTTCCACGCACCCCAATATTGAGATCAGATTTTATAATCCGATCCGGCTGACAAAGCTGTGGAAGCTTAATTACAGAATGCATGATAAGTATCTGATCGCGGATGATACGGCATATATTTTAGGCGGCAGAAACAGCAATAATCTGTTTTTGGGAGCATACAGGGATACGTATAATATAGACAGGGATCTGTATGTGCTGGAGAGGACAGAAAAAAATGCGTCAGATGTTATGCAGAAAAAGGAACGGAATTCCTTGCAGGATATCAAGGCATATTTTGAGAAAATCTGGGTACAGCCCGATCAGAAAATATTCCGCAAAAAGGAAACGGAAAAGACAAAAGAAGGTCTTGCGCTGCTGCGGGAGCATTATAAGGAACTGCAGACTGCATATCCGGAAGTTTTTTCAGAAACTGAAACGCTTTTAACGCAGGATCTGATCCGGGTAGATTCCATTCAGTTCCTGCACAATCCATTGTATGCAGATGAAAAAGTACCGGTAGTCTATCAGCGGATCTGTCAGGAAATGGAACAGGGAGAAACTATTCTGATCCAGACGCCTTATATCATCTGTGATAAAGGCATGTATCAGGATCTGTCAGAGCTTTGCAGAGCAGGAAAACAGATCGAAATCATAACAAATGCGGTGGAAAGCGGGGCGAATCCATGGGGCTGTACAGATTATCTGAATGAGAGAAAGAGCATTCTTAAGACGGGAGCAGGCGTATATGCCTGTATGGCCGGGCAGTCGCTGCATACGAAAACAGTGCTGATCGATGATGAGACAAGTATTGTCGGGTCGTATAATCTGGATCTGCGCAGCACGTATCTGGATACGGAGTTGATGCTGCTTGTGAAAAGCAAAGAACTGAATAAACAGCTCAGAGATCAGGCAGCTGCCTATCAGGAGAAAAGCGCCTATGAAAAAGCCGGTAAACCGTCACGAACCGGAAGTCTTTATGAGAAGAAGGAAATGTCAGGCATGCAAAAGGTTATTTACAGTATCCTGCGTATCCTGATCCGGCCGATCCGGGAAGTATTATAAGCTGCCTTTTCGGTAAGCGCAAGGATGCGGGCAGTCTGCGCAGGCGCTCGCCGGTGCAGATTTTTTATTGGCTGCGTTATCCGGTGCCAGATCAGCGAGAAACAAAACCGTTTTCAGGGGCTGCATACAGCCACCGGGCAATATCCGGATTTCAGACTGCGTGAGCTGCTTCAGATAAGAGGCAAGCTCTGCAGGATCGTCGTTTCCGATAAAATGCATACCGGTCATGACCTGACCGGTCAGCTGCTTAAGTGCTTCGCTCCATCTCTGATAGCCGTTTTCCAGAAGCAGCCAGCAGAGCTGGTCAGCAAGATAAGCGGTCAGCAGATCCTTTTTTCCAGTTTCGCCAAGCCAGGTATCGGTCTGCGTGCCAAGTGTCATGGCAGTCAGTATCTGTGTGCTGCAAAGCGGTCTGTAATAGACATGGACCGGGCAGGAGGACAGCTGTCTGGCAAGCTGCTGACAAAGCTGCAGCTGCTTTGCATCCAGTTTGTTTGTCCGGCAAAGCTGTAGAAGCTGTGTGTGACTGATATGACAGATCAGCGTGAGCATTTCTGTTTTGGCAGCGGAAAGAGCAGCGGAAGATGCGGGCTCTATATGTTGCGATTTATGTATAAGAGACATATGTGATACCTCTGTGCCTGAAAATAGCTGTTTTTTGAAGCAAACCTATTTTAGCACAGATCCGGTCAGAAATAAAATAATTTGGAATTCTTTCATTCATTGATTCCGGATCTGCTTGTGGAGTTTGTTGGTTTGTTAGATTTGTTGAAAAAAGTAGTTGAAAAATATGAGATTTTAGTATAAACTAGTATAGAATTATGACGTGAAAATTTTAGGAGGAATAGATTATGATTTCTGCAGGTGATTTCAGAAATGGTGTTACCATTGAACTGGAAGGCAATATCTATCAGATTATTGAATTCCAGCATGTTAAACCGGGTAAAGGAGCTGCTTTCGTACGTACAAAGCTGAAAAACATTAAGAGTGGCGGCGTCGTAGAAAAGACATTCAGACCTACTGAAAAATGCCCTCAGGCACGTATTGACAGAAAAGAAATGCAGTATTTATACGCAGATGGTGATTTATACAACTTCATGGATACAGAAAATTATGAGCAGATCGCATTAAATAAAGATGCAGTCGGCGATGCAATGAAGTTTGTAAAAGAAAATGAAATGGTTAAGATGTTATCCCACAATGGTAATATCTTTGCAGTAGAGCCACCTTTATTTGTTGAGCTTGAGATCACTGAGACAGAGCCGGGCTTCAAGGGTGATACTGCTACAGGTGCTACAAAGCCTGCAACAGTTGAGACAGGAGCTACTGTATCTGTACCGTTATTCGTAAATCAGCATGATGTTATCAAGATTGATACACGTACAGGTGAATACCTCTCCCGTGTATAATCATTCTGTTTATAAAGACTAGACAAGCTTTAAAGGCAATGGATTTGATCGATCCGTTGCCTTTTTTTTGTTATGGCGACGAGGAAAATGCACGCATTTATGCGGTGCATTTGACGACCGCTAATCAGAGCGAGATTCGCAGAGCGTATCTCGTCTCTGTAATAGAAACAAAGTAATCATCAGATGCTGTTCATAGCATCTACCATTCAAATCTCAGGAGGAAAATATGCAAATCACAGAATTTACAAATCAAATGGTTACCCTTATCAAAAGTAAAGTAAGTACAGAAATGAAAAATGTACAGTCTCATACTATATGGAAAAATAATGGAATACAGGAGGAAGGAATCACATTGATCGAAAAAGGGGTGAATATCTCTCCGACTGTTTATATGCGGGAATATTATGACAGATTTCTGCAAGGAGAAACACTGCGTGCTTTGGCGGAGGAAGTGATAGAAGAGCTGGAGCGGTGCAAGACATACAAAAGCATGGATATTTCGTTTTTCCTTTCATTTGAAAATGCAAAAAAGCATATCGTATATAAGCTGGTCAACCGGGAGAAAAATGAGGAGCTTTTAAAACAGGTTCCTTCTTTGTCTTACATGGATCTTTCCATGGTATTCTATTATTTGCTGGAGGATATGCCATTTCATCATGCAACGATACTGATCCACAATTCTCATCTGACAATGTGGCAGATCACGAAAGAAGAGCTGTTCAGACAGGCATTGGAAAATACACCGAGGCTTCTGCCTGCAACGATCCGCAGAATGCAGGATGTTGTGCGGGAAATGATGAAGGACAGACAGATGGAAGAGGATTTATTTGAAAATGAAATTCCAATGTATATTATGTCCAATCCGATCAAAATGAATGGAGCAGCGACGATGGCGTATCCAGGGGTGATCCGGAATTTTGCGGAAACGATCCGAAAAAATCTGTATGTGATTCCAAGCAGTATTCATGAGGTAATACTTGTCCCGGAAAGTGGAACGGAAGATACGAACCTGAATGATATGGTTGCAGAAGTCAACCATACACAGGTGGATCCGAAAGAAGTTCTGGCGGATCATGTCTATTATTATGACAGAAAAGAGGATCATATGATTTCCTGCGTGCATGAAAACATATGCTACTGTTAAAATAACACCGGATGATGTATAATATATGCAGACGCCGCGAACGGAGTTCGCATATAGGTGCGTTAGCACCGAAAAGAGGAGGAAAATCGTGGGGACATTTCAGTCATGTACGCTTTGCCCGCGCAACTGCCGGGTCGACCGGAGCAGACAGAAGGGCGTATGCCAGAGCAGCGATCGGTTAATGGTCAGCCGGGCAGCCCTGCATATGTGGGAAGAACCCTGTATTTCAGCAAAAGAAGGATCGGGGGCAGTCTTTTTTGCAGGCTGCTCCCTTCATTGTGTGTTCTGCCAGAACTTTCAGATCTCAAACGGTCAGATGGGGCAGGAGATCTCAAAAGAACATCTGACAGAGCTCTTTTACCGGTTACAGGAGCAGGGGGCGAATAATATCAATCTGGTCACACCGGATCATTATCTGCCGCAGATCGTCTGGGCAGTTCAAAAAGTAAAGAAAGATGGTTTTACGCTTCCTTTTATCTATAACTGCAGCGGTTACGAAACGTTGGAATCACTGCGAAAGCTGGAAGGATTGATCGATGTGTATCTGCCGGATTTTAAATACATACAGCCGGAAACAGCACAGCGTTATTCCCATGCGGCAGATTATCCAAATGTGGTAAAGACTGCGATAGCGGAAATGGTGCGGCAGACTGGTGCATGTGTATTTGATGCACAGGGCAAGATACAGAAAGGTGTTATTGTCAGACATCTGCTCTTGCCCGGAAAGGTCAGAGAAGCAAAGCAGATCGTGAAATATTTGCATGAAACATATGGAGACAGGATTTATATCAGCCTGATGAATCAGTATACACCCGTAGCGGCATTAGAAAATTATCCGGAGCTAACTCGTAAGGTTACCAGAAGAGAGTATGACAGGTTTGTGGATTATGCAATTTCCCTGGGTGTGGAAAATGCATTCATACAAGAGGGAGATACGGCGAAGGAAAGCTTTATCCCAATGTTTGGGGATGCATTGTGAGAAACGGAAAGGACAGTTATGCAGGAAAAGAACGAGAGATACAAGAAAGAATATCACGCAAAATATAAGCAGGATGAAAACAGAAAGACAGTACAGAAGAGCCGGTGCCCTTATGCGAAAAAATGCGGCGGATGCCAGTTTATCGATATGCCTTATGAAAAGCAGCTGGAAAGAAAGCAGAAAGAGCTGAAGGCATTGCTTGGCAAATTTGCGAGAGTCAGTCCGATCATCGGTATGGAAGATCCGCTGCATTATCGCCATAAGGTACATGCAGTCATGGGCTATGAAAAGGGAGAGCCGATTGCGGGCGTATATCAGGAAAAATCACACAGACTGGTACGTGTTGATCAGTGTCTGATCGAAAACGAAAAAGCTGATGCGATCATCCAGTCGATCCGCGGGCTTTTAAAATCCTTTAAGATCAAAACGTATGATGAAGATTCGGACAGAGGATTGCTCCGTCACATCATGGTGCGTGTTTCGCATGCAACGGGAGAGATCATGGTAATCCTTGTGCTGCGTTCCCCAATCCTGCCATCCAAAAATAATTTTGCAAAGGCACTCTTAAAGCTGCACCCGGAGATCACAACGATCGTGCTGAATGTCAATGACAAGAAAACGACCATGGTGCTGGGACAGCGCGATATTGTATTGTATGGACCGGGCTTTATCTATGACAGTCTGTGCGGTGTCAGATTTCGTCTGTCACCACAGTCATTTTATCAGGTGAATCCTACACAGACGGAGATTTTGTACAGGGAAGCGTTGAAGCTGGCAAAGCTGACGAAAAAGGATAAAGTGATCGATGCATATTGCGGAATCGGAACGATCGGTCTGATCGCATCCAGACAGGCAGGTTCTGTGCTGGGAATCGAGCTGAACAGAGAAGCTGTCAAGGATGCCAGAGAGAATGCAAAGCATAACCAGTGTAAAAATATCGAATTTGCCTGCGCCGATGCAGGCGAGTATATGGTAGAAATGGCACAGGCGGGAGAAAAGGCAGACGTTGTCATCATGGATCCGCCGCGCAGTGGCAGTAATGAAGCATTCTTATCCTCTGTCTGCAGGCTGTCACCAAACCGTATCGTGTACATTTCCTGCGGCCCGCAGTCGCTTGCCAGAGATCTGGACTATCTGACCGCCCATGGTTATCGTACGGAGCGGATCCAGCCGGTTGATCTGTTCCCAATGACGGTGCATGTGGAGACGGTGTGCCTTCTGTCAAGAAAAGCCCAATAAATCAAAGGATTTCGCCATTTTTGGAGTAAAATAGATGTGTGTTTCTGTTTCCGTAGAGTGATGATATAATCGGAGATTTACCCCAGGGGATAGGCTTTGGAGAACGGGAAGTATACATTTTGGCGAAAGGATACTTTTTGACAGAAGAAAAATATAAAAGATAAATTTTATAGGGGAACTTAGGGATGATTACAATAAAGAATTATATTTCAATGATATATGATGATTTCAGAGAGTATATAGACCAAAACGTTAATTTATGTATGCTGAAAACATTAAATTATCAAGCTGGACAAAAGCCGGATTATTCAGACATACATATTCAACAATTATATTTGTTACGGTATGTTTTTTCATATGCCTTTGAATATAAAAGTATGTTTGATACATTATTTGCACGAGAAAAATTTAAAGATAGCATAGAGGTGGCATCCATCGGATGTGGAAATATGATAGATTATTGGGGATTGGTTGAAGCACTTGGTGAGATTGGAAGTGGAGAATGTTATATTAAATATAGGGGCATTGATACTATTGATTGGAATTATAAAATAGAAGCAAGAGAAAAAGATGAAGTCAAGTTTACAAAAGTCAATGCTGCAACTATTTTTCAAAAAACAAGTACGCTAATATCCAATGTATATATTTTCCCTAAATCTATTAGTGAATTTTCAAATGAAGAGTTTCAAGATATTTGTGAGAGTTTTAGAAAAAAAGAAATTCAAAGAGATAGAATTCATATATTAATATCTCTTCGTTCTGATCAGGGAAGTATGGATAGAGATATGGAAAGAAGTGAAAAAATCATATCAGCCATAAAACAGAATGGATTTATTACAGAAGATAATGCAACGACATTTATTCACTATAAAGATGAAGATAGAGGAATCAAAAAGATTGATTACAAGTTCGAATATCCGAATGAGGCTATTGAATTATTAACTTCTTTAAATACAGAATGTAGTACATATGTTAGTAATAGAGAAAATTGTACAAGTGATTGCAAAAATTTAAATAGATGGCCGGTGTTGAAAGCGAGAAATATTCGTTATCAAGTATTGACTTTCGATAGGAAGGATTCATTATGATATTAAGTGTGAGTAGAAGAACAGATGTGCCAAATTACTATTCAGATTGGTTTGTTAACAGAATTAAAGAGGGATTCTTATATGTGCGAAATCCTATGAATGCACATCAAATAAGTAGAATAGATTTATCGCCAGATGTAGTGGACTGCATTGTATTTTGGACCAAAAACCCTGCGAATATGATGGAAAAGCTGGAATGTTTGAAAGATTATGTATACTATTTTCAGTTTACTCTTACGGGATATGGTAAGGATATTGAACCGAACCTTCCAAATAAGAGAGAGGAACTTATTTCAACGTTTAAGGCATTGTCTAAAAAAATAGGAAAAGAAAAAGTAATATGGAGATATGATCCTATTTTGATAAGCAAGCGATATACAATGGATTACCATTTAAAAGCGTTTGAGGAAATAGCGAGTAGTCTTGCGGATTACACGGAAAAGGTAGTTATCAGTTTTGTTGATTTATATGCAAAAACACAACGAAACACTAAGGAACTTGGCATTAGGCAAATGACAAATGATGAGATGATTAGTTTGGCGGCGCAAATGGTACAAATTGCTTCAAAATATAATTTAGTAATTGAATCTTGTGCAGAGCAAATCAATCTTCACAATGTTGGTGTTCAGCATGGAAGCTGTATAGATAAAAAACTAATTGAGAAGATATTAGGGTGTAAGTTGATTGGTGAAAAGGACAAAAATCAGAGAGAAGAGTGTGGATGTTTTGAAAGTGTGGAAGTAGGAGCGTATAATACTTGTCTCAATGGTTGCAAATATTGCTATGCAAATTTTAATGATGAGAAAGTAAAAGAGAATGTAAGATTGTACAATCAAGCGTCCCCATTATTATGTGGAAATATCACTTCGGATGATAAAATTACTGATAGAAAAGTAAAGTCATTAAAAGACGCTCAACTTAGTTTTTTTGAATAATTAACATTTGGACGAGAGGGAGGGAATGGTTTCATGGGGTAAATTTTTTACCCCAGCCTAAAGTGAATTATCTACTTTCGCTATGCAGTATAAAATCAAAGTTCAGAGGAATATTGAAACCGTTTGTCTGCTTTCAAAGAAACCTTGATTTTCTGCGGTTTGTAGGATATTAAGGGGAGAAAATGAATGTGTGTTTTCAGGTCTTTTGAATGAAACATTTGAATATTAAAACAGTGGGGTGTTTTGATACGTTGCTGAATAATAGGCTTTTGCTAAAAGGTATCACTTTTGCGAAAATGTATGATACCTTCCGGCAGAAGCCTTTTTATATAAAGATAACTTGACTTCTAAATCTTACTGATGTAATATTTACACAAGTGCAGTAGGATTGCGGACGAAATTTTTTTGTTGCGAAATCTTACGCATGTAATAAAAGGAAGGAGGAATGCATAGTACGATATACCCAGCAAAGAGAAATTTTTTTACTTCAAAATCTTACGAGTGTAATATTTTGAAGATATAGCGTACATTGAAAATAGAATATGACCATATCAGCAAAGCAAAATGAATGGAGGTCAATATGAAGAAAGGAAAAAGCAGAAACAAGCGAAAGAAAACAAGAAGCAGGATCCTATGGATTGCGATTGCTGTTATAGGAATAGCTGCGGTAATTTCTGCAGTATGCGTGGCAGGAATGTTGGCAACAAAGGAAAATGCCTGGAGGACACCGGAAGAACTTCTGGTGGAGTATATGGATTATATTCCAAAACAGGAGTATGAAGAAATGTATGCGATGCTCCATATTGAAGCATCGGGCAATATCAGTCAGGAGGATTTCATAAAAAGGAATTCGGCTATTTATGAAGGCATAGAAGTCCAGAATATGGCTGTCCAGATTATTGCATATGACGAGGAGCAAATGATGGTAACCTACCAGACTTCTTTCGATACAGTTGCAGGAACTATCAGCTTTGAGAATGAAGCACTTTTCCTAAAGGACGAAGAAGGATATAAGTTGGTTTGGGATGATTCCATGATTTTTCCGAATCTAACTTCTACAGATAAAGTAAGAGTTTCCACTACACAGGCAGAACGAGGAGAAATTCTGGATAGGAACGGACGTGTCCTTGCAGGAAAAGGTACAGCATCTTCGGTTGGAATCGTTCCGGGCAAGTTGGAAAACAGAGAGGAAGCAATCGTACAGATTGCAGAACTATTGGAAATCACACCGGAAGCGATAGAAAAGAAACTGTCTGCAAAGTGGGTAAAGGATGATTCTTTTGTTCCTATTAAAACGATTCCAAGAGTGGAAGAAATTGAGTTAATGTCTATCAGTCCAGATGAAGAAATCCTAAAGGAGAATGAAAGGCATGAAAAGTTGCTGGAGATTCCCGGAGTGATGATATCTGATGTTGAAGTGCGTGAATACCCATTAGGAGAAGCAGCGGCACATTTGGTCGGATATGTTCAAAGTGTTACTGCGGAAGATTTAGAGGAGCATGCAGGAGAAGGCTATACAGCCAATAGTGTAATCGGCAGAAGCGGAATGGAGAGCTTGTTCGAGAGTGAACTGAAAGGCCAGAACGGTTGCAGGATTTACATTGAAAACTCGGAAGGCAAAGAGAAGGAGGAACTTGCTTGTATCCTGGTACAGCATGGGCAGGACATCCAGCTTACGATAGATACTGATTTACAGGTTTCCTTGCATGAGCAGTTTAAGGAAGATAAAAGCTGCTCGGTAGCCATGAATCCTTATATCGGAGAAGTATTGGCTTTGGTCAGCACACCGGCCTATGACAATAACGATTTTATTATGGGATTGTCGAGTGAGCAGTGGACTGTACTTAACGAGGATGAGAATAAGCCAATGTATAATCGCTTCCGGCAAGTGTGGTGTCCGGGGTCTACATTCAAGCCAATTACCGCAGCGGTCGGCTTGGAATCAGGAGCAATCGATCCAATGGAAGATTACGGCAACGTAGGCTTAAGTTGGCAAAAGGATGCATCGTGGGGTTCCTATCATGTAACAACACTCCATGCATATGAACCAGTCATTTTAGAGAATGCCCTAATATATTCCGACAATATTTATTTCGCAAAGGCAGCATTAAAGATTGGCTCAGAAGAGATGGAGAGTTCTTTGACTGGACTTGGTTTTAATGAGGAACTGCCATTTGAGATTAAGATGGCAGAGTCGCAGTATTCTAATTCAGAGGGAATTGAAACAGAAATACAGTTAGCAGACAGCGGTTACGGTCAAGGGCAGGTTTTGGTGAATCCATTACATATGGCATGTATCTATTCTGCTTTCTGTAACGAGGGAAATGTTATAAAGCCGTATTTAGTATATCAGAAAGACGCAGTAGCTGAGTATTGGATTCCGGGAGCCTTTTCTAATGAGACAGCAAGCCGTGTATTGGAAGGAACAAAAAAGGTTGTGAATGATTCTAATGGAACTGGATATGCAGCCCATCGGGATGACATTCTTTTAGCAGGAAAAACAGGTACGGCAGAAATCAAGGCATCGAAGGATGATACTTCGGGTACGGAATTAGGATGGTTTGCAATTTTTACAGCAGAAGATACGGTAGAACGTCCTATATTGATTATTAGCATGGTAGAAGATGTGAAAGGAAGAGGAGGAAGCGGATATGTTGTTAAGAAAGACAACCTGGTTCTGGAAGAGTGGTTTGGCAGCAATTAGCTTTGTATTAATACTTAGTATTTCGGGGTGCAGTGATGCACCCCCGGAAGAAAATACAGTTTCGGAAACGGTAATAGATGTTCAGGCTATTCAGGAAGAATCAGAGGAGGATGCAGATGAAATTATAAGCGTCTGCATTGATCTTTATGAGAAAGCAGAAGAAGAAAATAAATTAGCGGATTTGGAAACAATCCGTAGTATTGTAAATCGTCTTGGAGAAAATGGTTATTCGGCAGTTGACAGCAGAAATCAAATTAACATGACGGAACCAGAGAAGGTAGTGGAATTCTGCGAAAAGGTGGATGCACAGGAGGAAGCAGAAATAACGATTCTTGAAATCAGTTATTTGGGCGGATTTGTAAAATACGATTTGCACACAAAAGGCGGAAATGTGGATGTGGTCAGAAGCTATTACAAGTATGAAAATGGAAATATGAAAAGAGAGGTTATAGGAAACTATCAAGCGGAGTATTGGAATTATACAGAAGAAGGTTACCTGATGTTTTCCGGTGTTTGGTTTTCAGAAGAATTATATGTTCTTACATTGAGTGGAGCAGAGGAACATACCGCATTACGGGTACAGCCATTGGATGAAACATATAGGGAGTTGAGTCGGAAATATCTCAACCCAATCAGCTTTGAACGGAATAATATGTTCATTGTGGATTGGAGTGAGGAGGATTTCGGGGATTTGAATTTCTATGATATGTATGACATTCTTTATCCAAAAGTGAATGGTCAATATGCTCCCTATGTTGCTGATGACAACTTATCAGTCAGTGCAGTTTATCAGATTCCAAAAGAAGAATTTGAAAGTGTTATTATGAAATATTTCAACATTGATAGTGAAACGCTACAATCAAAAACCATCTATGATTCGGAGAATTTGACTTATGAATATAAGCCGAGAGGCTTTGAAGAAGTAGAGTACCCCGAATATCCATATTCAGAGGTAGTAGGTTTTACAGAAAACAATGATGGGACAATTACACTTACAGCCAATGTAGTATTCCCTTATGCGGGTGATTCAAAGGTATATGCTCACGAGGTTGTGGTTCGCCCTTTAGAGAATGGACGGGTACAATATGTATCTAATCGAATTATACCATCCGAAGACAACTACAGAGAAACTTGGCATACGCCACGGTTGACGTTAGAAGAATGGGAAGAATTGTACGGAGGAGAATAATGGAGGATGTGAAATGGCTGCTTAGAAAATGTGGACTTCTAATTTTACTGCTGTTGATTTTCGTGATAGTTGGGGTAATCTGTTGGGGGAAAATGCATGAAGAAGAACAAAAGGTGGCAGAAGAAGTATGGGAGCCACCTGTAGAAATCGAAAATAGCGAAGCAGAAACAGAAGAAGCCGAGAATGCGGAAACTTCCACAGAGTCAGCATATTGGTTTATTCCGCAAGCCAGTGATTGTCTTATCTCAGATGAGGAAAAGGAACAATTGCAGAGTATGGTTTTGTCAGCGGCAGATTCGGTAGCAGAAATCTATAAGGATATTGTAATTGCAGATGCACCAAGTTATTCTTCCGGCATTAGCGAATTTACCAACGAGCAGAGGAAAACTGTGGTGGAGCAATTGGGCAGAAGCGGTCTGGTAAGTGTTGAAGAAGATACTGCCATGCAAAACCATGAAGCAGTCGAAACATTTTATGCAGATTACTTGGATGGACGGGACTCAATGGTTACGGTATTCGAAGTACATAGAGATGGACTGATTGGAGCAGTTACTTTTATTTACCGGAAAGGTGAGTTGCAGACTTATTATATAGGTGTTCGTTGGAAGGAAGGTGGAGTGCCTGAAATACAGGGAACTTCGGTAAGTAATGTGGCTGAAATCAAACTTACGGAAAAAGGGTATTTTATCTACGCATATGAATATGTGATTGCACATGCAAGTTTGAGACAGTATTGGAGAATAGAACCGCTTCCGGAAGACTGCCAGGAACTGACGGAGAAATACATATCAGGACTAAGTTATGTGAATTACAATGTGCTTGTCACAAACTGGAACAGTAGCAATGTAAAGGATATTTTGATGCCTTGCATGTATGAAGATATTTACCGAATTTCCACGGGTGAAAATCTGAAAACTGAGGATTGGAAGATTCCGGCAGAGGAATATGAAAGGATAATGACCACCTATTTTCCAGTATCGATAGAACAGTTAAGAGAGTATTGTGGGTATGATGAAGGGAGTAACAGCTATGAATATGAGATGATTTATGCCAGCCCATACCCACCTTTTGGAGAAGTAGTTGACTATACAAAAAATGCGGATGGAACGATTACACTTATCGTGGATGGAGTATGGCCGGATTATAATTCTGATCTCGCTTTTCGGAATACGGTTGTGGTCCAGCCATTTGAAGACGGAACTTTCAGGTATCTTTCCAATTCTATAGAACAAATTGAATTGGAACTGCCGCCAATAGCAAGAACGAAAGGATGATTTTATGGTATTAAGGAAAAAGAGCATTCTACTGATCATGGTATTTCTGATTGGGGGTTTCGTGTGTGCCTGTGGAAAAGAAGATAGTGTTGCGGGAGAATCTCTTGTGGAAGATACGGAAGAAGTATCTTCCACGGAGGAAACAAAAAATACTGAGGAAGAGGCTGCAGTACAATGGGAAAAGGGCTACGATCTTCCGGTAGATGAACAGGAAAGGGAAGAAGCTGAGACTGACTGTAAAAAGCTGATGGAACTTTATCTTGACATTTATGAAACAGCAGATAAAGGGATAGCATCTAATGTTGTTTTGGATGATCAAACGGTTCTTGAAATTCAGAAGAAGGTAAAGGACGCAGGATATCCAATTGCTACGATGGTAACGTATTCTAACATGGAGAATTATGAAAGTGTTGACAGTTTTCTGAAAGAATGTATGGAAGGGAAAAGAGGCTCTGTGGTGATTTATGAAATCCACAATGATGGTGGACTGGGCAGAATGAAATTCATTTTTGATGGAACGGATATGTATGTTGTGAGTACAAGAGGAATCTGGAATGCTGACAACAAGCCGGGAATTTCGTACATTTCTTATACGAGACTCAAAGAATGGAAATACACGGAAAAAGGATGGTTCTGCTATGAGCTGTGTGTGCCAGAGCCGCCAGAGGTTAGTGAAATTATGGATGGAAGCTGCCTGATCAGAATAAAACCTATGACAGAGGAACAGTGTGAAATGTCTGAACGTTGTGTTCGGGGGCTTGGATATCAGGGACAGAACCTTTTGTGTTCCAACTGGAATGTAGAAAATATGAGTGAGTTGGATTATAACGGAATGTTTGAATATCTGTATGGAATGAAATATGGAGAAAAGTTCAATTCTGAAGATTATCCAAATGGCATTCCTAAAGAAGAGTTCGAAAGTCTGATTATGGAGTATCTTCCCATAACAGCGGAGCAGATACGAGAGTACGCAGTATTTGATGAGGAAAACCAGACCTATCTTTGGGCGAGACTTGGGTGCTTCAATTATGCGCCTACCTTCTTTGGAACTTCTCTGCCGGAGGTTGTCGACATCAAAGAAAATCAAGATGGAACAGTCACATTAACAGTTGAGGCGGTCTGTGACATGGTCATTTGCGATGATGCAGTCATAACCCATGAACTTACGGTAAGGTTTGCAGAGGATGGCAGTTTTCAGTATTTGGGGAATGAAATCCTAAATGACGGAATTATGCATATACCAGATTACCAATACCGTATTAAAGAATGATTTGATAATACTGGTGTTTTATGGTATTTTTACAGATATGAAGAAAGGAGACTTACATGAAATATATTTATAAAATCACGGGAAAAGTAAGTTTAATACTATATATATTTATGTTGTATCAATTCTGGCATCTATGTCAATATGGTGGCTTGAGAAGGCATATACCGATGTTGGCGTTAGGTATAATAGGATTGGTTGGCACAGTGGTTCTCTGGCTGATTTCGAAAAGGCATAATCAAGAAGTTAATTCAGGAGATAATGGAAATAAGAAACTTTTCTATACGGAAATGATACTCCTTATAGCAGCAACTTTATTCTTTGGTGGACGTATCGTTTATTCTGCAGTTCCGTATCACGGGGCACTGTCTTGGAAACTTGATGAGTGGATGCGTAAAAAAGAAGTAGAACTGGAGCATAATAATCTTTTTGAGGATGGTGTAGAAGGGATTCTGATGGATTTGGATGAAGCATTGCAACTGCCGGAAGAACTCTATATTGCAAATAAATATCAGGTGTCATTTGATGAAAACGGAACGATTCAAAGGATTTATGCATTCATATATGGAAAAAATGAGGCTGGAGAGAAAAAAACGTATCTTATTGATTATGACGCAGACAGCAGTAATGATATGACTGTTTGGATAGATGGTAATGTGAATGGAGAATATAGTGACGATATGCGTTTGTCTCCAATGATTGAAATTTTGAACAATTCAGACTGGACGAGTCAGGTAGAGGCGTGGGCTGAAACATTTGAAGAGCAGCAGATTTATGAAATACTCTATATGGGGCGAAGATCTTTTAGTTCAGAGGAAGGCTTACAATATATTTCGGGAGATGCAGATGGTGATGGAACTGAAACAGGAACCGGCAATTTTACTCAGCTTAGAAGCGGTGGAGAAATCGTTGGGTTTGAGGTATCTTTGCATATTCCTGATTTAAATAGTGTCACACCTGTTCGATATATTATGGAGCCTGAGTACGTCAGTCAACAAGAATTGAAGCAGGAGAATACGATGCAGCAGGTGGAGGATGCTAAAGATACAGAAAGTTGGACTGTGGATCAAAGTGATGGAACTATGTATTTCTTTTTAGATGAAAATAATGGATGGCGTTTGGTGATAACGGATGCAGCTGCCGGAAGCAGATTTTATGTAATGGAAAAGACAATGGATGGTGGTTCTACTTGGGAATGCATAAATGATGATCCGTTCAGTGGACAATTGGGAGTTGCAGAAGGTTTAATATTTTATGATGAGAACTTTGGGGTTGCAGGAATTACAGGCGCATCCCAGTCCTATTCCCGCTTATATGTCACTCGCGATGGCGGAAGGACCTTTGAAGAAATGAAACTTCCAATGGATCTTGTTTCAGAATTACCACAAATCGCTATCGATTGCGGATTTACGGTGGAGGATTTTGATTACCTGAATATGCCTGAAAAAGAGGACGACACATTGACGATAACGGTTACCACAGATGCAGCGGAGAAAGATGGGATTGTATTTCAGTCAACTGATTATGGAGCGACATGGGAATACAAAGGGCTTGTTCAGATAGCGAATTAAGAAAAATCGGGTAAAAGTCAGAGATTGACCTTTACCCGATTCTTTATTTCCAGATATTCATGTCAGACAAGATAGACATGGTTATTTCAGTTGCGTTGCCTCCGGTAGCATCGCTGTCTGCACCAATGTTGGTAGCAAAAAAGTATGTATTATCTGCAGTTTCGATATAACCGATAAACCATCCGTTCACATCCTGGCCATCCACACGTCCGGTTCCGGTCTTTCCGTAGAATGTTCCGGCATCGGAAGAAGAAAGGCAGATGGAATCTTTTACTGCATTGATGTTTTCAGGAGCAAATCCAAAGTTGTTATTCTGCAGCTGGGTTAAAAGTTCGACTTGCTCTATTGGAGAAATTTTCAAGGAAGACTCCATCCAATAGGTGGAGAAATCACCACTTATATTTTCGTTTCCATATCCAATTTCCTGAATATAGTTGGAAATGTTAGCGGCTCCAAGCTGTTCGTCCACAGATTCAAAATACCAATTCACAGAGGAATTCATTGCTGACTGTAAGGTCTGGTCTGCATTCCATGCTTCAAATGGATAGGTTTCTCCATTCCATGCAATGAACGAATTTTCCGGTGTAATGATATCTTCTTCCAATCCGAACAGGGCATCGTATATCTTGTAGGTGGAGTTTGGTGCAACTCGCAGGGTGGCATGCTCCTTGTCGTGTATGCTCCATGCATCATTTTCCAAATCGTATAAAACAAAGCTGCCTTCGTATTCTCCGAAGTATGTGGAGAGGTCTACATAGGAAACATTCTCAGAAGAGGAATCCCATTGGTAGTGGCTTCCGTCTGCTGCGTATGTAGAAATAAAAGGTGCGAATCCAAGGAGAAGAACAGCAGTCAACATGAATGCAGTCATACCTTTTATTCTTTTCATAAATGTCGGCTTCTCATAAGAGGCAATGTTGATAATTCTTCGTTTCATCTGCTCCATGTTTCCACCAAGGCCGGCGGCAAACGGAAAAGGAGTAAGTGAAACCTTCTCTGCAAAGTTAATCAGTGTATTACCATAATCTTCGTAAGCATCCTCTTCAAGCATTTTCAAAACGGAAGTGTCACAGGCAACCTCTCTGTCATTACGCATTTCTTTCAGTGCATACCAGACAAGAGGATTGAACCAATATATTACCCCGGCAAGATTCATCAGATAACTGGCAACAGCATCTTTGTGCTTATAGTGCTGCAGTTCGTGCAACAGCATATACCGCATATCGGATTCGTTGTAATCAGAGATCAGATGAATCGGCAGATAAATACATGGTTTCAAAAGTCCCACAATAATCGGGGATTTCAAAAATGCAGTACTGTAAACAGGGATATTTCTGTGAATTCCCATTTCCTCCAAACATCGATGATATAGTCTGCGTACCTCCGGGTTCTGAAGGGGAAGTGCAGATTTCTCCAAATTGCGTAGGCGGAGTGAGGATTTGATTACTAATATAATCATTGCAAAAATGCCTACAGTCCATATCCCTAATAATATGTATCCAGCAATGGATGGTGTCTCGCTATTTACAGAAAGTGCGAAATCATTCATCCAGTCTGTATTTCCTGCTGGATTAATTCCCACAGCTTCCCCTATAGTGGTTGCGGTACCAGAAGCAGGAGAACTTCTTAAGTTACCAAGCCACGAGAAGATTTGTGGAAATCCGATGAGACGGAACGGTATAAAGGGAACTGTCAGCAACCCAAGAAGCAGGAACCACAGATTATACTGCATCCGGCTGGACAGGTTGTTTTTGAATATCCGCTTGGCTATCAAAAGAATTCCGATGATACCGCTGATAAATACATTGCATATTAAAAAGCGTATCATAAAATCAGCCACGTTAATTGCCTCCTTTTTTTGACCTCTTTGAAAGAAGGGAGCGGAGGGTATCTATTTCTGTTTCAGACAGTCTGTCATTTTCTATATATGCAGACAGCATGGCAGTGATATCCCCATCATAGTATCGTTCCAGAAAAGAATTGCTCTCCTGGCCGATGTATTCGCTTTCTTTCACGACTGGGGTGTAAACAAACACTCGACTCTGTTTTTCATAAGTCAGAGCGCCTTTGGTCACAAGACGTTTGATTAAAGTCTGTATCGTTTTCGGACTCCAGCTTGTGGTCTGTAATAATTTATCTGTTATTTCATTTGTACTAATCGGCGCATGTTTCCATACGATTTTCATAACTTCAAATTCAGCTTCAGAAATCTGTGGTAAATCACTCATTTCAAATCCCTCCTTAAATCTTACGTGTGTAATAAATATATTATAGACGTTATTTATGTGGTTGTCAATTTCAGAAAAAACATATTGATTTGAAATCTTACTTGTGTAATAATTAAAATATTACAAGAGTAAAACTTAGAGATGGCAACAAAAAGAAAAGAACCAGAATCACAACGGATTAGCTGGTTCCTTTACTCGTTTGAATTGAAGGACTTGGGGATAGGGATTGTTTTTGAAAAGGAAAATATCAATACTCTCGATGCAAAGGGCGAAGTGCTGCTTACCATTCTTTCTTCACTGGCACAGGACGAGAGCCGATCCATTTCAGAAAACTGCACATGGGGAATCCGCAGAAGGTTTGAAACCGGAAAACACAAAATGAGTACAAAGCGTTTTCTTGGCTACGACACGGACGAGAATGGCAAGCTGGTAATTAACAGAATGCAGGAACCGATTGTGGTGCGATTGTATCAGGAATTTTTGGATGGAAAACAACGGATTACATCAAGAGGATTTTTGAAAAAGAGGGAGTTCAGAACTGGGATGGCGGTACGAAGTGGCAGGCTACAACCTTAATGAGTATGTTGGAGAATGAAAAATATAAAGGTGATGCATTGCTGCAGAAAAGCTATACGGTGGACTTCCTTACCAAGAAGCGGACGCAGAACAAAGGGGAAATCCAGATGTTTTATGTGGAGGATGACCATGATGCCATCATATCAAAGCGGATTTGGGAATGTGTACAGCTTGAAATCAAACGCAGGAAAAAGTACCTGGAGGAGCATGGGACAAACTCCTATTCCCACCGGCCGGAAAGCAATCCATTTGCATCCAAGATTATTTGCGGAGACTGCAAAAAGGTATTTGCACGAAAAGGCTGGCGGAGCAACACGGGTGATGACCGTAAGGTATGGCAGTGCAGTGAACGCTACAAGGTCAAAGGAGTCATGGGATGTGCCAACCGCCACGTGGAGGAAGAAACGCTGATAAAGGCATATCTGATGGCTTGGAATGCGTTAGTGGAGAATCGAGAGGATTTCATGGAGCAGTGGACGGAACAGCTGCAGAGCGAAAACCTCTTGGAAGGTTATCGGGCAGAGAAGTTCATAGAATATACCGATGGGGCAGAGCCTTTGACGGAGATGGACACGGACCTCATGCTGAAAACGTTGGACCACATCAAGGTCTTTGAGGATGGAACATTGTTGGTAGTGTTCCTGGATGGAACGGAGATTGAATGTAAAAATGAAGAGGAGTAAGAAAAGATGCCGATTGGGAGTTGCGATTCCTGATCGGCTTTTTTTCTTGCTCTTTTTCGGATAGTAAAATGTAGGTGGATGTGGTAAAATATATGGCGTATTTGAAGTGAATAGAGGTGAGTCGGATGAATCCGTTAGCATATTTTAAGATATCTAATAATGAAGATTGCCCATGTGGAAGCGGAAAAAAATTTAAAGAATGCTGCAAAGGAAAACCAGATCAGCAGCTTATACAGAGCAAGAAACCTCCAGAAGTACAAATTATGGAGCAGATGAGAAAAGCTATGGTTAAATGCTGTATGCATCCCGACCAAAGCAATTGTAATGGTAAGATAAAAAATGCTCATGCACTGCAAAATAATAAAATCATATCATTACTCGCAGGGACTGAACGCCATGTATATACTATGGATAAAAAACGACAACCACTTATTATACCTATTGAGGGCGAGGAACCGGAAGTGATGGTGGAGTTCTCCAAGGTTAGTGCGAATGATGCTACAACAGAAACTTGTTTTTGCGATAGACATGACAATATTGCCTTTGCTGTTATTGAAAAAGGAGCACCAGATTTTGATGTAAATAGCGAACCAATGAAATTTGTCTATGCATATAAAGCCTTTATTTTTGAATACTATAAGCAGGAAGTTTCACATAAAATTTTTCAGCAATGTTTTAAGAAAAGACCACCTGTTTTTCAACTACCGCAGATGGTTGGCTTATATAGAGTGTCGCAATTACGCTTGAAAGAGTTTGAACCTGTAAAGAGGCATTTCGATTCAGAGATATTGTCTGGCACATACAATGGAATAGAAACTTGTGTAATAACTATTCCAGAAAGAATTAATTTTGCGAATTATGCATTTATAGCACCGGATTATGATTTGAATGGTAGAAGGATAAAGCATACTAAAAAAGGTGTCATGCATCGAATTGCTATAACTGCTTTTCCAGAGGATACAAAGTCATACATACTGTTGAGTTGTTTATCTACTGAGAAACATATTTATGCCAAGTTTTTTGAACAAATAAATAATGCACCTTTAGAAAAAATCAAATATTATTTTTCAATGATTTTACCTTTATTTTCGGAGAATATGGTGTTAAGTCCGGTTCTTTGGAATAAGTGGGATGATGAAATAAAAATGGCGTTTACTTTTTATGCAAATCTGAATGGACAAACATTCAAAAGATACAGTATTGCAATAGGAATGGGACTGAGAAATGCAGCAAATAGTAAAGTTCCATTTGATTACAGTAAAAGAGGAAAAATAGATTTGTTTAAGAAATAAAAGATTTTATTATCAAGAAACTTTCATAGCATGGATTATAATAAAAATACTTGCAGAAAATAATAGTTGGAAAGGAAAAACATGGATAGAAATACAATTGGAAATGAAATCGAGGCTGAAATAAATGCAAGCTATAGATATAAAAATTTGAGAGAACTTATAGATATACTGCTTTCAGTAATTATTCTGAAAACAGGAAAAAAGGAATTGGTAGGTATTGAAGAAAGACTGTATGTTTCCTTAGGTAAAATTTTTGATGGGGAGACTACTATAAATGATATAAAACTGTGTTTGTCTAATGTCATCAAGATAGAACCTCTTTTGAAAAAAATGATTTTACTTATTGATGAAGATGAATACGATAAGATAGTACAAGAGAATTTGGGTTTAGCACATGTAATTACTCAATTAGGTCTTAATCCAGATAATAAGAAATTAGATCGAAAGCCAGAGGACTATTTGTGCGATGGTAATTATATGGAACATGTAGCAAGATCATATGCATTAAGAAATAGTGAGTCGCACACATATGTAGGTTGGACACGAAGAGAAATATATACCAATTTGGATAGTGTGCTGATAACTTGTTTAAGAGCAGTAGAAATAAATAAAAAGGCATTGATCAGTAATCTGAAAAAGAAGAGTATTAATAATGAATTGAATATTGAAAATTACTTAAATGAGATTACACAGCAATTAAAAAAAAGAATGTCTAGATTTATTCATATAAGGGGAGAAGAGAATTTTTCTGTATTGGGTAGCTATGTTATCGAATATCAGGATGATACATCTGATTCTAGGAGGAGAAAAGGTACTGTTGAATACTTAAGAGATAATAGTATACCAGAACGAAGGATGATGATATGGGGCGAAGCTGGTATGGGAAAGACTACGACATTAGAATATTTAACATACATGGATGCAAAAAAAAGATTGAAAGATTCAAACTATAATATTCCCGTATTAGTTTTATTGGGAGTTATGACAAAAGCCACGTATACAATAAAACAGTATATATGTGATAAACTTGATATTGGGGTAGATATATGTGAATCTCTTTTAGAAGAAGGAAAAATCAATCTATTTTTGGATGGTTTAAATGAAATACCAGCTGATGCAGGCGGCAATTTAAAAACTTTAAGAATGCGCGAGATAAAGCAATTACTTAGAGATTATCCCAAAACATTTATTATAATTACTAATCGTCCACAAGATACTAGGGATTTTAATAATGTGCCAATTTTTAATTTGATAAAATTATCTAAAGAAGAAATGAGAGATTTTATTAAAAAAAATGTAGATGAAGAAGACGTGAAAGAACTTTTGTTTACCTCAATTAATGGAAGTGAGAGATTTGTGCAAATAATAAATACGCCATTGATCTTATCGAGGTTAATAGAGATTGTGCGATATAAGAAGGAAATTCCACATAGTGAAGGTGAAATTATCGCTGAATTTCTGAACTGCTTATTGGTAAGGGAAAAAGAAGAAAAACAGGATGCACGATTGGATATAAAGCGAATAATATACCTTTTGAGAATGATTGCATTTGAGAGTCTTGAAAAGAAAGAAGCAAATTCAGGAATGACAGAGTCAGAGGTACTGAAGTATTGTTCTAAAAGTATGGATACATATAGATTTCAGTATGATGCATTATATGCATTAGATATAGTTTTGCAATTAGGTATATTAGAAAAAAGAGAAGATTTATATGTATTTTCGCATCAGGCATACCAGGATTACTATTATGCTATGGAAGAATTGGCGGTGATACAGTCTTGAAAATAAGAAAAAATCAAATTAGAGATAAGTGTCAATCAGACAAGTATTATGCCTCAATAAAATATATGGCACACAGTTTACGTGGTAAAGATAGAGAAAATTTTATTATTACCGTTTGTGACCTTAATATTTATTTGGGGTGTATATGTGCTTTGACATGTGAAAAAAATGCAACGGTTGAGGAATATATCTGGAAAACTTTAAATAATTATTTTGAGCCAAGAAAAATAAAATTTTATGATAAATCTAGTGGGATATGGAAAGAAAATATAAAAAAACTGAATAGTAAAGATATTACATATTACCTTCTTGCATGCAATGTGATGGGTAATATGAAAGCGATAAAATGGTATATTTACAATCATGAAGTTGACAAAGCTATTATAATTCAGTTGGCAAAAAATATGAATGAAGAACAACTGGTAGATTTAATATACACACTTTATAGATCTTCTCAAAACTGGGATAAAATAAGAGGCATTGGTTCTACTAAAAGTTTGTTTCTGTATAAAAATGATCCGAGAATAAAAAAGATTCTTAGTGGGTTATGGTATAAAGATAGAGATGCATTTATACAATTAGCATACGATACAGGTTGGTTGGGAGATTTGGGAAAAAAGGCTCGCAAAGGAAACCGTATTTTTATCGAGTGTTTGGTTGGAGCAAATAAACTGCTGCTAACTATTGAGTTAATAGAAGAAGTGTTATGTGATTTGGAAAGTGATGAGAGTTCATATGATACTTTATTAAAATTAGTTTTAAAGGAAAAAGGTGAGAGAAAACAATTTGCATATATATTGTATATTCAAAAAATAAATAATGGATATGTAATGAAGGCTAAAGATTATGCTATTTTGAAAGGTTTAGGAAGGCCATCGCAAAAAATAGTCAATTATTTTATACCTTTTTTCTTAGATTTAGTAAATGGAGATTTTAGAACTAATATCAATCTTTTTGAATTAGGAGATGCCTTATCAAATGTTATAGTAAAACCAAATAAGATAACACCCAAAGTTGGATATGCGCGTAATAAAAATTTGAATATAGCATTAAAGACTACTAAAAATATAGATTTGAAAAAAGTGCTATTCTTTTACTTTAATACGACAATGTCCGTTAAAGCAAGTTTGGATGAGTTGTTTAGACTTTTGAATATGTATCATGATGTTCAACCAAGTGAGTTAATACGAGAACTAAAATCATTTCCAATATGGGTAAAGGCAACTGGAATAGAACAAGGCAAAAGCAATAATATAACAACGGAGAACTATCTTAAAATCGAGCCGCAAATTGTAATCGGAAATGTTATTTTAATGTCAATTGTTGACTATGATTATGTTTTAAAAGAATTTGTTGCTAAGCCATATACTGGCTCTATTTTTTAGAAATTAAGATAGTCACAGGAAGGGCAGACAGAGGTATGTAAGAAATAGTAGTTATATGCATAAATAGAAGCTATTACTATGATACGTTTATCTCTTTGCCCATTTGTTGAAAAAAACACTAGAATGTGGGGTAAATGCTATCCCCCTAAGTGGGGTATAAACCTTTTCGCAAAAGGTGACGGTTTCGCTATTTAGTATAAGAAGAAACTTTCACCGCATGTAGAGACTGTTTGTCTCCTCTCTAAGAAATGCCCAGTTTAAGCGGGTTTGAGGACTATATTGGCTAGAACATATTAAAAAAATAAGCCTGTTAAATATGTGCGTTAATCGAAAAATAGAATACGGGTGTAGTGAAAATAAACCTTTTGGCGTAGCTTACAATAAGTGCGCTGAAAGGTTATTTTTATATGATTATGTGTGCAATAGAGTATGGTGCTGTACGCAGGATTTTATACAGGTTTAGATTGATTTTCGGCGTCTCTACGCTTATAATAAAAGATAGGGTAAAATGTCGTATTTTAGAACTTTATTGAGGTAAGAAAATATGGAGTATATGACTATTAAAGAAGCAGCAGTAAAATGGAATTTATCAGTTAGAAGAGTGCAGACCATTTGCAATGAAGGAATGATAGAAGGGGCTATGAAATTTGGTAATACATGGGCCATTCCAAAGGATGCTGTAAAACCAGTGGATAAAAGAATTAAGTCTGGGAAGTATATCAAGTCCTGATTTGGGGACAACAGATATGGGAGAATGGATTAGAAAGGAAGAGTATGCCCTTTAATTGAAAAACTTAACGCAACAAAAAAGTTATGAAATAGAGAAATCTGTTGCAATAACTTTTGCAGAAGGAGGTATTTTATGTGATATGATTCGATGTGATTACTATCTGCGGTTAGGAGTCAAATGAGTAATTACAATCGAATAACTTTTAAAGAAAGAGTGAGAATTGAAGCTGGCATTTATGCCAAGAAATCTTTTAGTCAGATAGCTAAAGAAATTGGTAGAAGCACATCAAGTGTTACCAGAGAAGTGAAGCAGAACAGAATAATGGTCAAGACACCGTATTCTTATGGAACGGATTGTGTTTATCCGCCAAGTTGTAGAAAGACAGGTCTTTGCGGAGATGAGTACTGCAGCAAGAGATGTTGGACTTGTATGGAGCATGATTGTACAGGGTATTGTGACAGGTGCGTTACACATACTTGTAAAAAAACAGAAAGGGCACCATTTGTATGCGATTCATGCAGTGAAAAGAATAAGAAAGCATGTAAGTATAACAAGTTCTATTATCTTGCGGAAAAGGCGGATGCAAAGGCGAAAAAGGTTCGTTCAGAGTCGCGTGAGGGAATAAGACTTAGTCAAGAAGAACTCCAGACATTAGATGAAATTTTGTCACCGCTTATTCGTCAAGGACAGCCATTATCACATATATGTAATACACATGGTGATGAAATAAAAGTATCTGAAAGAAGTATTTACAACTATATCGATGCTGGAGAATTGACCATAAGTAACCTGGATCTTAGGCGTAAAGTAAAATATAAAAAGCGTCGAAAAAAGCAGACTGAAATAAAGTGTAACAAGTTCAATTACAGACAGGGAAGAACTTATGAAGATTTTCAAAAGTATATGGAGGAACATCCGGATGCACCTGTGGTTGAAATGGACACCGTTAGAGGACTTAGAACAAAGGAACAGGTACTTCTTACAATCATGTTTAATAGTAATTCTGTAATGCTAATGATACTGATTGAAGAAGAAGCAATGGATCCGGTAATAGAGGTATTTGATAAGCTTACAAAGGCATTAGGTGTTAAAAGATTTAGAAAGCTTTTTCCGGTGATACTTACTGATAATGGAAGATGTTTCAAGAATGCATTAGCTCTCGAATATACAAAGAGTGGTTCACCAAGGGCTAAAATTTTTTATTGTGATCCACAGGCATCATGGCAGAAACCTCACATCGAAAAGAATCATGAATTTATAAGATATGTCATTCCAAGAGGTAAGACTTTTAAGGGATATACCCAGGAAGATATGACACTGATTGCAAATCATATCAACAGTACAACGAGACCAGGACTTGAATACAAAAGGCCATACGATCTTGTAGAAACTGAAGAAATGAAAAAACTGTTGGAAGTGCTTAACATGTCTCCAGTCGCCGCAGACGAGATATGTTTAAGACCAAAGTTACTTAGTAAAGAATAAGAATGAAAAGCAGATAGTTAATCATCCATAATCAATATGAAGTGGGTTGCATTAACTTTTGCAGAAGAAAATGCGAGCCGCTATTTTGGCATGTAAACAATTAAGCGTTTTTCAACAGTTTTAATCGGATTATATCACATAAAATACCAGAAAAACAGAAAATACAATGTTTAATGTATTAGAAAACCTTTTGATTTTGCACTGAGTTTTTCATTTAAGGGGAAGAGTATGCCTATGTTACCGGAAGAAAAAGCTCGTGTAAAAATTGATAAAGATTGGCTGATATATGTTCAAAGATAACATCAGGTAATACTCCAGCTGGAGGAAGTAAGGGCGGAGCTTATGTAACGGAAGGAAATTGTTTCTTTAGAGAGCAAAATATATATAATGATGGAATTCATTATGAGGGAATGGTATACATTACTGATGAATTACTTGCGACTAGGGAAAATAGCACTGTTTTACCACAAGATATTTTGTTGAATATTACAGGTGGTTCGATTGGAAGGTGTGCGTTGATTCCGGATGATTTTTCGAAAGGAAGCATTAATCAACATATTTTAATTATACGAGTGATAGAACCTGAAATAAGGCAATATATTCATAAATGCTTACGTAGTCCATATTATCAAAAACTGATAATGGGAAATGTCGTAGGTGATAAAGATGGGTTTAGTGCAGGAAGATGTAAAAACACACTAATTCCCTTACCTCCAATTGGAGAACAGAAACGAATAGTAGAAAAGATAACGCAAATACTTGAACAGATATAAATGATGAGGAGGTGAGCCTTGATGACAACTGAAAATTATGTCTATAAAAAAGAAGTAGACTGGTCTTTGTTGCAGGAAGGGCTCACTTTGCCTTTTGACAATCAGGTTGTATTTGGCCAGATAATGGGACGTTTCTTAAAAAGAGGTGAGTCTAAAGATATCACACTTTATCTGAATGGAAAATCTTATAAGGCTCAGATTAGGAATGTATATTTTAATCCTAAATTTAAAAGGAAAAAGGATACATTGCAGATACGATATTCCAAGAATGGTGAACTTGCAAAGGCATTGCAGGCATGCTTCTCAAAGAGCTATCAGTTTATAAAGACCACGCGTGAAATGCGTGAACCAGGTGACAGAACAATGATTAGGTTGCCTGAAGAGTGTAAGGAATACCTTGCAATATATACAACAGAATATGATGATTCTTATATTTTAGAGACCATTGTTGCAGATGATATTATTTCTCTGCGGCAGGCTGTTTCTGGTCAGAAGGAACGCGTAGTGGAAGCAGAATTTAACTATGATGTAGAAGATTCATCATCTACAATTCTTGAAACAGAAAGGATTGTAAAAATTAGAAAACTCAACAAGAAGATTGGAGATAATCTTAAGCTTCTTTATGGCTATCGTTGCCAGATATGTGGCCAGCTAATCGGTGAAGAGTTTGGCTCACATATTGTGGAGGCACATCACATCGATTATTTTGTATCCAGCTTAAATAACGACGCAAGTAATCAGCTTATTGTGTGTCCAAATCATCATAGCATAATACATAATACCAATCCGGTATTTGATAGGCGAAGATTGTTATACATATACAAGAATGGTTTGGAACAGAAGTTGGTACTGAATCAGCATTTGTAAAGAGGTGGTAATTTGGAAGATTTAAATGTATATTCTGGCAAATTGAATTATAAAGATATATATTTTGATTTTGTTTATGATAAGCAAGAATTAAGATTGATTCCTCCCACAGATAAGAAGAGAGAAATAAGGAATTGGAAAATGAAGGAATTATCTCCTGGTGTTTTCACAATGGGCGATCCATTAACTATGGATAGTCCTTATCTTGAAGGGACTATAAATGAAACGGCTCAAAAAGTAATATTTATAACAAGGCAGGGATCGTCTATTGGTAGCTACAATTCGGTATTGATTATTGAAGTAGTGGCAGTAATATTATTCAGTACTGAAAAATATTTTATTAATAGGATTGCCTTTGCTGGACCTGAGATTAATGCTATTCATTCTGTAGGAAATGCATTTACATTATTATATGATGAAGAACGATCGAAAAAAGGAATAATATCGATACAAACGGCTGAATATGAGAAAACGACAACGGAAAAAAGGAGTTTTATCGTAGACGATAATGAAGTAGCTGTTCATTTCGGCGTTGGAAGGCGAGTGAGTATGGGAGTGCAAGATACTCCGTTGAAATTGACTTCTACAATGGTATTTGAATTTGAAACTACTGATAATTATGCATTTATTTTTCGATTATATAACATAGCAAAATTGTTTGTTCAGTATTTATGCTATAGAAGGAATATTGTATTTGATGCAGTTGAGCTTAGTGCATTGATGGATAATGGAAAGTATCATACATGTGCTAAAATGCATGTTTTAGATAGCCTCTCGCAATGCGAAGCGAAACCAATAAAGGATGGACGCTATATTAAGCAACAATATATTGAGGGATATGAAGGTAAGATATTATCGGATATTGCTTCAGATACGATTTATACGAGACATTTGCCAGATACATTTGAGGCAGGAAAGCATATTGATGCAGCAAGGTTTGTTATGATTACAGCTGCTTTTGAATGGGAGTTTCGGCGTATTTTCCCAGAAGGAGTAAAAAAGAAAGAGGCTAAAATTAAAGCAGAAGAACAGGCAAAGCAGGTATTACAGGAATTGATTGATAGCAGTAAAGGGGAACTGAAGAGCATATATAAATATATGCAAAAAAATATTGGCTCCAGCCCATTGAGTGGAAAGATTACGTTTGTTGGAAAGAACCTTGTAGAAATAATAGATATGTTTGGAAAATATCTATATAGCTTGAATGGTGAAGACTTAAACTATTCAGAAATGGGTGAGAGACTGTCGCAGCAGAGGAATAATTATGCACATGGAAATTTAGATAAAGACTTTGTAGGCCTATCGCTGTTAGATTTGATTTTTCTTGAAATTGTATTATATGCGATGCAGCTAAAATACTATGGACTTGAAGATATAAAAATAAAAAAAGCATTAAATGAATTATTTCACAAAAATATAATGATAAAAGATAATTGATAAGGCATAGAGTGTAAAGGGAAAATACAATTATTGCAAAAGAAATACACAATATAAACTTGGAGGATACTATGAAACAGGCGATTGTTAATTTTTGCAAGTCAACGGATACCGGACTGTTCTTGCTAGATATGCCGACCGGCTTTGGAAAAACATATAGTGTACTGGATTTTATGGTCGACAATTATGATGCGCCTGAATTCAAGGATAAGAAGATTTTCTTTGTTACAACCCTTAAGAAAAATTTGCCGGATAAGGAGTTGCGTGAACATTTTGCAAAGCGCGGTAAAGCAGATGATTATGATAAATATTGTTTGCGAATAGAAGCTAATGCAGATATGGTTGTAGAAAAATTGGACGAGTTATATCGTGCCAGAAAAATTCCAGCAGCAATCACTATGAAACAAGAATTTAAGGATTTACATGGTTCAGTAAAATTATTAAACGAATACAGAGATAAAAAGCGTGAATTAAAAGGAACCAGTAGAGAAATTATTAATGTTTTGTGCAAGAGCGCAGAAGATGCTATTCGCAAGCAACAGGAAGGTGCTTTTCGTAAAGTGATAGAAAATGAGCTGAAGCAGTTCAGGACACCAAAGGAAAAGTTAAAGAATATTGCTAATAATCCTGATTATCATTGGATAGGAGAATTGTATCCAGCAGTATATACGAGAGAAAAACGGATATTTTTTATGTCTATGGACAAGTTTTTCTTGGGGAATACTACGATTATTGAGCCTACATATAGCTTTTACAATAATGATATTACAAAAAATGCAATTATTTTTATAGATGAGTTTGATGCAACAAGAGACAGGTTACTTAATCAGATTATAACAAGAGGCTTAGAAAATCATATTGATTATTTAGGTCTGTTTCATCGTGTATATGCATCTTTGAAGACTAGAGATTTTCCAGCAGAGCTTACTACTGCATCGAAGTTACAACAAACATATCTTGATGAACACAAAAACGCGAAAAATCCTATGGAAATTATAGAAAGATTTGGTGGTGTGTTTGATGAAACATATGACCGTTTTGCGATGCAATATAGCTTCAAAACAGAAGAAGATGGTAAGGGCGATAGAAGTCGTAATTTTATTTTCAATGACTTACAGTTTCATTCGGTATTTGAGGGAGAAAATGCTTTTATTGATATAGATACCGATATGAAGGCAAAACAGAACTGGTTGCGTTTTACAAAAAGAAGACCAACAGAGAAAGATGGTGGCGTATTAAGTTTGCTTGCCAGTGTTAAAGGCTGCTTGACTTATTTTCAGAACGGAGCTAGAAATCTTTCGTTTAATTATAAGCATCATAAGGATGAGGATAAAAGGCCGGGTGACGATGATTATACGTTTGAAAATGCAATTGAGTCAGTGCTGACAGAGTTTCATTTATCAAGAGAACAGATAAGGTATTTGAAGCCTATCGTAATGGGAGGCCAGGTAAAGTCGAAGAAAGATAAAAAAGACAGCAATGGAAAAATGTCGTTAAAGTATTTTGACCGCTCTGTCTATGATAGAGGATTTCGCTATTATGATTTTATAGATGATCCTAATCATAGTATGCGTTCGGAGATTCAGTTATTTGATTTTCAGTATTCACCAGAGCGTATTTTGCTTCACTTATCTGAAAAGGCCCAGATTATAGGCATTTCAGCTACAGCAACACTTGATACGGTTATTGGTAATTATGATTTGGAATATCTTCAAAGGATGTTGCAGGACAAATTTTATGTGATGCCAGAAGTAGATAAGTGTAGATTGCAGGAGTCTTTCCGGACGTTTGTAGCCAATTATGATAAAGTGAATATTCATGTGGAACCGGTTTGTTATAGTACGGATGATACAGCTGAATTAGCAGAGATATTTAACGGAAACGAAGCACTTATAAAGAAGTATGCGGAAAAATTATCAATATCATTTGAGCGCGTTGAATATGCAAAGAATAACTTTATTCGTGTTGTAAAGGTAATGAAGGCATTTATCTTAAATGATTCGGTTAAATCCTTCTTGTGTCTTAATAATAAATTGCCACAGGAGAATAAGGGGCTTTTTGATATTAAATTATTAGAGGAATTTGCAGACGCTATTATTAAGCTTTATGGTATCAAGGGATTAAAAGGTAAAGACCTGTTATATAGTATAAATAGTGAAGATTATGATGCTAAGCGTGCGGAGTTTATACAGAGATTGTCAAAGGGAGAAAAACTCTTTGTCATATCTTCCTATAATACAGTTGGTGCGGGACAAAATTTGCAATATAAAGCACCGGGGAATGCTACTATCGTGGCAGTTAATGATTACGATAGAGGAGATATGGAAAAAGACTTTGACTGCATATATCTTGAGAAGCCAACAAATCTTCTGGTGAATGTGGATAGCAAAAAGGGGATTGAAGCTGAGGATTTAATTCGTTTTGTATATCAGATGGAATTCTTGATGGAAAGAGGAGAAGTTTCTCGTAAAGATGGTATTGCGGTAATCAAAGATGCTTTTATATGTTTCAGCGGTGGCTATACTTTTTCAGGAAAAAAGGGAGAACCATATAAAACAGATTCCGTAAATAATTATGCACTTCGAACATTAATACAGGCGGTAGGAAGAATATGTAGAACCGGTCTCAAGAATCCGGATATATATATTTATGTGGATAATACCATTCTAACAGATTACGATTTGTCTATTGTGGAACAACGAATGTTGAATCCTGAATTTGCGGAATTAGTTAAAGTGGGTAAAATATATTATAATGGTCAGGCAAATAAAAATTTGGATATTGCCGTAATGGAAAATCGTGCCGGAACATTAGCACTGAAGGCAATGCAGATTATAAATGAGCTGAAGCGCAATTGGACTGATGATAGCATAGACTATTGGAAAGCATTGCGTGAGCTATGTCTTATGAGGCCTACACTAAGCAGAAAAAACGTAGAACAGAATTCGCAATATCAGCTTGTATATATATGTGCGCCGGGAGAAATTACAGCTTATTCTTATGAGCAAGAAGGAGACTATAATAAAAATATAAATATCAAGTTTGACGGCAGTCTTCCACAAAAGATGTCAGAGGATGAGGTGCATTTGAAAGAGATTATGCAAATCCCAGGAGTGAAAGCATTGTTTGAAAAGCATGGATATGCAACGAGCTTTGTTCCTAATGAGTTTATATTGACTCCACCTATGTTTAATAATATTTATAAAGGTGCCTTAGGCGAAGTTGTTGGTAAATATATTTTAGAACAATATGCAGTAGTAACGTTGCAGGAAATGCCACCGGAGTTTTTTGAATTGTTTGATTATACCCTAGGTAATGGCGTGTATGTTGATTTCAAGTTATGGAAAGAAACCATGCTAATATCTGCGGAAGAAGAAAAGAAAAACGTCCTGGAAAAGCTAGAGAAGTGTGGAGGAAAGAGAGCGGTAATAATCAATATTATGCTTGATCACAATATGCAAATTACATCTAGTGATAGTGGTAGAATTATTGAGATACCATATTTATATCGGTTGGATAGAAAAGAAATAGGAACTGAAATTATAGCTAAAATAAATCGGGAGGGATATTTGCAATGAGTATAAAGAAACTTTATTCGAATGAACTCCTGGCTTCGTTTGAATATTCCAACATTGACAAAGATTATGATTTTTATTATGTTACAACATCGGATAAATATATAAAAGGTGGAGCTACTTTTCTGGATATTGATGATATAAAGATATCAGCTCTGCAATTTGAAAGTGGAAAGAGTTTTTGGGTTATGCGTCCTAAAAACGCTATTTCCAGAGCTGAGTTTGTACGTTTGTTGAATGCAAAAGAGGATGGAGATAGCTTGTCTATAAAATCTATGACAAGTAGCAGTATACCGGAGTATTTGTTGACACAATTATTTTTGAATGCGTTAACGAGTCCGGTTGATGAAATGATATCCTTTAATAATCTGTCTGGGAAATTATTATGTTTTCGACCTTCATGGCTGAATAAGGATAAGGAGAATTTTATTTGGGGTATGCAGTGCCTTGAGGTTAAAGTCGGAGATGATATGTGTGTAAATTTGGTAGCACATAGGATGACATCACTGGCACTTAAGAAGCAAATGAAATTTGAAAAGAGAAAGCTACAGGATTATCCGCAATATGAGTTCAGTTATAACAATAATACCTTAAAACGAGTATCTAATGAAAATAAAGACCGTAGAGAAAACTTTATTATAAAACCCGTAGATGGTGAAAGGGGTAGCATTACATTCTTTGACTTTACGGATTATGAAACGTTTTCATGTACCAAGATGGGTGTTTTATATGATATTTTGAATGCCTTACATGATGAATTTGGTAAGTATATTCGCGTTAAATTTAAACAATATAGTATTGACGAAGTTTTGGAATATAAGCGTGCGTCATTGGAGTTATATAAGGATATTGTTAAAAAGGAAGTTTTGAATTCTGGAATTAATATAGTGGATGCTGTACACTCTGAAACTTCTGAAGATTATTTGCAGGATGTAGCGGATGGTATTAATAAAATTATTCCAGAGGCAAAATGCAGCGTTGGTAAAAGATTATCAAAGAAGAAGCTTAACGTACGATATATACATGATAAATCCTTCTATTCAGATTCGGAAGTGGACCCGCATCAAGAAAGCATGGAGGATTATGTTGTTCAGCATATTACAGTAGAGAATTTTAAACACCAATCATCAGCGGCAGTTTATAATATTCTGAAAGAGCTTGTAATTAAGAAGGACATTGCTACTGGTAAAATTACATTGGTGGATTGGAGTCAATACGGATATAAAGCAGACTGGTTATTTGGTGTAGTTGTAGACGGTACATATTACTTCATGACCATTCATCCGGACGGTTCATTTAAAATTGAAGCATTGAAACGAAATCTTTTTACCATGACAGAGTATGATAAATACATGTATTATTTCGGTTTGAATGAAGAGAATAAAAATGATTATAGAGGTGTTATAGGTTTAGTAAAAGATGCAGAGGGTAATATTAATCTTATAAAGGATACCAATATGTATTCTATGCCTGATTATACTGCGATGGGTGATGTGCTTAAGAATGTAGCTAGTGAAGGTAGATTTCCAGGAAAAGACGTAGTAACTTGGCTTCGTCTAGTAATGGATACAACAGATAAAATAAAAGTACAGGCAGAATTGGATATAGTTATCCCGCATATCGACGTGAATGCAGAATACACGAAAGCCAATGTAATGGGATTATTCAAAGGAATTACAACAAAGAAAGAAGTTGTGCGCTATGTTTTTGAGAATACCGGTATTATGCTATATGCCTACCTGCGTGGAGAAGAAGAGAGACGCGAGTATCTTTCCGGAAATATAGACATTAATTATTTTGATTATGATGATACGCATGCAAAATATTCAGTTGGTGAAATTGGTAATGGAATGAAATACACAATTGAGAGAGCCAGCGTAGTGCGTGAGATACAGGCGGTAGAAGGCAGCAAGTTAATTTTTAAGAAAGTGTTGCCACTTATGGGAGTAGAGTTTGTAAGGTATGGAATGTTAACTGTTGTTCCGTTTCCGTTTAAGTATTTAAGGGAATATATTGTGAAAGAAGAAAAGAGCGTATAAACAATGAAGGTCACTAGCGCAGTACTAGCGGCCTTCTTCGTTTTTACGCTTGGTATAATCGCTGGATTGGGAGTATCCCAAAGTGGGTCTCCAAAGTTTAGTGGGGTTTCCCAAAGTTTTTTAGGGTCAATTAGTAGGGACAGACGCTAAAAATGGTTGATTTTTTAGGGTCATTCCGTAGGGGCAAACTAAAATTGAACAAAAGAGATGTTATCAGGCAGGGCTTTCGACCTGCCTGATCTGCTGTGCAACGAAATGTAAATTTAATCTTCCATATCAAAGTAGGTAACTGGATTATACAAGACATTTGAAGACAAAGGGAAAATTGGATTGGTTATACAAGTAGAAAATTACGAAGTCTATGCATTAACGTGGGATGATGTTTTCAAGAGTTTTGAATTAAGACATGCGCCTTTGTTGAAACGATTGAACTATGACAGAGAGAAATTAGCTAAAGAACTTATGAAAGAAATTGAAAACGAAGAAGGACGTGATAAAGTAAATGCATTAACTAATATTGCAATTGGTAAGATTGGTGATGTAAGTTAAGGGTCATTTTAATATGTTTACAGCAGGGGCTGATGTGCTAAGCTGTTATATAAGCGATAGGCTCAGATTTCTGTGAGGGAATCTGAAATTTTGTGCATAAACTGAATATTTGAGACCGTTTCAAGTTTTGTGTAAACGTTAAAAACTGATATAAGATTTGTGAAT